>Ga0209257_1000030_pt1 | contig 689812 bp, 631 predicted proteins | sample AraplaCvi_mCL_r2_FD_184277 | JGI IMG/M metagenome (GOLD analysis project Ga0209257, IMG submission 184277) | Arabidopsis root microbial communities from North Carolina, USA - plate scrape MF_Cvi_mCL_r2 (SPAdes) (version 2) | ecosystem: Host-associated > Plants > Roots > Endosphere | place... | reverse complement strand
CGCCGTCGACCGCTACGAGAACGCCCCGGGCCAGCAGGTCGCGCACCATGCCCGCACCATCACGATGAGCGACCCGGCCCAGCTGCGCGCGCTGATCGAGAAGGAGCGCCCGGACCTCGTGGTCCCGGAGATCGAGGCCATCGCCACGCCCATGCTGGAGCAGCTCGAGGCCGAGAAGGTCGTCCGCGTGATCCCCACCGCCCGCGCCGCGCGCCTGACGATGGACCGCGAAGGCATCCGCCGCCTCGCCGCCGAGACGCTGGGTCTCGCCACGAGCCCGTATGTCTTCTGCGACTCGCTCGCCGAACTGCAGGCCGCGATCGACTCGAAGATCGGCTACCCCTGCGTGGTCAAGCCCGTGATGAGCAGCTCCGGCAAGGGCCAGAGCAAGATCGACGGCCCCGCCGATGTGCAGAAGGCCTGGGACTTCGCGATGGCCGGCGGCCGCGTGAGCCACGGCCGCGTCATCGTCGAGGGCTTCATCGACTTCGACTACGAGATCACCCAGCTGACCGTGCGCGCCGCCGGCGCCGACGGCCAGACCGAAACCCACTTCTGCGAGCCCATCGGCCACGTGCAGGTCAAGGGCGACTACGTCGAGAGCTGGCAGCCGCACCCGATGAACGCGGTGGCGCTGCAGCGCTCGCGCGACATCTGCAAGGCCGTGACCGACAACCTCGGCGGCCACGGCGTGTTCGGCGTCGAGCTGTTCGTCAAGGGCGACCAGGTCTGGTTCAGCGAGGTCAGCCCGCGCCCGCACGACACGGGCATGGTCACGATGACCACGCAGTGGCAGAGCGAATTCGAGCTGCACGCCCGCGCGATCCTGGGCCTGCCGGTGAACACGGCGCTCAAGAGCCCGGGTGCAAGTGCAGTCATCTACGGGGGTGTCGAGGCCACCGGAATTGCCTACGATGGGGTCGACGAAGCGCTGCGCGTGCCCCAGACCGACATCCGCCTGTTCGGCAAGCCCGAGAGCTTCGAGAAGCGCCGGATGGGGGTCGCGCTCGCGTACGACACCGACGTCGAAGTGGCCCGCCGGCGCGCCAAGGAGGCCGCGTCGAAGGTGCGTCCGCGCAAGGGCTGACGCGCCATCGGGTGGGACAGTCCAGGGCATGGCGCCGTGGGCTTGTCCTACAACCGGTACCAAACGCGGCCGACAGTGGTGAAAAAGGGGGTGAACGATAGTTTGATCACGCTCCAGGACGAAACGGCTTCGGCCCAGAATCCACCGGAGTTCCATACTCACCCTCACTGTCGTCGTCGAGGTCACCATGAACACCATGCTGGCGCCCAGGATCGGCTTCTCCCTCCGCCCGAGGGAAACCTGGGCCGTTGCCGGCGGTGTCCTGCTCCTCCTCGCGGCCTTCGCCCCCGACATCGCCCACGCCCAGGACGTGGCCGCCATCCCGGCCGCCAGCGGCGAGACCATGAACTCCCTGCTCGGGCGCATCGCCCCGGCCACCCTCGCCGCCGCGCCCCGCTTCACCGTCGAACACGCGCGTGTGCTCGACGACGAACGCGCGCCCAACAGCCGCACCGGGCTCGACGCCTACGGCCGGCCGCTCGTCGAACTGGGCGGCGTGACGTACCGGTGGTGGGTCAACCGCGGCGCCTCGAACTTCGGCGTCGGTGTCGGCGCCCTCGGCTACGTCACCCCGCCCGCCGAACCGGGCGGCGCGCAGGCGCTCTCCTACGGCAGTTCCGTGCTGACGCTCGGCTGGCGCTACCAGGTCGACAACCACTCCACGGTGTTCGCGGACGCGTCCGGCGCACGCCGCTTCGACGCGGACACCAGCGACCGCTTCAGCGGCAAGGTGGGTGTCGCGTGGAAGGCCCGCAGCAACAAGTTCGGGCTCGACGGCGCCTCCCGCAGCGTGGCGTTCCAGATGGATTCTGGTTACAAGATGTCTCTGCGTGTGCGCCGCAACGGCGTCGGCATCTACATGAAGGGCCAGTTCTGATCGGAGGGCGCCGTCGCCGCGTCACTTTGTCACGCTGCCTGCCTCGTCCCCGCATTCGCGGGCGTTCGCGCCGGCACGCCGGCTGCTACTGTTCGCCCCACGCGTTCCCGTCGATCCCGATGGATCCGGAGGCCGCGAAGAACAACATGGGGTGGCGGGATGAATCTGGCGTGGATGATCTCGGCGGCCGCGGCCGCAGGGGTGGGGATGATCGTGGGCGGCGCCGTCGCGTGGCAATGGTGCTCGAACCGGGCGGCCAAGCGCCAGCGCCGGCTCGTCGCCACGGCGCGTGAGCAGTACGTCACCGGCACCCAGGGCCTTCGCGCCACCAATGCGCGTCTCCAGGCCGCCCTCGACAAGGAAAAGCAGGCCATCCAGGGGCGCCTCGCGGCCGTCGCGGCCGATCATCGCGCCGAACTGGTGCGCCTCGAAGGCCAGCTGCGCTTCGCCTATGCCGAGATCGACCGCCTGCAGGCCCGCCCTGCCGACGGCGCGCCGGGCGACCCCACCGATGCCCACGGGTTTGCCCTGACCCGGCCCTTCGAGCGCTGAACCGGTCCGCCCGCCCGGCGGGGCCGTGTGGCAAACACCCCGCTTTGGGGGCATGAAGTTGTCACGTGGGGTCGAGGGCCTTTCGTAGAATCGACGGTTTGGAGCCAACGGGTGAAGCGGCGCCGGGTGCCCCCGGTGGAACGCCGGTTGCGTGAGTGGCATGACACCGCCGCGCGCCACCGCGGCCTCACCCGATACAACGTGAACCTCGAATTCGCCATCCCGTCATGGGCCGCCTGTGGTCCTGGTCTGTCAACGCCCGCCGACTGGCGCGCGTGGGCGGCCGCGCCGTGCGTGCCGGCGGGTGAGCCGCGTCCCGACCTGTCCCAGGTGCCCGCCATGGTGCGGCGCCGCCTGAACGCGCTGGGCCGCACAGCGCTGCAACCGGCCTTCGACGTGCACACGCCCGCGCCGGACGTCCCCGTCGTGTTCGCCTCGCGTTACGGCGACGCCTCCCGCGCGCTCGACCTGCTGGCCGAACTGGTGCGGGGCGAGGCCCTGTCGCCCACGTCGTTCGGCCTGTCGGTGCACAACGCCATCGGCGCGCTGTACTCCATCATCCGTGGCGACCGCGGCAACTACCTCTCGGTGGCCGCCGGCCCCGGCACGGCTGCCGCCGGCCTCGTCGAGGCCGCGGGCCTGCTGGCCGACGGCGCCCCCGAGGTGCTGGTGGTCTGCTGCGACGCGCCGCTGCCCGGCGGCTACGCCACGTTCGAGGACGGCCCGGCCGCCCTCTACGCGTGGGCCTGGCGCGTGACCGCGCCCGTGGCCGGGCAGGTGCGCTACTCGCTGACGGCCGAACCCGCGGCGGCCGCGACGGAGCCGTCCGAGCTGCCCTTCGGCCTCGACGTCATGCGGTTCGTCGCGGCCGATGCCCGGAGCCTCACCCGCACGGCCGCCGGCACGGCATGGACCTGGCGGCGCCACGATGCGTGACCGCCTCGACCGTGCGTGGCGCATCGTCGCCACCGGCCTCTGCTTCGCCACCTTCGGGCTCGGCGGCCTGATGCTGCGCCTCGTGGTGTTCCCGTGCGTGCGCTGGTCCACCCGCGACCCCGAGCGGCGCGCGGTGCGGGTCAAGGCCATCATCCGCGGCACGTTCCGCGTGTTCGTCGAGATGATGCGGCGCGTGGGCGTGCTGAGCCTCGAGGTGCACGGGCTCGAGAAGCTGCAGGGTGGCGGCCGCCTCATCGTTGCCAACCATCCGTCGCTGGTGGACGTTGTATTCCTCATGTCCTGCATCGACCGCGCCGACTGCATCGTGAAGAGCTCGCTCGCGCGCAACCCCTTCACGCGCGGCCCCGTGGTCGCCGCGGGCTTCCTCTGCAACGACGAAGGCGCCGGTCTGGTGGAAGACTGCGTGGCCTCGGTGCGGCGCGGCAACAACCTCATCATCTTCCCCGAGGGCTCGCGCACGCCGCTGCCGGGTTCCACCCCGCTTCCGCTGCAGCGTGGCGCCGCCAACATCGCCGTGCGCGGCGAGATCGACATCACTCCGGTGCGCATCCGCTGCCATCCGCCCATGCTGGCCAAGGGCGTGCCGTGGTGGCGCGTGCCGCCCCGTCGCGGGCATTTCGTCATCGAGGTGTGCGACGACATCCCCGTCGCCCCATTCCTGCAGGCCCGCAGTGCCGCCATCGCCACCCGCGAGCTCACCGCGCACCTGACCGACTATTTTTCCCTGGAGATCCGCCGTGCCGTCACTTGAACTCGAGCTCAAGGAGCTGATCATCTCCTCGCTCGCGCTGGAAGACATCCGCCCGGACGACATCGATGCCGATGCCGCCCTGTTCGTCGAGGGCCTCGGCCTCGATTCCATCGACGCCCTCGAACTCGGCCTGGCGCTGCAGAAGCGCTACGGCGTGCACATGTCGGCCGACTCGGCCGAGACTCGCAAGCACTTCGCCAACGTGAAGGCGCTCGCCGCGTTCGTCGCCGCGAACCGCAAGCCCGCCCAACCGACCTGAACCCGATCCACCCCGACCGGGCCGCCACCATGACCAAAGACGACATCTACCAACGGATCGTCTCCATCCTCCACGAGACGTTCGACATCGCGCCGGAGCGCATCTCGCCCACGTCCACGCTCAACGGCGACCTCGACATCGACAGCATCGACGCGGTCGACCTCATCGTGCAGCTCAAGCCGCTCGTGGGCAAGCGCCTGCAGCCCGACGCGTTCAAGTCCGTGCGCACCGTGCAGGACGTGGTCGACGCGCTGTACCAACTCGTGAACGATCCGGCCGCCTGAGATCCCGCGACGGCCTCGACTGACATGACCTTTCGTCCGCTGACCGTGCTCATGGGCGCGGTCACGCTTGCCTACCCGTTCCTGGTCTACGCCGGCATCGCCCACCTCCAGCCCCAGTGGCTCGCGCTGCTGCTCGGCGGCGTGGCGTTGCTGCGTGCACTGGCGTCGCGCACGGCGTTCTGGTGGGCCGCCGCCGCGGGCGCCGGGGTGCTGGCCGCCCTCGGGTTCGCCGGCAACAGCCTGCTTCCGCTCAAGCTCTACCCGCTGCTGGTCAACGCCGTGTTCCTCACGGTGTTCGCCATCAGCCTCGCGCGGCCGCCCTCGGCCATCGAGCGCATCGCGCGCCTGACCGAACCCGACATGCCGCCCGAGGGCGTGGCCTACACGCGGCGGGTCACGCAGGTGTGGTGCGGCTTCTTCGTCGTCAACGGCCTGATCTCGCTCGCCACCGCGGTGTGGGCGTCGAACGCCATCTGGGCGCTCTACAACGGCCTGATCAGCTACGGGTTGATGGGCCTGCTGTTCGCGGGCGAATGGCTCGTGCGGCGGCGCGTGCGCGCGCGCGTCGAGGGGAGGGCGGCGCATGGCTGAGTGGCTGTCGCTGGCCGAGGTCGCGTCCGCGCCGGGCTTCGCCACGCGTGCCGTGGCGCGCCTGGGCCACGGGGTGGTCGACCGCACCCGATTCCTCGCCGACGTCGCCGCGTGGCACGCCACGTTCGCGGCGGTGGCCGGCCCGCGCGTCGCGTTGTACTTCGACGACACGTACGCGTTCGCCTGCGCGCTGTACGGCGCGTGGCACGCCGGCAAACACGTCTCCCTGCCGGGCGACACCCAGCCCGCCACGCTGCAGCGCGTGCTGCGGGGCGTGGATGCGTGCGCGGGCGACCTGCCCGGCGCGCTCCGGCCGCAGACTGGCGCCCCCGTGGCCCCGCTCGCCGCCCTGGATCCGCGACGCACCGGCCTCGTCGTGCACACGTCCGGCTCCAGCGGCGAGCCCGTCGAGATCGCCAAGTCGCTCGCCCAGCTCGACGCCGAGATGGACACGCTGCAGGCCGCCTTCGGCGCGCGGCTGGCCGACGCCGAGGTGTTCGCCACGGTCTCGCACCAGCACATCTACGGCCTGCTGTTCCACGCGCTGTGGCCGTTGGCCGCGGGCCGCGTGCTGGTGGCGCAGCGGCTGCAATACCCCGAGGAAATGGCGGCGCGGCTGGGTGGTGTCTCCGTGCTCGTCACCAGCCCCGCCCACCTGAAGCGCCTGCCCGACACGCTCGACTGGTCGGCCGCGCGCGCCGGCCTGCGCGCCGTGTTCTCGTCGGGTGGCCCGCTGCCGCCCGAGGCCGCGGCCACCGCCCTCGAACTCCTGGGCCACTCGCCCACCGAGGTGTACGGCAGTTCCGAGACGGGTGGCATCGCGTGGCGCCGCCGCGCCGAACACGGCGACCGCTGGACGCCGCTGCCCGGCATCGCCTGGCGCGCCGGCGACGAGGGCCAGCTCGCGGTGCGCTCGCGCCACCTGCCCGACGACGACTGGTTCGAGACCGCCGACCGGGTCGCGGCCGACGGCGGCGGGTTCGTGCTGCGCGGCCGCGCAGACCGCATCGTCAAGATCGAGGAAAAGCGCGTGTCGCTCACCGCGATGGAGCAGGCGCTGCTGGCCGGCGGCGACCTCGCCGAGGCCCGCGTGATCGAGCTGCCCGGCGACACCGGCCCGCGCCTGGCCGTGGTGGGCGTGCCCACGCCGGCCGGCCGCGAACGCCTCGCCGAGGGCAAGCGCGTGCTGAACGAGCGCCTGCGCGCGCAGCTGCTGCAGGTGGTGGAGCGCGTGGTGCTGCCGCGCCGCTTCCGCTACCTCGACCGCCTGCCCGCGAACGCGCAGGGCAAGACGCCGCTCGCGACGCTGCAGGCGCTGTTCCGCCCCGTGCGGCCCGAGCCCGAGTGGCTCGAACGCGGCGAGCTGAAGGCCGTGGCCCGGCTGCCCATCGACGCCGACCTGCTCGTGTTCGACGGCCACTTCCCCGCCGTGCCCATCCTGCCGGGCGTGGCCCAGCTCGACTGGGCGGTCGGTTTCGCCCGCGAGTGTTTCGTGCTGCCGCCCCGTTTCCTGCGCCTCGACACGCTGAAATTCCAGAGCCCGGTGCGCCCGGGCATGGTGCTGACGCTGACGCTCACCTGGCGGCCCGAGCCCGGGTCGCTCGCCTTCACCTACACGTCCGACGCCGGCCCGCATGCGAGCGGCGCGGTCGTGTTCGGAGCCGCCGATGCGTGACGACGCCGCGACGTACCGCCTCGTGGTCGTGATCCCGGTCTACAACCACCCCGCCACCATCGGCGCGATGGTGGCCGCCGTGCGGGGCCACGGCCTGCCGTGCCTGCTGGTGGACGACGGCAGCGAACCCGGCTGTGCCGCGGTGCTCGACGCGCTGGCCGCGTCCGGCCCCGACGTGAGCCTCGTGCGCCTGCCGGTCAACCAGGGCAAGGGCGGCGCGATGATGGCCGGCCTGCGCGAGGCGAAACGCCTCGGCTACTCGCACGCGCTCCAGATCGATGCCGACGGCCAGCACGCCACGGGCGACATCCCGACCTTCATCGCGCTGTCGCAGGCATCGCCCGACGCGGTGGTGTGCGGCACGCCGGTCTATGACCAGTCCGTGCCCAAGGGCCGCCTGTACGGGCGCTACCTCACGCACGTGTGGGTGTGGATCAACACGCTGTCGCTCGACATCCGCGACTCGATGTGCGGCTTCCGCGTCTACCCGCTCGGCCCCACGGTCGCGGTGATCGACAGCGCCCACATCGGCCGCCGCATGGACTTCGACTCCGAGATCCTCGTGCGCATGCACTGGCGCGGCGTGCGGTTCGTGCACCAGCCCACGGCGGTCACGTACCCGCGCGACGGCATCTCGCACTTCCGCGGCCTGGAAGACAACGTGCTGATCTCGCGCATGCACGCCCGGCTGTTCTTCGGCATGCTGGTGCGCCTGCCGATGCTGCTCTGGCGCAAGGTGGCGGCATGAAGCCGGTGCACTGGGCCGACCTCGGCGAGAGCACCTTCGTGTTCGGCCTGCGGTTCCTGGTGGCGGTGTACCGGCTGCTCGGCCGCGTGCCCTTCCTGCTGGTGCTGTACCCCGTCGTCTTCTACTACCGCGTGCGCCGCGGCGTGGCCCGACGCGCGTCCATGGAGTACCTGCAGCGCCTGCAGGCCACCCACGGCAACCTCGGCGGCGCGCCCACGTGGCGGCACGGCCTGCGGCACTTCCTGTCGTTCGCCGACACGCTGCTCGACAAGACCCTCGCGATGAGCGGCCGCTACCGTTTCGAGAACATGCGCTTCGACGGCGTCGACGCCATCCTCGAACTGCGCCAGCGCGGCCAGGGCGCCGTGTTCGTCACGGCCCACATGGGTTGCCTCGAGATGTGCCAGGCGGCCATCAACCGCACGCGCCGCATCCGCCTCAACGTGCTGGTGCACACGGCACACGCCGAGCAGTTCAACCGGCTGCTGGGCCGCCTCGATCCCGACGGCGCGGTGCGCCTGATCCAGGTCACCGAGATCACGCCGGCCACGGCCATCCAGCTGTCCGAGTGCGTGGCCCGGGGCGAGTTCGTCGCCATCGCGGGCGACCGCGTGCCGGTGGGGGGCGGGCGCACCGTGCGCGTGCCGTTCCTCGGCGCCGAGGCCGACTGGCCGGTGGGCCCGTACGTGCTGGCCGCGCTGCTGAAGTGCCCGCTGTACCTGATGGCATGCCTGCGCGAGGGCGCGGGCCACACCATCCACTTCGACCGCCTCGCCGACGAGGTGGTGCTGCCGCGCCGCTCGCGCGACGAGGTGTTCGCCGCGCTGGCCGGGCAGTACGCGCAACGGATCGAAACGTTGCTGGCGCGATCGCCCTACGAGTGGTTCAATTTTTTCCCGTTCTGGGTCCAACGATGACACGTTCCACCTCCGACCTTCCCACCGTGCTGTTCGACGGGAGCCGCCTCGGCCTCGACGACATCGTCGCGCTGTCGGAGCGCCGCGCGCGCGCCGTGCTGTCGCGCGACCCCGCGTTCACCGCGCGCATCGCCCGCGGCGCCGACTTCCTCGACCGCCTGCTGAAGGAAGACGGCGTGGTCTACGGCGTCACCACCGGCTACGGCGACTCGTGCACGGTCACCATCCCGCCCGACCTGGTGGCCGAACTGCCGCACCACCTCTACACGTACCACGGCTGCGGCGCCGGGCGTTTCCTCACGGCCGAGGAGACCCGCGCCGTGCTGGCCGTGCGGCTGGCCTCGCTCGCGCAGGGCATGTCCGGCGTCAGCGTCGCGCTGCTCACCCAGCTCGAGTCGCTGCTCGCGCACGACGTGCTGCCGCTCATCCCCGCCGAAGGGTCGGTGGGCGCGAGCGGCGACCTCACGCCGCTGTCGTACGTGGCCGCCGTGTTGTGCGGCGAACGCGACGTGCTGTTCCAGGGCCGCACCCGCCCGGCCGGCGAGGTGCTCGCCGAACTGGGCATCGCGCCGCTGCGCCTGCGCCCGAAGGAAGGCCTCGCCATCATGAACGGCACGGCCGTGATGACGGCGCTCGCGTGCCTCGCGTTCCGCCGCGCCGACCGCGTCGCGCGCCTCGCCACGCGGCTCACCGCCTGCAACGTGGTGGCCAGCAGCGGCAACGCGCACCACTTCGACGAGACGTTGTTCTCGGTCAAGCCGCACGCCGGCCAGCAGCGCGTGGCCGCTCGCCTGCGCGCCGACCTCGACACGGGCCACGCGGCCCGCGCCAACCGCAACGACCAGCGCCTGCAGGACCGCTACTCGCTGCGCTGCGCCCCGCACGTCATCGGCGTGCTGGAAGACGCGCTGCCGTTCTTCCGTTCGCTGATCGACAACGAGCTCAACAGCGCGAACGACAACCCCATCATCGACGCCGAGGGCGAGCGCGTGCTGCACGGCGGCCACTTCTACGGCGGCCACATCGCCTTCGCGATGGACGGCCTGAAGAACGCCGTCGCCAACGTCGCCGACCTGCTCGACCGCCAGATGGCGCTGCTCGTCGATACCCGCTACAACCACGGCCTGCCGTCGAACCTGTCGGGCGCCACGGGCCCGCGCGCCGCCATCAACCACGGCCTGAAGGCGCTGCAGATCAGCGTGTCGGCCTGGACGGCCGAGGCGCTCAAGCAGACCATGCCGGCGTCGGTCTTCTCGCGGTCCACCGAGTGCCACAACCAGGACAAGGTCAGCATGGGCACCATCGCCGCGCGCGACTGCCTGCGCGTGCTCGACCTCACCGACCAGGTGCTCGCCGCGATGCTGATCACCGCGCGCCAGGGCCTCGCGCTGCGCCGCCGCGTCGACCCGTCGCTCGCCGTGCCCGGCGCGCTGGCCGCGTTCGAGGCCGACCTGTCCGACCGCGTGCCGCTGGTCGTGGAAGACCGCGCGCTCGACCGCGACCTGCAGGCGCTGCTGGCCGCGCGTGACGAACCGGTGTGGAACCCGCACGCATGAGCACGCCCGACCTCACGTACGAACACGTCCTCCGCCCGGAGTTCTACGACGTCGACCCGATGGACATCGTGTGGCACGGGAACTACGTGAAGTTCCTCGAGGCCGCGCGCTCGGCCATGCTCGAGTCGTTCGGGTACGGCTACCGCGACATGCGCGACTCGGGCTACGCCTGGCCCATCGTCGACCTGCGCCTGAAGTACGTGGGCTCGGCCGTGTTCGGCGAACCCATCGTCGTGCGCTGCGAGATCGTCGAGTGGGAGAACCGCCTGCGCATCGAGTACGTGATCCGCGACCAGGCCACCGGCCGCAAGCTCACCACCGGCCACACCATCCAGGTGGCCGTCGACATCGCCACGCGCGAGATGTGTTTCGTGTGCCCACCGGTGCTGTGGGAGCGGCTGGGGGTGGACGCATGAAGCGCCGCCACCTGGTGGTCGCCGCCGCGCTGGCCTCGGCCGCGCTGCCCGCGTTCGCGGCCGGCAACGACGTGCTCGCCCAGGTGCGCCAGCGCCTGGCCGACGCGCCGGTGCTCAAGGGGGCGTTCGAGCAGCGCAAGTCCGTCAAGGGCTTCCGCAACCCGCTCGTCTCGCGCGGCGACTTCCTCGTCGCGCGCGAGCGTGGCGTGGTGTGGGCCACGCGCGAGCCGTTCGCGTCGCAGCTGATCGTCACGCGCGACCGGCTGCTCTCCAGGCAGGCCGACGGCTCCGTGAACACCCGGGTCGATGCCGCGCACGAGCCGGGCATCCGCGCGGTCAACGAGATGCTGTTCGCGCTGATGGCCGCCGACCTCACGGCGCTGTCGGCCCGCTTCGAGATCGACGGCGCGCTGCAGGGCAAGGACGGCTGGCGCCTGGCGCTCAAGCCGCGCGAGGCGGCGCTCGCCCAGTGGGTGACCCGCATCGAACTCGAAGGCGACCGCTTCGTGCGCAAGGTGCGCTTCACCGAAGCGGGCGGCGACAGCAGCGAGATCGTGCTGTCCGGCCACACTACCGCCGCGACCCTGACCCGCGACGATGCCGCCCGCTTCGACTGAACGGCGCGCCTGGGCCTTCGCGGCGCTGCTGTGGCTAGCCTGCGTGCTGGCCATCGCGGGCCACCAGTGGCACTTCTGGCGGCACACGGCGATCGACACCGACGTGCTGGCGCTGCTGCCCGAGAACGAACACGAACCCGAGGTCACCGAGGCCACGCGCCGCCTGGCCGACCGCGCGCAGCGGCAGGTCATCGTGCTGCTGGGCGCGCCCGACTGGCCCTCGGCCCAGGCCGCCGCCGCCGCGTGGCGCCAGGCCCTCCCCGCGTCCACGCTGAAGCCGGCGCCCGGCCTCGACGGCGGCAGCCTCGGCCGCGCCGTCGACTTCTACCGCCCGTGGCGCGACCGCCTGCTGACGCCCGACCAGCGCGCCGAGCTGGCGCGCCAGCCCACGTCCGCCTGGGTCGGCAAGGCCCTCGCCACGCTGTACCAGCCGGCCGCCGGGCTGCGCCTGTCCGACTGGGCGGCCGACCCCCTCGCGCTGTGGAGCCGCTGGTGGACCGACCGCGCGGCCGACACGAAGCTGCGCCCGCGCGACGGCGAGCTGTGGGTGTCGGCCGAGGGCCGCGAGTGGATCGCGCTGCCGTACGAGGTCAGCGGTTCGGCCTTCGCGCTCGACGGCGAGGCCGTGCTGGGCCAGGCCCTCGGCGCCGCCGACGACGCGGCGCGCGCCGTCACGCCCGCGGTGGTGCTGCTGCGCGCCGGCGTGCCGCTGCACGGCGAGGCCGCGGCGGTGCAGGCCAACCGCGAGATCAACACCATCGGCTGGGGCTCGCTCGCGGCCGTGCTGCTGCTCGTGTGGCTCGCGTTCCGCTCGCTGCGGCCCATCGTGCTCGTCGCGGTGTCGCTCGGGGTCGGCGTGGCCGCCGCGCTGTCGGTCACCGTGTGGTGGTTCGGCCAGGTGCACCTGATCACGCTGGTGTTCGGCGCCAGCCTCGTCGGCGTGGCGGAGGACTACGGCATCCACTACTTCGCGTCGCGCCAGGGCCACCCCGACGCCGCGCCGCGTTCGCTGATGCGGCAGCTGCTGCCGGGCCTCGCGCTCGCGCTGTCCACCAGCGTGCTCGCGTACCTCACGCTGGGCCTCGCGCCGTTCCCCGGCCTGCGGCAGATGGCGGTGTTCTCGGCGGTGGGCCTCACGGCCGCGTTCCTGACCGCCGCGTGCTGGTTCCCGTGGCTCGACCGCGGCGCCGTGCGGCCCACGCGGTTCGCCGCGAAGGTGGCCGCGAGCCTCGACCGCTGGCCGCGCCTCGGCTGGTCGCCGCGCGAGCTGCTGCTGTACGCGGTGGTGCTGGCGCTGTGCGCCGGCGGCTGGTGGCGCCTGCACACGAACGACGACATCCGCCAGCTGCAGGGTTCGCCCGCCGCGCTGATGCAGTCGCAGCGCGACGTGGGCCGCCTGCTCGGCGTGCCGAGCCCGGCGCAGTTCTACCTCGTGCGCGGGGCCGACGCGGAGTCGGTGCTGGCGCGCGAGGAGGCGCTGAAGGCGCGCCTCGACGGCCTCGTGCGCGACGGCCGGCTCGCCGGCTACCGCGCGGTGTCCGACTGGGTGCCGTCGGCCGCGCGCCAGGCGTCCGATGCGGCGCTTTCGGCGAAGGTCGAGGGCGAGGTGGTGGCCGCGGTCAACACGCAGCTGGGTGAAGCGCTGCAGCGCCCCGCGTTCGACGCCGCGCCGCTGACGCTCGACCGCTGGCTCGCCGACCCCGTCTCGGCCCCGTCGCGTGACCTGTGGCTCGGCCCGGTGCGCGGGGGCGTGGCCAGCGTGGTGATGGTGCGCGGCCTGCACGACCCCGCGCTGCTGCCGCAACTGGCCGCGCTGTCCGACGGGCTCGAGGGCGTGCGCTGGGTCGACAAGACCGCGGAGATCTCCGACCTGCTCGGCCGCTACCGCGTCGCGATGACGTGGCTGCTGGTGCTGGGCCACGTGGCGGTGTTCGTGCTGCTGTGGTGGCGCCTGCGCGGCCGCGCGTGGCGGGCCTCGCTGCCGGCGGTGATCGCGAGCGGCCTGGCCGTCGCCATCCTCGGGTACATGGGGCAGCCGTTCCAGCTCTTCACCGTGCTGGCCCTCGTGCTGCTGCTGGGCATCGGGGTCGACTACGGCATCTTCCTGCTGGAGCACGACGGCGATCCGTCGGCCTGGCTGGCGGTGGTGCTCGGGGCGGCGAGCACGTGGCTGTCGTTCGGGTTGCTGGGGCTGTCGGCCACGCCGGCGTTGCGGGCGTTCGGGCTGACCTTGCTGTTCGGGGTGCTGCTGGTGTGGATGCTGGCGCCGCTGTTCCGGCCGCCGTCGTCGCAGGGGATCAGTGACCGCCCCGGATCCGCACCGCCGGCATCGCCACCTCACGGCCCATGACGGCCCGCGCGTAGAGGTACTCGCCGCGGTCGCGGTCGCTCAGGCCGTCCATGTCGACGTGGCCCTCGGCATCGCAGGGGAACGCGAACACCTCGCCTTCGGGTACCAACGGCTGGAACCGGAGTTCGTAGCGGCACGGGTTCATCGACGAGGTGTTCATGGTCTTGCTCCTGCTCGGCTGCGATCGATTGCGGCCTTGGAACAAGCGTAGGTGTCGACCCCGGTGGCTGCCATGCCCCATTTGTGGGAGGCGTCTCATCCAAATGACTTAGGGCATGACCCACCCACGGGGGGAACGGGCCGTTTCACATGCCCGGTTCAGGGGGGACGACGGCCCTTGACGCGGCCTCGCCCCTCGACAGGTCCACCCGCCGCAGGCACAGCAGCCCGCCCACGAAGAAGATCGCCGTCACGCCCATCGACACCCGGTGGTTGCCCGACGTGAGCAGCGTGAAGAGCCCGTAGGTCACCGGGCCGATGACCGCGGCGAGGCGTGTCGCGAACGTCCACAGCGCGAAGAACTCGGCGCGCCGGTCCTCCGGCGTGAACAGGCCCACCATCGCGCGCCCGGCCGACTGGCTCGAGCCCATGCACAGGCCCGCCACCACCGCCGCGATCCAGAACAGCACGGGGCCGGTCGAGGCCACGGCCAGGCCCGTCATCACGAGCCAGCCGACCAGCGTGACCTGCAGCGCGGGCTTGTGCCCGATGCGGTCCTGCCAGTAGCCGAACGCGAAGGCGCCGAGCGCCGACGCGATGTTGACGAGGAAGACGAGCAGCATCGTGTCGGTGTCGGTGAAGCCGATGGCCTCCTTCGCGTACACCGCCGCGAGCGTGATGACGATGGAGATGCCCGCCTGGTAGCTGGTGCTGCACGCGAGGAACCACACGTAGTCGCGGTAGCGGCGGGCATCGCGCCAAGTGCCGGCCAAGCGGCGCAGCGAGGCGCCGATGCCGTCGCTGTCCGACGTGGACGCGGCCGCGGGCACGGCCCGCTCGCGCAGCAGCAGGAACGTGGCGAGCGACGCGGCGGCGTACACGCCCGCGGTGATCAGCATCGTCACCGGCACGTACGACGTCGCCGGCACGCCGCGCGCCGAGGCCGACAGCACGTAGGCGAGCGACAGGCCCAGTGCCAGCATGCCGCCCACGTAGCCGAGGCTCCAGCCCCAGCCGGAGACACGCCCCATCGAGTCGGGCCGCGCCAGTTCGGGCAGGAAGGCCGCGACCAGCGATTCGCCGTACGAGTACGCGACGTTCGAGGCGATGACCGCGGCCACCGCGAGCCACAGGCTGCCGGGGCCCGCGAAGGCGAGTGCGCAGGTGCCGAGCACGCAGGTGGCGGTGGTGAGGCCCAGCAGGCGCTTCTTCGCGCCGCGCAGGTCGGCCCAGGCGCCGAGCGCGGGCAGCGTGAACATCACGACGAGGCTCGACGCGGCGATGGTGAGCGTCCACGCCAGCGTGGCCCACGACGCCCCGCCCGCGACCACCGACACGAAGTACGCGTTGAACACCGCGGTGAGCACGACCGTCGTGTACCCCGAGTTCGCGAAGTCGTACATCGCCCAGCCGAACACCTCGCGCTTGCGCACGCCGTCGTTCAGCGCGTTCTGGGGGAAGAGCGTCATGCGGGAAAGTGTAGCCAGCGCGGATGTCACCTCGGCGAAAGCCCGGGTGACGGCTGGCTGCACAATGGGCCATGGCCTCCTCCAACGTGACGTCCCCGAAGTTCGGGCACCTGCGTGCCCACCAGTTCGCCGGCCTGTCGCCGGGCCCCCGCCTGATCGTGCTGGGCGGCGTGCACGGCAACGAGGTGTGCGGCACGCTGGCGATCCGCCGGCTGCTCGGCGAGTTCGAGCGCGGGGAACGGGCCGTCAGCCGCGGGCTGCTCACGCTGGTGCCCGCGGCCAACCCGCTCGCGGGCGCCCGCGGCACCCGTGAGGGCGAACGCAACCTGAACCGACGCCTCGTCCCGCACGCCCACCCGGTCGACTACGAGGACCACGTCGCCAACGTGCTGTGCCCGATGCTCGCGGCCCACGAGGTGCTGCTCGACCTGCACTCCTTCCACACCGCCGGCCGCCCGTTCGCGATGATCGGCCCGCCCGACAACACCGGCGCGCTCGAACCCTTCGCCCATGCCGACGCGGAAACGCGCCTCGCGATGCACCTCGGCCCCACGCGCCTCGTGGAGGGCTGGCTCGAGACCTACGCGAAGGGCGTCGAGCGCCGCGGCCCGGGCGAGGACCCCACCTACGGCGTGGGCACCACCGAGTACATGCGATCGCAGGGCGGCTACGGCATCACGCTCGAATGCGGCCAGCACGAGGATCCGCAGGCGCCCGAGGTGGCGTACCACGCCATCGTGCAGACCCTCGCGCTGCTGGGCCTGACCGACGACACCCCCGCGCCGCCGGCGCCGGCCTTCCAGCTGCTCGACCTCGTCGACGTGGTGGACCGCCAGCACCCGGACGACCGCTTCGTGCGGGACTGGTCCAGCTTCGACGCGGTGTCCGCTGGCGAGCCGATCGGCATCCGCCAGGACGGGTCGACCGTGGCGGCCCCGGAAGACGGCCACGTGGTCTTCCCGAACCCCCGCGCCACCCCGGGGGCCGAATGGTTCTACTTCGCCCGCCCCGGGCAGCGTGCACAAATCCCCGCGAAGGCAACTTAGGGGGCGATACCCCCTGCAAGGGTGACAGGAACCACCCGCGCGATGGGCGAAAATCGCGGTTTGTTTTTCCGGACGTGGGGCAATGAGCGAGGGGTTTTCCGCCGATTCGACGATCGACTGGGCGGCAGTTGAACTGCCGGATGCCTGGCCGGACCGGCTCGACTGGAAACATCCGCTCACAGGTTTTCGCCTGGTGCGCCAGGCCATGGGCCGCTCGCGCGCCCGGGTCCAGCTGCCCGAGGGCCTGCCCGGCGCCGACGGCATCGCGAAGTACGTCCTCCAGGAATTCCACAACCTGCCCAACGGCAACTACTCCAAGCGCATCAGCGCGGGGTACGCCCGCGGCTTCGACCGCGTGATGATCGGCAGCATGACCGGCGGCCGCGCCCGCCTCGCGCAGGCCCTGGCCGGCGCGCAACGGGCCGTCGACCTCGGCTGCGGCGGCGGGCACACCGCGGCGGCGCTGAAGGCCTCGGGCATCCCCGACGTGATGGGCATCGACCCGTCGCCCTACCTGCTGCAGTTCGCCGCGAAGACCTACCCCGGCCTGCGCTGGCGCCAGGGCCTGGCCGAACGCACCGGCCTGCCCGACGCCTCGGTCGACGCCGTGGCCATGTGTTTCCTGCTGCACGAGGTGCCGCCGCGCTACCTGCTGCAGATCCTCGCCGAGGTGCGGCGCATCCTGCGGCCGGGCGGCCGCCTCGCGGTGCTCGAACCCTCGCCCGAACAATGGCACCTGTCGGTGTGGCGCGTGTTCCGCCGCTACGGCTGGCGCGGCGTCTACTTCAAGTGGCTGTCGCAGCGCGCCTTCGAACCCTTTATCGAACCCTGGCACAAGCAGCCCTTCGGCACGCGCCTCGCGGAACACGGTTTCCGCGTCGAGGCCGACGAGAGCGGCTGCCCCTTCCGGTTCGTGCTGGCCGTCCGCGACGACGGCCCGCCGGCCGTCCCCTGAACCCCTTTCCCCCACGGTCCCCGTCCCATGTCCACTCCCACCGTACACACCGACATCCTCATCATCGGCGCGGGCCCCGCCGGCGCGGTCGCCGCGGGCCTGCTGCGCAAGCAGGGGCGCCAGGTGCTGGTCGTCGAACGCGAGCAGTTCCCGCGCTTCTCCATCGGCGAGAGCCTGCTGCCGCAGAGCATGGAGTACATCGAGGCGGCCGGCATGCTGCAGGCCGTGGTCGAGGCCGGCTTCCAGTACAAGAACGGCGCGGCCTTCGCCCGTGACGGCCAGTACACCGACTTCGACTTCCGCGACAAGTTCTCGGCCGGCTGGGGCAGCACGTACCAGGTGCAGCGCGCCACGTTCGACAAGGTGCTGGCCGACGCCGCCGAGCGCGCCGGCGCCGAGATCCGCTACCGCCACGAGGTGGTCGAGGCCGACGTGTCGGGCGCCAAGCCCCGGGTGACGGTCAAGGACCCCGAAGGCCGCATCCACGTGATCGAGGCCAACTTCCTGCTCGACGCCAGCGGTTTCGGCCGCATCCTGCCGCGCCTGCTGAAGCTCGAGCGCCCGTCCGACTTCCCCGTGCGCGGCGCCATCTTCACGCACGTGGAAGACCGCATCCCGCCGGGCGGCTCGTTCGACCGCCAGAAGATCCGCGTCACGGTTCACCCGAAGTTCCCCGACGTGTGGTTCTGGACCATCCCGTTCTCCAACGGCCGCTGCTCGCTGGGTGTCGTGGCCCACAACGAGTTCCTGTCGAAGTACCCGGGCAACGAGACCGAACGCCTGAAGGCCATCGTCGCGGAAGACCCCGAGCTGTCGGCGCTGCTGGGCGAGGCCGTGTGGGACACCCCGGCGCGCACCATCGTCGGCTACGCGTCGAACGTCACGTCGCTGTGGGGCAACCGCTTCGCGCTTCTGGGCAACGCCGGCGAGTTCCTCGACCCGGTGTTCTCGAGCGGCGTCACCATCGCGTTCAAGTCGGCGAGCCTCGCCACCGACTGCCTCGCCCGCGAGGCCGCGGGCGTCGAGGTCGACTGGCAGCGCGACTACGCCCTGCCGCTCAAGGCCGGCGTCGATTGCTTCCGCGCCTACGTCGAGGCCTGGTACGCGGGCGAGTTCCAGAAGATCATCTTCCACAAGGATTCTTCGCCGGAAGTGCACCGCATGATCTCGTCGATCCTGGCCGGCTACGCCTGGGACACGAAGAACCCGTTCGTCGCCGAGCCGAAGCGGCGCCTGGCGGTCCTCGCAGAGTTGTGCGCCTGACCGGAACCCCGCGCCGATACTCGGGTCCATGACCGTCATGACCCCCACCCTGCACACCAAACGGTTCTCGCCCGCCGGCCAGTCGGCTTTCGATGCGCGCTTCGACGCGCAGAAGATCGCCTTCGGCCCGGTGGTGTTCCAATGCGTCCGCATCGCCTGGAAGCAGGGCATGCTCGACCGCCTGGCCGACGAGGGCGAGGCGGGCCTGGACGTGGAGGCGCTCGCCGCGTCGGGCCGCTGGTCGACCTACGCGCTGAAGGTGGTGCTGGAATCCTGCCTGTCGGCGGGGGTCGTGATGCGGGTCGACGGCCGCTACGTGCTCGACAAGGCCGGCTACTGCCTGCTGGCCGATCCCATCACCCGCATCAACCTCGATTTCATCCACGACGTCTGCTACCTGGGCCTGCACCGCCTGGAAGAGGCGCTGGCCACCGGCACCCCGGTGGGCCTCGAGGAACTGGGCTCGTGGCCCACGTTGTACGAGGGTTTGTCCCAGCTGCCCGAGCCGGCGCGCACCAGCTGGTTCGCGTTCGACCACCACTACTCCGACACCTCCTTCCCCGACGTGATGCCCGACGTGCTGGCCACCGCGCCGAAGCGCGTGATGGACATCGGCGCCAACACCGGCAAGTTCGCCGCCGCGCTGCTGGAAGCCCATCCCGGGGTCGAGGTGCGCCTGGTCGACCTGCCCCAGCAGCTGGCCGTCGCCCGCGATCGCGTGGGCGCCACCGGCCACGGCCGCCGCGCCGAGTTCCACGCCGTCGACATGCTCGACCCCGCGAAGGCCTTCCCCGGCGGCGCCGACATCGTCTGGATGAGCCAGTTCCTCAGCTGCTTCAGCGAACCGGTCATCGCCACCATCTTCGAGCGCGCCGCCGCGTCGCTCGCGCCGGGCGGCCAGGTGCTGGTGCTCGACACGCTCTGGGACCGCCAGCGCTACGACATCGCGGCGTACTGCCTCATCAACACGTCGCCGTACTTCACGGCGATGGCCAGCGGCAACAGCAAGGTCTACGAAAGCACCGACTACCTGCGCCTCGCCGAGGCGGCGGGCCTCGAGCTCGTGACCAGCCGCGACGGCATCGGCTACTGCCACACGCTGATGCGCTTCAGGAAACGAACGCCCACATGACCCCGAAGGCCTGGTCCACGCTGCTGCTCGTCGCCGTCCTCGCGGGGTGCGCCGCCACGCCGCGCACGTCGCTGCCGAAGGCGGCCGACGACTGCGGGCCCGACCAGGCCGCACCGGTGCTCCGGCTCTCGCCCGCGTCGCTCGGCAAGGACCTGGCCGTGCAGCAGCAGCTCGCGGTGACCACGCGCGGGCAGACACAGCGGGTCGACGTGCTGCTGGAAGTCGACGCCACCGCCGTGCGCCTGGCCGTCGTCGCGATGGGCCAGACCGCCGCCCGCCTCGAGTGGGACGGCGTCAAGCTCTCCGAGACCCGCGCGCCGTGGCTGCCCGCCGTGGTGTCCGGCGAACGCATCCTGAGCGACCTGCAGCTCGCGCTGTGGCCCGAGGACGCGGTGCGCGCCGCGCTGCCGCCGGGCTGGTTCCTCGACACCCTCGCCGGCGGCCGCGTGCTGCGCCAGGCCACCGACCCGGTGGTCGCCGTCACGTATCCTTCCGCGTCCCGCATCGAGATCGACCAGCGGCGCGACCAGTACCACCTCGTGGTCGACACCCGAGGCCTTCCATGAACCACGTCCACCTGCAAGCGATGGGGGTCGTCTGTGCCCTCGGTTTGGGCACCCCGGCCGTCCGCGACACCCTGTTCGCCCCGTCGTTCCACGGCGTGGTCGAGACCGACCGCTACACGCCCGGCCGCCCGCTGCACCTCGGGGTGCTGCCGGCCGAGGTGGCGCCGCTCGACCGCGCGCCGCTGCGCCAGCGCAGCCGCAACAACGCCGTGCTGGCCGCGGCCCTCGCCGACATCCGCCCGCAGGTCGACGCCGCCATCGCGCGGTTCGGCCCGCGCCGCGTGGCCGTCGTGCTGGGCGTCAGCACCGCCGGGGTGGAAGAAGGCGAACGCGCCAGCCGCCTGTGGCAGGCCGAGGGCCGCTGGCCCGAGGGCTTCGACTACGCGCTGCAGGAGATGGGCAACGCGGCCGAATGGCTCGCGGGCGAACTCGGCACCTGCGGCCCGGCCCACGTCATCTCCACCGCCTGCTCGTCCGGCGCGAAGGCGCTGATCTCCGGCGCGCGCCTGCTCAACGCGGGCCTCGTCGACGCGGTGGTCGCGGGCGGGGTCGACGCGTTGTGCGAGTTCACCATCGCGGGCTTCAGCGCGCTCGAGTCGGTGTCGGCCGCGCGCTGCAACCCGATGTCGGCGAACCGCTCCGGCATCAACATCGGCGAGGGCGCCGCGCTGTTCCTGATGGGCCGCGACGCGGGGCCGCTGCGCCTCGCGGGCTGGGGTGAAGGCTCCGACGCGCACCACATGTCCGCGCCCGATCCCACGGGCCACGGCGCCGTCACGGTGATGCAGCAGGCGCTGTCCCGCGCCGGGCTCGAGGCCGGCGCCATCGACTACGTCAACCTGCACGGCACCGCCACGCCGCTGAACGACGCGATGGAAAGCGCCGCGGTCGCGCAGGTGCTGGGCCGCGACGTGGCCACCAGTTCCACCAAGCCGCTCACCGGCCACGCGCTCGCCGCGGCCGGCGCCATCGAGGCGGCCCTCGGCTGGCTGACCCTCGTCGACAACCCGTCCGGCCGCCTGCCGCCGCACTGGTGGGACGGCGCCGCCGACCCGGCCCTGCCGGCGCTGCACCTCGTGTCGCCGGGCGAATCGCTCGGTCGCGCGCCGCGGTACGTGCTGAGCAACTCCTTCGCGTTCGGCGGCAGCAACGCCGCGCTGCTGCTGGGAGCCGCCTGACATGACGACGACGTTCCGACCGGTCGAAGCCTACGTGCCGCACCGCGGCGCGATGCTGCTGATCGACCGCCTGCTCGACGCCGGCCCCACGCACGCCGTGGCCGAGGTCACCGTGCCCGCCGACGGCCTGTTCGTCGCCGACGGCCGCATGCCCGGCTGGGTGGGCCTCGAATACATGGCGCAGGCCATCTCGGCCTGGTCCGGCGTGCGCCACACCGACGCCGGTGGTACACCGCGCCTCGGCATGCTGCTGGGCACGCGCCGCTACCAGGCGCTCGTGCCCGACTTCGCCGCGGGCAGCGTGCTGCGCGTCGAGGTGAACCAGGAGTTCGTGGGCGACAACGGCCTCGGCATGTTCGCCTGCCGCATCCTCCAGGACGGGGCCGAGGTGGCCTCCGCCCGACTTTCCATCTACGAGCCGGAAGACGGCGCGAGCATCCTCAAGGGCCAGACGCCGTGAACCCCGCCAATTCCACCATCCTCGTCACCGGCTCCAGCCGGGGCATCGGCCGCGCCATCGCGCTGCGCCTCGCGCAGGCGGGCCACGACATCGTGGTGCATTGCCGCAGCGGGCTCGACCAGGCCGAGGCCGTGGCCGCCGAGGTGCGCGCGCTCGGGCGCGAGGCGCGGGTGCTGTCGTTCGACGTGGCCGACCGTGCCGCGGCGTCCGCCGCGCTGCTGGCCGACGTGGAGGCGCACGGCGCGCCGTACGGCGTGGTGTGCAACGCCGGCATCGCCCGCGACAACGCCTTCCCCGCGATGACCGGCGAGGAATGGGACGCCGTGGTGCACACCAACCTCGACGCCTTCTACAACGTGCTCAACCCGCTCGTGATGCCGATGGTGCGGCGACGCAAGCCGGGGCGCATCGTGACGCTCGCGTCCGTGTCGGGCCTGGTCGGCAACCGGGGCCAGGCGAACTACAGTGCGGCCAAGGCGGGCATCATCGGCGCCACGAAGGCGCTGGCCATCGAACTCGCCAAGCGCGACATCACCGTCAACTGCGTCGCCCCCGGCCTCATCGACACCGAGATGATTTCCCCCGAAGTACTGGAAGAAGCCATGAAGATCATCCCGATGCGCCGCATGGGCCGCCCCGACGAGGTCGCCTCGCTCGTGGCGTTCCTCGTGTCGGCCGACGCGGCCTACATCACGCGCCAGGTCATCTCGGTCAACGGGGGGATGGTCGGATGAAGCGCGTCGTCATCACCGGGGTGGGCGCGCTGAGCCCGCTGGGCCACGACTGGGCCACCGTCCACGCGCACCTGCGCAGCCTGCGCAACAGCGTCCAGCCGATGCCCGACTGGGGCCAGTACGAAGGCCTGAACACCCAGCTCGGGTCGCTGGTGAAGGCGTTCGACCTGCCGGCGCACTACAACCGCAAGACCATGCGCAGCATGGGCAACGTGGCGCTGTTCGCCGTGCGCGCCACCGAGCTGGCGCTGGCCGACGCGGGGCTGACGAACGACCCGCTGCTGGGCAGCGGCCGCATGGGCATCGCGTACGGCTCGTCCATCGGTTCGCCGTCGGCCATCGGCGCGTTCGGCAAGATGATCACCGAGAACACCACCGAGGGCATCACCGCCAACACCTACATCAAGTGCATGGCGCACACGGCCCCGGTCAACATGGGCGTGTTCTTCGGCATCACCGGCCGGGTCATCACCACGTCGAGCGCGTGCACGTCCAGCAGCCAGGGCATCGGCTACGCGTACGAGACCATCCAGAGCGGCAAGCAGGTGGCCATGCTCGCCGGCGGCGCCGAGGAGCTGCACGCCATCGACGCGGCCGTGTTCGACACGCTGTTCGCCACCAGCGTGCGCAACGGCGAACCCGAACTCACGCCGCGCCCGTTCGACGCGAAGCGCGACGGCCTCGTGCTGGGCGAGGGCGCCTGCACGCTGGTGCTCGAGGAGCTGTCGCACGCGCAGGCGCGCGGCGCGCGCATCCTCGCCGAGATCGTGGGCTACGGCACCAACAGCGACGGCAAGCACGTCACCCACCCGAACGCCGACACCATGGGCGTGGCGATGCAGCTCGCGCTCGACGACGCGGGCCTGCCGGCCAGCGCCATCGGCTACGTCAACGCCCACGGCACGGCCACCGACCAGGGCGACGTCATGGAATCGCAGGCCACCCACAAGGTGCTCGGCGGCGACGTGCCCATCAGCTCGCTCAAGAGCTACATGGGCCACACGCTCGGCGCCTGCGGTTCGCTCGAGGCGTGGATGACCATCGAGATGATGCGCGAGGGCTGGTTCGCCCCCACCATCAACCTCACCGAGGTGGACCCCGACTGCGCCCCGCTCGACTACATCACCGGCGACGGCCGCGCGCTCGACACCGACCTCGTGATGAGCAACAACTTCGCGTTCGGCGGCCTCAACACCTCGCTGATCTTCAAGCGGTGGCCGCACTCGGCCTGACCAGCGCGGTGCTCTGGCTCGACCGCATCGGGCCGCTCGCGGCCGATGCGGAACTCGGGCTGCTGGAGACGCTGTCGCCCACCGAACGCGGGCGGCTCGCGCGCATCAGCTCGGCCAAGCGCCGTGCCGAGTTCCTCGCGGGCCGGCTGCTGCTGCGTCGGCTGCTGGCCGCCACGCTGGGGGGCGACGCGCGTGACTGGTCGCTCACGGCGGCCGACGACGGACCGCCGCTCGTGCCTTCCCACCACGGCGTGCACCTCGCGCTGAGCCACAGCGGCGGCTGGGTCGCCGGTGCCGTGTCGACCTCGCCCGCCGGCCTCGACCTCGAGACCCCGGGCCGCGCCCGCGACGTGCTGTCGCTGGCCGCCAACGTCTGCACCCCCGACGAACAGGCCCGCCTGTGGGCGCTTCAGGGCGCGGAGCGTGACGCCGCGTTCCGCGAGCTGTGGACGCTGAAGGAGGCGTGGCTCAAGCGCCGCGGCGAGGGCGTGTCCCCCGCCCGGCTCGCGGCCGTGGGCACCCGCGAAGGCGGGGCGGGTGCGTGGACCTGGGTGTCGCCCGAGGTGACGCTGGCGTGGACCCATGCGTTGGGTGTGCCCCGGTGGTTTCGCGGCGAGGGCACCTTCGGGAGGCGGCCGCCGGCGTCGTGGGGCATCGAGGATGCGCTGCGGCTGGCGTACTGACTTCGACCGGTCGATCGCCCCGGCGTTGTCATCCCGGCGAACGCCGGGATCCACGGCCCGCCGATGCGCACATGCCTCGTGTGGGCCCCGGCGTTCGCCGGGGTGACGTCCCAACTACTGGAACGCCACCTCCGCAAAGCTCCGCAACTTGCGACTGTGCAACTGGTCCACCCCCTGGTCGCGTAGCAGCTCCACCGCACGGATGCCGATGCGCAGGTGCTGGTCGACCCGCTCGCGGTAGAACGTGTTGGCCATGCCCGGCAGCTTGATCTCGCCGTGCAGCGGCTTGTCGCTGACGCACAGCAGCGTGCCGTACGGCACCCGGAAGCGGAAGCCGTTGGCGGCGATGGTGGCGCTTTCCATGTCGAGCGCGATGGCCCGGCTCTGGCTGAAGCGGCGTTCCGGCGTGGTGGCCGAATGGTGCGACGGCAGCAGCTCCCAGTTGCGGTTGTCGGTGCTGGCCACCGTGCCCGTGCGCATGATGCGCTTGAGCTCGTAGCCCTTGAGCTGCGTGATCTCCTCCACCGCCGATTCCAGCGCCACCTGCACCTCGGCCAGCGGCGGGATGGGCACCCACAGCGGCAGTTCCTCGTCGAGCACGTGGTCCTCACGGACGTAGCCGTGGGCCAGCACGTAGTCGCCCAGGGCCTGCGTGTTGCGCAGGCCGGCGCAGTGGCCCAGCATGATCCACGCGTGCGGACGCAGCACGGCGATGTGGTCGGTGATGGTCTTCGCGTTGGCCGGGCCCACGCCGATGTTCACCATTGTGATGCCGGCGCGGTCGCCGCGCTTCAGGTGGTACGCGGGCATCTGCGGCAGGCGCGGCGGGGCGATGCCCGTGTCGTCGCCGGGCTCGCGCGGCGCGCCCGCGCGGCGGGTGATCACGTTGCCGGGTTCCACGAAGGCGGTGTACTCGCCGTCCGCCTGCGCCATCGCGTCGTGGCCCAGGCGCACGAATTCGTCGATGTAGAACTGGTAGTTCGTGAACAGGATGAAGTTCTGGAAGTGGTCGGGCGCCGTGCCGGTGTAGTGGCGCAGGCGGTGCAGCGAGTAGTCGACGCGCGGCGCGGTGAACAGCGACAGCGGGTGTTTCGGCTTGCCGTCGTTCCCCAGCTCGGGCTCGTGGGTGCCGTTGGCGATGCCGTCGTCCATCGCCGCCAGGTCGGGCAGGTCGAACTGGTCGCGCAGCAGCAGGCGGCGCTCGCGGGTCAGGCTGCCCTCGAGGTGGTCGTTCTCGGCGAGCGAGAAGTGCACGGGGATGGGCAGGCTGCTCATGCCCACCTCGAGCGACACGCCGTGGTTCTTCAGCAGCAGGCCGAACTGCTCGCGGTAGTAGTCGCCGAAGAGGTCGGGGCGGGTCAGCGTGGTCTCGTACGTGCCGGGGCCGGCCACGAAACCGTACGCGAGGCGGCTGTCGGCGCGGGCGACGGTGTCGGTGTGCACCCGCAGGTACGGGTAACACGCCCTCACGTGCTGCGCGAGCGTTTCACCGGCGACGAAGCGCTGCAGGCTGTCGCGGAGGTGGGCGATGCCCGCCGAGTAGATGGAGGACGCATGGGCCAGGGCGGCGTCGGCGTCGGTGAAGGACTGCGCTTTGAGGAGGGTGGGGGTGGCCATGGCCCCCATTGTGCGGCGTTCGGGAGGCTCCTGGGTGACACCCCGTTTCGGTGCCATGCCCTAGAGTCGGCGGCATGAACGAACCGATCCTCGCCCCGATGTCCGCCACCGTGGTCCAGGTCTGCGCCGCCCCCGGCGACACCGTCCGGGCCGGCCAGCTGCTACTCGTGCTGGAGGCCATGAAGATGGAACACGAGGTGAGGGCGCCGCGCGACGGGTGTGTCACGTCGCTTCCGGTGGCCGTCGGCGACACCGTGGCCGAGGACGAGGCCCTGATGGTGCTGGGCGAACCCGGCGCCGCGGCCCCGGCGGCGACGGCGGCGGACGACACGCCGGCGGTCACCGCCGCGACGATCCGCGCCGACCTGCAGGCCGTGCTCGACCGCCACGCGCTGACGCTCGACGCGGCCCGCCCCGAGGCGGTCGCCAAGCGGCACGCCCTCGGCCTGCGCACCGCCCGGGAGAACATCGCCGACCTGTGCGAGGCCGGCTCGTTCATCGAATACGGCGCCCTGGCCATCGCGGCCCAGACCCGCCGCCGCCCGCTGGACGACCTGATCCGCAACACGCCGGCGGACGGCATGATCACCGGCATCGGGTCGGTCAACGCCGGGCTGTTCGGCCCCGAGGCGTCCCGCTGCGCGGTGCTGGCGTACGACGCCACCGTGCTGGCCGGCACGCAGGGCATGCGCAACCATGCGAAGACCGACCGGCTCGTCGAGGTGGCCCTGGCCCAGCGCCTGCCGGTGGTGCTCTTCGCCGAGGGCGGCGGCGGGCGGCCGGGCGACACCGATTCCACCGCGGTGGCCGGCCTGCACCTGACCAGCTTCGCGAGCTACGCGCGCCTGAGCGGGCAGGTGCCCGTCGTCGGCATCGCCGCCGGGCGGTGCTTCGCCGGCAACGCGGCGCTGCTGGGCTGCAGCGACGTCGTCATCGCCACCCGCGGCAGCAACATCGGCATGGGCGGCCCGGCGATGGTCGAGGGCGGCGGGCTGGGGGTCTTCCGGCCGGAGGACATCGGCCCGAGCGAGGTGCAGTTCCGCAACGGCGTGATCGACGTGCTGGTGGACGACGAAGCCCGCGCCGTCGCCGCCGCCCGCCAGTACCTGTCGTACTTCCAGGGGCGGGTGACCGAATGGAGCGCGCCCGACCCGCAGGCGCTGCGCCACGTGCTGCCGGAGAACCGCGTGCGGTCCTACGACATGCGCGACGTGCTGCACGGCGTGGCGGACGAGGGCAGCCTGCTCGAGCTGCGCGCCGGCTTCGGCGTGGGCGTGTTCACCGCGCTGGCCCGGGTGGACGGCCGGCCGGTGGGCCTGCTGGCCAGCAACCCGGCCCACCTGGGCGGCGCCATCGACGCCGATGCGGCCGACAAGGCCGCGCGGTTCCTGCAGTTGTGCAACACCCACGGCCTGCCGATCGTGAGCCTGATCGACACCCCGGGGTTCATGGTGGGGCCGGACATCGAGGCCCAGGCCCAGGTGCGGCACGTGAGCCGGATGTTCGTGCAGGCCGCGCACCTGCGCGTGCCGGTGTTCGCCGTGGTGCTGCGCAAGGGTTACGGCCTGGGGGCGATGGCGATGGCGGCGGGCGGCTTCCACGCGCCGGTGTTCACCGCGGCCTGGCCCAGCGGCGAGTTCGGCGGCATGGGGCTCGAAGGGGCGGTGCGCCTGGGGTATCGAAAGGAACTGGAGGCCGAACCCGAGGGGCCGGCGCGCGAGGCGCTGTTCCAGAAGCTGGTGGCCCGGCAGTACGAGCGCGGTCAGGCCACGAACATGGCGAGCGCGCTGGAGATCGACGCGGTCATCGACCCCGCCGACACGCGGCGGTGGCTGTCCCTCGGACTGGCGTCGGCGAAGGTGGGGCCGGTGGTGTCACGACCGGTCGACACCTGGTGACACCGCGGAGGTGGGCGAGCCGTTGCCCACCTCGCCCTGGTGCACGATGTCCTGCACCACCGACGCGAAGCTGAACAGCAGCACGAGCATGGCGGCGACCGCGAGCGGCACCAGCAGCTTCGGCGAGCGCAGCCACGCCGGCACCCGCTCCCAGGCGGGCCCCACGGTGGCGCTCATGGCGTGACGGGCGCGGCCCAGGCGGCGTCGGGCCAGTGCAGGGCCTGCAGCGCGGGGTGGGCGGCTTCGTAGCCGATGGCGTCGTCGCCGTCCGGGTCGTCGCGGTACGTTTCGGGCGGCGTGCCGCCGTAGTACCAGCGGTTGACGTCTTCCATCCGTTGCTCATCGTTGCTCATGCTGGGGCTCCTCGATGACCCGACGACACGACAGGTTCATGGAACGAGATCGTGCGGTCCGGGTCCGATCCCGGATATCAGGCGACCGAGCGACACCTCGTAGGAGGATGACTACAGCGCGCGCTCGCCTGCCTCCCGGGCGTTCAGTGAGACACTGACGTCTGGTCTCTTCCCGATCGAAAGGTTCCTGCTCGTGGCACTCGGCAGTCTCATCACCGCGCTCAAGGTCGTCCCGTGGGGCGACGTCATCTCCGCCGCCCCCACCATCGTCAAGGGCGCGCGAAAGATGTTCTCGCGCACGGAGGACGAGCCCGCGCCGGTGGTTCCCCCCGGCGCCGGCGCGGACGAACGGCTGCGGCTGCTCGAGGCGCGCCTGCAGGAAATGGCCGAACGCGAGCAGGCGTCGGCGAAGCTGATCGAGGCGCTGGCCGAACAGAACGCCGCGGTGGTGGGCGCCATCAACGTGCTGCGGGCCCGCGCCCGCTGGCTGCTGGCCGTCAACGCCGTGCTGCTGGTGCTGCTCGCCGTGGGCGTGGCCTTGTCCTACGGGCGCTTCGGCGGCGGCTGACGCGGCGATCCGCCGTCGGCGGGCAGCGCCGGACCGGCGCCGGCGGGAAGATCCTGGCACCGAAATCCATTCGTCTGCCGAGGTTCCCCATGAACACCGCCCAACAACGCAGCCTGCCCGCCCTGATGGTCTTTCTGACCGCCGTGTCGTCCGCCGCCGTGATGACCGCCTGCGGGCCGGAAAAGGGCGATGCCGTGGCACAGGCGGTGACCCCGGCCCCGGTGACGGCCGAGGCGCCGGCGCCCGCCCCCCGCATGCGTGAGGTGGCCGAACGCAAGGCGCCGCCCGTCGAGCGCCACCTGGGCCGCGTGACCGGCATCGAGGCCATCACCGAGGCGAAGAAGCCCACCGGCGCCGGCGCCGTCATCGGCGGTGTCGTGGGTGGGGTGGTCGGCAACCAGATCGGTGACGGCAACGGCCGCAAGCTCGCCACCGTGGCGGGCGCCGTGGGCGGCGGTTTCGCCGGCCACGAGATCGAGAAGCGCCGCGGCGAACACGTGGTGGGCTACCGCGTGTCGGTGCGCATGGACGACGGCGACACCCGCACGGTGCGCGTGGGTTCGCGCGACGGCCTCGAGGTGGGGGAACGCGTGCGGGTCGAAGGCAACAACCTGATCAGGCTGTGAGCTTCAGCCCGGCGATGCCCAGCATGATCAGGCCCACGCAGGCCAGGCGCATCGGCGACGCGGAATCGCCCATCAGCCAGATCCCCAGGATCACCGTGCCCACGGTGCCGATGCCGGTCCACACGGCGTAGGCCGTGCCCACGGGCAACTCCTTCATCGCGAGGCCAAGCAGCCCGATGCTCGCGAGCATCGCGGTCACCGTCAGCGCGGTGGGCAGCGGCTTCGTGAAACCCTCGGTGTACTTCAGGCCGATGGCCCAGCCCACCTCGAACAGGCCTGCGATGACCAGCAGGATCCAGGACATCTCGTTCCCCAGTGCAAAAGACAGGGGGCGAGTCTATCGACGGGGCGCATCGCCTTCGTCGTTGCGCATTAACCACCCATGTCCTGACAGGCCTTGGCGGGGAGGTGCGCGAAGATGGCACGTCCTGTGATGCGAACCCCAACGAGGTGACCATGGCCCGCAAACCTGAAATCCGTGTCGGCATCGGTGGCTGGAACTACGAGCCCTGGCGCGAGACCTTCTACCCCGAAGGCCTGTCGAAGGCGAAGGAACTGGCCTGGGCCAGCCGCCAGGTCTCCATGATCGAGATCAACAGCACCTTCTACGGCTCGCAGAAACCGGCCACCTTCGCCAAGTGGCGCGACGACACCCCCGACGACTTCGTGTTCTCGGTCAAGGCCTCGCGCTACGCCACCAACCGCCGGGTGCTCGCCGAGGCGGAAGACTCGGTGCACAAGTTCATCCACAGCGGCATCGCCGAGCTGGGCCCGAAGCTCGGTCCCCTCGTGTGGCAGTTCGCCGCCACCAAGGTGTTCGACCCCGACGACTTCACCGCCTTCCTGCAGCTGCTGCCGAAGGAAGTCGACGGCGTGGCGCTGCGCCACGTGCTCGACGTGCGGCACCCGAGCTTCATGGTGCCCGAGTACCTGGCCCTCGCGCGCAAGCACCATGCGGCCACCGTCTTCGCCGACTCCGACGAGTTCCCCGTGTTCGCCGACGTCACGGGCCCGTTCGTCTACGCCCGCCTGATGCGCACCCAGCCCGACGTGAAGGCGGGCTACACGCCGAAGGCGCTCGACCAGTGGGCCGAGGCCGCCCAGGCGTGGCAGAAGGGCGGCCACCCGGCCGACTTGCCGCGGGTGGAACCCGCGCCGAAGGCGGGGGCGGCGCGCGACGTGTTCATGCTGTTCATCGCGGGTGCGAAGGAGAAGGCGCCGCTGGCGGCGGGGGCGTTGCTGAAGCGCTTGGGGTGGGAGCCGGAGGAGGCGTAGTGCTGGCGATGAGGGTGCGCTGGCGCAGGAGACGCGGTGGTGAAGAAGGAGCGTGTGTCACCCCGACGAAAGTCGGGGCCCACTGCCGATTGGCGCGCTCCGGCCGCGGTGGATCCCGGCGTTCGCCGGGATGACATCAGGGTTGCCTCACCCGCCCGACAAACTTCCCACCTTGTCCCGTTCCGCCCCCGCCAGGTGCGCCGTGCAATCGAGCACATCCACGAGGTGCGGCGCCTCTGGCGAAAACACCGTCACCGACGTGTTCCCCAGCCGGGCCGGCATCGTGTGCATGGCCGCCAGCTGCAGGTGCCGCTGCAGCATCGCGTGGATCACCAGGCCGTGGGTCACCACCACCAGCGGTTTCGGCAGGCCGCGCTGGCGCTGCACGGCGTCGTCGAAGGCGCGGGCCACGCGCTTGAAGAACATGTCGGCCGATTCGCCGTTGGGCGGCGCGTCGGTCATCGTGAGCGGGTTGAAGCCGAGGGCGTCGTAGCTCTGGCCGCGCAGGTCGCCGAAGTTGCGCTCCTGCAGCAGCGGGGTCTCGGCGACGGGCAGGCCGGTGGCCCGCGAGATGGCCTCGGCGGTGGCGCGGGCGCGGGGCAGGTCGCTGCTGACGATGCCGCTCACGCCCAGTTCTGCGAGGCGGCGGGCCACGGCGTCGGCCTGGGCCACGCCGGTGGGGCTGAGCGGGGTGTCCGACGGTTGCAGCGTGCGGGCCACGTTGAGCAGCGTTTCACCGTGGCGCACGAGAATGATCGACATGGGCAGGCCCTCGAGAAACTTCGGAGCCTGCCGTTCTATCACGCGGGGCGGCCGGCCGCTGTCTCGCGTGCGCGCCGGTTCGACATCGGCACGTTGTCCATCGGCAGCGCCTCGCCGGCCTTCAGTGCCGCCAGCCACTGGTCCGTGGTGGCCACGGCCGCGAAGTTGCTGTGCAACACCACGCTGAAGGCACGGTGGATCTCCTCCGCGCTCACGCGCCCGGCGGCGTTCTCGTACGGCAGCGCGCCGGTGGCGTCGGCCAGGAACTCCGCCTTCAGGCCCAGGTGCGACGCCTGCATCAGGGTGGCCACGTCGCAGTTGTGGGTCATGTAGCCCACGATGGTCAGCGTGTCGACACCCTGGGCGGTGACCCAGGCGCCGAACTCGGTGCCGGTGAACACGCTGGCCTGGCGCTTGTGCACGTGGTGGTCATGCGGGCGGCGGGCCACCTCGGGGTGCAGGTCCCAGCCGGGCGTGCCCTTGTCGAAGATGGGGGCACCCGCCGGGGCGGTGTGCTGCACCACCACGACCGGGATGCCGGCGGCGGTGGCCGCGTCCATCGCGCGGCCGATGTTCGGCAGGCTCGTGGCCACCGGGGGGAACTCGATCGGCAGGTTGCCGGTGAAGTACTCGTTCTGCACGTCGATCACGACGAGGGCGCGGCGCGGGGCGGTCATGGGGTTGTCCTTTCGGTGGAGGGCAGCAGGCAGGCGCTGTCCATGGCGGGAATTCTGCGCAGGCCGCCCTCCGCCCGACAGTGGCCCGAATGCCAACTTTCGATAACATCGGGCCATGCCAGCCCCCTCGCTCCGCCGCGTGGCCGTGATCGCCTTCGACGGCATCAGCCCGTTCCACCTGTCCGTGCCATGCCTCGTGTTCGGCGAGGACCGCATCCACGACACGAGCCCGCGGTTCGAGACACGGGTGTGCGCCGTCGCGCCCGGTTCGCTCGGCACCGGCGCGGGCTTCCGCATCGACGTGGCGTTCGGGCTCGAGGCCGTCGACGGCGCAGACATCGTGGTGGTGCCCTCGTGGCACGACGACCTGCGGCCCGCGCCGCCGGCGCTGCTGGACGCGCTGCGCGCCGCGCAACGCAGCGGGGCCGTGGTGGTGGGCCTGTGCCTCGGCGCCTTCGTGCTGGCCGAGGCGGGCCTGCTCGACGGCCGCCCGGCCACCACCCACTGGCACCTGGCCGCGGCCTTCGCCGAGCGCTACCCGCGGGCGCGGCTCGACGCCGACGTGCTGTACGTCGACGACGGCGACGTGCTCACGTCGGCCGGCACCGCCGCCGGCCTCGACTGCTGCCTGCACCTGATGCGCCGCCTGTGTGGCGCCGAGGTGGCCAACCGCGCCGCGCGCCGCATGGTGGTGGCGCCGCACCGCCAGGGCAACCAGGCCCAGTTCATCGCGCAGCCGGTGCGCACCGTGGTGGAGGGCGACCGCATCTCCGAGCTGCTCGACTGGGTGGGCCGGCACCTCGACGAGACCCACTCGCTCGACAGCCTCGCCGACCGCGCGCGCATGAGCCGCCGCACCTTCACCCGCCACTTCCGCGAGGCCACGGGCACCACGGTGGGCCGGTGGCTGCAGGGCCAGCGGCTCGCGCTGGCGCAGCGGCTGCTCGAGACCACGCACCGCCCCATCGACCTGATCGCGGTGGAGGCCGGCTTCGGCACCGCGCTGTCGATGCGCCAGCATTTCGCCGCCGCGCTCGCCACGTCGCCGTCGGCCTACCGCCGCGAGTTCCAGGGGGCGACGTTTGGCTGACCCGACCACCACGTTCCCCGTGCGCATCGAGCCGCTCGGCCACGTGCTCGACGCGCCCGGCGACCAGACGCTGCTCGCCACCGCGCTGGCCGCCGGCGTGGTGTTGCCGAACTCGTGCCGCAACGGCACCTGCCGCACCTGCATGTGCCTCGCCACCGAGGGCCGGGTGCGCCACGTCATCGAATGGCCGGGGCTCAGCCTCGACGAGAAGCTGGAGGGCTGGATCCTCCCGTGCGTGGCGCGGCCGGAGTCGCCGCTGACGCTGCAGGTGCCGCACGCGAAACGGGCGTGAGCTATCCTCGCCCGACAAGATCCGGGGAACGACGACGATGCGATTGAAACTGGGGTGGACGATCCTGATGGCCGCGGTGCTGGCCGGCTGCGGCGGCGGTGACGCCGAAGGCGACGTGTCGGTCGACGACACCTCGGTCAACGGCAGCTTCGCGATCTGCGCGGCCAACGCCGACGGCTTCACGTCGATGCAGACCGTGCTGACCTTCTCGGACACGCAGGCCTCGTTCGGGATGCGGCAGTACTTCGGCACCCGGTGCCGCGGCCCCGCGTTCGTCGCCATCCGCTTCCCCCTGATCCTGATCACCGGCACGGGCAGCCAGGCGGTCGCGGCGCCGTCGAGCGGCTCGGTGACGGCGGTGCGTTTCACCGCGTCGTCCACCGGCGGCGCGCTGACGGTGGAGACCGGCAGCGACTACGTGCGGATCGTCAACGGCCAGCTGCAGGTGGTGGCCCCCGACTCCGGCATCGTGCTGTACGCCGACGACCTCGTGCAGGCCGGCTACTCGAACGAGAAGGACCTGCGCGTGCGCGTGGGCGGGCAGCTCTTCCTGGGCAAGGACGACGGCGCCGTGAACGCGGACGGGTACCCCACGGGCGTGGACTACGGCACCCCCTGGGAACGTCTCTAGAAAAGGAAAAGGGCGCCCCGGTTGCCCGGGGCGCCCGTCCACGACCACCGTCGATCAGACCGAGGTCAGTGCGCAGTTCTTCTTGAAGATGTCGAGCGCGAGCTTCGTCGTCATGCGGGCCGACAGCGCGAAGATGGTCTCCTGCGGGTTGGCGCCGAGGCTCGTCGGGAACAGCGAGGAGTCGTGCACCGACAGGTTCTTCACCTGGTGGTGGCGACCGTCGCCGTTGACCACGCCCATCGCCGGATCGGCCGACATGCCGCAGCCGCCCATCTGGTGCGCCGACTGCATGCGCAGCAGGCCCGACGACAGCGGGAAGCCGTCGATGGCCGCCTGCAGTTCCTCGCGGCTCGAGTAGCCACCCGGCTTCGACGCCTGGTGGCCCGTGAACACGCGGGTGGCGCCCGCGGCGAACACGACGTCGGTCTGCACCTTCAGCGCGCGGCGCAGGGCCTCGAACACCGTGTCGGTCAGCGGGTAGTCGAGGATGGGCGAGCCGTCCGAGCGCAGCTGGATGGAGCCGCCCGGGGCGTCCGGATGGAAGCCGTCGCGCACGAAGGAGATCACGGTGCCGTAGTTGGCGTAGTTGCGCATCACGTCGGCGTGGCCTTCACCGATCGCCGAGACCGAACTGGCGACCAGCACCGGGTGCAGCGGCGCCACTTCCAGCTTGAACCCCAGCGGCCCGGTGATCGGGTTCTGGTACAGGAAGTGGTCCGAGTACACCGACTGCGGCAGGCCCTGGAAGGCCTTGACCTGGTTCGGGAAAATGCCGCTGACCGTGGCCGACGGGTGCAGGAAGGTGCGCTTGCCGAGGGTGCCGTGCGGGTCCGGGGCCGACGAGCGCAGCAGCAGGCCCGGGCCGTTGATGGCACTGGCCGCCTGCACGAAGTGCTTGGCCTTGAAGATCACCTTGCGGCCGCTCGGGCGCAGGCCCGCGGGGTCGAGTGCGTCGCACACCAGCGATTCGACCTTGTCCTTCGTGCTGTTGAACACGTAGTTCTGCGCGCGCAGCCGCGTGTACAGGCTCGCGCCGAGCGCCAGCGCCGTGGGCAGCGTGGTGACCAGCATCGACTGCTTCGCGTTGATCGGGCAGCCGAGGCCGCAGTAGCCGAGGTCGGCGCAGCCGCGCACGTTCGGCGACAGGATGCCCCACGAGTAGCCGAGCTTCGAGAGGCCGTTCGACAGGATCTGGTTGTTGGCGTTCGGCACGCCCTTCCACGGCTGGATGCCCAGGCGGGCTTCCACCGCGCGGAACCAGGGGTCCATGCGGGCGACGGTGAGGTCGGTCAGGCCGAAGCGGCGCTGCCAGTGCTCGAGCACCTCGGCCGGCGTGCGGATGCTGGTGGCCCAGTTGATGGTGGTGCCGCCGCCGACGGTGCGGCCCTGCAGGATGCCCATGCCGCCGTCGAGCGTCTTGCGCCCCAGGGCTTCCTGGTACATCGCGGGGTAGGCCTCGGACTCCTTCATGTTGAAGTCGGTCGAGCTCTTCAGCGGACCTTCCTCGATGAGCGCCACCTTCAGCCCGGCGGCCGACAGCATCTCGGCGGTCACGCCGCCGCCCGCGCCGGTGCCGATGATGACGACGTCGAACGTGAGGGTCTGGTCCTTCGTCAGCGTGGACGCGTCGGTGATCTTCCAGCCGGCCTTCTTGCCGACGACCCAGGGGTCGGTGGGCTTCTTCGTCGGCACGGGAACGATTTGAGGGATGTTGATCGTCATTTGATGCTCGGCGGACCGGGGTAGTTGATGGCGGGCCAGTTGACCGGGTTCGAGTAGTGCGCGTTGGGGATGATCCCCATGAAGGCGCTGTAGATCGCGCGCTGCGAGGCGGAGGCGCTCAGGCGCAGGCCGTTGAGCAGCGCGGCGAGCGTGGCCGCCGGCATCGCTTCCCAGGTGGCGGGGAAGGCGGGGTTGAAGATCTGCGGGCCCTGCTTGAGGGTGGTGAACAGACCCTGGACGCTGGCCTGGTTGAACGGGTGGTAGTTGCTCACCAGTTCCCCGGCGCGCTGGGCGACGAGGTTGATGGTGGCCTGGCGCGCGGTGGGGTCGGTGGGCAGGGCGCTGTCGCCCAGCACCACCGGCACCCACACCCGCACGATGGCGAGCGAGGCGGCGTCGAGCGCCGACACGGGAGGGACGACCTGGGCCTGGGCGCTGCCCAGGCCGGTCCCCCACAGGGTTCCACCGGCCACTCCCGTGGCCAGTACGTCTCTTCGGTTCATTGTCATCGTCTTCCTCCAATGGCTTGGCTGGCAAGTCGTCGGCGGGCGATGGAACCCCTCCCGCCGCGTGGCCGGGCGGTTTAATCTGCACGGCTGTGCAAATGCTAAGCGGGCGTTCATGACGGCGTCGCGAGGGAAAACCTGCGCGCCACAACAACTTAGGGGGTGTCGATGCAACAGTTTGTGTGAGGCGCGCGCGGGTTTTCCCGCGAATTCGCGTTCACAAATGCATGCACGTGCACCGATCGGGCGGCGCCGGGTGGCGACCGCCCGCGGGCCGGGTCAGCTGACCTTCAGGTCCTTCAGCGCCGGATCGTCCGGCGGGTAGCCGAGGCCCATCGCCTGCAGCTGCTCCCGCAGCAGGGTCGCGATCATCAGGTTGCGGTGGGTCTTGGAGTCGGCCGGCACGACGGTCCAGGGCGCCCAGGAGGTGCCGGTGGCCGAGATCAGGTCGGCATAGGCCGCCTGGTAGTCGTCCCACTGCTTGCGGGCGGTCAGGTCGTCGGCCGCGAATTTCCAGCGTTTGGTGGGGTCGTCGAGGCGCTCCTGCAGGCGCTCGCGCTGCTCGTCCTTCGAGATGTGCAGCATGAACTTGCAGATCACCGTGCCGGTCTCGGTCAGCAAACGCTCGAAGTCGTTGATGTGGGCGTAGCGCTGTTTCGTCTGCTCCTTCGTGATCCAGCCGTTGACGGGTGGCACGAGCACGTCCTCGTAGTGGCTGCGGTTGAACACCATGATCTCGCCCGCCGCGGGCACGTGCTGGTGGATGCGCCAGAGGTAGTCGCGGGCCCGCTCGGGTTCCGTCGGGGCCTTCCAGCCGATGGTCTTCACGCCCAGGGCGCTCATGCGGCCGAACACGCCGCGCAGCGTGCCGTCCTTGCCGCTGGTGTCGGTGCCCTGCAACACCACCAGCACCTTGAAGCGGCGGTCGGCGTACAGCAGGTTCTGCAGCGTGTCGAGCTCGACGGCCAGCGCGTCGACCCGGGCGCGGTCCTCGGCCTTGTCACCGCTCGAGAACGGCTTGTCGCCCGGGGAAACCTTGTCGAGCCGGAAGCGTTTCGAGGCGCTGTCGGCCGTGGCGTGTTGGTAAGGGCTGGCGTCCATCTTCCGGGAGGGCATCGAAGTGTTCCTTGCCTGGGGGTTTCGGGGTTGCGGTCTGCGCAGGGTTTTCATTCTGTCACCCATCAGCGGGGCCCTCGGGCCGTCGGAATCCCGGCACAATCCAGCCCAGAACAACGGGTACGCCCGCACGAGACAGCAGCAGGAGTCAACGTGGCCGCTCAGACCATCCCCCTGAAAACCCCGGAAGCCGTGGCCGAACTGGCGAGCCGCCAGCGCCGGCTGAGCCAGCGCCACCGCACGGTGCTGCTGCTCGTCGACGGCAAGCGGTCCGAGCTTCAGGTGCGGCAGATGGCGTTGCAGGCCGGCGCGGCCGGCACCTGCTTCGACGAGCTGGTGGGGCTCGGCATGATCGAACTGCCCGAACCCGCGCCCGAGGTGGCCGTCAGCGCCCCGGTGCCGCTGGTCGACGTGCCGGCACCGCGTCCGGTGGTGCTGTTCGACGTGCCCGCCGGCGCCGCCGGCCCCGATTCCGTCCACAGCAGCCTGCTGCCCGCCTCGCTGACCCTGCAGCCCGAATCCACGCTGAACGATTCGGTGCTGATGGCCGAGCCGCCCGCGTCCGACCTGGGTGACCTGGATTCGCTGATCCGCGAGGGCGGCGACGCGCAGCTCGAGGAAGCGCGCGACCTGATGATCCGCGCCGTGCGCGCCGAGGCCCCGGTCGCCGGTTCGCTGACGCTGCTGCGCCTGCGCCGCGCCCGCAGCCGGGCCGACCTCGAAGCCCTGCTCGAAGAAGTGGAGCTGCGCATCACCAAGCCGTTCAAGGGCCTGTGGGCCACGCAGACGATGTCGCGCGTCCGGGAGCTGCTGTCCTCGCAGTCGGTCACCTGAAAGTGGGTGTAACCTCCGCCGCATGACGTTCCTGGCCATCGACATCGGCAACACGCGCTTGAAATGGGGGCAGTACGCGGCCCCGTTCCCGGGCGCCCCGCTCATCGCGCATGGCGCGGTGTTCCTCGAGACCATCGACACGCTCGCCGAGTCCGAATGGAAACGGCTCACCCCACCGGGCAGCATGCTCGGCTGCGTGGTGGCGGGGGAGGGCATCCGCCGCCGCGTCGAGGAGCAGCTGGAGCTGTGGGACATCGACCCGCGCTGGGTCGTGTCGAGCGCCCACGCGGCCGGCGTCTCCAACGGCTACGACCACCCGGGTCGCCTCGGCACTGACCGCTGGGTCGCGCTCATCGGCGCGCGACACCGCGTGCTGGCCCATGGCGAGCCGCGCCCCGCGCTGGTGGTGATGGTCGGCACCGCCGTCACCGTGGACGCGATGGACGCCGAAGGCAACTTCCTCGGCGGCATGATCCTGCCGGGCTTCGGCGTGATGCAGCGGGCGCTCGAGATGAGCACCGCGGGCCTGAAGGTGCCCACCGGCGAGATCGTCGACTTCCCCACCAACACCAGCGACGCGCTGATGACGGGTGGATCGGCCGCGATGGTGGGCGCGGTGGAGCGCATGCACCGCAAGCTGCGCGAACGCTGCGGCCAGGACCCCGTGCTGCTGATGAGCGGCGGGGCGGCGCCGAGGTTGTCGTCGATCACGGACCTGAAGTTCGAGAACGTCGACAAGCTGGTGTTCGACGGGTTGCTGGCGTTGCAGTCGCACCGGCTGGCGTTGTGACGGTGGCCCCGACTTTCGTCGGGGTGACGAAACGGTGTGTCATCCCGACGAACGTCGGGATCCGCCGCCGCCGCAGCGCGTCAGAGGATGTACCTGGACAGGTCCTCGTTCTTCGCCAGGGCCCCGAGCTTCGCATCCACCTCGGACGCCCCGATCGACACCGTCTGCCCACCCCGGTTCGGCGCATCGAAGCTGATCTCGTCGAGCAGCCGCTCCATCACCGTGGACAGGCGACGCGCCCCGATGTTCTCGGTGCGTTCGTTCACGTCGCACGCGATCTGCGCGATGCGGCGGATGCCGTCCGGCGAGAGTTCGAGCGTGACCCCTTCGGTGGCCAGCAGCGCCTGGTACTGCTTGAGCAGGCTGGCGTGGGTCTGCGTGAGGATGGCCTCGAAGTCGTCGACCGAGAGCGAACCGAGTTCGACGCGGATGGGGAAACGGCCCTGCAGCTCGGGGATCAGGTCGCTCGGCTTGCTGAGGTGGAACGCGCCCGAGGCGATGAAGAGGATGTGGTCGGTCTTGACCATGCCGTACTTCGTGTTCACCGTGGTGCCTTCCACCAGCGGCAGCAGGTCGCGCTGCACGCCCTGGCGCGAGACGTCGGCGCCGCCGGTCTCGGAGCGCGAGGCCACCTTGTCGATCTCGTCGAGGAAGACGATGCCGTTCTGCTCGGTGTTGGCGAGCGCGCGGGTGCGCACCTCGTCCTCGTTGACGAGCTTGGCGGCCTCTTCCTCGCCCAGCAGCTTCAGCGCCTCGGCGATCGTCAGCTTGCGGGTCTTGCGCTTGGTGGGCGCCATGTTGGCGAACATGCCCTTGAGCTGCTCGGCCATCTCGTCCATGCCGGGCGGGCCCATGATCTCGAGGTTGGCCTTCGGCTCGACGAGGTCGACCTCGATCTCCTTGTCGTCGAGCGCGCCCTCGCGCAGGCGCTTGCGCATCACCTGGCGCGCCGTGTTGTCGGCGGGCGGCGCGGGCGGCGGGCTGGCGGTGAGGCCGAAGTCGTGGCCGGACGACGTGCGCGGCGGCGGCACGAGGATGTCGAGCACGCGTTCCTCGGCGGCGTCTTCCGCGCGCACGCGCTGGCGGCGCATCTGCGCCTCGCGCTCCTGCTTCACGGCCATCTCGAGCAGGTCGCGGATGATGGAATCGACGTCCTTGCCCACGTAGCCCACCTCGGTGAACTTGGTGGCCTCGACCTTGATGAACGGCGCGTCGGCCAGCTTGGCCAGGCGGCGCGCGATCTCGGTCTTGCCGACCCCGGTGGGGCCGATCATCAGGATGTTCTTCGGCGTGATCTCGCCGCGCAGGCCTTCCTCGACCTGCTGGCGGCGCCAGCGGTTGCGCAGCGCGATGGCGACGGCGCGCTTGGCGTCCTTCTGGCCGACGATGTGGCGGTCGAGTTCGGAGACGATCTCTTGCGGGGTCATGGTGCTCATTCCAGCGTCTCGATGGTGTGCTGCTGGTTGGTGTAGATGCAGAGGTCGCCGGCGATCTCGAGCGACTTCTTCACGATGTCGCGCGGGGCCAGTTCGGTGTGCTGCAGCAGGGCGAGGGCCGAGGCCTGGGCGTACGCGCCGCCCGATCCGATGGCCACGATGCCCTTCTCGGGCTCGAGCACGTCGCCGTTGCCGGTGATGATCAGCGAGGCGTCGCGGTCGGCCACGGCCAGCATGGCCTCGAGGCGGCGCAGCACGCGGTCGGTGCGCCAGTCCTTCGTGAGCTCGATGGCGGCGCGCACGAGGTGGCCCTGGTGTTTCTCGAGCTTGGCCTCGAAGCGCTCGAAGAGCGTGAACGCATCGGCGGTGGCGCCGGCAAAACCGGCCAGCACCTGGTCGCGGTAGAGCTTGCGCACCTTGCGGGCGGTGGACTTGACCACGATGTTGCCGAGCGTGACCTGGCCATCGCCGCCGAGGGCGACGACGTTGCCGCGGCGCACGCTCAGGATGGTGGTGCCGTGATAGTTTTCCATGGGGGTCAGATCCGGGCGGAGGCGCCGGGTTCAACCCCGGTGCGGAAGAATGGAATCGGAAAGTATGTCACCCCGGCGAACGCCGGGGCCCACCGTCGGAGGGCGCGTGGGTGCCACGGTGGGTCCCGGCGTTCGCCGGGATGACCCGAAGGAAGGTCAGACGATCCGGACCTTGACCTTCGCGTGTTCGTTGATGCCCATCGCGCCGAAGAACAGCGCGACGAGGCGGTGGGCGTCGGAGAAGCTGACCGAGCGATTCTCGCTGCGGCGGGCGAGCACCCAGTTCAGCAGGTCGCCCGCGGCGATGAAGTCGACGCGGATCAGGCGGGCGCACGACACGTTGACGATGGTGGCGTTGCCCAGGTCCTCGTGCATCTTGGTCAGCGTGGTGCTGATGTCGCCGACCAGTTGGCCCGACAGTTCCACGCCGGCCACCTGCACCACGCCCGGCTCGTCGATCAGCTGGGATTCCTGGAAGCTGGTGGAGACGTCGCTGACCACGGACATGGGCGGCGACTGGGTGCTGAGGTTCGAGCCGCTGATGCGCACCTGGCAGGTGACGGGCTCCCACGACGGGGGCGACACCTCGTAGGTGACGCAGTAGTCGATGGCGGCTTCGTCGAACTGGTCGGGGCGGTTGGCCAGGCGCAACGCGTCGAGGCGCACCTGCCAGAAGACGGGGTCGGCGTCGCGCACGCCGGTGGGCGCGGCGTCGGACAGCACCTGCAGCAGGCGTTCACCGCCCACCCAGCGCATGTCGATCGACTGCGGCATCCAGCTGCGGAACAGTTCGCTCAGGCGGGCGCAGCCCTCGGCGTCGATGGACTGCAGCGCGCTCCAGTCGAACACCCACGGCAGCGGCATCTGCAGCGTCTGCGAGCGCAGCTCGGCGACGGTGTCGGCCTCGACCAGGCTCGGGCACACCCAGCCGACGTTCCCGTCGATGCGGGCGTTGCTCGGGCGGCGTTCCTCGCTGGCGGCCTCGGCGACGAGGCGCGGCATGGAGAACCACTGCGGGGCCGACCAGCCGAACTGCTGGGCGTAGTCGAGGGCGAGGCCTTCGAATTTCTGCTGCTGGCCGATGGCGCGGTACAGGTCGAACAGGGCCAGCCAGGTTTCCGCGTGCTGGGCGCGCGGGCCGGCGGTGGAGGTGAGCTGCGAGAGTGATTCCTCGCACAGCTCGAAGTCGGCGTTCGCGAAGGCGATGACGGCTTCGTCGAGTTCGGGGTCGTGTTCGACCTCGCTGACCTCGGCCGCGAACGGACGGGCGAGTTCGGACGATTCGACGCTGCCGTTGAGCGGGGACAGGCCCGGGCTCATGACCACGGCGGCCGGGGCGATGCCCGGGCGGGCCGGGGGCGGCGGCACCGGGGTCAGGCCGGGCTGGCCGCCGTCGGGCTGCGTCGCGGCGTAGCCCATGGCGGCGGGCTGCGTGGGGGCGTCGTAGAAGGCGGGCGTGCGGCGCGACGGCGAGGCGAGGCCGTCACCGACCATCTGCTGCTCGATCTCGTCGATCTTGGCCTTCACGCCGCTGTAGGGCTTGGCGCCGCTCTCGGGCATGCGCGCTTCGGAGTCGTCGATGCGGGACGAACCGCCGAGGGTGGCGAGCTGCTCGCTCGTGAGGCCCTCGCGGCGCACCTTGCGGAGCATGTCGAATTCGCGCTTGCGCACGAAGTCGTTGCGCCGCTTGCGCTCGATCATCGCCTTCAGCTCCGACTTGGCGTACTCGCTCTCGCGGGCGTCTTCCGTGGGTGCGCCGAGCTGCGCCCAATCCGTGGCCGGGTTGGCCACGAACTTGACGACCTTCCGGAAGAAGCTGGAGCTGTCTTTGTTGTCCGCCATGTCGAAAGCAGGAAAGCTGGGTCGGGACGACGCAGGCGTCAGTCGCCGAACATCTTCTGTTTCAGTTCGCGCCGTTGTTGGGCTTCGAGGGACAGTGTAGCGGTCGGGCGGGCGATCAGGCGGCCCAAACCGATGGGTTCGCCAGTTTCGTCGCAGAAACCATAGTCGCCCGAATCCAGGCGGACCAGGGACTGTGCGATTTTCTTCAGAAGCTTGCGTTCACGGTCGCGCGTGCGCAGCTCGAGGGCGTGTTCTTCCTCGATGGTGGCGCGGTCGGCCGGGTCGGGGACGATGGAGGTGTCCTCGCGCAGGTGTTCGGTGGTTTCACCGGCGTTGCTGAGCAGGTCGTCCTTCAGGCTTTGCAGCTTGGCGCGGAAGAACTCGATCTGCTTGTCCTTCATGTACTCGCTGTCGGGCATGGCGAGCACTTCGGCCTCGGTCAGTTCGCTGCCGGCCTTGGTTTTCCAGGCGTTGGCGAGTTTGGGGTCGGCCTTGTGAGGGGTTTTGGCGATGTCGATCACGGAAGAATTCATCTGGCGGGTAGGGGGCCGCGGAGGCGCGAAGCGGTCCGCGAAGCGGGAGGTGGCCGGCGGAATGGGGGCCGGCGGCGGGGCCGCGGCGGCACGGGCCGCCGCGACACGCGGGGAGGACGCCTTCATGACCGAGCTGTCCGCCGCGACCGCCTCGACCACCGGGGCGGGGGCGACCTTCGGGGCGGCCTTCTCGGGGGCGGGTTCGGGTTTCGGGGCGGGGGTTCGGGTCACGGCGGCTGGGGTGGATTTGGCGGTGGCTGCCTTGGCGGCGGGTTTCGGGGCAGGGGCGGAGGCGGTCTTCGCCGCGGCCTTTGCTGCCGGCTTGGCTGCGGTGGTGGCTTTCACCGGAGATTTGGCGGCGGCCTTGGCGGCCGGTGCCGGCTTCTTCGCCGCTGGCTTGCTCGAGCTGGTTCGCTGGACCGGGGTCTTGCTCACTGGAAATCTCCTCGCAACGGCAGTTATACCCGCTATGGGGGCCATGTGCACCCCGGAAGCCGAGATCGGGCGCCGCGGATTGTAGCCACGTTGCCGTCTCTCGGGCTGCCCCCCTTCAAGGGGTCAGGCGAGGCACTGTTCCAGGCCCTGCTGGAAGACATCCTTCGGCAGGTCGAGGCCGATGAACACCATCTTGCTCGTCTTCTTCTCGCCCTTGGCCCAGGCGGGGCCCAGGTCGCTGCCCATCAGCTGGTGCACGCCCTGGAAGATCACCTTGCGGTCGCTGCCCTTCATGTTCAGCACACCCTTGTAACGGAGCATCTTCGGACCGTACACCTGGACGATGGCCGCGAGGAAGTCTTCGAGCTTGGCCGGATTGAAGGGTTTATCGGACCGGAACACGAAAGACTTGACGTCGTCGTCGTGGGCATGGTGGTGCGGGTGGTCGCAGTGTTCACCGTGCTCATGGTCGTGGTCGTGATCATGGTGGTGATGGTGGCCGTGGTCGTCGGCCTTCAGGAAGTCGGGGTCGATCTCGAGCTTGGCGTTCAGGTTGAAGCCCTTGAGGTCGAACACTTCCTTCAGCGGCACGTCGCCGAAGTTCACGCGCTTCTGCGGGGCGCGGGGGTTCATGTGCTTGATGCGGTGCGCCAGGGCGTCGACCGAGGCGCCGTCGACCAGGTCGGCCTTGCTGATGAAGATCTGGTCGGCGAACCCGACCTGCATGCGCGCTTCCTGGCGGGTGTCGAGCTGCTGGTCGCCGTGCTTGGCGTCCACCAGGGTCAGGATGGAGTCGAGCAGGTAGTTCTCGGCGACCTCGTCGTCCATGAAGAAGGTCTGGGCGACCGGGCCCGGGTCGGCGAGGCCGGTGGTCTCGATCACGACGCGGTCGAACTGCAGTTCGCCCTTGCGGCGCTTCTCCGCCAGGTCGGTCAGGGTGCTGCGAAGGTCTTCGCGGATGGTGCAGCAGACGCAGCCGTTGTTCAGCTGGATGATCTGCTCGCGGCTGTCCTGCACCAGGATCTCGTTGTCGATGTTCTCGTCGCCGAACTCGTTCTCGATGACGGCGATCTTCTGGCCGTGGGCCTCGGTGAGCACGCGCTTGAGCAGCGTGGTTTTGCCCGAACCGAGGAAGCCGGTCAGGATGGTGGCGGGGATCAGACTCATGGAAGACCTGTGGGAGAAGAGGGCGCCAGCGGCGGGGAAACAACCAGGATGCCCCAGATGGGGCCGCGGGCGGGGTTGACAAGGGATTTTCTCGAAGGTATCAGATGTGTCAAGGTCGCCGGGCCGTAGATACGCCTACTGCTGTTAAGCTTTTGCCATTCCGACTCCCCGCGCCCGCGCGATGCCCGACCCTCATCCCAGCCGTCCCCCCCGGGGGGACCGCCATGCCCCGCAGGCCGACAAGCGCAGCCTGTTCGAGCGGCTGGTCGAGTTCGTGTCGCCGGGCGTCGACTCGCGCGACGAACTCATCGAGACCCTGGCCGACGCCGAGCACCGCGAGCTGATCCCGCCCGAGTCGCGGGTGATGCTCGAGGGGGTCATCCGCATGGCCGACCTCACCGCGGGCGACGCCATGGTGCCCGCCCCGCGCATGGACGTGCTCGACATCGAGTCCCCGTACGACGAGCTGCTGTGGGTGGTGATCGACACCGCCCACTCGCGTTTCCCGGTCTACGAGGGCTCCCGCGACAACATCATCGGCACGCTGATGGCGAAGGACCTGCTCAAGCTCCAGCGCGCCCCCGAGCTGAACCTGCGCACGCTGCTGCGCCCGGCGGTGTTCGTGCCCGAGTCCAAGGGCCTGAACGAGCTGCTGCGCGACTTCCGCTCCAACCGCAACCACCTGGCGATGGTGATCGACGAGTTCGGCAACACCGCCGGCCTCATCACCATCGAGGACGTGCTGGAAGAGATCGTCGGCGAGATCGAGGACGAGTTCGACGAGAAGGACGGCGAGTCCGGCATCTACACCCTGGCCGACGGCAGCCACCGCGTGGCGGGCGACACCGAGATCGCCGCCGTCAACGAGGCGTTCGTGGTCGACCTGCCGGTCGACGAGTTCGACACCATCGGCGGCCTGGTCGCCCAGGAACTGGGCCGCGTCCCGCGCCGCGGGGAATCCGTGACAATCGCGAACCTCGTGTTCTCGGTCATGTTGACCCGCGGTGGCGCGGTGCGCTGGTTCAAGGTCACCCGCAACCCCGAGATCGCCCTGGGGAGTGACGGTGCCTGACATTCAAAAGACAAACTCGACAACCCGTACCACCCGCCGCGGCGATGCCGCCCGGAACGACCGTGACCGAGGCCGGGAAGGCCGCCGCCCGGCCTCGCGCCGCGCCAGGGGCTCGGTCACCGACCGCGTCTTCGTCGGTTTCGACCTGGCCTTCGTGATCCTGCTGGGCGCGCTGCACGCGCTGCCCACCGCGTACCCGCGGTTCTGGTGGATCCAGCTGCTGTGCGCCGCCGGCCTCGCGTTCCGGGTGAGCCGGGCCTCGGTGGGCCGCTCCGCGCTGCTCGGCTTCGCCTTCGGCACGGCCTGGCTGTGCGCCGGCACCTGGTGGCTCTACATCAGCATGCACCGCTACGGCGGGCTGTCGGCGCCGCTCGCGGCGCTGGCGGTGTTCGCGCTGTCGGCGTTCCTGTCGCTCTACCTCGCGGTGGCCATGGGGCTCTTCGCGAAGTTCCGGCGGCACGCCCTGTGGCTCGACGTGCCCCTGTTCGCCGGCTGCTGGCTGCTCGCCGAGCTGGCCCGCGGCTACATCCTGACCGGCTTCCCGTGGGCGGCCTCGGGCTACGCCCACGTCGATTCGCCGCTGGCGGCGCTGGCCCCGCTGATCGGCGTGTACGGCATCGGCGCGGTCGCCGCGGCGCTGGCCGCGCTGCTGGTGACGGGCCTGCGCGATCGCCACCAGCCGGGCGGGGTCACGGCGGTGTCCGTCGCCACCGTCGGGGTCGTGCTGGCGGGCCTCGCCTTCATCCACTGGCCGGGCTACACCATCCCGAGCGGCACGCTGCAGCTGTCGCTGCTGCAGCCGAACGTGCCGCAGAACGAGAAGTTCTCGGTCGAGGTGCTGCCGCAGAACCTCGAATGGGCCGCGAAGAACCTGATGGCCGCCCGGGGCGACCTGGTCATCGCCCCCGAGACCATCGTGCCGCTGCTGCCCGAGCAACTGCCCCCCGAGTACTGGCAGCCGCTGCTGAAGCACTTCCAGCGCGGCCCGCAGGCGGCCCTGTTCGGCCGGCCGCTCGGCAGCCTGGAGACCAGCTACACCAACTCCGCCGTGGGCATCTCCCGCGACACCGTGAAGGTGGCCGATGGCTTCTACCGCTATGACAAGCACCACCTGGTGCCGTTCGGCGAGTTCATCCCCACGGGCTTCCGCTGGTTCACGAACCTGATGAACATCCCGCTCGGCGACTTCGGCCGCGGCCCCCGCGTGGCGCCGTCGTTCCCGGTCAAGGGCGAGCGGGTGGCCCCGAACATCTGCTACGAGGACCTGTTCGGCGAGGAGCTCGCCGCCCGGTTCGCCGAGGAGCCGGTGGCGCCCACGGTGTTCGCCAACCTCACCAACATCGGCTGGTTCGGCGACACCATCGCGGTCGACCAGCACCTGCACATCTCGCGCATGCGCACGCTCGAGTTCCAGCGCCCGATGGTGCGGGCCACCAACACCGGCACCACCGCGGTGATCGACCACACCGGCCGGGTCACCCAGGCGATGGCCACGTTCACTCAGGGCGTGCTCGAGGCCCCGGTGACCGGGCGCACGGGGCTCACGCCCTTCGCGTCGTGGTCGTCGCGCTTCGGGTTGCTGCCGCTGCTGATCGTGGCGCTGGTGCCGCTGCTGGGCGCCCTGGTGCTCCGCCGCGCGGAGGATTAAGCCCCCGAGGGGCCGGCGGGCCCCGTAAAATCCCGCCTCCTGCCCTTTTTTCCCGTGACCGCACCACCATGCTGACCTTCCAGCAAATCATCCTGCGCCTGCAAGACTACTGGGACCGCCAGGGCTGCGCGCTGCTGCAACCGTACGACATGGAAGTCGGCGCGGGCACCAGCCACACCGCCACGTTCCTGCGCGCCCTGGGCCCGGAACCGTGGAAGGCCGCCTACGTGCAGCCCAGCCGCCGCCCGAAGGACGGCCGCTACGGGCAGAACCCGAACCGCCTGCAGCACTACTACCAGTACCAGGTGGTGCTCAAGCCCGCGCCGTCGAACATCCTCGAGCTGTACCTCGGTTCGCTCGAGGCGCTGGGCTTCGACCTGAAGGCCAACGACATCCGCTTCGTGGAAGACGACTGGGAGAACCCGACGCTCGGCGCCTGGGGGCTCGGCTGGGAAGTCTGGCTGAACGGCATGGAGGTCACGCAGTTCACGTACTTCCAGCAGGTGGGCGGCATCGAGTGCAAGCCCATCACCGGCGAGATCACCTACGGCCTCGAGCGCCTCGCGATGTACCTGCAGGGCGTGGACAGCGTCTACGACCTCAAGTGGACCGACACGCTCAGCTACGGCGACGTGTACCACCAGAACGAGGTGGAGCAGAGCACGTACAACTTCGAGCACAGCGACGTCGACTTCCTGCTGACCGCGTTCGCGGCGCACGAGAAGCAGGCGAAGCACCTGATGGAAACGCAGCTCGCGCTGCCGGCTTACGAGCAGGTGCTCAAGGCCGCGCACAGCTTCAACCTGCTCGACGCGCGCGGCGCCATCAGCGTCACCGAACGCGCCGCCTACATCGGCCGCATCCGCAACCTCGCGCGCAGCGTCGCGCAAAGCTACCTCGACAGCCGGGCCCGCCTCGGCTTCCCGATGGCCCCGAAGGCCTGGGCCGACGAAGTGGTCGCCTCCCTCGAAAAGAACAAGAAGGCGGCCTGAACCATGACCACCAAGAACCTCCTGATCGAACTGTTCGTCGAGGAACTGCCGCCGAAGGCGCTGAAGGCGCTCGGCGAGTCCTTCGCCCACACGCTGGCCGAGGGCCTGAAGGCCGCGGGCCTCGCCTCCGCCCAGTCCGCCGTCACCCCGTTCGCGTCGCCGCGCCGCCTGGGCGCGCACATCAGCGGCGTGCTGGCGCAGGCCGACGACAAACCCGTCACGCAGAAGCTGATGCCGGTCGCCGTGGCGCTCGACGCCTCGGGCAACGCCACGCCGGCGCTGCTGAAGAAGCTGGGTTCGCTCGGCTTCGACGCCGCCGTGGTGCCGCAGCTCAAGCGCCAGCCCGACGGCAAGGCCGAGGCGCTGTTCCTCGACACGGTCGTCAAGGGCGCGCGCCTGGCCGACGGCCTGCAGAAGGCGCTCGACGAGGCGCTCGCGAAGCTGCCCATCCCGAAGGTCATGCAGTACCAGCTGGAAGACGGCTGGTCGAGCGTGAACTTCGTGCGCCCGGCCCACGGCCTCGTGGCGCTGCACGGCGCCGACCTGGTGCCGGTGAAGGCGCTGGGCCTCGAGTCCGGCCGCGCCACGCACGGCCACCGCTTCGAGGCGTCGGTCGACCCCGTGATGCTGCTCGACGCCGACCACTACGCGCATCAGCTGCAGGAGCAGGGCGCCGTGATCGCGAGCTTCGCGTCGCGCCACGCCGAGATCTCCCGCCAGCTCAAGGTGGCCGCCGACCGCGAGGGCCTGGTGCCCATCGACGACCCGGCGCTGCTCGACGAGGTCACCGCGCTGGTCGAACGCCCGAACGTGCTGCTGTGCCAGTTCGAGGAGGAGTTCCTCGCCGTGCCGCAGGAGTGCCTCATCCTCACGATGAAGGCCAACCAGAAGTACTTCCCGCTGCTGGACGCGGCGGGCAAGCTCACGAACAAGTTCCTGATCGTCAGCAACATCGCGCCGGCCGACCCGAGCCGCGTGGTCGGCGGCAACGAGCGCGTGGTGCGCCCGCGCCTGGCCGACGCCAAGTTCTTCTTCGACCAGGACCGCAAGAAGACGCTCGCGTCGCGTGTCGAGGGCCTCGGCCGCGTCGTGTACCACGGCAAGCTGGGCACTCAGGGCGAGCGCGTCGAGCGCGTGCGCGCCATCGCCCGCGTGATCGGCGAGGCCCTGGGCGGCGCCGACGTGGCCGCGCAGGCCGACACCGCCGCGAACCTCGCGAAGGCCGACCTGCTGACCGACATGGTGGGCGAGTTCCCCGAGCTGCAGGGCATCATGGGTGGCTACTACGCCCGTGGCGACGGCCTCGGCGACACCATCGCCACCGCCATCGAGGACCACTACAAGCCGCGTTTCGCGGGCGACGAACTGCCGCGCAACGACGTGGGCGTGGCCGTGGCCCTGGCCGACAAGCTCGAGACGCTGACCGGCCTCTTCGGCATCGGCCAGCTGCCCACCGGCGACAAGGACCCGTTCGCGCTGCGCCGCCACGCCCTCGGCGTGGTGCGCATGCTGGTCGAGCGCGCGCTCCCGCTCGACGTCGACGCGCTCGTGCGCGCCGCGGTCGAGACCTTCGGCCCGCTGATCGCCGACCCCGCCAAGACCACCGGCCTCGTGGTCGACTTCATGTTCGACCGCCTCGCGGTGAGCCTGCGCGACCAGGGCTACGCCGCCCGGGAGATCGACGCGGTGCTGAGCCGCCGCGGCAGCCGCGTGCACGAGGTGCCGCGCGCGCTGGCCGCCGTGAAGGCCTTCGCCGCGCTGCCCGAGGCCGAGAGCCTGGCCGCCGCCAACAAGCGCGTGGGCAACATCCTCGCCAAGTCCGAGGGCGCCGTGAACACCACGCCGGACGCCGCGCGGTTCGTCGAGCCCCAGGAGCAGGCGCTGTTCGAGGCGCTGCGCGCCGCCAACGGCCCGGCCACCGAGGCCTTCGAGCGGGGCGACTACACCGCGTCGCTGCAGGCCCTGGCCGTGCTGAAGGCGCCGGTCGATGCCTTCTTCGACGGCGTGATGGTCAACGCGGAAGACCCCGCGCTGCGCGCCAACCGCCTCGCGCTGCTGGCGAGCCTGCACGCGGCGATGAACCGCGTGGCCGACCTTTCCAAGCTGGCCACCTGAGATGAACCTCATCATCCTCGACCGCGACGGCACGATCAACGAGGATCGGGACGACTACGTCAAGTCGGCCGACGACTGGATCCCGATCCCCGGCTCGCTCGAGGCCATCGCCCGGCTGAACCACGCGGGCTGGCACACGGTGATCGCGAGCAACCAGTCGGGCCTGGGCCGCGGCCTGTTCGACATGGCCGCGCTCAACGCGATGCACGCGAAGATGAACACGCTGCTCGCGAAGGTGGGCGGCCGCATCGACGCGGTGTTCTTCTGCCCGCACACGCCCGACGAGGCGTGCGACTGCCGCAAGCCGCTGCCGGGCCTGTTCCGCCAGATCGGCGAACGCTACGGCGTGGACCTCGCCAACGTGCCCGTGGTGGGCGACTCGCTGCGCGACCTGCAGGCCGGCGTGGCGGTGGGCTGCAAGCCGCACCTCGTGCGCACCGGCAAGGGCGCCGCCACCGTGGCCGGCAACGTGCTGCACCAGGTGCCGGGCACCGTGGTGCACGACGACCTCGCGGCCTTCGCCGAATACCTGATCCAGGAAGAGCGTGTCCTGCGCGGCAGTGCCGGCGCGGGCGATGCCAGCCTCGGACGTCTCGACTGAATCTCCTCCCATGACCCAACTGCTGACCGCGATCCGGTCGTTCCTCTTCCTGCTGTGGATGGCCGTCACCGTGGTGCCCTGGGCCATCGCGGTGCTGATCTATTCCATCTTCGTGCGCGGCGCGCCCATCTACTGGCTGTGCGCCGGCTGGCTGCGCGTGGCCATCTGGGGCTGCAAGGTGATCTGCGGCGTGCAGAAGCGCGTGCACGGCATGGAGAACCTGCCCGACGGCCCGGTGATCCTGCTGTCCAAGCACCAGAGCACGTGGGAGACCTTCGCGTACCCCACGATCATGCCGAAGCCGCTCTGCTACGTGTTCAAGCGCGAGCTGCTCTACATCCCGTTCTTCGGCTGGGCCATGGCCCGCATCGACATGATCCACATCGACCGCAGCAAACGCGCCGAGGCCTGGAACAAGGTGGCCGAGCAGGGCCGCAAGCACATGGGCCACGGCAACTGGGTGATCATGTTCCCCGAAGGCACGCGCGCGCCGCGCGGCGGGCAGGGCACGTACAAGGCCGGCGGCACGCGCCTGGCCGTGGCCACCGGCGTGCCGGTGGTGCCCATCGCGGTGAACGCGGCGCGCTGCTGGCCGCGCAAGTCGTTCCTGGTGCGCCCGGGCGTGGTCGACGTGTCCATCGGCAAGCCCATCCCGTCCGAGGGCCGCACGGCCGACGACCTGATGCGCGAGGTGGAAACCTGGATCGAAGCGGAAATGCGCCGCATCGATCCCGAGGCCTACGTGACCTCCGCAACCTGAAGGTCACGGGCGCCGCATAGAATGTGCGCCCATGACGCGTCCCATGCCGGCCCACCGCACGATGCAGCTTTCGCTGTTCGATGACGGCTCGCCGGCGGCTCTACCCCTGATGTCCGTGCCCCACGACGCCCCGCCGATGGTCTCGGCCCCGGCGCCCACGCCCCGCATGCCGCTGGCGGTTTCGCCCGCGCCCATGGCGCTCGAGCCGGCGGTGTTCCGCCATCCGCAGGCGCAGCGCGAGATCCGCCTCAACACCCACGTGGTCGCGTACGCGCTCAAGCGCGCGCGCCGCCGCAGCATCGGCTTCGTGGTCGGCCTCGACGGCCTCACCGTGTCCGCCCCGAAGTGGGTGGGCCTCGCCGAGATCGACTCGGCGCTGCACGAGAAGGCCGACTGGATCCTCCGCAAGCTCCGCGAGCAGCAGGAACGCCAGCAGCGCCTGCTGGCCGCGAAGGTCGACTGGCGCGACGGCACCAGCATCCCGTACCTCGGCGACACCGTCATCGTGGTGCTCGACGCCCGCGCCGGCACCGCCAAGGGCGGCGCCGTGCTCAACACCGACGCCTCCGCGCTGCCGGGCGTGCCCAGCCACACGCTGCACATCGGCCTGCCGCACACCGCGGGCCCCGAACAGATCCGCGACGCCGTGCAGAGCTGGCTTCAGCGCGAGGCGCGCCGCGTGTTCGAGGAACGCTGCCGCCACTTCGCCGGCCAGCTGGGCGTGCAGTACAAGCGGCTCGGCCTGTCGTCGGCGCAGACGCGCTGGGGCAGCGCCAGCGCCGACGGCTCCATCCGCCTCAACTGGCGGCTGATCCATTTCGCCATGTCCACCATCGACTACGTGGTGGCGCATGAGCTCGCCCACCTGCGCGAGATGAACCACAGCCCGCGGTTCTGGGACGTGGTGCGTTCGGTGATGCCCGACTTCGAGAAGGCGCGCGGCACCTTGAAGGACGACGTGCTGCCGGTCTTCGATTGATCCGGCAGAGTCCTGACGGATGAGTCTTCATCGGTACTCGTTCCGGCAACTGCTGCTCGTTGCGTTCCTGCTGATCGCCGCGCTCCTGAGCGCGGCCTCCCTCCGCGGCCTCTTCACCCTCGAAGGCCTGCTGCGCCAGAGCAGCGCCGGCGCCCGCCAGGCGGTGACGTTCAGCGCGGCCGCGCAGCTGATGGCCGAGCGCAGCGTCGACATGGAACGGGCCGCGCGCCAGTTCCTGGTGCTGGGCGACCCGAACCTGCGCCAGCGTTTCGACGACGCGGCCCGCGAGGCGGGCGACTCGCTCGAGCAGCTGGCGACCGGCGGGCTGCCGAAGGCGTCGGCCGACCAGTGGCGCGCCACGCTCGCGAACATCGAGGCCCAGCTCACCGGCACGCCGCCCACGCAGCGCCAGCGCGAGGCCGCGCTCACCGCGGGCTTCTACGACCTCGACCGGCTCAACACCAGCATCGCCGAGAAGGTGCGCCAGGCCACCGAGCAGCGCAACCAGGTGCTGCGCGACGAACTCGAGGCGCGGCGCGTGGACCTGGCCCAGCAGATCCTCGGCGCCATCGTGGTCGCCGGCGTGCTGGCGCTGGTGTTCGGCCTGTGGCTCGCCCGGCCGCTCAAGCGCATCGAGAACGCCATCGTGGGCCTCGGCGAGAACCGCCTCGAGAAGACCATCGACATCCGCGGCCCGGCCGACGTGCGCCTGATCGGCCAGCGTCTCGAATGGTTGCGGCTGCGGCTGGCCGAGCTCGACTCGGACAAGGCGCGGTTCCTGCGGCACGTGTCGCACGAACTGAAGACGCCGCTGGCGGCGCTGCGCGAGGGCGTGTCCCTGCTGGAGGACGGTGTCACGGGTGCCCTCAACGACAACCAGGTGCAGGTCGTGCGCATCCTGCAGCAGAACACCGTGGTGCTGCAGCGCCAGATCGAGGACCTGCTGCGCTTCAACGCCGCCGCCTTCGAGGCCCGCCGCCTGGTGCGCCGGCGCACCGAACTGGTGACCTTCATCGGCGACCTCGTCAACCAGCAGCGCCTGCAGTGGCAGGCCAAGCTGCTGCGCGTGCGCGTCGACGGCGATCCGCTCTGGACCGAGATCGACGGCGACAAGATGGGCATGGCCCTTGCCAACCTGTTGTCGAACGCGATCCGTTTCAGCCCCTCGGGCGGTACCATCCAGTTTTCGGTCTCCCGGGAAGCCGGCCGGGCCTGCATCGACATCGTCGACAGCGGGCCGGGTGTCGCGTCCGTCGACCGCGCGCGCGTCTTCGAACCCTTCTACCGGGGCGAGCGCCAGCCGGTCGACGAAGCGCGCGGCAGTGGCATCGGGTTGTCCATCGTCCATGAATACGTCACCGCGCACGGCGGGCAGATCGAACTGCTGCCCGACGGGCCGGGGGCGCACTTCCACATCGAGCTTCCGCATGCGTCCTCGGACTGACCTTCTTCGTGCCTGGGCCCTCGCGGGGGGCAGCCTGGCGCTGGCCGCCTGCACGGCGCTGCAGCCCGCCCCGCCACCGGCGCCCGTGGCCCCGCCGCCGCCCGCGCCGGCCCCCGTGCCGCCGCCGCCGCCACCGCCGCCCCCGCCGGCGGTCGACCCCAACGAGGGCGCCGCGCGCCGGCTGCTCGCCTACAACGAACAGCTGCGGCAGATGTCGCCCGCCGAACTCGGCCAGGAGCTCACGCGGCTGAACGCGCTGGTGTCCGCCAACGCGCAGGCGGCGTCGCCGCAGCTCGTGATGGAGCTGTCGCTCGCGCTGACCCATGCGCGCAACAACGGCGACATCGCCCGGGCCGCGGTGCTGCTCGACCCCATCGTCAAGTCCACGAACCCCGACCTGGCGCCGTGGCAGCCGCTCGCGCGGCTGCTGTCGGTGCGGCTCGTCGAGCAGCGCAAGCTCGAGGAACAGCTCGACCGCCAGGGCCTGCAGCTGCGCGAGGCACAGCGCAACCTGCAGCAGACGAACGACAAGCTCGAGGCGCTGAAGGCCATCGAACGCAGCCTCACGGCGCGCCCGCCCTCGGCGCCGGTGAAGCCGGTGGCCCCGCCGCCTCCGCCGTCCGCGCCGCCGGCCCCCGCGCCCGCCGCCGCGCCGAAGGCCCCGTGATGCCGGCGAACCTGCTGCTGGTCGACGACGACCCGGACCTGCTCAAGCTGCTCTCGATGCGGCTCACCTCGGCCGGCTACCACGTGACGGCGGTGGCCTCCGCGGAGGACGCCCTCGCGCAGCTCGACGTGGCGCGCCCGCAGCTCGTCGTGAGCGACGTGCAGCTGCCGGGCCGCGACGGCCTCGCGCTGTTCGACGAGATCCGCGCCCACCACCCCGCGCTGCCCGTCATCCTGCTCACCGCGCACGGCACCATCCCCGACGCGGTCGAGGCCACGGCCCGCGGCGTCTTCACGTACCTCACCAAACCGTTCGACGGCAAGGCGCTGCTCGAGAAGATCTCGCAGGCGCTCGCGCTCGGTGCGCCGGCCCACAAGCCGGCCGACGGCGACGAACGCTGGCGCGAGGCCATCGTCAGCCGCTCGGCCCGCATGGCCGAGCTGCTCGCGGAAGCCAAGATGGTGGCGGCGTCCGACGCCAGCGTGCTGATCTGCGGCGAAAGCGGCAGCGGCAAGGAATTGCTCGCGCAGGCCATCCACAAGGCCAGCGCGCGGGCCGACAAACCCTTCGTGGCGGTGAACTGCAGCGCCATCCCGGAGGCCCTGCTCGAGTCCGAATTGTTCGGGCACGTGAAGGGGTCTTTCACGGGCGCCGTGGCCAACCACCGGGGCCTCTTCCAGGCCGCCGACGGGGGCACGCTGTTCCTCGACGAAATCGGCGACATGCCCCCGGCGCTGCAGGTCAAGCTGCTGCGGGTGCTCCAGGAGCGGTCGGTCCGGCCGGTCGGGGCGAGCGACAGCATCCCCGTCGACGTGCGGATCCTGTCGGCCACCCACCGCGACCTCGATGCCGCGATGGCCGAAGGGCAATTCCGGGAAGACCTTTTTTACCGATTGAACGTGGTGGCCCTGACGCTGCCGCCGCTCGGCGAACGGCGCGAGGACATCCCGCTGCTGGCCAACCATTTCCTGTCGAAGCTCGGCGAGAAGTACGGCAAGCCGCTCAACGGTTTCGCGCCGGATGCGCTGAAGGCCCTGGCCACCGCCCCGTGGCCGGGCAATGTGCGCCAGCTGCACAACGTGGTGGAGCAGGTCAGCGCGCTCGCCACCACGCCGCTGATCCCCCTCGCGCTGGTGCAGCGCGCGCTGCGCGTGCCCACCGTCGAGGTGCTCAGCTTCGCCCAGGCCCGGGAACGCTTTGAACGGGATTACCTGGTCGGTTTGCTCAAAATGACCGATGGCAACGTGGCCGATGCGGCCCGCCTGGCGGACCGCAACCGCACCGAGTTCTACCGTCTGCTGCAGAAGCACGGCCTGACCCCGGGACGCTTCCGCGCGGACCCGCCGGCCGCCGAATCCGCACCCACCTGACGCCGCCGACACCGCGTTGTCGCCGATGCGCGACAACCGGTTTGTCGCGGTGCAGCAGAGGGAAAACGCCTGGGAAGGCCGCTTTCCGTTGTCGCTCAGGGGCGACAGAAATCCACGATTCGAGGGTCCACAAAGTCCCCTCATTTTCCCTAAGTCATTGATTTCATTGGGTTTGGCCGCTTTGGCATGGTCGTTGCGCTAGGGAGGTGTCGCCGCTGGTTTTCAGCGGTTTCCGAACCTCAGCCAAGGATCCTGTTTTGTCGCTCCTCCCGCGTCCCCTGCCAACCCTTCGCCTGGCCCTCGGCCTGGTGGCCTGCCTCGCGGCCGGCGGCAGCTTCGCGTTCGGCTTCGACGACGTGGACCGCCTCGCGAAGGCCAAGGCGGCCTCGCCGCACGTCGCCGCGCCGCTGAACCTGCCGCCGGACCTGAAGGGCCTGTCGTACGACCAGTACCGCGACATCCGCTTCAAGCCCGACCGGTCGATGTGGCGCGCCGAAGGCCTGCCGTTCGAACTCGCGTTCTTCCACCTCGGCAAGCACCAGACCGCGCCGGTGCGCATCAACGAAGTGACCGCCTCGGGCGACGTGCAGCACGTCACCTTCGACCCGAAGGCGTTCGACTACGGCAAGAACAAGGTGAACCCCGCCAACTGGGGCGACCTGGGCTTCGCCGGCTTCCGCGTGCACTACGCGCTGAACAAGCCGACCTACAAGGACGAGCTGGTCGTGTTCCTCGGCGCCAGCTACTTCCGCGCGCTGGGCCGCGACCAGCACTACGGCCTCTCCGCCCGCGGCCTCGCCATCGACACGGCCGGTGGGAAGGGCGAGGAGTTCCCGCGCTTCACGGAGTTCTGGATCGAACGCCCCACGGCGAACGCCACGTCGCTCGTGATCCACGCGCTGCTCGAATCGCCGCGCGCCACCGGCGCCTACCAGTTCACGCTGCGCCCGGGCGAGAGCACCGTCGCCGACGTGCGCAGCCGCCTGTACATGCGCGCGGGTGTCGCGATGCTCGGCATCGCGCCGCTCACCAGCATGTTCCAGCACGGCGAGAACCAGCCGCGAGCGGGCGAGTTCCGCCCCGAGGTCCACGACTCCGACGGCCTGATGGTCGCGACGGGCGAGGGCGAGTGGCTGTGGCGTCCGCTGATCAACCCGAAGAAGCCGCTCGTGACGTCGTTCGCCACGCGCGACCCGAAGGGCTTCGGCCTGATGCAGCGCGACCGCGCGTTCGCGAGCTACGAGGACACCGAGGCCAGCTACGAGCGCCGCCCGAGCACCTGGATCGAGCCGAAGGGCGCGTGGGGTGCGGGCCGTGTCGAGCTGTTCCAGTGGCCCACCGCCGACGAGACGAACGACAACATCGTCGCGTACTGGGTGCCCGACACCGTGCCGGCCCCGGGCCAGCCGCTCGACTTCTCGTACCGCATGCTGTTCCAGGGCGATGCCCAGCAGCGCCCGCCCACCGGCTGGGCCACGCAGTCCCGCACGGGCCGCGGCTTCGCCGAGGTGGCGTCCGACGAAGTGAACTACGTCGTCGACTTCACCGGCCCGGCGCTCGACGCGCTGCCGCACGACGCCGCCGTCAAGCCCGTGGTCTCCGCCGGCCCGAACGGCCGCGTGGTCGAGACCAACGCCTACCGCATCGCAGCCAACGGCGCCTGGCGCCTGACGCTGCGTGTGAAACGAATCGATGCGACGCGGCCGGTCGAGCTGCGCGCCTTCCTCCAGCAATCCACCCACGCATTGACCGAAACATGGACATCCATCATTCAGCCCGCTTGATGAGCCCGGGTCCTGTCGGCTCGCCCTCGTCCCCGTCCCCCGCGTCCGCGGAGGTGTCTCCCCTGATCCCGCGCGTGCCCGGCGTGGGGCCCAGCGCCCCGCCGATCCGTCGCGCGTCGATGGTGGCCACGCCCTGGCGCGGCTTCTGGCGGGGGCTGTTCGACGGCATGGCCGGCGTGTTCGCCGGCGGTGACCTCGAGGCCGAGGCGAAGGAGCCGTGGGAAGTGGCTGCCAAGTGGCGCCGACGCGTGCTGCTGGTGCTGGTCGCGCTGTCGGCCGTGGGCGCCACGGCCCTGCTGACGCAGGTGCTGCCCGTCTACGAGGCGAACTGGCTGCGCGTGGGGCAGATCACGCTCTTCTCGCTGCTGTTCGCGTGGGTCTCGGCCGGCTTCTTCACCGCGCTGATGGGCTTCTGGGTGCAGTTGCGCGGCGACCCGCATGCGCTGCGGTACCAGGACGTGCTCGACGACACGCTGTCGCCCGACGCCCGCACCGCGATCATCATGCCGATCTGCAACGAGCAGGTGGCGACCGTGTTCGCGGGCCTGCGCGCCACGCTCGAATCGGTGGCGGCCGCGGGGGGCTCGCGCCTGTTCGACCTCTACGTGCTCTCCGACACGAGCGACCCGACCCTGCGCGCGGCCGAGCTGGCCGCGTGGGCCGAGCTGCGCACCACCCTCGGCGGCAACGGCCGCGTCTACTACCGCTGGCGCCAGCACCGCACGAAGCGCAAGAGCGGCAACGTCGCCGACTTCTGCCGCCGCTGGGGCAAGGACTACCGCTACATGGTGGTGCTCGACGCCGACAGCGTGATGACCGGCGACGCCCTCGTCACGATGGTCAAGCTGATGGAAGCGCACCCGAAGGCCGGCATCATCCAGACCGCCCCGCAGGCCTGCGGCCTGTCCACCGTGCACGCGCGCGCGCAGCAGTTCGCGGGCCGCGTGGCCGGCCGGCTGTTCACGGCGGGCATGCAGTACTGGCAGCTCGGCGAGTCGCACTACTGGGGCCACAACGCGATCATCCGCGTCGAACCCTTCATGAAGCATTGCTCGCTGGCGCCGCTGTCGGGCCATGGCGGCCTGAGCGGCGACATCATGTCGCACGACTTCGTCGAGGCCGCGCTGATGCGCCGCGCCGGCTACCACGTGTGGCTCGTGTCCGACCTGCCGGGCAGCTACGAGCAGCAGCCGCCGAACCTGCTGGAGGAACTGTCGCGTGACCGCCGCTGGTGCCAGGGCAACCTGCAGAACGCCCGCCTGCTGACCGAACCCGGCCTGCACGGCGTGCACCGCGCGATGCTGCTGACCGGCGCGCTCGCCTACCTGTCGGCGCCGCTGTGGCTCGGCTTCGTGCTGCTGGGCGGCGCGCTGTGGCTCTTCGGCGGCTACGCCATCTTCACGCCGCAGTACGGCATCCGCATGGAGATGCTGGGCCTGTGGCTCGCCACCGGCGCGATGCTCTTCATGCCGCGCATCCTCGGCGTGGCCACGATCTTCCTGAAGAAGGAGACGCACTTGTACGGCGGCCGTGGCGCGGTGGTGCGCAGCGGCATCCTCGAAGGGTTGCTGTCGGTGCTGCAGGCGCCGGTGCGCATGGTGGCGCACACGATGTTCGTCGTCGTGGCCCTGACCGGCCTGAAGCTGAACTGGAAGTCGCCCCCGCGCGAGGCGCAGGACATCGGCTGGGGCGACGCCATCCGCCGTTTCGCCCCGATCATGGCCGTCGTCGTGGCCCTCGTGGGCGTGGCGCTGGCCATCGAGCCGGGCGCCGCGCTGTGGCTGGCCCCGGTGGCGCTGCCGCTGCTGTTCGCCGTGCCGCTCACCGTGGCCACCAGCCGCGCCGGCTTCGGCGATCGCGTGAAGGCGCGTCACCTGCTCGTGACCCCCGAGGAATCGTGGACGCCCTCGGTGCTGCGCCAGGCCTGGGCCTACGCGAGCGACGCCGAGCCGCTGCCGAGCTTCACCGACGCCGTCACCGACCCGTGGCTGTTCGACGTGGTGCGCTCGGCCATGGGCCCGCGCAACACGACGTGGGGCGTGCGGGGCAAGGTGCGCCGCAACCTCGTGCGTGCGGTGATGGCGCCGCAGGACACGGAGCGGCTGTCCAGCGCCGATCGCATGCGGCTGTTGAGCGAGCCGCAGAGCATCGTGCGTTTGCGTGACCAGCTGGCCGCGAACAGCACGTGGGACGAGAAGGCGGCTTGATGTCCGCCCCCCAGTCGCCCTTCGGGCTCCTGCCCCCGAGCAACTGTGTTCGAAGTCAAGCCGGCAGGCCGTGAATCTCCGGATTCCAGGTCTGCCCGGTACGAGCCATCGCATTCAGGATGCGTAGGAGTTTGTGGGCGCACGCCGTCATGGCGACCTTCTTGGGTTTGCCGGCACTGACCAATCTTGCGTAGAACGCCTTGATGACGGCGTTGTGCTGGATCGCCGTCAAGGTGGCCATGTAGAGGGCGCAGCGCACCAGGCTGCGGCCACCCCAGATCGAGCGCTTGCCTCGCTGCTTGCCTGAGTCGTTGTTCAACGGCGCCAGACCGGCGAGCTTGGCCGCACGACGGTTGTTCACCTGCCCGAGTTCGGGCATGAACGCGATCATGGCGGCGCAGGTGTTCTGCCCCACGCCCTGGATACTCTCGAGCCTTCCGTCGAGCTCCTTGAAGTGCTCCTTGAGGTGGCGACCAATGTCGTCGTTCAACGCAGCGATCTGCTGGTTGAGCGTGAGGATCACCGCGTCAATGCTCTTGCGCAGCACCCGCATGGCGCCGGCACGCCGGTTGAGCTCGGCCGTCCGCATGTCCAGCAGCTGCCTGCGGCGCACAACCAGGACTTGCAGCGCCTCGATCTGTTCGGAGACCGGCTCGAAGCGCACGCCCGTCTGATCAGCCTTGTGAGCCAATGTGTGGGCGTAGTGGGAGAGCGCCTTCGCGTCGATGGCGTCGGTCTTGGCCAAGTGCCCTTGGCTACGGGCGAAGTCTCGGGCTGCGCGAGGATTGACACGGGCGACTGGCAACCCTTGACCGACCAAGAATCCAATGAGGGGCTGCTCCAGCCCACCCGTGGCTTCGACCACGATCAACTTGATTCGGCGCTCTCGCAGGTCCAGCCAGAGGGCATCGAACCCCGCCGGGTCATTGCCTGCACTGTGACTGACCGAAGAACCGTGAATGTTCCAGTCGAACTTGGCTTTGGCCACGTCGATGCCGATGAGATCGTCAGCCAGCTCACCGGCCGCGGGGGAAACAGCAGCGTTTGTCATAGTCCCATCCTTGCAACATACGAAGTGCGTTCAGGTAACTGTTCGGGCTTGGAGACAAACGCAGACCGCGCACTCGCGACTGCTCGGGGACGAGATCAAAGTCTCAAAGGGGCGACTGGATGTGCGCGGCGCTGCAAAACCTCCACAGAGGGGTTTTCTGCTGACTTTGGGCGGCAGTCAACCCTGGAGACCAACATACAAGGGGCGCCACGGGTCGCCCGGGAAACCCGGGCTCGCGTGTGGCTTGATCGATCGGCCTCGCTGCGCTCGCCTCTCCGCGAGCGCGTTCTCGTTTCGGAGCTTCGCTGCGCTCGCTCTCAGCGGCTCAGCCACGCCTCCGCCATCCGCACCCACAACGTGGCCCCGAGCGGAATCAGGTCGTCGTTGAAGTCGTAGCTCGGGTTGTGCAACATGCACGGCCCGAGGCCGTGGCCGCCGATGCGGTGTTCGCCCTCGCCGTTGCCGATCACGAAGTAGCAGCCGGGCTTGGCCTGCAGGAAGAAGCTGAAGTCTTCCGCGCCCATCGTGGGCTCGAACTCCTGCACGTTGTCGGCGCCCACCACGTCGGCCATCACCTGCCGGGCGAACGCGGTCTCGGCGTCGTGGTTGATGGTGGGCGGGTAGTTGCGCTTGAACTCGAACTCGCACGTGGCCTCGAAGGCCGCGCACGTGTGTTGCGCCACGTCGCGCATGCGGCGCTCGATCAGGTCGAGCAGCTCCACCGTGAACGTGCGCACGGTGCCCTGGATCTCGCAGCTGTCGGGCACCACGTTGGTGGCCTCGCCGGTGTGGATCATCGTCACCGAGATCACGCCGGCTTCCAGCGGCCGCTTGTTGCGCGAGATGATGGTCTGGAAGGCCTGCACCATCTGGCAGGCGACCGGCACCGGGTCCACGCCCAGGTGCGGCATGGCCGCGTGCGAGCCCTTGCCGCGGATGGTGATGCGGAACTCGTTGCTCGACGCGAAACACGGCCCGTCGCACACGGCGAACTGCCCGACCTTCAGGCCCGGCCAGTTGTGCGCGCCGAAGATGGCTTCCATCGGGAACTTCTCGAAGAGGCCGTCCTTGATCATCTCGCGCGCGCCGCCGCCACCTTCCTCCGCCGGCTGGAACACGAGGTAGACGGTGCCCGCGAAGTCGCGGTGCTTCGAGAAGTGCTTGGCCGCGGCCAGCAGCATCGCGGTGTGGCCGTCGTGGCCGCAGGCGTGCATCTTCCCGGCGTTCCGGCTCGCGTGCGGGAAAGTGTTGTGTTCGGTGATGGGCAGGGCGTCGATGTCGGCGCGCAGGCCCACGGCGCGAGGGCTGTCGCCCTTCGTGCCCTTGACGATGCCCACGACACCGGTGGTGCCGAGCCCGCGGTGGATGGGGATGCCCCATTCGGTGAGCGCGTTGGCGATCACGTCCGACGTGCGCGTTTCCTGGAAGCAGAGTTCCGGGTGGGCGTGGAGGTCGCGTCGCAGCGCCGTCGCGGCGGCGCTGTCGGCCAGGATGGATTCGATCAACTGCATGGTGAGGAGCTCCCGGGGGACCGGCGCGTCCGCGGAGCGCGCCGAGGTCGAAAAAACAGTTTACCCGCCGATTCGCGGCGCCGCGATGGCGCCTGTGCAATAGTGAGGGCATGAGTTCCGCCGCCGTCACCGTCCGCGCCGCCTGCCCGCACGACTGCCCCGACACCTGCGCCATGCGCGTCACCGTCGAGAACGGCCGCGCCGTGCGCGTCCAGGGCGACCCGGACCACCCCACCACCCACGGGGCGCTGTGCACGAAGGTGTCCCGCTATCCCGAACGTACCTACCACCCCGAGCGCGTGCTGCACCCGCTCAAGCGCGTGGGGCCGAAGGGTTCGGGCGAGTTCGTGCGCGTGGGCTGGGACGAGGCCCTGGCCGACATCGCCGGCCGCCTGAAGGCCATCGCCGCCCGCGACCCCGAGGCCATCGTGCCGTACAGCTACGCCGGCACCATGGGCCTGCTGCAGGGCGAAAGCATGGACCGCCGCTTCTTCCACCGGCTGGGCGCCTCGCTGCTCGACCGCACCATCTGCGCCAACGCCGGCAGCGAGGCGCTCGCGGCCACCTATGGCGCGCGCATCGGCATGCACGTCGAGCATTTCGCCGAGAGCCGGCTCATCCTGATCTGGGGCAGCAACTCGATCGCTTCGAACCTGCACTTCTGGACCTTCGCCCAGGCGGCCAAGCGCCAGGGCGCGAAGCTCGTCTGCATCGACCCGCGCCGCACCGAAACCGCCGACAAGTGCCACCAGCACGTCGCGCTGCGCCCCGGCACCGACGGCGCCCTGGCCCTCGGCCTGATCCACGAGCTGGTCGCGAACGACTGGCTCGACCACGACTACATCGAGCAGCACACCCACGGCTGGCCGGTACTGCGCGAGAAGGCGCTGGCGTGGACGCCCGAACGCACCGCCGAGGTCTGCGGCCTGACCGCCGAGGAGGTGCGGGGCCTGGCGCGCGACTACGGCACCACCCGCCCCGCGGCCATCCGCCTGAACTACGGCATGCAGCGCGTTCGGGGTGGTGGCAACGCGGTGCGGCTGATCGCGATCCTGCCGTGCCTCACCGGCGCCTGGCGGCACCGCGCGGGCGGCCTGCTGCTGTCGGCCTCGGGCTGGTTCCCGAAGGACGCCGCGGCGCTGCAGCGCCCCGACCTGCTCGCCGGCCGGCGCCCGCGCACCATCAACATGAGCACCATCGGCGACGACCTGCTGCGCAAGGCGTCGCCCGCGTTCGGCCCGAAGATCGAGGCGCTGGTGGTCTACAACAGCAACCCCGTGGCGGTGGCGCCCGAGTCGCCCAAGGTGGTGGCGGGCTTCCGCCGGGAGGACCTGTTCACCGTGGTGCTCGAACACTTCCTGACCGACACCGCCGACCACGCCGACTACGTGCTGCCCGCCACCACGCAGCTCGAGCACCTCGACGTGCACACGAGCTACGGCCACACCTACGCCGTGCTCAACGAACAGGCCGTCGCGCCGGTGGGCGAGGCGCGGTCCAACACGCAGTTCTTCCGCGACCTGGCGGCCCGCATGGGTTTCGACGACCCCTGCTTCCGCGACACCGACGAGGACATGGCCCGCGTGGCCTTCAAGCGCGACGTCGACTTCGATCGCCTGCGCGCCGAGGGCTGGGTCAAGCTGCCGCTGCCCGAGGCGCCGCTGGCCGACGGGCGTTTCCCCACGTCGAGCGGCCGCTGCCTGATCGACGCCCCGGGGCTCGGCGTGCCCGACCACGTGCCCAACCACGAGTCCATGGAATCCACGCCGGCGCTGGCCGCGCGCTTCCCGCTCGCGATGATCTCGCCGCCCGCGCGCAACTTCCTCAATTCCACCTTCGTCAACGTGAAGAGCCTGCGCGACATCGAAAGCGAGCCGGTGCTCGAGATCCACGCCGACGACGCGGCCGCGCGCGGCATCGCCGACGGCGCCGCCGTGCGGGTGTTCAACGACCGCGGCACGTACCACTGCACCGCCCGCGTGAGTTCGCGCGCGCGGCCGGGCGTGGTCAACGGCCTGGGCATCTGGTGGCGCAAGCTCGGCACGCACGGCACCAACGTCAACGAACTCACGCACCAGCACCTCACCGACATCGGCCGCGCCCCGTCGTTCTACGACTGCCTCGTGGACGTGCGCCCCGCGTGACGCGCCGCATCGCCATCGGGGTCGCGGCCCTCGTCGTCGTGCTGGCCGGCGGCATCAGCGGGTGCGGCAGCCTCGGTTACTACGGGCAGTCGATCAACGGGCACTTCTCGCTGCTCAACAGCGCCCGACCGGTGCCCGACTGGATCGCCGACCCGGCCACGCCGGCCCAGCTGCGCGAGCGCCTGGCGCTCACCGAAACCATCCGCGATTTCGCGGTCAGCGAACTGCACCTGCCCGACAACGCGAGCTACCGCCGCTACGCCGACCTGAACCGCCCGGCCGCGGTGTGGAACGTGGTGGCCACGCCCGAACTCGACCTGACGCTCAAGACCTGGTGTTTCCCGGTCGTGGGCTGCGTGGGCTACCGCGGCTACTTCGACCGCGCGGCGGCCGAGGCCGAGGCGGCCGAGCTGCGCGCCCAGGGGCTCGAGGTGGGCGTGTACCCCGTGCCCGCGTACTCGACGCTCGGCCGCATCCCCGGCGCGTACTTCAGCGACCCGCTGCTGAACACCTTCATCCGCTACGGCGAGGGCGACCTGGCCCGGCTGATCTTCCACGAGCTCGCGCACCAAGTCGCGTACGCGCCCGGCGACACCGTGTTCAACGAATCGTTCGCCACCGCGGTCGAGCGCATCGGTGTGCAGCGGTGGCTCGACACCCACGCGACGCCGGCGGTGCGCGAGGAGTACGAACGCCTGGAGGCGCGCCGCGAGGACTTCCGCGCGCTGACGCTGCGCACGCGCGTCACCCTCGACGCCATCTTCCGCAGCGACAGCACCGACGCCGAGAAGCGCGCCGCGAAGACCGAGGCCATGGCGGCGATGCGCGCGGAATACGAGGCGCTGAAGGCCGGCCCGTGGGGCGGCTTCAAGGGCTACGACCCGTGGTTCGAGCGCGCCAACAACGCCGCCCTCGGCGTGCTGGGCGCGTACTACGAGCAGGTGCCGCGGTTCGAGGCGCTGTTCCTCGCCGAGGGCGGCGACTTCGACCGCTTCTACGCGGCGGTGCGGCGGCTCGCCGCCTTGCCGCGCGCCGAGCGGCAGGCCACACTCGGCCCCTGACTTTCCACACGCCACCGATCGATGCCCGACGTCCACATCCACCGCACCCACGACCTGGGCCTGGCCCGCGCCCGCGAGATCTCCCGCCAGTGGGTGGCCGACGCGGCCCGCAAGTACGACATGACCTGTTCGGTGGACGAGGGCGAGGCCGGTGACACGGTCGACTTCAAGCGCACCGGCGTCTCGGGCCAACTGGTCGTGTCGGCCGGGCATTTCGAGCTGACCGCCCGGCTGGGTTTCCTGCTGAGCGGCTTCCAGCGGGCCATCCAGGCCGAGATCGAGAAGAACCTCGACGGGCTGCTCGCCCGCGAGGCGGGCGACCGGCCCGCCTGACCCCGTCGGGAAGGCCGGTTCCGGACGTCCGTCACGGCGCGTCCGGCCGTTCGGTGGTACGCTTTGACCAACCGATCTGCCGTGGTGCCGCCATGTCCCGTTCCGCCGCCCGTTCCCTTCCCCGAGCCGCCGACCCGTCGCCGGCGGACGCCATCGAGGTCAAGGGCACGCGCATTCCCACGCTGAACGACGACCTCGTGCTGGTGCGCCTCGGCGCCACCACGCTGAACCCGGCCCGGCTCGAGCCCGACGAACGGGCCGGCGCGCTGGTGCTGAAGGCCGGCAAGGCGCTCAGCAAACCCGGCATCAGCCGCAAGTCGGTCTTCGGGGCCGGTTCCGGCGCCGGCATCAGTGCTTACTCCGTCTACCCGCAAGATCCCACCAAGGTCGTCCGCGAAAGCGCCGACGGCAGCAAGATGATCGGCCGCCTCGTCGGTGGCCGCTTCCGCCCCGTCGGCCCCGGCAAAGCCTGATCGAATCCCCGGTGGCCGAGGTCCCCGACCACCCGGCTCCGCGCGTTCGCACCCGGGGTGTGCCCCGGGTCGAAACCCTGCTCGACACCGCGCTGCGCTCGGCCTCCAACGTCCAGCGCCCGCCTGCCTTCATCCTGGCCGGCCACAACGGCTCGGGCAAGTCCACGCTGTGGCACGACAGGCTGGCGCACCGCCTGCAGATCCCGCTCGTCAACGCCGACCGGCTCACCGCGTCCATCCTGCCGCCGCCCGACCCGGCCACCGGGCGCATCGCCCCGTGGGCCCAGCGCCTGCGCGACGACGACGAACGCTGGCAGCGGCTGTCGCAGGAGGGCGTGCAGGCCTTCACCGGCCTCGTCATGAGCAAGCAGATGCCGTTCGCGTTCGAGACGGTGTTCTCGCACTGGAAACCGCGCGCCGACGGCACCGTGGAAAGCAAGGCCGACATGGTGCTGCAGCTGCAGGCCGCGGGCTACTTCGTGGTGCTGCTGTTCGTGGGGCTGGCCACGGTGCAGATGTCGGTGCTGCGGGTGCAGACGCGCCGCGCGCAGGGCGGCCACGGCGTGCCCGAGGCGGCGCTGCTGTCGCGCTACGCCCGCACGCAGCTGGCCATCGCGAAGGCCGCGCCGCTGGCCGACATGACGCTGATGTTCGACAACAGCCGCTCGCTGGCCGACGCCTTCACGCTCGTGCGCGCGCAGCAGGGCGAGGCGGTGCTGTTCGACTGCCGCGAGCGCACCGAGCCGGCGCTGGCCGAGCTCAACACCATCGCGGGTCTCTGGCTGCCGAAGGTGGCGCCTAGTCGCTGACTTTCTCGGCGCCACGCTCGATGGCCGCGCCGGTGTGTTCGATGCCGCGCCCGATCGCGGCGCCCGTCTTGCGCGCCCCGCGTTCGATGGCGGCGCCGGTGCGCTTCGCACCGCGGCCGATGGCCTCGCCGGTGCGGTTCAACGCCTTGCCCGTGTGGTCGACGCCGCGTTCGATGGCGTGACCGGTGCGGGTGGCCGTGCGGTCGATGGCGGCGCCGGTGCGTTCGACCGGGCCGGGTTCGGACGCGGCCTGGGCGACGGCCACCGAGGCCAGGAAGGGCAGGGCCAGGATCGGGAGGAAGCGGTAACGTGCCATGGCCCGATCATGCCCCACCCTGGCGATCTTTGCACCGGGGCGGCCGAAGGGGTCAGAGCACCAGCGACGCCTCCGGGTACCGGCCGCACATGAAGTCGACGAAGGCCCGCACCTTCGGCGCGGGCAGGCGGCGCGAGGTGTGCAGCACCCACAGCGCGACCTCCACGCCCGTCACCGTGCCCCACTGCACCAGTTCCCCCCGGGCCAGCTGGTCCCAGGCGATGGACTGGGGCAGCAGCGCCGCGCCGGCGCCGGCGACGGCCGCGTCGCGGATCATCAGGAACGACGAGAGCCGCAGCTTCGGGAGCGGGTCCAGCACCAGGCGGCCGCCGTCGAGCGTCCAGTGGGTGGGCTGGAAGTTCGCGAAGACGATGCCGGGCACCGCTCGAACCTCGCCCGGCTCGGGCTGCGGCACGGTGGGGGCGGCCACCACGACCAGCCGGTCCTTCGCGAAACACCGGCCCACCAGGCCGCTGTCCGGGGCCGGATTGATCCGGATGGCCGCATCGAACTGTTCCTCGACGAGGTCCACCAGGCGGTCCTCGGCGACGACCTCGAGCGACACCTCCGGGTAGGCCGCGCAGAACTCGGCCCCGATGCGCCCCATCGCCTGCTGCGAGAACAGCACCGGTGAGGCGATGCGCAACCGTCCCCGCGGTGCCGACAGGCCCTCCCGCGCGGCGGTCAGGGCCTCGGTCACCTCGTGCATCGGGCCTTCGGTGCGGGCCATCAGCGCCTCGCCCGCCTCCGTGAGCTTCAGGCCGCGGGCGCTGCGCTCGATCAGGCGCACGCCGAGCTGCTCCTCCAGTTCGGCGATGCGGCGGGACAGCGTGGCTTTCGAGCGGCCGCTGGCCCGGCTGGCCTTGCCCAGGCCGCCGTGGGAGGCGACGAGGGCGAAGTCGTTGAGGGCGTTCAGGTCCATGGTGTTCCGATTTTGAAACGATGTGTCTGCATTTTGGCGTCTTCGTTTTAACGGCGCAACGAACCATCATTCCCTCACCGCAACTTGAACCGAGGAAACCGAAATGAGCACTTCCCAACAACGCGCTGTCCTGATCCGGAACTACGGCGGCGCCGACGCCGCCCAGCTGGGCGAGGTCGCCCGACCCGAGGCCGGTCCGGGCCAGGTGCTGGTGCGCGTGCGCGCCGCCGGCGTGAACGGCATCGACTGGAAGGTCCGCGAGGGTTACGTCCGCGACGCGTTCCCGATCCCGCTGCCCGCCGTGCTGGGCATTGAGCTGGCCGGTGTTGTCAAGGCAGTGGGCCCCGGGGCGTCCCGCTTCCGGGTCGGCGACCGCGTGATGGGGCCGCTCGGCGGGCTCGGCGCGTACACCGAGCTCGTGGCGGTCGACGAGGCGAACCTGGTCCGCACGCCGGACGGGCTCGACGACGTCCACGCGGCGGCCGTGCCCGTCGCGGCCGTGTCCGCCTGGCAGAGCCTGCACCTCGCGGGGCCGCTGCACGCCGGCCAGCGCATCCTGGTCCACGGCGCCGCGGGCGGGCTCGGGAGCCATGCAGTGCAGTTCGCGAAGCGGGCCGGCGCCGAGGTCTTCGCCACCGTGGCCCGGGCGCACGTCGAGACGGCGCTTCGCCTCGGCGCGGACCACGTCATCGACCACGCGTCCGTGCGTTTCGAGGACGTCGCCCGCCACATCGACCTGGTGCTCGACTACGTCGGGGGCGAGGTGCTCGACCGATCGTGGCAGGTGTTGAAGCCCACCGGCGCCATCGTCGGCACCACGTCCCCGGACATCCTGGCGCGCACGCCGGCCGGGCGCCGCGGCCTGTGGTTCGTCAACCAGCCAGACGCCGCGCTGCTGGCCACGCTGGTCGCCGAGGTCGCCGCCGGCACGCTGTCGTCGCCGGTCGGCGAGGTGGTCGGTTTCGCCGACCTGCCCGCGGCCATCGAACGCAACCGCACCCAGTCCCGCCTCGGCAAGACCGTCGCCGATTTCACGCGCTGATCCCTCGTCCTTTCCCACTTCACTCCAGGAGATCCCCATGAGCATTCTCGTCACCGGTGCCACGGGCACCATCGGTTCCCTCGTCGTCCAACGCCTCGCCGACGCGGGGGCCGACGTCAAGGCCCTCGTCCGGCAAGCCGGCAAGCGCTCCTTCGCCGCCGGCGTCACCGAGGTGGTCGGCGACCTGACCGACGTGCCGTCGATGCGCGCCGCGCTGTCGTCGGTGCGCACGCTGTTCCTGCTGAACGCCGTCACGCCCGACGAGGTGACGCAGGCGCTGATCACGCTCAATCTGGCCCGCGAGGCCGGCATCGAGCGGATCGTCTATGTCTCGGTGATCCATGCCGAGACCTACGTCACGGTGCCGCACTTCACCGGCAAGCACACGGTGGAGCGGATGATCGAGCGCCTCGACCTGCCCGCGACCATCCTGCGTCCCGCCTACTTCATGCAGAACGAGGGCATGGTGCGGCAGGTGATCGAGGGGTACGGTGTCTACCCGATGCCGATCGGCTCGGCCGGGGTGGAGATGGTGGACACGCGCGACATCGCCGACGTTGCCGTCGCCGAACTGCTGCGGCGGGACGCGGCGCCCGCGCCGCTGCCGCGGCTGACGTTGGACCTGGTGGGGCCGGAGGCGCTGACGGGCGAATCCGCCGCGAAGGTGTGGAGCCTGGCGCTGGGCCGGGAGGTCGCCTACGGGGGCGACGACGTGGTCGCGTTCGAGGCGCAGATGGCGGGCTCCGGTCCGTCGTGGATGGCCTACGACATGCGCTTGATGATGTCGGGCATCCAGGCGCACGGCATGCACGGCGGGCAGGGGGCGGTGGCGCGGCTCGAGCGCCTGCTGGGTCGCCCCCTGCGCACCTACGCGGACTTCGTCCGCGAGGTCACGTCGGGGTCGTGACGCGGGGGCGGCGGCGCGTGCCGCGCCAGCCGACGAGCCCCAGGCCGGCCACCATCATGGCCAGGGTCTCCGGTTCCGGCACCGGCGACATGTGCACGAACTTCGTGAGCGTGAAGCCGTACGCGTAGCGCTCGCCGTCGCCACCCGCGATGAGCTGGCTCACGAAGCCGGCGTTCGTGAACGTGGCTTGGGCGACGTCCAGCTGGATCGTCTGCAGCATCGTGAACACGCAGCACTCCTCGCGAGGCGGGTACGACAGCAGGTGCGGGTCTTCCCAGGTCAGGCCCAGGGCCGAGGCGAGGTCGAGCTGGAAGGTCTGCTGGTGGGCTTCGTCCGAGAAGCTGCGGCTCGTGTGGAACGTCTCCCGGTTTTGTCCCTGCGGGCTGAACCAGCCGTCGTCGGACTGGAAGACGCCGGTGCTGTTGCCACCCATCGGCGAGGGCGCGGGCGCATCGCCCGGCACGGTGAACACGCTGCCGTCGGGGTTCGTGATGCTCACCGTGTACCAGTTGCCGCTGCGACCGTACTCGGGATTGCCATCGCCCCACCAGATGGAGCCCGGGCCCGAATCGCCGCCTTCCGCGCGGTCGGGAATGAGCGTGATGGTGCCGCGGATCCGGGCCCCCAGCCACTCGGCCGGGATGTTGTTGTTCGCCGCCACCTGGGCGCCTTCCTGCAGTGTGGTGGGCGAGATCACGCCCGTGAACGCGAAGGTCTCGGGCAGCAGTGGGTGCCGGTACCAAGGCGGTGGCGGCCGGGAGGCCAGGGCCGGGGCCGCCGTGGCGGCCAGAACGGTGGACAGGGCGAGTGTGCGTAGCCAGTTCATGACGGGTTCCTCCTGCGCGCCTCGGGTGAGGCGCCGCAAGGGGAGCCGGTGGCAATCGGCGCGCCCGAGGTCAGTTTCCGAAAGGCCTGGCCAACCCGGCATAGGCCTTCGGCAGCGGTGGGGCGTAGTCGCCTGCCTTGCTGGTGCCGAGCCCCAGCGCCACGAGCGACTCGGCCAGCTTCACCGCCGCCGCGACGCCGTCGACGACGGGCACGCCCAGCGCCCGCTGCAGCCGCCGGCACAGGTCGGCCATGCCCGCGCAGCCCAGCACGATGGCGCCGGAGCGGTCGCGGGCGAGGGCGTCGCGGGCGCTCGCGAGGATGCGTGCGTAGGCATCGCTCGCCGGGTCCTCGAGTTCGAGCACCGCGATGTCGGTGCCGTGGATGCCGCGGCACGTGCGCTCGAAGCCGTACTGCACGACGAGGTGTTCGGCGATCACGCACGTGCGCGTGAGGGTCGTCACCACGGAGAACCCGGTGGCCAGCATCGACGCGCAGTGGAAGGCCGCCTCGGCGATGCCGATCACGGGCCCGCTCGCCAGCTCGCGCGCCGCGGCGAGGCCGGGGTCGCCGAAACATGCGATGACGAAGGCGTCCGCGCCCGCGGCCTGGCCCGCGCGCACCTGTTCGGTGACACCGGCCGCGCCCCAGACCTCGTCGTGGTGGCCTTCGATCGACGGCGCGCCGAAGCTCGGCTGCGTCGCGACGATGCGCGTGCCGGGCGCGGCCACGGCCTGCGCGGCGTGGCCGATGGCCGCGGTCATCGTGGCCGTGGTGTTGGGGTTGATCACGTCGATGCGCATGGATGTGTATACAAAAGATTCGGGGGCGAGCCGCCACGCTGCAAGTCGCGCGCCCGGGCGTCGGTGCGGAATGAACCAACGCGGTGCACCAATGCGCAGGTTTCGTGGCATACCCTTTGCATACAGTCCCGCGCATGGTTCAGGACTCCTCCCTCGCGCTCACCGCGCTGGTGAAGCGGTACGGCGACACCGTCGCCGTGGCCGGCATCGACCTCAAGATCCCGTCGGCCAGCTACTGCTGCCTGCTCGGGCCGTCGGGCTGCGGCAAGACGTCGACGCTGCGCATGATTGCAGGGCACGAGACGGTCAGCAGCGGCGAGATCCTCCTCGGCGGCAAGTACATCACGCACAGCGCGCCGGCCGACCGCGGCACCGCGATGATGTTCCAGAGCTACGCGCTGTTCCCGCACCTCTCGGTGCTCGACAACGTCGCGTTCAGCTGGAAGATGCGCGGCCGCTCCCAGCCCGAACGCCACAAGCGCGCGCAGGAACTGCTCGACCTCGTGTCGATGGGCGCGCTCGCGCAGCGGCTGCCGTCGCAGCTCTCCGGCGGCCAGCAGCAGCGCGTGGCGCTGGCCCGCGCGCTGATGACCGAGCCGCGCGTGCTGCTGCTCGACGAACCGCTGTCCGCCCTCGACCCGTTCCTGCGCGTGCAGATGCGCGCCGAACTCAAGCGCTGGCAGCAGGAACTCGGCTTCACCTTCGTGCACGTCACGCACTCTCAGGAAGAGGCGATGGCCCTGGCCGACCAGGTGGTGGTGATGAACAACGCGCGCATCGAGCAGGCCGGCTCGCCGCGCGAGGTGTTCAACGCGCCGCGCTCCGAGTTCGTCGCCCGTTTCATGGGCGCGCACAACGTCATCGATTCGCCCGCCGGCCCGATCGCGGTGCGCGCCGACCGCCTCGCGTTGCACCGCACGCCGGTGCCCGATGCGCGCGAGGTCGCCGTGCGCGCCGTCGAATACCAGGGCACGTGCGTGCTCGTGAAGGTGAGCCCGGTCGCCGGTGGCGCCGAGACCTTCTGGACCGCGTCGGTGCCCGATGCCTTGTTCGACGCCGGCCCGCTCGCGCCCGGTGAAACCGTCTACGCGACGTGGCCCGCGCAGGATGCCCACGCGCTCGTGGCCTGACCCCCTCATTTGCCCCTGGAGAACCCATGTCCGACTCGTCCAACAAGATCGACACGACCCGCCGCAGCCTCATCAAGGGCGCCGCCGCGGCCGGCGGCGCCATCGCCTTCCCGTACGTGCACGCGCAGGAGAAGATCACGCTGCGCTACCTGGGCACCGCGGTGAACCAGGACAAGGCCATCGCCGAGAAGTTCGAGGCCGACACCGGCATCAGGATCCAGTACATCCCGGTCACCACCGACGACGTGACCAAGCGCGCGGTGACCGCGCCCAACTCGTTCGACCTGATCGACACCGAGTACTTCTCGCTGAAGAAGATCCTGCCCACCGGCAACCTGCTGGGCATCGACACGAAGCGCATCAAGAACGCCGACAAGATCACGCCGCTGTTCACGAAGGGCGAGGTCGGCGGCAAGAAGGTGGGCGACCAGGGCACCGCGCCGAAGAAGGTGATGTACCTCGAGACGCCCACGTCGAAGACGTTCTCGGCCGCGCCCACGCAGTTCATGACGCTGATCCCCACCGTCTACAACGCCGACACGCTGGGCATCCGGCCCGACCTGATCAAGCGGCCGGTGTCGTCGTGGGCCGAGCTGCTGAACCCCGAGTTCAAGGGCAAGGCGGCCCTGCTGAACATCCCGAGCATCGGCATCATGGACGCGGCCATGGTGGTGGAGGCCGCGGGCCTCTACAAGTACCCCGACAAGGGGAACATGACGAAGAAGGAGATCGACCTCACGATCAAGGTGCTGATCGAGGCGAAGAAGAACGGCCAGTTCCGCGCGCTGTGGAAGGACTTCAACGAAAGCGTGAACCTGATGGCCTCGGGCGAGGTGGTGATCCAGTCGATGTGGTCGCCCGCCGTGACCGCCGTGCGCACCAAGGGCATCGCCTGCACCTTCCAGCCGCTGAAGGAAGGCTACCGCGCGTGGGCCGCCGGCTTCGGCGTGCCGAAGTCGGTCACGGGCCGCAAGGCCGATGCCGTCTACGAGTTCATCAACTGGTTCCTCGACGGCTGGGCCGGCGCGTACCTCAACCGCCAGGGCTACTACAGCGCGGTGCTCGAGACCGCGAAGGCCAAGATGGAACCGTACGAATGGGCGTACTGGATGGAAGGCAAGGCCGCCGCGAAGGACATCAAGAGCCCGAACGGCGACCTGCTGCAGAAGGCCGGCGGCGTGCGCGACGGTGGCAGCTACGAGGAACGCATGGGCGGCATCGCGTGCTGGAACGCGATCATGGACGAGAACGCCTACATGGTCCAGAAGTGGAATGAATTCGTAGCCGCGTAATTCCTTGCACGTCATCCCGGCGAAAGCCGGGACCCACTGCCTCCCCCGTGAGCCCTCTTGAAATCACTGCACCTTCCCCCGTGGCTGCAAGCGACACCCTTCGCCCTGGTGTTCGCGCTCTTCCTCGTGCTCCCGCTGCTGCTCGTCGGCGCGGTGAGCTTCTGGCAGGCCACGGACTATGAGCTGATCCCGGCGTTCACGGGGAAGAACTACGTGGACGTGTTCGCGGGCTGCGCGAACACCGAGGAGCTCTGCGTCACGCTGAAGACCTACCTCTCCACACTGAAGTTCTGCGTGCTGGTGTGGGCCATCACGCTGGTGATCGGTTTCCTCGTGGCGTACTTCCTCGCGTTCCACGTGCAGTCGACGTCGATGCAGACGCTGCTGTTCGTGCTGTGCACGGTGCCGTTCTGGACGTCGAACGTGATCCGCATGATCTCGTGGGTGCCGCTGCTCGGGCGCAACGGGCTCGTGAACCAGGGGCTCACGGGCCTCGGCGTGGTGGACTCGCCGGTGGAATGGCTGCTGTTCAGCGACTTCTCGGTGGTGCTCGCGTTCGTGCACCTTTACACGATGTTCATGATCGTGCCCATCTTCAACTCGATGAAGCGCATCGACCCCGCGCTGATCGAGGCGTCGCGCGATTCGGGCGCCACGGGTTGGCAGACGGTGTGGAACGTGGTGGTCCCGCTGTGCCGCACCGGCATCGTGATCGGGTCGATCTTCGTGGTGACCATCGTGATGGGCGACTTCGTCACCATCGGCGTGATGGGCGGCCAGCAGATCGCGTCGGTCGGCAAGGTGATCCAGGTGCAGACGTCGTACCTGCAGTTCCCGATGGCCGCGGCCAACGCGGTGATCCTGCTCGCCACCACGTTGATGATGGTGTGGGCCCTGACCCGCGTGGTCGACCTGCGGAGGGAACTGTGAGCGCCCCCCGCCGCACGCCCGCGTTCTATGGCCTCGCCGCCGTGTTCGCGCTGTTCGTGCTGTTCCTCTACGGCCCGATGGTCGTGATCTTCGTGTTGAGCCTGCAGGGGCCCGAGGGCGGCCTCACGTTCCCGATGCGCGGGTTCTCGTTCCACTGGTTCGGCAAGCTGTGGGAAGGCATGGGCGTGGTGGACATCGCCGCCGCGTTCCGCCGCTCGGTGGCGCTGGGCGCCGTGGTGATGGTGCTCACCGTGCTGCTGTCGCTGGGCGCGGGGCTCGCGTTCCGCCGCCGCCTGAAGGGCGCGGGCGCGCTGTTCTACACGGCCGTGGCGAGCCTGATCATGCCGTCGATCGTCGTGTCGCTCGGCATCGGGCTGCAGTTCCGGCTGGTCGACACCGGGCTGCAGGCGCTGCTCACGCAGTGGGGGCTCGACGGCCTGCTCGAGGGCTACGGCACCGCGATGGGGCTCTACACGTCGGCGCTCGGCGCGCACCTCACGTGGACGCTGCCGTTCGGCCTGCTGATCATGCTGGCGGTGTTCAACCGCTTCAGCCCCGCGTACGAGGAGGCGGCGCGCGACCTGGGCGCCACGCCGTGGCAGGGCTTCCGCCACGTGGTGCTGCCGCTCGTGGCCCCGAGCCTCGTGGGCGTGGGCATGTTCGGCTTCACGCTGAGCTGGGACGAGATCGCGCGCACGTCGCAGGCCATCGGCGACGTCAACACGCTGCCGCTCGAGCTGCAGGGGCTGACCAGCACGGTGACCACGCCGGCCATCTACGCGCTCGGCACGGTCACCACGCTCGTGTCGTTCGTGGTGATGGGCGCCACGTGGGCGCTGGTCACCTGGCTGGGCCGCCGTCGCTGACGACGGCCCCGCGGGGAATCACTTCAGCGATTCGATCAGGTCGATGTAACCCTGCTGTGCCGACTCCTTCGACGAACCCTTGAGTTCGTTCCAGGCGTCCCACTTCGCGCGGTCGACGAACTGGGTCATGCCGGGGCGGTCGGTGTTCACGTCGCCTTCGCTGCCCTGCTTGTAGAACGCGTAGAGCTTGAGCAGCGTCATGTTGTCGGGCTTCTCCGGCAGGTTCTTGGAATCGGCGCGGGCGGCTTCGAACTGGGTGGCGAGGTCGGACATGGTGGCTCCTTGGAGGCGTGGGAATTCCGCGATTGTGAACCAAATCGAACGATCGTTCTATTCTGGCGTCAGCGTCGGACAAGTCATCTGCCGTAAAGTTCCACCGTTCGTTCCCGAGGAGCTCCACCTTGATCTCGCTGACCACCCTGGCGGTGTTCGCCGGCGCCGCGCTGCTGATGGCGCTCACGCCCGGCCCCAACATGCTGTACCTCATCTCGCGTTCCCTGTGCCAGGGGCGACGCGCGGGGCTGATGTCGTGGCTGGGCGTGGTGCTCGGTTTCACCGTCCACATGGGGTCGGCCGCGCTGGGCCTGACGGCGCTGTTCATGGCCGTGCCGCTCGGCTACGAGGTGCTGAAGTTCGCGGGCGTGTGCTACCTGCTGTGGATGGCGTGGCAGGCGGTGAAACCCGGCGCCGCGTCGCCGTTCGAGGCGCGCGACCTGCCCGACGAATCGCCGCGCCGGCTGTTCACGATGGGCCTGCTCACCAGCATCCTCAACCCCAAGGTCGCCATCTTCTACCTGTCGGTGCTGCCGCAGTTCATCGTGCCGGAACACGGGTCGGTGCTCGCGCAGAGCTTCACGCTCGGTTTCACGCAGGTGCTGATCGGCGCCACGGTCAACCTGTCCGTGACGCTCGGAGCCGCCGGCATCGCGCGGTGGTTCGCGCGCAACCCGACCTGGCTCGCGGTGCAGCGCTACGTGATGGGCCTCGTGCTGGGCGCGCTCGCGGTGCGCCTGCTCGTCGAGCAGCGCAGGGCCGTCTGAGCGAGGGCGCCGCATGTCGATCGTCCGAACCGCGCTCGTGCTCGCCGGCCTCGTCGTCGTGGCCTTCGTGACCAACCCGTCGCCGGAGCGTCACCGCGCGAAGGTGCGCCAGGCCATCGCCGAACGCAGCCCCATCGCCGGCGCGCTCGGCGTGGGCGCGCTCACCGCGTTCGTGTCCACCTACCACCCGCTCGGGCTGGCGTCGTACACGACGGTGGACGACCGGGTGGTGTCGGTGGGAGCGTTCGGCTACGTCCACGTGAGCGGCTCCTGAGCTTGACCCGGTGGGCGCGCGGCACGCACACTGCGTGCAGACCATTCCCCGGGAGGAGCCCATGAAGAAGACCCACCTGGCGCGCGGCGCCGCCGCCGTCGTGCTGTTCGGCCTCGGCGTGGCGACCGGCCTCGTCGCGCAGGTCACCGATTCGCCGCAGCGCGTCGAGCTCAAGCGTGCCGACCTGTCGGGCGCGCCCGGCATGGAGGTGATCACGTCCACCGCCGAGTACAAGCCCGGTGAGACCGTGGCGTTGCACTTCCACCATGGCATCGAGGCCCTGTACGTCGTGCAGGGCGCGCGGGTCCAGGTGCCCGGCAAGGACCCCATGACCCTCCCCACCGGCGGTTCGCTGCTGAACCTGCGCGACGTGAAGCACGCGGGCTTCACCGTCGTGGGCGACACCTCGCTGAAGCTCTTCACCGTGCACGTGGTCGACAAGGGCAAGCCGCTGTATGACGCAGGCCAGTGACCGCGCCACGCTGAAGGCGGCCGCCGTGTCGGTGGGCGTGGCGGCCCTCGGGGCCGTCGTGGCCCTGGTGCTGCGGCCCGACCTGCCGCCCGCCACCGTCCTGTTCTTCGCGGGCGTCGCGGCCATCGCGCTGTTCGGCGCCGTGAAGGCGGTGCGCGTGGCACTGGCGGTGTTCCGCCAGGTGTCGAACCGCTGACGATGGACCAGCCCATCACCGGCTTCCACCAGGACGACGAACACCACTGGGTCGCCCAGCTGGCGTGCGGGCACAACCAGCACGTGCGGCACGACCCGCCGTGGCAGCTCCGGCCGTGGGTGACCACGCCCGAAGGCCGGGCCGCGACGCTGGGGCGGGTGCTCGCGTGCCGCAAGTGCGACCAGGGCGCGCCGCGCGACCGGTCCTGAGGCGTCGTCAGCGCAGCGTCGACACGTAGCGCTTCGGCGGTGCCGGTGGCGCGGGTGGCAGCCGCGGCGCGGGCGGCACGACGCCGTCGGCCACCAGCCGCCACGCGCGCTCGAGCTTCTCGGCCCACTCCTGCAGGTCGGCGTGTCCGGACGCGTGGGCGAGGCGCACCATCGCCATCGCGTACTCGCGGTTCGTCGACATCCACTCCATGTCGGTGATGCGGTTGAGGCGGCGGCGCATCAGCACGTGCAGGTGCGCGGCGACGGCGAGTCGGTCCATGTCGGGCATGTCGGTTCCTTCATTCGAGGCGTTCGCCGTGCAGGCTGCGGTCGAGGCCGTCCTGCTCCTGCTGCGGGGTGACGCGCAGGCCCAGCACGCGGTCGAGCACCCACAGGATCACGGCGCTGGCGACACCGCTGTAGAGCACCGTGGCCAGCACCCCCAGCGCCTGCGCCTGGACCTTGCCCTCGGCGCCGCCGAGCACGGGCGACGCGAACACGCCCGTGAGCAGCGCGCCGACGATGCCGCCGATCCCGTGCACGCCGAACACGTCGAGCGAGTCGTCGGCGCCCAGCAGGCGCTTGAGGGCCGTGGCGCCCCAGTAACACGCGAGCCCCGCCGACGCACCGATCGCGAGCGCCGAACCGGGCGACACGAACCCGGCGGCCGGCGTGATGGCGACGAGCCCCGCGACCGCGCCGCTGCACAGCCCCAGCAGCGACGGGCTGCCGCGCACGAGCCATTCGGCCGCCATCCACGCGAGCACGGCGCCTGCCGCGCCCATCTGGGTGACGAGCATCGCCATGCCGGCGCGGCCGTCGGCCGCGGCCGCCGAGCCGCCGTTGAAGCCCATCCAGCCCACCCACAGCAGCGAGGCGCCGATCATCGTGTAGCCGAGGTTGGCCGGCGTGAGCGGCTCCTGGCCGTAGCCGAGGCGCCGCCCGAGCATGAAGGCCGCGACGAGGCCCGCCACGCCCGCGTTGACGTGCACCACCGTGCCGCCCGCGAAGTCGAGCACGCCACGCGACGCGAGCCAGCCCGACGGTTCCCACACCCAGTGCGCGACCGGCGCGTACACGAGCACCGACCACAGGCCCATGAACCACAGCATCGCCGAGAAGCGCATGCGTTCGGCGAAGGCGCCCGCGATGAGCGCGGGCGTGATGATCGCGAAGGTCAGCTGGAACAGCACGAACACCGATTCGGGCACGGTGGGTGCGAGCGGGTGCACCGACAGCCGCGCCGCGGCCTTGTCGAACACCACCGATTCGAGGAAGCGGGACGACAGGTCGCCCACGAGCGCGTTGCCGGGCATGAACGCGAGGCTGTAGCCCACGGCGAACCACAGCACCGACACGAGCGCGCACACCGCGAACGACTGCGCCATGGTCGCGAGGATGTTCTTCTTGCGCACCATGCCGGCGTAGAACAGCGCGAGCCCGGGGATCGTCATCAGCAGCACGAGCGTGGTCGCGCTGATCATCCAGGCGGTGTCGCCGCTGTTGAGCTGCGCGGCGTCGATCACGAGCACGGGGGCGGGCGGGAGGGCCATCGGCGTTCGGTTCCGGGTGGGTGACTGCGGCCTCGTGCGGTCCAGGGCGGTGCGCGAGGAGACGGAGGGCACCCTGAGCAACGGCCGTGCCACCGCCCGGTGACGGCGCCGATTCGTGAACTGGTTCTCCCGAAGCGGGGTACGCTGCGGGTCCCGCGACACACCCGTCCCGCCATGGCCCTCGACCTCGCACCGCTCTGGGATTTCGCCCGCCCCGCCGTTTCCGAACAGCGTTTCCTCGCCGCGATGGGCGAGGCGGTGGGCGACGATCGACTGATCCTGCGCACGCAGGTGGCCCGCACGCACGGGCTGCGGCGCGACTTCGCGCGCGCGCTCGCCGTCCTCGACGAGATGGCGCCCGAGGTGGCGCGGGCCGGGCCCGAGGCACGCGCGCGCCATGCGCTGGAGCGCGGCCGCTGCCGCGTGTCGGCCGCGCACCCGCGCGACGCCGTCACGGCGGCCGACCGCGATCGGGCCCGGGCCGACTACGAGGCCGCGGCCACGATCGCCCGCGAGGCCGGCCTCGACGCGCTGGCGGTGGACGCGCTGCACATGCTGGCGCTCGTCGACACGGATCCCGCCGACCAGCTCCGCCGCAACCGCGACGCCCTGGCGCTCGCGGCCGCGAGCGTCCAGCCGGACGCGCGCCGCTGGGAAGCGCCGCTGCGCAACAACATCGGCCTGACGCTCCACGGGCTCGGCCGCTTCGACGAGGCCCTCGCCGAGTTCCGGCAGGCGGTGGTGCTGCGCGAGGCACAATCGAACCCGGGCGCGACGCGCATCGCGTGGTGGATGGTCGCGTGGACCCTGCGTTCGAAGGGCGACCATGCCGAGGCGCTGGCCGTGCAGCAGCGCCTGGCGCGCGAGGGCGACGAGGCCGGCGAACCCGATCCGCACGTGTACGCCGAACTGGTGCAGCTCCACCGCGCGCTCGGCCAACCCGAGGCCGCGGCCGCCGCCGAGGCGCGGCGGCAGGCGCTGGCCGGGCCCTGAGGCCGCGCCGGGGCGCCCATCCGATCCATCCCGTTCCAGAGGATTTCCCGATGAACAACCTGTCCCGCGCCGCGCTGGTGCTGACGGCCGGCCTGCTGGCCGGCGCCCCCGCGCGGGCGATGACCGAGACCGAAGCCGCCGCGAACGTCATGTACTTCGCGTTCGCGGCGCGGGAGAGCGAACTGTGCGAGACGCTCGGCTACCCGGGCGGGGCGCTGTTCAAGCTCTGGGAGCGGGCGAACGCGGGTGTCTACGTCGCGTCGATGCGCCGCATCGAGGACCACGCGATGGCCACGCTGAAGGTCTCGCCCGACGAGGCCCGCCAGACGTCGGCATCGCTCGTGTTGCGGCTCAAGGCGCGCTACGACAAGGAGATCGCGCCGATCGTCACCGGGAAGTCGTGCAGCCGCTTCGGCGAGACGATGCGGCTGTACGCGTCGAAGCTGGTGCGCGACTGATGTGTCATCCCGGCGAACGCCGGGATCCACCGTGACCAGGGCGCGCCTGCGGGCCGTGGGCCCCGGCGTGACGAGCTTCTTCAGGCCACCGAGAACCGCAGCACCCCGTCGTCCCCCCGTTCCCGCTTGAGCTGCCCGCCGATCCACAGCGCATTCAGGTGCGCGATGGACTCGCCCATCGCGAACGTGGTCTGGTGCAGGTCGAGCGGGCGCTTGAACAGCACCTTGAGCAGGCCGGCCGCGGTCTGCGGCGCCTCGGCGCACGCCGTCATCACGTCGGCGAGGCGTTCGTCGTGGTGCTGGTGCAGCTGGTCGACGCGCGTGTGCATGCCCTTGAACGGCCGGCCGTGGGACGGCAGCACGAGCGTGTCGGCCGGCAGCGTGCGGTAGCGGTCGAGGGACTGCAGGTACAGCGTCAGCGAGTTGGCCTCGGGCTCGAGGTCGGTCACGCTGACGTTCGTGGAGATGCGCGGCAGCAGCATGTCGCCCGAGATCAGCACGCCCAGCGACTCGCTGTGCAGCGACAGGTGCTCGGGCGCGTGGCCGTAGCCGGCGATGCAGCGCCACACGTGGCCGCCGATGGTGATCTCGCTGCCGTCGAGCAGGCGGCGGTAGCTCGCGGGCACGTCGGGCACCATCGAGCCGTAGTAGTTCGTGCGCGCCTTGATCTTCTCGATGGCGTCGGGGTCGGTGAGGCCGTGGCTGGCCATGAAGGCCGCCGCGGCGGGGCCGCCGTGGCCGGTGGTGGCGCGGCTCGCGAGGCACGCGCTCGTGTAGTCGGTGGCGCTCATCCACAGGCGGCACTCGTGGTCGGGCGTGCCCCAGCGTTCGGTGAGCCAGTGCGCGAGGCCGATGTGGTCCGGGTGCATGTGCGTGACGACGAGGCGCAGCACGGGCAGGCCGTCGAGTTCGTTCTCGAACACCTTCTCCCAGTTGGCCTGCGTGTCGGCGTTGGTGATGCCGCAGTCGACGATGGTCCAGCCTTCGCGGCCGTCGAGCTGGTCGCGCAGCAGCCACAGGTTGATGTGGTCGAGCGCGAAGGGCAGCCCCATGCGCACCCAGCGCACGCCGGGGGCCAGTTCGATCGTGCGGCCGGGTTCGGGGAGGGTTTCTCCCTGGGGATACTGCAGTTGCCGTTCGAGTTCGTTCATGGCCATGTCGCTAAACTTGATCGAACCATTCTAGGGATGGACCCCGACCCCTGCTGTCGCTCAGGTGTCCATGCCATCGGAGGAACACGCCCATGGATCTGCCCGGACTCGACCACCAGCTCGGCGAGGACATCGATGCGTTGCGCGATGCGGTCCGCGATTTCGCCGAACGCGAGATCGCCCCGCGCGCCGCCGAGATCGACCGCACCGACCAGTTCCCGATGGACCTGTGGCGCAAGCTCGGCGACCTCGGGGTGCTCGGCGTCACCGTGGGCGAGGAATACGGCGGCGCCGGCCTCGGCTACCTCGCGCACATGGTGGCCATGGAGGAGATCAGCCGCGCCTCGGCCAGCGTGGGCCTGAGCTACGGCGCGCACAGCAACCTGTGCGTGAACCAGATCCGCCGCAACGGCACCGAGGCGCAGCGCGCGAAGTACCTGCCGAAGCTGATCTCGGGCGAACACGTGGGGGCGCTCGCGATGAGCGAGCCCAACGCGGGGTCCGACGTGCTGAGCATGACGCTGCGCGCCGAGGAACGCGGCGGCGTCTTCGTGCTCAACGGCACCAAGATGTGGATCACGAACGGCCCCGACGCCGACACGCTGGTGGTGTATGCGAAGAGCGACCCGCAGCTGGGCGCGGGCGGCGTCACGGCCTTCCTCGTCGAGAAGACCATGCCGGGCTTCAGCGTCGCGCAGAAGCTCGACAAGCTCGGCATGCGCGGCAGCCACACGGGCGAACTCGTGTTCAAGGACGTCGAGGTGCCGTTCACGAACGTGCTGGGGCAGGTCAACGGCGGCGCGAAGGTGCTGATGAGCGGGCTCGACTACGAGCGCGCGGTGCTGGCCGCCGGCCCCATCGGCATCATGCAGGCGGTGATGGACCACGTGGTGCCCTACGTGCACGAGCGCAAGCAGTTCGGCAAGTCCATCGGCGAGTTCCAGCTGATCCAGGGCAAGCTCGCCGACATGTACACCACGCTCCAGGCGGCGCGGTCGTTCGCGTACACCGTGGGCAAGAACCTCGACCGGCTGGGCCCCGACCACGTGCGCCGCGTGCGCAAGGACTGCGCGTCCGTCATCCTGTGGTGCGCCGAGAAGGCCACGTGGATGGCCGGCGAGGGCGTGCAGATCTTCGGCGGCAACGGCTACATCAACGACTACCCACTCGGCCGGTTCTGGCGTGACGCGAAGCTCTACGAAATCGGCGCGGGCACCTCGGAAGTCCGGCGCATGCTGATCGGGCGGGAACTGTTCGGCGAGACGGCCTGAACGGCCTGCCCGGCCGGCCCGGTAAAATCTCACGCATGCCGTCCACCGAACTCAACGAACTCTTCGCCAACAACCTCCGTTGGTCGCAGGAGACGGAGGCCCGTACCCCGGGCTTCTTCACGAACCTGCTCGCCCAACAGGCCCCGCAATACCTCTGGATCGGCTGTGCCGACAGCCGCGTGCCCGCGAACGAACTCGTCGGGCTGCTGCCCGGCGAGCTGTTCGTCCACCGCAACGTGGCCAACGTGGTGGTGCACTCCGACCTCAACTGCCTGTCGGTGATCCAGTTCGCCACCGACATGCTGAAGGTCAAGCACATCATCGTCGTGGGCCACAGCGGCTGCGGCGGCGTGGCCGCGTCGCTGAACGACGTGTCCGTGGGCCTGGCCGACAACTGGCTGCGCCACGTGAAGGACGTCCGCCTGCGCCACCAGGCCTGGCTCGACACCGTGCCGCTCGAGCGCCGCGTCGACGCGCTGTGCGAGCTCAACGTGATCGAACAGTCGCTCAACGTGTGCCAGACCACCATCGTGCAGGACGCCTGGGCCCGTGGCCAGCAGGTGGCCGTGCACGGCTGGTTCTACCGCCTGGCCGACGGCCGCCTGAAGGACCTGTCCATCTCGGTGGCCTCGCCGGAGGAACTCACCGGCGCCTTCGACAAGGCCCTGGCCGCCATCCACAAACGCTACAGCCCCCCGGAGCCCTGACCCATGCCGATGGCCGTCTTCCCGCAAGCACTCACCGACCTGCGCGCCTTCGACATCGCGCAGGCCATGCTCGACGGGTTCGACCGCCATTACCGGCTCTTCCGGGAGACCAGCGCCCACGCGAAGCAGCGCTTCGAGGAAGCCGACTGGCACGGCCAGCAGCGCAGCCAGAGCGAACGCATCGAGTTCTACGACGTGCGGGTGGATGAAGCCGCCGAGCGGCTGCAGACCGAGTTCAAGGTGAGCGCGCTGAGCATGGAGGTGTGGCAGCAGGTCAAGCTGCACTACATCGGCCTGCTCACCAACCACCACCAGCCGGAGCTGGCCGAGACCTTCTTCAACTCGGTCACCACGAAGATCCTGCACCGGGCGTACTTCAAGAACGACTTCATCTTCGTGCGCCCGGCCATCTCGACCGAATACATCGAGAACGACGAGCCGGCCGCCACGCCCACGTACCGCGCGTACTACCCGGCCAAGGACCGCATGCACGACACGTGGGTGCGGGTCATCAACAACTTCCAGCTGCAGCTGGAGTTCGAGGACATCCACCGCGACGTGCGCCACGTCGAGGAGGCGGTGGCCGCCGAACTGGGCGACTTCCGCCCGCGCGCCAACTTCCAGTTCCAGGTGCTGAGCTCGCTCTTCTACCGGAACAAGGGCGCCTACGTGGTGGGCAAGATCATCAACGGCTTCCGCGAGACGCCGTTCGCGCTGCCCATCCTGCACGCCCCGAGCGGCCTGCTGACGGTGGACACCGCGCTCTTCGGCGAGAACGACCTGCAGATGCTGTTCAGCTTCGCGCGGGCGTACTTCATGGTCAACATGGAGATCCCGTCGGCCTACGTGCAGTTCCTGCGCTCGATGATGCCGCGCAAGCCGCGCACCGAGCTCTACAACACGCTCGGGCTGCAGAAACACGGCAAGAACCTCTTCTACCGCGACTTCCTCGCCCACCTGCGCCACAGCGGCGACATGTTCCGCATCGCGCCCGGCATCAAGGGCATGGTGATGCTGGTGTTCGACCTGCCGTCGTTCCCGTACGTCTTCAAGATCATCAAGGACTTCTACCCGCCGCAGAAGGAAACGACGCGCGAGCAGATCAAGTCGAAGTACCTGCTGGTGAAGCAGCACGACCGCGTGGGGCGCATGGCCGATACGCTCGAGTTCTCGAACGTGGCCTTCCCGCGCGCGCGCTTCGAGGACGAACTCGTGGCCGAGCTGCAGCACTTCTGCCCGAGCCTGCTCGAGGAAGACGGCGGCGACCTCGTGATCCGCCACGTCTACATCGAGCGGCGCATGATCCCGCTCAACATCTACCTGCAGGAAGCGTCGCCGAAGCAGATCGAGCACGCGGTGGTCGAGTACGGCAACGCCATCAAGGACCTCGTGGCCGCCAACATCTTCCCCGGCGACATGCTGTGGAAGAACTTCGGCGTCACGCGCGACGGCAAGGTCGTGTTCTACGACTACGACGAGATCGAATACCTCACGCACTGCAACTTCCGCAAGGTGCCCACGCCGCGCAACGAGGAAGAGGAGATGTCGGGCGAGGTCTGGTACTCGGTGGGCCCGCACGACGTGTTCCCCGAGACCTTCGAGCCCTTCCTGCTCGGCAACCCGGGCGTGCGCGAGGTGTTCATGAAACACCATGCCGACCTGCTGGACGCGGCATTCTGGCAAGGTCACAAGGAACGCATCCTGTCGGGCCACGTGCACGACGTGTTCCCGTACGACACGCGCCGGCGCTTCAAGAACATCCGGCGCGCGCGCGACGCCGCGGCCCAGGTGGCGCAGGCCGCGACGGTGGCGAAGTGAAACCCGCAGGAACCCAGGAGATGATCGGATGACCAGGAACGTGCTCGTGGTGGGGGCCTCGCGGGGCATCGGGCTGGAGTTCGTGCGCCAGTACGCCGCCGACGGCGCGCGGGTGGTGGCCACCGCGCGCAGCGACGAGGGCCTCGCGGCCATCAAGGCGTTCGGCGGCCGCCCGCTGCGCCTCGACGTGGGCCGGCTCGACAGCACCGCGGGCCTCGCGTGGCAGCTCGACGGCGAGGCCTTCGACGTGGCCATCGTCGTCGCCGGCGTCTACGGCCCGCGGAAGGATGCGCTCGACACACCCACCGCCGACGAGTTCGACGAGGTGATGCGCACCAACGTGCTGGGCCCCATGCGGGTCGTTCCGCAGATCGTCGACGCCCTCGCGCCGGGCGCGCGGCTGGCCGTGCTGTCGTCGCGCATGGGCAGCATCGGCTCGCGCACGCAGTCGGGCGGCTGGCTCTACCGCGCGTCGAAGGCGGCCGTGAACTCGGTGCTGAAGGACACGTCGCTCGCGCTCGGCGACCGCGCCACCTGCGTCGCCTTCCACCCGGGCTGGGTGCAGACCGACATGGGCGGAGCGGGGGCGGACCTGACACCGGAACAGAGCGTGTCGGCCATGCGCGCCGTGATCGCCGGCCTCACCCCGGCCGACACTGGCCGCTTCCTCGACCACGACGGGTCGCCCATTCCCTGGTAGCCAGGCAGGAGCCGCCATGCCCGTTTTCGTGTCCTCGGTGAACCCGCGGTCGGACGATTTCAAGGCCAACGCGGTGGCGATGCGCGCGCTGGTGGACGACCTGGCCGCGAAGCTGGCCCAGGCCGCGCTCGGCGGCGGCGACGGCCCCCGCGCGAAACACGTGGCCCGTGGCAAGCTGCTGCCGCGCGACCGCGTCGAGGCGCTGCTCGACCCGGGTTCGCCGTTCCTCGAACTGTCCGCGCTGGCGGCGTACGACCTCTACGGCGGCGACGCCCCCGGCGCGGGCCTCGTGACCGGCATCGGCCGCATCCACGGCATCGAGTGCCTGATCGTCTGCAACGACGCCACCGTCAAGGGCGGCACGTACTACCCCGTCACCGTCAAGAAACACCTGCGGGCGCAGCAGATCGCGCTCGAGAACCGGTTGCCGTGCGTGTACCTCGTCGACAGCGGCGGCGCCAACCTGCCGAACCAGGACGAGGTGTTCCCCGACCGCGATCACTTCGGCCGCATCTTCTTCAACCAGGCGCAGATGAGCGCCGCGGGCATCCCGCAGGTGGCCGTGGTGATGGGCTCGTGCACCGCCGGCGGCGCGTACGTGCCGGCGATGAGCGACGAGTCGATCATCGTGAAGGGGCAGGGCACCATCTTCCTCGCGGGCCCGCCGCTCGTGAAGGCGGCCATCGGCGAGGTGGTGTCCGCCGAGGATCTGGGCGGTGGCGACGTGCACACGCGCATCAGCGGCGTGGCCGACCACCTCGCCGAGGACGACCCCCACGCGCTCGCCATCGCGCGGCGCTGCGTGGCCCACCTGAACCGCGTCAAGCCCGCGCCGCTCGCGTGCGTGCCGCCGCGGCCGCCGGCCTTCGACCCGGCCGAGCTGCACGGCATCGTGCCCACCGACACCCGCAAGCCGTACGACGTGCGCGAGGTCATCGCCCGCATCGTCGACGCGAGCGAGTTCGACGAGTTCAAGGCCCGCTTCGGCGCCACGCTGGTCACCGGCTTCGCGCACATCGAGGGCATGCCCGTCGGGATCGTCGCGAACAACGGCGTGCTGTTCTCCGAGAGCGCGCAGAAGGGCGCGCACTTCATCGAGCTGTGCTGCCAGCGCCGCATCCCGCTCGTGTTCCTGCAGAACATCAGCGGCTTCATGGTGGGGCGCAAGCACGAAAACGAGGGCATCGCGAAACACGGCGCGAAGATGGTCACGGCCGTGGCCACCGCGCAGGTGCCGAAGTTCACGGTGGTCATCGGCGGTAGCTTCGGCGCCGGCAACTACGGCATGTGCGGCCGCGCGTTCGACCCGCGTTTCCTGTGGATGTGGCCCAACGCCCGCATCTCGGTGATGGGCGGAGAGCAGGCCGCGAGCGTGCTCGCCACCGTGCGGCGCGACGGCATCGAAGCGCGGCGCGGTTCGTGGTCGGCCGAGGAGGAGCAGGCCTTCAAGCAACCGGTGCGCGACCAGTTCGAGCGCCAGGCCCACCCGTACCACGCCACCGCGCGGCTCTGGGACGACGGCCTGATCGACCCCGCCGACACCCGCCGCGTGCTCGCGCTGGGCCTGTCGGCGAGCCTCAACGCCCCCATCCCCGAGACACGTTTCGGCGTGTTCCGAATGTGAGCGCCACGCCGATGCGCGCGCACTTCGCCATGATGGCGCGTTACGGGGTGTGGGCGCTGCGGCGGCTGTACGAGCACGTCGACCTGCTGCCCGAGGCCCACTACCGCGGCGAGGCCGGCCTGTTCTTCCACAGCGTGCACGGCACGCTGAACCACCTGCTCGTCGCCGAACACCTGCTGTGGTACCGGCGGTTCGCCGACGGCGTGTCGCCCTCGCTGCGCCTCGACGACGAGGTGGAACACGATCGCGCCACGCTGCGCGCGCGACTGCTCGCGGCGGCGGCGAACTGGGAACCGCTGATCGCCGCGTGGCCCGACGACCGCTTCGGCGGTTCGCTGGCCTACCGCAGCACGCTGGGGACGGACCACGCGCTGCCGTTCTCGGCCACGCTCGCCCACGTCTTCAACCACGGCACCCACCACCGCGGCCAGATCACCGCGGCGATCACGCGGTTCGGGCATCCGGTGCCGGAGCTGGACCTCGTGTGGATGCTGCAGCAGGAAAGCGCCGCGCGATGACCGCCACCCCGCCCCTCGACGTGCGACGCGACGGCCCGGTCGCGCGTGTGTTCCTCAACCGGCCCGACGTGCGCAACGCGTTCAACGACGAGGTGATCGCGGCGCTGTCCGCCACGTTCACCGCGCTGGGCGCCGAGCCCGACCTGCGCGCCATCGTGCTGGGCGGGCACGGCCCGGTGTTCTGCGCGGGCGCCGACCTCGCGTGGATGCGCGCGATGGCCGGCTACTCGTGGGAGGAGAACCGCGCCGACGCCCAGGCCCTCGCCGACATGCTGTGGACGCTGTACCGCTGCCCGGTGCCGGTGATCGGCCGCATCCATGGCGACTGCTACGCCGGCGCCGTGGGCCTCGCGGCCGTGTGCGACGTGCTGGTGGCCGCCGACACCGCGCACTTCTGCCTGAGCGAGGCGAAGCTGGGCCTGCTGCCCGCCACCGTGAGCCCGTACGTCGTGCGCGCGCTGGGCGAGCAGGCCACGCGGCGCTACGCGGTGACCGCCGAGCGTTTCACGGCCACGCGCGCGGCCGCGCTCGGGTTCGTGCACGAGGTCTGCCCGCTCGCGGACATCGACACGCGGGTCGACGAGGTGCTGGCCGCCGTCCTGCCGAACGGGCCGCTCGCCACCCGCGCCTGCAAGGCGCTCGTGCGCGACGTGGCCGGCGCCCCGATCACCGACGACCTGCGCGCCGACACCGCCCGGCGCATCGCCGACGTGCGCGCGAGCGACGAAGGGCGCGAGGGCGTGGCCGCGTTCCTGGGCAAGCGACCACCGTCCTGGCGAGGGCCCGGCGCATGAACCTCGACACCCCCCAGCTCGTCGCGATCGCCGCGGCCCTGGGGTGGGCGAGCGGGCTGCGCCTCTACGCGGTGGTGTTCCTCACGGGCCTCGCCGGCGCGCTCGGCTGGGTCGACCTGCCGACGGGCCTGCGCGTGCTCGAGCAACCGCTGCTGCTGTGGGCGAGCGGCGGCATGTTCGCGCTCGAGTTCTTCGCCGACAAGATCCCCGGCGTCGACACCGTGTGGGACCTGGTGCACACCGTCGTGCGCATCCCCGCCGGCGCGGCGCTCGCGGCCGGTGTGTTCGGCAGCGACCAGGCCACGTGGGCCACCGCCGCGGCGCTGCTGGGCGGCACGCTGGCCGCCACGAGCCACGTCGCCAAGGCCACCACGCGGGCCGCGGCCAACACGCTGCCCGAGCCGTTCACGAACCTCGGGCTCTCCCTCTTCGGCGATGGCGCCGTTCCGGTCATGCTGTGGCTGTCGTGGGTGCACCCGGTCGCGCTGTTCGTCGCACTCGGCGTGGCCCTCGTGGTGATGGTCACGCTGGTGTGGGTGTTCTTCCGATTCCTCAAGGCGCTGGTGGCGCGGCTCGCGCCGCGGAGACAAACGCATGTTCACTAAGATCCTGATCGCCAACCGGGGGGAGATCGCGTGCCGCGTGGCCGCGACGGCGCGTCGCATGGGCATCCGCACCGTGGCCGTCTTTTCCGAAGCGGATGCGAATGCCGCCCACGTCGCCGCCTGCGACGAGGCCGTCGCCATCGGTCCTGCACCCGCCAAGGACAGCTACCTCCGCGTCGACCGCATCATCGAGGCGGCGCGCGCGACCGGCGCGCAGGCCATCCATCCCGGCTACGGTTTCCTCAGCGAGAACGAAGGTTTCGCGCAGGCCTGCGCCGACGCCGGCCTCGTGTTCATCGGCCCGCCCGCGTCCGCCATCCGCGCGATGGGCCTGAAGGCGCCGGCGAAGGCGCTGATGGCCGCGGCCGGCGTGCCGCTCGTGCCGGGGTACCACGGCGACGACCAGGACCCCGCGCGCCTGCAGCGCGAGGCCGACGCCATCGGCTACCCGGTGCTGATCAAGGCGAGCGCGGGCGGCGGCGGCAAGGGCATGCGGGCGGTGGCGTCGTCGGCCGAGTTCCCCGACGCGCTCGCCGCGTGCCGCCGCGAGGCGAAGAACAGCTTCGGCGACGAGGCCGTGCTGGTCGAGCGCTACGTCACGCGGCCGCGCCACATCGAGATCCAGGTGTTCGCCGACACCCACGGCAACGCCGTCTCGCTGTTCGAGCGCGACTGCTCGGTGCAGCGCCGCCACCAGAAGGTGCTGGAGGAGGCCCCCGCGCCGGGCCTGTCCGACACGCAGCGCCGCGCGATGGGCGAGGCCGCCGTGGCCGCGGCGCGCGCCGTCGGCTACGTGGGCGCGGGCACCGTCGAGTTCATCGCCGAACCCGCGGCCGACGGCGAGGTGCGCTTCTGGTTCATGGAGATGAACACGCGGCTGCAGGTCGAGCACCCGGTCACCGAGGCCATCACGGGGCTGGACCTCGTCGAGTGGCAACTGCGCGTGGCCGCGGGCGAACCGCTGCCGTTGAAGCAGGACGCGCTGCGCATCCAGGGCCACGCCATCGAGGCGCGGCTGTGCGCCGAGAACCCCGACAAGCAGTTCCTGCCGTCCACCGGCGTGCTGCGCGTGTTCCGCACGCCCGAGACCGTGCGCTTCGCGCGGGGCGACGTGCGGCTCGACGCCGGCGTGCGCGAGGGTGACGCCATCACGCCGTTCTACGACCCGATGATCGCGAAGCTGATCGTGTGGGCGCCCGACCGCGCCACCGCGTGCGCGCGACTGGCGCAGGCGCTGGCGCAGACCCACATCGTGGGGCCGCACCACAACGCCGCGTTCCTGCGGCGCGTGGTGCGCAGCCGCTCGTTCGCCCAGGCCGACCTCGACACCGCGCTGATCGAACGCGAACGGGCCGTGCTGTTCGATGCGCCGCCGCTGGAGGCGCGCTGGGCCGTCGCGGCCTTCGTGTCGCACACGCTCGCCGCGCAGGCCGCCGCGGTCGATGCCGACCCGTGGTCGCGGCGGGACGGCTGGCGCATCGCGGGCGACAGCACCATGCGCTGGTCGCTCGACGTGGCGGGACGGGAGCTGGTCGCGCGCCTGGTCACGTCGCGCGACGGGACGCGCCGGCTGCACGTCGACGACGGCGCCTGGGCCTTCGCGACGAACGCGGACGGCACCGCACACGACGTCCAGCTCGACGGCCATCGCCAGCGGCTCACCTCGCTCGAGCGCGGCGGCGTGGTGCACGTGTTCGCCGACGCGGGCCAGGCGGCGGTGACGTCGAAGGACCCGCTGGCCCGCGAGGCCCATCCCGTCGCGTTCGCCGGCCGCCTCACCGCGCCGATGCCGGGCCGGGTGTCGGCCTTCCTCGTGAAGGCGGGCGACACCGTGAAGGCCGGCCAGGCCCTCGCGGTGATGGAGGCGATGAAGATGGAGCACACCATCGTGTCACCGAAGGCCGGCACGGTGGAGGCCCTGCTGTTCGCCGCGGGCGATCAGGTGGGCGAGGGCGCGGAGTTGCTGCGGCTCGGGTGAGTCCGCGGGACGCGCAGCTGGGGCGCGCGCGTCACCACCCCGAACAGCAGCAGGCCGCCCAGCGTCAGGCCGAACCCGGCCCACACCGCGGACGACAGGCCGAATCCGTGCGCGATGGCCTGGCCGCCCGCCCACGCGCCGATCGCGTTCGCCACGTTGAGGGCGGCGAGGTTCATCGCGCCCATCAGCGTCGGTGCGTCGGGCGCGGCCTGCGTCAGCCGCACCTGGATGGTCGGGATCGCGACCATCATCGTGGCGCCCACGGCGAAGAGGCCGGACATCAGCACCCCGACGTTCTCGCCGCCCACGGCCAGCAGCGCCAGGGCCACCAGCGCGCTGCCGAAGCCGGCCACGATGCCCTGCGACGGATGGCGGTCCGCCAGCCAGCCGCCCACCGCGTTGCCCGCGGTCATGCCGACGCCGAACACACCCAGCGCGACCGGGATCCACGTCGCGCCCAGGCCCGCGCCGTCCGTCACGAACGGTCCGATGAAGGTGTAGACGGCGAAGATGCTCGCCACACCCAGCGCGGCCACGGTCACCATCGCCCAGACGGACGCGCGGTTCAGCGCGCGCAGCTCCTGCAGCACCGGGCCGCCGGCCAGCGCGCTGGAACGCGGCACCCACCGCCACAGCGCGAGGAACGAGAGCACGCCCAGGCCAGACACGGCCAGGTAGGCATTGCGCCAGCCGAGGGTCTGGCCCAGCAGCGTGGCCAGCGGCGAGCCGAAGATGGTGGCCACCGTCAGGCCGGTCATCACCAGCGCGAACGCACGTCCGCCCTGGCCGGGGCCGACGATGTAGGTCGCGACCACGGCGCCCGCGCCGAAGTAGGCCCCTTGCGGAATGCCGCTGATGAAGCGCGCCAGCGTGAAGCTGCCGAGCCCGGTCGCCACGGCTGACAGCACGTTGCCGAGCACGAAGATCGCCATCAGGGCCAGCAGCAGGTGCTTGCGGTTCAGCTTCGCGGCGAGGATGGTCACGGCGGGACCGCCCAGCACGACCCCGAAGGCATAGGCCTCGATGGCGTGCGTGGCGGTCGGGAGGTCCAGGCCCAGGCTGGCGGCGAACAGCTGGAGGATGCCCATGCTCGCGAACTCGGACGTGCCGATGCTGAAGGTGCCCAGGGCCAGCGCGAGCAGCGTCAGCGTCTTCCGGGCGGGTTGGACCGCATCGGTGCGGTGCGCCGCCGTGGATCGGCATTGCGGTTGGTAGGCTTCGTCGAGCATGAAGTTCTCCTGATGGTTGAGCTCGTGAGGGCGTGACGACCCTCGCCCCCCGCCCGGGCGGGGGGAATTTCAAAAGTGGCGTGGGGCCGGGGCCCGGTGTCAGAGGCCGCCGGGCAGCGGGGCCTGGCCGTGCACCAGCCCGGCCTGGCGCAGCTCGCGCCAGAAGTCGGCGGGCACCGTGGCGTCCAGCGCGGCGCGGTCCTCGGCGATGCGGTCCGGCCGGCTGGCGCCGGGGATCACGGCGGCCACCGCCGGGTGCGCCAGCGAGAACTGCAGGCCGGCCGCCTTCATCGACACGCCGTGGCGGTCGGCGATCGCCTTGATGGCCTGCACCTTGGCGAGGATGGCCGGCGTGGCGGGGGCGTATTCGAAGTTCGGGCCGCCGACCAGGGCGCCCGAGCTGTAGGGGCCGCCGACGACGATGCCGAGGCCTTTGTCGGCCACCTGCGGCATCACGCGCTGCAGGGCACGCGAGTGGTCCAGCAGCGTGTAGCGGCCGGCCAGCAGGAAGCCGTCGGGACGCGGGCCCTGCAGGTCGAGCAGCAGCTCGATCGGCTCGACGCGGTTCACGCCCAGGCCCCAGGCGCCGATCACGCCCTCGTCGCGCAGGCGGTCCAGCGCCTTGAACGCACCCTTGCGCGCGGTCTCGAAGACCCCGAGCCATTCGTCACCGTGGAAGTCCTGGGCGATGTCGTGCACCCAGGCGATGTCGATGCGGTCGGTCTTCAGGCGCTTCAGGCTGTCCTCGATCGAACGCAGCGTGGCGTCCTCGGAGTAGTCGTTGACGATGCGGTTCGCGCGGCCGTGGCGGAACACGTCGCCCTTCTCGCCGAGGTCGCGTGCGTTCACGTCCTCGATCTCGTCGAGGATCAGGCGGCCCACCTTGGTGGCGAGCACGTACTGGTCGCGGTCGCGGCCGGCCAGGGCGTCGCCGAGGCGGGCTTCGGCAAGGCCGGCGCCGTAGAACGGCGCGGTGTCGAAGAAGCGGATGCCGTCGTTCCAGGCGGCGTCGACGGTGGCCCGCGCTTCCGCTTCCGGGATGGCGCGGAACATGTTGCCCAGCGGGGCGGTGCCGAAACCCAGCGAGCCGGGGAGCAGGGTCTGGAGAGACATGATGTTTTCCTTTCGGGGGGGTGGATGCCTCCATGATCGGCAACCACCGATGATTCATCCAATTTATTTGGATGAATCAAGATTTATCGTCAACAATATATTCAGGTGCGCTACGACCTGAACCTGCTCCCCATCTTCGCGGCCTTGATGGAGGAGCGCAGCGTCACGCGCGCGGCCGAGCGCCTGGGGATGACACAGGCCGCGCTGTCGAACGCGCTGGCGCGGTTGCGCACCGTGCTGCAGGATCCGCTGTTCGTCCGCGAGCGCCACGGCATGCGGCCCACGCCGAAGGCGGAACTGATGGCGCCGGCGCTGATGTCCGCGCTGGCCGCGATGGACACCGTGGTGCTGGGCCAGCAGCAGTTCGACCCGGCCCGCGCCGAGCAGGTCGTCACCATCGCGCCGAACAGCTACGTGGAGTTCGTGCTCGTGCCCGCGCTGGTCGCGCGCCTCAGCGAAGTCGCGCCCGGCATCCGGCTGCGCACGCTGCCCTTCGGGGCCGACCTCGCGGAGACCGGCGTCACGTCGGGTGACACGGCGATGGTGCTGGGCCGCATCAGCGACGCGCCCGACAACCTCGTCGTGCAGCACGTCGCGGACGACGGCCTGGCCTGCGTGGTGCGCGCGGACCACCCGAAGGTCGGCGCCCGCCTCTCCAAGGCGCAGTACGAACGGCTGAAGCACGTCAACGTGCTGCCGCCGGGGCGTCTGCGCGCGGGCCTGTTCCAGGCGCTCGAGCGGCAAGGGGTCCGGCGGGACGTCACGGTGTCGGTCACGCACTTCGCCTCGATTCCGGAGATCGTGGCGGCGACGGACCTCTGCGCCACGCTGCCGCGCCAGATCTGCCGGCGGCTGGCCGCCGATGCCCGGCTGAAGGTGCTGCCCACGCCGGTGGACCTGGGCACGTTCCCGATGCACATGGCCTGGCACGTGCGCCATCGCCAGGACCCCGCCCACGCGTGGTTGCGCCAGCTGGTCGCGGACGTGGCGGCCGCGTTGTGAGCGACCGCGCCGGGCTCACGCGCGCCTCCGCGCCCGGGTCTCCAGCACCTGCAGCGTGAACCCGACGACGAACACCGCGAGCCAGGCCAGCAGCGAGCGCTGCACGAGCGGGTCCGTCGGGCCCGAGGCCAGCGGCGACGCCGCGGGCAGCCGGGTGAGGGTCTCGTTGATGCCGGGCACCAGCAGCAGGAAGAAGCTGAACGACAGACCGAACGTCGTCAGGTAGGGCCCGAGCCGACCGAGGAACGGCAGGCGCGGCACGACCAGCGCGCCCCCGAAGGCCGCGAGCAGCGCGAGCACGCCCAGCACGTGGCCGGGATTCACGCCGCCGTGGCTGGACAGGCCGAACGAGGTGAACACCGACAGCGTGAGCCCGGCGAGGTAGAGCTTCCCGAGGCCGGTGCCCGGGTCGATGCGATGGCGGCGCACGAAGGCGTACAGGCCGACGAGCACCGGCGCCAGGCTGATGAGGGTGTGGGCGAAACCCAGGGAAGAGAGCGGGTGGGGCATGGTGAATCTACTAGTTGGTAGCCTTGGTGGGCCAATGAAAGGCGGCTCGAGGCCGCCTTCGGGAAGGAGCGGGTCAGGCCGGCTGGGTCAGCTTCAGGATGGCGGGCTGGACGATGGTGGCGAAGGCCTTCGGGTCGTCGAGGGCGCGGGCCATCAGCATCGCGCCGTGCACGACGGCCATGAACGCGCGCGCCGAGACGGCCGGGCTGTTGAGCAGGTGGAACTGGCCCGCCGCGACGCCGCGCTGGAGGACGCCGGCGATCCAGGTGTTGAGGAACTTGAAATGCGCACGCACCTCGACGGCCACTTCCTCCGGGATGGTGGGCATCTCCGTCGCGAGCATGGCGCAGATGCAGAACGGCGACTCGCCACTGCGGATGCAGCCGGCCCAGTAGTCCGCGTACGCGTTGAGTTCAGACAGGGGATCGTCGATCTGCTGTTCGAGCGACGAGAGGTTCGTGCGGGCTTCCTCGCGGTACATCGCGACCACGGTCTTCACCAGCACGGCCTTGCTCGGGAAGTGGTGGTGGATGCTGGCCTTGGCGATGTTCACCCGCTGCGCCAGGTCGGCGTAGCTGAAGCTGTTGTAGCCCCCGGCGACGAGGAGCGTGCGCGTGTGCGCGACGATCTCGGCGGCCTTCGGGGAGAGTTCTGCGGTCATGGCGGCACGTCACGGCGTGGTTCGAAGTGACGCCAGTCTACTAGTTGGTAGGTTTCCGTGTCAACGCGGGGGGGGTCGGGCGACACGCCCTTCAGGTGGCCCGCGCCACCACCAGCCGCGTGATGCCGCCGAGCCGGTAGAGGCCGTCGGGGTCACGGTACCGTTTCGCCTCGGCCCGCATGTCCGCGTGCCACGCGGTGCGCACCGGGTCCGGCTGCTCGGCGAGTTCCGCCGGCAGGCCGAACGCGAGGGCCCAGTCGATCAGGCCCTCGGACGTCTCCGCCTCCATCAGGGGCGTGTAGAGGGATTCCTGGTGCGTGAACGAGAAGCCGGCGCCGGCCAGTTCGGCGCGGAGCTTTTCCGACGTGCCGTACCGGCACGGGTTCGGGGCCGTGTCGGCGAGGCGCGGCAGCGCGGCGTGCCGCGCGAGCACCGCGCGGGGCATCGACCACCAGGGCACTTGCTCCGGCGCGGCCCACACCGCGAGCACCAGCACGCCTCCGGGCGCCAGCTGGCGCCGCGCGGCCCGCAGGGCGTCCGTCGGGCGATCGAAGAACATCAGGCCCCATCGGCACAGCGCGGCGTCGAAGGTTTCTTCGGGCACCCCCGCGAGGGTCTCGGCCGGCGTGGCCACCAGGGTCAGGTTCGTCACCGACATGGCCCGGGCGCGTGCGCGGGCGAAGTCCAGCAGGTCGTCCGACCGGTCGGTGCCCACGACGAGGCCGTCGGGGGCGACCCGCGCGGCGGCCCGCAGCGCGGGTTCGCCGCGACCCGTGGCGATGTCCAGCACGCGGGCGCCGTTGCCGAGGCCCGCGAGGTCCAGCATGCGTTCGCTGACGTGCGCCGACAGCCGCTGCTCGTCGTCGTCGTAGCGCCGCCAGGCGGCCACGGGCTGGTTCATCGGAGGCCCCCGTCGTGGATGCGCCCCGACGGTAGACCGGGGCGCCCCAAACATCAAGCCACGGGCTGAGGGGTCAGGCCGCGAAACCGCCGTCGATCAGCAGGTCGGCGCCGGTGACGAACGCCGCTTCGGGGCCCGCCAGGTACGCCACCATGCCGGCGATCTCGTCCGCCCTGGCGTGGCGGCGCACGGCCATCAGGTCGTGCAGGCTGGCGCCGAACTCGGCGCTTTCCGGGTTCATCTCGGTGTCGACCGGGCCCGGGGCCACGTTGTTGACGGTGATGCCGCGCGGGCCGAGGTCGCGCGCCATGCCCTTGACCAGGCCGACCAGGGCCGACTTGCTCATCGCGTACGTGGCGCCGCCGGCGAACGGCATGCGCTGGGCGTTCGTGCTGCCGATGTTGATGATGCGGCCGCCTTCCTTCATGTGCCGCGCCGCGGCCTGCGACGCGACGAAGACGGAGCGCACGTTGACGGCGATGGTGTGGTCGAAGTCCTCGAGCGTGAACTGCTCCAGCGGGCCCACGCGCAGCACGCCGGCGCTGTTGACGAGGATGTCGAGGCGGCCGAACTGCTCGGCGACGCTGTCGATCGCCAGGGTCAGTTCCCGCGCGTCGGCGCCGTCGGCCCGGATGGCGATGGCGCGGCCGCCATTCGCCTTGATCTCTTCCGCCAGCGCCTCGGCGGCGATGGCCGAGGTGGCGTAGCCGATGGCGACGGTGGCGCCGTCACGGGCCAGGCGGCGCGCGGTGGCGGCGCCGATGCCGCGCGAACCGCCGTGAATGAAGGCGACCTTGCCTTGGAGGGAGGTGGTGGAGCTCATCGTGTTTCCTTTCGGAGAGGGGTGGTTGACGAGGCTCAGTGTGGTCGCCGGAGGCTGATCGCGGTAGTCGCCAAACGTCGCGTTCAGTTTCAACCGTTGGTATAAGCTGCAACCATGTCCACCGAATTGCGCAGCCACCTCGACGCCTTCATCACGGCGGCGGACGAGGGCAGCTTCTCCGCGGCCGCGCGCCGGCTGGGCCTCACGCCGGCCGCCGTCAGCAAGAGCGTGGCGCAGTTCGAGGCGCGGCTCGGCGTGCGCCTGTTCCAGCGCAGCACGCGGCGCCTGGCGCTCACCACCGACGGCGAACGCCTCTTCGGCCAGGTGCGCCTGCCCTGGAGCGAGATCGGCGACGCCCTGACCGAGCTGCGGCAGGGCGCGGGCAAGCCGGCCGGCACGCTCAAGGTCGCGCTCGCGCACACCGTGGGCCGCGAGTACTTCGTGCCGATGATGGACGAGTTCGTGCGGCGCTATCCCGACGTCGTGCCCGACCTGCACTTCGACAACCGCCAGGTCGACCTGGTCGCCCAGGGGTTCGACGTGGCCATCGGCGGCGGCATCGAACTCACCGACGCGCTGATCGCGCGCGAGCTGGCGCGCCTGCGCATCGTGCTGGTGGCCGCCCCCGCGTACCTGAAGGCGCACCCGGCGCCCGCGCACCCGAAGGACCTCGCGCGCCACCGCGGCCTGCTGCGGCGGTCCCTGGGTTCGGGCCGCCTCGCCCCGTGGGCCCTGAAGAACGGCGCGGGCGAGGAGGTGGTGGCCAGCGTGCGCCCGGTGATGGTGCTGGACGATCCGGAGGCGATGGCCCGCGCCGCCGCGACCGGCATCGGCATCGCGATGCTGCCGCTCCCGCACGCGCTGCCGCTGGTCGAACGCGGCGATCTCGTGCGTGTGCTGCCGAAGTGGTACGCCGAGGCGCTGCCGCTGTCGATCTATTACACGAGCCGCAAGCTGATGCCGGCGAAGGTGCGGGTGTTCGTGGACTTCATCGTGGCGGAGTTCCGCTCGCGGGGCCTGGCGGCGCGCTTCGGGCAGAAGTGAGGACGCGCGCGCGGGCGCGGCGGTGCGTCAGCGCACCAGGCGCTGCGCGAAGCTCTTGATCCAGCTGGTGCGCGGATTGGGCAGCGTGGAGAGTTCCCCCGGCTGCGAGATGCCGAAACCCGAGGTGTCGCGGGACCATGCGGCGTCCTGCGGGGCGGCCTTCGGTTGCGGCTTGCGCTTCGGCTTGGAGAGCGACGCCGCGTCGGCCAGCCGCGCCACTTCGCTTTCGATGAAGAACTGGTTGGCGAGTGCGATGAGTTCGTTGTTCCCCGAGGCCTGGCAGACGTACAGCACTTCGCGCGCTTCGGCAGGGTCGTTCAACATGGCCGAGACATCGATGCCTTCCCCCAGCAAACCCTTGAGGGCGTAATGGATGCGGGCGGCGATGCGCAGTTGAGCGGGGGTGGACACGGCGTAGTTCCCTGGCGAGTTCAGGTATCTTCCTCCCATGGGCCGGCGACAGATACCCCCTGTCAGGGGGTTCGCCGCCCCAGTCCACAATATTGAGGAAAAAGTCATGTTGTTGCCCCAACGGGTGACCCTCGTCGACGTGGGACCGCGCGACGGGTTGCAGAACGAGTCCCAGCCTGTGGATACATCCCACAAGGTGGCGCTCGTGCACCAGTTGCAGGCCGCGGGCCTGCGCGAGATCGAGGTCACGAGTTTCGTCAGCCCGAAGTGGGTGCCGCAGATGGCCGACAACGCCGCGGTCATGGCGGGCATCGCGCGCCCGGCCGGCGTGCGTCATTCGGTGCTCACGCCGAACCTGAAGGGCCTGGAAGCGGCGCTGCCGTCGAAGCCCGACGAGATCGTGGTGTTCGCCGCGGCCACCGAGGCGTTCAGCCAGCGCAACATCAACTGCAGCATCGAGGAAAGCTTCGAGCGCTTCCGCCCGGTGGTGGCCGAGGCGCACCGCCACGGCATCAAGGTGCGCGGCGCCATCTCGTGCGCCGTGGGATGCCCCTACCAGGGCGACGTGACGGCGGATGAAGTCGAGCGCATCGTGCGGTTGATGAAGGAGGCCGGCGTGGACCACTGCGGCGTCGCCGACACCATCGGCACGGGCACGCCGCGCAAGGTGCAGGCCGCGATGGAACGCGCGCTGCGGCACTACCCCGTGGCCGAGGTGAGCGGCCATTTCCACGACACCTGGGGCCAGGCGCTGGCGAACGTGTACGCCTGCCTCGAGGTGGGCATCCACACGTTCGACGCCAGCGTGGGCGGGCTCGGCGGCTGCCCGTACGCGAAGGGCGCCACCGGCAACGTCGCCACCGAGGACGTGCTGTACATGCTGGACGGCCTCGGCATCGAGACGGGCATCGACATCGAGCGCCTCGTCGACGCGGCGGTGGGCATCTCGCGGGCGCTCGGGCGCCCCGTGTCGTCGCGCGTGGGCAAGGCCCTGCTGGCACGCCGCGAGAGGGCCTCCGCATGAACGACGGTTTCGAGCGGGTCTCCGACTGGCTGGAGGCGCACGGCCACGCGCACCGGCCCGTCGCGCTGCCGGTCGCGGCGCGCACCGCGAAGGAGGCGGCCGACGGCCTGGGCGTGCAGCTGGGCCAGATCGCCAAGAGCGTGATCTTCCGGCGCCTCGCCGACGACGTGGCGGTGCTGGTGGTCACCTCCGGCGACCAGCGCGTGGACGAACGCAAGGTGGCCGCGCTCACCGGCCCGCTGGGCCGCGCCGACGCGGCCTTCGTGAAGGCGCGCACGGGCTTTTCCATCGGCGGCGTGTCGCCGGTGGCGCACTTGCAGCGGCCCGTCACGCTGATCGACCGCGAGCTGTTCCGCTTCGACGTGGTGTGGGCCGCCGCGGGGCATCCGAACGGCGTGTTCGCGGCGTCGCCGCAGCAGCTCGTCGGCATGACCGACGCGCCGGTGGCCGACGTGGTGCAGTCGGTGCCGTCGCCGTGCACCGACGTGTGCAAGCTCGACCCCGTCGATGGCCTGTGTCGCGGCTGCTACCGCACGCGCGACGAGATCGCGTCGTGGTCGAAGATCGATGACGACGCGCGGCGCGCGCTGCTCGCCGTGCTCGACGTGCGCAGGCGCGAACACCCCGGCTTCGCGCCGCTGCCCGCGCCATGATCGCGCTGGTGTTCGAGTTCGACGGTGTGTCCGCCACCACGCGCGACCTGTTCGACCGCCTGCCGCAGGCGCTCGAGGGCCGTTCGGTGCTGGTGGACTACCGGCCGGTGGCACCGCCCGCCGGCGTGGCGCCGTGGATGCGGCTGCTGGGCGGTGACCCGGCGCCGGGGCGTTGGCATTGCGAGCAGGTGCTGCTGCGCGGACCCGTCGAACCCATGGACGCGCTGGCCGCCGCGTTGTCGCTGCCCCCGGACGGGCAGGCCCTGCCGCCACCGTCCGGCCCCGTGCCGGCCATCGTGTGGGACGGCCGGCGCTTCGACGGCGAACAGGCGCTCGAGCGCTTCGTCGCCGCGCTGCCCTAGGGCGCGGGGCGTTCCAGCGACACCACCGTCGCCGACCGGGCCGGCAGCACCAGCTTCGGCCCGGCGGGCAGCGTGCCGTACTCGGCCTCCTTCTCGGCGATGGCCGCGTCGAACCAGCGCGCGCCGCGCACCTTGAACGGGCCGGCGTCCACGTCCACCGTCTGGCGCGTGGCGTGGCTGTTGATCAGCACGAGGTTCATCGTGTCGCCGTCGCGCACGGCGTGCGCCCAGATGCCCGTGCTGTCGGAGGCCGCGTCCACGAAACGGCCCTTCAGGTCGGACAGCAGGCGGAAGGCATAGAACGTGGGGCGCGGGCCGCCGCCGTTGTCGATCAGGCCGTGGAAGCCCGTGGCGAGGTACGCGAAGTAGTGCGCCACCGCGGCGCCGCCCTTCGCGAGGCGCAGCGTGGCCTCCATGGCCCACAGCGCGCCGGTCTGGTCGGACAGGAACCGCGGGCGTTCGGTGCGCCACGACAGGCCGTACTCGGTGACGCCGAACTCGACGGCCCGCGCGTGGCCCTTCGGGTTGCGCTTGGGATCGGCCCATACCGCGCGGGCATGCGCGAGCGTGCGGTCGACCTCGCGCACCGTGGTCAGCGCGGCGGCGTCGCTGCCGTCGCCCTCGGTCGGGTAGATGTGCCACGTGAGCAGGTCCACCACGTCGCCGCAGCGCTCGACGAACGTGTCGAGGAACTTCATCGCCCCGGGCACCGCGCCCGACACCGCCGGGCCGGCGATCTTCGCCCCGGGCTGCTCGCGCCGCACCGCCGCGGCCTGCGCGCGGAAGACGTCGCAGTAGCGCTCGGCGGTCCACGACGTGTCGCCGCGCACCGGGCCGTACAGGTCGGGCTCGTTGCCGATCTCCCAGTACGTGACGTTCAGGCCGCGATCGCGCGCGATCTTCGCGGCCGCGGCGGCGTCCTCCGGGCCGTTCGCGGCGGGGCGGCCGTCGCGGCCCTGGAACACACGCGTCTGCACCATCAGCTCGGGCTGGCCGGGCATCAGGGTCAGCGCCCCGGCGAAGGTGCGCAGCACCGCGTCGTCGAGGTTGGATTCGTCGCCGGCGTTCCCGGCGGGGAAACGCAGCGCGCCGGGCGGCACCTCGCGCAGGCTGTCGCGCACCTCGGCCACCGGCATCCAGTTGCCGAAGTTGTAGCCCGCCATCACGGACGGGCGCACGGCCGGGCCCTCGCTGTCGGGTCGCACCGTGACGGTGGCAGCGGACACGGCGCCCGCGAACGCGAGGAGGGAGAGGACGAGGAGGCGGAGGCGTGGGCGCATGGGGACAGAGAAGGCGAGGGTCGGGACGCCGCACGATAGGAGGCTGTGCCGTCCTGCGACAGCCCCCTAGCGAAAGTCCCTAGAGGGTGGACCCTTGGATTTTTGCGATGAGAAACGGCGCGTGAGGGTTGGTCCCGAGTTTGTCAGCCAGCGTTCAGCTTCCCGTCAGAACACCGTCAGGGCCTTTCAAGAAGATGCCCTCAGCCCCCGGTTGGGATGGGGCCCGACGCACGCACACACAGCACACAGGAGCTGCAACATGGCAACAGCAAGCATGCCGGTCACATCGGCAAAAGGCACGCCGATGACCCAGGAGGAGAAGAAGGTCATCTTCGCCTCCAGCCTCGGCACCGTCTTCGAGTGGTACGACTTCTACCTCTACGGCACGCTCGCCGTGATCATCGGGAAACAGTTCTTCTCGGCACTGGACCCGAACTCGCAGGTGATCTTCTCGCTGCTCGCGTTCGCCGCGGGCTTCATCGTGCGCCCGTTCGGCGCCCTGGTGTTCGGCCGCCTCGGTGACATGATCGGCCGGAAGTACACCTTCCTGGTCACCATCCTGATCATGGGCCTGTCGACCTTCATCGTCGGCATCCTGCCCACCTACGCGTCCATCGGCGTCGCGGCCCCGATCATCCTGATCGGCCTGCGCATGCTGCAGGGCCTGGCCCTCGGCGGCGAGTACGGCGGCGCGGCCACCTACGTGGCCGAACACGCGCCGCACGGCAAGCGCGGCGCGTTCACGTCGTGGATCCAGACCACGGCCACGCTCGGCCTGTTCCTCTCGCTGATCGTCATCCTCGGCACCCGCACCGCCGTCGGTGAAGAGGCCTTCGCCGACTGGGGCTGGCGCATCCCGTTCCTGGTCTCCATCCTGCTGCTCGCCATCAGCGTGTGGATCCGGCTCTCGATGAACGAATCGCCCGCCTTCAAGAAGATGAAGGAAGAGGGCAAGACCTCCAAGGCCCCGCTGACCGAATCGTTCGGCCAGTGGAAGAACCTGAAGATCGTGATTCTGGCCCTCGTGGGCCTGACGATGGGCCAGGCCGTGGTCTGGTACACCGGCCAGTTCTACGCGCTGTTCTTCCTGACCGGCCCGCTGAAGGTCGATGGCGCCACCGCCAACATCCTGATCGCCATCGCGCTGCTGATCGGCACGCCGTTCTTCATCGTCTTCGGCGTGCTGTCGGACAAGATCGGCCGCAAGCCCATCATCATGGCCGGTTGCCTGATCGCCGCGCTGACCTACTTCCCGCTGTTCCGCGCGCTGACCGAAGCCGCGAACCCGGACCTGGCCAAGGCCCAGGCCGCGTCGCAGGTGACGGTGGTGGCCGATCCGAACGAGTGCTCGTTCCAGTTCAACCCGACGGGTGTCGCCAAGTTCACCAGCTCGTGCGACATCGCCAAGCAGGTGCTGGCCGCCAACTCGGTGAGCTACGAGAACGTCGCGGGCACCGGCGCCGCCAAGATCAAGATCGGCGACAAGGAGATCGAGTCGTACACGTCGAAGGGCCTGCCCGCCGATGAAGCCAAGGCCAAGGACGCCGCCTTCAAGAAGGCCGTCGTCGACGAGCTGCGTTCGCACGGCTACCCGGCCAAGGCCGACCCGGCGAAGATGAACAAGCCGCTGATCGTCGCGATCCTGACGCTGCTCGTGATCTACGTGACCATGGTGTACGGCCCGATCGCCGCGATGCTGGTCGAGATGTTCCCGACCCGCATCCGCTACACCTCGATGAGCCTGCCGTACCACATCGGCAACGGCTGGTTCGGCGGCCTGCTGCCCGCCACGGGCCTCGCGATCGTGGCCCAGACCGGCAACATGTACAACGGCCTCTGGTACCCGATCATCTTCGCGAGCATCACGTTCGTGGTCGGCATGCTCTTCGTCAAGGAGACGAAGGACATCGACATCTACGCGAAGGACTGATGACGATGTGGAAGCTCGTAGTGGGATTCATCGTGTTCGCCGCGCTCGCCATGTGGCTGCTCTCCAAGGGCGGTGACGTGGACATCAGCGGAGAGAAACACGGCATCGACGTGGCGCCTCACGCCGCCTCGAGCGCTTCGAATCCGTAAGCCAGACCCCGGACGATCCGTCGGCCGGACACGGGCCGGTGCTGCCGAAGGGCGCACCGGCCCGTTTGTTTTTCGGGGCACGGGTCATCCCGGCGAACGCCGGGATCCACTGCCGCCGTGGCGCGCCGACTGGCGGAACGCTCGTCAGGCTGCAGGCAGCGCGCTGCCGGCGCCGGCCGGTCGCCGCCGCAGGTCACGGACCTGGAGGGCCGCACCGGCCAGGAACACCAGGAACGCGATGCCCACCGCCGCCTGCAGCGCCGGATCGTCCGGGCTGGAGGCGAGCGGTGCACTCACGGGCAGCCGGGTCGAGGTTTCGGTCATGCCGGGGACGGCGTGGAAGAACAGCGTGAGCGAGTAGCTGACCGACGCGACGCCGGCGGAGGCCCGCCCGAAGAGCTGTTTGTGGCCGGCCACCCAGGCGAGGCCCAGCACGAGCAGCGTGATCACGCCGAGGGCGTGGGGCTTGCCGAAGCCGCCGTGCTGGAAGATGCCGAAGCCGGTGAGGCAGGTGAGCACCGTGCTCCACAGGTAGACGCGGCCGGAGGTCGTGGTGTCGAGGATGTGGCGGTGTTTCACGAGGGCCGCGATGCCGGCCGCGACGGCGACGAGGCTGATGGCGGTGTGCACGATGCCGAGGGGGGTCAGGCCTGCCATGGCGATCTCCGGAGTGGGGGTGGAGCGATCGTGCAGGAAACCGGGCCGGCGGGCGCTTCGCCGCGGGGGCATCGCGTCGTACACCTTTGGAGGGGTTTGTTGCGAACGGCGCAACAACGTGTTCCGCAAGCAGGGCTTTTTCTGGCGGCCTCGGCCGACTAGAGTTAACCCTGAGCCAACCCCCCTTTTTTTCGAGAGACCGCCATGACCACCCTGAACCGCCACGCCCTGGTCGCCGCCACTGCCGCACTCGCTGTGGCGGGTGCACTGACCCTGGTGGCGCAGGACGTCGGCGCGACGCCGACGGGTCCGGTGGCCCACGCGGTGCCCACGGGCGACGCGATGCTCGTCGCCGCGGCGGACATGTTCTGCGCGGTGGTCTCCGGGTCCTGAGCCTGCGGCCCGGCGGGTTGCCGGGTCTGCCCATCGGACTAGGCGTCGACTCGGCTTCGGGGATGCTTCGGGCCGGCCGTCCAGGTGATTCGCGGACCGGGAGGTTTTGCGACGCTGGCGGACATGAACACGCCATCCGCTCCCGCCGCCGTCCGCCCCCTGATCCTCGCCCTCTGCGGCCTGCCGTGGCTGTCGCCCGCGCCGGCCGCGGCCGAGCCGCCGAGACCGTCCTGGTACCCCACGTCGGTGTTCGTGCAGGCCGGCGTGGCCGAGAAGGCCAATGCGCTGGTGCTCGGGTCGACCTGGGACTGGTCCTGGCGCCGCGACACCGGCTGGGGCCGCTTCACGGGGTACTGGGAGGTGTCGTTCGGCCGCTGGGCCAGCGACGCGGGCGGCAGCAGCGCGCACGCGTGGGTCACGCAGCTGGGCATCACCCCGGTGCTGAGGCTGCATCCCGGCGGGGGTGACCGGGGCTGGTACGGCGAACTGGGCATCGGCGCCAACCTGCTGCTGCCGATCTACCGCAGCGAAGACAAGCGCTTCAGCACCGAATTCAACTTCGGCGACCACCTCGCCGTGGGCCACCGGTTCGGTGACCGGGGCGAACACGACGTGGCGTTGCGCCTCCAGCATTTCTCGAACGCGGGCATCAAGGAGCCCAACCCGGGCGAGGAATTCCTGCAGCTGCGCTACAGCCGCCGGTTTTGACCTCGCCCTCCCTGGGTCAGCGGGCCGCGCCGTTCGCCGGCGACGGCGCCAGCACGTCGTGCGGGTAGTCGCCGAACAGCGCCCGGTACGCCTGCGAGAAGCGCCCCGCGTGCTGGAAGCCGCAGCGCCGCGCGATCTGGGCGACCGTGCGGTCGTCCGGGCCCGGGTCGCTCAGGTGGCGGTGGGCAGTGTTGAGGCGGGTGGTGGTGATCCAGCGTTTCGGGCCCATCGCGTAGGACCGCTGCAGCGCGCGCTCGAGCGACCGCACCGAGATGCCGGCCGGCTGCGCGAAGTCGGATGGGTGCAGCGTGCCGTAGGGTTGCTCGGCGAGCACCCGTTCCACCACCTCCAGCACGTTGGCGGCCGGCGAGCGGCGGCGGGGCGCGGTGGGCGGCGTGATCCACAGCGAGCGGGCCACGTCGAGCAGCTGGCGCACCGACTGGCGGGCCTCGGCGTCCAGGTTCGCGGGGGCCTGGGGCGTGCCGCCCGACGCCGACGGCAGCCGGCGCGACACCAGGTCGAGCGAGAAGCCGTGGCGGCTCACGATGCGCAGCGGGCCGCCCAGCGCGGACTCGAACACCGCGCCCAGGGTGGCCGGCTCGTTGTCGACGTACAGCCCGTCGGGACGTTCGGCCCACAGGCGGTAGCGGCTGCCCGGCGGCAGGTCGAGTTCCAGGTACACGGCGGCGTCGAGCTGCAGCATGTGGACCTGCTGGTTGCCGTCGTCGCACGAGCGGTGCGAGAGCTGCCGCGGGCCGGGGCTCAGCAACCGGAACGCGCGGATCGGCAGGTTGTCCGCCGTCTCGAGCCGCATGGGATCGAGGCGTTCGGTGTCGAACGCGGTGTGCAGGATCGGGCTCTGCCCGTGGTCGTCGACCGTTTCGTCCCGCACCGAGGTTTCGGTGGCGTGAAGGGCTGTGGACATGAGAGGTCCTCGCAGTGGTCTAGGGAAGTTCAGTCTAGGAGGCCGGTCCGGGCCGCGACTATCCGCATTCCGCAGGGACAACCCCCACGCCCCGTCTGCCAAATAGTTCCACAAAAAGGTGAGTGTGTACTAAGCTTTGCGCGCCAGGGCGGGCCCGGACATCCCATGTCACCCGGGCTGCACGGTTTCCGTGCAGGCACCCGCCCGGCGTTACGGCCGCATGGCCGCAGGGAGCGACACCATGGGGCGTCAAGAACATTACGTCGACCGCACGTACACGTGCTTCGATCCCGAAGCGCTGCGCGATGTGGTCCAGCAGTCATGCATCGAACACCGCCTCCTGGGCGCGGGTGACCTCGAGATCCGGGTGCGGAACCGCACCGGGCCGCGGTTCTGCGTCGACGGGGGCGACTACGGGTGCGCGGTCTACGCCCAGGGGGCCTTGCACCCCGGCGCGCTGACCATCAACCTCGCCCCCATGCGGCGGGGAGAGGTGTTCCTGAACGGGCGACCTCTGCCACCCCACGCGCTGCAGGTGTATGCCGAGGGGGCGTCGCTCGACTACGTCACCACGCATGCGGCCAGCTGGCGCACGGTGACCGTCACCCGCGAGCAGCTGCAGGCCCACGCGGTCGGCCGGCTCGGGCGCGAACTCGCGATCCCGGCCGCCGGCTGCGCCCAGTTCGAGCCCGACCCCGCGCTGACCCGCCAGGTGCTCGAGCAGATCGAGACGGGCTACACCCTCGCCGAATGCGACGGCGACACGGAAACGCGGATGTTCTGCGACCTGGCCCTGCTCGACGCCCTCACCGAGGCGCTGGCCCATGCGCCCAGCACCCCCGAGCCGCGCGGCGCCCGCACGCGCCGGCGCATCATGGAGGTGGTGGAGTCGGTGGCGCGCCAGGGTGCGCAGAGCGCCGAGGTCGACGCCGCGGCGCTGAGCCGGCTGTGCGCCGCGTCCGAACGCCTCGTGGAACACGCGATGCGCCAGGGGGTGGGCATGCCGCCCAAGCGCTGGCTCACGATGGCGCGGTTCAACCGGGTGTACGTGGAGCTGGCCGACCCGGGCAACACGCGGTCGGTGACCGACACCGCGCTGCACTGGGGCTTCAACCACCTGGGCCGGTTCGCCTCGAACTACCGGGCGGTGTTCGGCGAATCGCCGAGCGACACGGTGGCCCGGGTGCGCGGCGAACCGCGCCCGCGCCTCACGGCCCGGGTGGCCGCGGCGGCGCAGGCGACGGCGTGACCTCGAACTCGGCCTGCACCGCCCGCAGGCAGGGCACGCACAGGCACGAGGTGTAGCGCTCGCGCAGCGCGGCGCGGGCGCCGTCGGACAGCCTCACCGCGAAACACGCGCAGGGCGAGTGCAGCGCGGTGGCCGCCTCGCACACGAACCCGCCACCACACCGGGGGCAGCGGTCGGGCGTGTCCATGGCGGCGGGGCCGGTCAGGCCCGGCGGCGGCGCAGGCCGAGCACGCCACAGGCCGCGGCCAGCAGGGCCAGCAGGCCGTGGCCCGCGGCGCCGCCGCCCGAGTCCTCGGCCGGGGCCGTGGGGGTGGTCGGGTTGGTCGGATTCGTGGGCGTGGTGCCCGCGATGCTGCCCTGGAGTTGCACACGCCGGTTGTAGTCGGTTCCGTTGGCGCCGTCACGCATCGTGATGGTCAGCACCGGGTTGGAGTTCACGGTGTCGCGCGGGTCGTAGGTGACCGTGAAGGTACAGGCCTCGCCCGTCGCGTACGTCTTGACGCAGGTGAACGTGTGGTTGAAGTTGCCCGCGCCGTTGCCGGCGACGGCCACGCTGCGGACCACGAGCGGCGCGAAGGGGGCCTTGGGCGACTGGAGCGTCACCGACTGCGCGGCGGCCGCCGTGTTCACGCCGGTGGAGGTGAAGGTGAGCGTGGCCTTGTCGACGTGCGGGGTGTCGGCGATGAAGGCGGCCAGGTCCTGCACGTCCTCGGGTTCGAGCGCCTTGAACTGGGTCATCTGGTTCACCGAGGTGATCGCCTTGACGAGGTCCGTGTAGGCGGTCTCGGGATCGATCTGCGCCGTCGCGCTGCCGCCCACCGCGATGCGCCGGTTCTGCACGGTCTGGTGGCAGCCGGCGCAGCTGGACGTGAGGGTGCTGATCCCGGACGTTCCGGCCGTGTCGTCGAACAGCAGCTTGCCCCGGGCGGCGTTGCCGGTCGCCTGGGCCCAGGCGGGCGAGGTGGCGGCCACGAGTGCCAGCAGGGTGGCGGAGGCGAAGGTGGTGCGGAAGGCGTGGTGCATGGTCGTACGGGTGGGTGATCTGTGGGAAGGGGCTCAGGCCGTCATCAGGTCGAGCGCGTTGAAGGCGGAGGCATGGGGCAGCACGGTGCCGATCACGCCGGTGTCCGCGCCGAACCAGCGCGCGAGCGCGGCCGACATCTGGTCGGACGACAGCGTGGGGATCCAGCGGCCGGCGCCGGTGTCGTCGGGGCCGTTGAGCGTGTGGTTCGGCACCGTGCCGAGCACCTGCCCGCCCTTGACGGCGCCGCCCACCACGAACTGGTGGCTGCCCCAGCCGTGGTCCGAACCCTGGCCGTTGGAGGCGAAGGTGCGGCCGAAGTCGGAGGCCGAGAACAGCGTGACGCCGTTGGCGATGCCCATGTCGACGGTGGACTGGTAGAAGGCCGAGACCGCCTGGCTGATCTCTCCGAACAGGCGGTTCTGCTGCTGCATCTGGTCGTCGCCGTGGGTGTCGAAGCCGCCGATGGAGACGAAGTAGACCTGCCGCTTCAGCCCGAGGCTGGTGCGCGCCGAGATCAGCTTGGCCACGGTGTTGAGCTGGCGGCCCAGGTCGCTGTTCGGGAACGTGGTGGTCAGCGTCGACGACTTCAGCGCCGCGCTCAGCACCTGCTGCATGTCGATGGACCGGCCCATCGTGCTGAGCCAGGCCTGGTGGAAGAGGTGGCTGCGCTGGTCGGCCAGGGTCTGCTGGATGGCGAGCGTGAGCGGGTCGGTGGTGTTGCCGGCCTTGTAGAAGTCGAAGCCGAAGTTGCCCGACGACGACATCTTGTACGCGAGCAGGCTGCTGTCGCCCGTCTCCCACAGGTTGCCGCCGGCCATCGAGATGCACGCGTAGCCGCGGTTCACGCTGCCCTCGGCGATCAGGCGCTCCATCATCCGCCCGCCCCAGCCGGTGCGGCCCGCCGAGTCGTAGATGGCGCTCTGCCACGCGTCCTGCTGGTCGGTGTGCGAGAACAGGCCCTGCGGCAGCGGCACCGAACGCGCGTTCCACTGCGCCTTGGTGGTGGGCGCGATCAGCGGGCCGACGTTGGCCACCATCGCCATCTTCTGCTGCGTGTAGAGGTTCGCGAGGCCCGTCATCGCGGGGTGCAGGCCGTAGCGGGACGGGTCGGTCGCGCCCTCGGCCACCGGCGTGGTGGTGAGCGGCAGCAGCGTGTTCTGCTGCAGCGCGAGGTTGGTGCGGCCGGTGCGGTACAGCGCGTACTCGGTGGCGTCGCGCGGCACCAGCAGGTTGTTGGCGTCGTTGCCGCCGTACATGAACAGGCAGACGATGGCCTTGTAGTCGGGGCCCGTGGTGGTCTGTGCCAGCGCCGTGAGCGGCGCGAGCAGGTGCGAGGCCGCGCCCATCGCGCCGGTGGCGCCCATCATCTTCAGCAGCGAGCGCCGCGCCGGGTCGGGCAGGTGCGGCACCAGGTCGGAGGTGGCGCGGGTGTACGCGTCGGCGCAGTGGAGGTGTTTCTTCTTCATGGTCGTACCTTCGGGGCGGCTCAGGTCTGGATCACGTGGTCGGGCGACAGCGAGGTGACGATCAGCGCGGACTTCACCCGGCGCTTCGTGTCGTTCGCCGGAATGGCCGCGAGCATCGTGGTCATGCGCTGGCGCGTGGACGCGCTCATCTGCCCGTTGAAGAACATCAGGTCGAGGTGCGCGACGAGCGTGGCCGGCTCGCCGGCCATGGCCTGCAGCGCGGTGTAGTCGATGCGCAGCCGGCTTTCGCCGTTGCCGAAGCCCTCGTTGTTGAAGAGGCGCGCGAAGAAGTTGAGGCCGCCGACGAGGGTGGTCTCGGTGGTGATCTGGAACTCGGGGGCCACGAGGCCCTGGTCCATGATGGGGCCGGCCTGGGCGTAGTCGGGCTTGAAGAAGTTGAACACCGTGGGCGCGAGCATCGGGCTCTGGCCCAGCGAGTTGTCGGACCCGTCGAGTTCGTGGATGTCGTTGCGGCCGCTGGTGCTGGCCGCGCCCAGCGCGCGCAGGAAGTTGGCGAAGCGCAGCACGGGCTCGCGCTGTTTGCCGAAGCGGCCGTTGGCGCCGAGGGACGGGTCGCGCGCCTCCGGGTGCAGCAGGATGGCGCGCACCACGGCGCGCAGGTCGCCGCGCACGCCGCCGCCGTTGTTGTTGAACACGAGCGACACCGCGCGCAGGTAGGTCGGGCTCGGGTTGCTGGTGACGAGGCGCTGGATCAGCTGGCGGCAGATGAACGGCGCGACGTTCGGGTGGTTGAAGACGTTGTCGATGGCCGCCTCGAGGTCCGACTCGCAGGTGCCGCCGGCCGGGATCACGACGCTGTCGAGCAGCAGCTTGCTCTCGGGCGAGTGGTACGCGGGGTACGACCGCATCGGGAGGTACCAGTTCTCCTCGACGTTCACGTCGATGTCGTGGAAGTTCTTGCCGCGCGGCGACGACCAGCCGGTGAAGGCCTTCGCGAAGCCCTTGACCACGTCCTCGTCGTACGTGGGCACCGGGCGGCCCTCGCCGTCGCGCATGATCGAGCCGTCGAGGTCGAGGCGCACGAGGCCGATCGAGAAGAGCTGCAGGATCTCGCGCGCGTAGTTCTCGTTCGGGCGGATGCCGCGCCTCGCGTCCTCCTTCTCGCTGCCGATCATGTTGAGGTAGTACCCCATGGTCGGGTGCAGCGTGACGGCCTTGAGCAGCGTGCGGAAGTTGCCGAAGGCCTCGCGGTTGAGCATGTCCATGTACGAGGCCATGCCGAACGCGCGCAGCCCGCCGGAGCTGTTCGACACCACGAAGATCTGGCTCAGCGCGAACGACACGCGGGCGCGCAGCTGGTCGCCGCCGTTGAGCCACTGGGACCAGATGGCCTCGTACGCCATGTCGTCGCTGACGCGGAACTCCTGGGCGGTGACGCGGCGCCAGTCGAGGTAGCTCATGTGCAGCATCGTGCGCGAGTTGAACTGGCCCCAGAGCCAGTGCTCGTAGCCTTCCGCGCGCAGCGCCTCGATGTCCTCGGCGGTGCGGGCGCCGAAGGTGGCCTGCGACATGAAGCGCGCGGCGTCGACCTGCGTGGGCGGGGTGCCGCCCTGCGCCGGTTCGTCGCCGCCGGAGCCGGGCAGGTCGGCCTGGTCGATGGTGCCCTCGGGGCCGCGCGGGCCGCGCATGCCACCCCCGCCGCAGGCCGCGAGCGCCGCGGCGCTCGCGATCAGGGCGCCGACGCCGGCGAGGCCGTTCGTGCGGGCCTCCTCGAGCGTGGCCGCGGACGGGTCGGTGGTGTCTGGAACCATGGTGTGGATCTCGTTCTCGTTGGATGGCGCGGTCAGGCGAGCCTCCCCCATGAGGCCGGAGGCGATTTCAACGTGTCGCCCCCGAAGGAGATGTGGCAGGTTGTTACTCCGTGTTCGGCGCGTGGCGCGCCGTGGTGGCGCGGCGCCCGGGGCGCCGCGGGTCGCGTGTCGCCTTTCCGTGAACGAGTTGGCACCGCGTCGGACGCGCGTGCGTTGCCGCGCGTTTCCCCTCGACGCGTCTGCTTACGACGAGTGGCGCTCAACCAACGCGCGGCAATGGCTTGTCACGTCTTTGACGCGGCAGTTCGCACGTCGCGGGCCGTCGCGCCCGTAAGCTGCCCGGCAGTCGGCCGCACTGGGGATGGCCGCCACAGTCGAAACCCACAGGAGAAGAACGAAATGCAGCGATCCATCCAACGCGCGGTGTTCCGCGCCGCCGCCCTGGCCCTCGCGCTGTGCGCCACCGCCGGCGCGCAGGCCCAGCAGGTCAAGTTCACGAGCCCGTACATCGGCATCGCCGTCGGCGACACCGACCTCGACACCGCCATCCGTGTCTTCGGCGGCGGCCAGCTCACCAACATCTTCGGCATCGAGGGCCAGGTCGCCAGCTACGGCTCGCGCACGTACCAGCAGGGCCTGTTCACGTACAAGGACTCGGCCTGGGCGGCCGGCGTGTACGGCACCGCCACGATGCCCGTCGTCACGAACCTCTCGGTGTTCGGCAAGCTGGGCGTCAACTACTTCCGCATGAAGAGCAACGGCCCCGCCGGCTCCGTGCAGGACGGCTCCGCCGAGCTGGGCATCGGCGTCGGCATCAAGTGGCAGTTCGTGCCGGCCGCCGCGTTGCGCGCCGACTTCGAGAACATCGGCGGCTCGGGCGGCGACATCATCTCCGTCGGCGTGCAGTTCCCCCTCAACTTCTGAGCCGTCGTCAGGCCGTGAACAGGTGCTGGTGCTGATCCCTCAGCGCCTTCTTCTGCACCTTGCCCATCGCGTTGCGCGGCAGTTCGTCCACCACGAACACGCGCTTGGGCACCTTGAAGCCCGCGAGGCGCGACTTGACGGCGTCCACGATCGTGGCGCCGTCGAGCGCGGCACCGGGCCGCGGCACCACCACCGCGACCACGGCCTCGCCGAAGTCGGGGTGGGGCACGCCCACCACCGCGCTCTCGGCCACGCCGGGCAGGTCGTCGATGGTGGCCTCCACCTCGGCCGGGTACACGTTGAACCCGCCGCTGATCACCAGGTCCTTCGCGCGGCCCACGATGTGCAGGTAGCCGTCGTCGTCGAAGCGGCCCACGTCGCCGGTGCGGAACCAGCCGTCGGCGGTGAACTCCTCCTTCGTCTTCTCGGGCAGGCGCCAGTAGCCGGCGAACACGTTCGGGCCGCGCACCTCGATCCCGCCGTTGCCGCTGTCCGCGTCGGGCGACGCGATGCGCACGTCCACGCCCGGCAGCGGGCGGCCCACCGTGCCCGCGCGGCGTTCGCCGTCGTACGGGTTCGACGTCAGCATCACCGTCTCGCTCATGCCGTAGCGCTCGAGGATGACGTGGCCGGTGCGGGTCTTCCACTCGCGGAAGGTCTCGGACAGCAGCGGCGCCGAGCCCGAGACGAAGAGCCGCATCGACCGGCAGGCTTCCGGCGTGAGGCCGGGATCGGCCAGCAGGCGCACGTACATCGTGGGCACGCCCATGAACACCGTGGCGTCGGCGAAGCGGGCGCGCACGGGGCCCGGCTCGAAGCGGTCGAACCAGATCGTGCGGCTGCCGTTGAGCAGCGCGCCGTGGCACGCGACGAACAGGCCGTGGATGTGGAAGATGGGCAACGCGTGCACGAGCACGTCGCCCGGCTGCCAGGCCCAGTGCGCCTTCAGCGTGCGGGCGTTGCTCAGCATGTTGCCGTGCGTGAGCATCGCGCCCTTGCTGCGCCCGGTGGTGCCGCTCGTGTAGAGGATCACCGCGAGGTCGGACGCGGCCCGCACCGCGGGTTCGTGCGTGTCCGCCTGGAACGACGCGCGTTCCAGCAGGCTGCCGGTGCGGTCGGTGTTCAGCGTGAAGACGTGGGCCACGCCGGAAGTGAACGCGAGTTTGCTGACCCAGCCGAAGTTGGCGCCGGCGCATACCACCACGGCCGGTTCCGCGTCCTGGATGAAGTGGCCCAGCTCGCCCGCCTTGTACGCCGGGTTCAGCGGCAGGTAGACGAAACCGGCGCGTATCACGCCGAGGTACAGCATCAACGCCTCGACCGACTTGTCGACGTGCGCGGCCACGCGGCTGCCGGCCGGCAGGTCGAGGCCCTGCAGCAGGTTGGCGATGCGGGCGGTGGCGCGGTCGAGGTCGTTCCAGCGGTAGTACAGCGGCGTGTCGCCGGTGGTCTCGATGGCGACGCCGTCCCGGTCGGACGGGAAGGCGTCGCGCAGGGCGACGAAGAGGTTGTCGTTGGCGGTCATCCCGCCATTTTGCATACGCCTGTCGCGTGTCGACGTGGGGGATTCCGCGTGATGACCCTGTTGCGGAGTCGCTGGCCGCTTGCCAGGACCCCGACGCGTTCTATGCTTGGATCAGCCAGAAGGGGCCCGCGAACCATGGATGAGACGCTCGACGGAATGCAAGACGTCAAGGGCAAGGTGCTCTACATCGAGGACCAGGAGATCAATCAGGTGCTGATGGAGGCCCAACTCGCCGACCTCCCGGGCATCACGCTGATCAAGGCCACCACCGGCGCCGAGGGCGTGCGCCTCGTGCGCGCCGAGCGTCCCGACCTGGTGCTGCTCGACATGCACCTGCCCGACTTCGGCGGGCTGGAGGTGGTGCGCGAACTGATGATCGAGATCTCCAACGGCCTGAAGGTGGCGCTGCTCACCGCCGACAACCTGTCGATGGACATCATCAAGGCGATGAGCCTCGGCGCCTACGAATACTGGGTGAAACCGGTAGACCGCGCCCACCTGATGGCCGGCCTGCGCCGGGCGCTGGGCGCCCCCCACGCCGACCCGCGGCACCGCCTGCCCGGGCGCGAACTGGGGGTGGGCGGGGGCGAGAAACACTGACCGTCCCCCGAACGGGGACGCCCGGCCCCCCCGGGATCGGGGGACTTCGGGGTGGTCAGCCGGGGTGGTCGCCGCCTAAAGTCTCGGCATGCCGTTCCGCCGCCACACCCTCGCCGCCCTGTCGTTCGCCTGCCTCGTGCCGGTGTGCGGGCTCGCCTGGGCGGAGGTCGACGCGGACCCCGTGCCCGTCCCGGTGCAGAAGGCCCCCACGGACAACCTGCTGGCCACCCTGATCCGCGACGAGGCGGCCGCCTACGAGAACGGCGAGGGCGTGCCCCGCGACGGCGCCCGGGCCGCGGAGCTGTACTGCAAGGCCGCCCGCATGGGCGACGCCCAGTCCCAGTACAACCTCGGCTGGATGTACAGCAACGGCCGCGGCGTGGAGCGCAGCGACGCCACCGCCGCGTTCTTCTTCCATGCCGCCGCCGAGCAGGGTTGGCCCCAGGCCATCCGCATGCTGCGCACCGTGGGCGGCCCGAGCACCGAACTGCCGGAGTGCATGCGCCCGCCGGCCGCGGCGCCGGCCGCGGCGCCGGTGGTGGCGGCGACCGCGACGTCCCGCCGGGCCCCGCCGGTCGACCTGGTGGTGCCGCCCAACGCGCCCGCCCACATCGTCGAGATCGCGAAGACCACCGCCGCCGAGATGAAGGTGCAGCCGCAGCTGGTGCTGGCCATCATCGAGGCGGAGTCCAACTTCAACACCGCGGCGCTCTCCCCGAAGAACGCCCAGGGGCTGATGCAGCTCATTCCCGAGACCGCGGCCCGCTTCAACGTGTCGCGCCCGTACGACCCGGTCCAGAACATCCGCGGCGGGGTGTCGTACCTGCGCTGGCTGCTCGCCTACTTCGAGGGCGACGTGGCCCTCGTGGCGGCCGCCTACAACGCCGGCGAAGGAGCGGTGAACCGCTACCGCGGCGTGCCGCCGTACGCCGAGACCCTGGCCTACGTCGCGAAGGTCCTGCGCCGCACCGGCGCCACGGTGGTGCCCTTCGACGGCGCCGCCACCGAGGTGTCGCCGCAGATGCGGCTGATCCGCGCCGCCCGTCGCTGAACGACGTTCCATTTCCAGATCCGCTTGTCACGATTTGTCACCTGCAAGAGTTGACAGCTTGTGAGCGCTGTCCAGGACGCGCAGACTGGCGTTGCTCAGGGAGAAAGGGCGTCACGGACGGGCCTCACGGCCGCGTGACAGCAGTCACCGTGGCGGGCCGTGCTCGCCACGGTGAATGTTCATGCTCACCAACACGTCCTTCCGGCGGATGCCGGGATCCACTGTTGCACGCACGCCGAAGCGGCTTCGCCGATGCGTCCACCGCCGGCCTCCCGCGGGCAGAATCGACGCGCCCATGAAAACCAAGGGAGACGTCGATGAAATGGATGCGGTTCCGCCAGGGCGGACGCGAGGCCCTGGGTCGCCTGGATGGCGACCAGGTGGTGGTGTGTTCCGGCGACCTGTTCGCCCACCCCGAACCCACCGGCGAACGCGTGCCGCTCGCCGGGATCGAGTGGCTCACCCCGTGCCGGCCGGGCAAGATCATCGGCCTCTGGAACAACTTCAACGCCGCCGCCGAGAAGAACGGCTGGGCCCGTCCCGCCGAACCGCTGTACTTCCTGAAGGCCACCAGCAGCGCCGCGGCGCACGGGCAGGCCATCCGCCCGCCGGCCGCGTACGACGGCCGCGTGATGTACGAGGGTGAACTCGCCATCGTGATCGGGCGCACCGCCACGGCCGTGCCGGTGGCCGATGCCGCGTCGTTCATCTTCGGCTACACCTGCGCGAACGACGTGACGGCGCTCGAGCTGCTGACCCGCGACCCGAGCTTCCCGCAGTGGATCCGCGCGAAGAGCTTCGACACCTTCGGCGTGTTCGGCCCGGTGATCGAGACCGACGTCGACGTGGCGAACGCCTCGGTGCGAACCCGCGTGGGCGGCCGCGAGCGCCAGAACTACCCGCTGTCGGACATGACCTTCCCGCCGGCCGAGCTGGTGTCGCGCCTGTCGTTCGACATGACGCTGCACCCGGGCGACGTGATCCTGTGCGGCACGTCCGTGGGCGTGCTGCCCATGAAACCCGGCACGGCCGTCGACGTGGAGATCGACGGCATCGGCGTGCTGTCGAACGTCTACGCCGGCTGAATCGCGAGCTTGCCGCGCTGCGCCGCCAGCGTGGCGGCCAGCAGCTGCGTGATGCCGTAGACGGTGGCGATGGTGGGCACGGGCACGCCGGTGATGCGCCCCAGCTCCACCACGCTGCCCACCAGGGCCTCGAGTTCGAGCGCCCGGCCGTGTTCCACGTCCTGCAGCATCGAGGTCTTGTGGGCGCCCACGGCCTCGGCGCCGGCGATGCGCTTGTCGATGGAGATCTTGAACTCCACGCCCAGCGCCTCGCCCACCTGCTGGCCCTCGCGCATCATCGTGGCCACCAGCCCGCGCGACGCGGGGAAGCGGCACATGTCCTCCAGCGTGGCGTGGGTCAGCGCGCTGAGCGGGTTCAAGCACAGGTTGCCCCACAGCTTGACCCAGATCTCGCCGCGGATGTCCTTCGACACCGGCGACTTGAACCCGGCCTTCATCATGGCCGCGGCCAGCTGCTCGATGCGCGGGCTGCGCGAGCCGTCGGGTTCGCCGAGCGTGAAGCGGTTGCCCTCGATCACGCGCACCACGCCGGGCTCGACCAGCTCGGCCGCGGGGTACACCACGCTGCCGATGATGCGTTCGGGTTCGATGAACGACGCGATCACGCCGCCCGGGTCCACGCTCTCGAGGTGCTGGCCCTCGTACGGGCCGGCCAGCTTGTGGAAGTACCACCACGGCAGGCCGTTGATCATCGTGACCACGACGGTGTCCGGGCCGAACAGCGCGCGCAGCTCGGGCAGCACGTCCTTGACCTGGTGCGCCTTGAGCGTGAGCAGCACGGCGTCCTGGCGGCCGGCGTCGGCCATCTTCTCGACGGCGCGCACGTTGCGGGCGACCTGCTCCGAACCATCTTCCCCGATCAGGCGGAAGCCGTTGGCGTTGATGGCCACCAGGTTGCGGTTGCGGGCGATGAACGTGACGTCCTCGCCCGAGAGGGCCAGTTTCGCGCCGAGGTAGCCACCGATGGCGCCTGCCCCGACCACCGCGATCTTCATGATGCGTTTCCTTCCGCAGGGGCCGCCGGCGCGGAGCGCTGCAGCCAGGATTTCAAGGTGCCGAGCAGCGGCCAGCACAACATCACCAGCGCGAGCCCCACGATGCTGCCGACGAGCCCGTTGCTCCAGAAGATCGACAGGCTGCCCTGCGAGATCAGCATCGACTGCCGGAAGCTCGCCTCGGCCATGTCGCCCAGCACGAGGGCCAGCACCAGCGGAGCCAGAGGGTAACGCAACTTCTTGAACAGGTAGCCCAGCACGCCGAACACCAGCATCAGCACCACGTCGAACATCGAGCTGTGCACCGTGTACGCGCCGATGGCGCAGATCACCACGATCACCGGCGCGATCACCGAGAACGGGATGCGCAGCATCGCCGCCCAGAACGGCACCGTGGTCAGCACGACGAACAGGCCCACGATGTTGCCGAGGTACATCGACGCGATCAGGCCCCAGACGAAGTCCTTCTGCTCCACGAACAGCATGGGCCCCGGCTGCAGGCCCCAGATCAGCAGCCCGCCCAGCAGCACCGCGGCGGTGGGCGAACCCGGGATGCCGAGCGTGAGCATCGGCAGCAGCGCCGAGGTGCCCGCGGCGTGCGCCGCGGTCTCGGGCGCGAGCACCCCTTCCACCTGGCCCTTGCCGAACGAATCGGGTTCCTTCGACATGCGCCGCGCGATGCCGTAGCTCATGAAAGACGCCGGCGTGGCGCCGCCGGGCGTGATGCCCATCCAGCAGCCGATGGCGGTGGAGCGCAGGAAGGTGAGCCAGTGGCGCGGCAGCGTCTTCCACGTCGACCACACCACCTTCGGGTCGATCTTCGCGTGTTTGCCCTTGAAGGCCAGGCCTTCCTCCATCGTCAGCAGGATCTCGCCGATGCCGAAGAGGCCGATCACCGCGATCAGGAAGTCGAAGCCCTTGAGCAGCGGCGGGTAGCCGTAGGTCATGCGCAGCTGGCCGGTGACGCTGTCCATGCCCACCGCGGCCAGCGCGAAGCCGAGCATCATCGCGGCGATCACCTTCGCGGGCGGCTCCTTGCTCATGCCCACGAAGCTGCAGAAGGTCAGCAGCTGCACCGCGAAGAACTCGGCCGGTCCGAAGCGGATCGCGAACTTCGCGAGCAGCGGCGCGAGGAAGGTGATCAGCACCACCGCGAACAGCGCGCCCACGAACGACGACGTGAACGCCGCCGTGAGCGCCTGCGCCGCGCGGCCCTGCTGCGCCATCGGGTAGCCGTCGAAGGTGGTGGCCACCGACCACGGCTCGCCGGGGATGTTGAACAGGATCGACGTGATGGCGCCGCCGAAGAGCGCGCCCCAGTAGATGCACGACAGCATGATGATCGCCGTCGTCGGGTTCATCGACAGCGTGAGCGGCAGCAGGATCGCGATGCCGTTCGCGCCGCCGAGCCCAGGCAGCACGCCGATCAGCACGCCGAGCGTGATGCCCACCAGCATGAAGCCGAGGTTGGGCAGCGTCAGCGCGACGCTGAAGCCGTGGAGGAGGTTGTTGATCTCGTCCATCACAGCCCCAGCAGTGCTTCGAGGGGGCCCTTGGGCAGCAGGACCAGGAACCAGCGCTCGAACACGAGGTAGACCACCAGCGGAACGGCGACCGACACGGTGGCGGTGCCGGCCCAGCCGTACTTGCCGTGCCGCCGCATGAAGAACGCGATCAGCAGGAACGAGGCCACGTAGATGCCCAGCCACGCGATGCCGGCCACGTACACCGTCATCGGCACCAGCACCGCGCACACGCTCGCGAGCTGGCTCCGTTCGGCGAACACGGGGTTGTCGCCGCGCCACTTCAGCAGCGCGCCGACCAGCACCGACCCGCTCGACGCGAGCAGGATCAGCCCGATGTAGAACGGGAAGTAGCCCGACTGCGGGCCGTCGTCGGCCCACCCGTTGCCCACCCGCAGGCTGTCGGTGATCACCAGCACCGCCACGCCGACGAGCATCGCCGAGACGATGACCTCCGGCCAGCGGCTGCCGACGACCGCCCCTGCCGCGTCCCGCGGCTCCTGGTTCTCTTCCATGTGTGCCTCCCTCCGTCGACCGCGGCGGCGGTCAGGTCGTCACTTCGCGATGAAACCGGCTTCCTTCATCAGCTCGCGGTGGAGCTGTTCGTTGCGGCCGAGCCAGGCGACGTAGTCGGGACCGCTGAGCGCGGTCTGCTTGAACGCGCCCTTTTCCATGAACTCCTTCCACTCGGGCAGGGCACGGATCTTCCTGAAGAGGTCGAGGTAGTACGCGACCTGGTCGGGCGTGACGTCGGGCGGCATGAAGATGCCGCGCAGCATCAGGTAGTCGACCGGCAGGCCGGCCGACGTGCAGGTGGGCACGTCGTTCCAGGACTGCGTGGCCGTCAGCTTCGCCGGGTACGGCAGCTTCTCCTTGTCCATCACGCACAGCGCGCGCAGCTTGCCGGCGCGCCAGTGCGACTCGGCCTCGATGGGGTTGTTGACGGTGGAGTCGACGTGTTTGCCCACGAGCTGCACCGCCACGTCGCCGCCGCCCTTGAACGGCACGTACGTGATCTTCTTGCCGGCCACCTTCTGCAGCAGCATCGTGATGATCTGGTCTTCCTGCTTCGAGCCCGTGCCGCCCATCTTCAGCGTGTTGTCGGGCTGCGACTTGGCCGCGTCGAGGTAGGCCTTGGCCGTCTTGTACGGCGACTCCTCGTTGACCCACAGGACGAACTGGTCGAGCGCCAGCATCTGCACCGGCGTCAGGTCGCGCCAGTTGAACGGCACGCCGGTGGCGAGCGGCGTGGTGAAGAGGTTCGACAGCGTGATGACGATCTTGTGCGCGTTGCCCTTGTCGCCCTTGACGTCGAGGAAGCCCTCGGCGCCGGCGCCGCCGGACTTGTTCACCACCACGATGGGCTGCGACGTGAGCTTGTTCTTCGCGGCCACGCCCTGGATGAAGCGCGCCATCTGGTCGGCGCCACCGCCGGTACCGGCCGGCACGACGAACTCGATGGGCTTCGTGGGTTCCCACGCGTGGGCGGCGGGGGCGAGCAGGGCGCCCGCGAGCATGGTCGCGGCCAGCGGGACCGCGGTCGAACGTCGGCTTCTCATGGTCTTCCTCTCCTGAAGGTGATGACAGTGGGCGAACGGGGACGCAGCGGCCCGGACGCCTCTGGGTGGGCGCCTCGTGGCCGAGCGGGGGGATTCAGTTCAGAGACCGAGCTTCTGGGCGAGGCCGATGCGCTGCAGCTTGCCGGTCGCGCCCTTCGGGATCTCGTCCATGAACAGGATCTTCTTCGGGACCTTGAACTCGGCGGCGCGCTGGCCCACGAAGTCCTGGAGTTCGCGTTCGGTGGCGGCGACGCCTTCCTTCAGCACCACCACGGCGGCGACTTCCTCGCCGAGCTTCGGGTGGGGCATGGCGAAACACACCACCTGCGACACCGCGGCGTGGTCCATCAGGATTTCGTCGACCTCGCGCGGGCTGACCTTCTCGCCGCCGCGGTTGATGATCTCCTTCAGGCGGCCGGTGAGGCTGATGTAGCCGTCGCTGTCCTTCGTGCCCTGGTCGCCGGTGCGGAACCAGCCGTTCAGGAACCCTTCGGCGTTCGCCTTCGGGTTGTTCTCGTAGCCCGCCGTGACGTTCGGGCCGCGGATGACGATCTCGCCGATCTCGCCCGCGCCCAGCAGCTGCCCGTCCTCGCCCATGATCTGCACCTCGGGCCCGGCGGGCAGGCCCACCGAACCGGGCTTGCGCGCCAGCGGCGGCAGCGGGTTCGAGGCCATCTGGTGCGTGGCCTCGGTCATGCCGTAGGCCTCGATCAGCGGGGCCTTGAACACATCTTCCAGCTCGCGGATCACCTGCGGCGGCATCGACGACGACGACGAACGCAGGAAACGCAGCGGGTGGCGGGCGATCACGTCGGCGTTGCCCTTGGCGCGGCCGATGATGGCCTGGTGCATCGTGGGCACGGCCGTGTACCAGGTGGGTTTCGCCTCGTCCATCCACGCGAAGAACTTCAGCGCGTTGAAGCCGGGCGTGCAGAACACCTGCGAGCCGGCCGACAAGGGCGCGAGCACGCCGGCGATCAGGCCGTGGATGTGGAACAGCGGCATGATGTTCAGGCCGGTGTCGTTCGCCGTCAGCTGCAGCGTGTGGCGGATGTTGCCCGCCGACGCGCAGAGGTTGCCCACCGACAGCGGCACGATCTTCGGCCGCGACGTGGTGCCCGAGGTGTGCAGCACCATGCCGATGTCGCCGGCTTCCGAGTAGCCGCCCTTCGCCGCGGCGGTGGTGGCCGCAGCCTCGCGCGGGACCAGCGTGAAGCTGCCCGCCGGGGCGCCGGGCGCCACCACCAGGTCGACCACCCGCACGCCGAGCTTCTTCGCCACGTCGATGGCGGGCGAGGTACTGCCCGACTCGACGATCAGCACCTTGGCGTTCAGGTCGGTGAGGTAGAACTCGAATTCGTCGGCCCGGTAGGCCGGGTTGAGCGGCGCGCTGGTGGTGCCGGAGGCCGCGGCCATGTAGCACGTGGCCATCTCGGGGCCGTTGTTGAGCACGATGGCCACGCGGTCGTTGCGGCCCACGCCCAGGGCGTTGAGGCTCGCGAGCGTGGTGGCGATCAGTTCGCGCAACCCACCATAGGTGAGCGCCGGACGGGCAGGCGCGGAGATGGCGATGTCGGCATCGTTGCCGGTGGCGAGCAGGTCCTTGAGTGTGGACGTCACTTGAATCCTCCTGAGCGCGGGCCGTACGACTTGGGATCGGCCTCGTTGTGTGCGGGGGGTGGAACGGCGAATTATGGTTGTGTCATCGGTGGCCGCGGGCCTGTGAATTCCCTGATGGTGCGTTCGAAAGCAGGTGTCGTCAGAGGCCCAGCCACGTGCCGATGGCGAGCATCTTGACTTCGTCGTATGACGCGAAGCCCTTGTATTTCGTGGTCTCGAGCTTCTTGCGGCCTTCCTCGGTGGTGTCGAGGTTGACGAGGTACTCGCGCACCTTCTCGACCTGCTCGGCCGTGAGGCTCGTGCCGGCGATGATGTGCTTGATGGGCACCGGGCGCGACTTGGCGAGCACCTTGCCGCCCTTGGCCTCCCAGCCCTTGATCACCGCGCCGGCCGCGGTGGCCGCCGACGGGGTGAACTTGTTCTCCACCATGAACGGCACGGCGTCCTGGTAACGGGTGTAGATGTAGCCGACCTTGTCGGCGCCGCCGAGGGCGTCGCGCAGCGTGGCACGCACCATCCACGAGGTGATGGAATCCTCGTCCGGCGCGCCGATCTTCTGGCCCTTCAGGTCGGCGAGCGACTTCAGCGGCGAATCGGGGTTGACGAGGAAGTTGGCGGTGTACGTCTCGTACCCCTTCGTCACGGCGACGAGCTTGTAGCCGGACGACTTGATGGCCTGGATGGACAGGTGCGCGGGGTGCACCATGGCGAGGTCGTACGACTTCGCGGCCAGCCCCTTGCGCAGCAGCGGGTACGGACCCACCGGCTCGATGGTGACCGGCTGGCGCAGCAGCTTGCCGAGGTCGGCCGCGATGGCGGCGTACCGCGCGGCGATCTCCTCGTTCGTGACCCGGTAGGTCACCCCCTCGTTGATGGCGAACACCAGCGCATGGCTGGCCGAGGCCACCATCGCGAGCATCACCCCAACCCCCCAACGTGCCAGCTTTTTGTCCATGCTGTTTTTATCGGTGTGATGGGGGCGAAGCCTAAAGCCGCCGGTACGGGTTTTTACGTACCGTTTTGTGTCCAGTTGAAACGGCCGCGGAATGGCCCCCTGCCAGAGCTTGACAGGAGCCCGCTCCTAGAATCTCCGCCTCCCCTTCGTTGCAGGTCTCCCCCGCATGTCCTCCGGCCTCATCCGCATCCGCGGCGCCCGCCAGCACAACCTGAAGAACCTCGACCTCGACATCCGCACCGGCGAGATGACCGTGGTCACCGGCCCCAGCGGCTCGGGCAAGTCGAGCCTCGTGTTCGACACGCTCTACGCCGAGGGCCAGCGGCGCTACGTCGAGACCTTCAGCGCGTACGCCCGCCAGTTCCTCGACCGCATGGACCGTCCGGCGGTCGAGCGGGTGGACGGCGTGCCGCCGGCCATCGCGATCGACCAGACCAACCCGGTGCGCACGTCGCGCAGCACGGTCGGCACGATGACCGAGCTGAACGACCACCTGAAGCTGCTGTACGCCCGCGCCGCCGAGCTGTTCGACCGCGACACCGCGCAGTTGGTGCGGCATGACACGCCCGAGACCATCTACGGCGAGCTGATGGCCCGCACGGCCGACGGCGACCCGCGCCTGGCCATCACCTTCCCGGTGGAACTGCCCGCGAACACCAGCGCCGAGGAAGTAACGCAGTGGCTGTCCGCCAGCGGCTTCACCCGCGTGCAGGCCGAACGCGAGATCGCCTCGCCCACCGGCCCGCGCAAGCTGCTCGACGTGGTCGCCGACCGCTTCCGCCTGCAGGGGACCGAGAAGGTGCGCGCGGTCGAGGCCATCGAGACGGCGCTCAAGCGCGGCAGCGGCCGCGTCAATGTCTACGTGCTCGCCGAGGAGGGCGAGCCGGTGCTGTGGCGCTACTCCACCGGCCTGCACTGCCCGGACAGCGACCTGCGCTACACCGACCCGCAACCCGCGCTGTTCTCGTTCAACTCGGCGATGGGCGCGTGCGAGACCTGCCGCGGCTTCGGCCGCGTGATCGGCGTCGACTACGGCCTCGTGATCCCCGACCCGCGCAAGACGCTGCGCGGCGGCGCCATCAAGACGCTGCAGACGCCCGCGTGGCAGGAGAACCAGGACGACCTGATGCGCTACGCCGGCGAGGCCGGCATCCCGCGCGACACGCCGTGGTCGCAGCTGACCCAGGCCCAGCAGGACTGGGTCATCAAGGGCTCGCCGCAGTGGAACGGCAAGTGGAACAAGCAGTGGTACGGCGTCGCGCGCTTCTTCGAGTACCTCGAATCGAAGGCGTACAAGATGCACATCCGGGTGCTGCTGTCGAAGTACCGCAGCTACACCACGTGCCCCACCTGCGACGGCGCGCGCCTGAAGACCGAGTCGCTGCTGTGGCGCCTCGGCTCGAAGGAGGACGCCGACGCCGCGCTGCCGCCGGGCAAGCGCTTCCTGCCGAACGGCGTGAAGTGGTCCCGCGAGCAGCTGGAAGCGCTGCCGGGCCTCACCGTGCACGACCTGATGCTCGTGCCCATCGAACGCATCCAGCGTTTCTTCGCGAACATCGTGCTGCCCAGTTCGATGCTCGACGACGCGCTGAAGCTGCTGCTCGACGAGATCCGCACGCGGCTCAAGTACCTGAACGACGTGGGCATCGGCTACCTCACGCTCGACCGCCAGAGCCGCACGCTGAGCGGCGGCGAGGTGCAGCGCATCAACCTGACCACCGCGCTCGGCACGTCGCTCGTGAACACGATGTTCGTGCTCGACGAGCCGAGCATCGGCCTGCACCCGCGCGACATGAACCGCATCGTCGAGGCGATGCACCGGCTGCGCGACGCGGGCAACACGCTGGTGGTCGTCGAGCACGACCCGGCCGTGATGCTGGCCGCCGACCGCCTGATCGACATGGGGCCGGGCCCCGGCGAACGCGGCGGCACCATCGTGTTCGACGGCACGCCGTCGGCCATCCGCGAGGCCGACACGCTGACCGGTGAATACCTCGGCGCGCGCAAGCAGGTGGGCATGGGGATCCGCCGGCTCGTCAACGACGCCACGCCGAAGCTGATCCTGCAGGGCGCGCGCGACCACAACCTGAAGGACGTGACGGTCGAGTTCCCGCTGCAGCACCTCGTGTGCGTGACCGGCGTGTCCGGCTCCGGCAAGAGCACGCTGATGCAGGACGTGCTGTTCCCCGCGCTGCAGCGCCACTTCGGCAAGGCGACGGAAACGCCGGGCGAACACGATGCGCTGCTCGGGGCCGACTGGCTCACCGACGCGGTGTTCGTCGACCAGTCGCCCATCGGCAAGACGGCGCGTTCGAACCCGGCCAGCTACGTGGGCGCGTTCGACGAGATCCGCAAGCTCTTCGCCCAGGCGCCGCTCGCGTTGCAGCGCGGCTACGGCGCGGGCATGTTCAGCTTCAACGCGGGCGACGGCCGCTGCCCCACGTGCGGCGGCTCGGGCTTCGAACACGTCGAGATGCAGTTCCTGAGCGACGTGTACCTGCGCTGCCCCGACTGCGACGGCAAACGCTTCCGCCCCGAGCTGCTCGAGGTGAAGATCGACCGGCGCCTCGCCGGCGACGTGGTGCGCGAGCTGAACGTGGCCGACGTGCTGGAACTCACCGTCAGCGAAGCCGTGCAGTTGTTCGCGCACGACCGCGAGGTGCTGCGCGTGCTGCAGCCCATCATCGACGTGGGCCTCGAGTACGTGAAGCTGGGCCAGCCCGTGCCCACGCTGAGCGGCGGCGAGGCCCAGCGCCTGAAGCTCGCCGGCTTCCTGGCCGAGGCGGCGCAGGGCGCCACCGCGAGCCGGCAGGCGGTCGCGAAGAAGGGCACGCTGTTCCTCTTCGACGAACCCACCACCGGCCTGCACTTCGACGACATCGCGAAGCTGATGCGCGCGTTCCGCAAGCTGCTGGACGCCGGCCATTCGCTCGTGGTGATCGAACACAACCTCGACGTGATCCGCGCGGCCGACTGGCTGATCGACCTGGGCCCCGAGGGCGGCGACGCCGGCGGCCTCGTCGTCTGCACCGGCACGCCGGAGGACGTGAAGCAGCATCCCACGTCGCACACCGGCAAGGCCCTCGCCGACTACGACCGCCAGCTGGGCCTGAACGGCCACGCGGTGGAAGAGGGCCGGCCGCTGCAGCAGGTGGTGCGCGAGGCGCGCGACCACGGCGACTCGATCCGCATCGTCAACGCGCGCGAGCACAACCTGAAGTCGCTCGACGTCGAGATCCCGCGCGGCAAGTTCAGCGTGGTGACGGGCGTGTCCGGCTCGGGCAAGTCCACGCTCGCGTTCGACATCCTGTTCAACGAGGGCCAGCGCCGCTACCTCGAATCGCTCAACGCCTACGCGCGCAGCATCGTGCAGCCGGCCGGGCGGCCGGAGGTCGATGCCGTGTACGGCATCCCGCCCACCGTCGCCATCGAGCAGCGGCTGAGCCGCGGCGGGCGCAAGAGCACGGTGGCCACCACCACCGAGGTGTGGCACTTCCTGCGGCTGCTGTACGTGAAGCTGGGCATCCAGCACTGTGTGAACGACGGTTCGCCGGTGATGCCGCAGAGCGCGGAGAGCATCGCCGCGCAGATCCTCAAGCACCACAAGGGCCAGCACGTGGGCCTGCTGGCGCCGCTCGTGATCAACCGCAAGGGCCTCTACACCGACCTCGTGAAATGGGCCAAGGCCCGCGGCTACACGCACCTGCGCGTGGACGGCGAGTTCGTGAAGGTCGAGCCGTGGCCCAAGCTCGACCGCTTCAAGGAACACACCGTCGAACTGCCGGTGGGCGACCTCGTGGTCGAGGCCGGCAACGAGGCGCAGCTGCGTTCGCTGCTGGCCACCGCGCTCGACCTCGGCAAGGGCGTGATGCACCTGCTGAGCCCGCTCGGCGCGCTGCGCGGCGCGATGCTCGCCGGCACGCCCACGCGCAAGATCGGCCAGGTAAAGGTGTTCTCCACCAAGCGCGCCTGCCCGGTGTGCGCCACGAGCTACCCCGAGCTCGACCCGCGCATGTTCAGCTACAACAGCAAACACGGCTGGTGCACCACCTGCGTGGGCACGGGCCTCGCGCTCACGCGCGAGCAGCGCAAGGCCTTCGACGACTCGGTGCAGGACGACGCCGACAAGGGCCGCGAGCAGAGTTTCCCGTCGGAGGAACGCGAGGTGGAAGGCATCGTCGACGAGGCGTGCCCGGACTGCGGCGGCACGCGGCTGAACGCGGTGTCCCGCGCCGTGAAGTTCGAGGACAACTCGATCGCCTGGATCGCGCAGTGGGCCGTGGCCGACTGCCGCAAGTGGATCGAATCGCTCGAACTGAAGGGCCGTGACGCCGAGATCGCGCGCGACGTCATCAGCGAGATCCGCAGCCGCCTGGAGTTCCTCGAGGAGGTGGGCCTCGGCTACCTCACGCTGGACCGCGCCGCGCCCACGCTGAGCGGCGGCGAGGCCCAGCGCATCCGCCTGGCCGCGCAGCTCGGCAGCAACCTGCAGGGCGTCTGCTACGTGCTCGACGAACCCACGATCGGCCTGCACCCGCGCGACAACCAGATCCTGCTGAACGCGCTGCACAAGCTGGGCGACAAGGGCAACACGCTCGTGGTGGTGGAACACGACGAGGACACCATCCGCCGTGCCGACCACATCATCGACATCGGCCCGGGCGCCGGCAAACGCGGCGGCACGCTGGTGGCGCAGGGCACGGTGAGCGAACTCGCGAGCCACCCCGACTCGGTGACCGGCCGTTCGCTCGCGCGGCCGCTCGTGCACCCGATCCAGGTGCGCCGGGAGGTCGCCGACGGGCCGGTGCTCTCGGTCGTCGGCGCGGCGCTGCACAACCTGCAGGACGTGTCGGTGGACGTGCCGCTGCACCGGCTCGTCGCCGTGACCGGCGTCAGCGGTTCCGGCAAGTCGACGCTCGCGCGCGACGTGCTGCTCGCGAACCTCACGTTCATCAACACGCGCGGTGGCAAGCCGAACTGGGCGGGCTGCGAGTCGATCGAAGGCTGGCAGCAGGTGGACCGCGTGCTCGAGGTGGACCAGACCCCGATCGGCAAGACGCCGCGCTCGTGCCCGGCCACGTACATCGGCTTCTGGGACACCATCCGCAAGCTCTTCGCCGACACGCTCGAATCGCGCGCCCGCGGCTACGCCCCGAACCGCTTCAGTTTCAACACCGGCGAAGGCCGCTGCCCGGCCTGCGAAGGGCAGGGCATGCGCACCATCGAGATGAGCTTCCTGCCGGACGTGAAGGTGCCGTGCGACGTGTGCCACGGCCAGCGCTTCAACGCCGAGACGCTCGCGGTGACGTGGCGCGGCAAGAGCATCGGCGACGTGCTGCGCATGGAGGTCGACGAGGCCGTCGAGTTCTTTGGCAGCATGCCGTCCATCGCCCACCCGCTGCAGCTGCTGAAGGACGTGGGGCTCGGCTACCTGACCCTGGGCCAGCCGTCGCCCACGCTGAGCGGCGGCGAGGCGCAGCGCATCAAGCTCGTGAGCGAACTGACCAAGGTGCGCGACGAGGTGGGCCGCCGCGGGCAGAAGGCGCCGCACACGCTGTACGTGCTCGACGAACCCACGGTGGGCCTGCACATGGCCGACGTGGAGAAGCTCATCCGCGTGCTGCACCGCCTGGTCGACGGCGGCCACAGCGTGGTCGTGATCGAACACGACCTCGACGTGATCGCCGAGGCGGACTGGGTCATCGACCTGGGGCCGGAAGGCGGCGTGCGCGGTGGCACCATCGTGGCCGAGTGCGGCCCGGAGGCGCTGGCGCGCAACAAGCGCAGCCACACGGGGACGGCGCTGAAGCCGGTGCTGGCGCGGGCCTGATCAGGGCCGCTCGTTATCCCGTTCGCAGAGGGGGTCGGGCCCGTTGCCGACCTCCAGCACCTGCCCCTCGGGGCTCAGGCTCACCTGGAACCAGATGCAGAAGATCGCGTCGTAGCGGTACGACCACACCGTCTGGTTCTGGTAGCGCACCTGCTGCACGTTCGACGGGTGGCCGATGGTGAACAGCACCTGCTCGCGCGTCTGGCCCGGCTTGATGCGGGCGAAGCTGTTTTCGGTGAGCACCTGTTCCGACTTCACGAGGTGTCCCTGCGCGTCGAAGTCGATCATGTAGGTGTGTTTGCCCCAGGGGCCGCGCGCGTACTCGTATCGCACGCCGCCGTCCGGCAGCGGGTAGGTGGCGGTGGGCGCGCCCATGCCCTGGCGCACCTGGACCGCGGTGGTGCCGGGTTTCATGCCGCCCGGGGAGTAGGACTGGCAGGCGGCCAGCAGCACCGCGGCGAGGGCCGCGAGGCCACGGCGATGGATGGCGGGTGACATGGCGCATCTCCTCGAAGGGGCGAGCGTGCAGGATACGCCGATCCGAAAGCCCGTCATCCCGGGGTTCGCCGGGTGACGTTTCACCCCACCGGCACCGCCAGCTGCGCCGCCACCCGCGTCAGCACGTCGTTCGGCTCGAACGGCTTGTCGATCACCGGCACCCGGCTCGTGCGCACGAACTCGCGCGCGCTGGAGCCCAGCGTGTCGCCGGTGATGGCGATCACGCGTTGCGCGAGGTGCGGGTGCCGGCGCGACAGCTCGGCGTACAGCGCCGGTCCGTCGAGGCCCGGCATCTTGAGGTCGGTGAGCACGAGGTCGAAGGGTTCCGCGTCGAGCCGGCGCAGCGCGTCGAGCCCGTTGTGGGTCAGCGTGATGCGGTGGCCGGCGGGGGTCAGGATGTCGCGGAGGATCTCGGCGATGTCCACCTCGTCGTCGACCACGAGGATGCGCGCGCCGTGCCGCGGGTCGTGCGCGGGGGCCGGGGGAAGGCGCACGTCGAGGCGCGGGGCGACGGAGCGCAGGGCCGGCAGCGACAGCACGAAGCAGGCGCCGGGGCCGTCGTGGTCGCCCAGGCGCAGCGTGCCGTTGTGCGACTGCACGATGCCGAGGCTCACCGACAGCCCCACGCCCGTGCCTTCGCCCACCGCCTTGGTGGTGAAGAACGGTTCGAAGATGCGGCTGCGCAGCTCCGGCGAGATGCCGGGCCCCGAATCGAGGACGGTCACCTGCACCCGCGCGGGGTCCGGCTCGCCGTGGCTGGTGATCTTCAGCACCCGCGGCCCCGGCCGCGAGGCCATGGCCTGGTGGGCGTTGGTGAAGAGGTTCATGAACACCTGGCCCAGCTGGTCGGCGTCGGCCAGCACCGGCGGCAGCTGCGGCGACAGGTCGAGCTCGAGCGTGACGCCGCCGCTGCGCATCGTGTACGTGAGCACGTCCAGTGCCTCGTTGATGACCTTGTTCAGGTCCACCGGCTCGCGCACCGATTCCTGGCGGCGCGCCATCGCGAGGAAGGTCTTCACGATGCGCGCGCAGCGTTCGGCCGCCTGGCGGATCTTCGACGCGGTGTTGCGGTCGGCCATGCTCTCGGCATCGCTCTCCAGCTGGCTGGCGCGCCCCACCACCACGGCGAGCGGGTTGTTCAGTTCGTGCGCGACGCCGGCCAGCAGCCCGCCGAGGGCCGAGAGCTTCTCGCTCTGGTGCAGCGAGTCGCGCTGGCGGGCCAGTTCCTCCTCGGCATGCGCCGTCTCGGTCACGTCGCGCACGTTGAGCACGAGGCCCAGCACGGCGGGGTGGTCACGCAGGTTGCGGCCCACGGCCTCCAGCACGCGCCAGCGGTTGTCCTTGTGCCGGTAGCGGAACTGCGACGGGATGCCGGTGGGGTGCGCGAGGCGGGGGCGGATGCGGTCGAGGTCGTCGGGGTGCAGCAGCGACAGCGCGCCGCGCCCCACCATCTCCTCGGGCGTGTAGCCGAGCATGCGTTCGACGGGCGGGCTGACGTACCGGAACACGCCCTGCTCGTTGACGACGGCGATGAAGTCGGACGCGTTGTCCGTCATCGCGCGCCAGCGTTCCTCGGTCATGCGCAGCGAGGTCAGCGCCATCTCGATCTGGCGCTTGTCCTCGCGCAGCGCGGCGTCGCGTTCGGCGACGTTGCCGGCCATGTGGTTGAACGCGGCGCCGAGGCGGCCGAGTTCGTCGTCGCGGCTCTCGGGCAGGCGCACGCTGGTGTCGCCGGCCGACAGCCGTTCGGCCGCGAGCGTCAGCACGCCGAGTGGCGCGGCCACGTGGCGGCGCAGCACGCGCGAGAAGATCAGCAGCAGGCCCAGCAGCACGCCGAGGCCCAGGCCGAAGGCCCACAGCGCCGGCGCCCACGCCTGCGCGCGGATGGACGCGCCGGGCACGGCGGTGGCGATGTACCAGCCGGCGCGTTCGATGCGGGCGACCGCGAAGTACACGTCGCTGCGCGGGCTGAAGCCGGTGCGCACCTCGTCGTAGGCGCCCGAGGCGGTGGCCATCAGCACGTCGGGCAGGTCGCCGCCGAGGCGGCTGAGCGGGTAGCGGCCGACGTCCTTCCAGACGTTGTCGCCGAGGGCGCTGTCGGCGATCAGCTGCCCGTCGGCCATGAACAGCATGTGGCGGCCAGCGCCCGAGGGGGGCGGCAGCATGCGGATCAGGAAGTCGGCGCTCTGGTACGGCGTCCACGCCTCCACGGGAGTGGCCCCGAGCGGGTTCACCGTCTCGGCCGTGTGGTGCAGCACGTGCTGGGCCAGCCGCGCGCGTTCCATCACCTGGTCGGCGAGCCGCTGCGTGGCCTGGTCCTCGGCCTGGCGGTACAGCACGTAGGTGCCGAACACGCTCGTGAGCAGCAGCACCACGGCCCCGCCGCCCGCCAGGCGGAGGAGGATCTTGCCGGTCAGGGTGCGGAGGAACGGGTGCGTCGTCATGCCGGGTGCCGGATACGGTCACCCGGAAGATAGCAGCGAAAACGCGTCACGGCGCCATCAAGACGTGGGGACCGACCCCGCCCACGAGGGTGGTCACCCGGGTGGGGGAGGCGAGCACTTCGCCGTGGCGGTCGTCGCCGTTGCGGCCCCAGACCCACACGGTGCCGTCGCGTTGCAACGCGATGGACCGCGCGTGGTGGGCGATCACGTGTTCCACGCGGTCCAGCCCCGGCACCGGCGCCGGCGCGGCGCGGGAGGTGCGCGTGCCGTCGCCGAGCTGGCCTTCGTCGTTGCGGCCCCAGGCCCACACGGTGCCGTCGGGCGCGAGGCCCACGGCGTGGACGTCGCCCACGGCCACCTCGACGAAGTCGGAGCGTTCGACGGGTTGCCTCGGCGACGTGACGGCGAACACGAGGGTGGCCGAGCCGAGCAGCGCGGCGCAGAGCATGGACGGGTAGAGCAGGTCGGTCTTGGACATGGAAGGTTCCGGATCAGTGGGGAAGTCCGGAGGAGTCTCGGCAGCGTCCGTATCAGGCGCGCTTCACCCACGTTTCATTTGTGGCGGCTGCACCGGCACGGGGAGGGTGCACCAGACCGGGTGATCCAAAGTGGATCAAATGGTCTGCAAATTGCGGCAGACTTTTTGCAAGTCGTTGATTCACAAAAAGATTGTGAGCTGGCATGTCCCATGCGAAGGACTCTTCGAAGGTGGCGCACCGGGCGCCGCCACAGCTTCCGAGGTGCTCCCCATGAAGGTCGGCGTGTTCATTCCCATCGGCAACAACGGCTGGTTGATCTCCGAGAACGCGCCGCAGTACCGGCCCACGTTCGAGCTGAACAAGGAGATCGTCGTGAAGGCCGAGGCCCACGGCTTCGACTTCGCGCTGTCGATGATCAAGCTGCGCGGCTTCGGCGGCAAGACGGAGTTCTGGGATCACAACCTGGAGTCGTTCACGCTGATGGCGGGCCTGGCGGCGGTCACGTCGCGCATCCAGCTTTTCGCCACCGCGGCCACGCTGACGATGCCGCCGGCCATCGTCGCCCGCATGGCGTCCACCATCGACTCCATCTCCGGCGGCCGCTTCGGCGTGAACCTCGTGACCGGCTGGCAGCGGCCCGAGTACTCGCAGATGGGCCTGTGGCCGGGCGACCAGTTCTTCGGCACGCGCTACCAGTACCTCTCCGAGTACGTGCAGGTGCTGCGCGACCTGTGGGCCACCGGCCGATCCGACTTCAAGGGCGAGCACTTCCAGATGGACGACTGCCGCGTGAGCCCGAAGCCGCAGGCGCCGATGAAGGTCATCTGCGCGGGCCAGAGCGACGCGGGCATGGACTTCTCGGCGAAGTACGCCGACTACAACTTCTGCTTCGGCAAGGGCGTGAACACGCCGAAGGCCTTCGCGCCGGCGGCTCAGAAGCTGATCGAGGCCACCGCGAAGACCGGCCGCGACGTCAGCACCTACGTGCTGGTGATGGTGATCGCCGACGAGACCGACGAGGCGGCCCGCGCCAAGTGGGAGCACTACAAGGCCGGCGCCGACCAGGAAGCCATCGCGTGGCTCGGCCATCAGAGCGCCGTCGACACCCGCTCGGGCACCGACACCAACGTGCGCCAGATGGCCGACCCCACCTCCGCGGTGAACATCAACATGGGCACGCTGGTGGGCTCGTACGAGACCGTGGCGAAGCTGCTCGACGAGATGGCCGAGGTGCCGGGCACCGAAGGCGTGCTGCTGACCTTCGACGACTTCGTCGCGGGCGTCGAGGCCTTCGGCACGCGCGTCCAGCCGCTGATGGCGAGCCGCGCGCACGTCGAGGCGGTGGTGCCTTCCCTGGTCGCCAAGCCGGAACTGGCGGCCGCATGAAAAACACGACGCTCACCTCCACCGTGCCCGCGGGCGTGCCCGCCGCGCCCGGCGGCCCGGCCCCGCTCGTGCTACCGGCCCGCCCCGAACCGCTCGCGTTCCACGTCGCCGACACCGCGCTCGTGGTCGTGGACATGCAGAACGCCTACGCCACCGAAGGCGGCTACGTCGACACCGCCGGCTTCGACATCTCCGGCGCGAAGGGGGTCATCGACAACATCGCGGCCACCGTCGCGGCGGCGCGCCAAGCGGGTTTGCTCGTGGTGTTCCTGCAGAACGGCTGGGACCCGGCGTACGTGAAGGCCGGCGGCCCCGGCTCGCCGAACTGGCACAAGTCGAACGCGCTGAAGACGATGCGCCGCCGTCCCGAGCTGGCCGGCCGGTTTCTCGCCGAAGGCGGCTGGGACTACGAACTCGTCGACGCGCTGAAGCCCGCGCCGGGTGACATCGTGGTGCCGAAGACCCGCTACAGCGGCTTCTTCAACAGCACCCTCGACAGCACGCTGCGCGCGCGCGGCGTCCGCAACCTCGTGTTCACCGGCATCGCGACGAACGTGTGCGTGGAGTCGTCCCTTCGGGACGCGTTCCACCTCGAGTACTTCGCCGTGATGCTGGAGGACGCCACCCACGAACTCGGCGGCCCCGAGATCCAGAGGGCCTCGGTCTACAACGTCGAGACCTTCTTCGGGTGGGTGTCCACCGTCGCCGACTTCCGCCGCACCGTCGCGGCCTGATCGATCCCTTCCCCCGGAGAACCTGCATGCCCAAGACCCCCATCATCCCGCCGGGCACCGGCGTCCCCATCGCCCCGTTCGTGCCGGGCACCCTCGCCGACGGCGTGCTGTACGTCTCCGGCACGCTGCCGTTCGACAAGGACAACAACGTCGTGCACGTGGGCGACGCCACGGCGCAGACCACCCACGTGCTGAGCACCATCAAGGGTGTCGTCGAGGCCGCCGGCGGCACGATGGACGACGTCACGTTCAACATGATCATGCTGAAGGACTGGGCTGACTACGGGAAGATCAACGCCGTCTACGCCGAGTTCTTCCCCGGTGTGAAACCCGCGCGCTACTGCATCCAGTGCGGCCTCGTGAAAGCCGACGCGCTCGTCGAGATCGCGTCCATCGCCCACGTGGGCAAGAAGGCCTGAGCATGGCGACGGTCCGCTTCGACGTGCACGGGCCGGAAGGCGCGCCCACCGTGCTGCTGTCCTCCGGCCTCGGCGGCGCGGCCGCGTTCTGGCAGCCGCAGCTGCCGGCGCTGCTGGGTGCGGGCTACCGGGTCGTCGCGTACGACCAGCGCGGCACGGGCCGCAGCCCCGACACGCTGCCCGCGCCGTACACCATCGCCCACATGGCCCGCGACGTGGTCGAGGTGCTCGACGCGAGCGGCACGGCCTCCTGCCACCTGATGGGCCACGCGCTCGGCGGCCTCGTCGGCCTGCAGCTCGCGCTCGACACGCCGGACCGTGTCGACAGCCTCGTGCTGGTCAACGCATGGTCGGCGCCGAACCCGCACTCGGCGCGCTGCTTCGACGCGCGGCTGGGCCTGCTCGGCGCCATCGGACCCCGCGCGTACGTGGAGGCACAGCCCATCTTCCTGTACCCCGCGGCCTGGGCCGCGGACAACGCGGTGCGGGTGCAGGCCGAGGTGGAACACGCCGTGGCCCACTTTCCCGGGGAGGCCACGATGCGCGCGCGCATCGGTGCGCTGCGCGCCTTCGACGTCGACGCGCGCCTCGGCGAGGTCGGCGTGCCGGTGCTGGTGGCCGCGGCGATGGACGACGTGCTCGTGCCGTGGACCCGGTCGAAGCGCCTGGCCGACGGCCTGCCCGACGCGACCCTCGCCGCGGTACCGCACGGTGGCCACGCGCACACCGTCACCGAAGCGGAGACGTTCAACGCGCAACTGCTGGCGTTCCTGTCGAAGGTCGCCGTGGCCGACGAGGTGTGACGATGGACAAGACCGGTTTCCGCGACGCGATGTCCCGCCTGGGCGCGGCCGTCAACATCGTCACCACCGACGGCCCGGCCGGCCGCGCCGGTTTCACCGCCACCGCGGTGTGCAGCGTGACGGACGACCCGCCCACGCTGCTCGTGTGCCTCAACCGCGGCGCGTCGGTGTACCCGGTGTTCGCGGCCAACGATGCGCTGTGCGTGAACGCGCTGGGTGCCGGTCAACAGGCGCTCTCGGGATTGTTCGGCGGCAAGACACCGATGGCCGAGCGCTTCGCGGGTGTGGCGTGGCATGCGGACGCCACGGGGGCTCCGGTGCTGGACGACGCGGCGGTGTCGTTCGACTGCCTCGTGGTGCGCCGCACCGAGGTCGGCACGCACGACGTGCTGTTCTGCGAGGTCCAGTCGCTCGCGGCCCATGCCGAGCCGCACGCGCTCGTCTACTTCGGGCGGGCCTACCACGAGCTGCGGTTGGCCCCCTGATTCAGGCGCGAGGCTCCGCGCCTCGCAGCACGATGCACTGCACGTTCGCCACCGTCTCCTCGAAGAAGGCGGGGTCGGCGAGCGTGCGGCCCGTCAGCAGTTCCACCTGCGTGGCGAAGTCGGCGTAGTGCTGGGTCACGGCCCACAGCGCGAACACGAGCTGGTGCGGGTCGATCGGCGCGAGCCGGCCGCCGTCGACCCACGCGCGGATCACGCCGGCCTTCTCGTCCACCAGCGCGCGCAGCTCGTTGGCGAGTTCGTCCCGCAGCAGCGGGGCGCCCTGGATGATCTCGAGGCAGAAGAGCCGCGAGGCCTCGGGCCGGTCGCGCGAGAAGGCGAGCTTGCTGCGGATGTAGCCGCGCAGGGCTTCGGCCGGGTCCTGGTCGGCGGACAGGGCGCGCAGCGGCTCCAGCCACGCGTCGAGCAGGTCGCGCAGCACGGCGACGTACAGCGTCTCCTTGTTCGCGAAGTAGTAGAAGAGGTTCGTCTTCGACACCTCCGCGGCGGCCGCGACCTGGTCGATGGTGGTGCCGTGCAGCCCGAAACGCGAGAAGAGCCCGAGCGCCGCGGCGAGGATCGCCGCGCGCTTGTCGGCGATCTGGCGATGCCGGCGGGTGCCGGCTTCGGCGGGCACCACGGCCTTGCGGGCCGGGGGAGACTTCAGCGTGGTGGTGGACATGGGCGCGGGACCGGGGCGGTGACGGGCGGGTTTGTAGCACAACCCGGACCCGGCCGACCCGGCCACGGCCGGACCTGCTGGTCCGATCAGAAGGGCGAGTCGGGGAAGTGGTACTTCGCCGCATTCTCCTTCGTGATGAGCACCGACGGGATGATCGTGGTGGCCGGCATGGCCGTGCCCTTCACGCGCGCGTCGGCGGTGAGCTTCATCGCATCGGCGATCATGCTCGGCGAGTAGGTCACGTCGGCCGTGACGATCTTGTCGCCGTCGAGCACTTTCTTCACGTAGTCCTTCGACCCGGCGCCGCCCAGCACGAGCTTGATGTCGGTGCGCTTGGCCTGTTCGATGGCCTTCTGCACGCCCACGGCCATGTCGTCGTCGGACGCCCACACCGCGTCGATCTGCTTGAAGCGGGTCAGGTAGTCCTGCATCACCTTGAAGGCGTCGTCGCGGTTCCAGTTGCCGTGTTTGGCGTCGAGCACCTTGATGCCGGGGTTCGCCTTCATCACCGCGTTGAACGCGTCGACGCGCTGGTTGTCGATCACCGTGGGAATGCCGCGCAGGATCACCACGTTGCCCTTGCCGCCGAGCGCCTTGGCCACGTACTCGCCGGCCACCTTGCCGAAGCCGGGGTTGTCGCCGGCGACGTACGCGTTCTGCGCGCTGGTGTCGGTGAGGCCGCGGTCGACGACGGTGACGAACACGCCCTTGCCCTTGACCTGCGCCACCGGCTGCGTGAGCGGCGCGGACTCGAACGGCAGGATCACGAGCGTGTCGATCTTGTTGACCGTCTGCAGGTCCTGCACCTGGTTGGCCTGTTCGCTGGCCGACCCGGCGGTCTTCACGATGACCTTCATCTCGGGGTACTGCTTCTCGAGTTCGGCCTTCGTGCGGTTGGCCCAGTAGACGACGCCGCCGGCCCAGCCGTGGGTGGCCGACGGGATCGACACGCCCATCGTGGTCTTCGGGTTGGCCTGGGCGAAGACGCCGGCCGCGGCGAAGAGGCCGACGGTGGCGAGTGCAACACGGGAGAGGAATCGAACGTTCACGTCAATCTCCTGAGGATGGTTGCGGCCGAGCCCCGGCCGCCGAGGGATCTGTCGTCAGCGTCGACCGCGCTGCAGGAAGGCCACCGCGATGATGACGGCACCCTGCACCGCCGCGTTGAGGTACACGCTGATGATGTTCGTGAGGTTGAGGATGTTGCTGATGACCGAAAGCAGCACCGCGCCCACCACGGTGCCCACGATGCGGCCCTCGCCGCCCTTGAGCGCGGTGCCGCCCACGATCACCGCGGCGATGGCCTCCAGCTCCCACAGCAGGCCGGTGGTGGGCGACGCGGAGCCGAGGCGCGGCACGTACAGCAGCGTGGCGATGCCCACGCAGACGCCGAGGCCCACGTAGGTGAGGATCTTCACGCGGTCCACCGCCACGGCGGCGTAACGCGCCACCTGTTCGTTCGAGCCGATGGCCTGCACGTAGCGGCCGTAGCGCGTGCGGTTGAGGATCGCGAGGCCGGCCACGGCCACCAGCGCGAACACCCAGATGGGCAGCGGGATGCCGAGCGCGCTGCCGTAGTACACCGGGCTGTAGACCGTCGACAGCGAGCCGTCGAGCGTGATGGCGCCGCCGTTGGCGAACCAGGTCAGGAAGGCGCGGAAGATGCCCAGCGTGCCCAGCGTCACGATGAACGGTTCGATGCGGCCCTTGGTGATCAGGATGCCGTGCGCCCAGCCGAACACCGCGCCGAGCACCACCGCCGACAGCATGCCCAGGGCCACGATGGCCACCGGCGAGCCCACGTGCGGGATCAGCGCGTTCATCAGCAGGATCACGCTGCCGGCGATCAGCGCCGCCATCGAACCCACCGACAGGTCGATGCCGCCCGCGGTGATCACGAAACACATGCCCACCGCGATGATGCCGATGAACGCGGTGCGCGTGAGCACGTTCATCGCGTTGTCCCAGGTCGCGAAGTCGGGGTTCAGCAGCGTCCCGGCGATGCACAGCAGCACGAGGCCCAGCACCGGCCCGAGGCCGGCGGCATGGCGGCGCCACGACACGCGGCGGGGCGAGTCGGCGGCCGGGGCGAGGTCGCTAGTGGGTGCCTGTGGCATGGGCGATGAGTTCCTCTTCGGTGAGGTGGCCAGCGTCGAGCGTGGCCGACACCCGGCCGCCGCGCATCACCACCACGCGGTGGCACAGGCCGATCAGCTCGATCAGCTCGGACGACACGACGACGACGCCGCGGCCTTCCGCCGCGAGCCGCTGGATCAGGAAGTAGATGTCGCGCTTGGCGCCCACGTCGACGCCGCGCGTGGGTTCGTCGAGCACGACAACGCGCGGGTCGGGCTGCAGCACCTTCGCGATCGCGAGCTTCTGCTGGTTGCCGCCCGACAGGCTCGACGCGGGCGCCTCCGGGTCGCGCGTGCGGATGCCGTGGCCCGCGATGGCCTGGTCGAGCGCACGCCGTTCGGACGCGAGGTCGAGCCAGGGGCGCGCGTGCCGGTCGAGGTTCATCAGCGTGAGGTTGTCCGACAGCGACAGGCGCAGGTGCAGGCCCTTGCCCTTGCGGTCCTCGCTCAGGTAGGTGAGCCCCTTCGACGCGGCCTGGCGCGGGTTGTCGAAGCGAACGGGCCGGCCGTCGAGTTCGACGTCGCCGCCGGACCGCGGCCGCAGGCCCAGCAGCCCCTCGAAGAGTTCGGTGCGGCCCGCGCCCACGAGACCGGCGAAACCGAGCACCTCGCCGGGCCGCACGTCGAACGCGACGTCGTGCGCCCAGCCGGGCACCGAGAGGTGGCGCACGCGCAGCAGCGGTGGTGCGTCGACCACCGGTTGGCGCGGCGGGAACATGTCGACGAGCTCGCGGCCCACCATCAGGTTCGCCATCTGCTGGCGGGTGAGGCTGGCCGTGGGCGCGCGCGTGACGAAGCGCCCGTCGCGCATCACGAGCACCTCGTCGGTGATGCGCTCCACCTCGTCGAGCTTGTGCGAGATGTAGACGATGGTGGTGCCCTGCTCGCGCAACCGGCGGATCAGCCCGAAGAGGCGTTCGGTCTCGGACGGCGTGAGCGTGGCCGTGGGTTCGTCCATCACCAGCAGACGGGCGTGGCGCGACAGCGCCTTGGCGATCTCGACCAGCTGCTTCTCGGCGACGATCAGGTCGCGCACGGGCGTGTCGGGCGACAGGTGCAGGCCCACCTGGGCGAGCACCTCGCGGGTGGCCGCGCGCATCGCGGTGTCGTCGAGCCAGCCGCGGCGCAGCGGCTCGCGGCCGAGGAACACGTTCTGGGCCACCGTGAGGTCCTCGGCGAGGTTGAACTCCTGGTGGATCAGCACGATGCCGGCGGCCTCGGCCTCGCGCGAGTCCTTGAACCGGCAGGGCGACGACGCGACGGACAACTCGCCGCCGCTCGCCGACTCGTAGCCGGACAGGATCTTCATCAGCGTGGACTTGCCCGCCCCGTTTTCACCGAGCAGGCCGTACACGTGGCCGGGTTCGAGGTCGAAGCTGACGCCGTGCAGCACCCGCACCGGACCGAAGTCCTTGACGATGTCGGTGAAGCGGACGTGCAGGCTCATGGCGGTCTCAGAGCTTCGTCCAGCGGCCGTCCTTCGCCGACGACCTCAGCGCGGTCTCGATGAACGCCATGCCCTTGATGCCGTCGTCGATCGTGGGGAACGTGACGGCCTTGTCGAGGCGCTGCTTCTTCCCCGGCCGCGCGGCGCGGATGGCCGCGGCGATCTCCGTGTAGAGGTTCGCGAACCCTTCGAGGTACCCCTCGGGGTGGCCCGACGGCACGCGGGTCACGCGGGCCGCGTCGGGGCTCGCGGCCGGTGTGCCGCGGGAGATGACCTGGGTGGGCTGGCCGAACGGCGAGAAGCGCAGCTGGTTCGGATGCTCCTGCGACCACTCGAGCCCTGCCTTGCTGCCGTACACGCGGATGCGCAGGCCGTTCTCGTTGCCGGGCGCCACCTGGCTCGCCCACAACGATCCGCGCGCGCCCCCGGCGTAACGCAGTTGCACCTGAACGTTGTCATCGAGCACGCGGCCCTTCACGAAGCTGCTGACCTCGGCGCTGAGCGACTCCACCGTCAGGCCGGTGATGAAGTCGGCGAGGTTGTACGCATGGGTGCCGATGTCGCCGATGCAGCCACCCGCGCCCGAACGTTTCGGGTCGGACCGCCAGCCGGCCTGCTTCTGGCCGGTGGATTCCAGGCGTTCGGTCAGCCACTCCTGCGCGTACTCCACCTGCACGACGCGCAGCGTGCCCAGCGCGCCGTCGGCGACGAGCCGGCGGGCGTGGCGCACCATCGGGTAGCCGGTGTAGTTGTGCGTGACCGCGAAGAGGCGGCCGTGTTTCGCGGCCAGCGCCTTCAGGCGCTTCGCGTCCTTCAACGTTGTGGTGACCGGCTTGTCGCAGATCACGTGGATGCCGGCCTTCAGGAAGGCCTCGGCCGCGGGCGCGTGCTGGTCGTTGGGCGTGACGATGGCCACGGCCTCGATGCCGTCGGGGCGCGCGGCCTCCTCGCGGGCCATCGTCTCGTAGTCGGGGTACACGCGGTCGAGGCCGATGGCGGCGCCGGAGCGCAGCGACTTCTCGGCGGTGGACGACAGGGCGCCCGCGACGAGCGTGTAGTGGTCGTCGAGGCGGGCGGCGATGCGGTGCACGGCGCCGATGAAGGCGCCTTCGCCGCCGCCCACCATGCCGAGGCGCACGCGGGGAGGGAAGGGGGTGGTCATGGGGTCAGAGTCCCAGCATGCGGCGCAGCTGCGCCGGATCTTGTTTCGCGCCGGCGAAGTCGTCGAACGCCTTTTCGGTCACGCGGATGATGTGGTCGCGGATGAAGGCGGCGCCTTCCGATGCGCCGTCCTCCGGGTGCTTGAGGCAGCACTCCCATTCGAGCACCGCCCAGCCGGGGTAGTCGTACTGGGCCATCTTCGAGAAGATGGCGCCGAAGTCGACCTGGCCGTCGCCGAGGGAACGGAACCGGCCCGCGCGTTCCACCCAGGGGCTGTAGCCGGAGTACACGCCCTGGCGGCCGGTGGGGCGGAACTCGGCGTCCTTGATGTGCAGCGACTGGATGCGCGAATGGTAGATGTCGATGAACGCGAGGTAGTCGAGCTGCTGCAGCACGAAGTGCGACGGGTCGTAGTTGATGCAGCAGCGCGGGTGGTCGTCCACGCGCTCGAGGAACATCTCGAAGGTGGTGCCGTCGAACAGGTCCTCGCCGGGGTGCAGCTCGAAGCACACGTGGCAGCCGGCCTCGTCGAACGCGTCGAAGATGGGGCGCCAGCGGCGGGCGAGTTCGTCGAACGCGGTGTCGATCAAACCGGCGGGGCGCTGCGGCCACGGGTACAGGTAGGGCCACGCGAGCGCGCCGGGGAAACTCACGTTGCTGGTGAGGCCCAGGTGGAAGGACGCCTTGGCGGACAGCAGCATCTGCTCCACCGCCCAGGCCTGGCGCGCCTTCGGGTTGCCCTTGACCGCGTCGGGCGCGAAGGCGTCGAAGGCCTCGTCGTACGCCGGGTGCACGGCCACCAGCTGGCCCTGCAGGTGCGTGCCCAGTTCGGTGATCTCGACGCCGTTCGCGCGCGCCACGCCCGCCACCTCGTCGCAATAGGTCTTCGATTCCGCGGCGCGGCGCAGGTCGAAGATGCGGCCGTCCCACGAGGGGATCTGCACGCCCTTGAAACCCTTCGCGCCGGCCCACTTCGTGATGGCCTCCCATGAATCGAACGGAGGCGTGTCGCTCGCGAACTGGGCCAGGTAGATGCCTGGGCCTTTCAAGGTGGTGGCCATGGTGGTTCCTTCGGTGGAGGAGGGCGCCGCGGTGGCGGACTTCAGGGCAGGTTGTCCTTGACGTAGATGTCGATGCGGATGCGTTCCTGGTCGGACAGCACCGGTTCGCGCGTCAGGCGCGAGAGCGCCTGGCGCAGCGCGGAGCGGACCTCGTGGCCCGCGTCCTGGTTGATGACGGCGTCCATCGTGCCGGACAGCAGCTCGCGCCGCGCGTACGGCGTGAGTTCGTGGGCCACGAACACCACGTCGCGCGCCCGGTCGGCCTCGCGCAGCGCGGCGGCGATGCCGCGGTTGCCGGCGCCGAGGCTGTAGAGGCCGATGAGCCGCGGGTGGGCCGCGAGCAGCTCGCGCACCAGCGGTTCGGTGCGCGACGAGTCGTCCTTGCCCTCGATGGGCGGCAGCACCTTCAGGTGCAGGAATTCCGAGGCCATGACCTGCCCGAAGCCGAACCAGCGTTCGGCGTGGTCGCGCAGCGCGAGGCTGCCGGCCACCACGCCGACCTCGCCCGGCCGGCCCGCGAGGAAGCGGCCCATCAGCGTCGCGGCGGTGCGGCCGGCGGCGACGTTGTCGATGCCCACGTAGCGGTGGCGGCGCGACGACGGTGCGTCGGACACCAGGGTGACCACGCCCAGGCCCGCGTCCACGAGGTCGTCGATCGCGGCGCGCACGAGCGGGTGGTCGTTCGCGACGACCACGACGGTGTCGGCGGCGTCCTTCGTCGACCGCAGGCGGCCGGCGAGGTCGGACGGGTCGAAGACGTCGACCGACGCCACCTCGATCGACGCGCGGTGGTCGCTCGCCCAGCCGAGGTTCTCGGCGACCTGGTCGCGCAGCATCGCGACGAAGCTGTTGTTGCCGGCCGGCAGCACGAAACACACGCGGTGCGGCTTCGGGCGGGCCAGGCGCGCGGCCGAGGGGTCGGGGCGGTAACCGAGGCGGGCGACCGCATCGGCCACGCGGTTGACCGTGCGCGCGTGCACGCCGGGGCGCTTGTTCAGCACGCGGTCGACGGTGGCGAGGCTCACGCCCGCTTCGCGGGCGACGTCGTTGAGGGTGGCGCGAGGGGTCGTGTTCATGATGGGATGAGCGGCAATATGAGGTGCGCCCCTCACGGGCGCTTCGGGACATACCCTGAGACCGGTTCCAGGGCGCAGGGGGTCGCCCGACGGGTTGGGCTATCGTTCGGGATCCCCTTTTCCGAAGCGCGAAGCCATGGCCGACTCCACCACTCCTCCCGCCCGCACCCCGGGTGAATCCCGCCGCCGCCAGGTGATGGGCGACGCGTTCGTCGACCGCGCGCTGTCCGGCGCCACGCCGTTCACGCAGCCGCTGCAGCAGCTCGTCAACGAACACGCCTGGGGCGCCACGTGGCAGCGCGGCGTGATCGACCTGAAGCAGCGCAGCCTGTGCACGGTGGCGATGCTCGCGGCGCTGGGCCACACGAACGAACTCAAGGGCCACCTGCGCGGCGCGCTGAACAACGGCGCGACGCTCGCCGAGCTGCGCGAGGTGCTGCTGCACGTGGCGCCGTACGCGGGCGTGCCGGCGTCGGTGGCGGCCTTCCGCGCGGCGGGCGAGTGGATGACGGCCGAGGGGCTGTCGTTCGAGGAGCCCGGCACGGCGGCCTGACCTGCCGAAAGGACGACGGGGCGCCCTCCTCGCGGAAGGCGCCCCGTGCCCCGGCCCGGCGGGCCGGTATCAGGCGATCAGAGGCCGCTCGTGCGCAGCGCGGAGAAGCGGCGCGACGACAGGTCGGCGTTCGGCAACGCGCCCGACAGGAACGGGGCGAAGCGGGTGTCGTTGTCGACGAACCGCTTCATCCACGCCACCAGGTATTTGCCGATGACCGGGTTGTTGCCGGTGCTCTGCGGGCAGAAGTGGCTCTCGCCGCGCAGCTCGTAGTAACCCTTGGGCGTGCTGGCCGGCATGCGGTTGTAGAAGTTCAGCGAGTGGTCGGCGTTGGCGGCCACGGTGTCGGACTCGCAGGCCAGGTAGCCGGTGGGCACCTGCAGCGACGAGAAGTTCTTGTCGCTGCTCCACGGCGTCAGCGGGAAGGCGCCCTTGATGTTGGCCGGCGAGTTGCGCGCCGTCAGGATGGACGCGCCACCGCCCATCGAGTGGCCGGACACGCCGCGGCGGGTGGTGTCGACCTTGCCGTAGATGGGGCTCGCGCGGCGGGCGTTCTGGGCGATGGCGTAGTCGATCGCGGCGAGCTGCTGGCGCGAACGGCTTTCGGGGAAATCGAGCGTGCTGTTGACGTCGATCATCACCACGACGAAGCCGTGCGAGGCCAGGCGCGGACCGAGCCACGCGATGGACGACGACTGCGCGAGGTACGGCGGCGCGACGGCGATCAGGCCGTAGGTGCCCGCGGCGGTGGGGTAGTGCAGCGAGCCGCCGCCGAAGCCGGTGGCGCTCAGGCTGCTGATCGAGGTGGAGCTCACCGCGAACGAGCCGCGCGAGGCCTCGAGGTTGGCCACGGTGGGGTCCGGGCCCTTCTGGTAGGGGTTGGATTGGGCGAGGGCGCCCATGGACGACAGCATGGCGCCGCACAGCACGGCGGCCTGGAACAGGGTCTTCATGGTTTGTCTCCTGGTCTGGTGGGGCACCCCGGCGGGGCCGGGATGGCCGCCGGCGGAGGGCGTCGTGGCCCGTCCTGTCCGGCAGCAGACGAACGATGAACTCTTGTTCAGTTTTCGTTCAGAGGGTTTTCACCCGTGACGGGTCTGTCTCCTGAAACCAGGCAGAAACACGCCAAATGGTTCAGCGTTCGTATACTCGGTGACACCGCGATGAACCTTGTTCGTTCCATGACCCGTAAGCGCAGCGAAAAGAGCGAACAGACGCTCGCGGCCATCGTGGCCGCCGGCTTCCTCATTGCCCGTCAGCAGGGCCTCCAGAACGTGTCGCTCACCAGCGTCGCGAAGGAGCTCAACATCAGCAAGGGCGGCGTGGCGCTGCGCGTCGGCTCCATCGACGCGCTGAAGAACATGGTGCTCGACGAGTACGAGGCCTTCTTCCGCCGCACGGTGTTCGAACCCGCGATGACCGCCGAGCCCGGCCTGCCGCGGCTCGACAAGATGATGCACCTGTGGATCACCGGTGGCGCCGACATGCACGTGCTGATCGGCTCCATGTACGGCCACTGCACCTTCGAGGTCGACCCCGTGCACCTGCCGCTGCGCGCGCGCCTCGTGAAGGGGTTCGTGCTGTGGCAGTCGGCGCTCGAGCGCACCATCCGCCAGGCCGTCGCGATGAAACACCTGCGGCCCGACACCGACCCCGAACAGCTCGTGTTCGAGATCTTCGGGCTGATGATGAGCTTCATGTACGCCCAGCGGCTCTCGAAGAGCGAGCATTCGCTGGAGCGGGCCGAGTCCGCGTACACGCGGCTCCTGTGGCCCTACCGGTCGGTGGTGGCCTAGATCTTCCTCGGCATCACCATCTTCGACACGAGGATCTGCACGACCTCGCCGCGCTGGTTCTTGGTCTCGCTGCGCAGCGTGGCGATGCCGCGGTCGGGCCGGCTGGCCGACGGGCGCACGTCCATCACCTCGGTCTCCACGTGAAGCACGTCGCCCGGCCGCGTGGGCCGCGGCCACTGCAGCTCGCAGCCGGCGCCGATGTTGCCGCCCTGGGCGCGCATGCCGGTGGTGACCATCAGCTTCATCGAGATGGACGCGGTGTGCCAGCCGCTCGCGGCGAGGCCGCCGAACAGCGAGTCCTTCGCGGCCGCGTCGTCCAGGTGGAACGGCTGCGGGTCGAACTGCCGTGCGAACGCGACGATCTGGGCTTCGTCGATCAGGTGTTCGCCGGTGGTGAAGCGGTCGCCGACGTGGAGGTCGTCGAGGTACAGGGGCGCGGTCATCGGGCTTCTCCGGGTCTCAGGAGGGTGGGGGACGCCGCCGGACGTTCGGCGGCGCGTTCGGGCACGCGGCGGATCCACGGCACGCAGGCGATGGCGGCGAACGCGGCGAGCGCGGCCACCATCACGGCGAGCAGGCCGTCGAGCCCACCCCCCATTCTGACGACCACGAAGTGGCCAACGCCCGCGATCACGAGCAGCCGCACGCCGCTCGCGAGCGTGGACCAGCCCATGCGCCGTGCGCCCTGCGACGCGAAGTACAGCGCGAGGCCCAGGCCGAAGAGGCCATAGGCCGGGGCCACGTGCCGCAGGTAGGCGGCGCCGGCCTCGATGGCCACGGGGTCGTGCGTGAAGAGGCCGAGCCACGCGCGCGGGAAGATCGCCGCGGCGAGGCCCACCACCTCGGTGACGGCCGCGGCCATCAGCGCGCCGGTCCAGGCGATCCGGCGCGCGCGGGCGAGTTGCCCCGCGCCCACGTTCATGCCGATCATCGCGACCATGCCCGTGCCGATGCCGAACACGAGCGGCACCTGCAGGTACTCGAGGCGGATGCCGAGGCCGAAGCCGGCCAGCACCGGGATGCCGAGCGGCGCCACGAGCGTCGTGGCCGCCACCACCGACAGGTTGGTGTTGACGTTGTTGACGATGGCGACGCCGCCCACGCCGAGGATGTCGGCGAAGTGGTCGCGCCGCAGCGGCTGGCCGAAACGCAGCCGCACGCCGCCGTCGCCGCGCAGCAGGCTGCGGCCGAGCACGAGGCAGCCGAGCGCGTAGTACAGCACCAGGGCGAGGCCCGCGCCGGCGATGCCGAGGCCGGGCAGCGGCCCGGCGCCGAAGATCAGCACGGGCGAGACGACCAGCAGCACGCCCACGCCACCCGCCAGCACGAGCGCGGGCAGCCGCATGTTGCCGCTGCCGCGCAGCACGCTCGCGAAGGCGTTGAGCAGCCACAGCAGCGTGGCGCCCGCGAAGATCGCGTTGGAGTACGTGAGCGCCGACGCGAGGCCCGCGTCGCGCCCGCCCATCGCCGCGTACAGCCACGGGCCGCCCACGAGCGCGCACACGGTGAACACCACGCCGAAGCCCAGCGCGATCACCACCGAGTGCATCACGAGCGATTCGGCGCGTTCATGGTCGCCCGCGCCGAGCGCGCGCGCGATGGCGGACGAGATGCCGCCGCCGATGCCGCCGGCCGACATCATCTGCATCAGCATGACCACCGGGAACACAAGCGCGGCGCCCGCGAGCGCGTCGACGCCGATCAGGCCCACGTAGTAGCTCTCGAGGAAGTTGGCCGCGGCCTGCGCGAGCATGACCACGAGGTTGGGCACCGCGAGCTTCAGCAGCGTGGGGCCCACCGGGCCGCGCAGCAGCAGGTCCGCCCGCGCGCGGGCGGCGAGCGCCGCAGGGGACGCGGGGGCGTTCATCCGCGCGCGGCGGGCAGCAGGTACGCGCCGACCGACAGGCCCTGCTTCACCTGGTGCGAGACGGCGTCGGCCAGCACCTCCTGTTCGCCGGCCTCGAGGGCGGCGAGCACCTGGGCGACCACGTCCTCGGGGCGCGACTTGGGTGCATCGATCTTCGCGGTCATGTCGGTGTCCATGAAACCGACGTGCAGGGCCACCACCTGCGTGCCCTGGCCCTTCAGGTCCTGGCGCAGCCCGTTGGTGAGGGCCCACGACGCCGCCTTCGTGGCCGAGTAGCTGCCCGTGCCGGGCAGCGTGGCCCAGCTGAGCGCCGACAGCACGTTGACGATGGCCCCACCGCCGTTGGCGGCGAGGTGGGGCGCGAAGGCCTGGCTCACCGCGAGCAGGCCGAAGGTGTTGACCTCGAACTCCGAGCGGAACGCGTCGAGGCTCGTGATGCCGTTCAGCAGTCCCCCGCCGTTGGAGATGCCGGCGTTGTTGACGACCAGCGTGACGTCGCCGAAGTCGCGCGCGGCCGCCAGCACCTCGCCCGGCCGGGTGACGTCGAGGCGCACCGGGTGCACGCCGGGGATGTCGACCGAACCGGGGTCACGCGCCGCCGCGTAGACCTTGCGCGCGCCGGCCGCGAGCAGCGCCTTGGCGAACGCGGCGCCGAGGCCGCGGTTGGCGCCGGTGACGAATGTGACGGAGTCCTTGATCTTCATGGCGAGGGTCCTTTTCAGGCAAAGAATATGATGAACGTCATCGACGGCGCCACGCTCAATCGCGCGGGGCCAGGATCAGGTCGCGGGCGGCGTCGCGCACGGCGCGCGACAGCGCCGGGTCGTCCACGGCGCGGGCGATGGTGAGCGCGCCCACGAGGGTGCAGTAGGTGGACAGGGCCTGGGCGCGATCCGCGCCTTCGGCCCAGCCCGGAAGCTGGCGGCCGATCAGGTCGATCACTTCCTTCATGCGCCGCGTGGCGACACGCCGCACCGGGTCTTCCTGGCGCGCGAGTTCCGAACCGAGCGCGGCGACCGGGCAGCCGGTCTCGGGGGATTCCACGTGTTTGTCGGAGAGGTAGGCGTCGACGATGGCCGCGAGCGACTCGCCTTCCGGCGCCCGGTCGGCGATGCGTCCGAGCCGGGCCAGGCTCTCGGCGCCCGTGGTGTCGGCCACCTCGGCGAGCAGGTCGGTCTTCGAGGCGAAGTGCGAATAGAAGCCGCCGTGGGTCAGGCCGGCTTCCTTCATGATGTCGGCCACCCCGATGCCGCCGTACCCCTTGCGCCGGATGGCCCGCGACGCGGTTTTCAGGATGCGGTCGTGGGTCTGTTCCTTGCGGGACGGGGTGTCGTTCATGGCGATGATCCGGCGCTGATTTATGACGGTCATCATATGCCGGACGCAAAGCCCCGGGGCGCGGCTCGGGAATGCCGGTACAGTGGCAGGCGATGAAACGCCTTCCCGTCCCGCCCCGCGGTTTCACGCTGCTCGAACTGATGGTGGTGGTCGCCGTGATCGCGATCCTGTCGATGATGGCGATCCCGTCGTACCGGGACCGCATCGTCCGCAAGCAGGTGGCCGAGACGCTCGACGGCCTCGCCTTCGCCCAGGGCGCCATCGGCACCCGCTACGCGCTCACGCACGCCTTCCCGGCGGACAACGCCGAGGCGGGCCTGCCGCCCGCCGACAAGATCGTCGGCAGCCACCTGCTGTCGGTGACGGTCGTGGACGGAGCGCTGGTGCTGCGGTTCGGCAACTCGGCCGACACCACGCTGAAGGACAAGAAGCTGTCGCTGCGGCCCGCGTACGTCGACGGCTACCCGCAGGTGCCGCTGGTGTGGGTGTGCGCCGGCGCGAAGGTGCCCGGCAACATGACCGCCCAGGGCGAGGACGTCACCGACGTGCCCACGCGCTACCTGCCGCTGCGGTGCCACGACACCACCCCCAAGCCGAACTGACCCGGGCGCGGCACTTGCTGGACACGACGGCCCGCCCGCGCCACTCCCGACCATGAACTCTCCCCACGATCCCGTCGCCAACGTCCGCCAGGAATTCTCCGACTGGCGCCCCTGGGTCACGCGCGGCCTGGTGCTGGCCTTCGCCGCGCTGGCCGGCCTCGTGGTGGTGGCCTTCACGTGGATGGCCGAACGGTCGCTGGACCTGTTCCAGCACCTGAGCGCGCTGGCCTGGTGGTCGCCGCTGCTGTGGACCCCGCTGTCCGCCGCGCTGATCGTGTACCTCACGCGGCGCTTCGCGCCCGGCGCGGGCGGCTCGGGCATCCCGCAGGTGATGGCCGCGCTCGAGCCGGCCGTGGCGCCGGTGCACCACGGGCTCTTCGTGTCGGTGAAGCTCACCGCCTTCAAGATGCTCGCGACATCGTGGGGCCTGCTCGCCGGGCTGTCGCTCGGGCGGGAAGGCCCGTCGGTGCAGATCGCCGCCGGCGTGATGCACCACCTGCGGCGCTGGTTGCCCGAGCGCTCCACGGTCACCGTGCACGGGCTGCTGGTGGCGGGCGGCGCGGCCGGCATCGCGGCGGCCTTCAACACCCCGCTGGCAGGGGTGATGTTCGCGATCGAGGAACTGTCCCGCCGGCCCGAGCAGCGCAGCAGCGGCCTGCTGGTCGCGGCCATCGTGCTCGCGGGCCTGATGGCCGTGTCGATCTACGGCAACTCCACCTACTTCGGCGTGATCCGCGTGCCCGAGCTGCACCTCTCGCTGCTGTGGCCCGGCCTGCTCGTGGCCGTGCTGAGCGGGCTCGCCGGCGGCCTGTTCGCGCGGCTGCTCGTGGGCTCGCTGTCCGGCGGCGTCGACCGCGCCAGCCGGCTGCGGGCCCGTCGTCCGGTGCTGTTCGCCGGCCTGTGCGGCCTGGCCGTGGCCGTCATCGGCATCGTCACCGCGGGCGCCACGTATGGCGGTGGGTACGAACCCACGCGCGCGATGCTCGCCGGCGAACCGGGCACGCCCGCGGTCTACGTGCTGTTCAAGTTCCTCGCCACGTGGATCACGGCATGGAGTGGCGTGCCCGGCGGCATCTTCGCGCCGTCGCTGTCGATCGGCGCCGCGCTGGGTAACGACGTGGCGTGGCTGACGGGGGCCCGCGAGGCTCCGGCGCTGATCGCGCTGGGCATGGCGGGATTCCTGGCCGCGGTGACGCAGGCGCCGCTCACCGCCTTCATCATCGTCATGGAGATGGTGGACGGCCATGGCATGGTGCTGAGCCTGATGGCCTGCGCGCTGCTCGCGAGCCTGGTGTCGAAGCTGCTGAGCCCGCCGCTCTATCCGGCGCTGGCCCAGCTGCAGCTCCAGCGGGTGCCTACGGAGCCGACAGCGCGTTGAGCATCATCCCGAGGAACAGCGCCACCTCGGCGTGACCGTCGAGGAAGTACGCCGCGCGCGACTTCGGGTCGTCGCGGCCGATGCGCACCGTGAGCCAGTGCGGCGGCGCGCGCACGAACACCGCTTCGTCGTTGACGTCGTCGCCCACGAACACGGCGGCCGCCGTGCCGGTGCGCTCGACGAGCTTCACGACCGCGTCGCCCTTGTCGGGCGCCTGCGTGTCCACCACGTTCATCACGCACTTGCCGCCGAAGGTCTCGAGGCCGGGCTCCAGCGTGCCCAGCAACTGGTCGATGGCGGCCTGGGCGGCGTCGCGGTCGCGCGCGAGGCGGTAGTGCAGCGCGAGCGAGAAGCGCTTGTCCTCGATGGACACGCCCGCCGCGGCCAGCGCCGGGCCGGCGGCCGCGAGGCGCTGGCGCAACGCGTCGAGCGACGGGCTGGTGTGGGGCGGGGACGTGTCGAGCGGGTCCTCGGCGCCGTGGTTGCCCACGATGAAGTGGGGCTCGAAGCCGAGGCGCTGGGCCACGTCGGCCACGCTGCGGCCGGTGACGATGGCGACGGGGCACATGGTGGCGAGCTGGCGCAGCTGCTGCGCGATGGCGGACGACACGCGGGCGTCGTCGGGCCGCGCCACGATGGGCGCGAGCGTGCCGTCGAAGTCGAACGCGAGCAGCGGTCGCAGGGCCATCACCGTGTGCAGGGCCTGCTCGCCGGGAGGGGTGAAGAGGTGTTTCATCACGTTGGCATCCATGCGGGTCAGGCGCGCTGGTGCCGCTTGAGGCGGGCCTGGATGCGGTCGCGCAGTCGCGAGCGGCCGCCGTCCGCCAGCATGCGGCCGGCCCAGCGGTAGACGTTGAATTCACGCACGCTGGCTCGCAGGCTGGCCATGCGTTCGCGCTGCTCGGCGACCGGCATGGCCAGGGCCTGCTCGAGCGCGTCGGCGCATTCCTCGACGTGGTACGGGTTGACGATGAGCGCCTCGGGCATCTCGCGCGCGGCGCCGGCGAAGCGGCTCAGGATCAGCACGCCCTGTTCGTCGTCGCGCGCGGCCACGAACTCCTTGCAGACGAGGTTCATGCCGTCGTGCAGGCTGGTCACCACGCAGATCTCGGCGCCGCGGTACAGCTCGATCAGCGCCGCGTGTTCATGGTGTTCGGCGAGCAGGTGCACCGGCAGGTAGCCTTCCGAGCCGAAACGCTTGTTGATGCGTTCGGTGACCTGCTGGATGCGGTCCTGGAACGACCGGTATTCCTCGAGCGAGCTGCGCGACGGCGCGGCCACCTGGACGAACGAGAAGCGGCCGACCCACTTGGGGTGCTTCTCGAGCAGCCGCTCCACCGCGTGCAGGCGTTCGAGGATGCCCTTCGTGTAGTCGAAGCGGTCCACGCCCACCGCGATGTAGTGGTCGGGGCCGTAGCCGAAGCGCTCGCGCACGTTGCGGCGGCAGTCCTCCACCGGTGCCCACGTGGCGACCTCGCGGTCGGACGGCCACTCGATCGAGATGGGGTAGCTCTCCACCAGCGTGTCGTCGTCGTGGAACGAGATGGTGGAATGCTCGTGCTCGATGCGCGCCTCGAGGTAGCGGTCCACCGTCTCGATGAAGTTCTTGCAGTGGAAGCGCGTGTGGAAGCCGAGGATGGTGCTGCCCAGCATGCCTTCGAGGATCTCGCGGCGCCACGGGCAGATGCCGAACGACTCGGGGTTGGGCCAGGGGATGTGCCAGAACGTCAGGATGGTGGCGCGCGGCAGCTTCTTGCGGATCATCGCGGGCAGCAGCGCGAAGTGGTAGTCCTGCACGAGCACCACCGGGTCTTCCACCACGGCCTCGGCCACCACGGCGTCGGCGAAGCGCTGGTTGACCTCGCGGTAGCGGTTCCAGTCGGCCTCGCGGAACACCGGCCGCACGTGGGCCACGTGGCACAGCGGCCAGAGCCCCTCGTTCGAGAAGCCGTAGTAGAAGCCCTGTTCCTCCTCGGGCGTGAGCCACAGGCGGCGCAGCACGTATTCGTCGTGGCCCGGCGGCACCATCACGCGGTCGTTGTTGTCCACCACGTCGTGGTCGGCGCTGCCGCTGCCGTGCGCGATCCACGTGCCGGAGCACGCGCGCATCACCGGTTCCACCGCGGTGACGAGGCCGCTGGCCGGGCGCTTCACGATCACGCCGTCGGGGCCTTTCTCGTGGATGTAGGGCTCGCGGTTGGAGACCACGATCACCTGGTCGCCGCGCAGCGTGGTGCGCAGCAGCGTGCGCAGGCGCTCGGGGTTCCATTCGGCGTCGGGGCCCTGCGCGCGGCGGTACTCGTCCTCCAGGTCGCGCAGGCGCGCCCGCAGGTCGGCCGCGAGCGGCGCGAGTTCGGGCGGTGCCGCGGCGGCGGGCGACGTGGGCGACATGGGCATCAGCACGCCCTCGCCACGCAGCAGCGCGCGGGCGCCGGCCATCCAGCCGCGCCAGCTGAGCTGCGCGACCACGACGGTGATGAGCGTCATCGCGAGGCCGAGGCTCGCGATCAGGATGATGAGGTACTTCTGCGTGTCCTGGCTGCGACGCTCGAGGAAGCTCAGGTCGTGCAGGATGACGAGGTCGGCCATGCGGCCGTTGTCGCCGTTGATGGGGTGCATGCCCACCTGCACCGAACCGCCCTCGAGCTTGAGCTGCGATTCGTTCTGGCCGGCGATCTCGCGGGCCTTCTCGCACGTGAGGTCGGTGGGGAAGCCGGCGGTGCGGCGCACCACTTCACCCTCGATGGAGCAGAGGCCGATGCCCACCAGGCGTTCGTCCTGCGCGGCGCGGTCGATCAGCGTCTGCAGGCGGCGGGTCTTGAAGTCCTGGCGGTTCTCGGCGATGGAGTCGGACAACGCGCTCGCGACGAGAGACCCTCTCAGGTTCAGGTCGCGGGAGAACCATCTCAGCGTGAGGCGGTCCATCAACGGAAGCACGAGGTAGGCCGTCGCGATCAGCGTGAGCACGAGCGGCAGTAGAAAGCGGAGCTGCAGTCTCAGAGAGTTCATTGGCTTGCCGGAAGGCCCGCAGCAGGGACCGTTACCGAGGTCTTTGAAGCGAAGGGGAATGGACTCGCATCACACAAATCCATGCGGACGAATGTACAGTGGGCCGCTGTGTCGAATCGGCGGTTTCTCGTGTCGGACAAGCCCTACAAACAAAGGAGTCGCTGTGAGTGGACCTGCAACTGACAACCCCTTTCTGAAGCGCGACGCAACGCTCGACCTCGCGCTCATCGGCAACTGCGCCATCGGTGCGCTCGTCGACCGGTATGCCCGCATCGTGTGGTGCTGCATGCCGCGTTTCGACAGCGACCCCGTGTTCCACGCGCTGCTCGACTCCGGCAACGGCGTGGGCCACGACGGCACGCTCGCGGTCGAGCTCGAAGGCGCCGTGCGCAGCGAGCAGTTCTACGAGCCGGGCACCGCCGTCGTGCGCACGCGGCTCTTCGACGCCGCGGGCCATGGCATCGAGGTCACCGACTTCGCGCCACGCTTCTGGGTGCGCGAGCGCATGTTCCATCCCGCGCAGCTCGTGCGCCGCATCCGGCCGCTCAACGGCCGCCCGCGCGTGCGGCTCATCGTGCGGCCGCGCAGCGAGTGGGGCGCGCAGGCGCCCACGCTCACACGCGGCAGCAACCACGTGCGGTACATGTCGCCGTCGGGCACGCTGCGCCTGAGCACCGACGCGCCGCTGACCTACGTGCTCGACGAAACCTGGTTCTCGCTGCACGGCCCCATCAGCATGCTGCTGGGCCCCGACGAGACCATCTCGAGCGGCATCGGCGAGACCGCGCGCGACTTCGAGGAGCAGACCGCGCTGTACTGGCGCGAGTGGACGCGCCGCCTCGCGCTGCCGCTCGAATGGCAGGAGGCCGTGATCCGCGCGGCCATCACGCTCAAGCTGTGCCAGTACGGCGACACGGGCGCCATCGTCGCCGCGATGACCACGAGCATCCCCGAGGCGCCGCACAGCCAGCGCAACTGGGACTACCGCTACTGCTGGCTGCGCGACGCGTTCTTCGTGGTGCGCGCGCTCAACAGCCTGTCCGAGGTGGGCACCATGGAGGACTACCTCCGCTGGGTGCACGACGTGGTGCGCAGCGCCGACGGCGGCCACGTGCAGCCGCTGTACGGCGTGGGCCTGGAAGAGGGCCTCGTCGAGCGCGAGCTGACGAACCTCGGCGGCTACCGCGGCATGGGGCCGGTGCGCGTGGGCAACCAGGCCTACGAACACTTCCAGCACGACGTGTACGGCAACATCGTGCTCGGCGCCGCGCAGGCCTTCCACGACAACCGCCTGTTCCGTCGCGCCGACGTCGACGACTTCGCGGCCCTCGAGCCCATGGGCGAGCGCGCGTGGCAGCTGCACGACCAGCCCGACGCCGGCATGTGGGAGCTGCGTACGCGCTCGCGCGTGCACACGTCGTCGTCGCTGATGTGCTGGGCCGCGTGCGACCGCCTCGCGAAGATCGCCACGGTGCTGGGCCTGCGCGACCGCCACACGCTGTGGGCCGACCGCGCCGCGGTGATCCGCCGGCGCATCCTCGAGGCCTCGTGGAGCGAGGAGCGCAAGGCCTTCGTCGAGAGCTTCGGCGGCCGCGACCTCGACGCGAGCGTGCTGCTGATGGCCGAGGTGGGTTTCATCGACCCGAAGGACCCGCGTTTCATCGCCACGGTGGACGCGCTCGAGGCCACGCTGTGCGACGGTCCGTTCATGCGCCGCTACGAGGCGCCCGACGACTTCGGCCGGCCCGAGACCGCGTTCAACGTCTGCTCGTTCTGGCGCATCGACGCGCTCGCGCGCATCGGCCGCGTCGAGCAGGCGCGCGAGATCTTCGAGACACTGCTCTCGCGCCGCAACCACGTGGGCCTGCTGTCGGAAGACTTGAAGCCCGACACCGGCGAGCTGTGGGGCAACTTCCCTCAGACGTACTCCATGGTGGGCATCATCAACGGGGCCATGCGCCTGTCGAAACCCTGGGACACGGTGGTCTGACCGATGGCCGGGCCCGCAGCTCCCCGCGCGGTCGACCGGCGCTTCCGGCTCGTCGGGTTCTCCGAACGCGACGGGCTGGTCGTGCGGTCCATGGTGCGGCTGCTGACGGGCCGCACGCGTGACCGCTGGACCGCGGTGGACGCCGACCCGGTGCACCTCGTGGTCGTGCCCGTGGGGTTCGACGGCGAGCTGCCGCCGGGCGCGCTCGCGATGAACGTCGCGCTGCCGCTGCGCGCCGACGACCTGTGGAGCCAGCTCGACCGCGTCAGCGCCCAGGTGGCGCTGGACGAAGGCATGCTGCGACCGGGGCGCGCCGAGAACGGCGAGGCGCGGCCGGTGCCGGCGGGGCCGGGGCGGCGGCTGCAGCTGCTGCGGTGGCCGCCCGATGCGCTGCTCGGGTCCGACCTGCGCTACCTGCGGCTGGCCACGATGCTCGGCGCGCGGCCGTTCGCCATCGACGAACTCGCGGCCAAGTCCAACATCCCGCTGGCCACGTGCCACGCGTTCGCCGCGGTGCTGCATGCCAACGGCGTGGCGCAGTGGCTGATCGACCCCGACGACCCGCATGGCGGCGACGGCGGCAACAGCGGGCTCTTCTCGCGCATCCGCTCGAAGCTCGGACTGGAGGGGCCGCGATGAGCCACGAACACCGGATCCTCTTCACCGGCACCATGGGCGTCGGCAAGTCGACGGCCGTGTCGTCGCTGCTGGGCACGCCGCTCGTCAGCGAGGCGGTGGACGGGCAGGGCGTCGCCGTCGCGGTGGACCACGGCGACGTGGTGCTCGACAACGGCGACCGGCTGCGCCTGTACGGCACGCCCGGGCAGCGCCGCTTCGAACCCACGTGGCGGGCGCTGGCCGACGGCGCCATGGGCCTCGTCGTGCTGGTCGACCACGCGCGCCCGGCGCCGCTCGCCGACCTCGCCATCTACCTCGAGAACTTCCTCGACCTCATCGCCCGGTCCGGCTGCGTGATCGGCGTCGGCCGCATGCGGACCGGCACCGAGCCGGGGCTCGACGCGTTCGCCGAGGTGGCGGCGCGGCATGGTGTCGTGTGTCCGGTGGTGCCGGTGGACGTGCGCGACCGGGCGCAGGTGTTGTCGCTGGTCGATCTGTTGCTGGTGCAGTTGGAAAGTCGGGGGGCGTGAAGGGGGTACGGCGTCGCGCGGACGGGAGACTGGAGGCCTTCCACGGCACTCCACAAAGGTTTCCTCATGGCACATCCCTCCCGTCTCGCCACATGCGTTCTCGCCCTCTTCGTCGCCATGCTGGTGGCCTGTGGCAGCGGCGGTGAGGACGCGATCGACAGCGCCGCCGCACCCGCAGAACCGAGCGCCGAATCCACCGCGTGTTTCCCCGACCGGGCCACCATCCTGGGGCTGTCGATGCACATCACACCCGATGAAGCCGAGAAACGCATCGGCTGCCGTGGCTACGCGCCGCCCGAAGTCTTGACGCCAGGCACCAAGGTCCTGCAATGGGTGGACATGACGGCCGGCAACAAGAGCTCGCTGGAGTTGCGTTTCCTGGGCGGGGCCGGCCTGTACGAAAGGTCCGCGTACCTCGGCGAAGCCGAGTTGTCGTCGTGCACGCCCACGCAGGCCGCGTTCGATCAGCTGGCCGCCACCAGCACCCTGGCTGACGTGGTCCGTGCCTTCGGGTGCGAGGGCATCCTGCGTGTCGACCTGCATGGCATGGCGTCCCACGAGCAGCGTTTCGTGTGGGGCCCCTACCAGGACCCGGTGCGCCCCATGGCCATGGTCAACTTCACCAATGGGGTGCTGTCGTTCAAGGCGTCCGCGCGGTTGCGCTGAACGGGCGGCGGCGTGTCGACGGCATGCGTTCGGTCAGCGTCGTGCGCGCCGAGCCCGCACGGCGTTCAGCACCCGCCATCCCAGCAACACCGCCACGATCGCCGCATACACCCCCACCTCGGCGAAGTTGTTCTTGCCCGCCCGCATCCAGAAGAAGTGCAGCAGCGCGAGCAGCACGGTGGCGTACACGAGGCGGTGCAGGCGCTGCCAGCGCGGGGCGCCCAGCGCCTTGATGGCGCGGTTGAACGACGTGGCCGCCAGCGGCAGCATCAGCAGCAGCGACAGCGTGCCCACGAGGATGAACGGGCGCTTCGCGATGTCGGTGACGATGTCGGCCAGCAGCAGGTCCTTGTCGAGCCAGGCGTAGCAGAGGAAATGCAGGCACCCGTAGAAGAACGCGAACAGGCCCAGCATGCGACGGAAGCGGGCGAGGGCGGGGGTGTTCGTCCACTGGCGCACGGGCGTCACGGCCAGCGTCAGGCACAGGAAGCGCAGCGTCCAGTCGCCCATGCCGCGGATCAGCGCCTCCGCGGGGTTGGCGCCCAGCGTGTTGGCCACGGCGCCCCACACGTACCACGCGAGGGGCAGCAGCGCGGCCACGAACAGCAGCACCTTGGCGGCCGGGTGCAGCAGCAGGGGCCGGCGACGGGCTGCGGCGGGTGGTGCTGCGGCGGGCGCGGCGGAGGGCATCGTCATCGGCGTCGGGTTCGAGAGCGGCGGCGGTGGCAGCGGGCTCGGGGCGGCTCAGTACAGCTTCTTCAGGTCCATGCCGGCGTACAGCTGCCCCACCTGGGCCTCGTAGCCGTTGAACATGAGTGTGGCGCGTTTCTTCGCGAACAGGCCGTCCTCGCCGATGCGGCGCTCCTTGGCCTGGCTCCAGCGCGGGTGGTCCACGTTGGGGTTCACGTTCGAGTAGAAACCGTACTCCGACGCGGCGGCGTGGTTCCACGACGTGGCGGGCTGCTTCTCGGTGAAGCGGATCTTCACGAGCGACTTGCCGCTCTTGAAGCCGTACTTCCAGGGCACGACGAGGCGCAGCGGCGCGCCGTTCTGGTTCGGCAGCACCTCGCCGTACAGGCCGAAGGCCAGCAGCGTCAGCGGGTTCATCGCCTCGTCCAGTCGCAGGCCTTCCACGTACGGCCACGACAGCACGTGCGAGCCCAGCTCGGGCATCTGCTTCTTGTCGGCGAGGGTCACGAACTCGACGAACTTCGCGTTGCCGGTGGGTTCCACGCGCTTGATGAGTTCGGACAGCGAGTAGCCCACCCAGGGGATCACCATCGACCAGCCTTCCACGCAGCGCAGCCGGTACACACGCTCTTCCATGGGCACGAGCTTCAGCAGCTCGTCGATGTCGAAGGTGCGGGGTTTCTTCACCTCGCCCTCGATGGCCACCGTCCACGGGCGGGTCTTGAGCGACCCGGCGGCGCGGGCGGGGTCGCTCTTGTCGGTGCCGAACTCGTAGTAGTTGTTGTAGGTGGTCACGTCCGTGTAAGCCGTGAGCTTTTCCATCGTTGTGGCGCCCGCCACCGGGCTGCGGGCGCCGGGCAGGGCGGCCAGCTTGTTCGGGCGGGGGATCTGCGCCAGCGCGTCACGCGCCGCCCACCCCGCCATGGCCGCGCCACCGGTGCCGGCGGCCATCAGCTGCAGCAGGTGGCGGCGGCGCTCGTACACGGCGCGCGGGGTGATCTCCGACGTCGAGGCATGCCGGAAACCGCGGTCCTTGAGGAACAACATGAGGAAACTCCTTGGGTCGGCCGCAGGCTGCAGGGGTGGCGGACTGGCCACCCGCGAAAGGCCCTGGGTCGGTGTGGGACCCGCCCACCTTACAGCCAGTTCCCGAATCCGGCAGGGGGCCGCGAAGGAGCCCCTGCGGCCCGGTGCGTCAGCGGAACTCGCCGAAGTTGGTGTCGTCGATCAGCGAGTTGAACCCGGTGTCCACGAACAGCCGCAGCGAACTCTTCGACATGCGTTCGCGGAAGTTCTTGCGCGCGAACAGCTTGGCCTGGGCCTCGCCCGGCAGGTCGGTGATGTTGATGATGTTCTTGACGATGAGCGTGTCGATCACGTCCTCGATCACGCGCACGAAGTCGGCGTCGAGGCGGCCGAAGTCGCTCGTGGCGGGGGCGGTGTGGCCCAGGAACACCATCAGCTCGGAATGGCCGTCGGGCAGGAACTCCATGCCCTCGGCGCCCTGGCGGTGCAAGCTGTCGATCTGGCCGTCGGGGCCACGTCGGACGTAAGGCATGGTGCAGGTCGGTAGGGGCGGCGATGTACGCACTATAGACCCGTCCCGACCAAACGACATCACAGTTCGCCGTAGGAATGCAGGCCGCTGAGGAACATGTTGACACCCAGGAACGCGAATGTCGTCACCGCGAGGCCCACGAGGGCCCACCAGGCCGCCACCGGCCCCCGCAGGCCCTTCATCAGCCGCATGTGCAGCCAGGCCGCGTAGTTCAGCCACACGATGAGCGCCCAGGTTTCCTTCGGGTCCCAGCTCCAGTAGCCGCCCCAGGCCTCGGCCGCCCAGAAGGCGCCGAGGATCGTCGCGATGGTGAAGAACGCGAAACCGACCGCGATGGCCTTGTACATCACGTCGTCGAGCACCTCGGGGGCGGGCAGGCGGGCCGCGATGCGACGGCGGGCCGCGAGGATGCCGCCGGTGATGAGTGCCGCGACGCCGAAGTACACCGCCCAGTAGCTGCTGAGCGCCTCGATGGGGTTCTTGCGAAACACCACCGGCTCCAGGCACAGCACCATGCCCAGCAGGAACAGCGGGGCCAGCTGCCACCAGCGCGCGTGGTGGGCCGAGTGCTGGATCAGGTACGCGAACGCCACCATGGCCGACAGCGCGAACGTGCCGTAGCCGATGAAGTTCGCGGGCACGTGCAGCTTCATCCACCAGCTCTGCAGCGCCGGCACCAGCGGCTGGATCTCGTGGGCCTCGCGCACCACCGTGTACCAGAGCAGGAAGCCGGTGGCCGCGCTGATCACGAGCATCACGAAGGCGCCGAGCGCGCGGGTGCGGTAGTGCTGTTCGTAGTACAGGTAGAACGTGGTGGTGAGCCAGCAGAACAGCACGAACACCTCGTACAGGTTGCTGACCGGGATGTGCCCGATGTCCGGGGCGATCTGGTGGCTCTCGAACCAGCGCACGAAGGTGCCCACGAGGGCCATCGCCACGGCGGCCCACGCGAAGCGCGAGCCGAGCTTCAGCGCGGTGTTGTCGTCGCCGGGCGCGAGCAGGCCCACCCAGTAGAAGACGGTGCTCATGAACGTCAGCACGCTCATCCAGAGAATGGCGCTCTGGCTCGACAGGAAATACTTCAGCAGGAACACGCTGTCGGCCTTCGACAGGTCGGCGCCGAAGCCGTCGAGGTGCTGCTGGTAGAGCGCGATGGCGACGAGCACGGCCGCCGCGACCCCCAGCCCGAGACCGCGCAGGCGGCCCCAGAACCAGCCGAGCGCCACCAGCGCCGGCAGCGTGGCCGCGAGGATGGGCTTCTCGTACAGGTCCATCGACCCGCCGTACCGCGCGAAGGCCCACGCGCCGCCCGCCAGCACCGCCAGCGCGAACAGCCAGTCGTACACGCTGCGGCCCGCTAAGTAGCCGGTGCGACCGAAATCGAGGGTCGTGGTGGTCGTGGTCGTCGTGGTGTTCATGGGGTCGTGGGTCCGGTCGGCGTGAGCAGCGCCGACTTCAGGGTCTCGAACTCGGCATCGGCATCCAGCGTGCGCCGGGTGGTCGACAGCGCGGTGCGAACATGGGTGCCGCCGCCCTCGGCGGGCTGCAGCCAGATCCACAGCCGGCGCTCGCGGATGTAGAGCATCGCGAACACGCCGACGATCAGCGCCACGCAGCCCAGGTACACGAGCGTCTTGCCGGGCGCCCGCGCCACCTGGAACACGCTGGCCTGCACCTGGGTGTAGTCCATCAGCTCGAGCAGCACCGGGGCCGGGTAGAACTGGCTGTCCGACAGCGACATCATGGCCTGCGTCATCCAGGCCTGCGACGCGGTGTCGCCGGCGAGCGGCTTCTGCCCGGCGGCCTCGCGGTCCAGGTTGACCAGCTCGAAGAGGCTGCCGCTCAGCACCCGCAGCATCACCTCCGACACCCGCGGCCGCTCGGCCTCGGGCACCTTCGATTCGAGGTAGCGCGACAGCCCCGGCAGGCCGCCGAGCGGCTTCTCGCCGTCGCCGGGGGGCATCGCGCCGGCGAAGAGCTCGAGGGCGATGCGGCTCGTGGTGACGAGCTGTGGCGTCATCGCCGGCTTGTCGACGGGCGTGGCGAGCTTGCCGTAACGCTGCGCGGCGGCCTCGCGGCGGGCCGGGTCCAGCAGCGCGGCGCGCACGCGCAGCCAGCGGTCCATGCCGTCGTTTTCGTCGACGGGGATGCGCAGGTAGCGGAAGTTCTCGGCCGGGGTGTCGCGCACGCCGGCGAGGTAGACGCGCTGGCCGTCGAGGTCCACCGGCGCCATGTAGTTGTTGAACTCGCGCGCCTGGCCCGACGCATCGCGCAGCTTGTAGCTGAACGAGGCGCCCACGTTGCGCAGCTCCTTCTGCTGGCGCACCTTCGCGCCCGAGCCGAGGTGGGCCTGCACGCTGTCGACGAGGTCGACCTTGCGCACGTCGGTGCCGCCGTCGGTGGGCTGCAGGTTCTCGACGTTGATGGCGCGCAGCCCGGTGAACTCGACGGAGAGCTTCTCGCCGTCGGCCACGCCCACCAGCGGCAGCGTGCCGGACGTGCCCACCATGCCGTCGAGGTCGAAGCCCTTCACGCCCGCCTGCAGCGGCAGCGCGCGCAGCTTCAGGCGCGAGCCGCCGTCGTCGAAGCTGCTCTGGTAGATGGCCACGCCGCGGTGGAACGCGGGTTCGTTGACCTTCACGGTGACGGGCGTGGCCTCGCCCGTGTCGCGGTCGTGCACGACGATGTCGCTCGCGAAGAGCTTCGGCATGCCGGTCTCGTAGTACTCGACGATGAACTTCTTCAGCTCGATGTCGAACGGCAGGTCCTGCAGCACCACGCCGTCCTGCTGCGTGAGGATCGCGGTGCCGCGCCGGGCGCCCTCGGGCACCTCGATGTTGCCGCGGAAGGTCAGCGTGCCCGGGCCCAGGCGGTGTTCGGCCGGCACGTCCTTCACGAGGCCGGCGCCGTGGTACGCCGTCTTGCCCTGCAGCAGCATCTGCACGCGCACGATCAGGTCGCCGTCGAACAGCCCGCCGATGCAGATCAGCACGATGGCCGAGTGCGCCGCGATGTAGCCGAGCTTGTTGGCCGCGCCCTTGCGCGCGGCGATCATCGTGCCGCGCCAGGCGCCGTCCTCGCGCCGCTCCTGCACCTTCGCGCGCCAGCCGTGGCCGGCCAGCACGCCGGTGACCCGTGCGTACGCCTGCTCGGGCGTCTCGGCCAGGTCGGCCTGCCCGCGGTGGTGGAACGAGAGCAGGCTCTGCTCGCGCACCTGTTCCTTGTACTGGCGCAGGTCGGCGAGGATCTTCGGCGTGTTGCGCACGATGCACAGCGTGGTGGACACCACGAGGAACGCGAGGATCAGCAGGAACCACCACGCGCTGTAGACGCGCGTGAGGCCCACCGTGGTGAACAGCTGCGACCAGAACGGCCCGAACTGGTTGACGTAGTTCGCGGCGGGTTCGTTCTGCTTGACCACGGTGCCGATCACGGACGCGATGCAGATCAGCGTCAGCAGCGAGATCGCGAAACGCATCGACGACAGCAGCTCGACGGCGTCGCGCAGCAGGCGCGAGCCGGAACGCACGCGGATGCCGGAGGTGGAGGCGGCCATGGACTTCAGGCGGTACGGGAGAGAAGCGGGCTCGGCGGCCGCGGGATCAAAAAAGGCCGGTCAACGACCGGCCTCTTGGAGCAGCGAGCCCGCGGGAAGTTCAGCGCATCCCGGCGATGTAGTCGGCGACGGCCTTGATCTCGGCGTCGTTCATCTTCGCGACCACGCCCACCATCTGCGGGCTGTTGGTGCGGGTGTTGCCGCGGAAGGCGAGCAGCTGGGCGACCGTGTAGTCGGCGTGCTGGCCGCGCAGGCGCGGGTACTGGGCCGGCAGGCCGCTGCCGGTGGGGCCATGACAGCCCGAACAGGCGGGCACGCCACGGTCGGCGATGCCACCGCGGTAGATCTTCTCGCCGAGGGCGATGGTGGCCTTGCTCTTGGCCGTGCCGTTCGACGGGGCCTTGCTGGCGTAGAAGGCGGTGACGTTGCGGATGTCTTCCTCGCTCAGCGTGGAAGCGAAGCCCTTCATCACGGCGTTCTTGCGCTTGTCTTCCTTGAAGTCGTGCAGCTGCTTGGCCAGGTACTCGGGGTGCTGCCCCTTGAGCAGCGGGTTCGCGGGCGCACCCCGCGTGTTGTCGGCCACGTGGCACGCGGCGCAGACGTTGGTGGAGATGGCCTCTCCCTTGGCCAGGTCAGGCTTCGCGGGTGCGTGGTCCGCGGCGACTGCCGGCGCGGAGAGCGAAGCGGTCAACAGGAGGCTGGACAACACAGGTGCAAAAGACTTCATGGCGTGAGGCGATTCCTTGTGCAAAACCGGGGGATTTTACAATGCGATTTTTGGGCGTCTGAATGACCGAGCAAAACAATTCGAAACCCCCGGTCCCGGAGCTCCCGAGCGCGGAGAAGTTGGCACTCGCCTGGACCCACACCGCCCGGTTCCTCACCACGGCCAGCCAGCTGGAGCACCTGCCCGCCACCGAACTGCCCGAAATCGCCTTCGTGGGCCGTTCCAACGCCGGCAAGTCCACCGCGATCAACACGCTGACCCAGCAGAAACGCCTGGCTTTCGCCTCGAAGACGCCCGGTCGCACGCAGCACATCAACCTGTTCGAACTGGGCCCGAAGCTGCAGGCCGACACCCTGTTCGCCGACCTCCCCGGGTACGGCTACGCCGCCGTGGCCCGTGGCGCCAAGCTGCGCTGGCAGAAAGTGATGGCCGACTACCTCGAGCTGCGCCGGTCGCTCGCCGGGGTGGTGCTGATGGTCGACTCGCGGCTCGGCTTCACCGACCTCGACCGCCAGCTGCTCGAGTTCGTGGCCCCGCGCGTGGGCAACGGCTCGGTCAAGCTGCTGGTGCTGCTGACCAAGTCCGACAAGCTCAACCGCCGCGACGCCGACAAGGCGCTGGCCGCCGCGCAGGACGTGCTGGGCGAGCTGTCCACCGACGAGGCCGACGTCAGCATGTCGCTGTTCTCCGCCCTCTACAAATCCGGGGTCGGCGACGCCGCCCAGGTGCTGCACGGCTGGACCCACCCCGAAGGAAGCCCCGCGCCATGACCGTCACCGTCCAGGACATCACGCTTCCCCACGGCATCACCCTCAGCTGCCGCGTGGCCGGCCCCGAGGGGGCCCCGGTGCTGATGTTCCTGCACGGTTTCCCCGAAGCGGCCTTCGTCTGGGACGAGCTGCTCGAACACTTCGCCGGCCGCTACCGCTGCGTGGCGCCGAACCTGCGCGGGTACGAGCGCTCGTCCGCGCCGGCCGGCGTAGAGCCCTACCGCGCCAAGCACCTGATCGGCGACATCCGCGCCCTGATCGAGGCGTTCGGCGGCAAGCTGGCCGCGCTGGTCGCGCACGACTGGGGCGGCGCGGTGGCGTGGACCTTCACGGCCGCGTTCCCGGCGCTCGTCGAGCGCCTGGTCATCGTGAACTCGCCGCACCCGGCGGTGTTCCTGCGCGAGCTGCTGAACAACCCGGTGCAGCAGGCCGCCAGCGCCTACATGAACGACTTCAACGAGCCGGGTTCGGAAGACCGGCTCGCCGAGGACGACTTCGCGCGGCTGTGGAAGCTGTTCACCCGCATGGGCGCCACCGACCCGAACCACCCGGGCGGCGGCTGGCTCACCGACGAGGTGCGCGCGCAGTACCGCGCCGTGTGGTCGGCCGGGCTCACGGGGCCCGTCAACTACTACCGCGCCTCGCCGCTGCGCCCACCCACCGGGCCCGACTCGGCGGTGCACGGCGTGGTCTTCCCGCCCGAGGCGGTGACCGTGAAGGTGCCGGTGCACGTGGTGTGGGGCGAGGCCGACATGGCGTTGCCGCCCTCGCTGCTCGACGGCCTCGAGGCCTTCGTGCCCCACCTCACGGTGGCGCGCATCCCCGGGGCCACCCACTGGATCGTGCACGAGATGCCCGTCCGCGTGGCGGCCGAGATCGAGGCCGCGCTGTCGCGCTGATGCGGGCCGCTCAGGCGCCGGGGGCGTCCACGCGGCGCATCAGCGCGTCCACGGCGCGCTGCACGAGCGCGTTCACGTTGACGTCTTCCACCAGGTCGGCCTGGCGCAGGCGCTCCAGTGCCCGTTGGGTGACGGAGTGCGTGCGGCCCGGGGCCTCGCCGGCGTAGACGAAGTACGAGCCGCGCGGGCTGCGCCACAGCAGCTGGGCCTGCGTCCAGCGGCCGTTCAGGAAGATGCGCTGGCGCACGCCCGGCGTGACGTGGGTCACCCAGTCGGCCGGGTCCTGCTTCGACACGGGCGTGGTCTCGGTCATCAGCGCCGCGGGCACGGTGTCCATCGACGCGAGGTCGATCAGCGAGTCGCGGAAGCCGCCGTCGTCGTCGGCGGGCGCCGTCACTTCCTCGCGCAGGCGGCGCACGATCTCCTCGGGCGACAGCGCGGCGTCGGGCGCGGCGCCGCCACGCGGGCCGGGGCGCAGCGCCTCGGTGTGCACGGTCACCAGGTCGTCGAGCACGGCCTGGCGTTCGGCGGCGGGCAGGTCGATGGCGGCCATGCCGGCGCGCAGTTTCTGCAGCATGCCCGGCAGCACGGCCAGCAGCCGCTGGCGGCTCTGGGGCTGGTCGGGCGGGTTCAGGCTCCAGACGAGTTCGTCGAGGACCTTCACGTAGCCGTTGGTGACGTCCGACGTGTCGCCGTGCTGGAGCATGGACGTGGCGAGCACCTTGGCCCACGCGCCCGTGATGAAGCGGCGGATGACGGGCGTGGTGCGCACCGGCGCGAGCTGCTCCGACAGCCGCGCCGAGATCTGCTGCTGCAGCTGGTCGGACTGCTCCGCGCGCAGCAGCGTCTCGATGGACGAGCGCGCCGCGTCCTGCTGCTGGTGCAGCTGGTCGTCGAGGAAGGCGTCCAGCTGGGCGAGGGCGCGCACGTACTGCTCGGCGTCCTGACGCGGGCGGGCGGTGAGGTCGCCGATCAGCCGGTCGGTGTTGCCGAGCAGCGCCACGAGGCGCGGGTCGCCCGGGTTCGGGTAGGCCGACGCGGCGTTGACGATGCGGGCCATGAACAGCCACACCGGGTGTTCGTGGCGGTCGAGCATGTCGGGGTCGTTGAGCGCGATGCGCAGCGCCGGCACCTGCAGCCGGCCCAGCTGCGAGCGCAGCACCGGGTTCAGGCCGGGGTCGGAGACGATCACCTCGAACAGCCGGGCGATGAGTTCGATGATCTGGCGTTCCACCGACGCGCCGGTGTTGGCCAGCAGCGACGCACGGTGCTCCACGAGCTTCGGCGCGGGCGCGGCGGCGCCGGACACGGACGGCATGCGGCTCAGCAGCGCCTCGACCCGCGACAGCGCGTCGTCGAGTTCACCCGGCGCGGCGGTGGCGGCCGGGCCTTCGGGCATCGTGCGGCGCAGCGCCTCGAGGGCGCCGGGCTGCGTCACGTTGACCTCGGGGTTGCGCACGCCCACGCCGGGCGCGAACACCACGGTGCGGTAGATGCTGGGCGTGACGCCCTTGCGTTCCAGGCGGGACGTGGCCGCGGCCCACGACTTCTTCAGCAGCGGGGCGATGGCCGTGGCCGACAGGCGCAGCAGCAGCGCCTGCAGCACCGGCGGGACCGGCAGCGCGTCGGCCGCGTCGGCGAGCGCCTTCGCGTAGACGCGGGGGCGCATGGGGTTGGATTCGGCGGTGACGTGTTCCTGGCCGCGCAGCGTGGACGTGAAGGTCTGCAGCTCGCGCAGTTCCCACTCGGCCGCGGTGTCGATCTCCTGGATGGCGCGCGACAGCCCGATCTCGGACTCGACACGTGTCTCGTCCATCAGGTGCAGGCCGCCGAGGCCGCTCGAGGCCAGCGAGGTGCCGGTGGGGGTGTCGTCGGAGGGGTTCAGTTCCGCGACGACGGCGTCGCGCAGCGCGTCGACGAAGCGGCGCTGGAACGTGACCTGGTGCTGGGCCAGCGCCTGGGCGAGGTCGAAGTGGTGCTGGCGTTCGGCGGCGGCGAGCAGGCCGTCGCCGGAGTGGCGCAGCTGGCTCTGGATGGCCGCGAGCGTGCGGGCGATGAGGTCGGCCGACTGGCCGAGTTCGGCATCGACGAAGGATTGGAGCAGGGGAGGAACTACGGTCGCCATCCGCGTCATTATGCGGCGACCGCGAAAACGCGTTGGTGAGGAAAAGCGACGGGAACAGCCCGCAAAAAAGGGCTGCCGAAGCAGCCCTTTTCGATGTGCGCGAGGCAACTGGCCGGACCGGAGGGGTCCGGCCGGGACATCACATGTCCATGCCCATGCCGCCCATGCCACCCATGCCGCCGCCCATGCCGCCACCGGCAGGAGCGTCTTCCTTCGGCGACTCGGCGATCATGGCTTCCGTCGTCAGCATCAGCGAGGACACCGAAGCGGCGTTCTGCAGGGCCGTGCGGGTCACCTTCGTCGGGTCGAGAATGCCCATCTCGATCATGTCGCCGTACGTGTCGTTCGCAGCGTTGAAGCCGTAGTTGCCCTTGCCGGCCAAGACGGCGTTGACGACCACGCTGGCTTCGCCGCCGGCGTTGTAGACGATTTCACGGAGCGGGGCTTCGATGGCGCGCAGGACCAGCTTGATGCCGGCGTCCTGGTCGGCGTTGTCACCCTTGATGGCGCCAGCCGATTGCTTGGCGCGCAGCAGGGCCACGCCACCACCGGCCACGATGCCTTCTTCCACCGCCGCACGCGTGGCGTGCAGGGCGTCTTCGACGCGGGCCTTCTTTTCCTTCATCTCGACTTCGGTGGCGGCGCCGACCTTGATCACGGCAACACCGCCGGCCAGCTTGGCCACGCGCTCTTGCAGCTTTTCACGGTCGTAGTCGCTCGTGGCTTCCTCGATCTGCACGCGCACTTGCTTGACGCGGGCTTCGATGTCGCCAGCAGCACCGGCGCCGTCGATGATCGTGGTGTTTTCCTTGCCCACTTCGACGCGCTTGGCCTGGCCGAGGTCGGCCAGCGTGACCTTCTCGAGGGTCAGGCCGACTTCTTCGGCGATGACCTTGCCGCCCGTCAGGATGGCGATGTCTTCGAGCATGGCCTTGCGGCGATCGCCGAAGCCAGGGGCCTTCACGGCGACGACCTTCAGGATGCCGCGGATCGTGTTGACCACCAGGGTCGCCAGCGCTTCGCCTTCGACTTCTTCAGCGATGATCAGCAGCGGACGGCCGGCCTTGGCCACTTGCTCCAGCACCGGCAGCAGGTCACGGATGTTGCTGATCTTCTTGTCGAAGAGCAGAACGAACGGGTTGTCCAGCAGCGCCGATTGCTTCTCGGGGTTGTTGATGAAGTAGGGCGACAGGTAGCCGCGGTCGAACTGCATGCCTTCGACGACGTCGAGTTCGCTGTCCAGCGACTTGCCGTCTTCGACGGTGATGACGCCTTCCTTGCCGACCTTGTCCATCGCGTCGGCGATGATCTTGCCGATGGATTCATCGCTGTTGGCCGAGATCGAGCCGACTTGAGCGATTTCCTTCGACGTGGTGGTGGCCTTCGAGGCCTTCTTCAGCTCGGCGACCAGGGCCGTGACGGCCTTGTCGATGCCGCGCTTCAGGTCCATCGGGTTCATGCCCGCGGCCACGTACTTCATGCCTTCGCGGACGATGGCCTGGGCCAGCACCGTGGCGGTGGTGGTGCCGTCACCGGCGTTGTCGCTGGTCTTGGAAGCGACTTCCTTGACCATCTGGGCGCCCATGTTCTGGAGCTTGTCCTTGAGCTCGACTTCCTTCGCGACCGACACACCGTCCTTCGTGACGGTGGGGGCGCCGAACGAACGCTCGAGCACCACGTTGCGGCCCTTCGGGCCCAGGGTCACCTTGACGGCGTTGGCGAGGATGTTCACGCCTTCGACCATGCGCGCGCGGGCTTCGCCGCCGAAGACTACGTCTTTTGCTGCCATGTTGATTTCTCCGAATTCTGTGGGGTGCGGTGATTACTTCTCGACGACGGCGAAGAGGTCTTCTTCGCGCATCACGAGCAGCTCGTCGCCGTCGACCTTGACGGTCTGGCCGCTGTACTTGCCGAACAGCACGCGGTCGCCGACCTTGACGCTCAGGGCGACGAACTCGCCCTTGTCGTTGCGCTTGCCGGTGCCGATGGCGATGACTTCACCCTGGTCCGGCTTTTCAGCGGCGGCGTCGGGGATCACGATGCCGGAAGCGGTCTTGGTTTCTTGTTCCAGGCGCTTGACGACCACGCGGTCGTGCAACGGACGAAGTTTCATAGCATCTCCTTGATGACTCGATATCGAACTTCTGCAGGGCAGAAATCGCTAGTTGGCGATCACTGACTATATGCAGCGGTCCGCGTCGATAAGGCCTCGGACCGCTGTTGGCACTCGATCGGGTCGAGTGCTAGCAGGGCGGATTATAGGGAGCCGGGTCCGGCTGGCAAGACCCGGCTGCTGGCTTTGGGCCAGAGCTTGCTGAAGTTGGGACGGAGCGGGCGGGTTCAAGGGTGGGATCGGTTCACCCGGCGCGAGCGCGATACCGCTCTATCCACCCCACGGACTGCACGACGCCCCCGAATGGAAAGAAGTGCAGGGTGACCTTTCCGTGTGCTTCCGTCAGGCCGGCGGCCAGGCGATCGACGAAACGATCCGGACCGGCCGTGCCGAGCAGCTTGCCGATCGATATGCCGTACTTGGACCACACCGATGCGCAGGCGCCGACACCACACATCGCTGCGTAGCGCGCCAGCACCGCGACGCCGGCGGGGCCCGGCACGCCCACGCGCACGGGATGTTCGATGCCGCGCTCGCGCAGCGCCTTCAACCAGGTCAGGACGACGTCGGCATCGAAGACGAACTGCGTGACGATCCAGGGTGTCATGCCCCGCGCCTCGATGTCGTTGCACTTGCGGTGGAGCACGTCCCATCGCTCGGCCGGGCTCATGACCGGATGGCCTTCCGGATGGCCGCCCACGCCGATCACCTGGATGCCCGAGCGCTCGAACGCGCCGGTCCTGATCAGCGAGGCACTGTCGGAGAAGGGGCCCGCCGGGGTGGCCGGGTCGCCCGCGATCACGAAGCAGCGCTCGACGCCGGCTTCGGCGACCGCGCGCTCGACGAACGAATGGAAGTCGGCGCGGGAGGCGACCCGCCGCGCGGAGATGTGCGGCATCGGCTCGAAGCCGAGGCTGCGCACGGCGCGGGCCGCGGCCAGGCGGGCGTCGTCGTCCTCGCTGGCCAGCCAGGGAATGGCAATGGTGGATGAGGGCGGCAGGCGGGGCGCCGCCGTGATCAGTGCCGGGATGTCCTTCGCGCCCGCTTCCAGCGAATGGCCGTCGGTGATGTGGCGTCCCGGCCGCATCAGTCCTTGGGCGGCGCCTCGTCGCCGTAGAACATCACCCCCAGCTGGATGCGCTCGCGCCCGCTGTCGACGCGGTGCCGGTTCGTGTCACGCAGCGAGTAGACGCAACCGCAGTACTCCTGCTGGTAGAAGTTCTCGCGCTTGCTGATCTCGATCATGCGGGCCGAGCCACCACCCTTGCGCCAGTTGTAGTCCCAGTACATCAGCCCGGGATAGCGGGCCGCCGCGCGCACGCCGCAGTCGTTGATCTGCTGCATGTTCTTCCAGCGCGAGATGCCCAGGGAACTGGTGATCACCGGGAAGCCGTGCTCGTGCGCATACAGCGCGGTGCGCTCGAACCGCATGTCGAAGCACATGGTGCAACGCACGCCGCGCTCGGGCTCGTGCTCCATGCCCCGGGCCCGCTCGAACCAGTTGTCGCGGTCGTAGTCCGCATCGATGAACGGCACGCCGAACTGCTCGGCGAAGCGGATGTTCTCGTTCTTGCGCAGCTCGTATTCCTGGAGCGGGTGGATGTTGGGGTTGTAGAAGAAGATCGTGTAGTCGATGCCGGAGGCCAGCATGGCCTCCATGACCTCGCCCGAACACGGTGCGCAGCACGAATGCAGCAGCACCTTGTCATGGCCGCCGGGCAACGGAAGGGCCTTGCGTTCGACGGGGGTGTTCATCCGTTGGCTTCTCGGGCGATGGCGCGGCGGCGGGGGGGCGTCACGCCGCGGCGAGCCGCTCCTTCGCCAGCTTCGTCCCCGCCGCCAGCGCTTCCAGCTTGCGCCACGCCACGTGCCGCCCCATCGGGGCCAGGCCGCAGTTCGTGCACGGGAACAGGCGATCCTTCGGCACGAACTGCAGCGCCCGGCCGATGGTGTCGGCCACTTCCTCGGGGGTCTCGACCACGTCGCTGGCGACGTCGATCACGCCCACCAGCACGTCCTTGCCGGCCAGCAGCTTCATCAGGTCGGGCGGGACGTGGGAGTGGATGCATTCCAGGCTCACCTGGTCGATGCGGCTGCGGGCCAGCGCGGGGAACACCGTTTCGTACTGGCGCCACTCCTCGCCGAGGGTGCTCTTCCAGTCGGTGTTGGCCTTGATGCCGTAGCCGTAGCAGATGTGCACCGCCGTCTTGCAGGTCAGGCCCTGCGCCGCGCGTTCGAGCGCCTGCACACCCCAGTCGGCGGCGTCCTTCATGTAGACGTTGAAGGCGGGTTCGTCGAACTGGATGATGTCCACGCCGTCGGCTTGCAGCGCGAGCGCTTCCTGGTTCAGCAGCTCGGCGAACGCGAAGGCCATCTTCACCTTGTCGCCATAGAAGCGGTCGGCCACGGTGTCGACGATGGTCATGGGGCCGGGCAGGGTGAACTTCAGCTTCTTCTTCGTGTGCGCGCGTGCCAGCTGGGCTTCGAACGCATGCACGCGGCCCTTCAGGCGCAGGGCCGACACCACCTGCGGCACCATCGCGTCGTAGCGGTTGTCGCGGATGCCCATCTTCACCTTGTGCTCGAAGTCGATGCCCTCGACCTGCTCGAGGAAGCCGTGCACGAAGTGCTGCCGCGACTGCTCGCCGTCGCACACGATGTCGAGGCCGGCGTCTTCCTGGGCCTTGATCCACAGCAGGGTCGCGTCGGCCTTCGCCAGGCGCAGCGCATCGCCTTCGGCCCGCCATGCGGGCCAGAGCTTGTTGGTTTCAGCCAGCCAGGCGGGTTTGGGCAGGCTGCCGGCGATGGAAGTTTCGAACATCGGAGGGTTTCCTTTTTGGCGAGAGGGGGTGGGGTCAGTGCGCGAAACCGGCGGCCCACTGGTCGAGGACATTCTTGTACGGCTTGATGAAGTGCTCCTCCGCGAACTTCCCCTGCTTGACGGCGAGCTGGCTGCGTTCCTCGCGGTCGTACACGATCTGGGTCAACGAGTAGTCCTGGTTCTTCAGGCTCGGTCGATACAGCTTGCCCGCGGCCGAATTGGCGTTGTAGATCTCGGGGCGGTAGATCTTCTGGAAGGTTTCCATGGTGCTGATGGTGCCGATCAGCTCGAGGTTCGTGTAGTCGGCCAGCAGGTCGCCGTGGAAGTAGAAGGCCAGCGGCGCGACGCTCTTCGGGGGCATGAAGAAGCGCACCTGCATGCCCATCTTCGCGAAGTACTGGTCGGTCGAGGACAGCTCGTCCTGCTGGTACTCGACACCCAGCACCGGATGCCGGTTCTCGGTCCGCCGATAGGTCTTGCTGGTCGACGCGCTGATGCAGATCACCGGCGGCTTGCCGAAGCGCTCCTTGTAGACGTTCGAGTTGGCGAACTGCTGGAACAGCTTGCCATGCAGGTCGCCGAAATCATCGGGGACGCCGAACTCCGCGCGATCGACGTTGTAGCCCGGCAGCAGCACGCTGAAGTCGTAGTCGCGCACGTAGGAGGAGAAGTTGTTCCCCACGATGCCCTCGATGCGCTTGTTCGTCTTCTTGTCGAGGATGTGGGTCTGCAGGATCTCGATCAACGGGAACGCGCCGTTGCCGCTCCCCGCGTCGATGCTCATCTCGACGGAGATGATCTCCAGCTCGACGCTGTAGCGGTCCGCCGTCGGGTTGTCCCAATGGGCGAGGTCGTTGAAGCGGTTGTCGATCATGCGCAGCGTGTTGCGCAGGTTCTGCTGCCGGCTCGCGCCGCGGGCCAGGTTGGCGAAGTTGGTGGTGATGCGCGTGCTGTCCGATGGGTGGTAGTTCTCATCGAAGCAGAGGCTCTTGAGGCTGAAGGTGAGTTCGTCGTTCATGGGGGTCCAGTCGCCTGATGGGTGAGGGAAGGGCCGATCCGGTGTCAGGCCACGGCCACGTCGCCGACCCGGGCGGGCCTGGCGTGGTGCGTCGGATCCAGCAACGGCAACGCCCGTCGGACCGCCAGCCGGGCCCGTTCGATCAGGGCCTCGTCCTGCAGGCGGTAGTTCGCGAAATCCTTGTCGGTGGCGTAGACGCCCAGGGGCAGCGTGCGCGCCTGGAAGAAGCTGAACAGCGGCCGCAGCTGGTGGTCGATCACCAGGGCGTGGCGCTCGCTGCCGCCGGTGGCGGCCAGCAGGACCGGCTTGTCGATCAGGGCGTCCTGGTGGACGAAGTCGAAGAAGTGCTTGAACAACCCGGTGTAGGCGCCGCGGAACACCGGCGTCGCCACCACCAGCACGTCGGCCTGCTCCACCGCCACGAGTTCCTGCTCCACCACGCCGGGTAGGTGGTCGCGCCAGACCGCGCCGGCGAGCCGCGGGGCCAGCTGCCCCAGTTCGACCAGGCGCTGCGCGCACGGGAGTTCGTCGGAGATCAGGTCCAGCAGGTGTTCCGCCAGGGCAGCGGACCTGGAGGGGCGTTGCAGCCCGCCGGAAACGGCGACGAGGCGGAGGGGGCGCGTCATTCTGGTGTTCGTGTGGAGGAGCAGTGGGAACGAATGCTAGGGGCCCTGTTCGATGAAGTAAAATGGTTAAATCTCATCGAACCATGAACTGCATTCATTCGACTGCTGCGCGCCCCCGGCCGGGTCCGCCCGCGGACCGGACCCGGCACCACCCGCCGTCAGAAGGTCGACGGCGCCAGGTACGGCATGGTCCACAGCGTGACCTGCAGCGTCACCGACTTGAACCACGCCGCGTGCATCGCGTCCACCTCCGCGGGCGAGTGGCCCTTGTTCGCGAGGAAGGGCTTGATCGTGGCGGTGATGGGCACGATGAACGCGATCAGGTAGCGCAGGTGGATGTGCTGCGATGGCGACACGATGCCGTCGGTGCGGTTCTTCCGCGCGCTCGTGTGGCGCGGGCCGATCTGGCGACGGACGGGACGAGGGTGGAGGCGATGGGGAGCACGGCGGCCAGCGAGACGCTGCCGGCCGCCACGAGAAGGTCGCGCCTTCCGGGGTTGAAATCCTTGCTGAGGGGTGTCATTGCGTTCTCCTGGTGCGTGATTCACTCGACGGGGCATCGTCGCCCGCGCCGGTGTTCGCGTCACCAATCGGGAGGGCGAGGGCGGGATGCGCCGCGAGGAACGTCCGGAAGGCACCCGAAAGGATGAGACGGGCGCCCTGCCCCTTTCGGTCGAGGGTGTGGAAACCGTTTGGGGACATGTGGGCGCGGGGCGGGGCGAACACCATGGACGGCCCCCTCACTTCATGGAGACCCCTCATGTCCGCTTCCTCCGCTTCCACGGCCTCGGCCGAGACCCGCTTCATCGAGGTGGGCGGCGACACGCTCGCCTACCGCGACATCGGCCCGGCGAGCGCCCCCGCGCTGCTGCTCGTCAACCGCTTCCGCGGCACGATGGACCACTGGGACCCGGCCCTGGTCGACCGGTTCGCCACCGAGCGGCGCGTCGTCATGTTCGACCAGCCCGGCTTCGCGCGGTCGGCGGGCACCCCGCCCGACACCCTGGCAGGCCTCGCGTCGACCGTGGCCGGCGTGGCGCGCGGCCTGGACATCGAACGGTTCGACGTGCTCGGCTTCTCGATGGGCGGCACCGTCGCGCTGCAGCTGCTGCTGGACCACCCGCAGCGCGTGCGCCGCGCGGTCATCGCGGGGTCGGTCCCGGGCCACGTGCCGGGCGACGTGCCGTCCAACCAGGTCGCGGGCAACGAAGTGTGGGCGGTGGCGACAAAACCGGAGAACGTCGACGAGGACTTCCTCTACCTGTTCTTCGAACCGTCGACGACGAGCCAGGCGGCGGGGCGCGCGTACCTCGACCGCCTGAAGCAGCGCCAGGACGCGTTCGCGAAGCAGGTCGACGCGGCGGCGTGGCAGGCGCAGCTGAAGTCGGCGGGCAGCGTGCGCGACCCGTCCACCTCGCTGCTGCCGCGCCTGAAGGCGATCCACCACCCGGTGCTGGTCGCCAACGGCCGGCACGACATCATGGCGCCCACCTACGCGTCGTTCGCGATGGCCCAGGCCCTGCCGGACGGCTGGCTGACGATCTACCCGGACTCGGGGCACGGGTTCCTGTTCCAGTACCCCGAGGTGTTCGCGGACGACGTGTTGCGGTTCCTGCGGTAGGGGCTGATGCCGGGCGGGCCCCGCCGCAGCGGTTCATGAGCTGGGCGTCGCCCTGCCGGAACTGGTTCACTACACGCTCGCACGTCGCCTTGGCGGCGCCGCACTGTACGCGCATCGCCAGGCGCATGCCGTCCGCGTCCTGAACCAGCGTCCGCTTGACGGCCGTCGGGTGGGCCGGGTGCGCGGGCGACGTGATGGACCAGAACGCGTTTTCCGCGGGGTCCTTGACGACGTACCAGTCGTTTTCCTCGCGGATGGTGACACCCTGCTTGAGGCGGAGGGCGTCCAGCGCGGCTTGTGGCGTGGCATAGGTGATCTCGACCTGGGGGCTCGCCGGTGGCGTGGCGTCGGCCGCGTGCGCGGCGGGCAGGCACGCGATGGTGCAGGCGATCGCGCTGGCGATCGCGCAGAGGGCCCTCGCCGGAATGGAACGGAAACCTTCGATCACGCGACCTCCCCGGGCCATTGGTTCTTGACGGGCGCCCACTCTACGGGAAACGGGAGGGGGCGTGCCGCGACAGGTTAGGGATGTCGCCGGCCGGCATCGGCTCCTAGCATCGCCGGCTCCTGGGAGCCCCACATGATGCACCTCCGACTCGGGGCCACGGCCATGCTGTTCGCCGCGGCCGCCGCTGCCGCGTCCGGCCCCGACGCGGCCGCCACCGCCCGCGCGTCCGTGGTCGCCACCGACCTCGCCAACGCGTCCACCGTGGCCTTCTGCGACGAGCGCGCGCCCGGCCGGGTGGCCGCGGTCCGCGCCGCCTGGGCGGACTGGCGCCAGCGCAACGACGTCGAGCAGGTGACGCGGCGCACCGATCCGGCGTGGATCGGGAAGGTGCGGCAATCCGTCGACGCGAACCGTGCGGCGCTGCACGCGAAGATGGCCGAACGCGGTGCACCCGACGCGGTGTGCGACGCGTTGCCGGCCGCATGGCGCGAGGCCGGGATGGACATGCGCGCCCGGTACCCGCTCGCCTATGCCGATGCCGCGCCCGCGCCGACCCCGTCGCCGGTGGCTTCCGCCAGCGGCACGCTGTTCACCGTGGCGCAGCTCCAGCGCCACTACGCCACCGGTTCGCTCGACGAACGCCGCGCCCGCCTGCGCGCGCCGCTGTTCGTGAAGGGCACGGCGGTGCGGCGCGGCGACCGGTGGGTCCTCGTCCAGGACGATGGCGTCCACGTGGCGCGGCTGTCGGTCGCGCCGGATTTTTCGCTGGCCGCGCACGAAGGGCGTGACATCGTGCTGGCCGGGTCGCTCACGGAACTGCCGTCCTCCGTGGCCTTCCTGCAGAACGGTCGCGTGGTGGCCGACCCGTCCGGGCTCGTGGCGTCGCCGTTGTCCGATGAGGACTGGCTCGTGCGCAAGGGCGTGCCCGTCGAACGTGTGCGAACGAAGCCGGGAGCGGGTGTCGCGTCCGGCGACATCGAGGCCGTGCTGTTCTCGGGCAAGGCCGCGATGCTGCTGCTCGACGACGGCTGGTTGTACGACCGCAATGGCGCGCCGCCGCCGTCGGACCTCGACGTGAAGGCCTCGCGCGAACTCGAGCCTCAGCACTGGCACCGGTGGAAGTCCGCCGGCGGCGGCAAGTACCTCGTGCGCCGCGCCGACGCACGCGGGAGACTGTCCGAAGACTGGAAACCCCTCTCGGGGATGTGGCGGGTCAAGCCGTGGCCGGACGGCCCGTCGATCGTGGGCGGCTTCGCCAAGGCGGACTTCTTCGGCAGCATCGCCACGGGCGGCACCTACACGAAGCAGGTGTGGTTCTTCCGACGCGACGGGACCTTCAGCACCCTCGGCTTCTCGCAGAGCGGCGCCGGGTCCCTGGCGGCGATGAACGGTTTCACCGCCGGCCAGACCACGGTGCGGGACACGGCGGGGGCGCGGACGTCCGGCTTCGCGAGCGGTGGCGGGGTCACCGTCTCGAACCAGCGGTCCGGTGGCGACGGATCCGGCAACCGCGGCACCTACACGGTCGACCGCTACGCCCTCGAACTGCACTTCGACGACGGCCGGGTGGCGCGCGTGTTCTCGTTCCCGTGGGACGACAAGCGCACGAGCGCCTGGATCAACGACGCGGCGTACCTCGAGAACCGCTGAGCCCGATCAATGCGCCGTCGGCGCCTGCAGCCGCTCGACCTCGCGCGCGACCAGACGTTCGCGCCAGTTGCCGAGGACCAGCAGCACGACCAGCCCGTGGATCGCCAGGCCGAGGCCCCAGCCGGTCAGCGGGAACATGTGCCACCGGAAGCCACCGGTCAGGCCGTTGATCAGGAAGAGGCCGAGGTTCACGGCGACGAACACCAGGGCGTGGATCATCCAGCCGGTCTTGAGCGCCACGCGGCGGCGGGCCAGGTGGTGCAGCGAAGCGGTGTCGGTGGGGGCGGTGTGGCGGCGGGTCATGTGGATCTCCTGGTTGGATGGGAGCCATCGTGCGCCCGGCGAGCGCCCCCGGCGAACCGTCTGCGACGGACGGCGCCTGCGTGGTGTGAACCGACGGTGGGGCGGCGCGAGCGGTGCCTGCCGCGAAGCCCCCCTATACTGCGCCGATCATGCGCCGCGTCCTGACGCTCTTCCTCCTGCTGGTCCTCCCGCTGCAGCTCTCCTGGGCCGTGGCCGCGGTGTATTGCCAGCACGAGGCGGTCGCCCAGGAGTCGACGCACGTGGGTCACCACGAACACCAGCATGCCCAGGGTGACGAGGCGACCGGCGACCTGGCGAAGCAGAACGCCCCCGAGCAGAAGGACGCGGCCGACAAGCCGCAGTGTGTCGACGACGACTGCGCCTACTGCCACCTGGCCTGCCTGAAGACCGTGGGCGCTCCGGTCGTCGTGCTCGAAGTGATCCCCGGATCGATCTTCGCGGGGCATCCGGTCTCCCCGCTCGAATCGCACATGAACGGTCGCATCGACCGCCCCAACTGGCGCGCCGCCTAGTCCGGCGCGCCCACCCTTTCCCGATCAGTTCCCACTGACAGCCCGGAGGCTGCGCCGGACTCTCCCCACGTTGTTCTTCAACTCTGGAGTGTTCGATGCGTTTGCACCTCGCGCCGCTGCTCGCGGTCGCCTTGGCCCTGCCGGCCCCGTTCTCCCACGCCGCCGATCCCGCGGACGTGGCCCTTCCATCCCGGTCGCTGTCGCTGCGCGATGCGCTCGACCGCGCGATGGCCCACAACCCCGAACTGACCTCGGCCCGGCGGGAGCTCGAGGCGACCGAAGGCGCCCGCCAGCAGTCCTCCGCCTACCCCAACCCCACGCTCGGGCTCGACGTCGAGGACACCCGACGGGCCACCCGTTCCACCACCGTGCTGCTGAGCCAGCCGATCGAGCTGGGCGGCAAACGCGCCGCGCGCATCGCGGTGGCCGACCGTGCGCGGGACGTGGCCGAGGCCCGGTTCGCGGCCCAGGTCGCCCAGGTCCGGGCGGCCGTCACCACCGCGTACTTCGACGCGCTGGTGGCGCAGGAGCGCGTCCGCCTGGCCGAGCGTTCGCTGTCGCTGGCCGAGGGCGCCTCGGGTGCCGCGGCCAAGCGCGTGATCGCCGGGAAGATCTCGCCCGTCGATGAAACCCGGGCGCGTGTCGCCGAATCGGGCGTGCGCCTCGAACTGCTCCAGGCGCGCAGCGAACAGCGCACGGCCCTGCACGCGCTGCGGGCCGCCACCGGGGCGTCGCCGGGGACGTTCGATGCGGTGTCCGGCGCGGCCCCGGAACTGCCGGCGCCGATGGCCGAGGCGGAACTGGCCCGGCGGCTCGCCACGGCGCCCGCCGTGCGCCAGGCCCGGCGGGACACGGAGCGGTTCGCCGCCCTCGCCGAGGTGGAGCGCGCCCGCGGCGTCCCGGACCTGACGGTCAGCGTGGGCGCGAAGCGGGACGCCGAGGCCGGCCGCACCCTGGCCGTGCTGGGCGTCTCCGTGCCGATCCCCGTGTTCGACGCCAACCGCGGCGCGCAGGTCGAGGCGCTGCGGCGCGTCGACCAGGCCGTGGCCGACGCGCGCACCGTGTCGCTCCGGGTCGAGGCCGACGCCTTGCAGGCGCACGAGCGGATGCTCACCGCGCAGGCGGAGGTCGAGTCGCTCCAGCGCGACGTGTTGCCCGGTGCCCAGGGCGCCTACGACGCCGCGGTCAAGGGATTCGACCTCGGCAAGTTCGGCTTCCTCGATGTCCTCGACGCCCAGCGCACCTTGCTGGCGGCGAAGGGGCAGTACCTGCGCGCGCTCGCCGAGACGCACCGTTCCCGCATCGCGCTGGACCGTCTCCTGGGCGCTTCCGAAGAGATCACGCCGGCCGACGCGCCGGCCCAGCACTGAGGTTCCGATGAATTTCGACAAACACGACACGGCGTCCAAGGTCGGACGCAAGCAACTGATCGCGATCGTGGCCCTGATCGTCCTGGGCGTGGTCGCGGCCGTGGCCATCCTGCGCTCGGGCGACGATCACGGCGAACACGGGGGCCACGGGCACGAGGAGGCCCGGGGCCATGCGGACGGCGAACACCACGACGAGAAGGCCGGCGACGGTCACGACCACGACCACGACAAGGGCCATGGCGACGGCGAACACCACGAAGAGGCCAGGCCGAAGAAGGACGACCACGGCGCCGAGGCGAAGCCGGCCGGCGAGGCGGGCCGCATCGCGATGACCGATGCACAGGTGAAGGCGGCGGGCATCGCCGTCGAGACGGCGACCGCGGCGGCCATCCGGTCGACGCTGCAGCTGCCGGGCGAGATCCGCTTCAACGAGGACCGCACGGCACACGTGGTGCCGCGGGTCGGCGGCGTGGTGGAGGCCGTGTCCGCGAACCTCGGGCAGCAGGTGAGGAAGGGGCAGGTGCTCGCCGTGGTGTCGAGCGCCACGGTCTCGGAGCAGCGCAGCAGCCTGCGCGCCGCGCAGCAGCGGCTCGTGCTCGCGCGCACGACCTACGAGCGCGAGAAGACGCTGTGGGAGGAGAAGATCTCGCCGCAGCAGGACCTGCTGCAGGCGCAACAGGCGTTGCGCGAAGCGGAGATCGCGGTCGCCAACGAGCAGCAGAAGCTCGGCGGGATCGGTGCGGGCGCCGGTGCGGGGCCGCTCGGCCGTTACGAACTGCGCGCGCCCTTCGACGGGATGGTCGTCGAGAAGCACATCGCGCTCGGCGAAATGGTCAAGGAGGACACGCAGGTGTTCACCATCTCCGACCTGTCCTCCGTCTGGGCCGAACTCAGCATCGGCGCGAAGGACCTCGACCAGGTGCGCGTGGGCGCCAAGGTGCAGGTGCGCTCGGCGGCGTCCGAGGCGCGTGCGAACGGCACCGTCTCGTACGTGGGCTCGCTGATCGGCGAGCAGACGCGCACCGCGAAGGCCCGCGTGACACTGACCAATCCCGAACTCACCTGGCGGCCGGGCCTGTTCGTCAACGTCGACATCGTCGGCTCGGAGGCGGCCGTCCCGGTGACGGTGTCGTCCGAGGCCGTGCAGATGGTGAACGAGCAGCCCGTCGTGTTCGTCAAGGTGCCGGGCGGGTTCCTCCCGCAGCCGGTGCGCACCGGCCGGAGCGATGCGACGCGGGTCGAGATCGTGAGCGGGCTGCGCGAAGGCGCGGCCCATGCCGCGGCCGGCAGCTTCATCGTCAAGTCGGAGCAGGGCAAGGCCTCCGCCTCCCATGAACACTGATCGGATCGGACACACCCATGTTTGAACGACTGATCCGCTTCGCCATCGAGCAGCGATGGCTCGTGATGCTCGCCGTGCTCGGCATGGTCGGGCTCGGCGTCTACAACTACCAGAAGCTGCCCATCGACGCGGTGCCCGACATCACCAACGTCCAGGTGCAGATCAACACCGCGGCGCCGGGCTATTCGCCGCTCGAGACCGAACAGCGCATCTCGTACCCGATCGAGACGGTGATGGCGGGGCTGCCGGGCCTGCAGCAGACGCGGTCGCTGTCCCGCTACGGGCTGTCGCAGGTCACGGTGATCTTCGCCGACGGCACCGACATCTACTTCGCGCGCCAGCTGGTCAACGAACGCATCCAGTCCGCCCGTGAGCAGCTGCCGCCCGGGATCTCTCCGGCCATCGGGCCCATCTCCACCGGCCTCGGCGAGATCTACCTGTGGACGGTCGAGGCGAAGGACGGCGCCACCAAGCCCGATGGGACGCCCTACACGCCGACCGACCTGCGCGAGATCCAGGACTGGATCATCAAGCCGCAGCTGCGCAACGTGCCGGGCGTGACCGAGATCAACTCGATCGGGGGCTACGCCAAGGAGTACGAGGTGGCGCCTCTTCCCGAGAAGCTCTCCGCGTACGGCCTGACCATGGGTGACCTGCTGACGGCCATCGAGCGCAACAACGCCAACGTCGGCGCCGGCTACATCGAGAAGCGGGGCGAGCAGTACCTGATCCGCGCGCCGGGCCAGGCGCGTTCCCCGGACGACCTGCGCAACGTCATCCTCGGCAACACCGACGGCGTGCCCGTCCGCGTGCGCGACGTGGCCACCGTGGGCGTGGGCAAGGAACTGCGCACCGGCGCGGCCACCGACAACGGCCGCGAGGTGGTGCTCGGCACGGTGTTCATGCTGATCGGCGAGAACAGCCGCAAGGTGTCGCAGGCCGTCGACAAGAAGATGGCCGACGTCAACCGCAGCCTGCCCGAGGGCGTGCACGCGGTGACGGTGTACGACCGCACGGTGCTGGTCGACAAGGCGATCGACACCGTCAGGAAGAACCTGTTCGAAGGCGCGGTGCTCGTGATCGCGGTGCTGTTCCTGTTCCTCGGGAACATCCGGGCGGCCATCCTGACCGCCATGGTGATCCCGCTCGCGATGCTGTTCACCTTCACCGGCATGGTGAACCAGAAGATCAGCGCGGACCTGATGAGCCTGGGCGCGCTCGACTTCGGGATCATCATCGACGGCGCCGTCGTGATCGTGGAGAACTGCGTGCGGCGCCTGGCCCATGCGCAGGCGCACCACGGCCGGCCGCTGACCCGCGGCGAGCGCTTCCACGAGGTGTTCGCCGCGTCGCAGGAGGCGCGTCGTCCGCTGCTGTTCGGGCAGCTGATCATCATGGTCGTGTACCTGCCGATCTTCGCGTTGACCGGCGTCGAGGGCAAACTCTTCCACCCGATGGCGTTCACGGTGGTGATCGCGCTGCTGGGCGCGATGATCCTGTCGGTGACCTTCGTGCCGGCCGCGGTGGCGCTGTTCATCGGCGACCGCGTGGCCGAGAAGGATAACCGCCTGATGCAGTGGGCGTCGCGCGCGTACGAACCCCTGCTCGTGCGTGTCATGTCGGCCAAGCCGCTCGTGCTGACCTTCGCGGTGGTGGCGGTGCTGCTGTCCGGCCTGCTGGCCACCCGGCTCGGCACCGAGTTCGTGCCCAACCTCGACGAGGGCGACTTCGCGGTGCAGGCGCTGCGCACCCCCGGCACGAGCCTCAGCCAGTCGGTGCAGATGCAGCAGCAGATCGAGGTGACGCTGAAGGCGAAGTTCCCCGAGATCGAGCGGGTGTTCGCGCGCACGGGCACGGCGGAAGTGGCGTCCGACCCGATGCCGCCCAACATCTCGGACGGCTACGTGATGCTCAAGCCGGTGGACCAGTGGCCCGAGCCGCGCAAGACACGCGACGAGCTGCTCGCGGCCGTGCAGGAGACCGTGTCGGCGATCCCCGGCAACAACTACGAGTTCTCCCAGCCCATCCAGCTCCGCTTCAACGAGTTGATCTCGGGCATCCGCAGCGACGTGGCGGTGAAGGTGTTCGGCGACGACATGGACGTGTTGAACCGGACGGCCGTCGAGATCTCCGAACTGCTGGGGAAGATCCCGGGCGCCTCCGAAGTGAAGGTGGAGCAGACCACCGGCCTGCCCATGCTCACGGTCGAGATCGACCGCGAGAAGACCGCGCGCTACGGCCTGAACATCGCCGACGTGCAGGACACGCTGGCCACGGCCATCGGCGGGCGCGAGGCCGGCACGATGTTCGAGGGCGACCGCCGCTTCGACATCGTGGTGCGGCTGCCGGAGCACCTGCGCAGCGACCTCGAGGCCCTCCGGCGGCTGCCGGTGGCGCTGCCGAAGTCCGGGGGCGCGTCGCGGGTGACGTTCATTCCGCTGGGCGAGGTGGTGACGCTGAACCTGGCGCCGGGGCCGAACCAGGTCAGCCGCGAGGACGGCAAGCGCCGCATCGTGGTCAGCGCGAACGTGCGCGGCCGCGACCTGGGCTCGTTCGTCGGCGAGGCGTCGAAGGCGGTCCAGGAACAGATCAAGGTGCCGCCGGGTTACTGGACCACGTGGGGCGGGCAGTACGAGAACCTGCAGTCGGCCACGACACGGCTGCGGATCGTGGTGCCGGTGGCGCTGATGCTCGTGTTCGTGCTGCTGTTCGCGATGTTCGGCAACCTGAAGGACGGGCTGCTGGTGTTCACCGGCATTCCGTTCGCGCTCACCGGCGGCATCGTGGCGCTCTGGATGCGGGGCATCCCGCTGTCCATCTCCGCCGCCGTCGGTTTCATCGCGCTGTCCGGTGTGGCCGTGCTCAACGGCCTCGTGATGATCTCGTTCATCCGCAACCTGCGCGAACAGGGCCTGCCGCTCGACCAGGCCATCCACCAGGGCGCGCTGACCCGCCTGCGGCCCGTGCTGATGACGGCGCTGGTGGCCTCGCTCGGCTTCGTGCCGATGGCGCTCGCCACCGGCACCGGCGCCGAGGTCCAGCGGCCGCTGGCCACCGTGGTCATCGGTGGCATCCTGTCGTCGACGGCGCTGACCCTGCTCGTGCTGCCGTTGCTCTACCGGCTGCTTCATGGGCGCGACGAGGAAGAGGCGGTCTTCGAATCGCCGCCGGATGGAGGGGTGCCGTCGAGGTCAACCTGAGGCGACGCCCGCGCCCTCGCGGGGGCGCGGGCGACTTCCCGTCCGCGTGGCGAGCCAGCACAGGATCGACCCCGCGCACAGGAGGTGAGCTGGGTCATGGTCTTGAATTTAGTCACCCTGAACGCGACAAAAGCACGCGTTCCCCTCGCGGGCTGAGCGACGGGTCAGAGCGCCTCGAGCAGCGCCGACGCCGCGACCAGGTCGGCGGTGTCCGACCCTTCGGTGAATCGCGCGTGGACGGGTGCGAGCAACGCCCGTGCTTCGGCGTGGCGGTGCTGTCGCGCCTGCAGCCGGGCGAGGCTCGTGGCGGCACGCAGGCGCCACGACCAGGCGTTCTGCCGTTCCGCCACCGCGAGGCCGTGGCGGAACAGCCGCTCGGCCGCCGCCTCGGACTCCGGCCCACCTTCGCGGAGAAGGCGCTCGCCGTAGGCGCGGAGCAACTCGGCCGTGCACCAGCCGGCCCCGCCCGCGGCGGCGCGGTCGGCGTCGGTCGCCGTGACGAGTTGGGGGTGCACGGTGATCAGGTGGTCGTGGTGCAGGGGGCCTTCGGACCGTACGACGGACGTCGGCTGCCACCACGGAATCAGCACGGCGCGGGTCAACCAGGTGCTGCCGGCGACCGTGGGTGTGCTGGACAGCGCCTGCAGCTGCCGCAGCCGCACCTCGGCCACCGCGGTGTCGCCGCGCCACAGCGCGATGGGGCAACCCGCCAGCGCCAGGGCCTGGCAATGCGTGAACGGGTCCTCGGCCTCCGCGAGCTGGACGGCCTCCTCCGCGACCGCCGCGGCCTGGTCCGGAAGACCTTCCATCCACAGCGACCGACTCAACATCATCCGCATGGACACCCGGTGATCGAGGCCGCCACCCGCGGTGCCCATCGGTCCGCGCGAGACGGGGTGGTTCAGCACGCGCTCCGCGAGGGCCCGTGATTCGGCGTGGCGTCCGGCCAGGTGCTGGACCTGGGCGCCGATGCGGTCCGCGGTGAGCATGAGGAGCGCGCTGCCGGACCGGCTGGCGGCCGACGTCAGCCGACCGAGCCCGACCGAGGCGGACGGATAGTCGGCGTGGGCCAGCGCGACGATGACGATGCACATCAAGGCCTCGGCCTGGAGCCCGGGCTCGTCGAGGCTTTCGGCCAGGGCGAGGGCCCGGCCATTGGCCGCCGCGGCTTCCGGGTCCCGTCGTTCCAGCAGGTCGAGCCGCGAGGCCAGCGCGACGTTGAGCCGCACCGCCAGTTCCGGGTGCGGTTGCGGCAGCTGCTCCAGGGCCGCGAGCGCCCGCTCGAGGGCATCGGGTCGATCGTAGGGCACCTGCACGTGGACCATGTTCCACACGGCTGCCGTCAGCCGGCACCCGGTGAGGCGGTCGCCCGATTCGCCGAAACACCAGGCGAGCGCGGCACGCGCTTCGTCGAGGAGCCAGCCGTGCGTGGCGCGCCAGTCGCTGCGGCCCATGTGGGTCCAGTCGGACGCGGACGTGCCGAGCAGCGACAGGACGTGCGCCGCGTGCTGGTTCGACAGGCGGATGCGCTCGTCCGCCGCGTCGAGCCGTTCGAGGGCGTAGGCGCGCGTCAGCTCCAGCAGCCGGAGCTGGATGGCCTCGCCGCTCGTGTTGCTCGCCAGCAGCGACTTGGCCATGAGGTCGGCCATGCCGGCACGGAGTTCGGTCTCGGAGGCGTTCAGCGGCGGCTCGCTTTCCGCGAGCAGGCGCGTGGCCGCGTGGAGCGGAAACCACCCGTGGAAGACGGCGAGGCGGTTCAGGATCGCGCGTTCGCGTTCCGTCAGCAGCTGGTAGCTCCAGTCGAGCATCGTCGCGATCGTGTGGTGCCGGGTCGGCACGTCGCGTCGCTGGGCCTTCAGCGAGAGCACGTGCCGCTCGAGGTGCTGCGACAGGCCGTGCAGCCCGAACAGGTCGATGCGCGCCGCGGCCAGTTCGATCGCCAGCGGGCTGCCGTCGAGCCGGTGGCACAGGTCGCAGACCATGGGCGCGTCGGCATCCGTCAGCACGAAGTCGTCGACACTGGCCGTCGCGCGCTCGACGAACAGTTCCACGGCGGGGTAGGCGAGTGCGTCCCGCGCGAGGAGGTCGGCCGACGACGCGGGCGCGGGCAGCGCCTCGAGCCGGTGCAGCCGTTCCCCTTCCACCCGCAGCGGTTCGCGGCTGGTGGCGAGCACGCGCAGGCCCTGGGTCTGCTGGAGCAGCGTTTCCACCAGCAGGGCCAGGTCGTCGATCACGTGCTCGCAGTTGTCGAACACCACCAGCGCCTGCTTGCCCTGCAGGAAGTCGACCAGGGCGGCCAGGTCGTCCGGCCGGGGCGAGGACATGCCCACCTGGGCCATCATCGTGGACGCGATCTGGTGGCCGCTGGCGATCACCGCGAGGTCGATGAACTCGATGGCGTCCGCATGGAGGCCGTGGCGGCTTTCCGCGAACGCGAGGGCGAGCGTGGTCTTGCCGATGCCGCCAGGGCCCACGAGCGTGACGAGGCGTGCTTCGCGGAGTTGGCGGTCGAGCAGCGACAGGGCGTCCGCGCGGCCGATCAGGCGGGTGCGCGGCGCGGGCAGCCGCTGCGGACCGGGCGCCCGGGGCGCGTCGTCGGGCGCCCTCGCCAGGCGCGTCACCGGCGCGACGAAGGCATAGCCGCGTCCGGGGTGGCTCACGATGTAGCGGGCGCCGGCCTGTCCGTCGCCCAGCACCTTGCGCAGCGCGGCGACGTGCACGCGCAGGCTGCTCTCCTCGACCACGGCGTGCGGCCAGACGAAGGCGGTCAGCTCCTCCTTGGTCACCACGTCCCCCGCGCGTTCCACCAGCGCGACGAGGATGTCGAGCGCCCGGCTGCCGAGGCGCACGGGCCGGTCGGCCTCCAGCAGCAGCTTGCGACCCGGCAGCAGCTGGAAGCCGCCGAAACCGAAGGCTTGTTCGTTCATGGTGCGTCCGAACCGCAGGTCGACAGTGTGTCGAGCAGCGCCGCGGCGGCCCGAAGGTCGGTGGTCGCAGCGCCTTCGCCGAACTGCCGGAACACCGCATGCAGCGTCTCGAAGGCTTCCTCGCGCCGACCCTGGCGCCGGTGCAGCACCGCCAGGCTCGTGGCGCTGCGCAACGACCAGGCCAGGGCGTGCTGCCCGTGGGCCAGGGCCATCGATTGGGTGAAGGCCTGTTCCGCGGCATCGAGGGCGCCGCGCTCGACATGGCGAAGCCCCTGCAGGCGCCAGACCTCGGGCGCGCACCAGCGGCTGTCGCCCCGCTCGACGCGCGCGCGGGTTGCCTCGTGCCAGTGCGCGGCATCGAGCGCGGCCAGTTGGTCCTCGACGAAGGGGAAGCTGCCCGCGCCGTCGGCGGCGGGGGCTGGCGGAAGGGACTCACCGGCGTGCGCGGAACGCCGCGCCGAAAGGATGCGCTGGTAGCCGCGCGCCAGCGGCACCCACTGCCCGAACCCCACGCCGCTCGCCTGGGCGAACAGCTGGTCGATGTAGCGCCGGGCCGCCTCGTCGTCGCCCCGCCACAGGGCCACCGGGCAGGCGGCCAGCGCGAGGGCCTGGCACAGCGCGAGGGCGCTGTCGCTTTCTGCGGCCTCCACGGCCTCCAGCGCCGCGGCGGCGGCCTGGTCCGGCAGGCCCTCGAGCCAGTTCGCCCGGGCCAGCAGCGTGTTCATCGACACCTGGTGGTCGACGACCCCGGCGAGCGACGCGAGGGGCGCGCGCCGCACGAGGTGATCGCGCACCGCCAGCGCCATCGGCCGCGCGCGGCGGTGCTCGCCGTTCAGGTGGAGGGCCTGCGCGGTCAGCCGGTCGGCCACGACGGCCGACACGCTGTCGTCGCCCTGCGCGGCCAGCGCGCGCAGGCGTTCGGCCGCGGCCACGGCGCGCGCGGATTCCGCGCTGCCCATGGCGTCGAGCACCGTGCCGATCTGGGCCTCGAGGTGCAGCGCCGGGTCCGGGCTGGCGGCGGCGAGATCGGCCGCCTTCCGGTACGCGGCCTTCGATGCCGCGCCGGTGCCGTTGCGCTCCTGCACCTGCGTGGCGAGGCCCACGTGGAGCCGGATCAGCAGCGCCGCGGGCGGGTCGTCCAGGCGCTCGAGGGACTCGATGGCCCTGCGGATGTTGAACTCGTAGTCGTCGAGGAACAGGGTGTGCGCCACGGGCCAGGAGATGGAGGTCAGCGACGCGCCGATCAGCGGGTTGCCCGTGGCCGAGAACGCCCACCGGTTGGCCGTCTGGATCGCCGGCAGCAGCGTGCCGTGCACCGAGAGCCACTGCCGCTTCGACATCACCGGCCAGTTGCGCTGCGCTTCGGCGAGCAGCGAGGACACCACCCCGGCATGGCGCCGGCGCACATCCTCCTCGTCGCCGCTTTCGGTGAGCTTCTCGAGGGCATAGGCCCGCGTGTGTTCGAGCAGCTGGTGCTTGACGATGTCGCCCAGCGCCACGCGGTGCAGCAGCGACTTCGCGCGCAGGCTCGCCAGGGCGTTCACGACGTCCGTCTCGTTCACGGTGTCGTCGGAACACACTCGGATGGCCGAACCGAGCGAGAAGGGGCTGCGGAAGATGCCGACGCGCCGCAGGATGGTCTTCTCGAGCGGGCTCAGCAGCCGGTGGCTCCAGTCGAGCATCACGGCGAGGGCGTCGTGGCGCCCGTCCCACGTGCGCCGCGCTCGGCGCAGGTGCAGGAAGCCGGCGTCCACCTGGGCCGCGAGGTCCTGCAGGCCGAACTGCTGCAGGCGGGCCGCCGCGATCTCGATGGCGAGCGGCATGCCGCCCAGGCGCCGGCACACGTCGGCGAGCACCGCGGCGTCCGGGTCCGAGAGCACCGGTCCGTCCGCGCCCGCGCCGTCGACGAACAGCTGCACGGCGGGGAAGTGGAGGGCCTCGTCGAGCGTGGCCGGCGGCAGGCCGTCGGGCACCCGCAACGGCGGCAGCCGGTGCAGCCATTCGCCGGTGGTGCCGAGCGCCTCGCGGCTGGTGGCCAGGACCCTGAGCCCGGGCGAGCCGGCGAGCAGCGCCACGGCCGCCGCCGCGGCCGCGTCGATCACGTGTTCGCAGTTGTCGAGCACCACCAGCACCGGCTTGTCGCCGACCAGCCGCGCGACGGCCGCGAGCGGCTCGCCGGGGAAGTCGGTGATGCCGAAGGCCGCCGCCAGCGACGCGGGCAGCTGCGCGGGATCGTTGACGAGCAGCAGGTCGACGAAACACACGGCGCAGCCGTCGCCGGCCCGGTGCGCGACGGCCAGCGCCACCGCGGTCTTGCCGATGCCGCCGGGCCCGACCAGCGTGATGAGGCGGCGCGTGGCGATCTCGCGCCGAAGCATCGCGATCACGTCGTCGCGGCCCACCACGGTGGAGAGCCGGCGAGGGAGATGGCTCCAGACGACGGGGGCGTCCGGTCGGGGAACGTCGGGTGGGCCGGCCGGGGCGGGCGCGGTCCGCGCGCGGTCTTGCACCGGCGCCACGAAGCAGTAGCCGCGGCCGGGCACGTTGACGATCCAGCGGGTGCCGTTGCGGTCGTCGCCGAGCGCCTTGCGCAACGCCGCGACGTGCACCCGGAGGCTGGTGTCCTCGACGACGGTGTCGGGCCAGACGATGGCCTCGAGTTCGCGACGGCTCAGCAGTTCGCCGGCGCGTTCCACCAGCGCGATGAGCAGGGCGGTGGCGGGGCCACCCAGTTTCACGGGCGCCCCGTGCCGGACCAGGATGCGCTGGGCCACGAGCAGCTCGAAGTCGCCGAACGCGAGCCGCGCGCCGGGGCGTTCCTGCAGGTCGTGCAACATCTGGCCTCCTGTCCGGCATGCACGCGCCGGTGTCCGGAGCGGTCTGCATGGGGCCCGTTCACGGAAAAGATCGTTGTTCGTGTTCTCGGCCCGGGCTCCTCTGTTCCGCTTCGTCTCGCTGGGGCCGTCCCTGTCCATCCTTCCTCGCATCATGCGGCAGCGGCCTGCCGCGCGGGTGCGAATAAGTGTGAATCTCGTGCATGCCGCCGGTGGCGCGGCGGCCCGACTGCCTCGGGCGTCAGGTGCGGGTGATGGAGGCGCCGCCGTCGACGAGCGAGGCCGTGCCGGTGACGAAGGCGGCGTCGTCGGACGCGAGGTACAGCACCGACCGCGCGAGTTCGTCCGGGCGGGCGACCCGCTTCAGCGCATGCAGCCCCGTGATGAACGCCCGGGCCTCCGGGGTGTCGTTCATGTCGCGGTACATGTCGGTGTCGACCGCTCCCGGCAGCACCGCGTTCACGCGGATGCCCTCCGGGCCGAACTCGGCGGCGAGCGCCTGCGTCAGGCCGATCAGGCCCGACTTGCTGGCGGCATAGGCCGCGACGCCGGGGAAGGCGAACGAGTAGCCGACGAAGGTGGACGTGAAGATGACCGAGCCGCCGCCGTTCGCACGCATCTGCGCGATCTGGTGTTTCGCGCCGAGGAAGGACCCGGTCAGGTTGATCGCCAGCACGTCGTTCCATGCGGCCTCGGACAGTTCGGTGCTGGGGCCGCCCTCGCCGAGCGTGCCCGCGTTGTTGAACGCGATGTCCAGGCGCCCGAAGTGCTTCAGGGCCAGCGCCACCAGGTCCTTCGCGTAGGCCTCCGAGCGCACGTCGCCGGCCAGCGCCACGGCCTGGCCGCCGTCGGCCTGGATCTGCGCCACCAGCGCGTCGAGTTCCGCGGCGCGCCGCGCGCCGAGGACGAGCCGGGCGCCTTCCGCGGCGAAGAGCCGCGCCGTGGCGTACCCGATGCCGGAGCTGGCGCCGGTCACCAGGGCCACCTTGTTGTCGAGTCGTCGGGTCATGTGTCGCTCCTGAGGTTGGGGATGCGCCGCAGGATGCGCCGTGACGCCGGCCGGTGCGAGTGAATCACCGTGAATCCGGTGCTGCGGCGACTTAGGGTGAAGGTCCGGCTATCACCTCCGACCGTTGTGCGGCGGACCGGTGCGGGGCCACAGTGCCGCGGTGTCGCCCCACTTCCTGGAGTTCCCCCGATGCGTCCCGCTTCCCGACTGTTTTCGTTCGTCCTCGCCGCGGTGTGTGCCGCCACCGCCACCGCCGCTGCCGCCACGCCACCCCGCTCGGTGGGGGTGATGACCTTCGCCGATGCCGACACGCTGGTGCTGGCCGACTGGCGCGGGGGGCGGCTGCACGCGATCACGCTGCCGCCCGCGCCGGCGGGGTCGGCGGCGCCGTTCAACCTGAAGGACGTCGCCGCGCCGATCGCCCGGGCGCTGCACACGCGGCCGGAGCACCTGCGGTTCGAGGACATGGCGTTCCGCCCGGGCTCGGGGCTCGCCTACATCACGCTGTCGGTCTCGCGCGGCAAGGGCACGCCGTCGCCTGCGCTGGTGGCGGTGGATGCCACGGGGCGCGTGCGCCCGGTCGACCTCGCCACGGCGCGCAGCCGGTCCGCGCGCATCGACGACGCGCCGGCCGCCGACCAGGTGTTCTGGCGCGACGTTCCCGCCGCCACGTTCACCGTCACCGACATGGTCCGCCGCGACGGGAAGCTGTACGTCGCGGGGCTGTCGAACGCGAGCTTCGCGTCGACGCTGCGGGTCTTCGATTTCCCGTTCCAGGGACGCGCGACGGCCAGCAGCATCGAGATGTACCACCCCGTGCACAACCAGGTGGAGACCCGCGCGCCGATCCGCCGGATGGTCATCGCGACGCTGGACGGCGAGCCGACGCTGGTGGCCGCCTTCACGTGTTCGCCGCTGGTGACCATTCCGCTCAGGGACCTGAAGGACGGCGCGCACATCGCCGCGAAGACCATCGCCGAGTTCGGCTGGGGCAGCGCGCCGGTGTCGATGGTGGCTTTCGACGGCCAGCAGGGGCCGCAGGTCCTGCTGACCCACTCCCACAAGTCGGCCGACCTGCTGTCGGTGGCGGACATCGCGACGGCGTCCGCCGCGCCCGGCCTCGACAAGCCGATCCGGTGGCCGGCCGAACCGCTGCTGGGCGTGCGTTCGACCTATGTGCCGCTCTCCGGCGTGATGCGCCTCGACAACCAGAACGCCGACTTCCTCGCGGCGCTGCGGCGCGACGAGGCCACGGGTGCGATGCAGCTCGTGTCGATGCGCAAGGGCCTCTTCCTGCGCCTCAGCGACTTCGTCAACGAGTACGACTTCGCGGACTTCCAGTACGGGCCGAACGACGGCTGGCGCGGCGTGCACGGCATGTTGCGCACCGACGAAGGGTTCGCCGATCTCGCGCCGAAGAAGGCGCCGTGAGGCGGATCGCCGCGCTCGTGCTGGCGGCGGCCGCCCTGCGGGCGGTCGCGTCGCCGGTGGCCGTGCACCCGTCGGGGCCGACGGTGCCCGAGAACCTCCTGCGCATCGAGCTGCGCTTCGACCGGCCGCAGCCGTTGCCGTTCGACGTGGCCCGCCTGCGGCTGGTGGACGCGGACGGTGTCGCGGACGAGGCGGCGTTCCTCGACCTCGCGTTGCCGAACGCCGACGGGCGGCACATCACCGTGCTGATGAACCCGGGGCGGGTCAAGACGGGCGTGGCGCCCCACGTCGCGCGCGGGCGGGCCCTGCACGAAGGCGCCGTCGTGCGGCTGGTGCTGGACGGCGACCCCGCCGCGGTGAAGACGTGGGGCGTGACGGCGCCGGTGTCGGTCGGGCCGCGGCCCGCCGGGTGGACCGTGGCGGCGCCCCGGGCCGGCACGCGGCACGAACTGGCGGTGCGCCTGCACGCGCCCGTCAGCGCGTCCGCCGAAGGGTTCATCGCCGTCCGCGACGACGCGGGACGGCGCGTGCCGGGGCACACCCGGCTGAGCGACGGCGACACGGTGTGGTGGTTCCGCCCGGACACCCCCTGGCGCCGCGGCGCGCACGCCGTCGTCACCCATCCCGACCTCGAGGACCCCGCCGGCAACCGCGTGTGTTCGGCGTTCGAGCAGCCGTCGTTGCAGCGCGCCCCGTGCGACGCCGTGTCCGTCGGGTTCGCGGTCCGGTGAGGCCCTGTCAGCGGGGCGCCAGCCCCGACGAGTCGCGCGCCAGCTGGACGAACGCCTCGATGTAGTCGGTGGCGCCCTCGGCCTCGCGGATGCCGAGGAAGATCTGCTTCGCGATGCCCTTGGGACCGAGCCGCACCGCCACCACCGGCATCTTCTCCGCGTACTCCTCGGCGAGCCAGCGGGGCAGGGCGGCCACGCCCCGGCCGCTCGACACCATCTGCAGCATGATGTCCGTGGTCTCGATGGTCTTGTGGCGGCGGGGCGCGACGCCCGCGGGCATCAGGAACTGGGTGTAGATGTCGAGCCGGTCGGTGGCCACGGGGTACGTGATCAGCACTTCTTCGAGCAGCTGCTTCGGCTTCACGTGCGGCACGTCCGCGAGCGGGTGGTCCTTCGCCACCACCAGCACCTGCTCGTAGTCGAACACCGGTTCGAAGCGCAGGCCTGGCTTGTGCAGCGGGTCGGGCGTGACGAGCATGTCGATCTCGTAGCCGAACAGCGCGCCGATGCCGCCGAACTGGAACTTCTGCTTCACGTCGACGTCCACGTCGGGCCAGCTGGCCAGGTAGGGCGATACGATCTTCAGCAGCCACTGGTAGCACGGGTGGCACTCCATGCCGATGCGCAGCGTCCCGCGTTCGCCCTGCGCGTACTGCTTCAGCCGCTCTTCCGCGAGGTTCAGCTGCGGCAGCACGCGGTTGGCCACCGCCAGCAGGTACTCGCCGGCCTGCGTGAGGCGCAGGCTGCGGCCCTCGCGCAGCCAGATGTCGGTGCCGAGCTGCAGCTCGAGCTTCTTCATCGCGTGGCTCAGGGCCGACTGGGTGAGGCACAGCACGCCGGCTGCGGCGGTGAGCGAACCCTGCTTGTCGACCTCCTGCACGATGGCCAAATGGCTGCGTTCCAGCATGGATGAGCCACTTTCATTGATCGTTGAGATCGTCCCACTTTACTTCATGGTCCTGCCCCGGTGCGGCCCGCGGCGGCAAGGGCGGCGGGGCATGCCGTTTGCCACGACCGGATCACCCCACTCCAGGAGAACCGCATGAACGCACGACGCCCCCTCGCCCTCCTGCTGGCCGCCCTGATGGTGGTGGCCGGCAGCGGCTGCGGCCGCAAGGACGGCAACCAGATGGGCGCCCCGGCCGACACCCCGGCCACGGGCACGACCAGCTCGACGAACCCGGGCACACCCGCGTCGGCCGCGTCGAACTGACGGACCGCCCCGTCAGCGGAACGGCCGGCTCACGAACCGCGAGCCGGCCAGCCCGAAGCGCCACGGCTGATCCGCCGCCTTCGAGATGCCGATGCGCACGCCGCACGCCACCTCGCAGGCGTCCTCGCGCGGCCGCAGTTCGAACGGCGGCTGGTCGAGGGGCAACGCGCCATGCGCGCCCGTGATGCCCAGGGCCTGGGCCACCCGGCCCGGGCCCGCGCACAGCTGCCGGTCGTCCAGGTCGCCGCGGCGTTGCCGCATCGTGGCGAGTCCCTCGGTGGGTTCGATCGCCCGGATCAGCACCCCCGCGCCGTGTCCCGCCTCGCGGCACACGAGGTTCAGGCACCAGTGGATGCCGTAGGACCGGTACACGTAGGTGTGCGCCGGCGGCCCGAACATCGCGGCGTTGCGAGGCGACGGACCGCGGTGGCTGTGCGAGGCCGGATCGGCCTCGTCGTAGGCCTCGGTCTCGACGATGCGTCCGCCGACCCCGTCGACGAACAGGCCCACGCCGATGAGTGCGCGGGCGACGTCGAGGGACGTTCCGAGGAAGTCGACACCGGCGAGCACGGCGGCGGGATGCCGCCCGGGGCCGTTCATTCCGACCCGAGCGGGCCCACCTCGGAGTCGAGCGGCGTCGGACCGTAGTGGTGGTGGCCGCGCGGCAGCCGGTGGATGATGCAGTACGCCCGGAACGAGTCCAGGCACGGCGGCACCTCGAACGTGTGGCACCAGCGCTCGAAGCGCGCGGGGTCGATCACCATGGGCTGCGCCGGGTGGCCGCCGTGGTGCGCGGCCTCGGTGTCGCGCGCGACGCGGCTCTCCCAGTCCGCGAGGTCCTTCGGGAATCGCGCGTCGGCCTCGCACAGCCGCGCCAGCATGGGGAACGAGCCGGAAGGCAACTCGACATCGGCGAAGTCGTGCATGGCGCGCCCCCGCTCACCAGTGGCTCGCGAGGTATCCGTCGCACACCGCGGAACCCTCGCGCGACAGGCGCAGCCGCCCCGCGTGCCACTCGATCCAGCCCTGCGCGTGCAGGCGATCGGCCATGTCGCCGCGGACGAGGTCCGGGCGGCGGCGCGCGAACGCGGCGGCGGCGAAGGCCAGTTCCTTGCGAAGGGCCTGGTCGGCCGCCTTCTCCGCCACCGAGGGATCCCAGGTCGACATCGTGTGCTCCGTCTGCTTGACGAGCCCACGATACGTCGCCGCACTGCCCCGGTGCATCGGGACGCGGCGATGCCGCGTGTAGGAGAACAGGCATCGGGACGCTCGCCCCGATGCCAGGGCGGTCAGGGCAGCGTGATCAGCACGTCGTCCATCACCAGCGGCGAGGTGGCGCCGTCGCCGCCGCCGAACGCATAGGCCTGGGCCGCCGGGTTCAGGCCGCGGTAGCCGCCGTCGTAGTCCCACGTGGTGACGTAGACCTTGGCGCCGGCCAGCGACGTCGGCTTGCCGAGGGCGCTATCGGTGAGGATGAACGTCACCGTCTGGGTGACCCGGTCGACCGAGATGGCCGGCGCCGGCGCGGCGGACGTGCCTTCCTGCGTCGCGCTGGCGCCCGCGGCGGAGAACAGCGCGTTCGACCAGCCGTGCGCGCGGATGCGGTAGTGCCACGCCATGCCGCCCGGCACGCTGGCGTTCTGCTGCGGCATCACGGTGGCGCCGCCCGTGCGCCCGGGCACCTGCACGAAGATCGTGAAGGCCACGTGGTCGAAGCCGTTCTGCGGGTTCCAGGTGGATGTGATCTGGTTCGTCTGCACGTCGATCTTCATCGCGCCGCCGGCGCCCGAGACCGTGACCTTGCGCAGGTCCAGCTGCCGGTTGGCGCCCCAGCTCGAGTCCGTGGGGTACTGGTACGCGCCGGTGGGGCCGGTGTCGTCTCCGGCCGGGTCGGTGACCGCGGTCAGCAGGGTCCAGTCGCGCACCACGTGGAACGGCACGCTGGCCGACACCGCGCCGCTCGCCGCGTCGTACGCGACGGCGGTGTGGCGCACGGCGGGGTCGATCATCGTGCCGGTGTCCACCACCGCGGACCAGGCGCCGCCCGCGGCCGGCGTCACCGTGACGGCGTGGGTCACGTCACCGTCGATGACGAGCTGGAACGGCGCCGTCGTGCCTGCCGTGCCGGCGAGCGTGAAGTCGCCGGTCTGGTTCAGCGCGGCGAGCGGCGTGATGGCGAGAGTGCGCGACGCGACCGGCGGCGTGGCCGTCTGCGACGACGCGACCCACGCGAAGCCGGCGCGGGCGGCCAGCTTCAGCGTGACGGTGCCGTCGGCGCCCACGGTCAGGTCCTGCCCGGCGCCGTCGATCGCGAAGGCGTTCTTCAGCACGGTGCCGGCGGGCAGGCCGGTGGGCAGGTTGTCGAGCAGGGTGTCCTGGTCGGCGGTGTTGAAGACGACGATGGCGCGGGCGGCCTCGTGGGCCATGCCGTAGGCGAGCACGCCCGGGCCGGCGGCGTTGTCCTTCAGCACGGTGGGCGTGCCGCGCGTGAACACGCGGTTGGCCTTGCGCAGGCCGGTGGCCGACTGGATGTAGCGGTACATCGGCGACGAGGTGTCGAAGCGGTCCGCGCCGCCCGACTGGAAGCCGGCCGCGAACATCGCGCCGCGCTGCTCGGTGAAGGACTGCTCGGTGCCGTAGTAGATGACCGGCACGCCGGGCAGCGTCATCAGCATCAGCAGGCCCTGCTTCAGGCCGGCGGACGAACCGTCGACGAGGAAGCGGTTCACGTCGTGGTTGTCGATGAACGACGGCATCTGGTGCGGCCGGCGGTGCAGCGACATCGTCTTCGCGATGCGGTACGACAGCTCCGCGGTGGGACGGCCGCGCGCGAAGACGTCGGTGGCGGTGCCGTACAGCGGGAAGTTGATCATCGACGGCAGGATGTCCTCGCCCGTCGCCGGGTCGACCATGTAGCTGTCGAGTTCGCGGGTGTTGGTGTCCTCGTACGGGCGGTCCGTGGTGAAGCCCTCGCCGAAGGCGAGGAAACCGTTGCGGCCCGTGGCCTTCGCGGCGGCGAACATGCCGGGCGCCTTCGTGTCGGTGTTCGACATGAAGTCCTTGAAGAAGGCCGGCCGCACGTGGAGCGCCGTGTCGATGCGGAAGGCATCGACGCCCACTTCCCGGATCCAGTGCGCGTAGCTCTTGCGCAGGGCTTCCTGCACCACCGGGTTCTCGGTGTTCAGGTCGTCGAGGTCGGAGAGCTGGTACTGGGTGTACTGGTCGCGGTCCTGGTAGTTCGAGATCGGCGGCGTCCAGTGGTAGATCGCGGCGTCGCGGAAGCTCGCGTCGCGCGGGTCGTTCATGTCGAAGGGGGCCTGCGACGGCGCGCTGCGCGGGGCCGACTGCGTGTTGAGCTGGAACGACGCGGCGGGGTCGGTCGCGCTCCAGCCGCTGCCGTACGTGAAGAAGTTGCCCATGTGGTTCACGACCACGTCCTGCACGAGGTACATGCCCGCGCGGTGCAGGGTGTCGGACAGGCGCTTGTAGTCGTCGAGCGTGCCGACGTGCTTGTCCACCTCCATGAAGTTCTCGGCCCAGTAGCCGTGGTAGCCGCCGTACTGCAGCAGCGGGTCCCACCACTGGTTGGCCACCGGCGGCGTGATCCACACGGCGGTGGCGCCGAGGTTGCGGATGTACTCCACGCGGCGCGTCACGCCGGCGAGGTCACCGCCGCTGTACTTCGCGTTCACCGCCGGGTCGTATTCGCCGGCGCCCTGGTTGTTGTTCGACGGGTCGCCGTCGTCGAAGCGGTCCGTCATCAGGAAGTAGATGATCTGGTCCTGCCAGTCGGGCGAGGGCACGTGGAGCCGCAGGCCCTCCGGTTCGGGCGGTGGCGGGGCGACCGTGTTGTCGTCGCCCCCGCACGAGGCGAGGAACACCAGGGGCGCGACGGCGAGCGGGATCGCCAGGGCGGCGCGGGCACGCGGCCAGTTCGGAACTCTCATTCTTGTCCTCCTTGATGATCGAACTTGATCGATAAAGCAAGGGGCAGCATAGAGGCCCGATCGACGGGTTGCGACCCGGGATCGCCCTAGGTTCCGGCGGACGGGGGAGGGACGGGGCGCGGGCGTGTCAGCCCACGTTGTTCGCGTTGCAGTACCGCTCTTCGGTGTTGCCCACGTGTTCCGCGAGCAGCGCGCAGGCGCCGTCGATGTCGTTGCGCTCGATGGCGTCGTAGAGCACCTGGTGGCTCTCGACACACTGCTCGATGGGCGAACGATGGCGCAGCGCCAGCAGCTGGTAGCGGATCAGCGCGTAGGCGCCCGACAGGTAGTCGTTGTCGCAGCAGGCGAAGAACTGGTGGTGGAAGTCCATGTCGATCGCGGCGAGCGCGTCGACGTCGCCCGCGGCCTCGGCCACGGCCAGGTCCTTCAGCAGGCGGCCCAGTTCCTCGAGCAGCTTGGGCCGGTTCACCGTGGCGGCCTCGCGCAGCGCGGCGAGTTCGAGCATCTCGCGGAAGCGGCACAGCCGGCCCACGTCCTGCGGGCTCAGCCGGAACACCTCGGTGCCCCGCTGCGGGTGCACGTCGACCAGGCCCTCGAACTTCAGCCGCACGAGCGCCTCGCGCACCGGTGTCTTGCTGGTGCCGAGCCGTTGCGCGATCTGCGCCTCGGAGACGAGTTCACCCAGCTTGAAGTCACCGCGGACGATGGCTTCGCGGATTCGTTCGACGGCGAGGTCGGTCAGCAGCAGAGGGCGTTCGAGGCGAAGGGATCGGTTCATGGGACTGCACTGTGGCGTATCCGCATTGTAGGCGAGCCTCGGGTTTTTGCTGATGTTAGATCTGATATCTCAGATACGATGCGCCACCATGTGAACAGCTTCCGGCGTCGCCGTCTGGACGGTCCGTGATGAAAAGGCTTCAGAAATTGAGCGAGTGGGTGCTTGCCATCGGTCTCGGTGGCATGGTGCTGATGGTGTTTGGCAACGTCGTGCTCCGGTACGGCTTCTCGTCCGGCATCACGTTTTCGGAGGAGGTGTCCCGCTTCCTTTTCGTGTGGATCACCTTCCTCGGCGCCATCCTCGCGTTCGCCCAGCGGGCGCACATCGCGATGGAGACGGTCACGCGCCGGCTCCCGGCTGGCGTGCAGCGTGGCGTGGCGGTGCTGTCGGCGCTGCTGATGCTGGGCTGCTGCGTGCTGATGGTGATCGGCGGCTGGGACCAGACGGTCATCAACCTCAACAACTACGCGCCGGTGTCCGGCATCCCTCGCGGCGCCATCTACGCCGCGGCGGTGGTGGGCGGCGTGTGCCTGTCGCTGCTGATCCTGCGCGACCTGTGGCGCCTGCTGAGCGGCGCGTCCCTCGAACAGTTCGAGCAGCGCTCGGGCACCGAATGAACCCCGAGGCCGCCACGAAATGACCGTCTTCGTCTTCATCTTCTCCCTGCTCGCCGCGATGGCGCTGGGCATGCCGATCGCGTTCGCGCTGATGGTGTGCGGCGTCGCGCTGATGTGGCAGGTGAACATCTTCGACGCGCAGGTGCTCGCGCAGAACCTCGTCGACGGCGCCGACAGCTACCCGCTGATGGCCGTGCCGTTCTTCCTGCTGGCCGGTGAACTCATGAACGCCGGCGGGTTGTCGCGTCGCATCGTCGACGCGCTGCTCGCGATGGTGGGCCACTGGCGCGGCGGGCTGGGCTACGTCGCGGTCATCGCCGCGCTCGTGCTGGCCGCGCTGTCGGGATCGGCCATCGCCGACACGGCGGCGCTCGCGGCCCTGCTCATCCCGATGATGCGCGAGGCGGGCTACAACGTGCCGCGCGCCGCCGGCCTGCTGGCCGCGGGCGGCGTGATCGCCCCCGTGGTCCCGCCGTCGATCGGGCTGGTGCTGTTCGGCGCCATCGCCGGTGTGTCGGTCAGCAAGCTGTTCATCGCCGGCATCGTGCCCGGGCTGATGATGGCACTCTCGCTGATCATCACGTGGTGGTGGCTCTGCCGGGGCGATGCGCCACCGGTGCAACCACGCCGCAGCACGGTCGACCGCGTGCAGGCGATACGCCAGGCCGGCTGGGCGTTGCTGCTGCCCCTCATCATCATCGTCGGCGTGAAGTTCGGCGTGTTCACGCCCACCGAGGCCGGCGTGGTGGCGGTGGTGGCCGCCGCGCTGGTGGGCCGCTTCGCCTACGGCGAGCTGTCGATGCCGCGCCTCTTCCGCTGCATGGTCGACGCCGCGAAGGTGTCGGCGGTGGTGATGTTCCTCGTGGCGGCGGCGCTCATCTCCGCGTGGCTCATCACGGTGGCCAACATCCCGGACCAGCTCATCGCGCTGCTGCAGCCGTTCATCGACCGGCCCGTGATGCTGATGATCATCATGCAGCTGCTGGTGCTGGTGGTCGGCACGGCGCTCGACTTCACGCCCACCATCCTGATCCTCACGCCCGTGCTGATGCCGCTCGTGCGCCAGGCCGGCATCGACCCCGTCTACTTCGGCGTGCTGTTCGTGATGAACAACGCCATCGGCCTGCTCACGCCGCCGGTGGGCAATGTGCTCAACATCGTGTGTTCCGTGGGCAAGGTGCCCATGGACGACGTGATCAAGGGCGTGATGCCCTTCCTGTTCGCCCTGTTCATCGTGCTGCTGCTGATGAGCGTCTTCCCGATCCTGGTGCTCGGTCCGCTGCGCTTCCTGCACTGACCCGAGCTTCTTTCCCCAGCAGTCCAAGAGGAAACCAACCATGCGCAAACTTCTCCTGAACCTGATGATCGCCTCCGGCCTCGTCGCGACGGCCACCGCGGGCCATGCCCAGATCGTCGGCAAGTACGCCTACGGCGCCAACGAGGACCACCCGCAGGGCGTCGCCGCCCGCAAGTTCGCCGAACTCGTCAAGGCCAAGACCCAGGGCCGCATCACCATCAACACCTTCGGCAGCGGCAAGCTCGGGTCCGACCCGTCGCTGCAGTCGCAGGTGCAGGGCGGCACGCTCGAGTTCATGACCGGCCCCACATCGAACTTCGTGGGCCTGATGAAGGGCTTCGCGCTCTTCGACCTGCCGTACCTCGTCTCCGGCTACAAGGAAGCCGACGCGCTGCTCGACGGCCCGCAAGGCCAGGGCCTGCTCGCGAAGCTCGAGAGCGTGGGCCTGGTCGGCCTGGGCTACCAGGAGAACGGCTTCCGCAGCATGACGAACTCCAAGCACCCCATCACGAAGCTGGAGGACCTGGCCGGCCTGAAGGTGCGCGTGATCCAGAACCCCGTGTTCATCGACACGTTCAAGGCACTCGGCGCGAACCCCGTGCCGATGCCCTACACCGAGCTGTACGGCGCGCTCGAGTCGCGCGCGGTGGACGCGCAGGAGAACCCGGTGGGCCTGATCGACTCGTCGAAGTTCTACGAGGTGCAGAAGTACTTCTCGCTGACCGGCCACGTGTACTCGCCGTTCATCGTCGTGGGCAGCAAGAAGTGGTTCGACAAGCTGTCCGAGGCCGACCGCCAGGCGGTCAAGCAGGCCGCGGTGGAAGCCAGCGCCTTCCAGCGTCAGCTGCAGCGCCAGGAATCCGACAAGCTGACCGCGGGCCTGAAGGCCAAGGGCATGACCGTCAACGAACTGAGCCCCGCCGAACTGGCCCGCCTGCGCGCGGCCGTGCAGCCGGTCGTGACCAAGTACGCCACCGAGCTGGGCGTGAACGTCAACCAGATCGCCGGCAACGCCAAGTGACCTCCACCGCCAAGACCCCGCTCGTCGTGGCCCTCGACGGCGGCTACGCGTCCTACGACCAGGAGCACGGCCTGCTGCAGGCCGTCGGCGCCCGCTTCGAGCTGCGGCCGTGCTTCAACGACGAGGCCGCCGCGCTGGCCGCGGTGCACGATGCCGACGTGGTGATGGTGCGCGAGTCGCCCGTCTCCCGCGCCGTCATCGAGCGCATGGCGCACTGCAAGGGTGTCGTGCGCTACGGCATCGGCGTCGACAACATCGACCAGCAGGCCGCGCGCGAGCGGGGCATCGCCGTGGCCAACGTGCCCGACTACGGCACCGACGAGGTCAGCACCCACGCCGTGAGCCTGCTGCTCGCGGTGGCGCGCCAGATCGTCACGCGCGACCGCCACGTGCGCGAAGGCCGCTGGAACGCCCCGCGCGAGCACGACATGTACCGCCTGCGCGACCGCACGCTGGGCCTCGTGGGCTACGGCCGCATCGCGCGCCAGGTGCACGAGAAGCTCGCCGGCTTCGGCTTCGGCCGGGTGCTGGTGCACGACCCCAAGGCCACGCTGCCGCCCGGCGCCGAACACGCGTCGGTGGACGAGATCTGCGCCGAGAGCGACGTGATCTCGCTGCACGTGCCGCTCACCGCGGCCACGCGCCACCTGATCGACGCCCGCCGCCTCGCGACGGTGCGCCCCACCGCGATCCTCGTCAACACCGGCCGCGGCGGCCTCGTCGACCTGGACGCCCTGCACGACACGCTGAAGTCCGGCCGCCTGCTCGGCGCCGGCCTCGACGTGTTCGAGACCGAGCCGGTGAACCCGGACCACCCGATCTTCGGCCTGCCCAACGTCGTGGTGTCCGACCACATCGGCTGGTACAGCGAGGAAGCGATGCGCGACCTGCAGCGCAAGGCCACCGAGGAGGCCGTCCGCATCCTCGCCGGGAACAGGCCGCTCCACTGGCTCAACCCCTGAACCTCTCAACTGTTCCATCGAAAGACATGCCCATCATGAAAGACATCCTCGAAGGTTTCGCGCTCGTCGCCGTCGCATCCGTGGCCGACGCCGTGGACAAGGTCACCGGCCAGCGCGGCTACATGGACGCGACCATCAAGCCCCGCACCGTCGACAAGCGCGTGGTCGGTCCCGCCGCCACCGTGCTCGAGACCGCCACGAGCGAATTCGTTCCGCCCCAGCATGCGCTGGACCTGATCGACGAGGCCCCGCGCGGCAGCGTCATCGTGATCTCGATCGACGGCGGCGAGTCCGACGTCGCCGTGTGGGGCGGCCTGATGACCGCCGGCGCCGTGGCGAACGACCACGTGGGCGCGATCCTCGACGGCGCCGTGCGCGACCTGCCCGAGATCCGCCGCGACTACGGCTTCCCCGTCTACGCGCGCGACGTGAGCCCCGGCACCACGCTCGGCCGCTTCCGCACCGTGGCCTCGCAGGTGCCGGTCAAGGTCGGCGGCGTGGTGGTGCACCCGGGCGACATCATCGTCGCCGACGTGGACGGCGTGGTGGTGGTGCCGCTGGCCCATGCCGCCGAGGTGCTCGCGATGTCGAAGGAGATCGACGACCGCGAACTCGAACAGGCCAAGCTGATCATCGCGGAGCGTTCGCTGCGCGCGGGCCTCGCCAAGTACGGCCGCATCTGATGTCGAACGCCGCTGTCTCCGGCCGCATCGTCTCCCTCGGCGAGGCGATGGTCGAGTTCAACCAGGTGCACGCCGGCGAGCCGAACTTCCTGCAGGGGTTCGGCGGCGACACGTCCAACTGCCTCGTGGCCGCGGCCCGGCAGGGCGCGCAGGCGTCGTACGTCTCCGCCGTGGGCGACGACACCTTCGGTCGGCAGCTCCTCGCGCTGTGGCGGGAGGAGGGCGTCGACACGCGCCACGTCGCGGTGGACCGGGCCGCCCACACCGGCGTCTACTTCGTGACCCACGGCGACGGCGGCCACCAGTTCAGCTACCTGCGCGCCGGCAGCGCGGCGAGCCGGCTGGGTCCGGCCACGCTGCCGCCGGACATGCTCGACGGCGCGGCCTTCCTGCACGTCTCCGGCATCACGCAGGCCATCAGCGCGACGGCGTGCGACGCGACCTTCGCGGCCATCCGCCAGGCGCGCGAGCGCGGCGTGACGGTGGCCTACGACCCGAACCTGCGCCTGCGCCTGTGGCCGCTCGACCGCGCCCGGGCCGTGGTGCGCGAGACCGTCGCGTCGAGCGACCTGCTGCTGATCAGCGAGGACGATGCCGGCGTGCTCACGGGCGCCGACACGGCCGACACGATGCTGTCGGCGCTGCTCGCGTGGGGCGCCACCACCGTGCTGCTGAAGCGCGGCGCGGAAGGGGTGCTCGTCCATGCCGAGGGCCGTTCGCAATCGATCGCCGGTCACGCGGTCGACTTCGTCGACGCGACCGGCGCGGGTGACTGTTTCGCGGGCACGTTCCTCGCGCGCCTGTCCTTCGGCGACGGGCTGCTCGACGCGGCCCGCTACGCCAACGCGGCCGCGGCCCTGTCCACCACCGGCTTCGGGGCCATCGCCCCGATCCCGCGCGCGGACGACGTCCAACGCCTCCTCGCCTCGGGCCGCTGAACGCCCGAACCTTCGTTCGTCTGTCCCTGTCTGGAGAGAGATCGCATGTCGCAACACCTGATCCGCGCCGCGTGCCGGCGCCTGTCCCTGTTCGTCGCGTTCGCCCTGGTGGCCGGTTCGGCCCTCGCCGCGCCGCCGAAGCTGGAAGTGATGGCCGAGTGGAACCGGCTGTCGTTCGACCTGGGCGACGCCGCCGCGGAACAGGCGTACGACGCCCAGCAGATTTACAAGAAGGTGCTGCTGCAGGGCGCGAAGGTCGATGCGAAGGGCAACATCTACGTGAGCACCGCCCGCTGGGGCGGCCCGGAAGTGCCCGCCACGCTGTCGAAGCTCGTGAAGAAGGGCGGCCAGTGGAAGCTGCAGCCGTTCCCGAGCCGCGAGATGAATGACCTCGCGAACCCGAAAGGCCTGAAGGCCGTGCTCGGCTTCGAGATCGACCGGAACGGGGTGATGTGGATCCTCGACCAGGGCCACGTGGGCGGCGCGCCCAGCAAGCCGGGCGACGAGAAGCTCGTCGCGTGGGACCTGAAGTCGGGCAAGGAAGTCGCCCGCTACGAGTTCAGCGACGCCGACAGCGACAAGACCTGCTCGTTCCTCAACGACGTGGCGGTCGACAACGACCGGGGTGTCGTCTACATCACCGACTCGGGCATCTTCTGCAACCCGCTCAAGGGCGGCCTGATCGTCTACGACACGAAGTCGAAGACCGCGAAGCGCGTGCTCTCGGCGCCGGAGTGGGTCAACGACGAGGCCTTCACGTTCCGCATCCACGGCCGCGACGTGCTCAAGCCCAAGGACGGCAAGCCGAACCCGATGCGCACCGGCGCCGACGGCATCGCGCTGTCGGGCGACAAGCAGACCCTCTACTGGACCAACCTCACCGGCAACCGCCTGCTCTCCGTGCCCACGGCCGTGCTGCGCGACTTCTCGAAGACCGAGGACGACGTGAAGCAGGCCGCGAAGGTGGTGGCCACGCTGCCGTCGAACACCGACGGCATGACGTCGGACCGCGCCGGCAACCTCTACATGACCGCGCTGACCCTGAACGGCGTGATGCGCCGCGACGCGAAGACCGGCGAGATCACGCCCTTCGTCACCGACGACGCCATCTCGTGGGCCGACACGCTCGCGTGGGGCCCTCAGGGTTCGCTGTACGTCGTCAGCAACCACCTGCACCTGTGGGTCGACGGCGACATGGACTTCGACCACCCCGCCGTGCCCAACTTCCGCATCTACCGGATGAAGGTCGGCGCGCGGCCCTACACCGACCGCTGAACCCGATCCCCGCATGACCTTCTCCTCCACGCTCTACCAGGGCCGCCACGTCGTCGTGGTGGGCGGCACCAGCGGCATCGGCCGCGCCATCGCCGACGCCTTCGCGGCCCACGGCGGCGACGTGGTCGCCACCGGGGCCACCGACGGCGAGGTGGCCGCCGCCGCCGCGCCGTTCGCCTGCGATCGACTCGACGTGCGCGATGCGGCGGCGGTGCGCGCCTTCTTCGCGGGCCGGCCGGTCGACGCGCTCGTCAACTGCGCCGGCATCACGTTCCGCGACCTGCGCGAACACGATCCGGCCGTGTTCGCCGACGTCGTCGACATCAACCTGAACGGCACGATGCGCACCTGCGAGGCTGCCCGCGATGCCTTGCGCGCGAGCCGTGGTTCGGTGATCAACACGGCGTCGATGCTGAGCTTCTTCGGCAGCGGCGGCGTGCCCGCATACGCGGCCAGCAAGGGGGGCGTGGCGCAACTGACGAAGTCGTTCGCGATCGCCTGCGCGCCCGACGGCGTGCGGGTCAACGCCATCGCGCCGGGCTACGTCGCCACCCGCCTGACGGGCGCGCTGCAGCAGGACGCCGGCCGCAGCGACGCCATCGTCGCGCGCACCCCGCTGGGCCGCTGGGGCCGGCCCGAGGACATCGCCCAGGCGGCACTGTTCCTCGCGTCCCCCGCGGCCGCCTTCATCACCGGCGTCGTGCTGCCCGTCGACGGCGGCTACCTCGTCGCCTAGGAGTTGTCTTCCATGATCCACCAGCACCCGGGCATCCGTCCCGAGATCGCCCTGCCCGCGCTGCCCGACGACGAACGCGTGTGGGTGCCCCAGGCCCCATCCGTGTGGTTCCGCCCGCTGATGTTCAACACCGTCACCGGCGGCTGGTGCAACCTGCTGCGCGTGCGACGCTCCGGCGTGTTGTCGCGGCACATCCACCCGAGCGCGGTGACCGGCTACGTCATCAAGGGGTCGTGGCGCTACCTCGAGCACGACTGGGTCGCGCGCGAAGGCTCGTTCGTGTACGAACCGCCGGGCGAGATCCACACCCTCGTCGTCGACGACGCGACGGAGGACAACGAGATGATCACGTTCTTCAACATCCAGGGCGCGCTGGTCTACCTCGACGCGGACGGCCGCCAGACGGGCTACGAGGACGTGTTCGCGAAGATCGAGATGTGCCGCGCGCACTACGCGGCGGTGGGGCTCGGCGCCGAGTACGTGGACGCGCTGATCCGCTGAGCACGTTGTCATCCCGGCGAACGCCGGGATCCACCTTGCCCCGGCGCACTGCGGGTGAGTGGGTCCCGGCGTTCGCCGGGATGACGTCGTCTCTCTCCGCGTTCCAATGCGCGTGATGCACCCGCGCGCGATTGGTTCCGTCCCTCTCGCCCGTGGTTTACCACTATAAGAAAAGTGCTGGCGAATCTCGTTTTTTTGCAGGGGCGCGACGACGGCCGGTCCCTATGCTCCTTCGTCATCGGCGGTGCGTGTTGCCGCCTCGTCATGTCGCAGGAGAGAAGGTCTTGGATCGCAGAAATTTCGTCCTGGGTGCGGCGGCATCGCTGGCACTCGCACAGGCCCCGATGGGCGCGCTCGCCGCCACCCCGAAGAAGAAGGGCTTCCTCCTCAACCGCATCGGCCCCTCCGCTTCGCAGATCTTCATCGCGAACGCCGACGGTTCCAACGAACGCAAGCTGATCGACAGCGGCACGCTCGACTACAACGCGTCGTTCTCGGCCGATGGCCGGTGGGTGGTCTTCACGTCCGAACGCGATGGCCTCGGCAACTCGAACATCTACCGCGCTCGCGTCGACGGCACCGGCGTCGAGCGCCTCACCGATTCACCGGCGGTGGACGACGCCGCGGCGCTGTCGCCCGACGGCACGAAGGTCGCGTTCGTCAGCACGCGCGACGGCTTCCGCGCGAACATCTGGGTGCTCGACCTGAAGACCCGCCAGCTGCGCAACCTCACGATCGCGAAGGGCGTGCAGGGCCGGCTCGACCTGCCCAACGGCTTCTTCCGCCCGTCGTGGTCCCCCGACGGCCAGTGGATCGCGTTCTCGTCCGATCGCAACACGGAGTGGAAGGGGCATCACGACGGGGCCGGCTGGGAGCACACGCAGGAGCTCAGCATCTACGTCATCCGCGCCGACGGCACCGGCTTCCGTCAGGTCGCCACGCGGCCCACGTACTGCCTCGGTTCGCCGAAGTGGTCGCCGGACGGCAAGCGCATCGTGTTCTACGAGACCCTGTCCGAGTACACCTACTGGGTGCTGCGCCCCGACCTGCTGCCGAAGATCGATTCGCAGATCGTGTCGGTGGACGTCGCCACCGGCGCGCGTGTCGAACACACGAGCGGCCTCGGCATGAAGGTCAGCCCGCAGTACGTGTCGAACGACGAGATCGTCTACCGCCGCAAGGGCGGCCCCGCCACGGGCCTCTATTCCACCGTGGGTGACAAGCCCGCCGTGAAGATCGACCGCCTGCGCACACCGGCCTGGTCGCACGACGGCAAGCTGATGATGTACGAGAAGTTCACCTGGGGCGGGTGGAAACAGAACACGCCGCTCTACAGCTGGGACCCGGCGTACGACTACCACTACACCGACGTGTGGCCCGCCTTCTCGAAGGACGGGGCGATGGTGCTCACCGCGAAGGGGCAGGACTCCTCCGTGGACATCATGAAGGCCGACGGGTCCGAGCGAAAGCGCATCTTCGACGTCACGAAGGACGGCGGCCTCGACATGACCCTCGTCAAGCGCGGCCTGGCCGGCGCGTTCTACCCGGTGTGGTCGCCCGACGGCGAGTGGGTGGTGTTCGGCCTCGGCAGCTGGTTCACCGAACGGGGCAAGGGCGGCGCGAAGCTGATGCGCGTGCGCCGCGACGGCACCGGCGCCGAGGCGCTGACGGACGATTCGGTGTTCAACGCCGGCTTCCCCAGCTATTCGGCCGACGGCAAGGAAGTGGTGTTCCGCTCGTGGGGCAAGGACTCGCAGGGGGTCGACCAGATCGGCCTGCGCATCGTCAACCTGGAGACGCGCAAGATCCGCGTGCTCACGAAGGAGTACGACAACCTGCCGCTGTGGTCCCCCGACGGCTCGCGCATCATGATGACGCGCGGCGTGAAGGGTCCGGGCGAGAAGTGGGCCAACTTCGACATCTTCACCATCCGACCCGACGGCACCGACCTGCAGCGCCTCACCACCACACCGGCCAGCGACGGCCACGCGGTGTGGACGAACGACGGCAAGCAGATCCTGTGGAACAGCGCCATCGCCGGCTACCGCGACGAGGCCTGCATGTACGACCAGACCTTCCAGCCGTACGGCCAGGTGTTCGTGATGGATGCCGACGGCGACAACAAGCGGCAGATCACCGACAGCGTCTGGGAGGACTCGACGCCGCAGTACGTGCCGCCGGGGTCCCGCTAGCCTCCGGGAGCCCCCGATGTCCATCGCACTCACGCGCCGCCAGGTGGTCGCGGCCGGTGTCGTCGCGCTCGCCGCGCCCGCACGCGCGGCCGGCGACGACCTCGTCGTCGGCCAGATCGGCCCGTTCACCGGCATGCCGGCGCACGACGCGCCGGAGCTGAACCAGGGCATCAAGGCCGCCTTCGCCCAGGTCAACGCGGCCGGCGGCGTCAATGGCCGCAGGCTCGCCCTGTTCGAGCTGGACGACGGCTACAAGGACGACGGTTTCGTGCGCCAGTTCACCGAGGCGATGAAGCGGCGCCCGGTCGCGCTGCTCGCGCCGGTGGGCACGCGCGCCATCCAGCGCCTGCTCGACGACCGGCTGCTGGACGGTGCCGACACGCTCGTGCTCAACGCCGTGCCGGGCGCGGACGCGCTGCGCAGCCCCGGCCATCCGAAGCTGTTCCATATCCGCGCGGGCGACCGCCAGCAGGTGGCGCGCATCGTGCGGCACGCGGTGACGCTGGGCATCCGGCACCTCGCGGTGGTGGTCCAGGACGTGCCCATCGGACAGTCCGGCCTGGCCGCGGCCACGCAGGTCGCCGGCGAGCTCGGCGTGAAGCTGTCGCCGGTCAAGGTGGGCGCCGAACCCGTGCAGCTCGCCGAGGGCGCGGGCCGGGCCGTGGCGGCCGATGCGCAGAGCGCGCTGGTGCTCGGCAGTCCGCGTTTCGCGGCGCAGGCCATCGCGGCGCTGCGCCAGGCGGGTTTCGTGAAGTCCGTCTACGCGCTGAGCTACGTGTCGCCCGCGCTCATCCGCCAGTTCGGCGAGACGGCGGCCCGTGGCGTCGCGCTCGCGCAGGTCTACCCGAACCCCAACGGCAGCACGCTCGCGCTGCAGTACGCCTTCCAGTCGGCGATGAAACGCGCCGGCGTGGCCGGCCCGTACACCGCCTTCCACCTCGAGGGCTACGTCACCGCGCGGGTGCTCGCCGAAGGGCTGCGCCGTACCCGGGACACGAGCCCGGCCGGCCTCGCGCGGTCGCTGCGGGCGATGGGCGACGTCGACCTCGGGGGCTACCACGTCAACTTCAGTCGGGACAACGTGGGCAGCAGCTACGTCGACATCGCCGTGATCAACGGCGACGGGCGGCTCATGTACTGAGCCCGATGGACGCCGGTCACCGACTCGCCAGGGGCGCCTCGCTGTGGGCGGCGTTCTTCGCGTTCGCTTCGGACGACGGGCCGCGGTCCGACGCGAGGTTCCGCGCCGTGACCGGGCTGCTGCGGCTGACGGCGGTGATCCTGGCGCCCGTGGTGCTCGCGCTCGGAGGGCTTGCGATGTTCGTCTGGCATGTGGTCGACCGGGCGCCTCTCGAAAGATAGAGGGGCTGTCACTCCTCCACCCGGAACACCGCCACCGCCTCCGACAACCGCGCCGCCTGGTCCCGCAGCGACACGGCCGCCGCGCTCGACTCCTCGACGAGCGCGGCGTTCTGCTGCGTCATCCGGTCGATCGAGTCCACCGCCGCGCTCACGTGCCGCAGGCCGTCACGGCCGGCGTGCGTGGAGGTCGCCATGCCGTCGATCAGTTCGGACACCCGCCGCACGCTCGCGACGATCTCGGCCATCACCTCGCGCGACACACCGACCTGGCGCGAACCCGCCTCCACCGCGTCGACCGAGTTGCCGATCAGCAGCTTGATCTCCTTCGCGGCCTCGGCCGAACGCTGCGCGAGCGAACGCACCTCGCCCGCCACCACCGCGAACCCACGGCCCTGTTCGCCGGCGCGCGCGGCCTCCACGGCGGCGTTCAGTGCGAGGATGTTGGTCTGGAACGCGATGCCGTCGATCACGCCGATGATGTCGCCGATGCGCTGCGAGGCGTCGGCGATGCGGTCCATGCTGCCGACCACGTCCGACACCACGTCGCCGCCACGGCGTGCGGATTCGGCGGCGGACCGTGCCAGCCGGCTGGCCTCGTGCGCGACCTCTGCCGTCTCGGTGACCGTGCCGGCGAGCTGCTCCAGGCTCGACACGGTCCGCTGCACGTCCGCGGCGGTCTGCTCCGTGCGGTTCGAGAGGTCGAGGTTGCCGGCGGCGATCTCCGAGGACGCGTTGGCGACGGTGCCGACCCCTTCGCGCACGTCCGCCACGACGGACCTGAGCCGCCCGGCCATGTGGGACATCGCCTTGAGCAGGCGACCGATCTCGTCGTCGCGGTCCTCGGCGGCACGGCGGTTCAGGTGGCCCGCCGCGACGTCCTCCGCGAGGCGCACGGCGGCCTGCAGCGGACGGTGGACCGAACGCACCAGCACCGCGGCCCACAGCAGGCTCAGCACCGCGACGGCGGCGATGCACAGGCCGCCGGTCACGACGGCACGCCTCATCTTCACCGCCGCCTCGACCTCCACCGCCTCGCGCTGCCGCTGCTGTACCACGAGCAGCGCCTGCATGGCCTCCTGGCGGGCGAGCACCGCCGGCCAAAACCGGGTCTCGAGGAACGGGATCACCGCCGACGGATCGCGTGTCTTCAGTTCGGCCGCCTGCTTCAACACGTCCTTCACCACGGCCCGGCGCTGCAGGATCGTGTCCATCGCGGCCCGGTCGGCCTCGGTGGTGACGGCGGCCTGCACACGTTCCTCCAGCTCGTCGCCCGCGCCGCGGTTGGCCTTCATGCGGTCCTGCATCAGGCGCTCGACGGCCGGCTCGCCGCTCGCCATCGCCGCGAGCGAGGCGTTCGTGTTGCCGAGCGACATCGTGATCCACGCGGAGACGAGGCTCACCAGTTCCTGCTGGTGTTCCAGCGTCGCGGCGGCCTCGTGGTCCGACTGCCGGATGCGGTGCTGCGTCCACTGGGTCACCACCAGCATCGCGAGCAGCACGGTCACCACGGTCAGCCAGAGCTTGCGGGACAAGGGGACGTCGTCGAGCCTCATGGTTTCTCCTGAGCAGGCGGGTGTCGCCGAGACACGCACCTTCGGCAGGCGAACCGATCGACTTGATGCGTGTGCGACAAAAGTGCCAGCGAACCTGATTTCCGTGCAAGGAGCGAAGCGACTGGGGGGCTCACAAAAGTGCCAGTGAATGTGCGTTTTGTATAGAGGCGAGAAAGGGGCGTTCTCCTACGCTTCAGGCTGTCAACGCAATGTTTTTCGAGTGGGTCCGCCAGTCCGGCGCGGCCATCGAAAAGTCCAAGGAGAAGCAGCTTGGCCGGAAAGATTCACCTCAAGATCGCGATCGCGGAGCACCCCCACACCTCGGCCATCCGCAACGGTTCCATCCCCATCGAGGGCGTGGATGCGGAGTTCGTCACGGTGCAGCCGCAGATCGGCGCGTTCCGCCGCATGGTGCGCGACGTCGAATTCGACGTCTGCGAGATCGCCCCCACCACCTACATCATCGCCCGCGCCTACGGCGCCCCGTTCGTCGCGCTGCCCATCTTCGTCGTGCGCCGCTTCCACCACGGCGGCCTGCTGGTCCGCCCCGACGCCGGCATCGAGACCCCGAAGGATCTCGAGGGCAAGAAGGTCGGCGTGCGCGCGTACTCGGTGACCACCGGCGTGTGGACGCGCCAGGCGCTGATCGACGAATTCGGCCTCGATTCGTCGAAGGTCACGTGGGTGGTCGACGATGAGGAACACGTGACGCAGCTCAAGCTGCCGTCGAACGTGATCCACGCCCCGGCCGGCTCGTCGCTGGCGGACATGATGGCCAAGGGTGAACTCGCCGCCGGCTTCGCCGCCGCCGCGGGCATCGGCCGCACCGGCGCGCCCACCGGCGGCTGGAAGGAGGTCGAGGCCGACTACCCGGACCTGCTGCCGAACGCCGCCGAGCTGGAGAAGGACTACTACGCCCGCACCGGCGTGTACCCGATGCACGGCACCATCGTCGTGAAGGACTCGGTGCTGGCCGAGAACCCCTGGGTCGCCCAGTCGATCTTCAACGCCTTCGCGCAGGCCAAGAAGGAATGGCTCGCCCGCCTGGACGCGGGTGAGGCCACCACGGCCGGCGACAAGAAGTACCTGGCGCTGCGTGACATCGTGGGCCACGACCCGCTGCCGTACGGCCTGAAGGAGAACCTGAAGACCATCGAGGCGCTGGAGGCCACCGCGTTCAAGCAGGGCCTGACGCCGCGCCGCATGTCCATCGGCGAACTGTTCGTCGACCCGCAGGCCTGAGGACGGGACCCACCATGATCATCGATTGCCACGGCCACTTCACCACCGTCCCCACCTCGTTCCGCGACTGGCGCGCGAAGCAGGTCGAGTTCGCCAACGACCCCGTCAACGCGCCGTCGCGTGACGGTGCCTTCGTGTCCGATGACCAGATCCGCGACGCCATCGGCAACGGCCAGCTGCGCCTGCAGCAGGAGCGCGGCAGCGACCTGACGCTGTTCTCGCCCATCGCCGGCCTGATGAGCCACCACCTCGGCAACGAGCGCACGAGCCTCGAATGGGCCGAGGTGTCGAACGACCTCGTGCGCCGCGTCTGCGACCTCTTCCCGGACAACTTCGCGCCGGTGTGCCAGCTGCCGCAGTCGCCGTACGCGCCGCCGAAGAACTCCATCGCCGAGCTGCGCCGCTGCGTCGAGCAGATGGGCTTCGTCGGCTGCAACCTGAACCCCGACCCCACCGGTGGCTACTGGACCGGCAAGTCGATGACGGACCGCGACTGGTACCCGCTGTACGAGGTGCTGTGCGAGCTCGACGTGCCGGCCATGATCCACGTCGCCGCGTCGTGCAACCCGTGCTTCCACGGCACCGGCGCGCACTACCTGAACGCCGACACCACCGTGTTCATGCAGCTGCTGCAGGCCGACCTGTTCAAGGACTTCCCGACGCTGCGTTTCGTGATCCCGCACGGCGGCGGCGCGGTGCCGTACCACTGGGGCCGCTACCGCGGCATGTCGCTCGAGATCGCGAAGCGCCCGCTCGAGGGCCTGCTCGAGAACGTCTTCTTCGACACGTGCGTGTACCACCAGCCCGGCGTGGAGCTGCTGACGAAGGTGGTGCCGACGTCGAACGTGCTGTTCGGCTCGGAGATGGTGGGCGCCGTGCGCGGCAAGGACCCGCGCACCGACCAGTACTTCGACGACACGAAGCGCTACCTCGACGCGTGCACCGCCCTCACCGACGCGGACCGCGCGGCCATCTACGAAGGCAACGCCCGCCGCGTGTACCCGCGCCTGGACGCGCTGCTGAAGGCGAAAGCGAAGTGAACGCCATGGACATCATCGACATCCACCCCCACATCATCTCGAACGACGAGACCCGCTACCCGCCCGCGCCGCTCTTCGGCAAGCGGTCGGACTGGTCGCAGGAACGCCCGAGCACCGTCGAGTCGCTGATCGCCGCGATGGACGCCGCCGGCGTCGCCAAGGCCGCCGTCGTGCACTCGTCGACCACCTACGGCTTCGACAACTCGTACGTCGTCGACGGTTGCAACCAGTACCCGGATCGCCTCGTCGCCGTGGGTTCGGTCGACATGCTGGCGGACGACGTGCGCGAGGTCGTGCGCCGCTGGGCCGACAAGGGCCTCGCGGGCCTGCGCATCTTCACCGGCGGCTCGACGAAGGACTTCGACCCGAGCGAGCTGGATGACCCGCGCTCGTTCAAGGCGTGGGAGCTGCTGGCCGAACTGGGCCTGCCGATGTGCGTGCAGACCGGCGCCATCGGCCTGCCGCAGATCGAGATGCTCGCGCGCAAGTTCCCGAAGGTGAACATCATCCTCGACCACCTGGGCCGGCCCGACGTGCTCGACGGCCCGCCGTACGCGAACGCGGCCAGCCTGTTCGAGCTGGCGAGCCTGCCGAACGTGTTCATGAAGCTCACGCCGCGCATCTTCGGCGACGTGAAGAAGGAGAAGGCGAGCGCCGAGACCTTCTTCCCGCGCGTGGTGGACGCGTTCGGCGCCCACCGCATGGCCTGGGGTTCGAACTTCCCGACCTCGCCCGGCACGCTCGCCGAGATCCTCGCCACCGCGCAGGCGGGCCTCGCCTGCTTGACCGACGAACAGCGTTCGTGGATCTTCGGGAAGACGGCGCAGCAGCTCTACCCCGGACTGGCCTGAGGCCGGTCGCGGAGAAGGAACGACATGGCGGCAGAGATGACGACCCCGGCCGAGGTCCGGGCCGGTGACCAGGCGGAGAAGGCCAGCGGCAACGGGCGCATGTGGGGCATCCTGGCCCTGCTGACGCTCGGCCTGCTGATCTCCTTCATCGACCGCACGAGCCTGTCCTCGGCGCTCGCGGACAAGCACTTCGTGGCCGAGTTCGCGTTGACGAGCGTCGACCGCGGCTGGCTCAACTCGGCGTTCTTCTGGTCCTACGGCCTGATGCAGCTGCCGATGGGCTGGCTGGTGGACCGCTACGGGGTGAAGTGGCCGTACACGATCTGCTTCTTCGTGTGGTGCCTGGCCACCGCGCTCACGGGCCTGGTCACCGCGCTCGCCGGGCTGATCATGATGCGCCTGCTGGTCGGCGCGGCCGAGGCCATCGTGATCCCGGCCAGCTACCGCTGGATCGGGAACAACATGGGCGAGAACCACAAGGGGCTCGCCGCCGGCATCCTGTCGATGGGCGGCAAGTTCGGCCCCGCGATCGGCGCGCCGGTCGCCGCGTGGCTGATCGTCTCGTACTCGTGGAAGTGGATGTTCGTGCTGACCGGGCTGCTCGGCCTGCTGTGGCTGGTGCCCTGGCTGCTGGCGGTGCGCAACGACCTGCCGTCGAAGGCGGCGCTCTCGGCCACCAAGGCCAAGGCCTCGTCGGTGACGCTCGGCAGCCTGCTCAAGAGCCCCGTGATCTGGGGCGCGATGATCAACAACTTCTGCTACGGCTACTTCACGTTCTACTGCATGACGTGGATGCCGGCCTACCTGGTCGAGCAGCGCGGCCTGTCGCTGAAGGAATCGGGGCTCTACACCTTCTTCTCGTTCGCGGGCATCGCGCTCGTCGCCACCTTCGCGGGGTGGCTGGCCGACCGCCTGATCGAAGGCGGCCGCGACGCGGTGTTCGTCCGCAAGGCCTTCGTGATCGCGGGGTTCGTCGGCGGCACCACGGTGCTGCTGGGCGCGCATGCGTCGACGCTCGAGGGCGCGTTGTTCTGGAACGTGCTGTCGCTCACGCTGCTGGGCCTCGCCACCGCGAACAACCTCGCGCTGTGCAAGCTCACGCTGATCCCGAAGCAGGCCATCGGCCTGGCCACCGGCGTGCAGCAGCTCGCCACGAGCCTCGCGGGCGGTGTCTCCGCCAGCCTGTCCGGGTGGTTGCTGCACGTCAGCGGGAACTACGAGCTGCCCATGCAGGTGATCGTGGTGTTCCTGCTGATCGGCGCCACCAACACGGCCATCCTGCTGCGCCCGAAGTGGGCGCCGAAGGTGAGCGCCTCCTGATTCCCCGCGTCGGCCGGGTGCCGACGCCTCCCACTCCTTGCTGAATCGAACATGGCAAAAATCGTTTTTGGAATGGCGGTGCCCCACAGCGGCATGCTCGGGCAGAAGCCCGAGGACTGGCTGACGAACGGCGAGCGCGACCGCAACAACCCGGAGCTGTGGTTCCGCAACCGCACCTGGACCTACCCGGAACTGGAAGCGCACCGCGGCGCCGCGTTCGAGAAGTACTTGACGCTCGAGGAGCGCACCGCCCGCGCGAAGCGCTGCCGCGCGGCGCTCGACGAGATGGCCGCGGCCTACCGGCGCGCGAACGTCGACGTGGCGATCATCCTCGGCAAGGACCAGAAGGAGATCTTCACCGACCACTCGCCGTCGATCGCGATCTACTCCGGCGAGGAGGTGCACAACGGCCCGCCGCAGCGTTCGGTCTACGCGCCCGACCGGCACGTCGTCCACAAGTGCCACCCGAAGCTCGCCACCTACCTGATCGAGACCTTCCAGCGCCGGAACTTCGACCTCACCGACCTGTTCGCGTGGCCCGACAACGTGTGGATGAAACCGCTGCCCGACTACCCCGTGGCGCCGCACGCGTACAGCTTCGTGTACCGGCAGATCATGGGCGACGACCCGCCGCCGCACGTGCCGGTGATCATGAACTGCTTCTACCCGCCCACGCAGCCGTCGATGTCGCGGTGCATCGAGTTCGGCGGCATCCTGCGCGAGGCCATCGAGGCGTGGCCCGAGGACGTGCGTGTCGGGATCATCGCGTCCGGCGGCCTCTCGCACTTCGTCAACGACGAGGACTTCGACCACCGGATCATGAAGATGCTGGCCGCCTACGACTACGACGGCCTGGCCGCGGTGGACGACCGCTCGTACCAGTCCGGCACGTCGGAGATCAAGCTGTACGTGAGCGTGATGAAGGCGCTGGAGAAGACCGGCGCCGAGATGACCACCGTCGACTACGTGCCGTGCTGGCGCACCGCCGCCGGCACCGGCGAGGGCATGGGGTTCATGTACTGGAACGCCGCCGACTGACCCCCGCCCGAACAGAATCCTGGAGAACCCTTTCATGAGCAACACCCGACTCAACAGCGTCATCCGCGCCCTCGAGGCCGGCAAGCCGGCCTTCGCCGCCTTCAGCAAGGTGGACAGGCAGAGCGCCATCGACATGTCCGACGCGCCGTACGACGGCATCGTGTTCGAGATGGAGCACAACCCGTACGACGTCGCCGCGCTGGGCGACGCGATGCAGTACATGCTCAACCGCAAGGCCATCGCCGAGTCCGGATCGGTGGCCACCGGTGTCACGCCGATCGCCCGCATTCCGGCGAACGGCGTCGAGATGAACCAGAGCTTCGCGAAGCAGGTGCTCGACCGCGGCGCCTACGGTGTCATCTGGCCGCACGTGGCCACCGTGGAGCAGGCCTACAACGCCGTCGCGTCGTGCCGCTACGCGCGCCCGAAGAACGCGCCGCTGTACGAACCGAAGGGCGTGCGCGGCGACGGTCCGGCCACGGCCTCCCGCTACTGGGGCCTGAGCATGCCCGAGTACTACGCGAAGGCCGACGTGTGGCCGCTCGCGCCGCAGGGCGAGATCCTGGTGGGCCTGATGTGCGAGAGCCCCGAGGCCATCGAGAACCTCGACGACATCCTGTCGAACGTGCCGGGCATCGGCTTCATCCTGATCGGCGAGGGCGACCTGAGCCAGGCGCTCGGCTACCCACGCCAGTACGAACACCCCGAGGTGCTCGACGCGATGCGCCGCGTCGTCGAGACGTGCCACAAGCACGAGGTGGTGGTCGGCAACCCGCACGTCACGGCGAAGAACCACAAGCGCCTGCTGAGCGAGGGCTACCGTTTCCTGATGTCGGCGCCGCAGCGCACCTACGGCGTCGTGGGCCTCGCGCGCGAGATGGCGGGGTACTGAACCCATGAACGGAGCGGAAAGCCTGGTCCACACGCTCGTCGACCAGGGCGTCGACATCTGTTTCGCGAACCCCGGCACGTCGGAGATGCACTTCCTGGCGGCCCTCGAGAACCCGAAGATGCGCAGCGTGCTGTGCCTCTTCGAGGGCGTGGCCACCGGCGCGGCCGACGGCTGGTACCGCATGAAGGACACGCCCGCGTCCACGCTGCTCCACCTCGGGCCGGGCCTGGCCAACGGCCTCGCGAACATCCACAACGCCAAGCGGGCGTCGTCCGGGATGGTCAACATCATCGGCGAACACTCCGAGTCGCACCTGAAACACGACCCGCCGCTGATGTCCGACATCGAGGGCCTCGCGCGTCCGCTGAGCCACTGGGTGCGCCGCGCGGATTCGGCGGGCGCCATCGCGTGGGACACCGCCAAGGCCGTGGCGAAGGCCTCGGAGCACCCGGGCAAGATCGCCACGCTGATCCTGCCGGGCGACACCTCGTGGCAGGAAGCCGGCGCGGCCGTGACGCTGCCGAAACCCGCGGCCGTCCGCAAGGCCCCGGACGCGGCCCGCATCGACCACGTGGCGCGGGTGCTGAAGTCCGGCGAACCCACGCTGATCATCCTCGCGAACAAGGCCACCCGCGGCGTCGCGCTGGAACGCGCGGGCCGGGTCGCGGCCGCGACGGGCGCGCGCCTCGGCTCTCAGTTCTTCACCGCGCGCATCGAACGCGGCGCGGGGCGCGTGCCCATCGAGCGCATCCCCTACGCGGTGCCGCAGGCGATGGCCTTCCTGAAGGGCTTCAGGCACATCGTCACCGTCGAGACCCGCGAACCCGTCGCCTTCTTCAGCTACCCCGACAAGCCGAGTCTCATGAAGGCCGAAGGCACGGCGGTGCACCCGCTGGTCGAGGCGGACGAGGACAGCGAACGCGCGTTCGAGATGCTGCTGGACGCGCTCGGCGCGACGAACACGCCGCCCCGGCTGCAAGCCCGTGTGGAGACGCCGGTGCCCACCGGCGCGCTCAACCCCGTCAGCGTTGCCCACGCGCTGGCCGCGGCCCTGCCCGAGAATGCCATCCTGGTGGACGAGTCGCTCACGACCGGCCGCGAGTCGATGGGGCACACGATGGGCGCGCTGCCGCACGACCTGATCAACAACATGGGCGGATCGATCGGCTACGCGACCCCGGTGGCCACGGGCGCCGCGCTCGCGTGCCCCGGCCGCCGCGTGTTCTGCATGGTCGGCGACGGCAGCGCCATGTACACGATCCAGTCGCTGTGGACACAGGCCCGCGAGGGGCTGGACATCACGACGATCATCTTCGCCAACAACAGCTACGCGATCCTGAAGGCCGAGTACGCCAACATGGGCGCCGGCACGCCGGGCGAACGCGCGCTGTCGATGATCGACATCGACCGGCCGCGCATCGACTGGCTCGCGATGGCGAAGAGCATGGGTGTGCCCGCGGTGCCCGTGGACACCGCCGAGGCCTTCCACCGCGCGATGGTCGACTCGACCCGCGCGTCCGGGCCCGTGCTGATCGAGGTGCGACTGTGATCTCGCGGCGCCACGCCCTGGCGCTGGTGGCCGCGGCCTTCGCGGCGTCGTGCGCGGCGCAGGTCGCCCCCGGCGGTTCGTGCGATCGGTCCGAGCTCGTGTACGTGGGCAACGACAGCACGCAGCTCCGGGCGTTCCGTTTCGACGCGTGCGCCGGCACGCTGGCGTCGATCGGGGTGGTGGCGGAACTGCCGAAGCCCCGGTGGACCGTCCAGCACCCACGGCTGCCCGTGCTGTACGTGGCGAACGAGGGGGCGGGCAAGGACGGGGGTGTCGCCGCGTTCGCGATGGACCGCCGCACCGGCGCGCTGAAACCGATGAACCAGGTGGACGCGGGTGGCGCGGGCACCACGCACCTGTGGCTCGACGCCGAGTCGATGACGCTGCTTGCGTCCAACTTCGGCGGCGGGTCGGTCGCCACCGTCCCGATCGCCGACGACGGGCGCCTCGCGGCGCCGGTGTCGGTGGTGCGGGCGGCGGGCTCCGGCCCGCATCGCCGGCAGGCGAGCCCCCACGCGCACGGCGCCACGGTGGACCCGTCCGGACACTACGCCCTCGTGGCCGACATGGGGGCGGACCGCGTGTTCGTCTACCGCTTCGACCGGGCCACCCGCACGCTGAAGGCGGAACCGGCGGACGCCGCGCGCACGATGACGGCGATCCCCGGCAGCGGCCCGCGGCGGGTGGTGTTCGGACCGCGCGGCCATGCCTACGTGCTCGATGAACTCACGGCCGAGGTGCGGGTGTTCGACTGGGACGAGGGGCGGGGCCAGCTGACGCCGATGCAGGCGCTGCGCCTGTCGGGCGACGACTTCAAGGGCGCGCCGAGCGCCTCCGAGATCATGGTGGGCCGCGACGGCCTCACCGTCTACGTGGGCGACCGCGGCGAGAACACGCTGGTCGTGTACCGCGTGTCGCCGGAGACCGGCGCGCTGTCGTTCGCGCAGCGGCTGCCGAGCGGTGGCGCGGGGCCGTGGGCGTTCGACCTGCATCCGTCGGGGCGCTGGCTGCTCGTCGCGAACTTCCGCGACAACCGCCTGAACCTGTTCGGCATCGACCCCGCGACGGGGCGGCTGACCGACACGGGACGTTCGGTCGAATCACCGTCGCCGGTGAGCGTGTCGTTCGTCGACTGAAATCGTGTCATCCCGGCGAACGCCGGGACCCACTGTCCCCGTGCGCGCTGGAGTCCCGGTGGGCCCCGGCGTGCGCCGGGGTGACGTGTTCGAGGCCCGTCCGGACAAACCCGGACCGCGGAAAAAAGTGCCAGCGAAAGTCAGTTTTGTATAGCGGCCCGCGGCGCCCCTGTCCCTAAAGTTTCCTGGCGATGACGCAGCACCGATTCACGGTGCGCCGTTGTTCATCGCTCCCCCGACGATGAGGAGATCCGTGTGAACATGAACGTGTGCACGACGAGCCGAAGCGCTCGCCGCGTGGTGACACCGCTGGCCGCCATGGCGCTGGCAACGCTCGGCACGAGCGCGATGGCGCTCGACCTGAACCCCGATGGCGAGTGGCAGGTGCGCTGGGACAACACCCTGAAGTACAGCGCGGGCTACCGGCTCAAGTCGCCGTCGGCCGAGTTGACCACCCCCGTGTCGGTGCGTGCCAACTCGGACGACGGCGACCGCAGCTTCGCGAAGGGCCTCGTGTCCAACCGCGCCGACATCCTGTCCGAGTTCGACGCGCAGAAGGACGGCTTCGGCATCCGCCTGAGCGCGGCCGCGTGGTACGACACCGTCTACAACCAGGCCAACGACCACGACTCGGCGGTCTCCGCGAACCGCGCGACCGTGCCGTTCAACGAGTTCACGCCGGGCACGCGCGACGTCGCCGGCCGGAAGGCCGAGATGCTCGACTGGTTCGTGTTCGGCCGCAACGAGATCGCCGACAAGATGCTGTCGTACCGCCTGGGCCAGCACTCGCTGATCTGGGGCACGAGCATGTTCTTCGGCATGAACGGCATCGCGAAGGGCATGGCGCCCATCGACGTCTACAAGCTGAACATCCCCGGCACGCAGGCGAAGGAGACGACCATCCCGGTGCCGCAGCTGTCGTCGACGCTGCAGCTGACCGACGACACGAGCATCGAGGGCTACGTGCAGTTCAAGTACCGCCCGACGCGCCTGCATCCCGCCGGCAGCTTCCTCAGCAGCACCGACATGCTGGGCGACGGCGCCGAGCGCATGTTCATCGGCAACCCCACCGGCAACCTGTGCGGCAGCGCGAGCGTGCCGGTGGCGCAGCGGTTCAACAACTGCTATCTGAACTACGGCGGCATCGACGAAGGCAAGCGCAGCAACAACTTCGGCTTCGCGCTGAACACGCGCAGCGAGTGGCTCAACGCCGACCTCGGCTTCTACGCGGTCAGCTACCGCGACACGTCGACCGTGATCCAGACCAACACCGCCGGCGGCACCTACAAGCTGGTGGTGCCCGCCGACGACGTGCGCGCGGTCGGCATGAGCATCGCGCGACTGATCGGCGACGCCAACGTCGGCGCCGAACTCTCCTTCCGCGACAACCAGCCCCTCGCGGCGAAAGAAGGGGTCGTGACCGCCGCCGACCCGTCGTACGCCAAGGGCCGCACGGTGCACGCGAACCTGTCGTGGACGCTGCTGGGTGGCGCGGCCGGTTTCTGGGAAGGCTCGAGCCTCGTCGGCGAACTGGCCGCCAACCACGTGATGAGCATCGCGGACGTGCGCACGACCGTGGGCGGCCGCTTCCCGGTGGGCACCGAGAAGGTCAACCGCGAGAAGCACGAGTCGAGCGCCGGCGTGCGCGTGATCTTCACGCCCACCTGGTACCAGGTGGCGCCGGGCGTCGACCTCAGCGTGCCGGTGAACGTGGGTTGGTCGTTCCGGGGCGCGTCGATGATCGACACGTCCTTCCCGTTCGGCGGCAGCCCGGACCGTGGCGGCGAGGTGATCATGGGCGTGACCGGCACGTACCTGAACCGCTGGATCGCGAACCTCTCGTACATCAACTACCTGGGCGAACCCGACCGCCAGGCGGTGCTGGACCGCGACTACGTGCGCTTCAGCCTGCAGACCACCTTCTGACCCAGGACCGACCTTCGGAGATCTCGAGATGCGAACCCATTCCCTCCTTCCCCTCGCCGCGCTGCTGGCCGGCGCGTTGATGTCGGCCCCCGTGTCGGCGGCGCCCGAGGACGTCGCCGCGCTGAAGTCCGGCACGCTGACCCCCTACGGCGCCGAACGCGCCGGCAACAAGGACGGCACCATCCCCGCGTGGGACGGCAAGGCGCCCACCACCGGCGCGGCCGGCAACGGCCGCCGCACCGACCCGTTCGCGGCCGACAAGCCGCGCCTGACCATCACCTCGGCCAACGCCGGCGAACATGCCGCGCAGCTGACCGACGGCACGAAGGCCCTGCTCGCGAAACACCCCGGCTTCAAGCTGGAGGTGTACCCCACGCGCCGCAGCGCCGTGTTCCCCCAGGTCATCTACGACCAGGTGCTGAAGAACGCCACGCGCGCCAAGCTCGTCAACGACGGCGTCACCGTCGAGGGCGCCTACGGCGGCATCCCGTTCCCCGTGCCGAAGACGGGTCACGAGGCGATGTGGAACCACATGCTCAGCTACCGCGGCCAGGTGACGAGCTTCGTCGCCGACAAGTACGTGATGACGTCCGCCGGCGACCAGCTGCTGACGAGCCGCCAGCGCACGAACCTGATCTACCCGTACTACGACCCGGCCGGCAACCCCGACCAGTTCAGCGGCGAGTGGGCACGGGCGCGCATCGACATCACCGAGCCGCCGGCCAACTCGGGCCAGGCGCTGATGACGATCGACTACGTCGACAACTTCGGCAAGCCGAAGGACGGCTGGCAGTACCTGCCGGGGCAGCGCCGCGTGCGCAAGTCGCCGTCGATCGCGTACGACACGCCCGACGGCTCGGCCGCCGGCCTCGCGAACTTCGACGACGTGAACCTCTTCATCGGCTCGCAGGACCGCTACCAGATGAAGCTGCTCGGCAAGCGCGAGGTCTTCGTGCCGTACAACAGCAACGCGCTGATGGGCAAGCCGATCAAGGACGTGGTGGGCAAGGGCACGCTCAACCCCGATGCCGTGCGTTGGGAGCTGCACCGCGTGTGGGTCGTCGAGGCGACGCTGCGCGACGGCAAGCGCAACACCGCCGCGAAGCGCCGCCTGTACCTCGACGAGGACACCTGGCAGGCCGTGCTCGCCGACACGTGGGACACGCAGGGCAAGCTGTGGAAGACCGGCCAGGCCTTCACGATGGTGGCCGGCGACCAGCCACTCGCCACCACGCTGAGCTACGCCTGGTTCGACCTCGTGTCCGGCGGCTGGGTGTTCGCCGGCGCGGTCAACGAGACCGGCGGCGTGACCTACCGCGCGTTCGACACGAAGCAGATGGGCAACTTCACCCCGACGGCGCTCGCGTCCGGCGGCGTGCGCTGAGGACGCTCGCGTGGTTTCGACAACGTTGACACGCCGCGCCGCGCTGGTCGGCGCGCTCGGGTGGGGCGTGGCCGCGCGGGCGGCCACCCCGGCCGTGCGTGCGCTGGGCCAACCCGCGCTGGCGGTGGCGCGGCCGACGCAGGCCGTGCTGCAGGCGGTGGTGCGTGCCGGCACGTCCGGGCGCCTCGTCGCCGCGGGCGAACGTGGCCTGGTCATCCATTCCGACGACGGGGGCCGCAGCTGGACGCAGGCCCGCGTGCCCGTCAGCTGCACGCTGACGTCGCTGTGTTTCGCGGACGCGAAACGCGGCTGGGCGGTGGGCAACATGGGCGTCGTGCTCGAGACCGGGGACGGTGGCGCCAGCTGGACCCGCCGCCTCGACGGCGCGCAGGCCGCCGAACTGGCGTTGATCGCCGCCCGCGCGCAGGTGGCGGGCCGCGACGCGTCCGAGAAGGACCAGGTGCTGCTCGAGGACGCGCAACGCCTGGTCGCCGAGGGCCCAGACAAGCCGCTGCTGGGCATCGTGTCGCGTGCCGACGGTTCGCTGGTGGCCGTGGGCGCGTACGGCCTCGCGTTCGCCTCCACCGACGGCGGGCGGACGTGGCGGCCCTGGATGCACCGGCTGCCGAACCCCGAGGGACTGAGTTACTACGGCCTGGCCGAACGGCGTGGCGAAAGCCTGCTGTTCGGCGAGCAGGGCCTGCTGCTGCGCGCGGCCGGTGCCGGCGACACGTTCACGTCGTCGGATTCGCCGTCGCAGGGCAGCCTGTTCGGTTCCCTCGCCTTGCGCGAAGGCCCGATGCTGCTGCTGGGCCTGCGCGGGCGCCTGTGGCGCAGCGCCGAGCCGGGAGATGCATGGCGGCAGGTCGACACGCCGGTCGAGGCCTCGCTGATCGCCGGCACGCAGCTGGGCGACGGGCGGGTGCTGGTCGCGGGCGCCGCGGGCCAGCTGCTGCAGAGCGTCGACGGCGGTGCGCGCTTCCAGCCGCTGTCGCTCGCGCAGCGCTTCCCGTTCACCGGCCTCGCCGAGGCGAACGACGGCGCCCTGGTCGTGGTGGGCATGCGCGGACTGATGCGCCTGACCCCCGCCGAACTCGCGGCCGCCGCTTCCGGTGGCGCTTCTTCCTCTTCCCGAAAGTCCGGCGCATGAGCGTGGTGTCCTCTTCCCCCGTCGACGCGGCCTCGGCCGCCGACTTCGATCCCGCGTCGGGCAGCCGGCTCGAACGCGCGGTGTTCAACCACCGCGCCATCGTGATGGTGGTGTGCCTGCTGCTCACGCTGCTGCTGGGCTGGTTGGCCACGCGGGTGGTGCCGAACGCGAGCTTCGAGGGCATGCTGCCGCTCTCGCACCCGTACCTGCAGAACTACCTCGCCGAGCGGAAGAAGACGGTGTCGCAGGCCAACAGCCTGCGCATCGTGCTGGCGCGCCGCGACGGCGGCTCCATCCTCGACGCCGACTACCTCGCGCGGCTGCGCCAGCTCAACGACGAGCTGTTCGTGCTGCCGGGTGTGGTGCGCGGGCAGATGCGCTCGTTGTGGACCCCGTCGACCCGCTGGACGGCGGTGACCGACAGCGGCTTCGAGGGCGGCACGGTGATGCCGGACAACTACGACGGCACCCCGGCTGCGCTCGCCCGCGTGCGGCTGAACATCGAACGGTCGGGCGAGGTGGGCCAGCTGGTCGCGAAGGACTACCAGTCCACCGCGCTGGTGGTGCCGCTCGCCGAACGCGACCCCGACACCGGCCAGTCGCTCGACTACGCCGTGCTGTCGAAGCGCCTCGAGGCGCTGCGCGACAAGTACGGCGACGAACGCTTCGCGGTGCACGTGACCGGCTTCGCGAAGGTGGCGGGTGACCTGATCGAGGGCCTCGGGCAGGTGGTGGTGTTCTTCGCGCTGGCCGCCGCCATCGCCACCGCCGTGGTGCTCTGGTACACCCGCTGCGTGCGCAGCACGCTGCTCGTGATGGCCTGTTCCATCGTCGCGGTGGTGTGGCAGCTGGGCCTGCTGCCCCTGCTGGGCTTCGCGCTCGACCCGTACGCGGTGCTGGTGCCGTTCCTCGTGTTCGCGATCGGCATGAGCCATGGCGCGCAGAAGATGAACGGCATCATGCAGGACATCGGCCGCGGCATGGACCGGCTCGTCGCCGCGCGCTTCACGTTCCGCCGCCTGTTCACGGCCGGCTTCACGGCGCTGGCCTGCGACGCGGTGGGCTTCGCGGTGCTGCTGCTGATCGACATCCAGTCGATCCGCCAGCTCGCGGTGATCGCGAGCCTCGGTGTCGTGATCCTCGTCTTCACGAACCTGATCCTGCTGCCGGTGCTGCTGAGCTACACCGGCGTGAGCCCGACCGCCGCGAAGCGCGCGGTCCGCGCCGAACACAGCTCGAACCCGGCGAGCGCCTGGCTGTGGGAAGTGCTGTGCCGCTTCACCGGCCGGCGCTGGGCGCTGTCGGCGATCGGCGTCGCGGTGGTGCTCGCGGCCGTGGGCCTGGTCGAGGGTCGGCGGCTGCAGATCGGCGACCTCGACGCGGGCGCACCCGAGCTGCGCCCCACGTCGCGCTACAACCGCGACAACGCCTACCTGACCGGGCACTACGCGACCAGCAGCGACGTGCTCGTCGTGATGGTGCGCACGCGCGAGCAGGGCGCGATGGCGCACGCCGTGCTGGAGCGCGTGGACGCGCTCGAGTGGGAACTGCGCCAGCTCGACGGTGTCGAGACCACGCAGTCGCTCGCCTCGCTCGCGCGGCAGAACGCCGTCGCGATGAACGAGGGCAACCCGCGCTGGTACGAGCTGCAGCCGAACCAGGGGGCGCTCAACACGGCTGGGTCGCGGGCGCCGCGCCAGCTCGTCGACGCGGGCTTCTCGCTGCTGCAGGTGCAGGTGTACCTCGCCGACCACAAGGCCGAGACGCTGCGCCGCGTCACCGCGGCCGTGGAGGACTTCGCCCGGCGCCACGACGACGACGACGCCCGCTTCCTGCTGGCGGCCGGCAACGCGGGCTTCGAGGCGGCCACCAACGCGGTGGTGGAGACGGCCAACCGGCAGATGCTGCTGTGGGTCTACGTCGCGGTGGTGCTGCTGAGCTACCTGACCTTCCGTTCGTGGCGCGCGGTCGCGTGCGCGATCATCCCGCTCGTCGTCACTTCGATCCTCGCCGAGGCGCTGATGGTGCGGCTCGGCATCGGGCTCAAGGTGGCGACGCTGCCGGTGGTGGCCCTCGGCGTGGGCATCGGCGTCGACTACGCGCTCTACGTGCTGAGCATCATGCTGACGCAGATGCGGGTGGGCGTGCCGCTGCGCGCGGCCTACTTCCACGCGCTGCTGTTCACCGGCCGGGTGGTGATGCTGACCGGCATCACGCTCGCCATCGGCGTGGCCACGTGGTCGCTGTCGCCCATCAAGTTCCAGGCCGACATGGGCGTGCTGCTCGCGTTCATGTTCGTCGTGAACATGGTGGGCGCGCTCGTGCTGCTGCCCGCGCTGGCGCACTTCCTCCTCCGGCCCCGGTCGCCGGTGGCCGTGGCGCGTGACGAGCCGGCGCGGCCGGCGCCGGCCGCGAGCGCGCCGTCCGCCTGAGCAAAGTGCAAGCGAATCTGCGTTTTGTCGATGGGCGCCACGGACCCCGGAACCTAACCTGAAGGCCGTTCTTTCAAGCTTTGAGGAGTGGATCGAGATGACCCCCACGGGAACCGAGGCGCCCACGCTGCGCGTCAATCTGGCCGAATACGCGGTCACCAAGGCGATGCGGGACGGCCGCGTCAAGTCCGACATCGTGAACCTGGACTTCTGCGGCCCGACCCCGGCGCACAACGGGTTCAAGGCGATGGTGCGCGAGAACGCGTTCGACGCTGGAGAGCTCGCCATCGTCACGTTCCTGCAGGCCAAGGCCTACGGCAAGCCGTACGTGCTGCTGCCCGCGCCCATCTCCGGGCGCTTCCAGCACCACTGCGCCGGCTTCAACATCGACTTCGGCCACGTGAACCCGAAGGACATCGAGGGCAAGCGCGTCGGCGTGCGCACCTACACGCAGACCACCGCGCTGTGGATCCGCGGCATCCTGCGCCACGAGCATGGCGTCGACCTCGACAAGGTCACGTGGATGACGCTCGGCGACGGCCACCTCGCCGAGTACACCGACCCGGTGAACTGCGAACGCCTGCCGAAGGGCGCGTCGATCCCGCAGATGATGCTCGACGGCGAACTGACCGCGGCGCTGCTCGGCGAGGACATGCCGAAGGACCCGCGCGTGCGCACGCTGGTGCCGAACGCGCAGGCCGCGGCGAAGGACTGGTTCGCGCGCGAGGGCGTCGTGCCCATCAACCACATGTTCGTGGTGCACGAGGACCTGTCGAAGCAGCGCCCCGACATCGTGCGCGAGCTGTACCGCGTGGTCTCGGCCAGCCGCGCGCTCGCCGAGGGCGGCGTGCCGGCGGTGTTCCCGCCGCTCGGGCTGGAGCCGAACCGCAAGGGCATCCAGCTCGCGATCGACTGGGCGCTCGACCAGAAGATCATCCCGCGCCGCCTGTCCGTCGACGAACTCTTCGACGACGTGACCGGCAGCCTCGGCTGAGCGAGGCGCCATGGCACGCGGCACATCCCTCTGTTTCGCCGCGGCCCTGATGGGCTGCACCACGGCGTGGGCCCAGCAGGTCACGGTCTACGGTCTCGTCGACGAGGGCGTCGAATACGTCCGCGGCTCGGACGCCGGCAATGGCGCGAAGGCCAGCGACTGGCGCGTGGGCGCGGCCACCGCGCCGTCGCGCCTGGGCTTTCGCGGCAGCGAGGACCTCGGCGGCGGCCTGAAGGCCGTCTTCACGCTGGAGTCGGGCATGTCGGTGGACACCGGCACGCTGAGCCAGGGCTCGCGGATCTTCGGTCGCCAGGCGTTCGTGGGGCTGTCGAGCCCGTACGGCGCGCTGACCTTCGGCCGCCAGTACACCATGCGGTACTGGAGCCTGTGGGACACCGACCTGTTCGGGTCGGGCGCACACGGCCTCGGCACGCTCGACACCGGCATTCCCAACGCCCGCGCCGACAACTCGGTGTCGTACCGGTTCGACCACGCCGGCTTCAGCGGCGGCGTGAACTTCAGCCTGGGCCGCGATGCCGTGGCCGGCAACAACCCCGCGGCCACGGGCTGCGCCGGCGAGGCGGCGAACGCGAAGCAGTGCCGCGAGGTGTCGGTGCTGGCCAAGTACGACACCGACCACTGGGGCGTGGCCACGGCCTTCGAACGCCTGCACGGGGGCACGGCGGCCACCTACGGCGGGCTCACGTCGCCCGACCGGACGGACGACCGCTTCACGCTCGGCGGCTACGTCAAGACCGCCACGTCGAAGGTCGCGCTGGGCTGGCTGCGGCGGAACAACGACGGCAGCGCCACCACGCCGAAGAGCGACCTGGTGTGGCTCGCCGGGTCGTTCTCGACGTGGGCGCCGTTCACGGTCGACGCGATGGTGGCGGGCATCCGGTTCAAGGACTCGGACGACCAGGCCGTGCTGCTGACGCTGCGCGGCAACTACTGGCTGTCGAAACGCACCAGCGTGTACCTGTCCTCGGCGTTCATCGACAACGGCGGGAACCTCGCGCTGAGCGCGAGCTCCAACGCCCCGGCCACGCCGCCGCTGCCGGGCGGTTCGCAAGGCTCGTTCATGGCGGGCATTCGGCACGTTTTCTGACGCCGATCAAGGCGGTGCGATCGGTGTGCTGGGGATTTCCCCGTGGTCGTCGGGAGGCGGCCAGCGCATGATCTGACCACAGGTCAGCCGCCCGGTGTCGGGCGGCCCCCGGCATCCGGTCCCCCGCTCCATCGCGCAGTACATGTCCATGTGTCCCCGGCGCCCCTCGCCGCGGCGCAAGCCAGCTCCCAGCTCGCCATGCAGGCCCTCGCGAACGACATCCGAGTGACCGGCCCGCCTTCAGCATCAGCTCGGGATCTCCCATGAACAACGTCACGACCATCAAGTCCCCGCGCCAGGCCAGCCGCGACAGCCGGGAGACGGGGCCGGTCACCGTCCCGAAGGTCCGTCTCTACGTCGAACACCCCGAGCGCGCCGACGGCTGGTTCGTCAACGTGGGCCACGTCACCGACCGCGGCCGTTGGCGCACCGAACCGCACGCGCACCCGCAGTACGGCCAGGTGATCTTCATCCGCAACGGCCGCGGCGTGATGAACCTCGAGGGGCGCGACGTGCCGTTCGAGGCGCCGTGCGCGCTGCTGCTGCCGCCCGACTGCGTGCACGGGCTCGACTACGAGGTCGACGTGGACCGCTGGGTGGTGACGGTCGAGATGACCTACTTGGCCCAGGTCAACGCGAAGCTGCCCGAGTTCGCGCAGATGTGGGCGTCGCCGCGCGTGATGCCCTTCACCGAGGACGGCGACGAGGCGACGGAACTGCTCGGCCGCATCGCCGCGCTGGAGCAGGAAGTCTCGTCGAAGGCCATCGGCCACGTGGTGGGCACCGAGGCGCTGCTGACCTCGCTGCTGCTGATGCTGGCCCGCGCCCTCCGCCGCGATTCCGCGGAGCAGGAAGGCGCGCACCGCGGCGGCACGCGCCTGGCCGAACGTTTCCGCGAACTCATCGACCAGCACTACCGCGAGAACCTGCGGCTGCAGAACTACGCCGAGATGATGGCGGTGTCGCCCACGCAGCTGCGCGCGGCGTGTGCCGCGGCCAAGGGCCTGAGCCCCACGAAGATGATCCACGCGCGCATCATCACCGAGGCCAAGCGCAGCCTGATCTTCGGCGACACCTCCATCGAGCAGATCGCCTACGGGCTCGGCTTCCTCGACACCGCGTACTTCACGCGTTTCTTCCGCAAGGAAACGGGCCAGTCGCCCAGCCAGTTCCGCATCGCCGCGCGCGACGAGGCGCGCCACGCCGCCTGACACGTGGTGAACGGGCGAGGCCCCGCGCTCGAAAGTGCCAGTGATTCTCAGTTTTCTGCAGCGTCACGCGGTGGCGCGTTTCCTATGATTTCCTGCTGAACCGCACAGGAAATCCCATGCTCAAGAACCTCATCCACGGCGAGTGGGTCGATGGTGCGTCCACCGCGCGCAACGTCAACCCGTCGGACACCCGCGACGTCATCGGCGAGTTCGCGCTGGCCGATGCCGCGCAGGCGCGCGAGGCCATCGCCGCGGCACGTGCCGCCGCGCCCGGCTGGGCGCTGTCCACGCCGCAACAGCGCTTCGACGTGCTCGACGCGGCCGGCACCGAGATCCTGGCCCGCCGCGCCGAACTCGGCGACCTGCTCGCGCGCGAGGAGGGCAAGACGCTGCCGGAGGCCATCGGCGAGGTGGTCCGCGCGGGCAACATCTTCAAGTTCTTCGCCGGCGAGGCCCTGCGCCTGTCGGGCGACGTGGTGCCGTCGGTGCGGCCCGGCGTGGGGGTGGAGGTCACGCGCGAACCCTTCGGGGTCGTGGGCCTGATCACGCCGTGGAACTTCCCCATCGCGATTCCCGCGTGGAAGCTCGCGCCGGCGCTGGCGTACGGCAACGCGGTGGTGATGAAACCCGCCGAACTCGTGCCCGCGTCGGCATGGGCGCTCGCGGACATCCTGCACCGCGCGGGGCTGCCGGCCGGTGTGCTCAACCTCGTGATGGGGCCGGGGTCCGTCGTGGGCCAGGCGATGCTCGAGGACCCGCGGGTCGACGGGATCAGCTTCACCGGCTCGGTGGCCACGGGCCAGCGTGTCGCGGCGGCGTGCGCGTCGCGCTTCGCGAAGTTCCAGCTCGAGATGGGCGGCAAGAACCCGTTCGTCGTGCTCGACGACGCCGACCTCGCCGTGGCCGTGAACAGCGCGGTCAACAGCGGGTTCTTCTCGACCGGCCAGCGCTGCACGGCCTCCTCGCGTGTCATCGTCACCGAGGGCATCCACGATCGCTTCGTGGCTGCGGTGGTCGAGCGGATGAAGTCGCTCAACGTGGGTGACGCGCGCGCCGCGGGCACCGACATCGGCCCCGTCGTCGACGAACGCCAGCTCGCGCAGGACCTCGCGTACGTCGCGATCGGCAAGGACGAAGGCGCCACGCTGGCCGCCGGCGGCGAGGCTTTCGCGCGCAACGCCGACGGCGCGCCCGGCCACTACATGACGCCGGCGCTGTTCACCGACACCACGCCGGGCATGCGCATCAACCGCGAGGAGATCTTCGGCCCCGTGGTCAGCGTGCAGCGCGTGCGCGACTACGACGAGGCGCTGGCGCTCGCCAACGACACCCCGTTCGGCCTCGCCTCCGGCATCGCGACGACGTCGCTGAAGCACGCCACGCACTTCAAGCGCCACGCGCAGGCCGGCATGGTGATGGTCAACCTGCCGACGGCGGGTGTGGACTACCACGTGCCGTTCGGCGGCCGCAAGGGTTCGAGCCACGGCCCGCGCGAGCAGGGCAAGTACGCCGCCGAGTTCTTCACCACGGTGAAGACGGCGTACACGCAGGCCTGAACCTCACTGGCGGGGGATGCCCGCCTTGTCGATCACGGCGCGCCACTTGGCGATGTCGTCGCGCATGCGCGTCGCCATCTGCGCCGGCGTGCTGCCCTTCGCGGCCATGCCCGCCGCCTGCAGTTCCTGGCGCACGTCGGGCGAGGCCATCGCCGCGGCGATCTCCGTCGACAGGCGCTCGACGATCGCCGACGGCGTGCCGGCGGGCACGCTGATGCCGTTCCACGACGTGGCCTCGAAACCGGGCACGCCGCTTTCGGCGACGGTGGGGATCGCCGGCAGGCCCGCGAAGCGGCTGCCCGACGTGACGGCGAGCGCCTTCACCGACTTGCCGGTGATCTGCGTGAGCATCGGCGGGAGCATCTCGAACGCGACGTGCACGTCCTTCGACCGCACCGCGCTGATCACCTCGGCGGTGGTGCGGTAGGGCACGATCACCGCGTCGATGCCGGTCATCGCCTTGAACATCTCGGCGGCGAGGTTCTGCGTGCTGCCGAGGCGCACGGTCGCGATGTTGACCTTGCCCGGATGCGCCTTCGCGAACGCGATCACGTCGGCCACCGAGTCCAGCGCCGACCGGGGTTCGGTGACGAGCGTGAGGTCGAACGACGCGAGCGTGGAGACGTGGACCAGGTCGGTCATCAGGTCGTAGGGCAGCGTGGTGAACAGCGCGGAGGTGAGGGCGGTGCCGCTGCCCGCCATCACGAGCGTGTGGCCGTCGGGCTTCGCGCGCACCACCGCCGAGACGGCCGCCACCGGGATGGGGCGGTTCTCGATGATCACCGGCTGGCCCAGGCGTTCGCCGAGCTTCTTCGCGAGGAAGCGCGCGACGATGTCGCCGGCGCCGCCCGGGGCGAACGCGACGAACAGCGTGAGGGGTTTCGTCGGCCAGGGCGGGGCCGCCGCGAAGGGCGCGCCGGTGGTGAGCGCCAGCGTGGCGGCGCCCCACTTCAACAGACTGCGTTTGTGCAAGGGGACTTCTCCGGTCGGGCCGCGCGGGGGGCGCGGGTGTCCGTCGGAGCGTAGGAGTCGGGGCCGTCCTTGCCCCTGAACAAATCGCAGATTCGCTGGCACTTTCGGCCGGCGGGCGGCCGTCAGCGCGCCGGGAACCACTCCCCGTGGAAGCCCACCGGCACGCGGTGCGGGATGCGCACCGAGGCCACCGGCTCGCCCTCGAAGCGCAACGCGTCGAGCACCACGAGGTCGGTGGCGTCGGCCGCGGCGTCGATCACGAGGCCCACGAGCCAGCCGTCGCCCTCGTCCGCCGCGGCATGGCGCGGCACGAAGACGAACTCGCCCGGCGCGTGGCCCGCGCCGAAGTCGTGGCGTTGCCGTTCGCCCGTGTGCAGGTCGTGGCGGAAGAGGTGCGTGGCGCCCACGATGTCGGGCGTGAACGTGTCGGGCAGGCCCAGCGTCCAGACGAAGCGGTGCGGCAGACCGCCACGGCGGTCGTCGATGCGCGGGAACTCCTGCGGGGCCGTGTCGACGAGCCGGCGCGACACCGTCTGCGCCGTCGGGTCGATCGTCCACCGCTCGAGCCCGCGCGGGTTGGACGCGGGGCCGTGCGTGCTGCCGTCGAACACGCGGTCGTAGACCACGGCGTCGAGCACGACCTGGCCGTCGGCCGTGTCGTACGCGTTGGCGGTGTGGAACACGAAACACGGGTCGACGGGGATCCACGCGATGTCGCCCACCCCGCCGTCCTTCGGCAGCAGGCCGACGCGGGCGGGGTGGGCCGGGTTCCAGCGGTACGGGAAGTACTGCCCCGACAGCATCGACTTCATCGAGAACGTGACGGGCAGGTCGAGCACCACGACGTACCGCCCGGTCACCGCGCAGTCGTGCACCATCGGGCCGTGCGCGATGGGGATGCGCAGCTCGCGGCGCACGCGGCCGTCGGGGCCCACGACCACGTGGCGCACGCTGTCGGGTTCGTCGCCGCGGTAGCAGATGGCGTGCAGGTCGCCGGTCACGGGATCGCGGTGCGGGTGCGCCGAGAACGGGCCCTGCAGCGTGCCGCCGAAGTCGTCGTACGTCTGCTGCTCCAGGTCGTCGCCGAGGCGCACCGGCGCGCTGCCGGCCTCGACCAGCGCCCAGGCGGAACCGGCCACGGACACGAGCGCCGTGTTGACGTTGTCGAAGCGCCCGCGGTGCGGGCCCGGCGCCATCGGCAGGTTCAGCGCGTCCTCGACCTTGCGCGTGCGCACGTAGCGGTTGCGGTACCAGCGCGCCCGGCCGCCCTGCAGGCGGATGCCGTGCACCATGCCGTCGCCCACGAACCAGTGGTGGCCGCGGGTGTCGCGGTGCAGGGGGTTGGGGCCGATGCGAAGGTAGCGGCCGTCGAGCTCGGGCGGCAGCGTGCCGGTCACCGCGAGGTTCTCCTCGGTGTACTCGGCGGCGGCCGGCTGGTGCAGGCCCGTGAAGTACGGGTAGGGCCCGTCGGGCACCGGCAGCCAGTGCCGATTGAACGACGCGATGCCGCTGAATACGCGCGAGACCGCGCCCCGGATCACCTTCTCGACCACGCTTGCCATCGTCGTGCTCCCCTGCCGCATGTGGCGACGCGACACGATAGCAGCGGGGTGGGGCGTGCCGGTGGGTGGGAGCGACTCGGCGTTTTCCCGGGGGTGTCGCCGCTTCACGTCGGTCGTACGATGTCCGACTTCATACCTCGGGAGTCCCGAATGTCGATGGTGAACGCAGTGAAAACGATCCGCCGTGGCTTGTTGGTGGTGGGGGTGGGTGCGGTGATGGTGGGTTGCGCCAGTCCCGGCGCGACCGGCGGTGGTGGCAAGGCGGAGGTCACCGCGGCGGCCGAACGCCTGCGTGTCGCGATGGTCGACCCGAACGCGGCGACGCTCGACAGCCTCGTGGCGGAGCAGCTGAGCTACGGCCATTCGGGCGGTCGCGTCGACACGAAGCAGAGCTTCATCGGCGACCTGATGAACGGCAAGTCCGACTTCGTGACCCTCGACCTGACCGAACAGACCGTGGCGCTGAGCGGTGACGACGTGGCGCTGATCCGCCACTCGCTGCAGGCGCAGACGAACGACTCGGGCAAGCCCGGCACGGTCAGCCTGAAGGTGCTGCAGGTGTGGCAGCGGCTGGGTGGGCAGTGGAAGCTGGTGGCGCGGCAGGCGGTGCGCACGCCGACCTGAGCGCACCTCCGGTCACCCCGATGAACATCGGGGCCCCACTGCGGGCCGGCGCGCCGTGTCTGCAGTGGATCCCGGCGTTCGCCGGGATGACCCTCGCTATTCGCGGATCCACGCCGCCGCCTTCTCCGCCATCATCAAGGTCGGACTGTTGGTGTTGCCGCTCGTGATCGACGGCATCGCCCCCGCGTCCACCACGCGCAGCCCCGTCACCCCGCGCACGCGGAAGCGGGAATCCAGCACCGCCATCGGGTCGTCCGCCGCGCCCATCTTCGTGGTGCCCACGGGGTGGAAGATCGTCGTCGCGATGTCGCCGGCCAGCCGCGCCAGTTCGGCGTCGGTCTGGTACTGCGGCCCGGGTTTCCATTCCTCGGGGGCGTAGCGCGCCAGCGCCGGCTGCGCGACGATGCGGCGGGTCACGCGCAGCGAGTCGGCAGCCACCTGGCGGTCCTCGTCGGTGCCGAGGTAGTTCGGCGCGATGGCCGGCGCGTCCTCGAAGCGCGGGCTGCGGATGTGCACCGTGCCGCGGCTCGTCGGGTTCAGGTTGCACACGCTCGCGGTGAACGCGGGGAAGCGGTGCAGCGGTTCGCCGAAGGCGTCGAGCGACAGCGGCTGCACGTGGTACTGGAGGTTGGGCCACGCGTACGCCTGCGAGCTGCGCGTGAACGCGCCCAGCTGCGACGGCGCCATGCTCATCGGCCCGCTGCGGTTCACGGCGTACTCGAGCCCGATCTTCGCCTTGCCCCACCACGACGACGCCAGCTCGTTCAGCGTGCTCGCGCCCCGCACCTTGTAGACGGCGCGGATCTGCAGGTGGTCCTGCAGGTTCTCGCCGACCCCCGGCAGGTCCGCCACCACGGGGATGCCCTGCGACCGAAGCAGCGCCGCAGGCCCGATGCCCGAGAGCTGCAGCGTCTGCGGCGACCCGATGGCGCCACCGCACAGGATCACCTCGCGCGTCGCGCGGGCCGTGACCTTCTGCCGGCCGTCCCACACCTCCACGCCGGTGCAGCGCGGCCGGCCGTCAGGGCCGGGCTCGAACAGCAGGCGGGTCACGCGGCTGTGCACCCACATCCGGAAGTTGGCGCGGCCCTCGCACGCGGGCCGCAGGAAGGCCTTCGCGGTGTTCCACCGCCAGCCGTTGCGTTGGTTCACCTGGAAGTAGCCGACGCCCTCGTTGCAGCCGCGGTTGAAGTCGGTGCTGTGCGGCACGCCGGCCTGCACGGCCGCGTCGGCGAAGGCGTCGAGGATGTCCCAGCGCAGGCGCTGCTTCTCCACGCGCCACTCGCCGCCGACGCCGTGCAGGTCGTCGGCGCCCAGGTAGTGGTCCTCGTGGCGGCGGAACGCCGGCAGCACGTGCTCCCAGCGCCACGTGTCGTCGCCGGTGAGGCGGGCCCAGTCGTCGTAGTCGCGCGACTGGCCGCGCATGTAGATCATGCCGTTGATGCTCGAGCACCCGCCGAGGGTCTTGCCGCGCGGGTAGCGCAGCGTGCGGCCGTTCAGGCCCGCGTCGGGTTCGGTGTGGAAGCGCCAGTCGGTGCGCGGGTTGCCGATGCAGTAGAGGTAACCGACCGGGATGTGGATCCAGTGCCAGTTGTCCCGTCCGCCCGCTTCGATGAGCAGCGTGCGGCGGCCGGGGTCCTGCGTCAGGCGGTTGCACATCAGGGCGCCGGCGGTGCCGCCCCCGATGACGATGTAGTCGAATGTCGTGTCGCTCAAGGCGGCGATCTCCTCTGGTTCGGGGTGGGGCCCGCGTCGGGAAGGCGCGGGCCCCGGCCGGTCACGGCGCCTGGCCGTCCAGCGATCTCAGGTACTGCACCAGCGCGTCCTTGTCGGTCGCGCCGAGCGTCGCGGTGTTGCCGTGTCCGGCGTTGAAGACGTCCCGCAGCGTGGCGGCCTGGCCGTTGTGGAAGTACGGGGCGGTGTCCCACACGCCGCGCAGCGTCGGTGTGTCGAAGCCCGTGCCCGCGAGGGCCGCACCGCCCGCGGTGCCCGACGACGGCTGCACCGTGCCCACGTCGTGCCGCTGGCCGTCGCGCAGCGTGACACCCGCGTGGCACGTCACGCACTGCCGCTGGTCGAACACGGCCTTGCCCGCCACCGCCTGCGCGGTGAGCGAGCCGTCGGCCGCGCGGGCCGGGCTGCGCGGGTAGGTCTGCAGTGACGTGACGTAGGCCGCCAGGTCGTCGAGGGCGGTGCTGCGGCCGGCCTTCACGGCGCCGAGCGGGTTCGACGTGGCCGCGAAGTCGGCATCGGTCAGGAACCCGGTGCCGCCGAAGGCCGCGCGGATGTCGTTCTCGAAGTCCTGGATCTCGTCGAAGTTGCCGGTCCAGTGCACCCGGCCGTGGCCGAGCCCGGCGCGGCCCTTCAGCGTGACGGTGTTGCGCAGGCCCTCGCGGCGGTCCGTGAAGTCCCACACCATGCCGTCGTCGCCGCCGTCCACGTGGCAGCCGGCGCAAGAGATGTAGCTGTCCTTGCTCATGCGCGGGTCGGCGGCGTTGTAGAACACCTGCTTGCCGCGCAGCACCGCCGCGGCGAGCGGTTCGGTGGCGACGACCCCCACCGTGCCCACGAGCCCCGCTGCGAAGGATTCGGACGACAGCACCGAGGCCACGTCGTGCACCGACACCGACCGGCCGAGGAAGTTGTTGACGTACAGCCGCTTGCGGGTGGCGTCGAGGTACAGGCCGTGCGGGGCGCGGCCGGTGTCGATTTCGCCGCGCACCGAGCGGTTGTAGGCGTCGACGATCGCGACCCGGTTGCCTTCCATCTGCGCCACGAACAGGTAGTCGCCGTTCGGCGAGTACACCGCCGCGCGGGCGGGGGCCCGGTCGTTGAAGTCGAGCTGCTCGGCGAACACCTCGGTGGCGTGCGCCTTCAGGTCGAGCTGCGAGACGATCGAGCGCACCGTCTTGTCGTGTTCGAGCGGACGCCCGTCGCGGAACTGGCCGCGCACGATGTTGTCCTTCTTCGACGGCAGCACCGCCCGTTTGCCGTCCGGCGAGATCACCACCTGGTGCAGGTAGTTCGGCACGCCGCGCGCGCGGTTCTCCTCGTCGACCGTGGTGGTGTCCACCTGCAGCGCGATGGTCTCGGTCTTCGTCATCGTCGCGAGGTTGACGCGGTGCACCTCGCCCCCCGCCATCGCCGACCGGAACCGCGTGACGTACGCCTCCGTCGAGTCGGCGCTCACGGCGATGCCTCGGGTGTCGCCGGACAGCACGAGCGTGGCGCGGGTGCTGCCGTTGGCCGGGTCGAAGGTCATCAGCGACGCACGGCTCTCCAGCGTCACGAGGCCCGTCTGCCCGTTCGGCGTGAACGCGACGCCGTGCGGTCCGCTACCGTAGGGCAGCTGCACCGTGGCGGACACCGTGCCGTTCGTGTTCAGCACCACCAGCTTGTCCTCGCCCTGTACCGTGACCCACAGGCGCCCGTCCGGCCCGATCGCCAGCGTGCGCGGTTCGGTGCCCACGCGCGTCTCCCAGGTCTTCGCGAGCGACGTGGCGTCGAGGGCGCTGACCGTGCCGCTGTCGGGGTTCACGCTGAAGACGTGCGTGGTGTTGCCGACGATGTTGGTGGCGTGCGTGGGCGAACTCGCCGTGCGCGGGTTGATGGCCGTGCGCAGGAACGAGTAGTACGACTCCGACCCGTCGGCGTTCCGCACCGTCAGGATCACGGTGTAGTGGCCCGTGCCGGCGAAGGTGTGCGACGTCGACAGCGTGCTCGAGAACGCGGTGCGCGGCGTGCCGTCGCCGAAGCTCCAGCTGTACTGCGCGCCGGTGCGGGCCAGCGCCGTCGGGTTGAAGGTGACCGACGTGTTGACGTTCACCGTCTCCTCGCCCGGCTGCCCGGTGATGCGCACCACCGCCTGGCTGTAGAGCGTGGCGGCTTCGCTGTCGGTCAGCGGGCGGTCGTAGACGCGCACGTTCGCGAGCGTGCCCTTGAAGAAGTCGGCGTTGCCCTCGATCTGCCCGAGCAGCCTGAACTTGTTCGCGAGGCCCATGATGCCGGCCGTGCCGGCGCCGCTGGTCTTCACGCCGTCCACGTACATGGCCTGCGCGCCGGTGCTGGCGTCGCGCGTCATCACGACGTAGTGCCACTGGCCGTCGTTCACCGCGCGGGTCGAGCGCGTGCCCACGTTGGTGGCGGTGGCGTCGCCCACCGACAGGCGGAGCGCGCCGGTGTTGTCGATCCAGCCCCAGAAGACGTCGTTGGCGCCGCCCACCTGGTCACGTCCGAAGATGCCCGGTGCGAGCCATGCGGCCGCGTTGCCGCCCTGCGTGGTCTTCATGTGGAAGCTGACCGATGCGGAACCGCCGAGTGTCACCGCCGTGTCGAGCCGTTCGAGCGGGACACCGCCGGTGCGCGCGCCGAAGTTCAGGCCGCCGTCGCTGAAGAGGTCGCTGGAAGACGCGGTGCCGTTGTTGCCGCCCACCACGTCGTTGACGGTGTTGACGAGCGGCCAGCTGTGCACCACGCGGGACAGCGAGGCCACCTCGGTCTCCGTCAGCGCGCGGCCGTAGACGCGCACGTTGGAGAGGCTGCCGCGGAAGAAGTCGGGGCTGCCCTGCAGCTGGCCGAGCATCTGGAACTTGTTGCCGAGGCCCTTCACGCCGGTGTTGCCGGCGCCGGCCGTGCGCACGCCGTCGACATACATCGCCTGCGTGCCGGTGACCGCGTCGCGGGTCATCACCACGTGGTGCCACGCGCCATCGTTGATCGGTCTGCCCGAGCGCGCGCCCACGTTCGTGGCCGACGGGTTGCCCACGGTGAAGCGCAGCGTGCCGGTGTTGTCGATCCAGCCCCAGAAGACGTCGTTGTCACCGCCGTCCTGGTCGCGCCCGAAGATGCCCGGGGCGTTCCACGCGTTGGCGTTGCCGTTCTGGGTCGTCTTCATGTGGAAGCTGACGCTCGCCGAGCCGCCCAGGATCGTGGCGACGTCGTCGCGCGCCAGTGGCACGCCACCCGCGCGGCCGGCGAAGTTCATCGCGCCGCCCGCGAAGGCGTCGATGCCCGAGGGCGTGCCGTTGTTGCCGCCGATCACGTCGTTCACGTTCGACGCGAGCGGCCAATTGTGCAGGGTTTCCGACAGCGCGTCCTTCGCCGCCGTGGTGAACTGCGACGTGAAGGCCGTGCCCACGCCGTTGCCCACGTAGTCCTTCATGCCCCCCGCCGGCACGACGACCTCGTAGGTGGTGTTGGGCAGCAGCGGCTGGGCCGGCGCGAAGTTGACGATGCCCAGCTGCGCGCTGAACGTGCCCGCGATCGGGCTGCCGCCCACGGGCCGCACGATGAAGGTGGTGGCGTCGACGCTGTTGGGCAGGATGTTGTCGGTGAAGGCCACGCCGATGCGCGAGGTCAGCGCCTGCTTGACGGCGCCCGCGCGCGGCGAGACCTCCTTGACGCGGGGCGGGGTGGTGTCGCGGTTGCGGTCGTGCACGATGAAGCCGCTGCCCGAGCCGTGGTCGTTGCCGACGAACACGAGGTTGCCCATCGGCATCACCTGGCCGTGGTCGGAGTGGGCGGCGGTGTCCGAGCCCTCGGGGAAGAGGCCGCCCTTGCCGACGTAGACGTGGTTCATCGGGTTGCTCACGTCCACCTTGTGGATCATGGTCTGCGAGCCCTGGATCACGTACTGGTCCTGTGTGGCGCAGTACAGCTGGTCGTCCATCACGAGGCGGTTGTCCTCGGGCACGAAGCGGGCCGGGTCGCTCAGGTCGTACGCGAACATCTTCGCGCCCGCGTTGCGCACCGAGCCGTAGAGCTTCTTGCCGTCGAAGCAGGTGGCGTAGTAGAAGGGCAGGCTGCCCACGCCGTCGAGCATGCGCGGGGTCAGCGGGTCGGACAGGTCGAGGCTCGCGAGGCCCGAGTTGGTTTCCATCGAGCTCAGCACGAGGTGGTTGCCCATCGTGAAGATGGGCCCGAGGCGGAACCCGCCCAGTTCGCCGGTGGGCACGGGGTTCGGGCGGCCCTCGCCGCGGTTGGCGATGAAGGCGTTGGCCGGGTCGCGGGCGTCGACGATGTACATGCCGTCGTCGGCCGAGGCCACGTACACGTAGGGCGCCTGCCACCACAGCTGCCAGCTCACCTTCGAGTAGTCGCCCGCGTTGACGGTGGGCAGCACCACCTTCTTCACCTGGCGGATGTCGTTGATGTCGGTGAAGTCCCAGAATTCGATGCCCTTGGTGCTGGGGATCACGATGTAGCGGCGGCCGTTGACCACGGAGGTGCCGATGGCGTGCGGCTCGCGGAACTCCGCGGTGCGGCCTTCCGGCTCGTAGATCCGCTTGACGAGCCGGATGGCGCGCGGGTTCGACACGTCGTACAGCACGAAGCCGCCGGTCGACTGGCCGCTGTCGGGCGCGAACATCGTCAGGAAGTACCCGTTGAGCATCAGCGCGACGTTGGTGCCGTAGTCCTTGCGGCCGGGGTAGCGGAACGGGATGTCGCCATCACCCGCGCCCGCGGCCGTTTCGTTCTTGATCATCGAGACCGGCTTGAACAGCTCGGCCGCGGTGTACGTGACGTTGCCGAGGCCCGGCCCCGTGGTGGGGGCCGGGGCGTCGACGAACGCGGCGATCGCCGCGGCCGCCCTGCCCAGCGTGGCCACGGGGTTCTGCCCCGTGACCGCCGCGTGGGTGAGGAAGGCCGCCGACAGGAACAACAACGGGATCGACCATCTACGGATCTTCATTTCGAAGCCTCTCTTTTCCGTTCAGAAGTCCGGCCGAGTTCCCAGCCGGAGGGACGGGCGCGGGGCGCCCGGGTTCGTGCAGTCAGTGTTTCGGGGCGCCCGATTCGTAGAGCTGCCATGCTGCCTCGGCGCTGGCGCCGTCGTGGATCAGCGCCATCAGCGCGCGCACCACCGACGACGGGTCGCGGTGCTGGTACACGTTGCGGCCGTAGACGAGGCCCACGGCGCCCTGGTCGAGCAGCTGCCGCGACTTCGCGAGCACCGCCCCCAGGTCTTCCTTGCCGCCGCCGCGCACGAGCACGGGGCAGCGCGCGGCCTGCACCACGCGGTGGAAGTCGCGCGTGTCGGTGGTGGGGTCGGCCTTGACGATGTCGGCGCCCATCTCGCGCGCGAGGCGCACGAGCGTGACGATCTTCTCGGCGTCGCCGTCGACCATGTAGCCGCCCCGTTCACCGTGGGGCGCCATCACGAGCGGCTCGATCATCAGCGGCATGCCGTACCGGTCGCAGTCGGCGCGCACGCGCGCGATGTTGGCCACGCACTGGCGGAACAGGTCGGGTTCGTTCGGCAGCATGAACAGGTTGACGACGACACACGCGGCGTCCATCTGCACCGCCGGCAGCACCGGATCCTGCTCGTTCTGCAGCACCGCCCACATCACGCGGTGCGTGGTGGCGTTGTACGGGTTGCCCATGTCGAGGCGCATCACGAGCGCGGGCCGGTCGCGCCCGGGGCGCGACTGCAGCAGGTCGGCCTGGCCGTAGTTCATCTGGATGGCGTCGGGGCGGGCGGCCACGAGCTGGTCCATCACCGCGGGCATGTCTTCGAGGCCCGACAGGAAGGTGGGTTCGTTGCACACGCCGTGGTCGATGGCGATGTCGAGGCAGCGGCCGCCGGCGAGCAGGCGGTTCAGGCGGGCCTCTTTGTTCTTGGACATGGGGACTCCTCGAAAAGGAATGGGCAAAGGCAGGCCTCACGGCGCCCAACAGGGCGCCGGTGGCGGTTCGGGGGAAGGGGTGGTCGGGCCGGGCGGTGGATCAGCCCAGGTTCGACAGGTGCCGCGTGGCGGCCGCGTCGATGGCGGCCACGCTCGCGGCGTCGAGCGTCACGGCGCCGGCCGCGGCGTTCTCGCGGGCCTGCGCGGCGTTGCGTGCGCCGCACAGGGCCACCGACACCGAGCCGTGCGCGATCGTCCACGCGATCATCAGCTGCGAGATCGGACAGCCGGCATCGGCGCGCACGGGCTCCAGCTCGGCGAAGAAGGCCTGCAGCTTCGCGCGGTTCGCGGCGCTGAAGCGCGGGTTCGTCGCGCGCTGGTCGTCGCCGGTGAACCGGCGCGTCGGGTCGATGGGGCCGGCCAGCAGGCCCATCGCGAGCGACGAGTAGCCGAGCACGGCGACGTCGTTTGCCTGGCACAGCGGCACGAGGGCCGCCTCGATCTCGCGGTCGATCAGGCTGTAGCGTTCCTGCACCGCGTCGACCGGGCCGTGCCGCAGGTACTCGGCCAGCGTCTCGGCCGACACGTTGCTCGCCCCGATCGCGCGGATCTTGCCCTGCGCCTTGAGGTCGAGCAGCGCGCCCATCGTTTCCTCGACCGGCGTCGCGCTGTCCTGCCAGTGCGTGATGTAGAGGTCGATGTAGTCGGTGCGCAGGCGCTTCAGGCTTTCCTCGACCTCGAAGAAGATCGAGTCGCGCCCGAGGTGGCGGTGGACCGGCTTGCCGTCCTCGTCGAAGAAGTGCGTGCCCCGGCGGGTGTGCCACACGAGGCCGCACTTGGTCGCGATCACGGTGTCGTGCCGGCGGCCCGCGAGCGCGCGGCCCACGAGCGTCTCGGCGTGGCCGAGGCCGTAGGCGGGCGCGGTGTCGATCAGGCGCACGCCCGCGTCGAGCGACGCGCGGATGGCGTCCACCGCGGCGGCGTCGTCGCCACCGCCCCACATCCAGCCGCCCATGGCCCAGGTGCCGAGGCCGATGGCCTCGCACGCGATGCCGGACGGACCCAGCGTTGTCGTTTTCATCGGTTGGTCTTCCTGACGTTCATGAGGTGGTCGAGCGTGACGGCGACGAGGAGGATCAGGCCCTTGATGACGTCCTGCCAGTACGGCGACACGTCGAGCAGGATCAGCGAGCTCGTGACGACGGACAGGAGCGCGAGCCCGAGGACGGCGCCGAGCACGGTGCCCGAACCCCCCTTCAGGCTCGCGCCCCCGATCACGACGGCCGCGATGACATTCAGTTCCATGCCCATCCCGAAGGTGGGCGTGGCCGCGCCGAAGCGCGCGGTGTAGACGACGCCGGCCACGCCGGCGAGCGCGGAGCACAGCACGGTGACCCAGAACTTCACGCGGCCGGTGCGGATGCCGGAGTACAGCGCCGCCTTCTCGTTGCTGCCGGTGTAGAAGACCTTGCGCAGCAGCGTCGCGCGGCGCAGCGCGAAGTCGCTGACGAGCACGATGAACGCGAAGATCAGGATCACCGCCGGGATGCCGCCCACCGCGCCCTGGCCGATGAACTTGAACGACGCCGGCAGCGAGAAGAGCGACTGCGGCGTGCCCTGCGTGAGCGCGAGGCACAGCCCGCGCACGATCACCATGAACGCGAGTGACGCGATGAAGTGGTTCAGGCCGATGCGGGTGACGCAGCCGCCGATCATCGCGCCCACCAGCGCGCTGGCGGCGATGGCCACGAGGCTCGCGGTCCACGGGTCCACGCCCATCAGGAACAGCTTGCCGGTGACCACCATCGCGAAACACACCACCGACCCGACGGACAGGTCGATCCCGCCCACGATCAGCAGGATGGTCATGCCGACCACCACGATGCCCTCGATCGAGAACGACAGCAGCATCGCGCGCACGTTGTCCCAGGTGAGGAAGTACGGCGACGCGAAGCTCATGCCGACGCACAGCGCGGCGATGATCAGCAGCAGGCCGGCCTCGCGCAGGCTCGCGAGCGGGAAACCCGGTCGCCGGGCGCGGGGGGGCGGGGGGGCGTGGTCGGTCGACACGAGCGGCAGGAACTTGGGCGAGGTGGACATCAGGAAGTCTCCAGTGCGGCGAGGCCGGAGGCGAGCCGCAGCAGCCCCTCCTCGGTGAGTTCGTCGCCGGCGAGTTCGCCGGCCAGGCGGCCTTCGTGGATCACCAGCGCGCGGTCGCACAGGCCGATGATCTCGGGCAGTTCGGACGAGATGACGACCACGCCGACACCCTGGTCCGCGAGGTCGCGCAGGATGTGGTGGATCTCCGACTTGGCGCCCACGTCCACCCCGCGCGTGGGCTCGTCCATCAGCAGCACCGCGGGGTCGGTGGCCAGCAGCTTGGCGATGGCCACCTTCTGCTGGTTGCCGCCCGACAGGCTGTCGGCGTGCACCGCCACGCCGTCGGACTTGAGCTTGAGCTTCGTGCCGAGCTGCTCGGCCAGCCGACGCTCGGCCGATGGCCGCAGCAGGCCCCAGCGGGAACTGACACGCTGCAGCGCCATCGACGCGATGTTCTGCGCGATGGGCATCTCGAGGAAGACGCCGGCGGCCTTGCGGTCCTCGCTCAGGTAGGCGATGCCGTGGGCCAGCGCGTCGCCGTAGCCCCCGATGGCGACGGGCTGGCCGCGCAGGTGCACGCTGCCGCGGCACGCGCGGCGCAGGCCGCACACGAGTTCGGCGAGTTCGGTGCGGCCGGCGCCCATCAGGCCCGAGATGCCGAGGATCTCGCCGCGTTCGAGCGAGAACGAGATGCCGTGCACCCGTTCGCCGTCGGCGATGCCGCGCACCTCGAGCAGCGTTTCGCCCCCCGCGATGTCCGTGCGTTTCGGGGGGTAGTACTGGCCGAGGTCGCGCCCGACCATCGCGCGCACGAGCTGGTCGGGCGTGGTGTCGGCGATGTCGCCGCAGTGCACGTCGCGCCCGTCGCGCAGCACCGTCACCCGGTCGCTGTGCGCGAAGATCTCGGCCATGCGGTGGCTGATGTAGATGATGCCGATGCCCTGCGCCTTCAGGTCGTGCAACACGCGGAAGAGCGCGGCCGACTCCACCTCGGTCAGCGCCGCGGTGGGTTCGTCGAGGATCAGCACCTTGCAGTCGAGCGACAGCGCCTTCGCGATCTCGACGAGCTGCTGCTGCGACAGGCTCAGGTGCTCGACGCGGCTGGCCGGGTCGATGTCCTGGCCGAGCCGCGCGAGGATCGCCGCGGCCCGGTGGTTCAGGCCGCGGAAATCCATCCACCCCCGCCGGCTGCCGTTGATCTCGGCCATGAAGATGTTCTCGGCCACCGTGGCGTCGCCGCACAGCGCGATCTCCTGGTGGACGAGGCCGATGCCCAGCCGCATGGCATGGGCCGGCCCGTCGATCCGCACCGGCTGACCGTCGAGGACGATCGTGCCCTCGTCGGGCCGGTGGATGCCGTCGATGACCTTCATCAGCGTCGACTTGCCGGCACCGTTCTCCCCGCACAGGGCGTGGATCTCCCCGCGTCGCAGCGAGAAGTGCACTCCGGCCAGCGCGCGCGCCGCGCCGAAGTGCTTCGTGATGCCGCGCAGCTCGAGCAGAGGCGCGGAGCCGGTCATTCGTTGATGCCCTTCGTGCCCCGGCGCGTGAGGTACTTGTCCCAGTAGAAGTCGTCGGCGTTCGCCTTGCTGACGACCGACAGCCCGTTGTCGAGGAAGGGCACGGCCATCGGGTTGGTGCCGTTGCGCTTCGCGTCGTTCATCGGGTCGATCAGCTGCTGGTTCTTCGCGAGGAACAGCATCATCATGCCCATGTAGCCCTGCACGCCCTGGTTCGGGTTGACCGACCCGAAGACCTCGCCCGACTTGATCATGTCGAGGATCTTCGCGTTGACGTCGCAGCACAGCACGCGGATGTTCTTCTTCGTCTCGACCTTGGCCTGCGCCGCGCCGAGGGCCGAGTTGGCCTCCGGCATGAACAGCGCGCCGAGGTTCGGGTTGGCCTGGGCCATGCTGAGCGTGGCCTGGTACGCCTTGTTCGGGTCCTGGTTGCTGGCCGCGCGGCCCACGAGTTTCATGCCGGTGTGTTTCGTCTTCATGCGGTTGATGAAGGCGTTGATGCGGCGGTCGTGGTTGTCCTGCCCCGGGTTCTCGAGCACGCCGTACTCGCCCTTGCCACCCATCGCGGCGGCGATCGCGTCGGCGGCCTGCGTGCCCTCGCGGTCGTTGTCGGACGTGACGAACGACACCCGCTTCGAGTTCGGCGAGTCGGCCGCGAAGGTCACCACCGGGATGCCCATCGCGGCGGCCCGGTTGATGGGTTCGATGAACGGGTCCGGGTTCATCGGGTGCAGCAGGATGCCGGCCGGCTTGCGCGCCAGTTCCTGCTCGAACGACGCGAGCTGCTTGTTCACGTCGTACTCCGGCGTGCCGGTGTAGCGCGTGCGCACCCCGAGCGACCGCCCGGCCTGCTTCATCATCTCGTACACCGGGAACCAGTACTCGACCCCCGACACCATCACGTTCATCACATAGACGTCGTTCGCGTTGCCGCGCAACCCCGTTGCCGCCGCCGCTGCGGCCGTCGTCTGCGCGAATGCGCTTGCCCCGGTCAGCCCCGCTCCGGCCACGGCCGCGGTCTTCAAGAAATCTCGCCTCATCGTGTGCTCCTGTACGCGTGTTGATTCCACAGGTGATTCCGCTGGGGCTGTCTTCTTCTGTGCGTTGTCGACCACGTCAGTTGTCATGACAGCGAACGAAATATAGGACACGACCTCTGCCCGATCATTAGGGGAAACGCTGCTACAGTCGCCGAAATTTCTCGGCACGATGTTATGACATGAACGCAGACATCTTCATCGGCATCGACATGGGTTCCACCGGCCTGAAGGCCGTGGCCTTCGAGGGCGGGAGCGGCGCCACGCTGGCGTCGTCCGGCACCGCGCTCCCGTACGAGCGGCTCCCCGGCGGCGGGTGCGAACTGCGCGGCCAGGCCATCGACGGCGCGCTGGTGCAGGCGCTGCGCCGCGTGTCGCGGCAGCTCGGGCGGCGCGTCGGCGGCGTGCGGGCCGTCGGCTGCACGGGCCACGGCGCGGGCTTCTACGCCCTCGACGCGCACCAGCGGCTGCTGGACGGCCGGGCGGCGGGCTCCACCGACCAGCGCGCCGCGGCGCGGGCGCGGGCCCTGGCCGCGCGCCACGGCACCGCGCTGTTCGAGGACGTGGGCTGCGGCCCGTGGTCGGGCCAGCCGTCCCTGATCGCGGCCGAGCTGTACGGCGCGGACGCCACGCAGCGCGCGCGCATCCGCCACCTGCTGTTCGCGAAGGACTACCTCGGCTTCCTGCTGACCGGTTCCATCGCCACCGACGCGAGCGACGCCAGCACGGCGGGCCTGCTGTCGCTGGCCACCGGCACGTGGTCCACGTTCGCCTTCGAGGTGGCGGGGCTCTCCGACCTCGTCCCGCGCGCGCTGCCGCCCATCGTGCCGAGCGGCACCGTGATCGGGTCGCTGCTGCCGTCCATCGCGGCCGACTGCGGGCTGCCCGCGGGGCTGCCGGTGGCGATGTGTTCGATCGACCTGCTCGCGTCGCTCACCGCGGTGGGGGCGGAGCAGCGTGGCCAGGCGGTGTCGGTGATGGGCACGTGGTGTGTCAACGCCGTGATCGCGCCGGCGCGCGAGCCCAAGCCCGCGGTGGGCGCCGTCGTGCGTTTCGGCGAACCGGACCAGCGCCTGTACCTCGAGAACAGCCCGTCGTCGATGGCCAACGTGGCGTGGCTCGCCCGCACCCTGCAGTTCGACAGCGCCGCGGCGGTGGTCGAGTGCGCGATGGCCTCGCCGCTCGGCGCGGGCGGCCTGCGCTTCTTCCCCTTCGTCAACGGCGGCAGCGCGCCACCGGGCGCGAGCGCCGGGTTCATCGGCCTGCAGGCCCACCACGACCGCACGCACATGGCGCGGGCCGTGGTCGAGGCGGTGGTGGCGCAACACGCGCGGCACATCCGGCGCCTCGGCGCGTTCGGCCTCGGGGCGCCCGGCCGCGTGGCGGCGCTCGGCGGCGGGGCGCGCGATGCGCGGCTCGTGCAGCTGCTCGCGTCCTTCCTCGGCCACCCGGTGGAGCGTTGCGGCGACGACGAGACGGGCGCGCGCGGCGCGGCCCTGTACGCCGCCCGCTCCCAGGGGCAGGGCGGCGAGCTGCCCGCGCCGTGCGACGTGGTGCCGCCGTCGGCGCACGACGCGCGCGCCCACTCCGACTTCTTCGAGGGTTTCGGTGAACTGGTGGACCAGCTCGCCCCGGCCTTCGCCCACCACGCGAAGGGCACCGCATGACGACGCCGCCGCTGCCGTTCGTGCGTCCGGCGCTCGTCGCCGGACACCATTTCTCCACCGTGATCATCGGCGCCGGCATCAACGGCGTGGGGGTGTTCCGCGACCTGTCGCTGCAAGGCGTGCCCTGCCTCATCGTCGACAAGGGCGACTTCGCGGCGGGCGCCAGCAGCGCGCCGTCGCGCATGATCCACGGCGGGTTGCGCTACCTCGAGAGTGGCGCGTTCTCGCTCGTGGCCGAGGCCACGCGCGAGCGCAACCTGCTGCTGCGCAACGCGCCGCACCTGGTGCGGCCGCTGAAGACGGTGGTGCCGCTGTCGAGCCACTTCGGCGGCCTGTTCGGCAGCGTGCTGCGGTTCGCCGGCTTCACCAGTTCGCCCGGCTCGCGGGGGCTGTTCGTCGTGGCCCTCGGCCTGCGCCTGTACGACCTTCTCGGGCGCCGCCAGCGCGTGATGCCCGGCCACCACATCCGGCGCGTGCCGGCGCACGACGGCGGGCTGTTCCCGAAGTCCGTGCGCTGGACCGCCACGTACTTCGACGCGTGGATCAGCCACCCCGAGTGGCTCATCCTCGAACTGCTGGCCGACGCCTTCCGCGACCAACCCGCGTCCGCGGCCGTCAACCACTGCAAGGTGACGTCCTGCCACGGCCGGACGCTGACCCTGCGCGACGAAGCGACCGGCGAGACCGTGCAGGTCACCGCCGACACGGTGGTCAACGCCACCGGCGCGTGGCTCGACCGCTCGGCCGCGACGCTGGGCGGGCCCGGCGACCGGGTGATGGGCACGAAGGGCTCGCACCTCGTGCTCGACCACCCCGAGCTGCGCCACGCGCTCGACGGCCGCATGGCGTACTTCGAGGCGTCCGACGGCCGCGTGTGCATCGTCTACCCGTTCCTCGACCGCGTGCTGGTGGGGTCCACCGACATCCCGGTGGACGATCCCGACCAGGTGGTGACGGAACCCGCCGAGGTCGACTACCTGTTCGGCGTGTTGCGCGAGGTGTTCCCGAACCTGCGCTTCGCGCGCGACGACGTGGTCTACACCTACGTGGGCGTGCGTCCGCTGGCCCGGTCCGACGCCGACAAGCCCGGCCAGATCTCCCGCGACCACGCGGTGGTCGTCGACGCGCCGGACGCCGCCCGCGCGGTGCCGGTGGTCAACCTGGTGGGGGGCAAGTGGACGACGTTCCGCGCGCTGGCGGCGCAGGCCACCGACGAGGTGCTGCGCCTGCTCGGCCTGGGCCGCACGCGGTCCACCGAGAACCTGCCCATCGGCGGCGGGGCCGGCCTGCCGGCCGACGCGGTGGCCCTGGCGAAGTTCGCCGAGCGCATCCAGGCCCTGTGCGGGGCCAGCCGCGAGCGCGCCATCGACCTCGTCGCGCGCTACGGCACCCGCGCCCAGGTGCTCGCGCAGCGGTTCGCCACCGTCGGCGACGTGCCGTTGCGCCACACCCCCGGCCATTCGGTCGAGGAGATGCGGTATCTTTGCCGCGAGACCGGGGTCGTCCACCTGACCGACCTCGTGATGCGCCGCACGCTGCTCGCGATCCGCGGGCAGGTGACGGAGGCGGTGCTCGCCGAACTCGCCGACGTCGCGGCGTCGGCCCTGGGATGGAACGCCACCCGCCGGGCCGAGGAGCTGCACGACTGCACCACCGTCCTGCGCGAGCGCCATGGCGTTCGCTTCGTGTCCACCGAACCCGCCACCAGCGCCGCGACCGACCCCCGCGCCGCCCCGCCCGCCAGCGAGGCATCATCGTCCACCCCGCTCACCAGCCCGATCCCCACGTGAACAGCCCGACCCCCACTTCCACCGTCCTCGACCGCAACTCCAGCTCGCCGCTGTGGACGCAGTTCCGCGACGCGTTGCGCAGCCGGATCCTGCAGGGTGAACTGGAGATCGGCGCGAAGCTGCCCACGGAAGCCGAGCTGGGCGACCAGTTCGGCATCTCGCGCATCGTCGTGCGGGAGGCGCTGGCCGACTTGGTGCGCAGCGGCCTCATCTACAAGATCCGGGGGCAGGGCGCCTTCGTGTCGGCGCGCGAACGCGACGAGGACTTCGTCTCCACCGTGCTCGGCTTCTCCGACGAGATGGAGCGCAAGGGCCTCACCGTGCTCACGCAGGTGCTCGTGCAGGAACTGCGCAACGCCACCGCCGACGAGGCGCGGGCCCTCGGCCTCACCGAGGCCGATGCCGTGGTGGCCCTGAAGCGGCTGCGCAGCGTGGACGGCGAACTGCGGCTGTTGGTGGAGACCGCCGTGCCGGCCGACCTCGCCCCGGGCCTGAACCGCGTGCGGCTCGAGAACCGCTCGCTGTACGACGTGCTGCGGCGCCAGTACGGCCTGCGGATCACGCGGGCCGAGCGCTGGATCGACGCCGTCCTGCCCGACGGGCCCACCGCCGAACTGCTCGAGGTGACCCAGCCCGAGCCGCTGCTGCGCATCGAATCCATCGCGTACGGGGCCAACGGCCGCGCGCTGGAACACTACCGCGCGCTGCACCGCTGCAAGTCCAGCCGCCTGCACGTCCAGACCACCACCTGATCCGACGCGTCGGTGCGACGTTCGCACGGAAATCCTTGCCCGAGGTGTTGAATTCATCGCCGGGGGCCAACGCCCGGGCTATAAGGAGGGATATAAAGGAACATTCCCGCGCGGCAACGATCCGACGCGGGCGAAGCGTGAACATCAGAAAAGCATGCAAGTCGCGGCAGGCGCATCGTCGGCGTGCCCGCGGCGGGTTGGGGGGGGACATCACAACTCCATTCGAGAGAGGCCACTCCATGCCCACACCCAATACGTCCAAGCTCCGTGAAGTCCCCGCCCGTCAGCCCGCCTCCGGCCCGGTTGTCCGGGCCATCGACGTCGGCTTCGGCCTCGTCAAGCTGAGCGTTCGCGACGGCGAGGGCGATGGCACCACCATCATCAGCTTCCCCTCCATCGCCCTGCCGGCCGACGTCAGCGCGGTGCGCACGCTCGGCACGCGCCGCCGCGACACCTTCGACGTGCCGGTCAACGGCGCGCTGTACGAAGTGGGTCGCGACGTGGGCCTGGCCCAGGCGGGCGGCAGCTTCGGGCGCGACGTCACCGACGAGTTCTACCGCGGCGCCATCTACGAGGCGCTGACCAAGGGCGCGCTGCGCTACATGGCCGAGGCCGGCGACAGCCGCATCGACCTGCTGGTGCTGGGCCTGCCCGTGAACCAGTACAACGACGCGAAGCGCCGCGACTACCTGCGCGACCACTACCAGGGTGAACTGGACGTGGGCGACGGCAAGACGGTGTCGGTGGCCAAGGTGGTGGTCCAGGCCCAGCCGATGGGCGGTTACGCCGCCATCGACGAACACTTCGACGAACTCAACGCCGTGATCACGCAGACGGGCGGCGCCCTCGAACCGCTGCCCAGCGGCGAGGCGCTCGACGACCTCGCCGTGCTGATGGTCGACCCGGGCGAACACACGCTCGACTGGCTGCTGATCCAGCAGGGCTCCATCAACCCGAAGGCGAGCGGCGCGGCGTCCGACGCCGGCCGGCACCGCGTGGTGCGGGCGGTGCAGGAATCGCTCGGCGCGGAACTCGGCCGGCCGCTCGGCCCGGCCGTGATGCCGAAGGTCAACGACGCGCTGCGCCTGCGCACGAAGGTGAAGCTGTCCGGCGTGGCGCACGACCTCGACCGCTACGAGCCGGTCATCATGAGCGTCGTCGAGGACTCGGTGAACCGCATGATCGACGGCCTGCGCGACGCCCACGAAATCATCGACCTCGTGGTGCTGGTGGGCGGCCATCCGGAGCGCTACCGCGACGTGCTCACGAAGCGCTTCCCCGCCATCCCCGTGTTCGTGATGCCCGATTCCATGGCGGCCAACGTGCGCGGATTCCAGATGATCGGCGAGGCACTGGCGGACGGCTGAGCGCTGGCGCATGGCCATCGTCCGCCTCGAGTTCGACCTCGACAGCGACGTCTACCCCGAGCTGCACGCCGCGCTGGCACGGCTCGGTGACGCGGGGGCGCGTGGCGAGCGCCTCCGGCAGCTCGCCACGGCGGGCCTCGTGTGGGAGAACGTGCGCATCCACGGGGCGGCGGCCATCGGCCCGAACGCCGTGGCCGCGCCGTCGCCCGTGCGTGCGCCCGTGCCGGTCCCGGTTTCCGTACCGGCGCCGTTGCCCGCGCTCGCGGCGGAGGTCGAACCCCCCGTCGAACGCAAGCCGGCCCGACCGAAAAAGCCTCCGGCCCGCCGCAAGGACGACCTGCGCGGCGCCGACTTCATCGACCTCGCCATCAACGCCGAACCGGCGCCACCGCCCCCCTTCGTCGAACGCCGCCAGGCGCCGCGCGACCTGCCGGTGCTGATGGACGTGGTCGCCGACGAGGAGGTGGAGGACAGCCGGACGATGGCGCTGGCGGCGATCGCCGAGCCGGCGCCCCTGCCGCCGCCGCCGCTCCCCCCTCCACCTCTTCCACCGCCACCCCCGTTGCCATTGCCGGACCCCGCGCCCCAACCGGTCGCGGCAGCCGCCTCCGTGGACGCGCCGGCCGAGGACGCCGTCATCCTGCCGACCGACCCCCACCACCTGGCCTCGCTCGCGGAAACGCCGCAGCGGCGCTCCCGCCTGATGCGCATGAAGGAACGGGGCCTGTTCAAGAACGGCTGATTGGGAGCCGCCCGGTCCCGCGTCCGCCACCCCGGAAAACCCGGGCGTCCCGCCGCCATCCCCTTGGCCACAATGCCGTCCAAAGAAAAGAACGGCACGACGAGGAGGAGACACGTGCACGAATACCCACTGGTACTGATCAACCTGCTGATGCATGGCGGGTCGGTCGCCCTGCTGTTGCTGCTCGCCGCCACGATGTGGTGGGACCACGCCCGGCGCGTCGATGTCCGGCTCGGGGCCTTGCTGGCGCTCGGGGGCGCGGCCTTCTCCACCGTCGCGACGCCCGGGGTCGCGCACACGCTGACACCGTGGCACGTCCCCCTGATGGCGTTGTCGGTGGGCAATCCGTTTGTCTTCTGGCTGTTCAGCCGTTCGCTGCTCGACGACGACTTCACGTTGCGCCGCTGGCACTTCGTGGCGTGGCTGGCGCTGGCGAGCCTGGGCATCTACGCGTGCCTCTTCGAGGGGCACATCCTCCCCGGTTCGACCGAACGGCGCGTCGGCCTGATCCGTGTCGCGCTGCCGGCCATCGCACTCGCCGTTCTCTCGGCCGTGCAGGCCTTCGCGGCCTGGCGGGAGGACCTCGTCGAGAGCCGCCGCCGGCTGCGCCTCAAGATCGTCGCGGCGGTGGCTGTCTACATCTTCCTGGTGCACCTGCTCCTGCTGGCCACGCGACCGCCGGCGGGGCTGATCGTCAACACCGTCATCGCCGGCGCGGTGCTGGTCCTCGGGGCGTGGCTGTGCTTCCGGACCTTGCACTCCCCGGTGGACCTGCTGGCGCTGGCCTCACCCGCGTCGCCGCCGCACGCGCCTGCCGCTCCGGCCGTGCCCGAAGCCGCCCGCGGCCACGACACGCCCGCGCTCGACCTCGACGACACCGACCGGCGCCAGCTCGCCGCTCTGCAGGAACTGATGGACGTGGAGCAGGTGTACCGTGAGTCGGACCTGACGATCGGAACGCTCGCCCAACGGCTGCAGTGGCCCGAACACCGGTTGCGCCGCCTGATCAACCAGGGCCTGGGCCACCGCAACTTCAACGCCTTCCTGAACGCCTACCGCGTCGAGGACGCCAAGCGGGCGCTCCAGGACGGGCGGTACGCCAGCGTTTCCATCCTGACGATCTCCACCGAGGCCGGCTTCCAGTCCCTCGGCCCGTTCAACCGCGCGTTCAAGGCCGCGACCGGCCAGACGCCCACCGAGTTCCGGCGCGGCGCGACGGCGCCGGAGCCCGTCGCCTTGCTCGGGAAGGGACCGGCGCTCGCCGAATCATCGATCGGCTAGCCGATTCGTCGAATCGGCGTGATTTCTCCTTCGTGGCTTGCTGGAATGCAGGGGCTCCCGGCGACGGGCCGGGCTGCCGACAACAACCACGGAGATGAATTCAATGAAGAAGCGTGCAGTGGGGCTGGTGATCGCGGGCGTTCTCGCCGGGGAGGCGTGGGCCCAATCCTCGGTCGTGATCTTCGGGAAACTCGACCAGGCGGTGGGCAAGCCGGTGGGCACCGCGAACCGGCAGGTGCTCGACACGGCCGGCAGCCGCATCGCGTTCCGGGCGGTGGAAGACCTGGGCGGGGGGATGCAGGCCATCTTCGCGATCGAGCACCGCTTCAGCCCGGACACCGGCGCGGCCGCCACGCCGACCGTCTTCTGGGACGGCTTCTCGTACGTCGGTCTGCGGGCCCAGGGCTTCGGCGCGCTCACCCTCGGGCGGCAATACACATCGGGGTTCCTGACGGTGCAGAACCAGATCGACCCGTTCGCCGGGGAGACGGTGGCGGCGTTGCGCACCATCCTGATGGGTGGGGGCTACGGCACCGCCGACGCCCCGCAGAACGCGGCGAACACCTGGGCCGGCGCGCCCACCGGGCTCGGTCCGACCAAGGGGCGGGTGAACGACTCGATCAAGTACGCGAACATCATCGGCCCCGTCACCGTGTCGGCCGACATCGCCGAAGTGCCGCCGGGCGGGGTCGACCGGCCGTACTCGATGGCGGCCGCCTACGCGGGCGGTCCGTTGTGGCTGGGCGTCGCGTTCGAGAACGCGGCCGGCGAACACGACCGCGGCCTGAACCTGGGGGCACGCTGGAACTTCGGCCCGGCCGCGGTGTCGGCCGGCTTCACCGACGGGCGCATCAACACGGCCACGAACAACAAGCTGCGCGCGTGGTTGCTCGGCGTGCTGGTGCCGGTGGGCGTGGGGGACATCAAGGCGGGCTACGCCACGTCGAAAGTGGCGGGGGTCGTTCGCAACGAACGGCTGGGCCTGGGCTACCACCACAACCTGTCGAAGCGCACCAAGCTGTACGCCGACGTGGCGCATGAAGGGACGGGCCTGGCCGCCAACAAGACCGGGTACGACCTCGGGATCCAGCACCAGTACTAGGGCACGCCCCAACCACCCCCCACACGGGGGCGGGCACCCGGGGGATGGACGCCGCGAGCGCCATCGGGCCTGATGGCATCCTCCCCCACGACCTCGTCCGCATGCCCAAGACGACCGCCTCCGGAGGTCAGCCGCCCAGCGTCGGCGGCCCGGACCTCCTTCGCCTCGACCGGCAACTCTGCTTCGCGCTGTACTCGTCGTCCCTCGCGATGACCAAGGTCTACAAGCCGCTGCTGGACGACCTGGGCCTCACCTACCCGCAGTTCCTGGTGATGATGGCATTGTGGGAACACGACCACCGCAGCGTGGGTGAACTGGGCGAACAGCTGTTCCTCGATTCGGGCACGCTCACGCCGCTGCTCAAGCGCATGGAGTCGGGCGGCCTCGTGGCGCGCGCCCGCGCGAAGGACGACGAGCGGCGTGTGGTGGTCACGCTGACGCCGGCCGGCGCGGCGTTGCGCGCGAAGGCCGAGGGCGTGCCGCTGGAGATCGCCTGCGCGGTGCAGGCGACGGGGGACGAGATCGCGGACCTGCGCGAGCAACTGCACGCGCTGCGCGCGCGCCTGGCGGGCGCCCAGCGCGCGGGCCGCTGACGGTCACATCGCGGGGTGGCGGTCCGTCACCGCGTCCACCGCGTCGCCCACCTCGGCGACGGTGCGGCGCAGTTCTTCCTCGCTGACGCCGAGCGTCTGGGTCCAGTACGCCACGTCCTCGTCCTGGCGAACGTCGATGTGGTCGGCATGGGGATGGGGGTTCTGGATGCGGGACATGGTGGGCTCCTGGGGACTGAAAAGCACTGATCCGCACCTTAAGGCCCTCGAAAAGCCCTTGTTGTAGGACGAAGCCGGAAACCGGGGGAGGCAAAACCGGTGATTTGGACCGCTCCCCGGTTCGGCGTAAAGTCGCCGCTCCACCCACTGGAGAACCGTCCATGCGCACCGTCTCGCTGCGAAGCGGCGCCCGCGTCCCCGCGCTCGGCCTCGGCACCTGGGGCCTCGGCGAGGATCCCGCCCGGCGGGCGGCCGACGTCCGTGCCGTCCGCTCCGCCCTCGACCTGGGCTACCGGCTGATCGACACCGCCGAGATGTACGGCGAGGGTGGCGCCGAGGAGGTGGTGGGCCAGGCGCTCGACGAGGCGTTCCGCGCGCGCGACCTGGCGCGCGAGGACGTGTTCGTCGTCACCAAGGTGTACCCGCACAACGCGAGCCGGCGCGGCACGCTGGAGGCCAACGAACGCAGCCGCCGGCGCCTGGGCCTCGACCACGTCGACCTGTACCTGCTGCACTGGCCGGGCCAGCACCCGCTCGCGCAGACCGTGGGCGCGATGCGCGAACTGGTGGGCGCCGGCCACGTGACGCACTGGGGCGTCAGCAACTTCGACGTCGACGACATGCGCGAGCTGGAGGACGTGGGCGGCGGCGGCCCGCCGTGCGCCACGAACCAGGTGTATTTCTCGATGACCGAGCGGGGCGCCGAGTTCAGCCTGCTGCCGTGGCTGCGCCAGCGCGGCATGCCGCTGATGGCCTACAGCCCCATCGACCAGGGCGCGCTGGCGCACGACGAGGCGGTGGCCGCCGTGGCCGCGCGCCATGGGGTGTCGGCGGCGCAGGTGGCGCTGGCCTGGGTGCTGTCGCGCGAGGGCGCGTTCGCGATCCCGAAGGCCGCGAAGGAGGCGCACCAGCGCGAGAACCTCGCGGCAGCGCGGCTGGTGCTCTCCGAGGACGACCTCGCCGACCTCGACGAACACCACCCGGCGCCGCAGCGCAAGCGGCCGCTGGCGATGCTCTGAGGCGCTCCAGGCGCCTCCTGCTTGTCACGCGCGCCTCCTGCTGGTCACGCGCGTCAGGCGCTTTCGCCTTCGGCTTCTCCCGGATCGCCGAGCGCCCCCTGCGCGCCGTCGTCCGGCGCCACGTCGGGCGTTGCCCGCGCGAGCGCCATCCACACCGGGAACGGCAGCGTGCACGCCACGTGCCGCGCCGGCCGGGCGAGTTCCAGCCGGCCGGTGTCCACGTCGCCGTGGAGCAACCACACGCCGAAGGCCTCGGGGATCTCCCGCGGCTCGGCGATGCCGGCCGGGAACACGTAGTGCACTTCCGAACACAGCCACTGGTACGACTGGCGCTTGGCCGCGTGCCGCAGGTCCGACAGCAGGTCGGCGCGGCTCACCTTGATCTCGTGGACGATGGGGTGCAGGTAGGCCTCGACCGTGGTGTGGCGCACCGAGAACACGTCGGGGCGGGCGATGCGCCAGGTGGCGCGAGCGGCCTCGGCGACGGGGTCGCCGAAGAGCGGGGCCATCGGGCCCGGTGCGGGTTCGGACGGTGCGTCGGCCACGGCCCGCAGCGACAGCTCGCGCCACACGATGCGGCCCGACGCCATCAGCATCGCCGCCACGCGGCCCGCGAGCCGGTCGTGCGGGGATTCGGCGCGCCGCCCCCGCTGGCGCTGTTCGGCGAGCCACGCGATGCCGGCGTCCGTCAGGCGCAGCGTCTCGCGCTGGTCGGGGCCGGCCTCGCGCGTGACGAGGCCGGCGGCCAGCAGGTCGAGCTCGAGGGCGTCGTGGCTGGGCCAGCCGGCCGATCGCCACAGCTGCTGCAGGCGGGCGCGGTGGAGGCGGGTCAGGGGGACGGGGGGCGCGGACATCACGGGCCATTGTCCCTCTGCTAAGCTCACCAGGTGAGCCAGCTGCTGACCCACCCCTGGGCCTACCCGCTCTTCGAGGCCTTCCACATCGCCGGCATCGCGATGCTGTTCGGCAGCCTCGTGGTGCTCGACCTGCGGTTGTGGGGGCGCGCGCCGGCGCTGGACGTCGCCCCGGTGGCCCGCCTCGCGCTGGCCGTCACCTGGGCCGGCTTCGCCGTGGTGGCCGTCACCGGCCTGCTGATGTTCTCCACCCAGCCCGACGAACTGCTGCGCAACCGCGCCTTCCAGGTGAAGCTGGGGTTGATCGCGCTCGCCGCGTTGAACGCGGCCTTCTTCCACCTGCGCGGCGGCAGCGGCCGGCACGACCGCACGGCCCGCGTGCTGGGCGCGTTGTCGTTGGGGACTTGGCTCGGTGTCATCATCTGCGGTCGCTGGATCGCCTATGCCTGAAGGAGACCTCGCCATGCAACGCCGTCACCTGCTGATCGCCGCCGCCGGAAGCTGGGCCGTGCCCGCCTTCGCCCACCACGGGTGGAGCAGCTTCGACACCGACCGCCCGCTGTACCTGGAAGGCCAGGCCGCCACCGTGCGCTGGCGCAACCCGCACGTGGAGCTGGTGCTCGACGTGAAGCCCGACCTGAAGCTGCCCGCCGACCTGGCCACGCTGCCGCTGCCCGCGCAGAGCGCGCAGGTGGACGGTGCCGCGGTGCTGAAGAAGACGGCGCTGCCGCAGCGGCGCGACAAGCGCTGGACGCTGGAACTGGCGCCGCTCACCCGCATGGAGGCGTGGCGCGTGAAGGAGATCAAGCCGGGCGCCACGCTCGCGGTGATCGGGTACACCACCGCGGGCGAGAAGGGCGAGGCCGTGCTGCGCGTGGAATACCTCTTCGTCGACCAGCAGGCCTACGGCCTGCGGTCGTCGCCCGCCTGACGACGGCCGGCGCTCAGGCGCGTTCGAAGATCGCGGCGATGCCCTGGCCACCGCCGATGCACATCGTCACCAGCGCGTAGCGGCCCTGGATGCGCTGCAGTTCGTGCAGCGCCTTCGTGGCGATGATGGCGCCGGTGGCGCCCACCGGGTGGCCGAGCGAGATGCCCGAGCCGTTGACGTTGACCTTGGCCGGGTCGAAGTCGAGCGCGCGCGACACCGCGCAGGCCTGCGCGGCGAAGGCCTCGTTCGATTCGATCACGTCGAGGTCGCTGACCTTCAGGCCGGCCTTCTCGAGCACGCGCTGCGTGGCCGGCACCGGGCCGATGCCCATCAGCGCGGGGTCCACGCCGGCGTGGGCGTAGGCGACCAGGCGGGCCATGGGCTTGAGGCCCAGCGTGCGGGCGCGGCCCGCGCTCGCGAGCACCAGCGCGGCGGCGCCGTCGTTGATGCCCGAGGCGTTGCCGGCGGTCACGGTGCCGTCCTTCTTGAACACGGTGCGCATGGCCGACAGCGCCTGCAGCGAGGCGTCGCGGCGCGGGTGTTCGTCGGTGTCGAACACCACGGTGCCCTTGCGGCCGGCGATCTCGATCGGGACGATCTGGTCCTTGAAGCGGCCGGCGTCGATGGCGGCGATGGCGCGGCGCTGGCTTTCGAGCGCCAGTTCGTCCTGCATCTCGCGGGTGATGCCGTGTTCGGCCGCCACGTTCTCGGCCGTGATGCCCATGTGGAACTTGCCGAACGGGTCGTGCAGGATGGCCGTCATGTAGTCGACCATCGCGATGTCGCCCATGCGCGCGCCCCAGCGCGCGGCCGGCACCATGTACGGGCCGCGGCTCATCGATTCGGCGCCGCCGGCCACGGCGAAGTCCGCGTCACCGAGTGCCACGGCCTGCGCTGCCGACACGATGGCCTGCAGGCCGGAGCCGCACAGGCGGTTCACGTTGAACGCGGGCACGTCCTTCGACAGGCCGCCGTCCATCGACGCCACGCGGCTCAGGTAGGCGTCGCGCGGTTCGGTGGGGATCACGTTGCCGAACACCACGTGGCCGAACGCATCGGGTTCCACGCCCGAGCGCTTCACGGCCTCGCGCAGCACCGTGGCGCCGAGCTGGGTGGGCGGCACTTCCTTGAGCGCGCCGCCGAAGCTGCCGATGGCGGTGCGGGTGGCGCTGAGGATCCAGATGTCCTTGCTCATGGGAGGCTCCGAAGGAATGGCAAAAGGGGCATTGTGCCGCCCCGGGGTGGAAAACGGACTCGTCGGATCGGACGGTGAGTCGCCGGGGTGACACAAGCACGTCACCCCGATGAAAATCGGGGCCCACCGGCCGCAGGCGAGCCCTGAGGCGAGTGGATCCCGGCGTTCGCCGGGATGACGGATCGTCAGGAGAACGCCGCGATGCCCGTCTGCGCCCGCCCGAGGATCAGCGCATGCACGTCGTGCGTGCCCTCGTAGGTGTTCACCACCTCCAGGTTCACGAGGTGGCGCGCCACGCCGAACTCGTCGCTGATGCCGTTGCCGCCCATCATGTCGCGGGCCAGGCGGGCGATGTCGAGCGCCTTGCCGCACGAGTTGCGCTTCATGATCGACGTGATCTCGACGGCGGCCGTGCCTTCGTCCTTCATGCGGCCGAGGCGCAGGCAGCCCTGCAGGCCGAGGGTGATCTCGGTCTGCATGTCGGCCAGCTTCTTCTGGATCAGCTGGTTGGCCGCGAGCGGGCGGCCGAACTGCTTGCGGTCGAGCGTGTACTGGCGGGCGCGGTGCCAGCAGTCTTCCGCGGCGCCCAGCGCGCCCCACGCGATGCCGTAGCGCGCGCTGTTGAGGCAGGTGAACGGGCCCTTCAGGCCGCGCACCTCGGGGAAGGCGTTCTCTTCCGGGCAGAACACGTCGTCGAGCACGATCTCGCCGGTGATGGACGCGCGCAGGCCCACCTTGCCGTGGATGGCCGGGGCCGACAGGCCCTTCCAGCCCTTCTCGAGCACGAAGCCGCGGATGGCGCCTTCGTCGTCCTTCGCCCACACCACGAACACGTCGGCGATGGGGCTGTTGCTGATCCACATCTTCGCGCCGGTGAGGCTGTAGCCGCCGTCGACCTTCTTCGCGCGGGTCACCATGCTGCCGGGGTCGGACCCGTGGTCGGGTTCGGTGAGGCCGAAGCAGCCGATCCACTGGCCCGAGGCCAGCTTCGGCAGGTACTTCTGCTTCGTGGCCTCGTTGCCGAATTCGTTGATGGGCACCATCACGAGCGACGACTGCACGCTCATCATCGAGCGGTAGCCCGAGTCGACACGTTCCACCTCGCGGGCGATCAGGCCATAGGCCACGTAGTTCAGGCCGGCGCCACCGTACTGTTCGGGGATGGTGGGGCCCAGCAGGCCCAGTTCGCCCATCTCGCGGAAGATGGCCGGGTCGGTCTTCTCATGGCGGAAGGCTTCCAGCACGCGCGGGGCCAGCTTGCCCTGGCAGTAGGCGTTCGCGGCGTCGCGGATCTGGCGTTCGTCGTCGGTGAGTTGCTGGTCCAGCAGCAGGGGGTCGTCCCAGTGGAAGGCGGCCTTGGCGTGGCCGGTCACATTCTTTGAACTCATGTTGGATTCCGATCAGTAGGGAGCTGGACCCAGGAATATAGAATCGGACGAGGGGCGCGGCAATCGCTTTGTTGTCACGCATCCATGCATTTTCGGAACTCCGAGAAGTCCATCCATGCGCCGCAGGATCCCCTCCACCACCGCGCTGGCCGTGTTCGAGTCGGCCGCGCGCCACCGCAGCTTCACGCTCGCCGCCACCGAGCAGGCGATGACCCAGAGCGCGGTCAGCCGCCAGATCGCCGCGCTGGAAACCTTCCTCGGCGTGAAGCTCTTCCGCCGGTCCAAGCGCGGCGTGGTGCTGACCGAGGCCGGGCGCCACTACAGCGAACAGGTGGGCGCGCGCCTCGAGGCCATCGAACGCGACACGCTCGAGCTGATGGCGCGGCGAGGCCAGGGCGGCACGCTGGAGCTGGGCGTGGTGCCCACCTTCGCCACCAAGTGGCTGCTGCCGCGCCTCGGCGCCTTCCAGCGGCAGCACGAAGGCACGCTCGTGAACCTCACGCCGCGCACCCGGCCGTTCCTCTTCGACGGCACGCCGTTCGACGCCGCCATCTACGCGGGCGAGGCGAGCTGGCCCGGCACCGAGGGCCACTTCCTGATGCGCGAGAACCTGATCACCGTCGCGAGCCCGGAACTCATCGCGCCGCGTGAACAGCTCAGGCCCGACGAACTCGGCCGCCTGCCGTTGCTGCAGCAGAGCACCCGCCCGCACGCGTGGCGCCACTGGTTCGAGTCGGCCGGCGTGCGGTCGCCGAACGACATGGCGGGGCCGCGCTACGAACTGTTCTCGATGTTGACCGAGGCGGCGATCCACGGCCTGGGCGTGGCGCTGGTGCCTCGCTTCATGGTGGAGGACGAACTCGAACGCGGCCGCCTCGTGCAGGTGGTGAAGCACCACTACCTGAGCGACCGGTCGTACTACCTGATCCACCCGCAGCAGCGGTCGGAGCGCCCGCTGCTGGCGGCCTTCCGGCAGTGGCTGCTGGCCGAAGCCACGGCCTACCGCGACGCGAACGGCCTGGGGTGAGGCGAGGTCGTCGGTTGTCGTACAACCATATGCGGGAAGGTTCCTAGGGTTTCGGAAGCGTGCGTGGAACCATCGCGGCCTTCCGCTTCCTTCATGCCGGCCCGATGACTGCTCCCGTTTTCCGACTTCCTTCCCGGCACACCGCTGCCCGTGCCCTGCTCCTCGTGTCGATCGCCGCGCTGCAGGCCTGCGGCGGTGATGGCGACGACGAGGTCACGACCCCCACCGTGCTCGCGGCCGACGACTTCACGCAGGGCATCGCCAAGTGGAAGGTCGAGCAGCAGGACCCCGCCGGCACCGTCACCGCCGCGAACGGCGTGCTCGACATCGTGCAGCCGTCCGGCGCGACGATCTGGTTCAAGCAGAAGTTCTCGGGCAACCACGAGATCCGCTTCACCGCGATCCCGGTGCCCATCACCTTCGCCGGCACACGCTTCGTCGACCGCATCTCCGACCTGAACGTGTTCTGGAACGCGACCATCCCCGGCGCGGCCAACCCCGACCCCACGTCGGTGACGTACGACGGCGCATTGAACTCGTACAACCCGCTGCACCTGTACTACGTGGGCTTCGGCGCGAACAGCAACACCACGACGCGCCTGCGTCGCAACGACGGCACCGCCGCCCGCCCGCAGATCACCGGCTACGCCACCGCGGAGTCGGCCACCGCCGACGACAAGGCCGGTGGCATGACGGCGGACACGAGCCTCGTGGCCAACGCCCCGACCCGCGTGCGCATCGTCTCGCGCGCGGCCACCGCTGCGGACCCGGTCACGCTGCGCTGGTACGCGAACGACAAGCTGATCTTCAGCTACAGCGACCCGGCGCGGTATGCGGAAGGGTGGTTCGCGTTCCGCACCACCACCAGCCACTTCCAGCTGAAGGACTTCAGCGTGGTGGCGTTGCCGAACGACTGATCGATTACCCGGGCGGGTTCAGGCCCGGCGCCGACGGGACGTGCCCAGCAGCACGCCGAGGGCGCCGAGCCCGGCCAGCAGCGGCAGCCCGGGTTCGGGGACCGGCGCCGCCACGCGTTCGTGGAAGACGCGGCTGAACATGTTGAGCGTGCCGTACGCTTCGTCGTTCACGGGGTTCGAGATGTAGCCCCCGAACGCGCCCCATCCCGCGTCGGAGGTGACGGGGAAGAACGGCAGGCGGCCTTCCGCATCGAAGTACCCGTCCGAGGGCAGGGTGATGTTCACCTGCCAGGGTTTCGGGTCACCGTTGTTCAGGGCGCCCAGCTTGAACGTGAGGAAACGGTTCGTGCAGAGTTCGCCGAACCCGTCCTCGCATGGCGTCTGCGTGGTGTGCGTGACCACCGAGCCACCGTTCCCGGTGAACCAGTGACCTTCGGTCAACTGGTACCAGCCCACCACGTGAAAGGCGTAGATGCTGTCTCGCAGCGTAACGCCCCCGTTGACCGGGTCGGTGAACGGCACGTCGCGGCGATACAGGATGTCGCCCGACCCGTCTCGGCCGCTCCACGAGAACCGCGCCCATTCCTCCGCGGCGACGGGCATCGGGACCGAGATCGAGGCGACGACGGCGAGCGTCGCGAATCCGGCGGAGATCTTCATGGTGCGCTCCTGCAGTGGAACAGGCGTCGGCAAGACTAGGCCATGCCGACGCGCCCATCCACCCCCTAGCTTTTGCGCAGGAGGGTCAAGCACGTGGACGGCCGGTCCGCGACGCGGACCGGCCGTCCACGTTTCACACCATCAGCCCGCGACGCGGAACTGATCGGCCTTCGCGGCCCCTTCCATCGCCGGATCGCTGACCGACGACTGGCCGGTCTCGACGTGGCCGGCGAGGCGGCGCAGCCAGTCGGTCTGGCCGACGACCTTCACCGACAGGTCGTACCAGTGCGCTGTGTCGGCCACCGGGATCCGCACCTCGCTCGAACCGCGCGCCGGCACGATGACCGTCTGCGCGGGGGCCGAGGTGTAGCGGTTGCGCACGATCGAGAACGTCGCGGCCACGGGGCCCGAGTTCACGAGCTGCAGCGTCAGTTCGCCGTACCGCGGGTTCGCGCGGGCGATCACGTCCGGGTTGGGCTGGCCGGCCGATGCCGCGCGCCGGGCGTTGCCGGCGATGTGGCGGTGGAAGCCGTTCGGGCCCAGGATCCACAGGTCGTACGCGCCGCTCGCGAGCGGGGCCCAGGTGCCCGTGAGCTGCTTGCCGGCCTCGACCGTGTACCGGCGCGGGATGGCCGCGAGGTTCAGGCGGTCGTAGACGTGGAACACGGCCGCGGCGCGGCCGAGGTTCTCGAACACCACGTCGACCTTCGTGCCGTTGAGAACGGTGCTCGGCACGATGCGGGCCGTGGCCTGCAGGTCGTACGGCAGCGCGCGCGCCGGGCGCACGCCCGACTTCTGCACGGGCAGCGTCACCGACGTCGGCGCGGCCGGCGTGGTGGTGCTGGGGAGGGCGCGGGCGCGGTTGGCGAGGGCCACCGTGTTCGGCAGGTTCGCGAAGAACGCGGAGTCTTCCGGGTCGGCGAAGTTGAAGCACGAGGTCAGGTCACCGGCCACGGCGCGGCGCCAGGCGCTGATGTTCGGCTCCATCACGCCGAAGCGCGCTTCGATGAAGCGGATCACCGAGGTGTGGTCCGCCACCTGCGAGTTCACGAAACCGCCCTTGCTCCACGGGGACAGGATGTACAGCGGCACACGCGGGCCCATGCCGTAGTTGCGGTGCAGGTAGGTCGCCGACGAGCCGTTGAGGATCTCGTTGTACTCGCCGGTGGTGTCCACCGTCGAGGCGCCGGCCAGCTCGGCCAGCTTCGGGTCGGCGTTCCACGTCACGTACGACGGGGCGGCCGGCGGCGGCACGTGGTCGAAGAAGCCGTCGTTCTCGTCGAAGTTGATGAAGAGGACGGTCTTGGCCCAGACGTCGGGGTTCGAGGTCAGCGCGTCCAGCACCTTGGCGGTGTAGTCGGCGCCCTGCGCGGGGCTCGACGGGCCCGGGTGTTCCGAACCTTCGGCGGTGGCGACGATCCAGGAGACCTGGGGCAGCTTGTCGGCCAGCACGTCTTCCTTCAGCTTGTCGAGGTCGCGCGTGCCCACGCCGCGGTCCTTGAGCTGCTGCGAGTAGCCGGGGCGGTTGTACCAGGCATCGCGGAACACCTTGAACCCGGCGAGCGAGTTGTCGGTGAAGTTGTCCGCCATGTTCTGGTAGACCTGCCAGGAGATGCCGGCGGCCTGCAGGCGCTCCGGGTAGGTGGTCCAGGTGTAGTCGTCGGCCGGGTTCTCGTTGAACCAGTCGTGGCTGTTGTCGGTGGACGGGCCGTTGCCCTTGCGGAGCGGGTCGTTCGTGCCGGTCCACAGGAACAGGCGGTTCGTGTTCGTGCCGGTCTGCGACGCGCAGTGGTAGGCGTCGCACACGGTGAACGCGTTGGCCATCGCGAACTGGAAGGGGATGTCCTCTTCCTTGTAGTGGCCCATCGAGTGGTTCTGCTTCGCGGCCGGCCAGGCGTTCATGCGGCCGTGGTCCCACGCGGCCTGCGCGTCGGTCCACGAGTGCGGCGTGCCGCCCACGCGCATCACGCCGAAGTTCTGCACCGTGTTCAGGTGGAACGGGGCGACGGTGGTCGTGGTGGCGACGGTGCCGGCGCGCGGCGGCTGCACGAACACCGTCTTGCCGGTGATGTTCGCGGCGTCGGCGCGGGGGATCGGGAACGGGTCGGCGAAGCCGCGCACGCCGTTGAGCGTGCCGAAGTAGTGGTCGAACGAGCGGTTCTCCTGCGTGAGGATCACGATGTGCTCGACGTCCTTCAGCGTGCCGGTGCGGCGGTTCGCCGCGATCGACAGCGCGCGGGCGATGGCCGGCGGGAACGAGGTCAGCGCGGCCGTGGCGCCGGCCGTGGTGGCGACCGTGCGCAGGAACTTGCGGCGTTCCGGGGTGGTGTTCTGGGTCATCGTGCGGTCCTCAGGCGTTCTTGCGGCGGCGGGCGGCGGCGCCCACGAGGCCGAGGCCGGCCAGCATCATCAGCACGCTCTCGGGTTCCGGCACCGGGGCGCTGAACGTGAAGTCGTCCATCACGAAGTTCGCGTGGTCGTTGCTGCGGATCGTCACGCGGTCCACGAGGCCGGCGTAGCCGCTCGACAGGAACGACGAGGTGCTCGAGAGGCCCAGCGAGGCGGACGAACCGACGAGCGCGCCCTGGTAGTACAGGTCGAACGCGACGGACACGCCCTCGAAGCCCGCGAACCAGGCGCCGTCGAACGTGGCGGCGGAGAGGAAGCTGATGGCGCTCGTGTCCACCGAGCCGTCCCAGCCCACGGTGGCGCGGTAGTCGCCCGAGTGCGCCGTGAACGGCGCCTGTTCGCCGCCGTAGGCGAACCACGAGCTGGCGGACCAGTCGAGGCCGCCGTAGTTGGACGGCACCATGCCCTCGGCGCCGAGGTCGTCGAACGTGAGGACCGTGGCGGACGCCAGCGGCGAAGCGAGTGCGATGGCGGCCGCGACGGCCGCCAGGCGCAGGTTGAACTTGCCCATGAATACTCCTGTGGTGTTTTGGTTGTTGCGTCCCTCCGGCACAGGAGCATCGAGCCGCCCCGGCGCTCGGGGGCGCAGCCAGGGATCTTCGGAAGCGGGGGTGACAGCGCCGTGACGCGACCGTGTCAGTGCGCGGCGGGCGTACGATGTTGATCCGCCACAAGGAGAATCCGCATGCTCGACGTCGCCGCCCTGCTGGGCATCGCCATGACCTTGTCCGTCGGCACGATGAGCCCCGGCCCGAGCTTCGTGATGGTGGCGCGCACGGCGGTGTCCGCGTCGCGCGCCGACGGCGTGGCCGCGGCGCTCGGCATGGGGGTCGGTGGCGTGCTGTTCGCCATCGCGGCGCTGCTCGGGCTCAACGGGCTGCTGCAGGCGGTACCGTCGCTCTACGTGGCGCTGAAGGTGGCGGGCGGGCTGTACCTCGCGTACCTCGGCTGGCGCATCTGGCGTGGGGCGGGGGAGGCGTTGTCGATGACCGCCGCGGAGGCGCCGGTGGCCGGGGTCTCCTGGTGCAGGTCGTTCGTCTACGGGCTCACGACGCAGGTGAGCAATCCCAAGACGGCGATCGTGTATGCGAGCGTCTTCGCTGCGTTCATGCCGAAGGCGCCGACCTTCGGCTTCGACCTCGCGGTGTGTGCCGCGGTGTTCGCGATCGAGGCGGGGTGGTACGGGCTCGTGGCGGTGGTGCTGTCGTCGGCGCGGCCGCGGGGCCTCTACCTGCGGGCCAAGTCGACCATCGACCGGCTGGCGGGCGGGGTGATGGTGCTGCTGGGGTTGAAGCTCGTGACGTCGGCCGCTCGCCCTTGATTCCACCAGACGCATGTGTCACCCCGGCGAACGCCGGGCCCATCGTGGCCGGAGCGCGCTTCGATGCCGGTGGATCCCGGCGTTCGCCGGGATGACGCTTCAGATCCGCGCCATCGTCTCCAGCAAGGTGTCGTACACCAGCCGCACCCGCGCCGGCACCGGCGAGCGCTGCGCGCGGTACACGTAGAGCGGCCAGGGCTCCGGCGCGAGCGAGTCGAAGAGGCTGACGAGGCGGCCCGTGCGCAAGTGGGGCGCCGCGAGGAACGCCGGCAGCTGGGCGAACCCGTAGCCCGCGACGGCGGCCGCGCACTCGGCCTCGGGGTCGTCGGTGACGAACGCCGGTTTCGGCGGCGTCACCTGCCGGCCGCCCTTGAAGAGCCACGCCCACGTGCGTCCGTTGTTGCGGTCGATGAACGCGGTGGTGGGGCGCTGGAACAGCGCGTCGAGGTCGCGCGGCGTGCCCACGCGGTCCAGCAGCGCGGGCGACGCGACCACGTGGAAATGCACCTTCGCGACGGGGCGGGCGACGAAGCGGCTGTCGCGCAGCGCGCCGATGCGCACGCCCACGTCGATCTGCTGCTGCACCACGTCGGCGATCACCTCCGACAGCCGGAGGTCGATCACGAGCCCGGGGTGTTCGGCCACGTGGGGCGCCAGCGCGTCGAGCAGGAACGGCCGCCCGATCACCGACGGCGCGGCCACCCGCACGGTGCCCGCGTGGTTCGACGGCGCGCGGCGGTCGCGCCGTTCGAAGAGGGTGTCGACACCGGCCACCGCCACGCGGGCGCGTTCCAGCAGGCGCAGGCCGAAGTCGCTCACCTGCACGCCGCGGGTGCTCCGGTGGAACAGCGGCTCGCCCAGTTCGTCCTCCAGCGCCTTGACCACGCGGGTGACGACCTGCGGTGACACCGACAGCCGCGTGGCCGCTTCGCGGAAGTTGCCCGACTCGGCGGCGACGCAGAACACACGGAGGGCTTCCAGGGGGTTGTTCATCGGCGTTCCATTTCGAGGAATTCAGAACTCTGCCGTATTCCATTTACGGGCACAAGGCCGACGCCGATAGTTGCGTCACCAACCCACCCCACCCCGAAAGGATTCGACATGAACACGCTGAACAACATCCAGGACAAGGTCGTGATCATCACCGGCGCGAGCAGCGGCCTCGGCGAGGCGACAGCCCGCCTGCTGGCGTCGCGCGGTGCCCGCCTCGTGCTCGCGGCACGCCGCACCGACCGGCTGACGGGCCTCGTCGCCGAGCTGGAACAAGCCGGCGCCCAAGCCATCGCCGTGACCACCGACGTGGGCGACGCCGCCCAGGTCCGCGCGCTGGCCGACGCGGCGCTGAAGCGCTTCGCCCGCATCGACGTGCTGGTGAACAACGCCGGCACCATGCCGTTGTCGCCCCTCGCCGCCCTGAAGGTGGACGAGTGGAGCCGCACCATCGACATCAACATCAAGGGCGTGCTGCACGGCATCGCCGCGGTGCTGCCGGTGATGACCGAGCAGAAGAGCGGCCACATCGTCAACATCGCGTCGATCGCCGGCCACAAGGTGTTCACGCCGATCGGCACGGTCTACAGCGCCACCAAGTTCGCGGTGCGGGCGATCTCCGAAGGGCTGCGTGCCGAAGCGCCGGCCGGCGTGCGCACCACCATCGTGTCGCCCGGCGCGGTGGCCTCCGAGCTGAAGAACCACAGCACGGACCCTGCGTCCATCGCCGGCGTGCAGGCCTTCTACGAGCAGAACCAGATCCCCGCCGACTCGGTGGCGCGTGCCATCGCCTACGCCATCGAGCAGCCGGCCGACGTGGACATCAACGAGGTGGTGCTGCGCCCGACCGTGCAGGAGTTCTGAGCGGTCAAGCGCCGCGGCGTCGCTGCGCCAGGTGGCGGTACACCGTGCTGCGGTGGATGCCCAGCTGGCGCGCGGTGTCGGCGACGCGCCCGCCACACGCCAGCAGGGCGCGGTCGATGGCCTGGTTCGTCAGGTCGTCGAGGGCGACCGGTGTCGCCACCCGCGGTGCCGGATCGATGGGCGCAGGGTGCGCCACGAGCTGCACCCGCTCCACCGTGCCACCGTCCGGCGCGAGTGCCACGGCGGTCTTCAGCGTGTGGATCAGTTCGCGCACGTTGCCCGGCCACGGGTGGCGGTCGAGCTGGTCGAGGGCCTCGGCCGACAGCACGAGGCGGCGTGGTGCGGCGAGCGAGTCGAAGAGCTTGCGGATCAGCGCCCGGCGGTCCGGCCGGTCGCGCAGCGCCGGCAGCGCGACGCCGTAGCCGGCGATGCGGTACAGCAGGTCGCTGCGGAACCCGCCTTCCGAAGCGAGCCGCGGCAGGTCGCAATGGGTGGCGCACACGAGGTCGAAGTCGACTGCGGCCGGCTTGCCGCCGCCGAGCGGCGTGACCTCGCGCGTTTCCAGCACGCGCAGCAGCCGCGTCTGCATCGCGAGCGGCATGTCGCCGATCTCGTCGAGGAACAGCACGCCGCCGTCGGCCTCGCGCAGGCGGCCCGGTGCGCCGCGGCGGCGGGCGCCGGTGAAGGCGCCGTCGTCGTAGCCGAACAGCTCGGCCTCGATGAGCGTCTCGGGCAGGGCCGCGCAGTTGACGGCGACGAACGGGCCGTGGCGGCGCCGCCCTTCGTGGTGCAGGCGCTGGGCGAACACCTCCTTGCCCGCGCCGGTCTCGCCGGTGACGAGCACGGGCACGCCCGCGTCGAGCACCCGCACGGCGACGGCCAGCAGCGTGTCGAACGGATCGGCCACCGGCGTCGGGCGGGGCGCTTCGCGCGCCGGCACGGGCACCGCCACCGGCCGGGCCGAGGGCGCGATGCCGGCGACGAGCGACGCACCGCCGGGCAGCGTGATGACCTCCCCGCGGGGATCGATGCGCGACCACGGCCGCCCCAGCACCCGCTCGACCGGCTGGCCGAGCAGCGAGGCCCAGGTCTCGCCCAGCAGCGAGAGCCCGATGCCGTTGGCCGCGACGACGTGGCCGTCCTCCACCGCGATCAACCCTTCGCGCGGCGTGCCGAGCAGCCCGGGCTTCGCGTGGAAGCGCAGGATCTGCCCGCGCGCCGACGCGAGCATCAGCCGGTGTTCGATCTGCCGCGCCGCGAGGCGCACGAGGCCCAGCGCGTGCGCGTCGAGGCGCGACGGTTCGCCGGACAGGTCGAGCACGCCGGCCACGCGGCCGGCGCCGTCGAACACCGGCGCCGCGGCGCAGGCGAGGAAACCGTTGTGGTCGAGGAAGTGTTCACCCCCGAGCACCGCCAGCGCCTCGCGTTCGACGAGCACGGTGCCGATCGCGTTGGTGCCGCGCGCGCCCTCGGACCAGTCGGCCCCGGGTCGCAGCGCCACGCGGTCGGCCTTCGGCACGAACTCGGTGGAACCCACCTCGTCGAGGATGACGCCGTCGGGCCCGCAGATCACCGCGATGCAGCCGGTGTCGGCCGCGTGCTGGGCGAGGCCGTCGAGTTCGGGCAGCGCGCAGTCGAGCAGCGACCGCGCCGCGTGGCGGCGTTCGCGCACGAGGGCCGTGGCCATGGGCACCCACAGTTCGGGGCGCGGGCCCTGGCTGCGGCAGCGCATCCACGAGCGCGTGATGTGCGGCGGCACCCAGCCGTCGGGGGCACAGCCTTCGTCGAAGAAGCGTTCGCGGGCCCGCCGGACCCGCGACAGGCTGGACGGCATGTCGGACATGGCAACTCCTCGGTGTCGCGTGGCATTCGCGCCGTGCGACGCTGTCGCACCCGCCGTTGTCGCATCGTGCGACACCGCGGATGCGACCGCGTGGACCCCGCAGTGTGCGCCCGAGGGCAGGGCCCGCACAGCGGCCTGCGGGTAAGTCCGGGGGTTTTCGGGTATGGGCCTTGCGCCGTGATCCGCGCCGCACCGTGCGGCCCACCCGCAAACCCTGGAGAGACTCATGGACATGATGGAACCCGGCAAGTTCGGCCTCGCGGTGCCGTTCAAGAAGCGGTACGAGAACTACATCGGCGGGCAGTGGGTCGCCCCGTCCGGCGGCCAGTATTTCGAGAACATCACCCCCGTCACGGGCAAGGTGTTCTGCGAGATCCCGCGCTCCACGGCCGAGGACATCGACCGCGCGCTCGACGCCGCCCACGCCGCGAAGGTGGCCTGGGGCAAGACGTCGCCGGCCGAACGGGCCAACGTGCTGAACCGCATCGCCGACCGCATCGAGCAGAACCTGCCGATGCTGGCCACCGCCGAGACGTGGGACAACGGCAAGCCCATCCGCGAGACGATGGCCGCCGACCTGCCGCTCGCGGTCGATCACTTCCGCTACTTCGCGTCGTGCGTGCGCGCGCAGGAAGGTGGCATCAGCGAGATCGACCACCAGACCTTCGCGTACCACTTCCACGAGCCGCTGGGCGTGGTGGGCCAGATCATCCCGTGGAACTTCCCGATCCTGATGGCGGTGTGGAAGCTGGCGCCCGCGCTGGCCGCCGGCAACTGCGTGGTGCTCAAGCCCGCGGAACAGACGCCCGCGTCGATCCTCGTGCTGATGGAACTCATCGGCGACCTTCTGCCGCCGGGCGTGGTCAACATCGTCAACGGCTTCGGCGTGGAGGCGGGCAAGCCGCTCGCGTCGAGCAACCGCATCGCGAAGATCGCGTTCACCGGCGAGACCACCACCGGCCGGCTGATCATGCAGTACGCGAGCCAGAACATCATCCCGGTGACGCTGGAGCTGGGCGGCAAGTCGCCCAACATCTTCTTCGAGGACGTGATGGCGAAGGACGACGCCTTCCTCGACAAGGCGCTGGAAGGTTTCGCGATGTTCGCGCTGAACCAGGGCGAGGTGTGCACGTGCCCGTCGCGCGCGCTGGTGCAGGAGTCCGTCTACGAGAAGTTCATGGAAAAGGCCGTCGCCCGTGTCGCGAAGATCAAGCAGGGCAACCCGCTCGAGAGCGACACGATGATCGGCGCGCAGGCCTCGAACGAGCAGCTCGAGAAGATCCTGAGCTACCTCGACATCGGCAAGCAGGAAGGGGCGAAATGCCTGATCGGCGGCGAGCGGCACAAGATGTCCGGTGAACTCGAGGGCGGCTACTACGTGAAGCCCACGGTGTTCCAGGGCAACAACAAGATGCGCATCTTCCAGGAGGAGATCTTCGGCCCGGTGGTGTCGGTCACCACGTTCAAGGACGAGGCGGAGGCGCTCGCCATCGCCAACGACACCCTGTACGGCCTCGGGGCCGGCGTGTGGAGCCGCGACATGAACACCGCGTTCCGCATGGGCCGCGGCATCCAGGCCGGCCGGGTGTGGACCAACTGCTACCACCACTACCCGGCGCACGCCGCCTTCGGCGGCTACAAGAACTCGGGCATCGGTCGCGAGAACCACAAGATGATGCTCGACCACTACCAGCAGACCAAGAACCTGCTGGTGAGCTACAGCGACAGCGCGCTGGGGTTCTTCTGATGGAAGCGGACACCACCAACGTGCTCCAGGTGACGGCCACCGACGCGGCGCTCGCGCTGATCGGTGTCGTCTCCGGCAAACACGGCCCGGTGATGTTCCACCAGAGCGGGGGCTGCTGCGACGGCAGCGCCCCGATGTGCTACCCGGCGGGCGACTTCATCGTGGGTGACCGCGACCGCCTGCTGGGCCACATCGGTGGCGCGCCGTTCTACATCAGCGGCCCGCAGTTCGAGTACTGGAAACACACCCAGCTCATCATCGACGTGGTGCCGGGTCGGGGCGGGATGTTTTCGCTGGAAGGCCCGGAGGGACTGCGGTTCCTCACGCGCTCGCGGCTGTTCACCGACGAGGAGTTCGCGGTGCTCGAAGCCGAGGGGCGTGTCTAGCGGAACCCTTCCGCGAGTTCGGCTGTCATCACGGCGGCCCCCACCGGCTTGACGCCGGTGGGGTTCTGTCCGGACCACAGGGGGGAGAAATCGCCACTGCCGGTCGCTTCCGCCTTCGCGCGCAGCGGGGCGATGGCGGCGGTGGCGGTCGGGAACGGCGGTGCGGACGGGGAGAGCGGCCCCAGTTCCCGCATCAGCCGGTTCACGATGCCGCGGGCCGGCCGGCCGGTGAAGAGGGTGGTGAGCGCCGTGTGGCGCGCCGCCTCGCTCTGCAGCGCGCGGCGGTGCAGGGCGCTGGTGGAGGCCTCGTCGCACAGCATGTACGACGTGCCCACCTGGACGCCCGCCGCGCCGAGCGCCATCGCCGCGCGCACGCCGGCCGCGTCGGCGATGCCGCCGGCCGCGATCACCGGCACCTTCACCGCGGCCACCACCTGGGGCAGCAGCGCGAACGTGGGCACCTGGGTGGTCAGGTCGTCGGTCAGGAAGATGCCGCGGTGGCCGCCGGCTTCCAGGCCCTGCGCGATCACCGCGTCGACCCCGTGCCGTTCCAGCCACACCGCTTCGTCCACCGTGGTGGCCGACGCGAGGATGCGGCTGCCCCAGCCCTTCACGCGCGCGAGCAGGTCGGGGGCGGGCAGGCCGAAGTGGAAGCTGATGACGGGCGGGCGGAAGGGTTCGACCAGGTCGGCGATGGCGTGGTCGAACGGCGCGCGGCCGGCGCCCGGCGGGATGCCGTCGACGTCGAGGCCGAACTCGGCGTGGTACGGCCGCAGCGCGTCGCGCCACACCGTCTCGCGGGCCGCGTCGGGCGCCGGGTTGGTGTGGGCGAAGAAGTTGACGTTGAACGGGTTCGACGTGCCCGCGCGGATCGCCGTGAGTTCGGTGCGCAGCTGGTCGGGCGACAGCATCGCGGCGGGCAGCGAGCCGAGGGCGCCGGAGTTCGACACCGCGATGGCCATCGCGTGGGTCTGGATGCCGGCCATCGGGGCCTGGATCAGGGGGAGGGCGGTGCCGAGGAGGGCGGAGAGGGAAGGCATGGCGGGCATCTTCGGTGCGTGGGATGACGCCCGACAGCCTACTCCAAACGCGATGGGGTCGCCCGCGTCAGGCCATGTGCGCCTCGAAGCCCGTGCGGCCGGGCGCCACATCCTCGGCGAGTTCGTGGCCGTCGGGGAAGTCGCCGCCGTTCTGCGCGCGGAACGGGATCGGCGCTTCGTCGAACACCCCCTGCAGCCGCGTGCGCCAGGCTGCGCGGGCCGCCTCGACACCTTCCGGCGTGATGCGCCCGGCGCCGTGAACCGCATGGGTCTTCAGCACCGACATGCCCGGGTAGAACAGCGTGCCGTGGGTGATGGGGAAGAGCAACTGGTCGAGCGGGCCGTTGATGCCGCGCGGGCCGTAGTCCGAAGCGGGGCCCCCCGTCGTGACCGACACCATCGCGCGGCGGCCCTGGAAGCCGCCTTCGCCGTAGCGGTGCCGGTTGCCCGCGCCCTTGTGGCCGTAGGCGAGCCCGAACGCCCACACGCGGTCGATCCAGCCCTTCAGGATGGCCGGCATGCCGAACCACCACAGCGGGAATTGCAGGATCACGAGGTCGGCCGCCAGCACCTTGCGCTGCTCGGCCACCACGTCGTCGGTCTGCAGGCCGTGGGCGTACGCATGGCCGGACTCCTGGATGAAGGAGAAGCGCTCCGCGTTCGCCCGTTCCGGGTAGTCGGTGGCGTCGTACACGGCCTTCCACCCCATGGCGTACAGGTCGGAGTGCAGCACGCGGTGGCCCGCCTCGCGCAGCGTGTGGTCGGCGGTGTCGACGAGCGTGCGCGTGAGCGACGTGGGTTCGGGTTGGGCGTGGACGATCAGGATGGTCTTGGACATGGCGGTCTCGGAAGAAGTCGATGCCCCGGATTCTGGGCGGCGGCATGCCATCCGTGAAATCGCGATCGGCTTGGCCTACCATCCACGGCATGGATACCAGCCGCCTCGACCTGAACCTGCTCGTGACCCTGGAAGCGCTGCTGACCGAGCGCAACGTCACGAAGGCCGCCGCGCGGCTGCACCTCAGCCAGCCGGCGGTGAGCGCGCAGTTGAGCCGCCTGCGCGACCATTTCGACGACCCGCTGCTGCTGCCCGCGCAACGCGGCATGACCCCGACGGCGAAGGCGCTGGACCTGCTGGAGCCGTTGCGCCTGGCGCTCGACCAGGTGCGGTCCGCCGTCACGTCGCACCTCGAGTTCGACCCGTCGACGGCCGCGCTCACCGTGACCATCGCCGCGTCCGACTACCTGCAGACGGCGGTGCTGCAGCCGCTGGTGCTGCGGCTGCGGCGTCGTGCCCCGGGCATCCGCGTCGCGCTGCGCCACCTCGATCCGCAGCACCTGGACGGGCAGATGCACCGCGGCGACGTGGACCTCGCGCTGATGATGCCGAGCGAGGCGCCGCCGGGCCTGCGCATGCGGCCCCTGTTCAACGAGCGCTACGTGCTGATCGCGCGTCGCGGGCATCCGGCGGTGCGCGGCAAGCTCACGCCGAAGGCCTATGCCCGGCTGGAACAGGTGATCGTGTCTCCGGCCGGCGGGGCGTTCTCGTCGCCGGTGGACCACGCGCTGGCCACGCTCGGGCTCGAGCGCCGGGTGGTGCTCTCGGCCGCGTCCTTCCTGTTCGTGCCCGACATCGTGGCCCGGTCCGACCTCGTCGCGATGGTGCCCGAGCGGCTGGTCAAGGGCCGCGCCGCGGGCCTGCAGGTGCTGCCGTGCCCGTTCCCGGTGGAGGGATTCGAGCTGTGCATGGTCTGGCACGAGCGCAACCAGGGGCACGTGGCGCAGCGGTGGTTGCGGGACGAGGTGGGGGCGGTCAGCGCTCCCGCTGCCTGAACTGCACCACGTTCCCCTCGGGATCGAGCCCGTCCAGGTGCAGCTGCCCGCGCCAGTGCCACGCGTCGGCGCCGGGCCGCAGGCTGCCGCCGGTGGCCTCCGCGGCCTCCCGCACCCGTTCGAGGTCGTCGACGAGGAACGAGCACTTGACCGGCGTCTCCTCCCGCGGCGCGGGTGGCGTGGCGATGTGGATCGACCGGGCGATGGCGTCGGGGATGCGGACGATCGACACCTCGACCGCGCCGTGGCCGAGGACGACGAACCCCGGCCCGTCCTCCAGCTCCTTCAGCCCCAGCGTGCGCTGGTAGAAGGCCGCGACGCGGTCCATGTCCTTCGCGTAGACCACCGAACTCGCGGCGAGGGGGGGCTCGATCATGGGCGCCTTTCGACGTCGAGCACGCGCGAGCGCGCCGCGGCCGCGTGGCCGAGTTCGTGCGCCGTCATCAACACGGGGAGCGCCAGGAAGGGCGGCAGCACCGCGGCGAAGTCGCGGTTCGTCACCGTGTACCAGGCCAGCGGGCCGGCTTTCATGGGCCGCGCCGACGTGGGTTTGGATCAAGGTCGCGGGTCGTCACTGCGCGCTCGCATCCAGGATCTCGCACGGCGCCTGTTCCGACCGCCGCGCCGCTTCGCAGTGCTGCATGGCCGCGGCCGTGGCGCGCGACAGCGTGGACGCGCCGCCGGACCAGCCCCAGGGGCCGGACGTGGACGAGGCGAAGGCCTTGAAGCCCGGGGCGGTGGCGTACACGGTTTCGTAGGCGGTGCGCGCGGGGCCCGCCGGCAACAGGTGTTCGGCCGACGTGACGGACGCCGCGGGTTCGTCGAGCGATTCGAGCCCGTCGTCGTCGTCCATCTGCATGCGCAGCCAGCCCGAGAGCAGCGACGAGCACGTGAGCGCCACGGTGAGGACGAACACGCCGGCGGCGATGCCGAAGTGGTGCCAGTTGCCTTCGCGCGGCGGCTCGCCGTAGTTGTTGTCGCCCGTCGTGCCGGGCACGAACGACAGCACCAGGCTGGCCGCGCTGCCCACGTAGGGGACGAGCAGCACCACGGACCACCAGCCGCTGGCGTTGAGGTCGTGCAGGCGCATGGCCGTCCAGCGCAGGCTGACCAGGAAGACGGCGACGACACCGACGCCCATCAGGATCCAGCGGCCGGTGTCGGGCCGCTGGACCAGCAGCACGAGCAGCAGGTACAGCACGGTCAGGACCACGAAGCTGCCGGTCCAGTACGGCAGCCGCGCGAGGCGGCCGTCGAAGCGCAGGCCCCAGAGGCGCGGCGCGTCGGACGTGTCCGCGACGGGTTCGATGCCGGTCTTGATGCCGTACTTCCGCTGGCGGTCGGCGAGGGCCTGCGCCCGGGCCGCCGCGTCGGCCTCGGCCTTCGCGGCGAGGCCCATCTCGATGTTCGTGGAACACGCCCGGCACAGCAGGCGTTTGGTCTGGCGCTCGTTGCAGTTCGGGCAGACGACCTCCTCGGGCTCGACGGCGGCGGCCACGGGCGTGTCCGGCGTGGGCGCCAGGGCCAGCGGCCGGGTGGCGGCGGGGATGGGCGCGGGCGCGGGTGGCCCCGATCGCACCGTGGCCGGCGGCGGTGCGACGTGCTCGGGCGGCGGGACGATGGTGGGCAGCGGCAGGGCCGCGGCGGACCGGGCCGGCGGCGGCGACACGGGCGGCGCCGCGAGGCCTTCGGCATGGAGGATGGCGCCGAGCTTCGCGAAGGTGGCGATGTAGCGCGCCGCCTCGGTGGGCGCCACCGCGCGCTTGAGCACGGTGCGCGGCGCGGTGAAGAGGTTGGCGAGGCCATTCTCGTCGATGCGGAGCCGCTCGCCGAGCGCCCGCTTCACGTCGTCCACGTGGAACCCGTGCAGCACTTCGCCACGAAACACGAGCTGCACCTGCGCGGCCGTCTCCATCCTCGCCCCTCCCCCTGATGTCCTGAACCTGTGTCGGTTGGGTCGCCGCGGTTGTCCGCGTGCGCCGAAACGAATGGTATCTCGGCCGGCCTCGATAATGACCCCATGACTTGGGGTGTCCTGTGTGGAATGATGGCCGGTGCGTTCTGGGGCACCGTGTTCATCGCGCCGAAATGGCTGTCGGCGTTTTCGCCGTGGGAACTCGCGTTCGGGCGGTACACCTCGTACGCCGCGATCGCGCTGGTGGCGCTCGCGCCCACCTGGCGGGCCACGTGGCGCAAGATCGACCGGGCCGACCTCGCCGCGATGTTCCGCCAGGGCGCCGCGGGCAACGTCGTCTACTACGTGCTGCTGGGCTACGGGGTGCAGCTTGCCGGTGTCACGCTCACGTCATTGATCATCGGCGTGCTGCCGCTGAGCGTGACGCTCGTCGGGCGGCGTGACCAGGGCGCCGTGCCGCTGAAGGTGCTGGCCTGGCCGCTGGCCGTGGTGGCCGCCGGCATCGCCTGCATCAACGTCGACCTGTTCGCGCATGCGGGGCCGTCGTCGGGTTCGTCGGGCGACAAGGTGATCGGCCTGCTGTGCGCGCTGGGCGGACTCGTGTGCTGGACCTGGTACGCGATCGACAACACGCGCTACCTGAAGCGCGTGCACAAGTTCTCGGGCCGCGAGTGGTCAGCGCTGTACGGGCTGGCCAGCGGCACGATCGCGCTGGCCGCCGCCGCCGTGTGGTGGCTGTTCGGCGGGCGGCCGGCCGCGCCGTCGCCCGAGCGCGACATGGCCGTGTTCTGGAGCGTGTGCCTCTTCCTCGCGGTGGGTGCCTCGCTCATCGGCAACCAGCTCTGGAACATCGCGTGCCGGCTGGTGCCGGTCACGCTGTCAGGGCAGCTGATCGTGTTCGAGACGCTCTTCGCGCTGGCCTACGGCTTCGCGCTGGCCGCGGCGATGCCCCGGCCGCTGGAGTGGGCGGCCATCGTGCTGCTGTCCGTCGGGGTGGCGTGGACCGTCAGGCTCCACGCCGTCGACGAACCCACGCACTGACCCGTCGTCAGGCGGCGCGGCGCTCGCGCAGCACCTGGTACAGGATGATCGCGCCGAAGGTGGCGGTGCCGATGCCGCCGAGCGTGAAGCTGCCGAAGTGCAGCGTCAGGTCGCCCGCGCCCGCGGTGAGGGCGATGCCGGCCACGAGCAGGTTGCGCGGGCTCGCGAAGTCCACCTTGTTGAGCACCCAGATGCGCCCGCCGGTGGCCGCGATGAGGCCGAACACCACGAGCGCGAGGCCCCCGATCACCGGCACCGGCAGCGTGAGGATCAGCGCGCCGAACTTTGGCGAGAAGCCCAGCAGCAGCGCGACGAAGGCCGCGACGACGAACACGAGCGTCGAGTAGATGCGGGTCACCGCCATCACGCCCATGTTCTCGGCGTAGGTGGTCACGCCCGTGCCGCCGCCCATGCCCGACACGGCCGTGGCCACGCCGTCGGCGATGAAGGCGCGGCCGATCAGCGGGTCGAAATCGCGGCCGGTCATCGCGGCGAGCGCCTTCACGTGGCCGAGGTTCTCCGCGACGAGGATCACCGCGATGGGCGCGATCAGCGCCATCGCCGAGGCCGAAAACACCGGCGCCGTGAAGTTGGGCAGGCCGAACCACGCGGCCTGGCCGATGCCGCTGAAGTCGACGGGCTTGCCGAAGCCCATCACGTTGGCGCCCACGACGTAGACGACGTAGCCGAACGCGGCGCCGATCAGGATCGGCAGCCGGCCGATGGCGCCGCGGCCGTTGACGGCCACGAGGCCCACGGCGAGCGCCGTGGCGAGGCCCACCACCGCGTCGAACGACGAGGCCGACAGGTTCTTCACCGCCACCGGCGCGAGGTTCAGCCCGATGGCCGCGACGATGGCGCCGGTGACGACCGGCGGCATCAGCCGCTCGATCCAGCCGGTGCCGAAGGCCTGCACGAGCACCCCGATCAGCGCGTAGACCACGCCCGCGGCCACGATGCCGCCCAGCGCCAGGCCGATGTTCGGGTTGGGCCCGCCGCCCGTGTAGCCGCTGGCCGCGATCACGACGGCGATGAACGCGAAGCTCGAGCCGAGGTAGCTCGGCAGGCGCCCGCCCGTGATCAGGAAGAAGATCAGCGTGCCGATGCCGGAGAAGAACACCGACGTGTTCGGGTCGAAGCCCATCAGGATGGGCGCGAGCGCGGTCGAGCCGAACATCGCGACCACGTGCTGGATGCCCATGACCGTGGTCTGGGGCCAGGGCAGGCGTTCGTCGGGGGCGACGTCGCCCGAGGTTTTCAGCGTCCAGCGGGGAAAGAAGGTGGGCATGGGGGAGGAGGCTCCGGCAAGGGGACGGTGCCGGATTGTGCGACGACTTCCGGTCCGGGAGACCGCCTCGCGGGCGCCCGGAACTCCCCGGAAACCCGGATGTGGACGCCGTCCAAATTGTTTGCTATCTTGTTCACTGTTCGTTTGTGGACGTCGTCCACAAAACCTCGCCATCCTCTCGTCCCCCTTCGCCAGGAGCCCCCATGGCCACCAAACTCTTCGTCAACCTGCCCGTCAAGGACCTGGACCGGTCCGTCACCTTCTTCAAGGGCCTCGGCTACACGTTCAACCCGAACTTCACCGACGAGAACGCCACCTGCATGGTGCTCGGCGAGGACAACTTCGTGATGCTGCTGGTGGAGAAGTTCTTCCAGACCTTCACGCCGAAGCCCATCTCGGACGCCCACAAGACCACCGAGGTGCTGATCTGCGTCTCCGCCGACAGCCGCGAGGCGGTCGACGAGATGATCGCCAACGCGGTGAAGGGCGGCGCCACGCTGCCGAACCCGTCGAAGGACCACGGCTTCATGTACCAGCACGGCTACCAGGACCTCGACGGCCACATGTGGGAAGTGATGTGGATGGACCCGGCCGCGATCCCGCCGTCGGCCTGACCCCGAATAGCCGCAACGCGACGCTCTGACGAGCGCGCGTGCGGGTGAAACACTTTCTCACTGTTGAAGCTCAACCCCTCCGGGCAAACACCGATAACTCCCGGGAGTGCGCCATTCAGGCGTGCTTTTGTTAGAGCGGAATGCGGGAGCGGAACATGAGAGTGACGGACTGGCGAGTGAAGACGAAGCTGATGATCGGCTTCGCGGTCCTGGCGGCGGTGGTGCTGGTGGTGTCGGGCCTGGCCCTGCAGTCGCTGGGCCGCTCGAACGACCGGTTCACGGGTTACCTCGATGGTGTCGGCGCCCGCGAACGGCTGGCCACCGACCTGCGCGCCGCCGCCAATGCGCGCGCCGTCGCCGCACGCAACCTGGTGCTGGTCACCACGCCGGAAGACCAGGCGATGGAAAAGGCCGCGGTGACCGCCGCCCACGAACGCACCCAGAAGATGCTCGCCACGCTGAAGGCGGCCATCGAGACGTCGAAGGACTCGACGCCGCACGACCGCGAGATGCTTGCCGAGATCACCGGCATCGAGGCGAAGTACGGCCCCGTCGCCACCGCCATCGTCGGCCTGGCCCTCGACGGCAAGCGCGACGAAGCCATCGCGAAGATGAACGTCGAGTGCCGCCCGCTGCTGGCCGCGCTGCTCAAGACGACGTCCGATTTCATCGAATACGACAAGGCCCAGGCCAAGTCGCAGGTCGACACGGCGGAGGCGGCCTTCCGCGCCGACCGCTGGACCATGATCGTGGCGTGCCTGCTGGCCGCCGGCGGCGCGATGGCGCTCGGCTGGTACCTCGCCCAGTGCATCACCGTGCCGCTGACCCGCGCCGTGCGCCTCGCCGAGGCCGTGGCCGCCGGCGACCTGCGCACCGACATCGTCGTGGACCGCAAGGACGAGACCGGCCAGCTCCTCGCCGCGCTGCGCCAGATGAACGGCAGCCTGTCCTCGATGGTGGGCAGCGTTCGCCAGACGGCCGACGGCATCGCCATGGCGTCGAGCGAGATCGCCAACGGCAACGCCGACCTGTCGAACCGCACCGAGCAGCAGGCGAGCGCGCTGCAGGAGACCGCCGCGTCGATGCAGCAGATGACCGACACGGTGCAGCAGAACGCCGAAAGCTCGCGCCAGGCGAGCCAGCTCGCCTCGTCGGCCGCCGAAGTGGCCGGCCGTGGCGGCGAGGTGGTGCACCGCGTGGTGACCACGATGGGCGAGATCACCGAGTCGAGCAAGAAGATCGGCGACATCATCGGCGTCATCGACGGCATCGCGTTCCAGACGAACATCCTCGCCCTCAACGCCGCGGTGGAAGCCGCCCGTGCCGGCGAGCAGGGCCGCGGCTTCGCCGTGGTGGCCGGCGAGGTGCGCAGCCTCGCCCAGCGTTCGGCCACGGCCGCCCGCGAGATCAAGGCCCTCATCCACAGCAGCGTGGAACGGGTCGAGGCGGGCAGCACGCTCGTCGGCGAGGCGGGCCGCACGATGGACGACATCGTGCAGCGCGTGCGCCAGGTCACCGACCTCGTGGCCGAGATCAACGCCTCCACGCTCGAGCAGAGCACGGGCATCCTGCAGGTGAACCAGGCGGTCGCGTCGATCGACCAGGGCACGCAGCAGAACGCCGCGCTGGTCGAGGAAAGCGCCGCGGCCGCGGAAAGCATGAAGCAGCAGGCGGACGCGCTGCTGGGTGTCATCGCCAACTTCAAGACGCGCGCGGCCTGACCGCCACCCCCCGCGCCCGCGAGGGCGGCACGCCGGCCGGTACACTGCTGCGCGCCGCACCGCCCTCGACGCCCGCCCCTTGACCGCCTCACCCACCCGCCCCGATTTCCGCGACGACATCAACGGCCTGCGCGCCTGGGCGGTGGTGGCCGTCGTCCTGTTCCACTTCGGCGTGCCCGGCGCCGGCGGCGGGTTCGTCGGGGTCGACGTGTTCTACGTGATCTCGGGCTTCCTGATGACGGGCATCGTCGTCGAGGGCCTGGAGCGCCGCGCGTTTTCGCTGGCCGGCTTCTACGCGGCCCGCGCGCGGCGCATCGTGCCGGCGCTGCTGCTGCTGTGCGCGGTGCTGCTGGCCGCCGGATGGTGGTGGCTGCCGTCGCCGGACTACCAGCAGCTCGGCGCCCACGCGACGTACGCCGCGGTGTTCCTGTCCAACCTCCGCTTCGCGCGCGAGGCCGGCTACTTCGACGTCGCCTCCCATGAGAAGTGGCTGCTCCACACCTGGTCGCTGTCGGTCGAATGGCAGTTCTACGTGCTGCTGCCGCTCGCGCTGATCGTGCTGTGGCGGCTGCGGCCGGGTCGCTCCACCGTCGCCGTCGCGATGGGCGTGGCCTTCGCCGCGTCGCTCGCGTGGTGCGTGGTCGCCACCGTGAAGCAGCCGCCGGCGGCGTTCTACCTGCTGCCCAGCCGGGCGTGGGAGATGCTGGCCGGCGGGCTCGTCTACCTCGCCGCCGGTCGCCGGCCCGCGCCCGCCCGCCTGCGGCCCGTGCTGGAAATCGGCGGCCTGGCGCTGGTGCTGGCCGGCATCGTCGGGTTCGACGGCGCGACGTCGTGGCCGGGCTGGCGCGCGCTGCTGCCGGTCGCCGGCGCGGCCAGCCTGCTGTTCGCCGCGCGGCAGGGGTCGGTCTGGACCGGCAACCGCGCCGCCCAGTGGCTGGGCACCCGTTCGTACTCGCTCTACCTGTGGCACTGGCCGATCGCGGTGGGGCTCGGGTGGGTCGGCCTCGCCGGCGATCCGGTCGCCATCGCCTGCGGCATCGGGCTGACGCTCGTGCTCGGGCACCTGTCGTGGCGGTTCGCCGAAACGCCCGCGCGGGTCCGGCTCCAGCGCGTGGGCACGGGCCGCACGGCCACCGTGTTCGTGCTCGCCGTGGGCCTCGTCGCCGGCGCGGGCGCCGTGCTGCGCAACCGCGACGGCCTGCCGGGGCGCCTGGACCCCGCGGTGGAACTCGCCGCGCACGAGTCCGGCAACCGGCGCGCGCGCAGCGCGGAATGCCTGGCCGGCAGCGGCACCACGTCGCCGTCGTGCCAGGAAGGCGGGCCGAAGCTGAGCGCCATCCTGATCGGCGACAGCCACGGCGACGCGGTGATCACCGCGCTGGCCGCGGCGCGCCCGACCCCCGAGGACGGCGTGCGCGACTGGACCTACGTGAGCTGCCCGATGACCTTCGGCGTGCGGAACCAGTCGCCGAAGTACACGCCGAAGGAGCACTGCGGCGAGTTCCTGGACTGGATGGCCGGGCAACTGGCCACCGTGCCGAAGGACGTGCCGCTCGTGATCGTCAACCGCGCGTCCGTGTACCCGCTGGGCCACAACGAGCCGTGGGAGCACGACGCCGGCCGGCCCCTCGTGCACTACGGCACCCCGACGCCGGTGACCACCCCGGCGTTCCTCGACGACTACGCGCGGCGCCTGACCGACTCCGCATGCCGCCTCGCCAAGGACCACCCGGTGTACATGGTGCGCCCGCTGCCCGAGATGGGCGTGGACGTGCCGAAGACGATGTCGCGGGCCGCGGCGCTGGGCCGTACCGTGGCGGTGTCGCTGCCGCTCGCCGAGTACCGGCGCCGCCACGCGGTGGTGCTCGCCGCCCAGGAGGCGGCGCGGGACCGGTGCGGCGTGGTGCTGCTCGACCCCGTGCCGTTCCTGTGTGGCGCCGACGCGTGCCCCGGCGACGACCACGGCCGGCCGCTGTACTACGACGACGACCACCTGAGCGAGTTCGGCAACCGCCGGCTCGTGCCGATGTTCGCGCCGGTGTTCGCGCGCTGAACGGGGCGGGTTCCGCCTAGTGCGGAAACGCCAGCCGCTTCTCCATCCGCCGCTGCACCGCCTCGAAGGTGAGGCTCAGCGCCCAGTAGATGCCCGCCGCGGCGAGGTACAGCGGGAACGGCTGGAAGGTGGTGGAGATCAGCTCCTTCGTCGCGAGCATCAGCTCGGTCACCGCGATCACCGAGATGAGCGAGGTGTCCTTGATCAGCCCGATCAGGCTGTTCGACAGGCTGGGCACAGCGATGCGCAGGGCCTGCGGCGCGACCACGTGGCGCAGCGTCTGCACCCGGGTCAGGCCGAGGCTCGCGCCCGCCAGCCACTGGCCCTGGCCGATGCCCACCATCGCGCCGCGCAGGCCCTCGGACAGGTAGGCGCCCACGTTGAGCGTGAGCGCGAGCACGCCCGCCACCAGCGGCGAGAACTCGATGCCGATGCTCGGCAGCCCGTAGTAGATGACGAACACCTGCACGAGCAGCGGGGTGCCGCGGAAGAGGCTCACGTAGGCGCGGACGGCCCACTGCAGCCCCGGCACCTCGAGCACCCGCACCAGCGCGATGACCGCGCCGAGGGCCAGGCCCAGCACCATGGCCGCCACCGCGAACCCGAGGGTCAGCAGCGTGGCCTTCAGCAGCACCGGCGCGGCGAGCTGGAACAGCGCGGCGAGGTCCATGTCAGTTGGCGACCGGCGGCTTGCTGACGTCGCGGCCGAACCACTTGGCCGAGATCTTCTGGAACCCGCCGTCGGCCTTCAGGTCGGCGAGGGCCTTGTCGATCGCCTGCTTGAACTTCGGGTTGCCCTTGCGGAACGGGATCGCGTTGCTTTCGGTCGGGCCGATGGGCGCGCCGGCCTTGACCGGCAGCTTCGTCTTCTCCGCCAGGTAGGGGATCAGCAGGCTGTCGTTCAGCGCCACGTCGATGCGGCCGGCGGCCAGGTCCTGCAGGTACTCGGGCGCGCCCGGGTACACCTTCACCTCGGCGCCGGCGATGCCCTTGGCGAGGTCGGCGTAGTTGCTGCCCTGACCCACGCCGATCTTCTTGCCCTGGAGGTCCGCGGCGGTGGCGAGCGTGCGCTTCTCGTTCGTGCGCACGATCAGCTGGGCGCTCGACACCACGTACGGGTCGCTGAAGTCGAAGGTCTCGCGGCGCTTGTCGGTGGCGGCCACCTGGTTGACGATCACGTCGTACTTGCCGGCCTGCAGCCCGGCGAGGATGGCGCTCCACTCGGTGGTGCTGAACGCCACCTTCACGCCCAGCTTCGCGGCGATGGCCTCGGCGATCTCCACGTCGAAGCCGGTCAGCTTGCCGGACGTGTCCTTGAAGTTGAACGGCGGGTAGGTGCCCTCGACGGCCACGCGCAGCGTGCCGCGCTGGCGCACCTCGTCGAGCAGGTCGGCCGCGTGGGCGGAGGCCGCCAGCAGGGTGAAGGACAGGGCGGCCGCCAGGCGGCGGACGCTCGAGGTGGGTTGGCGCATGGAATTTCCCTCCTGTGAACTTGGAACCCGACATGGTGCCATCGTGGCGGGTGGCAGGCGCGAGGATGGTCATGCGCCCGGCGAGCAAGGCATTGACGGCCCGCGGCTCCGGACCGAGGATGCAGTTCCGGCCGGACGAGCCTCGCCAGAACAGGAGCCTCCCGAATGAAGTTGCGCAAGCAGGTCATGGCCCTGGGCCTCGCGGGGGCGGTGGTCGCCGCGGCGGTGGGGGGCATCGGGTTGTTCGCCACGGCGCGGCTGGGCGGATCCATCGAGGCGTCGGTGCAGGCGAGCCAGGCGCTGCAGGCCAGCCAGGAGGCCGACATGATGCACGACGCCATCCGTGGCGACGGCCAGATGGCCCTCTTCGGCCTGCTCTGGAAGGAACCCGCCCGCATCAAGGAGGCGGGGGAGGGCCTGCAGGCGCACGCCGACACCTTCAACGCCGCGCTGGCCCGCCTCGACGCGCTGCCGCTGAACGACGACAGCCGCACCGCGCTCGCGTCCGTGAAGCCGCTGGTGGCCAGCTACATCGAGGCCGCCCAGGGCCTGGTGGCCGCCGCGCGGGACGGCCGCACCGACGTCGACACGGCCATGGCCACGCTCCAGGCCGCGTTCGCCGAGCTCGAGAAGCAGATGGCCTCGCTGTCCGATTCCATCGAGCAGCGCGGCGTGCGGGTCAACGAGGACGCCGCCGCCAACGCGCGCCGCACCCGCACCCTGCTGACCGTGTCGCTGGTGCTGGCCTTCGCCGCGATGGCAGCCGCCTCGTGGTGGCTCGCCGGCCGGATGACCCGGCCCATGGCCCACGCCGTGGACGTGGCCGACCGCCTCGCGAAGGGAGACCTCACCGGCCCCGTGCGGCCCGACGGCAACGACGAGACCGTCCTGCTGCTGCAGTCGATGGGCCGCATGCAGGCCGACTTCGGCGCCATCGTGCGCGACGTGCAGGGCAACGCCGCGCAGGTCGCCAACGCCAGCGCCGAGATCGCCCAGGGCAACCACGACCTGTCGGTGCGCACCGAACGGCAGGCGAGCGCCCTGCAGCAGACGGCCGCCACCATGGACGAGCTGGGCGCCACCGTGCGCCACAACGCCGACAGCGCCCGACAGGCGAACCAGCTCGCGTTGAACGCGTCGGGCCTGGCCGCCGAGGGCGGCAGGGTGGTGGGGCAGGTGGTCGACACCATGGAAGGCATCGCGGACAGCGCCCGCCGCATCGAGGACATCATCGGCGTCATCGACGCCATCGCGTTCCAGACCAACATCCTCGCCTTGAATGCGGCGGTGGAGGCGGCCCGCGCGGGCGCCGCCGGCAGCGGCTTCGCGGTGGTGGCGGAAGAGGTGCGGGCGCTGGCCGGCCGCAGCGGCGATGCCGCGCGCGAGATCAAGGTGCTGATCGGCACGAGCGCCGAACGCGTGGAGGCCGGCACGGCCTACGTGGGCCAGGCGGGCCGCACGATGGACGAGATCGTCGCGGCCATCCGGCGCGTGGCCGACATCGTGGGCGAGATCAGCGCGGCCAGCACGCAGCAGAGCAGCGGCGTGGACCAGGTGGGCCGCGCCATCACCGAGATGGACGAGACCACGCAGCAGAACGCCGCGCTGGTGGAGCAGAGCGCGGCCGCCGCCGAAAGCCTCAAGGTGCAGGCCGCGCTGCTGGTGAAGGCGGTGTCCGCGTTCAGGCTGGCGTGACGTCGATCACCGCCACGTCCTGCCCGGCCGACACCGAGCCCCCGGCACGGCAGCGCAGCGCGCGCACGGTGCCGGCGCACGGGGCGGGCACCGGGAACTCCATCTTCATCGACTCCACCACCACCAGCGTGTCGCCCTCGGCCACCGTGTCGCCCTCGTTCACCACCACCTTCCACACGCTGCCCGGCACGGGGCTCGCCACCGCGCGGGCGCCCTCGGGCAGGTCGCCGGCGGGCGGCGGGGCGGACACCGCGTCGTCGCCCACGAACTCGGCCTGGCCCGCCTCGCGCCAGCGTTCGCGTTCGGCGGCGAACGCGGCGCGCTGGGTGGTGCGGAACGCCGAGATGTCCTCGGCGTGTTCGTCGAGGAAGGTGCGGTAGCCCCGCATGCCGAAGCGGCCCGACTCGATCTTCAGCGGGTAGCGGCCGGCGGGGAAGTCGCGGCGGATGCGGTGCAGTTCTTCTTCGCCCACGGGGTAGAAGCGGATCTGGTCGAAGAAGCGCAGCAGCCACGGCTTGCCGGCCTCGAAGTCGCGCGCGCCCGAACGTTCGTCGCGCCAGCGGTTCCACATCTGCAGGGTGCGGCCCACGAACTGGTAGCCGCCGGGACCTTCCATGCCGTACACGCACATGTAGGCGCCGCCGATGCCCACCGCGTTCTCGGGCGTCCACGTGCGCGCGGGGTTGTACTTCGTGGTGACGAGGCGGTGGCGCGGGTCCACCGGGGTGGCGACCGGCGCACCCAGGTACACGTCGCCCAGGCCCAGCACGAGGTAGCTCGCGTCGAACACCGTGCGCCGCACGTCGTCGATCGCGTCGAGGCCGTTGATGCGGCGGATGAACTCGATGTTGCTCGGGCACCAGGGCGCGTCGGGCCGCACCGACTGCATGTACTTGTCGATCGCGAGGCGCGTCGCGCTGTCGTCCCACGACAGCGGCAGCCACACGGTGCGCGACGGCACCTCGAGGTCGTCGGTGTCGCCGAGGGCGGCGTCCAGCATCACGATCGTGTCGATCAGCGCGGCGTGGGGCAGGCGGGCGGGGTCGAAGTGCACCTGCAGAGAGCGGATGCCGGGGGTGAGGTCGACGACGCCGGGCAGCGCGCGTTCGGACAAGGCCGCGTACAGGGCGTGGATGCGCATGCGCAGCGCGATGTCGAGCTGCAGCTCGCCGAGTTCGACGAGCAGGTAGCGGTCGCCCGCCCGGCGCACCACGAGCGCGGGGCGGCCGGGTGAGGCGGGCAGCGACAGCAGCACCGGCGAGTCGAGCGGGGCGTGGGCTTCGGGGGGCGCGGGTGGCGCCTCGAAGGTGTCGACGAAACGATCCTGCGCCTGGAGTGCCGCCACCGCGTCGTCGAGCGTCACGCGGCGGAAGCGCAGCGTGTCGCCCGCGCGCAGCTGGCCGAGTTTCCAGCGGTCGGCGGCGATCACGACGGCCGGGCACACGAAACCGCCGAGGCTCGGGCCGTCGGGGCCGAGGATCACGGGCATGTCGCCGGTGAAGTCGATCGCGCCGATCGCGTAGGCGTTGTCGTGGATGTTCGAGGGGTGCAGGCCGGCCTCGCCGCCGTCGGGGCGCGCCCACTGCGGCTTCGGGCCGACGAGGCGCACGCCGGTGCGGCTCGAGTTGTAGTGCACCTCCCAGGTGGCGGCGAAGAAGGTGTCGATGTCGTCCGGCGTGAAGAAGTCGGGTGCGCCGTGCGGGCCGTACAGCACCGACAGCGTCCACGTGCGGCCGTAGGCCGGGACGGCCTCGGGCGGCAGCGGCGGGGTGGGTTCGCCCGCGATGTCGGTGCCGACGTGCACGAGGTCGGCCACGCGCAGCTGGCGGCCGGCGTGCCCGCCGAACTGGCCGAGCGTGAACGTGGACCGGCTGCCGAGGTAACGCGGCACGTCGAGACCGCCGCGCACCGTGAGGTACGCGCGTGCGCCGGCGGTCGCGCCGCCGCCGATCTTCAGCACGCCGCCGGCCGGCACCGCGTGCGCCTGCCAGGGCGCGAGCGCGCGGCCGTCGAGCGTGACGGGCATCGGCGCGCCACACACCGCGACCACCGCGTCGGCGTGGAAGCGCAGCGTGGGGCCGCCGATCGTGCATTCGAGCCCGGCGGCGTCGGCCGCGTTGCCCACGAGCCGGTTGGCGAGGCGGAACGCGAGGTCGTCCATCGGGCCGGACGGGGGCACGCCGACGTCCCAGTGGCCGAGGCGTCCGGGGTGGTCCTGCACCGTGGTCAACACGCCCGCGTCGAGCACCTCGACGGCGTTCGGGCGGTACGCGAAGTCGGCGAGGGACCGCGTCACCACCTCGCCGCCTTCGAACACCGGCGACGCCACGAGTTCGCGCAGGTAGCGCAGGTTGGTCTCGATGCCGGCGAGCCGCGTGGCCGCGAGCGCGGCCTGCATGCGGCGCACGGCGTCGGCGCGGTCGGCGCCGGTGACGATGAGCTTGGCCACCATCGGGTCGTAGTTCGACGGCACCTCGGTGCCGGCGGCGACCCAGGTCTCGACCCGCGCGTCGCCGGGGAACACCACCTCGTTGAGCAGGCCGGCGCTGGGCTGGAACTGGCGGGCGGGGTCCTCCGCGTACAGCCGGGCCTGGATCGACACACCCGTGGGCGCGGGCACGTCGAGCGTCCAGCGGTCGCCACGCGCGAGCCGCACCATCCACGCGACGAGGTCGATGCCGGTCACCTGCTCGGTGACGCCGTGTTCCACCTGCAGCCGCGTGTTGACCTCGAGGAAGTAGAAGGCGCCGGTGTCGGCGTCGAGCACGAACTCCACGGTGCCGGCGGACCGGTAGCCCACGGCCTTCCCGAGCCGCAGCGCCGCGTCGATCAGCGCGGCGCGGGTGTCGGCGGGCAGGCCCGGCGCGGGGGTCTCCTCCAGCACCTTCTGGTTGCGGCGCTGCGCCGAGCAGTCGCGCTCGCCGAGCGCCACCACCTCGCCGTGGCCGTCGCCGAACAGCTGCACCTCGATGTGCCGTGCGCGTTCGACGAACTTCTCGAGGAAGAGGCCCGCGTCCTTGAAGTTGGCGCGGGCGAGGCGTTCGACGGCCTCGTAGGCGGGGCCGAGCTCGGCGTCGGAACGGATCAGGCGCATGCCGATGCCACCACCGCCGGCCGTGCTCTTGAGCATCACCGGGTAGCCGATGCGGGCCGCTTCGCGCGTGGCGTGGGCGAGGTCGGCGAGCAGCCCGCTGCCCGGCAGCAGCGGCACGCCGTGCTGTTCGGCGAGCGCCCGGGCCGTGTGCTTCAGGCCGAAGGCGCGCATCTGTTCCGGCGTGGGGCCGACGAACGCGATGCCCGCGGCCTCGCAGGCCTCGGCGAAGCCGGGGTTCTCGGAGAGGAAACCGTAGCCGGGGTGGATGGCGCCCGCGCCCGTGGCCTTCGCGGCGGCGAGGATGCGGTCGGCGTCGAGGTAGCTCTGCGCGGCCGGCGGCGGGCCGATGCAGACGGCCGCGTCGGCGGCGGCGACGTGGGCCGAGTCGGCGTCGGCCTCGGAGTACACCGCGACCGAACGCAGCCCCATCGCCCGCAGCGTGCGGACGATGCGGCAGGCGATCGCCCCGCGGTTGGCGATCAGCACGGTGTCGAAACGGGTTCCGGTGGTGGTCATCGGGTCAGGTCCCTGGGGCCGGGTCGTCCCGGCGGGGTCGGTCGCGTGCGAACGGGTCGTCCCGCCGCACGGGTGCCTGGTCAGGCCACCGGGTCCCAGAACACGAACTCGACCGGGGTCGGGTTGTAGGCGTTGCAGGGGTTGTTGAGCTGCGGGCAGTTGGACACCAGCATCCACACGTCCATCTCCGCGCGCAGCTCCACGTACTTGCCGGGGCCGGAGACCCCGTCGGCGAACTGCAGCCCGCCCTCGGGCGTGACCGGCACGTTCATGAAGAAGTTGACGTTGGGCCCGAGGTCGCGCTTGGTCAGGCCCACGTCGGCGTTCGCCATCGCGAGCAGGTAGTTGTCGCGGCACGAGTGCATGAACTTCTTCTGCAGCGCGTAGCGCACGGTGTTGCTCTCGGCCGCGCAGGCGCCGCCCAGCGTGTCGTGGCGGCCGCAGGTGTCGGCGACGATCGTCAGCAGCGGGTTGCCGGCGTTCGAGCGCAGCACCGAGCCCGTGCTCAGGTAGATGCCGCCCTGGGCCAGCATCGTGCCGGTGGCGTCGTAGTGTTCGGCCGGGTCGTGGCGGTTGTAGAAGAGGATGTCGGCGGCCTGGTTGCCGTCGAGGTCGACGATGCGCACCGTCTGGCCGCGCTTCACCTCGGCGAGCCACGGTTCACCCGCGGGCAGGCGGTGGCGCGAGGCGGCGGTGGCGACGTCGAGCGGGCTCTCTTTCAGCGTGTTCATGGGGGAATGCTCCTCAGGCCAGCGCGAAGACGTCGGCGTTGTGCAGGGCCCGCGCGCATTCGGGGCGGAAGCCGCGGCAGTAGTCGTCGGCCGGGGCGGCGCCCGACTTCCACGCGGCGATGCCCACCTTGCCGGGCTGGTAGCCGGGGCGCGGGTCGAGCGGGTGGGGCGCGGTGGACACGGCGACGATCACGTCCATGTCGCAGCGCAGTTCCACCGACGCACCCGCGGTCTTCCGCTGATCGTCGAACACGAAGCGGCCGTTCGGGTCCACCGTCACGCGGCTGAACAGGTTCACCGGCGCGATCAGGTCGCGCGCGGTGAGGCCGTGCTTGCCGATCTCGACCAGCAGGCCGTCGCGGCCCGAGCGGTACATCGCGTTGCGATGGGCCTCGTAGCGGTGTTCGCCGTACTTCTGCGCCATGCGGGTGCTGTCGAGCAGTCCGCCGAACGGGTCGTGCCAGCCGAGCGTGTCGTGGGTGAACGACGCGAGCGAGCGGCCCATGTCGCTCATCAGCGTGTGGCCGCGCGTGTAGTGCGCGGTGTGCTGGGCCTTCAGCGAGTCGGGCAGGTTGTAGCGTTCGAGCGGGTCGTGCGCGGCGTACAGCACCACCGAGCAGTTCGCGCGGTCGTCGAGCGCGGCGAACCGCAGCGACGTGCCGCGCGAGAGCCGCCAGCTCCAGTGCGCGCCGCCGGGCAGCACCTCGCTCCACACCACGCGGTCGCCGGGCAGGTCGGCGGCGAACCGCTGCCAGTGCGGGAAGGCGTCGACGATGGGCTGGTCGTTCATGCGGAGGTCTCCTGTCGATTGAGCCGGGCGAGCTGCTCGAGGTCGGTGGCCATGCCCGAGGTCTCGCGGATGCGGTCGAGCAGCCGGCGCTTGAGCGCGAGGAACTCGGGGCTGTGTTTCATGTCCTGCGTGCGTTCACGCGGCAGCGGGACGTCGTAGATGGTGTCGATGCGGCCGGGGCGCGGCGCCATCAGCACGATGCGGTGGCCGAGGTAGATCGCCTCCTCGACGTCGTGCGTGACGAACACGAGCGTGGTCTTCTCGAGGCGGTGCACGTGCAGGATCAGGTCGTGCATCACCTCGCGGGTCTGGGCGTCGAGCGCGCCGAAGGGTTCGTCCATCAGCAGGATCTCGGGCTTGCCCATCAGTGCGCGGGCGATGGCCACGCGCTGCTGCATGCCGCCGGACAGCTGGTTCGGGTACGCGTTCGCGCTGGCGGAAAGGCCCATCAGCTGCAGCAGCGCATCGGCGCGGCCGGAGGCGGCCTCGACGTCGGCGCTGGTGCGGCCCTCCGTCTGCGCGCCCAGCTGGCGGCAGAAGCGGATGTTGCCGGTCACCGACAGCCACGGGTACAGGCTGTAGTGCTGGAACACCATCGCGCGGTCACGGCCCGGGCCGGCGATGGGCCGGCCGTTCACCAGCACGTCGCCGCGGCTGTGGGTCTCGAGCCCGGCGATGGTGCGCAGCAACGTCGACTTGCCGCAGCCCGACGCGCCCACGAAGGTGACGAACTCGTTGTCGGCGATCGCGAGGTTCACGTCCTGCAGCGCGGTGACCGCGCCGAACTGCTTGAACACCTGGCGGCATTCGATCTTCATCGGGTGTGCATCCACGGGAACACCTTGCGGTGGAGGAGACGGAACAGCTGGTCGATCACGAGCCCGATCAGGCCGATCAGCAGGATGCCGGCGAAGATCTTGTCGGTCTGCAGGAACCGCTGCGCCTTCAGGATCGAGAAGCCGAGGCCCGAGTTCGCGGCCACGAGCTCGGCCACGACGAGGTAGGTCCACGCGCAGCCCATGCTGATGCGCAGCGTGTCGAGCAGCGCGGGCTTGGCCGACGGGAAGATCACGCGCTCCAGCACCTCGCGGCGCGTGGCGCCCATGGTCTGCGCCGCCTCGATCTGCGCGAGCGGCACGCGGCGCACGTCCTCGGCCACCATCAGCACCATCTGGAAGAAGGAGCCGAGGAAGATGATCGCGATCTTCGCGCTCTCGTCGATGCCCACCCACAGCATCACGAGCGGCACGAAGGCCACGGCCGGCATGTAGCGCACGAAGTCGGTCAGCGGCTCCAGCAGCGCCTGCACCGAACGCCACGTGCCGATGAAGAGGCCGATGGGCACGGCCACCACCACCGACAGCGCCCAGCCGAGGAACACGCGCAGCGTGCTGATGGCGGTGTCGCCGAGCAGGTCGTCCTCGGTCCACCAGGTGCGGATGCGTTCCAGCACCTTCAGCGGGCCGGGCAGGAACACCGGGTTGACCCCGGAGGACGCGCTCAGCCACGCCCAGGCCACGAGCGGGATCAGCAGCCCCGAGAGCGCGAGCACCCAGTACGCCCGCCGCGGGATCGCCTGGCGGATGGCCCACATCGACGACGTCGCCATGGGGTCACTTCAGCGCGTCGGCGAGCAGCGTGGCGTCGATGCCGCGCGCCGCGTCGGGCTTGCCGTCGATCAGCTTGTGTTCGGCGAGGAACGCCGCGATGGTGGGCGCCGTGGCCGCGAGCGACTGCGGCTGCTTGCCGTCGAGCGCGCTCTTGTTCGCGGCGCTGTCGAAGAAGCGGGTGCCGGGCATGAAGACCTTGTATTCGGCCGGGGTCATGCCCACCACCTTCGACATGATCTTCGCGGCCTCCTCGGGCTGCTCGCGGATGAACTTCTCGGTGTCGAACCACGCGCGGATCATGCCGACGAGGTCCTTGCGCTTCGCGGCGATCGACTTCTCCTGCGCCACCAGCAGGTCGGGCACGAGGCCCGGCATGTCCTTCGACGTGAAGAGCGCACGGCCCTTGCCGCTCGTCTCGATCTTGCTGATCCACGGGTTCCACACCACGGCGGCGTCGACCCGGCCCGTGAGGAAGGCCGCGGCCGCGTCGCCGGCCGGCAGGTTGACGATCTTCACGTCGGACGGCTTCATGCCGTTTTTCGCGAGCGCGGTGGCGAGCACGAAGTGCGAGATGCTGTACTGCTCCAGCGCCACCGACTTGCCCTTGAGCTGCGCGAACGACGTGACCTTCGGGCCCACGAGCAGCGCGTCGTTGCCGGCCGAGTTGTCGTTGACGAGGATGGCCTTCAGCGGCAGGCCCTTGGCAAGGGGCCCGAGCGTGTCGGACCAGGTCTGCGCGTTGGCGTCGAGCTGGCCGGACGACAGCGCGGCGATGGAGTCGGTGTAGTTGGCGAACCAGACGAGCTTGACGTCGGCGCCGTGTTTCTTGAAGAAGCCCTTCTGCTCGGCCACGTACCAGGCGACCCAGCCGGGCCAGTCGGACACCCCGACCTTGACCTCGGCCGCCGCGGGCAGCGGGGCGAGGGCGGCGAGGCCGAACGCGAGGGCGGTGACCGTGCCGAGGGCACGGCGGACGAACGCTGACGGGAATCGGGACATCACAGGCTCCTGGACGGGGAATGGGCGCGCGAGAGACACCACCTCCGTCCTCTCGGACCGAAGTGAATCTCCCGGGCTTTTGTCCCGCCGTGGAGCCTGGCGCGGTGAAGGCCGCGCCGGGCCGATGGCTCTCGGACCAGCACCGCCGAAACCTCGGCGGCCGGAACCCTAGCCATCCTGTGAAAGAAGACGTGGTGGTCTGTCTCGCGAGCCGGAAGATTGCAAGCGGTGTGCCAGCCGAAATCGCCGCATCGGCACCAGGGCAGGGCGCCGGTGCACCGGTCGCGGGCGAAAGCGGCGGCATGGGCCTTGCGTCGACGGGCCCATGCGACTCCACCCGTTCCCCTTCTCGTGGCGGGCCCTGCGGGCCGTGTTCGCCGCCGGACTCGCCGCGCGCTACGCCGGCGTGCGCCGGCGCTGAGCCCGGGTCAGGCCATCTTCTCCTCGTCGGGCACCGTCCGCGGGAACTCGGCCCGCAGCGTCGTGCCCTGTCCCGGCGCGGACGTCACCGTCACGCGCCCGCCCATCGATTCGGCTCGGAAGCGCATGCCGGTGAGGCCGTGGTGGCCGGGGCGTGGCACCGTGGTGTCGAACCCCGCGCCGTCGTCGCGCACCTCCACCACCGCCCGGTCGCCGGACGGGCCCAGCGTGACCGTCACCTGTTTCGCGCCGGCGTGTTTGCCGATGTTGGTCAGCGCCTCCTGCACGAAGCGGTAGATCGCGAGGTCGGCCTGCGGGCTCAGGCGCACGTCGGAGAGCTTCGCCTCCACCGGCACGTCGAGGCGTTCGGCCATGTCGGTGCACAGCGCCTGCAGCGAGACGGTGAGGCCGAGGTTGGCGAGCGCGGACGGGCGCAGGTCCTCGATGATGCGGCGCTTGAACGCGATGCCCTCGTTCAAGCTTCGGTTGAGGTGGTCGAGCCGCTCCTTCAGGTCGTCGCGGTCGGTCAGCTTGTTGCGCAGCCGGGCCAGGTCGAGCTTGATGGCCGTCAGCAGCCCGCCCAGCTCGTCGTGCAGCTCGCGGGCGAGGTGGGCGCGTTCGTCCTCCCGGGCGGTCTGCAGATGCTGGGTGAGCTCGCGCAGGTCGGTGGTGCGGTGGCGCACCTCGTCCTCCAGGCGCACCCGTTCGCGGGCGAGGGCGGCCTGCTGCTGGTCACGCTCCTGGTCCTGCAGGTGCAGCTGGCCCATGTAGACGAACAGGCCCAGCACGCTCAGCACGGCCAGCGCGCCGACCCCGAGGCGGTTGACCATCAGCGCGTCGAACAGCGTGATCCGCGAGGCCACCTGCGACTTCGCCGTCTGCTGCAGCTGTTCCGTGAGCGCCTGGCGCAGCGCCGCCATCTTCTGGCGGCCGCCGCCGGTCTGCACGAGGGCGATGGCGGCGTCGCGCTGCCCGGCCTGGGCCAGCGCGAGCGCCTCGGCGGTCTCGGCCAGCGCGTCCTGGGTCACGACGGCCAGCCGGCGGGCGGTGTCGTCGCCGGCGGGGCCCAGCCGGCCGAGGTGTTCGGCCACGGCCTGCCGCGCGCCGGGCAGTTCCGCCATCGCGGTCTGGTAGGGCGCCAGGTCGTCGGCGTGGCCGGTGAGCAGGTAGCCGCGCGACGCGGACTCGACGTCGGTCATCAGCTGCTGCAGCCGGGCCGTGGCCATGCGGGCCTCGCTCCAGCCGATGCCGCCGCGCAGCGTGGCGGAGGTCTGGAAGTACGTCACCTCGCTCAACACCAGCAGCCCGGCGGCGACGATCACCAGCACGGGAAACGTGAAACGCTTGCGCAGCCACCGTTCCGCGGTTGTCCTCAGCATGGATGCATTTCCTTTTGTGACAGCTGCGAGTCTATGCGCCGGACGGGATTCGGGTCATCCGTCACGGTTCGCGACCTCGCGCCCGGGCCGCGTCCGGCCCACAATCGGGGGCTGCCCGCGACTGGCGCGGGTTTCCCCAGGAGTCCCCACGTCCGTGTCGTCCGAACCGCGCGCCTTCACCATCCTGGTCGCCGACGACAGCGAGGACGCCGCCGAGAGCCTGGCGATGCTGCTGGAGTTCGAGGGCCACACCGTCGAGGTCGCCCACGACGGCACGGCCGCGCTCGCCGCGGCCGAACGACTGCGCCCGCAGGTGGTGATCCTCGACATCGGCATGCCGGGCCTGAGCGGCTACGAGGTGGCCACGCGCCTGCGCGAGACCGACTGGGGCCGGCGGCTGCTCATCGTCGCGGCCACCGGCTGGGGGCACGACGACGACCGCCGCCGCGCGCTCGCGTCCGGCTTCGACCGCCACCTGACCAAGCCGATGGACGCGACGGCGCTCGCCGCCTCGTTGGGCGAATGGGTCGACGAGGTCGCCCGCCGCTGAACCCTCGTCGCGCCGGTGACCGGCGCATCCGCTACAGTCGCCCCGCATTCTTTCGTTGCGAGGACCCGCCATGGACACTGGCGCACCCACTTACGGCGCCGACGACACGGGCCTGATCTGCGGTTACCTGCTCCGGCCCGGCCACGCGGCCGAGCCGGTGGACGCCGCGCGCGCAATCGCGTGGGCGAAGGCCGACGGCGACGGCGTGGACGACGACGCGTTCGTCTGGCTGCACTTCAACCTGTCGCACAACGCCGCCGAGCGCTGGCTGGCCGAGCGGGGGCACCTCTCGGAGACCTTCTTCGAGACCCTGAAGGACGACACCCGGTCCACCCGCATCGAACGCGCCGACGACGTGCTGATCGCGGTGATCAACGACGTGCACTTCGACTTCTCGTTCGAGCCGTCGGACCTCTCCACGCTGTGGGTGCACGTGGACCGCCGCCTGATGGTGACGGCCCGCCGCCAGCCGCTGCGGTCGGTCGACAAGCTGCGCGGCGCGGTGCGCGGGGGCATCCCGCTGCGCTCCACCGTCGAACTGCTCGAGCACCTGATGCGCGACCAGGCCGACGTGCTGGTCGAGATCGTGCGCAGCGTGACCGCCCGCATCGACGACATCGAGGACCAGCTGCTCGCCGGCAAGCTCGACACCAAACGCGCCAAGCTCGGCGTGCTGCGCCGGCTGCTCGTGCGCCTGCAGCGGCTGCTGGCGCCGGAGCCCGCGTCGCTGTTCCGGCTGCTGCAGCACCCGCCGTCGTGGATGGCCGAGCGCGACGTGCAGGAGCTGCGCCAGGCGACGGAAGAGTTCTCGGTGGTGCTGCGCGACATGCAGTCGCTGCAGGAACGCATCAAGCTGCTGCAGGAAGAAGTGGCCGCGCAGGTCAACGAGCAGAACAACCGCAGCCTGTTCGTGCTGACGATCGTGACCGTGCTGGCGCTGCCGATCAACCTGATCGCCGGCCTGCTGGGCATGAACGTGGGCGGGATTCCGCTCGCCGACCACCCGCACGGGTTCCTGGTGGTGGTGTGCCTCGTGGCGGCCCTGACCGCCTGCCTCGGCTGGCTCGCGTTCAGGAAGAACCGGGAACCCTGAGATTCTTCGGGGCGGTCATTCTCCTGACACGCTCGGCCCTCACCATCGCGTGAGAGTCTGGTTCAAGGAGTGAGTGATGACCACCGGATCCCCGAAGATGTTCATGGCGACGAACCCGCCGCCCACGACGCGCCGCGTGGTGCGCAGCGCCACCTACCACCGCCACGCGCTGGCCTCGCCCGCGATGGCCCGGGCCGGATCGGGCCAACCGTCCGTGGTGCCCACCCGTTCCTCGCTGCTGCGCCGCGCGCTGCGCACGCTGGGCTGCTCGTTCTGAACGTCACGGGATCGTTCCGGGTCGCCGGCCTTCCGTCGGCTGTGCCGGCCGCCAGGTCTACGAGAAGGTGCCGGGGTCGATGGTGCAGGTGATCGTGGCGGGCTGACCCTCGGGCACGAGGGCGACCGCCTGCAGGGCGAGCAGCACCTGCGTGAAGGCCGGCTGGCGCAACGCCCCGGCGGCGTCGCCGTTCCGCACGGCCGCGTGCGTGGCCTCCAGCGTCCTGGCCCAGGCCGGGTCGGCCGCGGGGTGGGACGGCAGTGCCGTCACCAGCCGCTTCAATGCCTCGTCGACCTCCCGCAGGTGCCCGGGCGTGAACGTGCCCGACGCCACCTCGCTGGCGTTGGGCAGCAGGTGGGCGAGGCCGAGGGTGGCGGTGGCCTTCAGCGTGAGGGCCGCCGGCCAGGGCGACGTGGTCACCGGCACGCCGGTGTCGACCCCGCGCGACAGCCGGTCGCCACGTTCGGCCTTCGACCGCACGTCGAGCCACAGCCCGTGTTTCCTCACCCAGCACGACGCGGCGTCCAGCACCGCGAGCGGGCTGCCGTCGACCAGCTCGATCTCCAGCTCGTGCACCGGCCAGTGGCGGTCGCCGCCGACGATCGCCCCGATGTCGAGGGCCAGCTCGAGCGTGCCGGCGCCGGCGCGCACCTCGCGGTGCGTGCGGTGGATGTCGGTGCGGAACAGGGGCCCGAGCGCCGCGCCGGCGAGGGCGCGGGCGATCAGGTCGCCCGCGGGCGTGCCGTCGTGGCGGGCCAGGTCGAGCGCCGGGGGCGGGCCGTCGGGGGCGCCGTCGACCGGCACGTTGTGCTCGTGGCGCTGCATGCCGTGCGGATCGCCGGCCTTGGCCGTCTGCACCCACCGCGTGCCCTCGAGCCGCAGCCGCACCGCGATGCCGGCCGCGGCGAGGCGGCGGTCCGGCGTGTCGAAGTAGACGGCCTGCAGGCGGGTCTGCCCGCTGCGGCCGGAGGCCATGGCCCGGCCGACGGCGTCGCGCGCCTCGGGGGGCACCTGGAACTTCAGTTCGATCTCGATCATGGGGCGGTGTGTCCTTCGGGGCGGTCGACTGTACAGCGGGGCCGGGTCCGTGACTTGCCCCTGTTCGAAACCCCGTGAAAGGTAATAAGTTGTACTGTGCATCTTTCTGCGGTACAGTGGCCTCACACCGAAGGAGAGATGGAATGACTGCCTCGACCCAGCTGTTGATCATCGACCCGCAGAACGATTTCTGCGACCTGCCCGAATCGTGGCGCGCCACCGACCCCGTGTCGGGCGCCCCGCAGGCCCCGGCGCTGCCGGTGGCCGGCGCGCACGCCGACATGCAACGCCTGGCCGCGTTCATCCGCGACGCCGGCGACACGCTCGACGACATCACGATCACCCTCGACAGCCACAACCGCCTGCACATCGCGCACCCCACGTTCTGGCAGCGGGGCGACGGCGGCGAGGTGTCGCCCTTCACCGCCATCACCGCGGCCGACGTGCGCGCCGGGACCTACCGCACCCGCGACGCCTCGGCGCAGGCGAGGGCGCTGAAGTACGTCGAGGCGCTCGAGGCCCGCGGCCGCTACACGCTGATGGTATGGCCCGTGCACTGCGAGATCGGCAGCTGGGGCCATGGCGTGCACCCCGCGGTGCGCGCGGCCTACAACGCCTGGGAGGTGCGGCGGTTGTTGGTGGTGCGCAAGGTGGCGAAGGGCTCGAACCTCTGGACCGAACACTACAGCGCGCTGCAGGCCGAGGTGCCCGACCCGTCCGACCCCGACACGCTGCTGAACCAGGGCCTGCTGGGCGTGCTGGAACGCGCCGACACGCTGATCGTCGCGGGCGAGGCCGGCAGCCACTGCGTGAAGTCGACGGTGGAGGACTTCGCCGACCAGCTGCCCGGCGGCCGCGCCGACCGCCTCGTGCTGCTCACCGACTGCATGAGCCCGGTGGGCGGTTTCCAGGCGCAGCACGACGCCTTCCTGCAGGGCATGGCCGCGCGTGGCGCGCGGCTCGCCACGAGCACCGAGGTGCTCGCCACGTTGCGCAACCGTTGAGGACCTTCTCCATGATCCCGATCATCCAGAGCCTGCTGGACACCGACCTCTACAAGTTCTCGATGTGGCAGACGATGCTGCACCGCCACCCGCAGGCGCAGGCGGAGTACCGCTTCGTGTGCCGCAACACCCCCGCCTTCCCGCTGGCCGACCTGCTGCCCGAGGTGAACGCGCAGCTCGACCACCTGTGTTCGCTGTCGTTCCAGGAGGACGAACTCGCCTACCTCGGCGCGCTGCGCTACATCAAGCCCGACTTCGTCGACTTCCTGCGCATCTTCCGCTTCCAGCGCCGCTTCATCCAGGCCGTGGCCGACGGCCCCACGCTGCGCATCGTGGCCGAGGGCCCGCAGGTGCACGTGATGGCGTTCGAGATCTACGTGCTGGCCATCGTCAACGAGCTGTACTTCCGCCGCGCCGACCAGGACGCGGCGATCGTGGAGGGCCGCCGTCGCCTGAACGCGAAGATCGACCTGCTCGAGTCGCTCGGCCGCGAGGTGAAACACCGCCACCCGTTCGAGTTCTTCGACTTCGGCGTGCGCCGCCGCTTCTCGCGCGCGTGGCACGCCGAGGTGGTCGAGACCTTCAAGCAGCGCGTGCCCCAGTACTTCAAGGGTACGTCCGACGTGCGGCTCGCGCAGCAGCTCGACCTCGTGCCCATCGGCACCATGGCCCACGAGTACCTGCAGTCGTACCAGGCCTTCGACGTGCGGCTGCGCGACTTCCAGCGTGTCGCGCTCGAGAACTGGGTGCAGGAGTACCGCGGCGACCTGGGCGTGGCGCTGACCGACGTGGTGGGCATGGACGCCTTCCTCGCCGACTTCGACCTGTACTTCGCGAAGCTCTTCGACGGCCTGCGCCACGACTCGGGCGACCCGGTGGTGTGGGGCGAGAAGGCGCTGGCCCACTACGCGAAGCTGCGCATCGACGCGAACACGAAGCGGCTCACGTACTCCGACGGGCTCGACCTGCCCGAGGCGTTCCGCCTGTACCGCCACTTCGCCGACCGCGTGCAGCTCGGCTTCGGCATCGGCACGAACCTCAGCAACGACGTGGGCCTCGTGCCGCTGAACATCGTGATGAAGCTGACGCGATGCAACGGCCAGCCGGTGGCCAAGCTGTCCGACAGCCCCGGCAAGACGCTGTGCGACGACGAGACCTTCCTCGCGTACCTGCGCCAGGTCTTCAACCAATTCACCTGAGGAACACGACATGCTGCACATCACCGTCGCCCAGCTCGACTGGTTCGTCGGCGACATCGAGGGCAACACGCGCAAGATGATCGAAAGCGCCCACTCGGCCGCGCTCGACGGCGCCGACCTCGTCGTGTTCTCCGAGCTGTGCCTCACCGGCTACTACCCCGGCGACCTGCTCGACGAACCGGGGTTCCTGGTGCGCGTGGCCGCCGGGCTCGACGCACTGCGCGCGGCGTCGCGCCAGTTGCCCGGCCTGCACTGGGTGGTGGGCGCGCCGGTGCGCCGCCAGGGCCCCGGCAAGAAGCTGCACAACGCGCTGCTCGTGATCGCGGGCGGCGAGGTGGTCACGCAGTACGCGAAGCAGCTGCTGCCCACCTACGACGTGTTCGACGAACAGCGCCATTTCGCCCCCGGCCCCGACGTGGCGCGGGTGCTGCGCATCGGCAACAACCAAGTGGGCCTGATGATCTGCGAGGACGGCTGGAACGACGAGGGCGGCGACTACCTCGTCAACCCGTTCACCCGCCTCGGCGACGCGGCGCCCGACCTCGTGGTGTCCATCAACGCGAGCCCGTCCAACGTGGGCAAGCGCGAGCAGCGCCACCAGGTGTTCGGCCAGGCGAGCACGCGCCACGGCTTGCCGCTGCTGTACGTGAACCAGGTGGGCGGCCAGGACCAGATCGTGTTCGACGGCGCCTCGTTCGCGGTGGAGCCGGGGCGGGGCGTGACCTACGAGGCGAAGCGCTTCGTCGAACACGTCGAGACGTTGCGGTTCGAGAACGGGCGTTTCCTCGCCCGCGACGGGTCGGCCTTGCCGCCGGTGGCCTCGGAAGGCCTGTCGACGATGGCCTTCTACCGCGCGCAGACCGTGCTGGGCCTGCGCGACTATGCACGGCGCTGCGGCTTCCGCCAGGCGGTGGTGGGCTCGTCGGGCGGCATCGACAGCGCGTTGACGCTGGCGCTGGCGGTCGATGCGCTCGGCGCCGCCAACGTCGAGGCCATCACGATGCCGTCGTCGTTTTCGTCGAGCGGGTCGGTCGACGATTCGGTGCGGCTCTGCGACAACCTCGGCATCCGCCTGCACCGCCACCCCATCGCGCCGCTGGTGGAGGGGTACGCCGCCGGCTTCGCGTCGACGTTCGGCACGCCGCTCGCGGGGCTGCCGCTCGAGAACCTGCAGGCGCGCATCCGCGGCACGATCCTGATGGAACACTCCAACCACTTCGGCCACCTGCTGCTCACCACGGGCAACAAGTCGGAACTGTCGGTGGGCTACTGCACGCTCTACGGCGACACCAACGGCGGCCTCGGCCTGCTGGGCGACCTCTACAAGACCGAGGTGTTCGCGCTGTCGCGCCACCTGAACGAGGCGGCGGGGCGCGAGCTGATCCCGCAGGCCATCATCGACAAGCCCCCGTCGGCCGAACTGGCGCCGGGGCAGCAGGACACCGACAGCCTGCCGCCGTACGAGGTGCTCGACGAGATCCTGAAGCTCGAGATCGAGGGCGGGCGGCTCGCCGGGTGGGAGCGCACGCAGGCGCAGGCCTTCGTCGACCGGCTGCTCGCCACGCCCGAGGGGCCGCCACTCGTGGCGCGCATCCGCCGGATGATCGCGCGCAGCGAATACAAGCGGCGGCAGGCGCCGCCCATTCTTCGCGTGCGTTCGCGCGCGTTCGGCAGCGGTCGTCAGATGCCCATCGCGGCGTTCCACGCATGAGCGCGGCCGCCCAGAACTTCGAGGTGGCGGTGTGTGTCGGCCGCTTCCAGCCGTTCCACCTCGGCCACCTGGCGCTCGTGCAGCAGGCGCTGGCCCTGGCGCCGAAGGTGGTCGTGGTCGTCGGTTCCGCCTTCCAGGCGCGTTCGCCGAAGAACCCGTTCACGTGGCGCGAGCGCGCCGAGATGGTCCGGCTCGCGCTCGGCGAGGCCGATGCGGCGCGGGTGTCGTTCCTGCCGGTGCGCGACCACTACGACGAGGCGCGGTGGGTGACCACGGTGCAGGCCGGGGTCATGCTCGGGCTGCCGCAGGGCGCGTCCGTCGCGCTGGTCGGGCACTTCAAGGACGCGACCAGCGGCTACCTGCGCGCGTTCACGGGCTGGTCGGTGATCCCGCTGCCCCGCGTGGCCGGCGCCGACGGCACCGGCATGCGCGACGCGCTGTTCACGGCGGGCCTCGACGCGCGCGACGCCACGCTCGCGGCCCTCGTCGAGCAGGCGCCCGCGAGCACGCTCGCGTTCCTGCGCGCGTGGCTGGCGCTGCCGGAGGCCGCGACGCTGGCCGAGGAGTGGCGCATGCTGCGGGGCTACAAGGCGGACTGGGCGTCGGCGCCGTACCCACCGGTGTTCGTCACGGTGGACGCGGTGGTGCAGTGCGCGGGCCACGTGCTGCTGGTGCGGCGCGGCCAGGCGCCGGGCAAGGGCCTGCGCGCGGTGCCCGGCGGCTTCCTCGAGCAGCGCGAGACGGTGTACCAGTCCGCCGTGCGGGAACTCGAGGAGGAGACGGGCCTGCACCTGCTCGACACCGCGATGCGCCACGCGCTGCGCGAGGTCGCCGTGTTCGACCACCCCGACCGCAGCCAGCGCGGCCGCACCATCACGCACGCCCACCACTTCGACCTGGGCGACCGCGAGCTGCCGGAGGTGCACGGCGCCGACGACGCGCTCGACGCCACCTGGGTCCCGATCGACACGCTCGCGTCGATGGAGGACCAGTTCCACGACGACCACTTCCACATGCTCGACCACTTCCTCGGCATCACGCCGCGCTGAACCATGGTGCGACGCGCGACTGCCTTTCCCCAGCCGGCGACCCTCGTCGACGTCGCGATCTTCGCGGTGCGCGACGGGGCGCTGAACGTGCTGCTGGTGCAGCGCGCCGACCGGCCCGACGAACCGTTCCCGGGCGCCTGGGCGCTGCCGGGGGGGTACGTCGACGTCGACCGCGACGCCGACCTGGACGCCTGCGCCCGGCGCAAGCTCGCCGAGAAGACCGGTGTCACGAGCCCGTACCTCGAGCAGCTCGGCAGCTGGGGCAGCGCCACGCGCGACCCGCGCGGCTGGTCGGCCACGCACGTGTTCTTCGCGCTGGTGTCGGTGGGCGGGTCGCCGCTGGAGAAGGGCGCGAACGCGAGCGACGTGCGCTGGTTCGACGTGGCGGAGGCGCTGCGTTCGGTGCCGCTCGCGTTCGACCACGGCGAGATCCTCCAGGCGGCGGTGGAGCGGCTGCGGAACAAGGTCGAGTACACCTCGCTGCCGGCCTTCCTGCTCGACGAGCCGTTCACGCTGCCGGAGCTGCAGTCGGCCTACGAGGTGGTGCTGGGCCGCCCGGTGGACAAGAGCGGGTTCCGCACGCGGATGCTGTCGGCCGGTTTCCTCGTGGAGACCGGGCAGGTGCCGCGGGGCACGAACCGGCCGCCCATGGGCTACCGGCTGAAGGACCGGACCGGCCCGGTGGTGTTTCCCCGGACGTTCAGCCCCCGCTCGAACTGAACGGGTCGTCACATCTTCTCAGGGTGTGTCCCGAGGGCGGGCCGTGTCGCGGTCTGGCATTCTTGGTTTTTGGATGCCCGTCCACTTTCGTGGGTGCCGGTCGGCAAGAGGGCGATCCGACGACCCGGAAGTGACTGCGATGCCCAAGACACCCTCCGAAGTGACCTTCGTGCCCGGCGACGGCGTCGCGGCGGTCGATCGCGCCCTCACCATCGCCACGGTGCTCGCCCAGTCGAACACCACGCTCACGCTCGCCGACCTGGCGCGCCTGACCGGCATGTACAAGAGCACGCTGCTGCGGCTGCTGTCGTCGCTGCAGCGCAGCGGCCTCGTGGTGCACCGCAGCGACAAGCGCTACGCCCTCGGGCCGCTCGCCTTCCTGTTCGGCCGCAGCTTCGACCAGACCTACGGCCTGAAGGACGGGGTGGTGCCGGTGCTCGAATGGCTCGTGGCCCACAACACCGAAAGCCCGTCGTTCCACGTGCTGCACGGGCGCGACACGCGGCTGTGCCTCTTCCGCATCGACTCCCCGCACGCCACGCTCGACCGCGTGCGCGAGGGCGACGTGCTGCCGCTCGACCGCGGCGCGGGCGGCCGCGCGCTGGTCGCCTTCGCGAAGGGCGCCTCGTCGCAGGCGCCGCTCGTCTTCACGTCCTTCGGCGAACGCGACCCGCTGTGCGCGGCCATCGCCAGCCCGGTGTTCGGGCCGTCGGGGCTGCTGCTCGGGGTGCTGTCGCTCTCGGGGCCGCTCGAGCGCTTCTCGGAACTGGCGGTGCAGCGCATGGGCGGGCTGCTGCTCACGGCGGCGGAGATGGCGACGCGGTCGCTCGGTGGGCAGTGGCCGGGGGCGGTGGCGCCGCTGGACCGGCTGCGGGCCTGATCCCGCGGACCCCGTCGTCCCGGCGAACGCCGGGACCCATCGCACCCGCGGCGCGCTGAAGCACGGTGGGCCCCGGCGTTCGCCGGGGTGACGCTATGGGGGCGTGGGCAACGCCGCCCCGCACTTCGCGCAGAACCGTGCATCCGCCGATGCGGCCGCGGTGCCGCAGCGTGTGCAATGCACCGCCGGCAGCCCGGCGATGGCGGCTGCCACATGCTGCTCATGCGCCAGTTGCGCGGCCGGAGGCGTGCCACTCAGGGCGTCGTCGCCCGCCCGCAGCGTGGCGAAGCGCGCCTGATCCTCCGGGCTGCCCGGGGTGACGAGCACGCTCTGTTCCTTCGCGAACCGCGCCAGGTGCACCGCCAGGGCCTTCGCCTCGGCCTCGGTGGAGAACATCGCCGTGACCTGCCGGCGGTCGTCCTTGCCGAACACCACCGACTCGATGCGGGCCCGCCACACGCGCAGCGTCATGGCCTCGGTGCGCACCACGTCGTTCTCGGTGTTCAGCCGGCTCGTGAAGTTGTTGCCGGTGCCCACGCGCGAGGTCTGCCAGTTGCCGGCCATCTCGACCCACACCAGGATCGACTCGAAGTTGAACCGGCCCCACAGCCGGCCGGCCGACTGGAAGCAGAAGGCGGCGACGAAGCCGAGGATGACCGCGCTGCCCAGCAGCGACAGGCGGTTCGTGCGCCAGTCGGCCAGGGCGTCGAAGCCGCGCACGAAGGCGAGCGACAGGCCCACGGCCACGCACACCAGCATCACGCCGTACAGGTCGAGCAGCAGCACGTGGCGGTGCCGCCGGTTCGACAGGGCCATGCCCAGCGTGGGCGCCTCGGCGCCGGAGGCCGGCATGGGCTGGGTTTCCTCGAACAGTTCGCCGGCGAAACTGCCCGACGGCGACGTGGCCGGCGTGACCGGGTCGATGCGGGCGTAGCGCCGGTTCGGGATGCGTTCGGTCCACTCGGACTGCAGCGTGCGGTCGAGTTCGTCCATCAGCGACGCGGGCGGCGCGTTCATCGAGAGCCGGCCCTGCTCGACGCTCGCGCGCGTCTGTGGCGCGGGGTCCACCTGGGCGAGCACGGCGGCCATCGCGAAGCCGCTGGCCACGAGCGCGGTGCCCAGCATCACGAAGGTCTGGGTGTTGAGCGAGAAGCCCTGGGTGGACGGCAACTGCGGCGCGAGCCAGGCCACGAGCACGGGGCCCACGATCGCGGCGACGATCAGCCCCACCAGCGAGGCGGTGCTGAGCCGCGCCCGCTGCTGGCTCAGCGCCGGCTTGACCAGGAAGAACAGGCCGAAGGCGAAGTACAGGAAACCGATCCACGGGCGCGTGGCGGGCGAGCCGAACAGCACCCACGACACCAGGAAGCTCACGAGCGTGGCGCCGATGGCGGCCAGGTTGAACACGTGACGGCGGGCGAGGAACTGCACTTCCTCGGGCGCGGTGATCAGGCTGGGCGCCCAGTGGTACAGCAGGCCCTCGACGGCGCCCTGCGGCTCGGGGTACGTGATGCCGCCCTGGCGCAGCATCTCCTTGACGTGGTTGGCCGCGGTCGAACCGCCCGTCGCGCCGGCCGGGATCTCGGGTGCGAGCGAGGCGGGCCGGCCACGCCCGAAGAAGAAGCGCAGCCGGCGCGCCGCGGTGGCGGCGCATGCGATGCCGGCGACGAGCAGCAGCACGCCCGTCAGCAGCGGGGCGATCGCGAGGCGGACGGACTGCGCCTGCACCGCGCCGCGCGCCCACCAGAGGCTGGTGACGCCGGCCACCAGCAGCACCACGGCGCACAGCCACAGCAGACGGTTCTGCAGCCGGTACGGGTTCGGCAGCTCGAGGCGTTTCGATTCGGAGCTGTAGTCGTAGGCCATGGGGCTCCTTGGGTCGTCGGCCGGCGCCGGAGCGCGGACTCAATGGGCGCGGTGCGGGGCGTCGGGATCTTCGTCCTCGGGCGCCGGCGGCTTCGCGTCGATGCGATAGCTTTCGGTGGCCCAGGCGCCGAAGTCCGCGTTCTTGCAGCGTTCGCTGCAGAAAGGGCGGAACGGGTTCTCGGGGGCGTAGAGGCTTTCGCCGCCGCAGCCGGGGCACTTCACGAGGCGGCGGGTGCCGGTCGGGACGGTCATGTGCAGAGCGTGAGTTCGAAGCTGGCGTCGGTGCCGGCGGGTTTGAGGCGGCCTTCGGCGTCCTGGCGCATCAGGCGCACGAGCACCATCAGCCGGTGGCCGCTGATCTCGGGCACGAGCTGCAGGGCGGGGTCGATGCGCAGGCGCAGCAGCTGGTACACGCGGCCCGCGGGCAGGCTCTGCTGGTACTGGCCGCCCTGGCTCATCACCTTGTGCGGCACGCCCGAGTCGCGCAGCAGCGCGAGCACGAGCTTGAGCGCCTCGGCGAGGGGCATCATGGTGGCGATCCAGCCGTTCAGGTCGGCGCGGCGGCGCGCGGGTTCGTGCTGCTGCCACGCGTAGTAGGCCGGCAGGTCGAACTCGCAGGTGCCGCCCGGGATGCTGATGCGGCTGCGGATGCCCATCAGCCACTCGTTGCTGTTGAGCGAGTGCCCGGCCTTGCCGGCGAGGTTGTTCAGGCCGTCGAAGGCGTGGTCGATGCGGCGGATGACGTCGTCGAGCGCTTCCTCGGAGATGGACGGGTTGCCGCGGTAGCCGTTGAACTGCGTGCGCTGGCGTTCCAGGTCCTTGAGGACGTCGGACTTGAGGTCGGCCCGGGACGAGACATCCATGATCTCGAACAGGGTGGCGAGCGCGTAGTGGTGGTCGACCGCCTCGTCGCGCGGGAGCAGGCGCCCCAGCCGGTCGAACAGGTGTTCGAGCCGGAGCATGGTGCGGATGCTTTCGTTGAAGGGGTATTCGTAGAGGACCAAGTGGTGGCTTTCTGCTCGATCAGCACCGATCGCTGCCGTGACATTGTTCCACAGGGTTCCAGCGTTGCCACACAGAAGCCACCTCGGCGGCAAGTTCGTCGAGCCCGAGGCCGTCGTTGAAGATCACCGCGTCGGCCGCCGCGCGGCGCGCGGCCCGCGGCGCCTGCTGGCGGATCACCGCCTCCACGGTGCCCGGCGCCCAGGCCGATCGGGCCAGCACGCGCCGCACCTGCACGTGTTCGGGGCAGTCGATCACGAGCACCCGGTCGACCCGGGCACGCCACCGGCTGGACTCGACCAGCAGCGGCACGTCGAACACCCGCACCGCGTCGCCCGCGGCGTCGGACTGCCGCTGGGTCTCGAGGCCGATCAGCGGGTGGAGGATGCCTTCGAGGCGGGACTTCGCCGAGGGGTCGGCGAACACCCGTTCACGCATGCGGGCCCGGTCCATCGCGCCGTCCGGCGCGATGACGTCGTCGCCGAAGGCGGCGCGCAGCGGGTCGATGGCGGCGCCGCCGGCGACGGTGAGGCCGCGCGAGATGGCGTCGGTGTCGATCAGCACGGCGCCCAGCGTCACGAGCATGGCCGCGACGGTGCTCTTGCCGCTGCCGATGCCGCCGGTCAGGCCGATCTGGAGCGGCCGGGGCCGGCCGGGGAGGGCGACGCCAGCCGTGCCCATGGTGTCAACGCCAGCCGAGCCAGCCCATCACGCGCTCGGGCCCGGCGAACATCATCACGAGGCCGCTGCCCGCGAGGAACGGGCCGAACGGCACGTACATGCCTTCGCGCAGGCTGCTGGCGAGCTTCATGCCGATGCCGACGATGGCGCCGATCACCGACGCGCCCAGCACGATCGGCAGGATCATCTTGATGCCCAGCCACGCGCCCAGCGCGGCCAGCAGCTTGAAGTCGCCGTGGCCCATGCCTTCCTTGCCGGTGAGGCGCTTGAACACCCAGTACACCGACCAGAGCGACAGGTACCCCGCGACCGCGCCCCACACCGCCTGCGACAGCGGCAGCGTCCAGCCGAGGGCGCTGGCGATCAGGCCGGCCCACAGCAGGGGCAGGGTGAGGTTGTCGGGGAGCAGGGTGGTGTCCCAGTCGATGCCGGCCAGGGCCACGAGCACCGCCACGAACCCGGCCCAGGCCCAGGCGACCGGCTGTTCGCCGAACCGCCACGACACCCCGGCGAACAGCAGCGCGGTGGCGACCTCGACCAGCGGGTAGCGGGGCGAGATGCGGGTCTTGCAGGATGAGCAGCGGCCGCGCAGCACGAGGTAGCTGGCGACGGGGATGTTCTCGTACCAGCGGATCGCGTGCCCGCAGGACGGGCAGCGCGACGCCGGGTGGGACAGCGTGATCGGCGCGGGCAGGTCGACCTCGACGCCGAGCAGTTCGGCGCTGTCCTGCTTCCAGCCGCGCTCGAGCGCCAGCGGCAGCCGGTGCACCACCACGTTCAGGAAACTGCCGATGCACAGGCCCACCAGACCCATGAGCCATGGGCTGGCGAGGAGGTCAGAGGGTGGGAGCTGGAGCCATTCCATCGGCGTCGATCAGACCACCGCCCCGAGCTTGAAGATCGGCAGGTACATCGAGACCACGATGCCGCCGATGATGGTGCCGAGGATCACGATGATGAACGGTTCCATCAGGCTCGACAGGCCGGCCACGGCCTCGTCGACTTCCGCCTCGTAGAACTCGGCGGCCTTGCCCAGCATGCCGTCGAGCGCGCCGGATTCCTCGCCGATGGCGGACATCTGGAGCACCATGTTCGGGAACACGCCGGTGGTTTCCATCGACGAGGTGAGGCTCGCGCCGGTGGAGACGTCCTTCTGGATCTGGTACGTGGCGTCGCGGAACACCGCGTTGCCGGCCGCGCCGCCCACCGAGTCGAGCGCCTCGACCAGCGGCACGCCGGCGGCGAACATGGTGGAGAGCGTGCGGGTCCAGCGGGCCACCGAGGCCTTGTTCACCAGGCTGCCGAAGATGGGCATCTTGAGCAGCAGGCGGTCCATGGTGCGCTGCATCTTCTCCGAGCGTTTCCACGACTCGAAGAAGAAGTAGATGCCGCCTCCCAGGAAGCCGAAGATGGCCCACCACCACGCGAGGAAGAAGTCGGACATGCCCATCACGAACAGCGTGGGTGCCGGCAGGTCGGCGCCGAAGGACGTGAACACTTCCTTGAACACCGGGATCACGAACATCATGATGATGACGATCACGATGAAGGCGACGACGAGCACGGCCACCGGGTAGATCAGGGCCGACTTGATCTTGGCCTTGATGGCCAGCGTCTTTTCCTGGTAGATGGCCAGGCGGTCGAGCAGGGTGTCCAGGATACCGGCGGCTTCACCGGCCTCGACCAGGTTGCAGTACAGCGAATCGAAGTACAGCGGGTGCTTGCGGAACGCCGAGGACAGGCTGGTGCCGGTCTCGACGTCGGTGCGGATGTCGTTCAGCAGCTTGGTCAGGCGCGGGTTGGAACTGCCACGGGCGACGATGTCGAACGACTGCAGCAGCGGCACGCCGGCACGCATCATGGTGGCCAGCTGGCGGGTGAACACGGCGATGTCCTTCGCCTTGATGGCCTTGCCGCCGCTGGTGCGGCGCTTCTTCACCTTGCGGATCAGGATGCCCTGGCGGCGCAGCGTGGCGCTGACCATGGCTTCGCCACCGGCACGGATTTCCCCACGGACGACCTTGCCGTTCTTGTCCTTGCCTTCCCACTCGAATACGAATTCTTTTTCTCTGACGGCTGCTGCTGTTGCCATGGTCTCTCCGGAAACTCAGGGGTTTCCGTCCCGTTGATTGTCGTTGGATGCTGAAGTGGGTCGATCAGGCGACGTTGTCGTCGTCCTTGGCTTCGTTTGTGGCATCACTCGTTCGTGGCGGCGATCACTTCCTCGAGGGTCGTGAAACCGGCGCGCACCTTCACGAGCCCGGACTGGCGCAGGTCGCGGATGCCTTCGCGCTGGGCCTGTTCGGCGATGTCCATCGAGGTTCCCTCGGCCAGGATGATGCGCTGGATGTCCTCGCTGATGGGCATCACTTGGTAAATGCCGACCCGGCCTTTGTAGCCATTCGTGCACGCCGAACAGCCCACGGCCCGGTACGGTTTCCAGGAGCCGTCGAGGTCGGTTTCCTTGTAGCCGGCCTTCAGCATGGCCTCTTTCGGGTACTCGGCCGGGGCCTTGCACGATTCGCAGAGGCGGCGGGCCAGCCGCTGGGCGGTGATCAGCAGCACGCTCGAGGCGATGTTGAACGGGGCCACGCCCATGTTCAGCAGCCGGGTGAGGGTGGTGGGAGCGTCGTTCGTGTGCAACGTGGACATCACCATGTGGCCGGTCTGGGCGGCCTTGATGGCGATGTCGGCGGTTTCCAGGTCCCGGATCTCACCGACCATGATGACGTCCGGATCCTGGCGGAGGAAGGATTTCAGCGCGGCGGAGAAGGTGAGGCCGGCCTTGTCGTTGACGTTGACCTGGTTGATGCCCGGCAGGTTGATTTCGGCCGGGTCTTCCACCGTGGAGATGTTGACCCCCGGCTGGTTCAGGATGTTCAGGCAGGTATAGAGCGACACGGTCTTGCCGCTGCCGGTGGGGCCGGTGACGAGCACCATGCCGTACGGCCGGACGATGCACTTGAGCAGGCGGTCCTTCTCGGCCTTCTCGTAGCCCAGGGCCTCGATGCCGAGCTTGGCGCTGGACGAGTCCAGGATCCGGATCACGATCTTCTCGCCGAACAGCGTGGGCAGCGTGCTGACCCGGAAGTCGATGGACTTGTTGCCGAACTTCAGCTTCATGCGGCCGTCCTGCGGGACGCGCTTTTCAGCGATGTCCATGCGCGAGATGACCTTGATGCGCGAGGCGAGCTTGTCCTTGATGGCGATGGGCGGCTGCGTGATCTCGCGCAGTTCGCCGTCGACGCGGAAGCGCACGCGGTAGTGGAATTCGTAGGGCTCGAAGTGCAAGTCGGACGCCCGGGAGTTGATGGCGTCGATCAGCATCTTCTGGAGGAAACGCACCACCGGCGCGTCTTCCACGTCGACCGTGACCTCCTGGGTCTCGGGGGCGGCGCTTTCCTCGTCGCTGACGTCGAACTCGAAGTCGCCGCCGACGATGTTCTCGAGGGTTTCGGTGGCGCTGGCGCCGCTGTCCTCGAGGACCTTGGAGAGCTTGTCGTGCTCGAGGATGACCCACTCGGGCGACAGCTGGGTGGCGAACTTGATGCGCTCGACCGCTTCCTGGTCGGTGGGGTCGGCCCCGCCGATGAAGAGCCGGTTGCCCCGCTTGCCGAGCACCAGCACCTGGTACTGGCTGGCGAGCTTGGCGTCGATGACGTTGCGCGGCAGGCGCTGCAGGTCGACGGCGTTGATGTCCATCACCGGCATGGCCAGCGCGGCGGACAGCGTGTGGGCCAGGTCGGCCGACGTGATGGCGCCGCCAGAGATCACCGACGAGATGAAACTGACCTTCTTTTCCTTGGCGGACTTGACCAGGTCCTCGGCCGTCTTGGCGTTCAGCTTGCCGGCGTGGACCAGGACGCGTGCGACGCCGGACAACGACGACTGGGGGGCTTCGACAAGGGTGTCCACAGGCACGGCGTTATGTCACAAGGTGAAATGAGGGCGGATCAGACCATCTTCGCCGATCCGACCCGCACTGTAAACCTCGCCCACCCTCACGATTTGCCAGAAAAAGCAGCTTTCGGGCCGTGATTTCCTGCAACCAAATGCATCCAAGTGCCTGAGCCGTGCCTCAGGCGCGATCGGACCAGACGATGTCGCGCACGTTGACCTTGCGGGGGACAACGCCCAAGCGCTGCAGCCGGTCGGCGGTGGCCTGCTGGGCGTCGAGGATCGCGTTGTCGAGCGGCACCACGTCGAAGCCGGCGTTCCGGTTGACCTCGGCCAGGATGTCGGCGGGGATCCCGGTGGCGGCCGACAGCGCGCGGGTGGTTTCGTCCAGGTGGGTTTTCGCCCAGGCGCCGGCCTCGGCAGACCCCTCCACCAGCAGCCTCACGTGGCCGGGGTGGGCCTTGGCGAACTCGCTGTTGGCGAGCAGGAAGCCTGCGTTGTGCTTCAGCACGTCGCCGTGGTACCCGAGCACGCGGCCGCGGTTCTTCGCCTGGGCGATGCTGAAGTAGGGATCCCAGGTCACCCACGCGTCGATGTTGCCGCCGCTGAAGGCGAAACTGGCGTCCGCCGCGCCGAGCGAGACGCTCTGGATGTCGCCCAGGTCGAGCCCGTGCTGTTCCAGCGCCGCGGCGATGTAGTTGTGGGAGCTGGACCCGCGGGCGTATCCGACCTTGCGGCCCTTGAGGTCGGCCACCGAGCGGATCGGCGAATCGGCGTTCACGAGGATGCCCTCCGACTTGCGCGCCGACGGCTGGGCGCCCACGTACACCACGCGGCCGCCGGAGGCCTGCAGGAAGATGCAGCCCACGTTGCCCGCGTTGCCGAACGCGACGTCGCCGGTGTCCATGGCCTGCAGCAGGGTCAGCCCGGACGTGAACTCGGCCCACTCCACGCGGATGCCCAGCGGCTCGAACCGCTTCTCGAAGACCTTGAGCTGGCGGGCGACCAGCGGGATGCCCGTCTTCTGGAAGCCAAGGGTGAGCGTGTTGTTCTTCAGGCCGCCGGCCGCGCGGGCGCCGGACAGCGTGGACAGGGAGGCCGAGGCGGCGAGGAAGTGGCGTCGTGACAGCATGGGATCGGGGGGGCGGTGCGGGAATCAGAGGGCGCCCGCGCGGGCGGGCAGGATGCCGTTGACGAGGTGATCGCCCACGACGGTGAACTTCGTGCGCACCGGGTCGTGCAGCGTGTGGACCCGGGCGTTGCGCCAGTGGCGGTCGAGGTCGTGTGCACCGTGCGCCGACTTCGTGCCGCACAGCTCGAACAGCTTGCTCGACGCCTGCAGCGCGATCTCGGTGGTCAGCACCTTCGCCTCGGCGACGGCCAGCGAGGCCCGCGCGATGTGGGCGTCGTCCGGCGTGGCGATGGCGGCGTCGATCGCGAGGCCGGCCCGGATCGCCATGGCCTCGGCCGCGTGCAGGCGGATCTGCAGGTCGCCGGCCTGGGCCAGCACGTGCGGGTCGACGATGGCGCGGGGTTCGGCGTCGGCCTGGCGCAGCGACGACTGCGTGCGCAGGAAGGCCACCGTGTCGTCGAGCGCGGCCTGGGCGATGCCGAGGTCGATGCCCACGTGGCTGATCTGCGAGACGGCACCCTGCGGCTGCTCGGCATACGAGCGGTGGATGGGCAGCACGTTCAGGTCGGGGACCTCGACGTCCTCGAGCCGCACGCTGCCGCTCGCGGTCGTGCGCTGGCCGAAGCTGTCCCAGTCGTCGGTGATGGTCAGGCCCGGCGTGCCGGCGGGGATCAGCGCCACCACGCGCTCGCCGGCGTCGTTGCGGCCGATCACGGTCACGTAGTGGGCGAACAGCGCGCCGGTCGCGTAGCGCTTCTCGCCGCTGACCACGTGGCCGGTGGCCGTGCGGCGGATCAGCGTGGTCGACGGGCCGCCGCGCGGCACGCCGGGGTCGACGTTGGCGTTGCCGAAGCGGCAGCCGCGCAGGATCTCGCCGAGGAAGAAGTCGCGCTGCGCGGGCGAGCCGATCTTGTGGATCCAGAACACCGCGCTGTTGTGGTTCTGCTGGATCTGCCCGATGGAGGCATCGGCTGCGGACAGCAGCGCGAAGACCTGCACCACGGTCGCGTACGACACCCCGGCGCCGCCGTGCGAGCGGGGCACGTTCATCGCCCAGAGGCCCGCGCCCGAGACGAGGTCGAGCTCCTCGTGCGGCAGGCGGCGTTCGCGGTCGCGCGCCACGGCGCCGGGGGCGATCTGCGCCGCGACCTCGCGTGCGGCTTGCAGCACCTCGGCGTCGTCGCGCAGGGCGCGGGCGGCACGGACGGTGCGTGAGGTGACGGGGCGGGACGGTCGGTCGGGCAGGGCGTGGGACATGGGCGCGGGGTCGTGGAAGTCGCCTTCCTCGTTGCAGGGACCGTGCCGCGGCGTGTCCCCCGTGAAGCGGCCATGGGCGGTGACCGCGCCCGGCCGGTGGTCCGCCTCGAGTGCACGATTCGCAGCAGGGTTGGTGCGATCGCATCAATGGGCGAGGTTCGCGTTTGCATCCTCGTTCTTCGAGTTTGCCGGGCGGGGGCGGCCTCCCTAAGCTCGACCGCCCCGCCTCCTCCGCGCCCCGTGCGCCACCGCCGTGACGACCTCGTCCTCCTCCGCCCGCCACCCCGCTCCCCTGACCCGCGCCGAGCCGCCCGCCCCCGACGTGGCCACGCTGTTCCGCCGCCTCGCCGACCTGCTGCCGCGGATCGCCGAGGGCGCGGCGCAGCGGGAGCGCGACCGGGAACTGCCCTATGCGCTCGTGCGGCGCATCGCCGAGGCCGGGCTGTTGACCGTGCGCATTCCGAAGCGCTACGGCGGCCCGGGCGGATCGGTGCGCGACGCCATCCGCGTCGTCATCGAGATCGCGTCGGTCGACTCCAACATCGCGCAGGCGCTGCGGCCCAACTTCGGCTTCATCGAGAGCCTGCTGTCGAACCCCGACAACGAGGCCGCGCGGGAACTCTGGTTCGCGCGGCTGCTCGCGGGGCACATCATGGGCAACGCCGGCCTCGAGCGGGGTGGGGCCCACGGCGTGACCACCGCGCGGCTGACCCGGGAGGGCGACCACTACAAGGCCTCGGGGACCAAGTACTACAGCACGGGCGCGCTGTTCGCCGACTGGATCAGCTCGAACGCGCTCAACGACGACGACCGCGAGACCAACTTCATCGTGCCGCGCGACCGCGAGGGCCTGCGCCTCGTCGACGACTTCGACACCATGGGCCAGCGCCTCACGGCCAGTGGCACCTCGGTCTACGAGAACGTGCTCGTGGCCGCCGACGAAGTGGGTCAGCGCCAGTTCGCGCGCGACCGCCGCAACCCGGTGATCCCGATGTTCCAGCTGTACCTCGCCGCGGCGGAGGCGGGCATCGCGCGCAACGTGCTCACCGACGCGGTGGCCTTCACGCGCGACGTCGCCCGCCCCATCCGCCACAGCAGCGCGCAGAAGTCCGTGGACGACCCCTATGTCCAGCACAGCGTCGGCGAGATCGCCGCGCAGGCGTACGCGGCCGAGGCCGCCGTGCTGCGCGCGGCCGACGCCATCGACGACGCCTGGGCCGCCGACCTCGACGAGGCCGCGCTGACCCGCGCCTCGGTGGAGGTGGCGCAGGCGCAGTACTTCGCGGTGCAGGCCGCGCTGAAGGCGGCCGAGCGGCTGTTCGACGTGGGCGGCGCGTCGACCGCCGACCGCAAGCACAACCTCGACCGGCACTGGCGCAACGCCCGCACGGTCGCGAACCACAACCCGCGGGACTGGAAAGCGGCGGTGACGGGGGCGTGGTACCTGAAGGGCGAGGCGCCGCCGACGAGCGGGTCGTTCTGACGGACACCTTCACCCCCCGTCACCCCGGCGAACGCCGGGGCCCACCGTCCGCCGGCGCGCCGTGGTCGACGTGCGCGGATCGATATGCGGGATCGTTCGTTGTCCGCCGAAGGGTGCAAACGGACACTGTTTGAAACGCATTTCAAGCAGGACCCGCCGTTGACCTCCCCCACCCCCCGCATCCAGTTCCGCCAGGCCGGCAAGACCTATGCGGCCCATGGCGGCCAGCCGCCCGTGCAGGCCCTGTCGTCGCTGTCGCTCGACATCGCCCCCGGCGAGATCGTCGCGCTGCTCGGTCCCACCGGCTGCGGCAAGTCCACCGCGCTGAACCTCGTCGCCGGCTTCGAGTCGCCCACCGAAGGGTCGGTGCGGGTCGATGGCCACGCCGTCGACGGCCCCGGGCCCGACCGCGCGGTGGTGTTCCAGCACACCGCGCTGTTCCCCTGGCTCAGCGTCTTCGACAACGTCACGCTCGGCGTGAAGTCGCGGGGTGACGACCCGGCGGCGTACGGGCCGCGCGCGCGCCAGCTGCTGCGGCGCGTGGGCCTCGACCGATTCGAGAAGCACTACCCCTACCAGCTGTCGGGCGGCATGCAGCAGCGCGTGCAGATCGCGCGGGCGCTGCTGTCGCGGCCCGAGATCCTGCTGATGGACGAACCCTTCGGCGCGCTCGACCACCAGACGCGCCTGCTGATGCAGGAGCTGCTGCTCGACCTGTGGGCCGAACACCGCCCCACCGTGCTCTTCATCACGCACGACATCGGCGAGGCGATCTTCGTGGCCGACCGCGTGGTGGTGATGGGCCGCCGCCCGGGCCGCGTGAAGCTCGAGGTGCACGTCGACACGCCGAAACCCCGCACGCCCGCCTTCCTCGCGTCCCGCGAATTCATCGACCTGCAGGCGCACCTGCTGCAGGCGCTGCGCGAGGAGGTGCTGGCCGCCAACGCCCTTTCCGAAACACCGAGCGAAGAACCCCTGAGGACCGAATGACCGCTGCTGCCCCGTTTTCCCTCCGCCGCTGGCTGACCGCCGGCGCCGCCGCCGCCGCGCTGATCGCGCAGGCCGCCACGCCCGCCCAGGCCGCCGAACCACTGAAGTTCAAGTGGGGCGCGCCTTCGGGCGACTACTACCCGCTGTACGTCGCGCTGGAACTGGGCCTCTTCAAGAAACACGGCCTCGACCCCGAGTTCTTCTGGTTCCCGTCGGGCGCGCCGCTGCTGGCCGGCCTCAAGAGCGGTGACATCGACGTGTTCACCACGGGCCTGGCCACCGTGTTCGCGCTCGGCCAGAAGATCCCGCTGACCTTCATCGGCTGGGAGATCAACGACGCGGCCGCCGCCGGCCTCGTCGTCGACCCGAAGGCCGGCATCGCGGACTTCCGCCAGATCGCCAAGGCCAAGGCCATCGGCGCGCCGTCGGGCACGTGCGCCCAGGTGTCGCTGGCGCTGCTCGCCCGCAAGGCCGGCGTGCCGTACAACAGCCTGAACGTCGTCAACATCCCGCCGCCGCTGTACGCGAACGCGTTCAAGGGCGGCTCGATCGACGCCGGCCTCGCCTGGGCGCCGTACGCGCAGGCGCTGGCCGAGCAGGGTTACAAGGTCGCCAGCTGGGACACCGACTACACCGCGCCCACCGGCGTGTGCCCGGTGCTCACCGGTGGTCGCCCGGCCTTCCTGAAGGAACACCCCGAGGTGGGCGCGAAGCTCGTCGCCGTGCGCGCCGAGGCGCTGGCCGCGATCGCGAAGAACCCGCAGCTCGCGGTGGACGCGCTCGCCAAGCGGCTGTCGATCTCGCAGGCCGTCGCGCGCGACGTCTACAACCGCACCTCGGGCGCGCAGATGCCGACGTTCGAGCAGCAGCTGGCGGAAGACTCGCCGTACTCGCTGACGTCGAAGAAGGAGGGCCTCGCCGGCAAGCTGCACCTCGCGGGCACGCTGCTGCACGAGGCCGGCAGCATCCCGGCGCCGCTGACGTGGGAGCAGGTGCAGCAGGCCATCGACCCGTCGTACATCCGCGCCCACCTGCAGCAGGCGAAACCATGAGCACCACGGCCGCCACGTCCGCGCCGCCGGTGGCGGCGGTCGCCCCCCGGGGGCGCCGCCAGGTCCCGGCCTGGGTCGTTTCCACCGCCGGGGTGGCCGGCCTGTTCCTCGTGTGGGCGCTGGCCACCGCGGGCGACTGGATCGACCCGGTGTACCTGCCCAGCCCGGCGAGCCTCGGCACCGAACTCGTCACGCTGTTCCGCGACGGCTACAAGGGCGCGAGCGTGTGGCAGCACATCGGCATCAGCCTGTTCCGCACGCTGACGGGCTTCGCCATCGGCGTGGTGCTCGGCGTGCCGGTGGGCCTCGCCACCGGCTACAGCCGCGTGGGCGCCGCGCTCGTGTCGCCGCTGATGGCCTTCATCCGCCCGATCCCGCCCATCGCGTTCATCCCGATGGCGGTGCTGTACTTCGGCCTCGGCGAACTGGGCAAGGTGGTTCTGATCGCGTTCACCGCGTTCAACTACATGCAGATCAACGCCCACGCGGGCGCGGCCAGCGTGCCGCTCACGCACCACCGCGCCGCGCGGTCGCTCGGCCTCACGCGCCTGCAGGTGTTCACGCGCATCGTGCTGCCGTCGTCGGTGCCCCACCTCTTCACCGGCTTCAAGGTGGCGATGGCGCTGAGCTGGGCCGTGGTGGTGGCCGCCGAACTGGTGGGCGCTCAGCGCGGGCTCGGTTTCATGATCTCCGACGCCGCCCAGCTCTTCCGCATCCCCGTCGTGTTCATCGGCATCGCGCTCATCGGCGTGACCGGCCTGCTGCTGAACGCGTTGATCGACCTGATCGAGCGCCGCGTCGTCCACTGGCGCAACCGCTGACCTTCCCGGAGTTTCCCCATGTCCACGTTCAAGACCGCCAAGGCAGTGCGCCAGCTGATCGACATCGGCGCCCGCTACCAGCACATCCGCCCCGTGCCGAAGATGCCCAACTTCGCCGCGGTGATCGAGGGCGTCGACCTGACGAAGCCGCTGTCGGCCCCGGTGCGCCGGGAACTCGCGCAGGCGCTGCTCGACTTCGAGGTGATCTTCTTCCCGCCGCGGCAGATCACGCCCGAGCAGCACCTCGCGCTCGCCGAGGTGTTCGGCCCCATCGCGCAGGGCGCGTACAACCCGCGCAAGACGGGCTACAGCGACATCGAGGTCATCGAGAACGACGAGCGACGCCCGCCGTCCATCGACCACTGGCACAGCGACATCACGTGGGTCGAGCACCCGCCCGCCGGCACCGTGATCCAGATCGTCGAGGTGCCGCCCGTGGGCGGCAACACCGCCTGGGCCAGCATGAGCAAGGCCTACGAGGCGCTGTCGCCGGGCTACCGCGCGTACCTCGACGACCTCACCGCCACCCACACCTGGGAGGTGAGCAACTGGCGCAAGTACCTCGCCGACCTGGGCGAGGACGTGCTGATCAACGCCATCCGCGAGTTCAAGCCGGTGGTGCACCCGGTGATCAAGGTGCACCCCGAGTCGGGCAAGCGGGTGCTGTTCGTCAACGAGACCTTCACGAAGAAGATCGACGGCGTCTCCGAACTCGAGAGCAAGGAGGTGCTGCGTTTCCTCGCGCAGTGGATCAAGACGCCGGAGTTCATCTACACCCACGCGTGGGAGCCGCACGGCATCGCGGTGTGGGACAACCGCACCACGCAGCACTTCGCGCTGGCCGACTACTGGCCGCACCGGCGCGTGAACCAGCGCGTGACCTTCAACGCGCGCGGCGTCGAGGCCCGTGGTGGCAACGCGCTGTCGGTGGTGGGCGCGGAGGCGATCGAACCGACGGTGGCGTTCGGCACCTGAACGTTCCGTGAGCCGGAACGAAGTCCCGTGCGCCGCGAGGCGCCGGGACTTTCGCCGTGATCGGCGCGTTGTGGGCGACAGCCGCCACCGCCGCCCCCGACGAGGACCTCCTCGGCGAGTCGAAGGAGCACGTACATGGGCCGAGGAGTCGTTCCTCCTGTGGACGGGCCTGCAGCAGCAGCTCGGTGCGAGCGCGCCGGCGCCGCGGTCAGGTCCCTGACGACCCCGCGCCGGCCACCAGTTTCGGCACCGCCGCGGCCGTCGTCGCATCGGCCGGGAGGAACAGCTCGATCGCCAGCTCCGACAGCGTGATGTCGGCCACCGGGCCGAACACCGTGGTGGCGGTGATGAAGCTCAACACGCCCAGGGGGCTGTGGACCTGGAACGGCACGACGACGCCCGCCAGCGGGGTCGAGGCCCCCGTCGCGCCTTCCGCCTCCAGTGCCGCCAGCATGCGCTGCAGCTCGGGGTCGCCGTTCAGCCGCACCTGCTGGCGCAGCCGCCACGCGTGGTTCTCGCGCACCTGCGCGAGGTTGGCGATGCGCGAGCGCAGGCCCCGCGGGTGGTGGCACAGGCGCAGGACGTTGTACGGCGGCTGCAGCAGCGACGGGTCGGCGCCGGCCAGCACCACGCCCGTGGCGGCGTTCGCGGCCACCAGGTTCCAGTGCCGGTCCATCGCGATCGCGGGGTAGGGCGACTGGCGGTCAAGCAACTGCTGCACCACCGCGCGCACCTCGGCCAGCGCGTCGCCGTCCAGCGCGTGTTCGGAGTACATCGGCGCGAAGCCGGCGGCCAGCAGCCAGCCGTTGCGCTCGCGCAGCGGGGCGTCCAGGCAGGCGCCCAGCCGCAGCACCATCTCGCGGCTGGGCGCGGCCCGGCCGGTTTCGAGGAAACACAGGTGGCGGGGCGACACGTCGGCCTCCAGGGCCAGCGCCAGCTGCGAGAGGCGACGCTGCTGGCGCCGGCGGCGCAGCTGCTCGCCGAACGCGAGGGGCGCCGGAGGCCGCGGCGCGGCGGTCGATGAGGGCTCGGTGCTCATGGCCGCATCGTAGACGCGCGCGCGGGCATCGCCACTTACCTCCCAGGTAGTCGACGCCGTTCCACCGCCGCCGGACCATGCACTTCCTTTCCACACGTCAGGAGCCGCCATGATCCGTTCCCGATTCACCGCCACGCTGTGGGCCTGCGGGCTCGCGTTCCTCGCCGGCTGCGCGTCGTCGCCGTCGTCGCGCGAAGCGGCGCTCGACCACCCCGCGGTCGCCCGCTATGTCGCGGGCTGGCAGGCGCATGACGGCGCCGGGGTCGCGAGCGCCTTCGCCGAAGGCGGCCGCTACCGCGACCCGAGCCTGCCGGACGCCATCGACCGCGCGGCCGTCGCCGCGCACGTGGCCACGCTGCGCGATGCCCGGTTCGAGTTGCGCGACACACGACGGATCGACGCCGACCACGTGGAACTGCGGTGGCTGGCCGTCTGGCCGCAGCGGCGGGCCACGTTCGAGTACGTCGACGCGGTCACGCTGCAGGGCGACGCGATCGCCCGCGTCGACAGCACCGGCGCACCACCGCCCGAGGCCGCCGGGCTGGTGGCGGCGTACGAGGTGCTGCACGACACCCCGACGCCGGAGCGGCAGGCGACGCTGTTCTCGAAGGACGTGGAGGTGTACGGCAGCACGCTGCCGCCGTCGGGCCTCCGCTACGACGCCTACCCCGGCTTCCTGGACAAGCTCCGCGGCACGGCGTTCCGCAAGCGGCCCGACGTTCCCATCGCGATGACGAAGGACGGCCGCATCGTCTTCCACTGGACGCTGACGGCCGGCGGCAAGCCGCTGGCGGCGGGTGTCGACTACCTCACCGTCGAGCAGGGGCGCATCCGCAAGATTGTCGGCGTGTATTGAGCGGACAGGACAGCCGGTTGATGAAAGCGGTGAGGCGCCGGCCCGGGAACACTGGCGCCCTCACCATCCATCACGGGAGACTTGCCATGACACGCATCAGCCGACGCGGCGCCCTGGGCGCCACCGTGGCGCTCTGCCAGATCCCCGCGCGGTCCGAAGCCCGGGTCGCGGTCGACCCCGCCGTGGAGGCGCGGACCCGCCAGGCCATCGACACCTACGCCCGCGCGTGGGAGCAGGGCGACATCCCCGCGCTGCTCGCCAGCTACCACGCCGACCTCACGCTGAACTGGTTCGGCCGCAACGCCCTCGCGGGCCGCCACGTGGGCAAGGCCGCGTCGATCCAGGCGCTGGGCGCCATGCGCCAGCGCACCGACCGCCAGCTGAAGGCCATCCAGTCGACGATGGTGGCGGGCGACCAGGCCGTGATGGTGACGCGCGAGACGCTGGCCGCGAAGGGGCAGGTGGTCGAGGTGGAGCGGCTGTACCTCTACACGGTGGCGAACGGCCAGTTGCGGGAATGCTGGGTCTACGACCAGGACCAGCGGCAACTCGATGACATCATCGGCCCATGACCGCCCGACCCACGCTGCTCGCGCTCGGCGCCCGTTCCCTCTACGTCGGCCCGGCGTTCGGGCTGACCCCGCACGCCAACGCCGTGTCGTTGCTCGCGTGCGGCCTGGAGGGCCCGTTCCACGTCGCCGCCGGCGACGAGATCGGCCGCGCCGACCAGGGGAAGGGCCGGCTGTGCCGGTCGGCCTTCATCCCGGCCGACACGTTGCTGCAGCTGCACTGCGGCACGACTACCATGGCCTTCCTCTACGTCGACGCGCAGAGCCTCGACGACCGCCTGCTGCGCCGGCGGCTCCACATGGCCGAGGGCGACCGCATCGGCTTCGACGTGCCGCGGGAGGCGGAGGTGATCTTCTTCCTGCGGCGCGTGGCCGACGCGGGCCCCGGGCGGCGGCTCGCGTGGGCCGCGCTGCTCGACCTGCTCGAGATCCACCACGAGAGGCACGGCGACGAACGCATCCGCCGCGGCATCCAGCGCCTCGTCGCCGACCCGGCGGCCGACCACTCGCTCGCGGCGCTGGCCGCCGACGCCCACCTCTCTGAATCGCGGTACCTGCACCTGTTCAAGCTGGCCACCGGCGTGCCGCTGCGCCGCTACCGGCAATGGATCCGCATGGGCGCGGCGGTGCGCGCGATGGCGCGCGGCCAGTCCCTCACCGAGGCGGCGCTGGACGCGGGTTTCTCCAGCTCGTCGCACTTCAGCGCCGCGTTCCGCGAGATGTTCGGTTTGGCGCCGTCGGCGCTGGCGGGGCTGGGCCTCCAGTACGGCAAGGGTTGAACCGGCGTCCGGCCGACTCCCAGGTGACAGTCGCCGCGGGGTGGCTTGCGTAGAGTGGGCGCTCCTCCAGGAGCACCCATGGCCCCCACCTTCTCGCACCTCCAGGTCAATGGCATCCGCATGCGCGTGGCCGAGCAGGGCCACGGCCCGCTCGTGCTCTTCTGCCACGGCTGGCCCGAGTCCTGGTATTCGTGGCGCCACCAGATGGCGGCCGTGGCCGCGGCAGGCTTCCGCGCCGTGGCGCCCGACATGCGCGGCTACGGCGAGACCGACGCGCCCGACGACGTCGCGCAGTACACCTTGTTCCATCTGGTGGGCGACATGGTGGAACTGGTGAAGGCGCTCGGCGAGTCGCGGGCGGTGATCGTCGGACACGACTGGGGCGCGCCGGTGGCATGGCACGCGGCGCTGCTGCGGCCCGACCTGTTCCCCGCGGTGGTGGGCATGAGCGTGCCGTACGCCCCGCCGGGGCCGGTGGACCTGTTCACGTCGCTCGCGAAGGCGGGCATCCGCGACTTCTACATCCAGTACTTCCAGGCGCCCGGCGTGGCCGAGGCCGAGCTGGAGCGCGACGTGCGCGACGCTCTTCGCCGCATCTACTTCAGCGCCTCCGGGGATGCGCCCGAGGGCGTGGGTTTCAGCATGCTGCAACCGGGCCACGGCCTGCTGCACCGGGCGCCGAACCCGGACGTGCTGCCCGCCTGGCTCGACGAGCAGGACCTCGACTACTACACGGCGGAGTACCAGCGCGCCGGCTTCCGCGGCGGCCTCAACTGGTACCGCAACATGCGGCGCAACTGGGAGCTGACCACGCCATGGCGGGACTCCCCCATCCGCCAGCCCTCGCTGTTCATCGCGGGCGAACGCGACGGCGTGCTGCGCCCGCCGCCCGCGAAGAAGCAGCTCGCCGCGTTCGGGCAGACACTGCCGGGCCTGCGCGGGTTGCACCTGCTGCCCGGCGCGGGGCACTGGATCCAGCGCGAGCGGGCGGAGGAGGTCAGCGCGTTGCTGGTGGCGTTCCTGCGAACGTTGTGATGCGGCGCCCTGGCGGCGTTTGCGCGGGGCTTCAGGGTCGTTAACATCGCGCCACTTCTGGAGTGACCTCGATGCGACTCAAACTCGGCTTGTTGGGCATCGGCAAGATTGCCCGCGATCAACACATTCCGGCGCTCCAGGCGAGCCCCGACTTCGAACTGGTCGCGTGCGCCAGCCGCAACGCGCGCGTCGACGGCGTGGCCAACTTCACCGACCTCGAGGGCATGCTGGCGCAGGTGCCCGACCTCGAGGCCGTGTCCATCTGCACCCCGCCGCAGACCCACTTCGCCGCGGCGCTGGCCGCGCTGCGTGCGGGCAAGCACGTGATGCTCGAAAAGCCGCCCACCGCGACGACGCGGCAGATCGCGCTGCTGGCCGAAGAGGCGGAGCGGCAGGGGCGCACCTTGTTCCAGTCCTGGCACTCCCGCTTCGCCGCCAGTGTCGACGCGGCGCGTGACTGGGCCAGCAGTCGCACGCTCACCGGCGCGCGCATCGTGTGGAAGGAGGACGTCCACCACTGGCACCCGGGGCAGCAGTGGATCTGGGAGCCGGGGGGCTTCGGCGTGTTCGACCCGGGCATCAACGCGCTGTCGATCCTCACCGAGGTGCTCGCCCACGAGGTGTGTGTCGAGACCGCCAGGCTGTCGTTCCCCGAGAACCAGCAGGCGCCCATCGCGGCCGAGTTGCGCCTGCGCACCGAGGCCGGCGTCGCCATCGACGCCGACTTCGACTTCCGCCAGAAGGGAGAGCAGAGCTGGGACATCGAGCTGCACAGCCGCGATGGCAGCCTGAAGCTGTCGAACGGTGGCGCCACGATGACCGTCGACGGGCGCACCGCGACGGCCAACCCGGGCCTGGCGGGGGAGTACCCGCGCCTCTACGAACGGTTCGCCACGCTGTGCCACGCGAAGCGGTCCGAGGTGGACTGGCGCCCGTTCCAGCTGGTGGCGGATGCGTTCCTGATCGGCGAGCGGCGCTTCGTGGCGGCGCATCAGGTCTGACACGTCGCCAGTGGCCGGCGGCGAGGAAGCACGCCGCCAATGAAGAAGCCGTTGATCACCAAGAAGCTTTCTTGTGGATCAACGGCTTGTGTTGGTCGGGGTGAGAGGATTCGAACCTCCGGCCTCTACGTCCCGAACGCTAGTGCCTTGCCAGGATAACAAAGGTGCTCTAAGGTGGTGGATGAATATTTGGGCCATTCTTGGGCCATCGAAAGGTCGGGAGAGATATGGGGCAGATCACCAAGCGCGGGGAGTACCAGTGGCGGGCCAAGGTCAGACGCAAGGGCTTTCCGGAGCAGTCGCGCACTTTCACGTACAAGGAGGACGCTGAGAAGTGGGTGCGTATGGTCGAGAGCGAGCTGGAAACCACCGGTTTCATCGACCGGCGAGAGGCTGAGAAGAACAGCCTCGCCGAAGTCCTCAAGCGCTACCAGCGAGAGATCACGCCCTCGAAAAAGTCTGCGGCCATCGAGTCGGTGAAGATCGACGTGCTCCTTCGCGACACGGCGCTGGTTGGTCTGAAGATGACAGCCATCACCAGTGCGGAGGTCGCAAAATGGCGAGACCGCAGACTAAAGGAGGTGACTGGCGGAACGGTCAACCGCGAAATCGACGTGCTCTCGGCGGTGTTCAACCATGCCCGGCGTGAGTGGGACATCCACGTCGAAAACCCTATCCAGTCCATCAAGCGTCCTGAGAAAGCCCGGTCGCGCGATCGGCGGCTGTCGCCCGAGGAAGAAAGCTACTTGCTCGCGGCGTTGACGGGCGGTGATCGCCAACAGGACGGGACGTTCACCAAGGGGGCGCGCAACCCGTGGCTTCTGCCGCTTGTGCGCCTTGCGCTGGAAAGCGCCATGCGGAGGGGTGAACTGCTGTCCCTGCGCTGGGAAAACGTTGATCTCAAGCGACGCACGGCGCACCTGCCCGATACAAAGAATGGCGACGCGCGCACGGTGCCTTTGTCGACGAAGGCGGTCAGCATCCTGAAGGAGCTGCCTTCGCGCCCTAAGGCCGAACGCGGCAAACCGGCCGAGCCAGCCACAGGGCCGGTGTTTGCCACGACCGCTATGGCGCTGCGCAAGGGCTTCACGCGGGCCTTGGAGCGGGCGAGAGAGGAGTACGCCTCCGATTGCAAGAAGGCGCGCAAGAAGCCCCTGCCGGACTTCCTGGCAGACGTTCACTTCCACGACACCCGCCATGAGGCGGCATCCCGGTTGGCCGAGAAGCTATCCAACGTGCTGGAGCTGTCAGCCGTCACCGGACACCGCGACTTGCGGATGCTGAAGCGCTACTACCATCCCCGCGCCGAGGACTTGGCGAAAAAGCTGGGCTAACTCTGGACAAAGGGGTGTGACGCGTCGGGGTAGCGTCGCGCCCGCATCGGGGTAGCGTCGCTCATCATCGGGGTGGCGTCGCGCTTTCTCGGGGTAGCGTCGCACCTTCCACGCGGGAAGGCCTACTGCCACAACGACTTGCGGCGAGCGCTTTCCCTTCTACCTTCTTCTACCTTTCTTCTACCGGCGCGGGCTGTGGAAAAGTGGCTCGCCGCTCGACCAAGCGGCCTGCGGCGGGGCACCCCCTGCGGGGGTTCCCCCGATCAAGTCGGCTCCCCCTCCCCCGAATCGTGGCCCCTTCGGGGCAAGGCTTTTGAAGGGCGGGCAACCGCCCTGTGCTCTCGACCGCCTCGGTTCTGAACAGGGAAGGTATCAATCGAGCCGGCCGCCCACTCCCCCCCGCCCCTCGCCCTGCGAGGGGAGCGAGTCGCCCTCTGTCGTCAAGGGTGCAGGGGGACGGCCTTCGGCCTTGAAACCCCCTACACCCATGACGGGAGCGTGGGGTCGTTCCAAACGCGTCAAGGGTTCGCTTCGCCTGCATCCTCACCCGTTCGGTGCTCGCCCTACGGGCTGCGCTCCGCGTGCGGCTTCCGGCGCAGCCCTTGACCCGCTTTCCACTCAAACAGCCCCAGCCAAACGGCCATAGCGGGCCTACCGCGCGTTTTTTGAGGCACCCCGGAAGAGGGTCTGCAAGGTCCTGAAAACGCCTCTACGGGCATTTTTTTGAGGCTTACCGGATTTGTTGCCCTGTGGCTGCCGGACACGTGGTTCACGTACCAACCGCGAGCGACCAAGAAAGACGGCCCCACGCAGGGGCCGTTAAACATCGCGGGGCGATGCCCGCTCAGGGAGGTGAAGCGGGGGCCAAGGGAGGTATGGCCGGGCGCAATTATCAACGGTCAGCCCAGCAGGCAATCCGAACGGATGGCGGGTCAAGTGCGCACAGCGGCCCCGGCAGGCTGGCGCGGCCCGCAGCGAAGCGAGGACACGGGCCGGATGGGGCGAACCCTTGACGCGGCAGGAGTGGCCCAACGCTCCGGGCATGGCCGGGGGGATGTAGGCCGTAGGCCGTGAAGCAGCCCCCGGAGATGCCCAGCGGCGAGCGCCGGTTTGAACTTGCTGAAAGCAGTTCGCGCAGCGGCGGCATCGAGTACTGGGCACCTTGGTTTCACATACCGGCACTACCTCTTGGGTTGCATTACCGTAATTACGATAATTACAGTAAAGTGATTACAGTAAAGGAGCGAAGCATGGCTCGTCAGATCGTCACCCAGCAAACAGTCACCGAAGCCGCCGAAGCCCTGATTGTGGAAGGTGCAGAGCCTTCCATTGTTGCCGTCCAAGCCCGCATCGGCGGCGGCTCTTACAGCACCGTCAAGAAGTTTTTGGACGTGTGGAAGCAGGAGCGAGCGGAAGCCGCCACAGCGGCACCAGAGACACCGGCAGAGGTGCAGGCCAAGGCGCAGGAGTTCGCCCGCATCGTGTGGGCGCTGGCCTCGCGTGAAGCGCAGGCCGAAGCCCAGCAGACCAAGGACGAGGCACAGGCCGAGGTCGCCGCCGTGCGCGTTGAGCTGGGCGAGGCCAACAACGAAATCGCCCGGCTGGAAGGTATGGAAGCGGTGCAGGCCGAAACCATCGACCAGCAGGCGGCCAAGCTGCGCGAGATCGAGCTGGCACTGGCCGAGGCCCAGACGCAGGCCCGCAGGGTGCCCGAGCTGGAAAAGTCACTTGCCGACCTTCGCGCCGAGCTGGACGCATCGCGCAAGGACGCGACCGACAAGGCCGTGGAGGCGGGCAGACTGGCCGGTGAAGCCGAGGCGCTACGCGCTCAGGTGCGCGAGCTGATGGACGCGATCAAGCCGCAGGCCAAGAAGTGATGATCCCCGAACACGCGGCCGTTAAGCTGGCCGACCTTCGCCAGCCGGCCGAAACGCTGGACTACTTGGCCCGCGAGGGGCAGGTGGGGGAGGGGGAGGCTTGCGTGCTGACCCAGATGGCGAAGGCGATCCGGGCAGACGTGGAAGCGTTGGAGGTGGAGGTTTGGCGGGCCGAGTCGCCCACTCAGGCGGAAGGCTCACGCCTACACTGATGTTTTCTGTAAAACATCAAATGATGATGAGTAAATGCGCTCAGGCTTTGGGCTTGAGTTCAAGGCTGATGCCGTGGTGCAGCGCCTTGATGGTTGCCGCGTCATCGGCGCATTTGGGCTCCGCCGGGATGCTCACGTTCACGGTGTGACCCTTGAGGCTTGCTCGGATCAGGCACAGGCCGCCCGGCGTGAAGCTCGCGCCGGTTCGTTCCACATCCGACTTCAAGACAAGCTGATGGACGGGACTGCCCATGTGCGCGTCGATGCGAGCGAGCATGTCCCGGTTCATCGGGTGCGACGGCCAACTGGCGAGGTAGTCCCTGACCTCGGCCAGCATGGCGAGCGTTTCGGCGTGTCGTTCGTCGGTGGAGAAGTCCACAGCGGTTTCGATAATTTCAGAGCGGCCAGTAATGCCGCAGAGAGAAGGGCCGGAGGGCGCGAAGCCCCCCGGCAATGTCTGACCCGATGCCATAGGCCAGCCCACCGAGGACACCGGCACCGAAGCCGACCGGCACGCCGTAGAGCAGGGCCGCCGCCACGAAATACTGCCAAGTGTCGTCAATGGATGGCATCGTTTCATCCTTTCTGTGTTTAAGTAAAACTGCAAATAATGAAATGCGTTTTGCATTAAAAGCGGCTTGCAGTGTTGTGCATCTACTTTGTGCGGATGTTTTCACCCACGGTGCCGGGGGTCTGATTGCAGGTTTGCACGGATGGGTCGCACTCGCCGCCTTGCATGATCTTGCCTCCGGTGGCGTTCCAGAGCTTGCCGAGTTGGGCCTGCAGGGCTGCAGCTTGTGCGTTCACCTTGTCCATGCCGTTGCTGGGCCTGGCTTGGGTGGCGGGCATGACTTGGCACGCGCTGCCGGAGCAGACGGTGCGAACTTCCAGTGACTGCGAGCTGCGGCTGCTGTCGTTGCCAATCTGCACCGAGGCATAGACCTTGAGGCCCGGACGGGGCAGGCCCGCGAATTGGTCAGCCCGGATCGTCGCCTTGCAGATCGCTTGGCCTGCGCCGAGGCGGTCTTGCTCCCATTTCGTATCGGCAACGATGCTGCTTTGCTGCACGCCCGAGTCCAACGTGGTCAGGCGGAATCGGGCCGTGGCCGGGCAGTTGTCGCCAGCCTTGCGGGGCAGGACGCCGATCAGGTCGCCCAAGAACGGGATCAGGGTCAGGCGCTCGACCATGGCCGGGAGCTGGGGCGATTGGGCCGGAGCCGACTGGTCAGCCACAGGCAGCGGCATTTGAGCGCAGGCGGAAGTGGTCAGGGCTGCGGCTACAGCGGCGATGAGAGCTTTTTTCATGGTGTTAATCCTCAAAAGCTGAAATACAGAAAAGTGGCTTTACTCAATTGATGTAAAGCGCATCAGCGTTCGATGAGCGGAATCGGGTAGTCCACTGCCGAGCAGGCTTGGCCCTTGGGGCAGGACACCCAGAACTTCTTTTCAGACTGCTTGCTGAACTTCGGGAAGCTCACAGTCATGCGCCACTGACCGACCGGCAGGACAACCCGGTTCGGGGCCGCGAACTGGTCGGGCCCCACCACGAACAGCGAAGCGGAGTAGCTGGTGGAGTCAGCCGTGGGCTTCATGGGCACCGTGGCTGTCAGACGGGCCGAGGCGGGGCCTTCGAACGCCACATAGGCCGGTTCCTCCGGCGTGTCGGCGCAGGGCGTGCGAGCGGGCATGCAGGCAAGCCGGAAGCTGAGGGTGTGCGTCGATGCACTGAACCCCATGTCCCACTTCGGCATGTACTCATTGGCCGATTCCATGTCGGTGCCATCGGTGCTCGTCTGGGTCTGTGGTGCAGGTGCCGGGGCGACGGTGGCGGGTGCCGGCGCAGCGAACTTGGGCACGACGATGGAGCGAGCAGGGCCGGTGCCGATCTGATCCGACACTTCCTGCTGCCGCTTCGACCAGCCGGAGTGCTTCGCTTGCCAACTGGCCTCGGGCTTGTCGAGGAAGAGTCCAATCAACACACCGAGCAGCAGCCCAGCGATGGCCCCATCTCGCAGGAACACCAACAACGACCGACCCAGAGCGCCAGTGAGGGATTCGTCCGCCCATACCCATTCGGTTTCGCGGCGAGCTGCCGCGCTTTTGATCCATGCCATGAGGACCTCCTTTAAGCGACGGCTGGTTGCTGTGCGGCGGGCTGTGCTTTGACGTACAGCGGCTGCATCTGAATGACCTCATCCACAGCGCGATCCCCGATGTTTCCGAGGAACAGGGCGTAGTCGGTATTGAGGCTGCGGAAGTCGTTCGAGTCGAAGAGCTGCTGACGCTGCATCGAGGTCGATTCGCTGTAGCTGGTGCCTTGGCTGGTGGATTGGGGGCCAGTCGGTGCCCCAAGGCCAAGCGTCATGGCTCCCGCGAATGCTTCGCCTCCGGTTTGTGGCCTCCAGTCACTGCCGCTCATGCTGTGCGATGACCCTTCGCTTGTGCTCGTGATGAACACATCGACTTGACCGAGCAGGCGTTGCACCATGCTCATCGTGGCGTCGTCCTCGGTGCGGAACACCAAGCGCTGGCGGAAGTTTTGGAGGATCGCGTCGGCGGCTTGCTTGCTGCCCACTGCTTGATAGAGCGAGGCCACACCTTGCATGGACACGACGCCGAAGCAACCAGACGACCGGCTCTTGTCCCAAAAGTCCGTGTCCGTGATCGAATCAACTACGGATTGGTACTCGTCGCAGACGAACGCCACGGGCACATCCTGATTCCAGTCGGTGCGGGTGCGGCGCTCGCGCATCAAGGACATGAAGCGCAACTTGATGAGCATGTAGGCGTACCGCGCCCCTTCCTTGCCGAACAAGGTCATCGGAAGGCTGACGAAGTAGATTGCGCCGCTCAGGAGGGCCGTCAGATCGGCTTCGCCTTCGGACTCACCGCCGCTGAAAGCGTCGATCAGGTCGGGGTGCGAGAACGGCGACAAGACCTGCGCCACCGTGGCGTTGACGTTGGAAAGCATCTTGTCGTCAAACGTCCCGTGGACGTTGGCGAAATAGTTGCCGACCGACTCAGCGAGGCGGAACTGGCGCTTGTCGTACTGTTCACCCCGCGAGAGCATTTCAGCGATACCGGCTTCGCGCTTCGGTGCGGAGAACACCAAGTCATAGACAGCGGCCAGCGAGTAGTCGCCATCGGTGAGCACGAGCAGGGTCAGCGCATTGCGGCAAAGCTCCACGGCCTGGTCGACAAAAAACGCGCCGCTGCCCCCAGCCGAACCCGACGCGATGAAGCAGGACTTCAAGTAGCTTGCGGCCAGTTCCGGCGAGGTGCCGCGAATCAGATTCAGCGTGAGGCCACCATGCCCGACCGTCACATAAGAGCGACCGGTCAGGTTGGCGATGTAGCCAACTTCGCGGCTGAAATCGGCCTTGATGTCGAGGATCAGCGCCCCCGCCTGTTGTTCGAAAACCTGCTGGAGAAGCGGATTGATTGCTCGCGTGGTCTTGCCCGAGCCGATGCCGCCAAAAATGATCGTGTTCTTGCAGGCATCTTCCTTGGCTGCATAGAGCGCTTCGCCCTGCGGCAGGCCGGCGACGTGAGAGCGCGAAAGCAGCTCGCCCGTCGACGTGCCGAAGTACAGACCCGTGAAGGTCTTTTCCCGCGGTTCCTGCGGTGCGGCTTCTGCGACTGGTTGAGGCTTCACTGCGGCCACGGCTGCGGCGATTTCCGCTTCGCGTTTGTCGCGCTTCACCCGGTCATGCCGGACGCGCCAGTGCAGGTACACCCAGCCGCCGAAGATGCCCAGCGGAGCGGCGCACCAAAAGGCGAACCAGAAGCGCCCGAAGATGGCTCCCGGAGCGGGTTCCCAGAAGGGCGACACGCCGAGGTAAACGCCGATGAAGGCACCCAGCCAAAACGCCCCGATCAACTTGGCCAGAAGGCCCCCAAAGGCCACTGACCCGGTGGCCGAATCTGCGGCCTTGTCTTTCAAGTCATACCAGCTCATTGCAGCCCCTCAGTTTTGAGCCTGCGCAGCCGCTGACTTGTCGTTCGTCCGGGCTTGCGTGGCTAACAGGTGATCGCCCCGAGCCTTGGCATGCGACATGAGGGCTTCCCGCTGGTCGCTGTTGAGCTTTTCAGCCACATCCAGCAGAGCACCAAGAAGCAGGCCCTTGTCGAGTTCAGCGAGCCCCGCGAGGACAACAAGGCCGCCGTGTTGAATCTTTCGGCGCGTGTCCTCCTGTCGTTGCTGGGCCTTGAGTGCTGCTCGTTCTCGCGCTGCCAGTTGGGAGGCCTTCGCTTTGAGCTGCTTTAGCCGTTCCTCCTGTTCGCGGATTTGTTCGTCTATTGGTTTCCTTGCCATGCCGTCCTTCTCCTTTCGCGGGTCGCCGTTTATCACGTCAATAGCTTAGCTCGCATCACGGCACAAACGCAATGACAATTTTAGCGGTGACCGGAGCGGGGCGGCAATGCGAAGGCGACAGCGAAGCGGGTGCTGTGGGTGGTTGCCGCTGAAAGGTTTCAGCGTGCAATCTAGGGTGTTAGTTGTGGTGTTGGTGTCTTCTGGCGAGGTGCTTTGCCGTCGTCTTGTGAGGAGGGTGCCGACAGCTTGAGCAGGTTGTGTGGCGCCAGAAAGTCGATGTTTTGTTTTCAATAAATGCGCGTTCTTGTTACCATTTCGGTGTGCGGAGCGCTGACGTGGTGGAGGCGCGGGGGTATCCCGAGGCGAAGACGAAGGGCGCACTTACGACATTTGCTTCGCAAATGTCTTCAGCGCTCGCCTGCCGCTGGCCTCTGCCGAGGGCTGCCTGCAGCAGGCTCAAGGCGCGTGCCGTGTTCTCAGTTGTCGGGTTGTTTTCAATGGGGGTTTGTCGGTGGCGATCTATCACTTCACCACGCAGTCGATCAGCGGAGGCCGTAGCGCAGTTGCGGCGTCTGCTTATCGCGCTGGTGATCGTTTGGAGGATCGCAACACGGGCGACGTGCACGACTACAGGCGGCGCGGTGGCATCGAGCGCGAGAACTGCGAGGTGTTGCTGCCCGAAGGTTCGCCCGGCTGGGCAAAGGGGCGTGAGGGCCTTTGGAACGGTGCGCAGGATGGCGAGCGCAACAAGGACGGAACCATGCGCAAGAACGCCCGCGTGGCCCGTGAGTGGGAGGTGTCACTGCCTCATGAGCTGACCCGTGAGCAGCGCAAAGAGTTGGGCCGCGAGTTCGCGCAGGAAGTCGTCAACCGCTACGGCGTGGCCGTGCAATTGGACTTCCACTCACCCGGCACGAAAGGCGATAACCGGAACTGGCACATCCACGTTCAGGCCACGTCACGCGAGCTAGGCCCGGAAGGCTTCGGTCAGAAGGCCAAATATGACCGCGCAGACCGCGACCTGAAAGCGCAAGGACTGCCCACCGGCAAGACCCAGCTAAACGACCTTCGTAAGACATGGGGCGACATGGCAAACCGCGCTTTAGACCGAGCAGGCCATGACGTGCGAATCGACCATCGCAGCCTTGCCGATCAGCGCGAATCGGCCCGTGTGCGTGGCGACCAAGACAAAGCACGCGACCTCGACCGGGAGCCGACCCGGCACATGGGGCCAGCGGCCACGGCGCTGGAGCGCGGCAAGCCGCTTTATCGCAACGGCGAAGAGCTGCCAGACCGCTGGAAGCGAGAGCCACAGGAAACCGAACTCGGGGACACAAACCGGCGCATCGAGCTTGCCGCCGAGCTGGGCAAGATTCAGCGCGAGAACGCCAGCGTGGGCCGATCGATCATCGACACCGAATCGTCCATCGGCGAAGCCTTGAAAGAGCGCAATAGCGACTTCCGCGACTTCCTCAAGGGCCAGCGCGACAACGCCGGTTCACGGGGCACCGAGAAACCGCCGGCACGGGCGGACTGGTCACGCATGCGAGAGCTGGCCGGATCGCGTGGCACCGAGCGCAGGAACGAGCGCGAAGCAACCCCGGAAAGCATCGAAGCGGCCATCCGTGGCTATTCGACCCAGACGGGCCAGCAAGCGCACCGGAACAGCCTGCAAGAGCGCTTCGGCCACGTGACCAAGGGGCAGGCACCGGCCGAGCTGGAAAAGCGCCGTGAAGGCCCGCAGCGTGAGCGCGAGGCCCCCCAGACCGTCACCGGCCCGAGTGCAGCAGCGACACCGCGCCCAACCCTTGCAGATCGCTTCGGGCACTTGGTCAAAGACCAGCCGAAGCGCGAAGCAGAAACCCGCCTCATCCTGCCCGAGCGGATGGGCGGATCACTCACCCCGCCAAAGGAGAAAACGATGGACAGAGAAGCGAACGGCCAGCAGGCCAACCGGGACGAAGGCACAGTCCTGCGTCGCATGGAGCAGCAGCCCCAAGAGACAGCCAAGCAGCAGGAGCAGTCCCGCGAAACACAGCAGCAGGAGCAGCAGAACCGCCTCCAACAGATTGCTGCGCAGATGGAAGCCCAGCGCATGGAGCGGGAGCGCCAGAAGCAGCAGGAGCGCGAGCACAGCGGCCCGGACTTGAGCCTGTGACATGGTACCAATGGACGGTGAGGTGTCGGCAACCGTTGATGCTTTGTCGGCCACTTATGAAAGGATGATTCCAATGGCAGACAAGACCGACTTTCAAGCCTTCGGCGTAGCCTTGGCGGCGTGGGTCGCGGAGCGAACGGAAGAGCCGGTATCGGCCAGCGCCTGCGCTGAAACGCTCGCCGCTGGCGAAGCCATCATCACCGCCGCCCGCGTGCCGGTGCTGATCCCCGACATGTGGCCCGTGTCGCGGCTGGAAATGCTCTATGTGCCGCCCGAGGGCACAGAGGCAGGTCCAGCCATCACGGCCATCTTTTCCGGCGAAGTCAGCCGGGCCGTGTTGCGCTCGATTGGCCGGGCAGTGCGGGCCGAGTTCGACAACACCGGAGCCGACATGCTGCGTCTTGAGCTGGACAACGGCGCGGCCCTCTTCCTGCACTCGCCGGAGGTGCGCGACACCGTGACCGAGGCGGCAGGCGTCACCCTGCTTTCGGAATGAGGGAGGCGCACATGGCCCGCTACTGGAAGTTCAACGTGGACGCCTGCACCTTCGAGCAGTGCGACCGACAAACCGCCCTGGAGGCTGACGTGCCCGTGATCCTGAGCGATGGCGACGTGCGCTTGCAGATCGAGGGCAAGGCCCGGCACTGGCCCATCGGTGAGCCGCTGACCGTGGCTGGGGTTCAATTCGACCGGGAGGACTACGAATGACGAACGACGACCAAGACCGCTTCGGGATGCCTGCAAGTGCCTTTGCGGCGGCCCAGGCAAGCCACGGGAACGACCGCACGGTGCGGGTTGGGATGTACGTCCCGAGTCGTGGCGAAGTCGCCTCTATGGCCCCGGCAACCTTGCGCCCGATCCTGATGGACTGGCTGCACGAAAGCCCGTCAGAGCTGATTCCCAGCACGGCACAAATCAGCCAGGTCAAAGCTATCTTGGAAACTCGCCCGGATGCCGCCGAGCTGGCCGGGTTGATCGAAGAGTGCCGGGCCTACATTGAGGATGTGGCGTGATTCTGGTCATCGACCTTGAAGCAACCTGTGCGGACGATGGGAGCATCACGCCCGAGCAGATGGAGGTGATCGAGCTGGGGGCAGTCTGGGCCACGCCTGCCGGTCAAGTCATCGACGCCTTGCGGCGCTTCGTCAGGCCGATCGAGCGCCCGACCCTCACGCCCTTTTGCGTGGGCTTGACCCACATCGAGCAGGCCAGCATCGACACCGCGCCGAGCTGGCCCACGGTTGCCGCAGAGCTGGCCGAGTTCGCCCGCCTGCACGGCGGTCAATGCTGGGCGAGCTGGGGCGCGTACGACGCACGCCAGATCGAGCGCGAGAGCGCCCGGCATGGCCTCGCTGACCCACTGGCAGGGCTTCCCCACGTCAACCTCAAGGCGACCTTCGCCAAGGCCCGCAAGATCAAGCAGACCGGCATGGTCACGGCCCTGCAGATCGCCGGGCTTAGGCTGGAAGGTGACCACCACCGCGCCCTCTCGGACGCCCTCAACATCGCAAAGCTGCTTCCGGCTTGCCCGCTTCGTCTGTCGTGACGCCACTATGGCGTCACTAGGCGCGGCGGTCCCGCGCCATAGGGTCTTGTGAGCGTTTCAGCGTGACCAGGATCCACACTCATCGAACTGCGGTGCCGAGGCGCTGAGACGAGATTGTCCAACCTGGGACCAGCGTCGCTACTCGGGCGGCTCTTCGCAGCCCCTAAAGTACAGGCGCTTTTGTGAGCGTTTCAGCGTAGCGCCTGGGCGAGTGCACCCCTGCAAGTTCACCACATTGCACCACACTGGTGTAAAATGGTGCAACTGAACTGAGGCAGGCATGGCACGCATGGCACTCTCCACAAAACAGCATCCTCCGGCGAAGGAAGGGACGCGTGCGTCGGTCACGTTTCCTGCCGATCTCTACGCCGAGCTCGAGCGGATAGCGGAAGAGAAGAAGGTTTCTGTCGCATGGGTAGTTCGCGATGCGGTCGAGAAATATGTTGAGGCGCAGTACCCCCTCTTTCGTAGCGCGCAGTAAAAGCCCATGCCGAGCAAAACAAGAGGAAGCGGTGACATCGTGAAAACCAATACCCGTGCTATCAAGCAAAAGATCGCTCGCCTGAAGGCTGGTGGAAATCCGCGTGTGCTTGACCTTTTTGCCGGCTGCGGCGGCATTTCGCTCGGGTTTTCTGCCGCCGGATTCGCAATCGCGGGTGCTGTTGAATTCGACTCGGACGCGGCGGCCTCCCATGGGCGCAACTTTCACGGCGGACACGCAGCGCATTCCCAGGCACGCGACATCACACAGACCAGCCCGGATCAGCTAGCGAAGGACCTTGATGTCGGTTCGACCGCTGAGGCGTTCGACGTGCTCGTCGGGGGGCCGCCCTGCCAAGCGTTCGCCCGGGTCGGGCGGCCCAAGCTGCGGGAGGTGGACAACCACGCGGAGGCCTTCAAGCATGACCCGCGCGCCCAGCTCTATATCGACTATCTGCGTTACGTGGAAGCCTTTGCGCCGCTCGCCGTCGTGGTCGAAAACGTCCCCGACGTGCTGAACCATGGCGGGCAGAACATCGCCGAAGAAATCGCTGAAGTCCTGGAGAGCAAGGGGTATGTCTGCCGCTACACGCTGTTGAACGCTGCTTTCTATGGCGTGCCGCAGATGCGCGAGCGGATGATCCTCATTGCCTACCGGCGCGAGATCGCCGACGTCGTGACATTCCCTGAGCCGACGCACTTCATCGACCTGCCGCCGGGATATGAAGGCACCCGCTCGGTCGCACTCAAGTTCCTAGACAACGAGTTAGCCGACGACGCACACCACTACATCCACGCGCCTAAGGCGGCACGCTCTCTGCCACCCGCCATTACCGCGGAAGATGCGCTCGGCGATCTGCCGGCCATCGACGCGCGCCAGCTGCTGAAAAGCGGCGAACTACGTCGCGGCGCCCGCCGCTTTGATGTACCCATGCCGTATGGCAAGCAGCCTCATACGCCCTACGCTCGGCTGATGCGGACATGGCCGGGCTTCAAGGCGCCGGAGGCGCTGACCGATCACGTCATCCGCTATCTGCCGCGCGACTACCCTCTGTTCGCTCGCATGAATCCCGGCGATCAATATCCCCAGGCGTATGAACACGCCATGGCGATGTTCGAGCAGCACCTTGCCGACTTGGCGAAGCAAGGCGTCAAGGTCAAACCAGGCTCGCAGAAGTACGAGGACATCAAGGCTTCGATAGTGCCGCCCTACGATGTGGGCAAGTTCCCGAACAAATGGCGCAAGATGTGGCGCGACCAGCCAGCGCGCACACTGATGGCGCACCTGGGCAAGGACAGCTACAGCCACATTCACTACGACAGCAAGCAGGCCCGCACGATCTCTGTGCGCGAGGCCGCTCGTCTTCACTCGTTCCCCGATGGCTTCGCCTTCTGCGGCACGATGAACCCGGCCTTCCGGCAGATCGGCAATGCCGTCCCGCCGCTGCTGGCGAAGGCCGTCGCGACCCAGATCATGAAGACACTCAAACAATCGGACAGGGAGACGTCGGATGAACCTCGTCGAGCGGCAGCAGCGGTTTCTTGACGCTGCGCAGAAGCATTTCAAGACCTCGAAGGCAGTCCGCCCGCGCGAGCTGTTCGGCGTCTCCAATAGCGCCAAGATCGTCGAAGGCGGCATCCAGCTCGGCGTCGTCAATCTCGACAACGTCAAGGACGACACCGAGGCGCTGATCTTCGGCTGCGTCATGCGCTTCCCGCCTGAGGACGAGGTTTACTTCGCGGTCCTGGTGCGCAAGGACAAGGCCAGCTTCCTGGCACGCCTCGCCGAGATGAAGAAGCTGGGAGCTGCCGCGAAGGCAGCCGGGGCCGAACCTGCAGACCTGCTTTCCGAAGGCTCCGACGAGGAAGCACCCGAGGCCCCGGGCGCAACCATCAAGTACAGCGCGCGCAACAACCTCGTTCCGATCTACCTCGCGCGCGACGGCCGGCTCTGGCTGCGCAACGCCAAGTTCTGGGACAGCCTTGCCTTCGACATGACGCCCTTTGGCCCGGCGACTGAGCCGGACGAGATCGTCGTCGCGCTCTACCCCCCGACCGCATCGGCGCGGCGCAGTCTGCTGGCGCGCGAATTCATCGGCTGGCTGGGCAGCCTGGTCGGCGCGCAGAAGATTCACGAGCTGCCAGTCTGGAACGACACTGCCACGCTGAGCGCGGCTATGCGCCGTATGCCGGCGAGCATTCCCGTTACCGACATCGAAGCTGCCGTGAAGGCGCTCGGTGGCCACTACCCCAACGGCGAAGTGCGGCGCTTCCATGCGGCGCTCAATTTTCTGCCGCACAAGCACTTCGTGATCCTGTCCGGCCTCTCGGGCACGGGCAAGACGCAGCTTGCGCTCAAGTACGCCAGGGCCGTGCATGGGGTGACCTCGAACACCGATGACGATCCGCTGATCTTCGAGTGTCCCGTCCGGCCGGAGTGGACTGACCCGACCGGCTTGACCGGCTACTTCGACGTGCTCACGAACCGCTACGTCGTGCCGACCTTCCTCGAAGCGGTGCTGGTCGCTACCGCGCACCGCGAGTCGCCGGTCTTCGTCATCCTCGATGAAATGAACCTGGCGCGGGTCGAGTATTACCTTTCCGACGTGCTTTCCTGCATGGAGACCCAGGGCCGGCTGCAGCTGCACTCGAACAGCGTGCCGCTCGAAGGCACGACAGGCGCCAGTATCCGCGCCGAGTTGCCGCTGCCTGCCAACCTGTTCATCGTCGGCACCATCAACGTCGATGAAACGACGAACCCGGTCAGCGACAAGGTGCTCGACCGCGCATCGGTGATCGACATGTCGGCGGTCGATGTGTCAGGTTTCCTCGTTTCGCTCGAAGGCCGCCATCCCGAGCTGAAGGACGCGCGCACCGCGTCCGAGGCGAAGCTGACCGAAATTCACGGGCTGATGCAGCAGTACGGGCTCGGCTTCGGCTACCGGCTGATCGAAGAGTTCGTGCGCTACCACTACTTTGATGCAGTCAGCCTCAAGAGCCCGGCTGCCGATGTCACCGACCAGCTGCTGGTGCAGAAGGTACTGATGAAGCTGCGTGGCGCCGAACGGCAGCGTACGCTGCTGACCAGCCTCGATAAGGCCTGTGAGGGTTTGCCGCGTGCGAAGGCCTTCGTGCAGAAGCTGCTGGCCGACCTCGACGATTTCGGCTCCTTCCAGGCGATGCGCTGAACCGTGACGGCGCTCTACATCCAGGCTGAAAGCGGCGGACCGGCATGGCAGGTCTGGCCGATGCCGGATGCGGTGCCTCCCGGAGCGGTGCGGGAAGCGGTGTCCTACCTCTTTGAACTGCGCGACAGTGACAATGCGCTGTCGGCCGACCTGCTGATCGACGATGCGCCCGTCGAGGCGCTTCGGTCGCGCGAACCGCGCAAGGCCCGCTGGCGCTGGCAGCCTGGTTTTCATGCGGGCATGGTCGAAGCCGTGCTGCATGTGCCGGGCATCGGAACCCGGCGCTTCGAGGTCACGACCGATCCCGACCTGCGCAAGCTGACGCGCGACGACTTCGACGCCATGGTGCGCGAAGTCCTCGAAGATACTTTCGCGCTCTTCTCGTTGAGCGCCTTCCGCAAGGGCATCGCGCGCCAGCCCGGCAATCGCCCGCCGCCGCTGGCCCGCCTCGAATTCCTGCGATCGCGGGTCGATGCAATCGTGGCGACGGTCGAAGCCATCGCCCGTGCGCCGCGGCACTTTCTGCGTGCCGAAGACATCACGGTCCCGGCACACCGTGCCACACGCGCGACCGGGCCCGAGATCATCAAGTCGTTCCGGTCCGGCGTAATCCGGACCGAGACCATCACGCCATCGCGGCTGCCAGCGGCACTCAAAGGGCGTCTGCCGGCGCAAATCACGCTGCGGCAGCGCCGGAACAGCGTGGATATCCCCGAACATCGGCAGATCAAAGCCTGCCTGCGGTCCTGGTCTGCGTGGCTCGGCGGCGTCGCCGAGCTGCTGGCCAAGGCTGGCACCACCAATGATGCCGAGATCGTGAACGCGGCAGGCAGCTGGGCCATGCGCGCGCGGCGCATCGCGCGACGCCTGAACGATTGCGCATCGACCGGCTTCATGACCGAGGTCGGTGATGGGCCGGCACTGCTGCGCATGTCCTCGCTTTTCCGCAACGACCCGGTCTATCAGCGCTTCTACCGGCTCTGGCTGGACATGAATCTCGGGCTCGCCGCCCTGTTCGGCGACTTCCTGCAGATGCCACTTGCGCGCACCTATGAGCTGTACGAGCTGTGGTGCTTTCTGCGCCTGCTGCGCGCGGCCGTCGAGGAATATGGCGCCACAGGTGTTGACCTGAGTAGCCTGTTCCTCAGCGAAGCAGGTGGCGGCGTGACGATTGCAGCCTCTGCAATCACGGTGCCGATTGGCGGCGACCGCGTGCTGTGCTTTCAGCGGCAGTACCGCGAGTACTGGGTCGAGGACAGCCGCGAAGGCAGCTTCAGCCGGACGATGGTGCCCGATGTCGTGCTGGCGGGCAGGGACCTAGGCGGGCCAGAGCGGCGCGTCATCGTCCTCGATGCCAAGTACCGGATCAATGACGGTCTCAATGACGCCCTGAATTCGATCCACACCTACCGCGACGCACTCGTGCAGGAGGTGACAAGCGGCCGGACCGAAGGGATCGTCACTGCCGCCTATCTGCTGACCCCGCATGTGCCGACGGGCCTGCAGGCGGATTTCAAAGCCACACCCGTGCCGGGCCGGCTCTTCCATCCGGCGTACCGCGAGAAATTCCGCTTCGGTGCTGTGACGCTTCGTCCCGGCATGTCGGGCGAAGAGCTGCGCAGCTGTCTGCGCACCATCGTTGCAGACGCTGGTGCGTGAATGGCCGACGTGCTGACACCCGAGCAGCGCAAGCTGAACATGAGCCGCATCCGGGGCAAGGACACAAAGCCCGAAATGCTGATCCGTCGCGGGCTGCATGCACGGGGGCTGCGCTACCGATTGCATGACCGGTCGCTGCCCGGCCGGCCCGATCTGGTGTTTCCGAAGCACCGCACGGTTGTTTTTGTTCACGGGTGCTTCTGGCACGCGCACGGCTGTGCGCTGTCGAAACTGCCCGCGACGCGGCAGGACTTTTGGCAGAACAAACTGGCAGCAAACGCGGCACGCGACCACAAAGCGGTGAATGCGCTGCAAGCCGACGGATGGCGCGTGCTGGTGATCTGGGAATGCGCGCTTCGTGGGCGTCAGCGCCTCAAGGAAAGTACCGTACTTGATTGCGTGGTCAACTTTATACAAGGTACTAGGTCGCAGCAGTTCGAAGTTTTTTCAGGGCAGCCCAGCCTATAAGTGCTGCCAATAATATTGCACGGAGGGAGGCTAATATGAAGACAGTGACTATCGACCTGGAAAGCTGCTACGGCATCAAGAAACTGCAGGCGAAGTTTGATTTTTCCAATTCCAACGCTTGCGCGATCTACGCACCAAACGGTTCGATGAAGTCGTCGCTAGCGCAGACATTTCAAGACGTTGTGGACGGAACCGCGTCCAAGGACCGCATCTTCCCAACTCGGGTGTGCAAACGCGAGATCAAGGACGAGGCCGGTGCTGAATTGTCCAACGAGAGCATTCTCGTTGTCCGCCCATATGACGAAGTTCTTGGGCACTCCGCTAAAACATCGACCCTGCTCGTCAATCCCGCGCTGCGTAAAGAGTATGAAGCCCTCCATGCCGAGATCGACGAGGCAAAAGACATTTTGCTAAAGGCGCTCAAAGAGCAGTCAGGCTCAAAGAAGGAATTGGAAAAGGAGTTGTCGTCCACTTTTACGGCGCATCCAGATCAGTTCTATGTCGCACTGAATCGCATCAAGGACGAAGTTGCAGCGCAGACCGATATTTCGCTGGCGACGGTTGCATACGATTTGATTTTCGACGACAAGGTGCTCGCCTTGCTTGCGACCGATGAAGCGAAAACCGCCATACAAGACTACATAAAAAAATACAACGAACTGCTTGCCGCTTCGACTTATTTCAAGAAAGGCACATTCAACTACTACAACGCGGCGACGATCGCAAGGCAGCTTGCTGATAACGGGTTTTTCAATGCAAAGCACTCCGTCAACCTGAACGCAGACGGCAGGCTCGAAATCACGAGCCAGGAGGAACTTGAAGAGTTGATAGCCAAAGAGAAGGATGCAATTTCGAACGACAAAGACCTGAAAAAGAAATTCTCGAAGCTCGACAAGCTCTTCCAGAAAAACGTCACAGTCCGCGATTTTGAGGCTTATCTGCTAAACCATGAAGAGCTGCTCGTGAGACTCGGCAACGTCCCGGCACTCAAGCAAGACATTTGGAAGTCTTATTTAAAAGCGCGATTTGAGCCGTATCAGGACCTTCTGATCAAATACCAAGCGGCGCAGACTCGGCGCAAAGAGATCGAGGAGCAGGCCGCAAGAGAGCGGACGCAGTGGGAAGAAGTCATCGACATCTTCAACGACCGATTCTTCGTACCGTTCAAACTGGAAGCGATTAATCGGCTGCCGGTGATCCTGGGGCAGGAGCCGATGCTAAGCCTCGGCTTCACGTTCGAAGACGGCGCTGGTAAAGCGGAGGTTGACCGTAATGCGCTGATGCAGGCCCTCAGCACTGGCGAAAAGAAGGCCTTCTACATCCTGAACATTCTCTTCGAGATCGAGGTGCGAAAGGAGTCGAAACAGGCAACGCTCATCATTGTTGACGACATTGCGGACTCGTTCGACTACAAAAACAAGTACGCGATCATCCAATATCTGATGGATATCGCAGAAGACTCGCTATTTAAACAGATCATCCTGACCCATAATTTTGATTTCTACCGCACTATCCAAAGCCGATTCGTCCGGTACTCGGGCTGCTTCATGGCGGCTAAGACAGCCACAGGGGTGGTGCTAGAAAAGGCCGCTGGAATTCAGAATGTCTTCGTCAATGACTGGAAGCCAAACTTCGCTGCCGAGCCGAAGAAGAAGATCGCCTGCATCCCCTTTATGCGTAACCTGATCGAATACACAAGGGACGCAGCCGACCCTGATTTCATCAGATTAACGTCTCTGCTGCATTGGAAGGCTGACTCGGATCAAATCACCATTGCCGACCTAGACACATTCTTCAACAGTCTTTTCGGCCAGAATGTATCTTCGGCGAATGGTGCGAAAACCGTAATGTCCCTCATCGAGCATGAGGCCGGCGAGTGTCTAACGGCTTCGGACGGGATCAACTTCGAGAACAAGATCGTGCTTGCCATGGCGATACGCCTTGCGGCAGAACGCTTTATGGTCAACCGGATCAAGGATTCGGCTTTTGTAGCGGCTATTGCCTCGAATCAAACATCGAAATTGCTGAAGAAATTTCGTGAGCTATTCGGCGCAGAGATGGCGAACATCAAAATTCTGCAGCGAGTGGCCCTTATGACTCCCGAGAACATCCACCTGAACTCCTTCATGTACGAACCAATCCTGGATATGTCTGATCGGCATCTGCGTAAGCTCTACCAGGCAGTGCAGGAGCTCTCGTAAGAATCGCTCTGCTCCGCTTGTCTCGGCAACACGCCGATTTGTCCGAAACGATACTGGCAGAAAGGTGTGAGCGTTTCAGCGCGGTTTTGCGAGGACCTCTTAGCCCCCAGCGTCCTCGCTGTCAACAAAGGCGAGCCGCATCGCGCGGGCGATTAGGTCTCCTTCAGGGTACTCGGGGAAACCGTGTTTTTTGGGTGGCGCGGGCGGGGTGAATGGCGGAAGGTCTCGCAACCCATCTGCGTCCTTTAGCCGTTCCCACTTTTCCACTTCCTCCGGTGTGCGCAGCAGCAGGAAGTCGGCATCCATTTCTGCATCCTTTCGTGGGCGACCTCGCGTAGCTTTGCCTTCTCCAAACCCGGCGTCATCCAGCGATTGCAAGAAGAGCTTGGCCGCCTTGCGAGAAAGCGCCGGCGAGGTGAGCTTTTCGCCCGCCTGTAGCGCCTTGGACGCATAAGCCAGTATTCGCACGGAGTTGTTCAGGCAAAAGCGCCATAGGGCCTTTTCCTGCTGATGGTTCCGGTCATTGACGAACGCTTGCCAGTCCACCAGTTCATCAGGGGCCAGCTTCCTTTTCAGATCTTCAGGCAGTTCGTCCGCCCAAAACGGGACCGTGCCGATTCGCTCCTGACGTGCGCGCTTTGCCTCCGAGTCATAGCTGTAGCGCAGCAGCGGTACTGTGGGCGGCACGGCCAAGCGTCCTAGTTTTTCGTTGTGACGAAGACGAACGGCGACTTGCATGGATCTTCTTCTGATATGGACCAGGGTCCATACTATCACGACAACAACGACTTGACAAAAAACGCCTGTGCTTTTATCGTTCAGCAAAAACTGGAATGGGTAGTTCTGTATTTCATTAAATAAGGTGAATCGCAAAGGAATAAAGATGATCGTGGGAGTCCTGAATCAAAAGGGCGGCGTGGGAAAAACCACGCTGTCAGTCAATCTGGCCGCCGCCCTCGCACGCGATGGCTCGCGCGTGTTGCTGATCGACGCCGACCCACAGGGGAGCGCCTTGGATTGGGCTGCCGCCCGAGAGGGCAAGCCGCTGTTTGCCGTAGTCGGCCTGCCGAGGGCGACCGTCCATCGGGAGATCGGCACTGTCGGCAAGGGCTACGACCACATCATCATCGACGGACCGCCGCGTGTGACCGACCTCGCTCGGTCCGCCATCATGGCTTCGGACGTGGTGGTGATCCCCGTCCAGCCGTCGCCCTATGACGTGTGGGCAGCTGACGAGGTGGTCAAGCTCATCGACGAAGCTCGCGTCTATAAAGAAAACCTGAAAAGCTGCTTTGTGGTGAACCGTAAAATCGCAAACACTGCCATTGGGCGGGATGTGCGCGACGCACTCTCGGTATATCCGCTGCGGGTGCTCGCGTCGTCGCTGGCGCAGCGCATTGTGTTTGCGGAGGCAGCAGCGCAGGGGCGCGCAGTCGACGAACTTGACCCTGGGGGGGCCGCTGCCGTGGAAGTGCGCGCCGTCCTCGCCGAACTTGTGGAGTACGTGGCATGACGACGAAGAGGGTGACCATCGGCGGAAAGCCGAGCAGTAAAGCCGCTGCGGCCAGGGCAGAGCAGTGGGTGCAAAGCAGGGCCGATGGGGAGGCCGAGCCGATGAAGCGGCTTACCCTCGACGTGCCCGAGTCCCTGCATCGGCGCATCAAGGTGACCTGTGCTACCCGAGGCACCAAGATGGCCGAAGAACTGCGGGCGCTACTGGAAACCCACTACGCAGAGAAGTAGCCCCCGTCGCCGAATCAAGGGAGCTAGCAGGCTACACGCGGGTCCAAACCGTCTGTTCGTTGCCTGCCTTGGCCGTTCCGATGTGCCCACCTGCGATTACACGCACTCGTTCAAGCTCGGCCATCGCTGCTGAGACGGCGTCCTTGAAGTCCCTGAGACGGCCGCCGTATTGCAGCTTATCTTTGAGCCAGTCGAGGCTGTAGCGCTGCGTTGCATCCGCTGATGTGGCAACCAGCCGCTGCAGCGCCTTCGCCATGTCTTGCCCGCGCCTGATCTCTAGCCGCTTGTCCCAGTCGACCAGTGCGAACTCGCGGTTGGCGAATAGCTTCACCATGCGGGGATCGACGTGCAGGACGTACTCTTCAAGCTCTTCGTCGTAGTCGAACCCGTCGATCAGGTGCATCACGCGGTGAATCTTCTTGCTGGGGGCCTCGCCCTTTGGAACGTCGCCGACGGTGTACTTCTTGGCTTTCACTTCCAGCATGCCGAGACTCAAGCGTAGCAGCGATCCGTGCAGCCAGTCGTACTCATACCTCCCAGTGTGCCTGCCGATCTTGCGCAAGAAGCTCGCACGCGTGACGGCGACAGGTTGGCCAAGTGGGGTCAGCCGGGCCTCGTGGAGAGCTTGCATCCACACATCGCAATCCGGTTCGTCGAGCTGCTTGCCCCAGTATCTAAGCATCACGTCAGAGCGACTCGTAAGAGTCGTGCCGTCGTGATCTCTGCGGCGGCCGCGAGCGAACGGTGCGAAGAGGCTGGAACGCGCAATGTGGTTTGGGATCGCGCGATCCAGGTCGTCCCACAGCGGTAGCTGGACCGATGGACTGACTACCTCGGACGCTGCCTTGTCGGCGAGGGCGCTGCGCTCCTGCACGCTTTGGCGCAAAGCATCGAGGGCTTGCTTGAGGGTGCGCTTCGTTGCCCCATCGCCGTTGGGCGAAAGGGGATGAGGTGAACGCATGATTCACCTCGCTTCCGATGCGGTGGCCGCCCAGCGCTGCCGGGAAAGCTGCTCTGCCTTGGTGGGCCGACCACGGGGACGGTGCGGTGGTGGCGGTTCGGCGGGGCGGGTGGATTCGATCCATACCAGCACGTCGTGCTCGTACCAGCACAGGCGGCGGCTACCCGGCATCTTGAACGGGCGCGGGATCAGGTTCTTGTCCTTGTACTTCGCGTGCGAGACGAAGGTGCGAATCGTCTTGCAGCTCTTGCCGATCATCAGCGACAGCTGTTCGATGAACAGGACGCGGACGGGTGGGGAAGTCTCTGCGAGCAGAACGCGGACAAACGGTTTACCGGCTAGTGCTTCCGGCAGGGCAGGGATTGCCATGACTCATCCAGTGACTCAGGCGAACCGCAGGGCGGTTCTTTGAGCGATGCAAGTCAGATGAGAGCAATTTCCCTGTTGAGTCTGGAACTACGGGGCAAGGGGAGTCACACAATCCCATCCCAGAACTCATCGCGCATTCGTAGCGCTAAGACTGTCCGCATGCTGCGCGGCCTCGGGTTTTCGGGCGCTGTGCTTGAAGTTTCGGGCTATCGCTAAATCGCCCGAGGAACGTGCTGGTGCTTCCCTTGGATTACACCGGGTGGAGGGGCACTACTCCGCATCCACCTCACCAGCCGCACAGGTCAGTCAGTGCCATCAGTGTAGAGCGACGAAACAGACTTCGCAACGAGCACCGCGCCTTGGGCCATTCATGGGCCATTCATGGCCCAGATTTACTCTGAATCACTCAACGACGCTCTGAACGAAAAAAAGCCCAAGTGATTGATCCACTTGGGCTTTTTCGTCATTGATTTGGTCGGGGTGAGAGGATTCGAACCTCCGGCCTCTACGTCCCGAACGTAGCGCTCTACCAGGCTAAGCTACACCCCGATTTTCGTTCTTCTTGTTCGCCCTGCTGGGCCCCGATGAGAGGCTTAGGAAGAGCGGTCAGCCGACCGAACGCAGAATTCTATCAGAGCTTCTTTGTGAGGGGAAGATGGAAGCATCGACAAACTCACACGAGCCTTCTCGGCCTCGAGTCGGGCGGCCTCGCGCGTGGCGTCCAGCGCGCCGGTGCGGCGCACGATCTCCACGATTTCCGCGAGGCGCGTGACCTCGCCGTGTTCGATGGCGTGGCGGATCAGCGCGCGTTCGTCGGGGGTGCCGCGTTCCATCGCGACGAGCAGCGGCAGCGTGGGTTTGCCTTCGCGCAGGTCGTCGCCCACGTTCTTGCCGAGCTGCGACGTGGAGCCTTCGTAGTCGAGCAGGTCGTCGACGAGCTGGAACGCGGTGCCGAGCGAGCGGCCGTACGAGGCGCAGGCGTCCTCGACGTCGGCCGGCGCGCCCGCGAGCACGGCGCCCAGGCGGGCGCTGGCCTCGAAGAGCTTCGCGGTCTTGAAGCGGATCACCTTGAGGTAGTCGTCCACCGCGAGGTCGGCGTCGTGCATGTTCATCAGCTGCAGCACCTCGCCCTCGGCGATCACGTTGGTGGCGTCGGCCAGCACCTCGAGCACGCGCATGCGGTTCACCGACACCATCATCTGGAAGGCGCGGGAATAGAGGAAGTCACCGACCAGCACGCTGGCCGCGTTGCCGAACAGCGCGTTGGCGGTCTGGCGGCCGCGGCGCAGGTCGGACTCGTCGACCACGTCGTCGTGCAGCAGCGTGGCCGTGTGGATGAACTCGACGGTGGCGGCGAGCTCGTAGCGTTCGCGGCCCTGGAAGCCGAGCGCGTTCGCGAACAGCAGCACCAGCGTGGGCCGCAGGCGCTTGCCGCCCGCGCTGATGATGTAGTGCGAGATCTGGTTGATCAGGACGACCTCGGACGCGAGCCGGTGTCGGATGACGGCGTCCACCTCGCGCATCTCCGCCGCGATGAAGGCGGCGTGGCTGGATGGAACTTCGGTGGGGGCGGGGGAAGACGGCTGCACGTTGGGCTCAATTGGGTATCGAATTATAGGAAGAGCCGGGGCGGGTCCCGGCCTTCACCCCCTAGGAGTCGACGGAGGTGGTCAGACTCCCCACGGGGCTGCACTATTTTTTGGCACCGGCCCGGAAGGCGTGCTAGAATCTTCGGCTCTGCGTTCCAAGCAGGGCGGTACCGTGGGCGTCCGGGTGAGAACCCAGGCACATGGACCGATTCATTGAAAGGCTGATATGTACGCGCTCATCAAAACCGGTGGCAAGCAATACAAGGTTGCTGCCGGCGAAAAAATTAAAGTCGAACAGATTGCTGCGGACGTTGGCCAAGAGATCACGATCGACCAGGTGCTGGCAGTTGGTGCCGGCGCAGACCTGAAGGTCGGGACTCCCTTGGTTGCCGGCGCAACGGTGGTGGCGAAGGTGGTGGCCCATGGCCGTCACGACAAGGTCCGCATCTTCAAGATGCGTCGCCGCAAGCACTACCAGAAGCGGCAAGGTCACCGTCAGAACTTCACCGAGCTGGAAATCAGCACCGTGAACGCCTGACCTTCGGCAACCGAAATCCGATTTCCAGGAGTTAAAGCACCATGGCACAGAAAAAGGGCGGCGGTTCCACACGGAACGGCCGCGACTCTCAACCGAAGATGCTGGGCGTGAAAGCGTTCGGCGGGCAAGTCATCTCGGCCGGTTCGATCATCGTCCGCCAACGTGGCACCCAGTTCCACCCCGGCGTGAACGTCGGCATCGGCAAGGACCACACGCTGTTCGCGCTCACCGACGGTACCGTCGAGTTCGCGGTCAAGGGTTCGGCCAACCGCCGCACCGTCAGCATCAAGGCCTGAAGAAGCCGGAGCTGCACTGCAGCTTCGCTTCCCGCCTGATCGAACGAAGCCCCGGTCCGCCGGGGCTTTGTTTTTTCGGCGCGCACGCTTTCGGCATGCAAGCAGGACCGGGCCGGTCGCTTACCATTCGCGACCGAGTCCCTCAAATCGAACGGATGCCCTGGGTGTCCGTCAGGACACACCATGAAATTCGTTGACGAAGCCACCATCGATGTCGTGGCAGGCGACGGCGGCAACGGCTGCATGAGCTTCCGCCGCGAGAAGTTCCTGCCGTTCGGCGGCCCGAACGGCGGCGACGGCGGCAAGGGTGGCAGCGTGTACGCCATGGGCGACCGCAACCTCAACACCCTGATCGACTACCGCTACGCCCGCCGCCACGAGGCGCGCCGGGGCGAGAACGGCCGCGGCTCCGACCAGTTCGGCGCCGCCGCGGACGACATCGTGCTGCGCATGCCGATGGGCACGATCATCACCGACGTCGAGACCGGCAACGTGATCGCCGAGCTGCTGGTGCCCGACGAGAAGATCCTCATCGCCAAGGGCGGTGACGGCGGCTTCGGCAACATGCACTTCAAGACGAGCACGAACCGCGCGCCCCGTCAGAAGACCCCCGGCTGGCCCGGCCAGGCCTTCAAGCTGAAGCTCGAGATGCGCGTGCTGGCCGACGTGGGCCTGCTCGGCATGCCCAACGCCGGCAAGTCGACGCTCATCGCCGCCATCTCGAACGCCCGCCCGAAGATCGCCGACTACCCCTTCACCACGCTGCACCCGAACCTGGGCGTGGTGCGCGTGCAGGCCGAGCAGAGCTTCGTCGTGGCCGACATCCCCGGCCTGATCGAGGGCGCGTCCGAAGGCGCCGGCCTCGGCCACCTCTTCCTGCGCCACCTGCAGCGCACGCACCTGCTGCTGCACCTCGTCGACATGGCCCCGTTCGACGAGGCGGTCGACCCGGTCGCGCAGGCGAAGGCCATCGTGGCCGAGCTGAAGAAGTACGACGACGAACTCTACGAGAAGCCGCGCTGGCTCGTGCTGAACAAGCTCGACATGGTGCCGGAGGACGAACGCGAGAAGCGCGTGAAGGACTTCGTGAAGCGCTTCAAGTGGAAGGGCCCCGTCTTCCAGATCTCCGCGCTCACGCGCGAGGGCTGCGAGGGCCTCGTGCACGCGATCTACGAACACGTGTCGAAGCTGAAGAACGTGGTGCCGGACGATCCGGACCCCCGCTTCGATGCCGCCGAGGTCCAGCCGTCGCCCTCCCATGACTGACGTCCTGAAGAACGCACGGCGCATCGTCGTGAAGGTGGGCTCGAGCCTCGTGACGAACGAGGGCCGGGGCATCGACGCCGAGGCCGTGGGCAACTGGTGCCGCCAGATGGCGGCGCTGGCCGCCGAGGGCCGCGAGGTCGTGATGGTGTCGAGCGGCGCCATCGCCGAGGGCATGAAGCGCCTCGGCTGGCGCACGCGCCCGAAGGAGATCCACGAACTGCAGGCCGCCGCCGCCGTGGGCCAGATGGGCCTGGCCCAGATCTACGAGACCCAGCTGCGCGCCTACGGCATGGGCAGCGCCCAGGTGCTGCTCACGCACGCCGACCTCGCCGACCGCGAGCGTTACCTCAACGCCCGCGCCACGCTGCTCGCGCTGCTGCGCCTGAACGTGGTGCCGGTGATCAACGAGAACGACACCGTCGTCACCGACGAGATCAAGTTCGGCGACAACGACACGCTCGGTGCGCTCGTGGCGAACCTGATCGAGGCCGACGCGCTCGTCATCCTCACCGACCAGCGCGGCCTGTACTCGGCCGACCCGCGCAAGAACCCCGACGCGAAGTTCATCGACGTGGCCGAGGCCGGCACGCCCGAACTGGAGCAGATGGCCGGCGGCGTGGGGTCGGCCATCGGCAGCGGCGGCATGATCACGAAGATCCTCGCGGCCAAGCGCGCCGCGCGCAGCGGCGCGTCCACCGTGATCGCCTGGGGTCGCGAGACCGACGTGCTGCTGCGGCTCGCCGCGGGCGAGGCCATCGGCACCGCGCTCACCGCGAGCACCGCGAAGATGGCCGCCCGCAAGCAGTGGATGGCCGACCACCTGAAGATGCGCGGCGCCGTGGTCGTCGACGACGGCGCGGTGTCGAAGCTGCGCGACGACGGCAAGAGCCTGCTGCCCATCGGCATGGTCGAGGTGATCGGCGAGTTCGTGCGGGGCGACGTGATCGCCGTGCGCAACAGCGCCGGTGTCGAGATCGCCCGGGGCCTCGCGAACTACTCCGCGTCGGAAGCGCGCATGATCGCGCGCAAGCCGTCGTCGGAGTTCGAGCGCTTGCTCGGCTTCACGCTCGAGCACGAGATGATCCACCGGGACAACCTGATCCTCAGCTGAGGACCCGGCCGCCCCGGGGATTCAGGTCTCGGGGTCCTTCGGGGCCGGCGCCGCCGGGATGTCGGCGTCGTCGGGCCGCGCCACGGGGCCGGCATGCAGCGGCGGTGGCGGCTGTTCGTCGTGGCGTTCATCGTGCCGCTCGTCATGCGCCTCGTCGCGATGGTGCGTGCGCATCCCCGACCGCAGGTAGCGGTTGTGGTGGTTGCTGCGCGGCAGGAAACGCGCGAGTTCGGTGAGGGCCATCTGGTAGACCTCGCGCTTGAACTCGATGACCCATTCCAGCGGCACCCAGTACTCGTTCCAGCGCCAGGCGTCGAACTCGGGGTGGTCGCTGGCGCGCAGGTTCATGTCGCTGTCGCGACCGACCAGCTGCAGCAGGAACCAGATCTGCTTCTGGCCGCGGTAGTGGCCGCGGGCGTCGCGGCGGATGAAGTGGTCGGGCACCTCGTAGCGCAGCCAGTCGCGCGTGCGCGCGACGATGCGGACGTGGTCGGGCAACAGCCCCACCTCCTCGTGAAGCTCGCGGAACATCGCCTGCTCGGGCGTCTCGCCGTACTTGATGCCCCCCTGCGGGAACTGCCAGGAGTGGGTGCGGATGCGCTTGCCCCAGAACACTTGGTTACGGGGGTTGAGCAGGATGATGCCGACGTTGGGTCTGAACCCATCCCTGTCGAGCATAATCAACCTCGAAATCTCTAGTTGAAATCATTATTGCACCGGGATGACGGGAATCAACCCCGCAGAATCCCGCTCTGATTTCAGTCGCCGATCCCCGCCTCCACAGCCCGTCTGCCGCCCATGAAAGCGTCCCAGTTTTTCATCTCCACCCTGAAGGAAGCCCCTGCCGAGGCCGAGGTCGTCAGCCAGAAGCTGATGATGCGCGCCGGGTACATCAAGCGCCTGGGCGCGGGCATCTACACCTACATGCCCATCGGGCTGCGGGTCATCCGCAAGGTCGAGAACGTGATTCGCGAGGAGATGGTGCGGGCCGGCGCCGTGGAACTGCTGATGCCGTTCGTGCAGCCCGCGGAACTCTGGCAGGAGTCGGGTCGCTGGGACAAGATGGGCCCGGAGATGCTGCGCGTCAAGGACCGCCATGACCGCGACTTCATCCTGCAGCCCACCAGCGAGGAGGTCATCACCGACATCGCCCGCCAGGAGCTGCGCAGCTACCGCCAGCTGCCGCGCAACTTCTTCCACATCCAGACGAAGTTCCGCGACGAGCGCCGCCCGCGCTTCGGCGTGATGCGCGGCCGCGAGTTCACGATGAAGGACGCGTACTCCTTCGACCGCAACGCCGAGGCGGCGGTGAAGAGCTACGAGGCCATGTACACCGCGTACTGCCGCATCTTCGAGCGCCTGGGCTTGACCTACCGCGCGGTGCGCGCCGACACCGGCGCCATCGGCGGCGCGCTGTCGCACGAGTTCCAGGTGATCGCCGACACGGGTGAGGACGCGCTCGTCTACTGCCCCACGTCCGACTACGCCGCCAACATCGAGCTGGCCGAGGCGCTGCCGCTCCTCGCCACGCGGGCCGCGGCCACGCAGGCGATGACGAAGACGCCCACGCCGGGCAAGAGCACGTGCGCCGACGTGGCGCAGCTGCTGTCCATCCCGCTCGAGCGCACGGTGAAATCGCTGGTGCTGGCCACCGACGAGAAGACCGACGCCGGCGACGTCACGAAGACCACCGTCTGGCTGCTGCTGGTCCGCGGCGACCATGACCTGAACGAGGTCAAGGCCAACAAGGTGCCGGGCCTGAACCAGGGCTTCCGCTTCGCCACCGTGGCCGAGATCGAGAGCCACTTCGGCACCAAGCCGGGTTACCTCGGCGCCGTGGGCCTGAAGCAGCCGGTGAAGGTCGTGGCCGACCGCACCGTCGCGAACATGAGCGACTTCGTCGTGGGCGCCAACGAGGTCGACTTCCACCTGACCGGTGTGAACTGGGGCCGCGACCTGCCCGAGCCCGACCTGGTGGCCGACCTCCGCAACGTCGTCGACGGCGATCCGTCGCCCGACGGCAAGGGCGTGCTGGCCATCCAGCGCGGCATCGAGGTGGGCCACGTGTTCAACCTCGGCACCGTGTATTCGAAGCCGCTGAACGCCACGTACCTCGACGAGAACGGCAAGCCGCAGCTGATGGAGATGGGCTGCTACGGCATCGGCGTCACGCGCATCCTGGGCGCCGCCATCGAGCAGAACAACGACGAGCGCGGCATCGTCTGGCCGGCCGCCATGGCGCCGTTCGAGCTCGTGCTGTGCCCCATCGGCTACGACCGTTCGGTCGACGTGCAGGCCGCCGCCGACAAGCTGTACGGCGAACTGCAGGCCCTCGGCATCGACGTCATCCTCGACAACCGCGGCGAACGCCCGGGCGCGATGTTCGCCGACTGGGAGCTGGTGGGCGTGCCGCACCGCGTGGTGCTGGGCGACCGCGGCCTGAAGGAAGGCCAGGTCGAGTACCAGGGCCGCCGCGACGCGCAGGCCGAGTCCGTGCCGCTCGCCGGCATCGTCGACTTCGTGAAGGCCAAGCTCGGACGATGAACCCGGTGAGTCCCGTCGCCTCGGGTCTCACGAGGCGGCAACTGGCGCTGGCGGCCCTCGCGGCGCCTTCGCTGTCGCTCGCGCCCGGCGTGGCGCTGGCCGGCCGCCAGGCCGAGGAGCCGCTCGCCGATTCGGTGCGCTCGGTGCTGTCGGCCGCCATCGCGAACAACGCGCCCCCGAAGCCCACCTTCGACAACGTCGAGGCGCGCATCGCGTACCTGCGCTGGCTGGGCGAGATGAGCAACCGGCTCAAGCGGCGCAAGGCCGAACACGTCACGCGGGTGGAGTTCCTCGAGACGGTGTACTACGAGACCAAGCGCGCCGGCCTCGACACCGCGACGTTCCTCGGCCTGATCCAGGTCGAGAGCGGCTTCCGCAAGTACGCCATCAGCATCGCCGGCGCCCGCGGGTACACGCAGGTGATGCCGTTCTGGGCGCGCCTGATCGGCGACGGCGAACCGGCGCGGCTGTTCCACATGCAGACCAACCTGCGCTTCGGGTGCGTGATCCTGCGGCACTACCTGGATCGGGAGCGCGGGGACATGTACATGGCCCTGGGCCGATACAACGGCAGCCGCGGGAAGCCCGAGTACCCGAACCTCGTGTTCGGCGCGAAGCGGCAGTGGGACTACACGCCGTCGGCGTGATGTGATGACGTCATCCCGGCGAACGCCGGGACCCACCGTCGCCGAAGCACATCTGCGGGCCGTGGGCCCCAATGTTCATCGGGGTGACAGCGGGAGGTTCAGAGCCCCGTCCAGGACTTCGGCGCCGCCGCACCCACCCCCAGCAACGCCAGCACCCGCTCCACCGTGTCGTCCACCATCTCGTCGATGGACTGCGGCCGGTGGTAGAACGCCGGCAGCGGCGGGAAGACCACGGCGCCCATCTCGGTGACGGCCGTCATGTTGCGCAGGTGGGCGAGGTTGAAGGGCGTTTCGCGCACCATCATCACGAGGCGGCGGCGTTCCTTCAGCGTGACGTCGGCGGCGCGGCTCAACAGGTTGTCGGACAGGCCGTGGGCCACCGAGGCCAGCGTCTTCATGGAGCAGGGGGCGATCACCATCGCGTCGGTGGTGAAGGAGCCGCTCGCGATGGCGGCGCCCACGTCGGCCGGGTTGTAGGCGGTGTGCGCCAGGGCCTCCAGCGCGTGGCGGTCGAGGCCTAGTTCGTGGTGAACGTTGAGCACGCCGGCCGGGCTCACCACGAGGTGCGACTCCGCACCGGCGGTCTTCAGGCGTTCGAGCAGGCGAACGCCGTAGACGGCGCCCGTCGCGCCGGTGATGCCGACCACCACCCGCACGGGCGCCCTGGTCATGGCCGTGTCAGGCGGTCTTGGCGCCCAGCACCTGCTGCAGTTCGCCAGCTTCGTACATCTCCATCATGATGTCGGAGCCGCCGACGAATTCACCGTCGACGTAGAGCTGCGGGATGGTGGGCCAGTTGGCGTAGTCCTTGATGCCCTGGCGCACTTCGGGGTCCTCGAGCACGTTGAATGTCTTGAGGTCGGAGACGCCGCAGGCCTTGAGGATCTGCACCGCGCGGCCGGAGAAGCCGCACATCGGGAACTGGGCCGTGCCCTTCATGAAAAGCACCACGCGGTTGCCTTTGACGAGGCCGTCGATGCGTTGTTGAACGTCGCTCATGATCGTGGTCCGGCCGTGCCGGGTAAAACGTGTTGGAAGCGGGAAGGATAAAGCATTGCCGGCCCTGGACGGGCCAGCCGCTCATTTGTCCTTGCCCGGGATCAGAAGGAGTAGGTGAAACCGAGCTGCAGCACGGGCGACAGGCGCAGGTCGCGCACCATGTCGTCGAGGTTCTGCGAACCCGAGAAGACCTTGCCGATGCGGCCGATGCTGCCCGGGCTGAGGGACATCAGGCCGAGGTCGGCCGAGAAGCCCCAGTTGGCGCTCTTGCCGAACGCGGTGCCGGTGCTGGAGTAGCCCACGCCGAAGTACGGCGTGGTGGTGTGTTCGACGGCGTTGCCGTTGTACGGGTCGGCGCCGTAGCTGCGGCGGTCGACGTTCAGCGGGCCGATGCTGGTGCTGGACATGCCCCACAGCGACGAACGTTGTCCGAAGACGACACCGCTGGTGGCGCGCAGGCCGCCCAGCGTGAGCTGGTTCAGCGACGGGCGCAGGTAGTAGTCGCCCATCAGGCTCAGACTGCTGACCTTGAAGGCGGTGTCGTTGCCCAGGTAGTCGGCGCGCAGCGGCGTGGCGGTGGTGGCGAAGGCCACGCGGCCCTGCAGGCGGCCCCAGCTGAGCCCGGCGAGGGGAGCGGAAGCACCTTGCGTGGAACCGATGGTGTCGGCCTGCGCCCATGCGGCCGTGCTCGTGAAGACACCGGCGGTGGACAGGAGGGAGAACGCAACGGACAGCAAGGCTTTGCGCATGATGAACTCTTCTGAAGTCTTCTTTTGGAATCGGGGAACGGCGTCCGGGTAGGACCTCGGCCCATGGAATGAATCCTACGCCGGATGAATCCCGTTGTGTGTCACTGACTGCTTCCTTCGGCCATCCGGACGAGGGGGGCGACCGGCTTGACGTGCGGAATTCGCGCTATTGGCTCAACCGGATGAGGCGCCGATACAACGCCCGCCGGTGCACCGGGCATTGCCGCCGAGGTCGAGGCGGGTGCTGACCTCGACGAACCCGTGATCGGCCAGCAACCCGGCGACGGCCTCGGCCTGGTCGTGTCCGTGTTCGAGCAGCAGCCAGCCACCGGGTTCCAGGTGGTCGGGCGCGCCGTCGATGATCTCGCGCAGCGACCGCAGGCCGTCGCCCTCGGGCGTCAGCGCGAGGCGGGGTTCGTGGGCGAGGGCGGCGAGATGGTGGTCGTCGCCGGCGATGTACGGCGGGTTGCTGACGACGACGTGGAAGCGGCGGCCGGCCAGCGGCGCCCACCACGGACCGGACAGGAACTCGACGTCCAGCCCCAGGCGTTCGGCGTTGCCGCGCGCCACGGCGAGGGCGTCGGGGCTGACGTCGGTGGCCGCGATGTGAGCGCCGGCCTCCGCGTTTTTCAGCGACAGCGCGATGGCGCCGCTGCCGGTGCCCAGGTCGACCACACGGGCGCCCGGCGTCTCGCGGAGGTGTTCGAGCGCCCAGGTCACCAGCGTCTCGGTGTCCGGCCGGGGCACCAGCACCGCGGGCGACACGTCGAGCAGCAGGCCGTGGAACTCCTTGCGGCCCACGAGGTAGGCGAAGGGTTCGCCGGCCGCGCGGCGGGCGGTCCAGTCCTGGAAGCGGGCGAGCCGGTCGGCGGGCACCGGGTCGTCGCCATGGGCGAACAGCCAGGTGCGCGACTGCCCGAGCACCTCGGCGATCAGCAGCTGGGCGTCGAGCCGGTCGACCCCGGCGGTCGCGGCAGCGCGCAGCGCCTCGTCGACGGTCGTCATGCCCCCCGCCCCTCGAGCTCGGCCAGCTGCTGCGCCGCGCGTTCCGCCTGGAGGGCGGCCAGCACGTCGTCCAGCTCGCCTTCCATGATGGCGCCCAGCTTGTAGAGCGTCAGGTTGATGCGGTGGTCGGTGAGCCGCCCCTGCGGGAAGTTGTAGGTGCGGATGCGGTCGCTGCGGTCGCCGCTGCCGATCAGGCCCTTGCGGGTGGCGGCTTCCTTGGCGGCGCGTTCACTGCGGTCCTTCTCGCGCAGGCGGGCGGCCAGCACGGCGAGGGCCTTGGCCTTGTTGCGGTGCTGCGAGCGGTCGTCCTGGCATTCGGCCACGATGCCGGTGGGCAGGTGGGTGATGCGGATCGCGCTGTCGGTCTTGTTCACGTGCTGGCCCCCGGCGCCGCTCGCGCGGAACGTGTCGATGCGCAGGTCGGCCGGGTTCACCTGCACCTCTTCCGCCTCGTCGGGCTCGGGCATCACGGCCACGGTGCAGGCGCTGGTGTGGATGCGGCCCTGGGTCTCGGTGACCGGCACGCGCTGCACGCGGTGGCCGCCCGACTCGAAGCGCAGCTTCGCGTAGACGTCGTCGCCCTCGACGCGCACCACCGCCTCCTTGTAGCCGCCCAGGTCGGACGTGCTCTCGGACATCAGCTCGGTGCGCCACCCCTGGCGTTCGGCGTAGCGCAGGTACATGCGCAGCAGGTCGGCGGCGAACAGCGCCGACTCGTCGCCGCCGGTGCCGGCGCGGATTTCCACGAAGGCGTTGCGCCGGTCGTCCGGGTCGCGGGGCAGGAGCGCGGTCTGCAGCGCGCCGTGCAGGCGCTCGAGGTCGGCCTCGGCGCCGGTGATCTCCTCGCGGGCCATCTCGGCGAAGTCCGGGTCGGCGAGCATTTCGCGCGCCGCGGCGAGGTCGCGTTCGCGCTGCTCGTACTGGCGGAACGTCGCCACCACCCCGCCCACCTCCGCGTGTTCGCGGGTCAGGCTGCGGAAGCGGTTCATGTCCGAGACGATGGACGGATCGGCCAGCGTGGCGTCGAGTTCGTTCAGCCGCAGGCCGAGGCGCTCGAATTGTTGGCGAAGGGACGGTTTCATGCGGAACTCCGGAGGCGGAAGGACACCGGCGGCACGCCGCGTCGGGACGACACGGGGCGCCGGGACAGGGCGGACGGAGCGCCGCTAACGGGAGTCGTCGGAGGGCAGGCCGGGGGCGCCGCGCAGGAAGAGGCGCGAGACGGTCTGGGCGAGCTGCACCCGGTTGTCCCCGTCGGCCGCATGCAGCTCGGCGAGGGCGCCGTGCAGCATCTTCTGGGTGAGGCCGCGCGACATGGCGTCGAGCACGGCCTCGATGTCCTCGCCCTTGGCGAGCAGCTTGCGCGCGCGGGCCACCTCGCCGGCGCGCCAGCGGTCGGCCTGGGCGTTCAGGGCCTGGATCAGCGGGACGGTGCCGCGCTGGCCCAGCCAGTGCACGAAGCTCTGGACGCCCGCGTCGATGATGGCCTCGGCCTGCTGCACGGCGGCCTGGCGCTTCTCGCCGGCGGTCTGCACCAGGGCGGAGAGGTCGTCCACCGTGTAGAGGTACACGTCGGAGAGGCGGTTCACCTCGGGTTCGACGTCGCGCGGCACGGCCAGGTCGACCATGAAGATGGGGCGGTGCTTGCGCGCCTTCAGCGCCCGTTCGACGGCCCCGAGCCCGATGATGGGCACGGAGCTGGCCGTACAGGAGATGACGATGTCGAATTCGCCCAGGCGCGCCGGCAGGTCGGCCAGGCGGATGGCCTCGGCGCCCAGGCGGGTGGCGAGCTTCTCGCCGCGCTCGAGCGTGCGGTTGGCCACGGCCATGCCGCGCGGCTGGCGGGCGGCGAAGTGGGTGGCCACCAGTTCGATCATCTCGCCGGCGCCGACGAAGAGCACGCGGGTCTCGCGCAGGTCCTCGAACAGCTGGGAGGCGAGGCGCACCGAGGCGGCGGCCATGCTGATGGAGTGCGAGCCGATCTCGGTGGACGAGCGGACGTCCTTCGCGACCGCGAACGACCGCTGGAACATCTGGTGCAGCGTGGTGCCGAGCGTGCCAGCCGTGTCGGCCTCGCGCACGGCCTGCTTCATCTGGCCGAGGATCTGGGGTTCGCCCAGCACCATGGAGTCGAGGCCGCTCGCCACCCGGAAGGCATGGCGGGCGGCGGCGCCGCCCTGCAGCACGTAGGCGTGGTCCATCAGCTGGTGCGGGGCCACGCCGCCGAAGCCGGCGAGCCAGTCGACCGCGGGCTGCACCAGGGCGGGTTCGGCCGCACAGTACAGCTCGGTGCGGTTGCAGGTGGACAGCAGGGCGACCTCGGGCGCGCCCGGCACGGCCGTCAGCCGCTGGCGGAAGGCCTGCAGCGTGGGGCCCACCTGCTCGAGCGAGAACGCGAACCGGCCGCGCAGATCCAGCGGGGCGGTGTTGTGGTTCAGGCCGAGGGCGAAGACGCTCATGGCGGGATTATAAAATCGCCGGCTGTCGATCGCCCGGAGACCGACTAATTCCTTGGCGCGTCGGCGCCGTACCTCTTGAGGATGGCACCGCCATGGGCATGCTGGATGGACTGTGGCACCTGCTGAATTTCTTCTCCCCGGCCCTGGTGGTGGGCGTGCTGGCGGCCGCGTTCACGAAATTGATCTGGCGCAATGAATTGAAGACGGTGCCCTGGCTCCGGCTCGCCAGCTGGGCCGTGGTGACCGGCGCGGTGGTGCTCGTGGCCGGCCTGGTGGTGGCCGGTCGGGACGGCAAGATGGCGACCTACGGGGCGCTGGTGCTGGGCAATGCCGTCAGCCTGTGGTGGGCGGCGTTCGGTCCGCGGCGGGGCTGACGTCCGGCGGTTCGGCCACCTCCAGCCGGTCGCGGCCGGCGGCCTTGCCCCGGTAGAGCGCCGCGTCGGCCGCGGCGAGCAGCCCCTCCAGCGTGGCGCCCGGGCGCCATTCCGCCACCCCCGCGGTATAGGTCAGCGCGAACCCGAGGGCCGGCGCCACGTCCCGCGCCAGCGCCTCGCGCAGCCGCTGGTCGATGGCCCGGGCGGCAACGGCGTCGGACTGGGGCAGCAGCACGCAGAACTCCTCCCCGCCGTACCGCCCCACCAGGTCCGGCTGGCGCACCGCGGCCTGCAGCGCCCGTGCGAACCGCACCAGCGCGGCGTCGCCGGCGGCGTGGCCCCGGGTGTCGTTCAGCCGCTTGAAGTGGTCGATGTCGAGCATCATCACCGTGACGGGCTGCACGTGCCGCTCGGCCAGGCGCACGTGCACCGAGGCCGATTCCATCCACTGCCGCCGGTTCATCGCGCCCGTGAGGCCGTCGGTGGTGGCGAGCTGCTGCAGCTCGCGTTCGGCCTCGTCGCGGTGGGCGAGCAGGAAGGCGAGGGTGCCCACGGTGAGGTCGGCGTTGGTGAGCACGAGCCCCAGCGTGTTGATCCAGTGGCCGGCCTCGAAGCTCGGGTAGGCGTCGGGGGCGAAGGTGACCAGGAAGAACCGGCCGGTCACCATGACGCCGGACATCATCAGCGCGGTGGCCGCCAGCCACCGCCAGCGGCCGTCCGTCTCCGGGCGGGGCCGGGGGCGCAGGAGCACCCAGGCGATCCAGCCGATCTGGACGGCCAGGGCCGCGTTGGTGACCGCGATGCGCGCCTGGTAGTTCGTGAACACGAGCCAGTGGACGACCGTGGTGACGACCGGCACGCCCCAGACCCACGGCTTCACCAGGGGCTCGCGCAGGTAGGTCTTCGCCGCGACGTAGACGAACGACATCGCGGTGGTGAGGCCGGCCACGCCCAGCGTGGCCATCTCGCGCGGCAGCACCCGGTAGGCGGCGATGAGCAGCGCCCAGGAGACCGCCTGGATCATCAGCGACGCGTTCCACGCCCGGATGCCCGAGCGCGACTTCCACCGCACGTTGAAGGACAACGCGATGCTCATCAGCAGCACGTTGACCATCAGCGAGAAAAAGAGGGTCCTGGCGTCGAGGTTCATGGTGTGAACCCCGGCCGGCGCGTCGGGTGGAGCCCGGGGTCCCGGCCTTCGCCGGGATGACGCTTCATGGGGTCAGCCCGCGACCGTCTCGCCGACGCGGACCTCGGCGCGCAGCGAATGCGCGTAGGCCTCGGTGATGGTGACGTCGACCATCTGGCCGACCAGGCGCGCGGGGCCCTTGAAGTTGACGATGCGGTTGCACTCGGTGCGCCCCATCAGCTCGCCGGCGTCGCGGCGCGACGGGCCCTCGACCAGCAGGCGCCGCGTGGAGCCCACCATCGTGTGGCTGATGCGCGAGACGTTTTCCTCGATGCGCGCCTGCAGCACCTGCAGCCGCGCGAGCTTCACCTCGTGCGGCGTGTCGTCGTCGAGCGAGGCCGCGGGCGTGCCCGGGCGCTTGCTGAAGATGAAGCTGAACGACGCGTCGTAGCCGATGTCGTCGATGAGCTTCATCATCTTCGCGAAGTCGTCGTCGGTCTCGCCGGGGAACCCGACGATGAAGTCGCTGGACATCGCGATGTCGGGCCGCACCGCGCGCAGCTTGCGCACGGTGCTCTTGTATTCGAGCGCCGTGTAGCCGCGCTTCATCGCCATCAGGATGCGGTCGCTGCCGTGCTGCACCGGCAGGTGCAGATGGCTCACGAGCTGCGGCACCTTCGCGTACACGTCGATCAGGCGTTGCGTGAATTCGTTCGGGTGGCTGGTGGTGTAGCGGATGCGCTCGATGCCAGGGATCTCGGCGACGTACTCGATCAGCAGCGCGAAGTCGGCGAACTCGGCCGTATCGCCCATGGCGCCGCGGTACGCGTTCACGTTCTGGCCCAGCAGCGTGACTTCCTTGACGCCCTGGTCGGCCAGGCCCGCCACCTCGACGAGCACGTCGTCGAACGGGCGCGAGACCTCCTCGCCGCGGGTGTACGGCACGACGCAGTAGCTGCAGTACTTCGAGCAGCCTTCCATGATGGAGACGAAGGCGCTGGCGCCCTCGACGCGCGCCGGCGGCAGGTGGTCGAACTTCTCGATCTCGGGGAAGCTGATGTCGACCTGCGGGCGGCGCTGCACCTGGCGGCGCGCCAGCAGCTCGGGCAGGCGGTGCAGCGTCTGCGGGCCGAACACCACGTCGACGTACGGCGCGCGTTCGATGATGGCGGCGCCTTCCTGGCTGGCCACGCAGCCGCCAACGCCGATCATCACGCCCTTGGCCTTCAGGTGCTTCACGCGGCCGAGGTCGCTGAACACCTTCTCCTGCGCCTTCTCGCGCACCGAGCAGGTGTTGAAGAGGATCAGGTCGGCCTGCTCGGGGTCGGTGGTGGGCTCGTAGCCCTCGGCGGCGCGCATGACGTCGGACATCTTGTCCGAGTCGTATTCGTTCATCTGGCACCCGAAGGTCTTGATGAACACCTTCTTCATCGGGGCGGTGGGTTCCATCGGGGTCTCGCTGTCGCTCAAGGCTTCGTCCACACCTGGGTGGCCGGGTCGAAGGACCAGGTCTGTGCCTGCTGGAGGGTGGTGGGCCACGGGCGCACCTTCGCCTCCTCGTCGGTGAGGATCCACACGTCGCGCAGGTAGCCGGAGGTGTCGTACGTGTAGTTCACGACGGCCTTCCGGTCGACCAGCTCGCCCGACATCACGAGCATGTTGTTGTAGCCGCGGATGCGGGCCCCGGGCGCCAGGCGCGTGGCCGTGCCGTTGAGCGCGATGACCGGCGGCGAGCCGAAGACGATGGTGCCGCGAAGGGCGTCCTGCGGGAAGGAGCGGGTCTGCGCCAGTGCCGGTGCGGCGATGGTGGCGGTGGCCACCAGGGCGATGAGACAGCGGTACATGGTATGCATCCAGTGGCTGTGAAGGGGACGCGCCAGTGTACCGGGCGGACCCTGCCGGGCGGTGGGTGGCGCACCGCCGGAATCCGGCATCCCGGCACGGTGCGGCCGCGCGTGATACGCCTCGGGGCCGCGTGGCGCGATCCCGGACAAACCCCGATTCCGATCCGGGGGGCGTGCTGGGGATACTGAATGTACGAACCGGTACGTTTGCAAACCCGAAACCCCCGCAGGAGTTCCCCATGCTGATGACCCGACCCCTCGAGGCCCTGGCCTCGGGCTTCCGCGCCGCCGCCGGCGCCTTGCTGCTCGCGGCGAGCCACGCCGCCCTCGCCATCGTGCCCACCCCCGTCGTCGTCGGACCGGTGGCGTCCGACCTCGCGAGCGCGGACAGGAACTACACCTTCTTCGGCACGGACCTCGACCTGAAGGCCCGCGGCTACGTCGAGGAGGAGTTCTTCATGTCCGGCCAGGCCAACTCGTACGACGCGACCGTCGCCGGCGGCATCGGCGCGCGCGCGTCGGCGTCGCCGACGGCGAACGTCGTGACCACCGGCAACGCGTACACGACCCGCGTGGTGGTGCGTCGCCCCGCCGAGGGCACCCGCTTCAGCGGCACCGTGGTGGTCGAGTGGATGAACGCGACGAGCAACTACGACGTCGAGGCGCTCTGGTTCCGCGCCCACGAGTTCTTCATGCGCGAGGGCCACGTGTGGATCGGCGTGACCGCGCAGAGCGGCCCCATCACCAACGCGACGCTGGGCCTCAAGGCGTTCAGCCCGACCCGCTACGGCCAGCTCGACCTGACCGCCGCGGGCCGGTTCACGAGCGGCGACCCGCTCTCGTACGACGTCTACGGCCAGGCGCTGCAGGCCGTGCGGACGACGCCGATGCTCGGGCCCCTGAAGCCGCTGCTGAAGAAGGTGGTGGCCGCGGGCGTGTCGCAGTCGGCCGGGCGGGTGTCGGTGTACCTGAACGCCATCATGACGCGCGACCTGCCGCTCGCCGACGCGGCGCTGCTCTACATCGGCGGCGAGATGATCCGCACCGACCTCGCCATCCCCGTGATCAAGCTGCTCTCGGAAACGGAGTACGTCGCGCCGGCCTCGGCCAACGAGATCAGCGTGCTGCAGCCCGACACGGACCGGATCCGCACGTGGTCCATCGCCGGCGCCTCGCACTCCGACTGGGCTTCGAGCGCGGTGCGCTATTCGCTGCTGCGCCGCGACCAGCCCACCGCCGCACTGAAGGACAGCTGCGACCTGCCGAGCCGCAGCCGCGTGCCCGACCGCCACGTGATCGCCGCCACGCTCGACTGGCTCGCCCGCTGGAATCCCGCCGCCAACGTCGTGCCGCCCACCGGTCCCGCGGTGCCGCTCGGCACGGACGGCAAGACGCTGCAGCGCGATGCCCGCGGCAACATGCTGGGCGGCATCCGCGTGGCCCCGTTCGCCGTGCCCGTCGCGGTCGATTCCGGCCTCAACACCGGCGCGGGCACCTGCTTCCTGAACGGCAACCACGAGCCGTTCGCCACGGACGTGCTGAAGGCCCTGTACCCCACCCGCGACGCGTACTTCACGGCCTTCGAGGCAGCCGTCGAGCAGAACGTCAAGGACGGCTTCGTGATGCAGGCCGACGCCGACGACATGCTGGCCGAGGCGAAGGTCTCGATCAACGGCCTCGGCCTCGACTGCGGCCCGCTGTGCGCCAACAAGGCCCAGTTCCCGATCCAGCCGTCGACCGGCCTGCTGCGCGACCACGTCAAGTTCCTCTACATGACGGGCGCCGAGGACCTGCTGAAGTCGGTCGACGCCGCCACGCTGTCGGTGGCCCGCGGCTATAGCGCCGCCGGTGACGCGACGAAGCAGAAGGCGCAGTGGTCGCAGGGAGCCAAGTGGCTGCAGAACTTCCAATCGCAGGTGGACGGCCAGAAGACCCAGTCCCGCGTCACCTCCCAGCAGGCGACGCTGCTGAAGGAGTACGCGGGCATCCTGGTCACCGAGCTGCAGGCGCTGGGGGCGACGCCGGACACCGTGGCGCTCGACCAAGCCGCCGTGACCGACCTGTACGGCGCCCCGGCCGCCACCCCGTCCGACGACGGGGGTGGCGGTTCGATCGGCCAGGGCCGCTTCGACGCGCTGTTCGGCCTGGTGATGGCGCTGGCCGTGGCCGGCCTCGCGCTGCGCCGCTCTCGCGGCGCCTGAGCGCCGGTCGAGCGGTCAGTGGTGGTGGTGCGCGCCATGCCCCCCGTCCGGCTTGCGCACCTCCACCGTTTTCTCGTCCGCGGGAGGTGACGGCGCCCGCGCCGGCGCCGCCACCTCGCCGGTGAACTCGCGCGCCTGCAGGTGGGGCGGGTGGGGGAACCAGCCCGGGTCGCGGTAGTCGCCGGGCTTCACGCCGTCGCGCACCTTGACGACGCTGAACATGCCGCCCATCTCCATCGGGCCGTAGGGCCCCTTGCCGCTCATCATCGGCAGCGTGTTCTCCGGGATGGGCATGTGCATCGACCCCATCTCGGCCATGCCGGTCTCGCCCATCGCCATGTAGCCGGGGATCAGGTCGGCGATGCGTTCGGCCACGCCCTGCGAGTCCACGCCGACCATGTTCGGCAGGCCGTGGCCCATCGCGTTCATCGTGTGGTGGGCCTTGTGGCAGTGGATCGCCCAGTCGCCCGCGATCGCGTCGAACTCGAAGGCGCGCATCTGGCCCACGGCCACGTCCGTCGTCACCTCCGGCCAGCGCGCCGACTTCGGCACCCAGCCGCCGTCGGTGCCCGTCACCTCGAACGACGGGCCGTGCATGTGGATCGGGTGGTTGGTCATCGTGAGGTTGCCCACGCGCACGCGCACGCGGTCGCCGGTGCGGGCCACGAGCGGGTCGATGCCGGGGAACACGCGGCTGTTCCACGTCCAGAGGTTGAAGTCGGTCATCTCGCTCGGGCGTGGCGTGGCGCTGCCCGGTTCGATGTCGTAGGCGGCGAGCAGGAACGCGAAGTCGCGGTCGACGCGGTGCTGGCGCGGGTCCTTCGGGTGCACGATGAACAGGCCCATCATGCCCATCGCGATCTGCACCATCTCGTCGGCGTGCGGGTGGTACATGTGCGTGCCGGAACGCGGCGGCACGAACTCGTAGACGAAGGTCTTGCCCGGCGGGATGTGCGGCTGCGTGAGGCCGCCCACGCCGTCCATGCCGGACGGCAGCGTGATGCCGTGCCAGTGCACCGTGGTGTGTTCGGGCAGGCGGTTGGTGACGTAGATGCGCACGCGGTCGCCCTCGACCACCTCGATCGTCGGGCCGGGGCTCGAGCCGTTGTAGCCCCACAGCTTCGCGGTCATGCCGGGCGCGAACTCGCGCACCACGGGTTCGGCGACGAGGTGGAACTCCTTGACGCCGTCGCGCATGCGCCAGGGCAGCGACCAGCCGTTGAGCGTGGCCACGGGGTGGAAGGGCCGGCCCGTGGACGGCGTGGGGGGCACGGCCATCTCGACCGAGCTGCGGGTTTCGGGTTCGGGCAGGGTGATGGCGGCCACGCGGTCGACGGCGGTGGCGCCGAGCGCGGCGGCGCCCGCCGCGCGGAGGAAGTTTCTGCGTTGGGTCATGGTGTCGGTGTCACGGGGTGGGCGATCCGCCGGTGGTGGCGGTGCGCAGGTCGGTGTCGGCGAGCCAGAAGTCCCGCAGGGATTCGACGTAGCCGGTGGCGCCTTCCACCTGCGAGCGCGCGTCGGCGAGCAGGTCGAACACGCTGATCAGCATGCCGTTGTAGCGGAGCAGGTTCTCGGCGGCGATGCGCTTCTTCAGCGGCACCACGTCGTCGCGGTAGTGGCGGGCGAGCGTCCAGGCCGTCTGGTAGGCCGCGTGGGCCTCGCGCACCTCGGACCGCGCCCGCAGCGCCACGTCGGCGGTGTGGTGCAGGGCCTGCTGGTAGGTCGCCTCGGCGCGGGCGAGGCGCGCGTCGCCGCCGTCGAAGATCGGCAGTTCCAGCTCGACCACGTAGCCGTTCGCGCGGGGCTGGCCGCTTTCGCTCTGGTTCTGGTAGCCGATCTCCAGCACGTTGATGAAACGCGTGGCCTTCGTCAGGCCGAGCGACTTCGCGAGGGTCTCGGTGCCGCGCGTGGCGCGCTGGACGTCGAGGCGCTTGTCCATCGCCGCCTGCTCCGTGCCCTGGATGGACGCGGGTTCGGCGGGCAGGTCGGGCAGGCGGTCCGGCAGCGTGAAGGCCGTGTCGCCCGGCAGGCCCATCAGGCGCACGAGGCGTTCGCGTTCGGCCACGGCGTCGTGGGACGCGCGGGCGGCGCGGGCGGTGGCGTCCGCGGCGAAGGACTGCTCGCGCATCCGGGCGAGGGCGCTGAAGTTGCCGGCCTGGCGCATGCGGCCGGCCAGTTCTCCGGCGGCGTCGGCCGTGTCCTTGACCCGCGCGTGGTACCGCTGCAGCTCCTGCGCGGCCACCGCGCGCACCCAGGCGCGGCGCGTGCGCGCGGCGAGCGACACCGCCTCGTCTGCCGCGTCGAGCTGCACCTGCGCGAGCCGGCGCTGCTCGACGCCCACGGCCAGCGGCATCGTCAGCAGGCCCAGCACGTCGAACGTCACCCCGCGGTCGATCTCGGTGGTGCCGTCGGCGTGGCGCAGGCGGCCGAAGCTGAAGGACGGGTTGGGCAGCCGGCCGGCCCGCACGAGGTCGGCCTCGGCGACACCGAGTTCGGCGAACCGGGCCTGCAGCCCGCGGTTGTTCAGGAAGGCGAGCTCGACGGCGCCGTCGGCGGTGAGCGGCGCGGCGAGCAGTTCGGTGGCGCGCGCGCGCTGGCGCGTGTCGTCGTCGCCGGAGCGGGCGAGGACGGGGGACTGGCCGGTGCGTTCCCGGGTCATCCCGTCGACGGGGCCGAAACCCCCGTCGGCGGAAAACCCGGCGCAGCCGGCGAGCAGCAGGGCCGCCGCGAGCGGCCCCGCGCGGAAGATCATCGTGTTCATGGTGCTGGACATCCGAAGCGCCGCCGGTGCGACCGGCGGCCGACACCCGCGCGGCGGCGAGCCGGCGCGGGCACGTTCGGGCCTCCCGTGGAGGCCCGGGCGGTGTCAGGAGCTTCGGGGAGGTCGGTCCTGTCCGTCGGACAGGAAACTCGGCGCGGGCGCGCGCAGGTCGGGGAAGGCGACGTCGGAGACGGCCAGCGGCTGCGGCACCGACGGTTGCGGCGCGGCCATCGGGGCGCCGGTGCCGAAAGCGCAGCAGAGGGTGCACTTCTGCATGTCGGCGGCCGGGTGGGCGGGGTCGCCGTGGTCCATGGCCTGGCCGTGGTGCCCGGCATGCGGATAGGCATGGGCCGTGTGGTCCATCGCGACCACGGGCGCCGGCGTGCAGAGCATGGCGGCCGCGGCCACCGCCCGGAGGGGCAGGAGCGCGGTCAGCAGGATCAGCAGCCAGATGCGGGCGGATTTCACGGGCGCGAGCCTAGCACGCCCGGTCGTGGGGCCATTTCCCGGGCCCCCAATCTCCGGCCCCCGAGTGATAGAATCCTCCCATCGCAACGGCGCTTCCAAGGCATCCCCTGCCTCCCGTGAAGCCGGTCAGCTGACATCCCATCAGCCGGTCGTCGTTGCCTCCCTCGCGTGCGAGGGTGCCAGCGACGGCGCCGATTGACTTGCACGTCCCGCCCTTTCCTGCGCCACGACGCGCACCAGGGCTTCTCTGATTCACACGCCGGCCCTGCCGGCACCGGCCTCGCCGGGATCCTTCCGATTCCGCGTCGGCCGTCCGATTCCTTTTTGACGAAAGCACCAATGGCCAAGGAAGAACTGATCGAAATGCACGGCAAGGTCGACGACGTGCTCCCCGACTCCCGTTTCCGCGTCACCCTCGAAAACGGCCACACGCTCGTGGCCTACACGGCCGGCAAGATGCGCAAGCACCACATCCGCATCCTGGCGGGTGACCGGGTGTCGCTCGAGCTGTCCCCGTACGACCTGAGCAAGGGTCGCATCACCTTCCGTCACATCGAAGGTCGCGGTCCGGGCCCGGCGCCCCGCCGCTGAGCCCAGCGCTCGCTGGCAGGGTGAACCATCACCCCGCCAGACGATGCCGTGCCTGGCCGAGCGCCAGCGCACGGCGAAGGCGCCGCCACGACGGCGCCACCGCCCGCAGCAGTGCCGGCCCGTCGTCGGCCAGCGTCTCGTCGTCGCGGTAGAACACGCCCGCCACCCGCAGCGCCGCCTCGTGCGACCGCACGTCGCCCGTGGGCAACCGGTGCAGCCCGTCCTGGTCGCTGCCCAGCATCACCACCGAAAACCGGAACCGCGGACCCAGCGCCACCGGCAGCGCCACGAGGTGTTGGTCGTCCGGCACGTTCGCCATCGGCGCCACCTCGCCATCGAGGCGCCAGCCGCGGCCCGTGTCGACGGCCGAGATCGCCCGCACGTCCGACCCGTCGCACCGCAGCTCGGTGGCCACGCCACCCGCGACGCTGCCGTCGAGCAGCATCGGCAGGCGGTACTCCCGCAGCCCCACGTTCGGGCACGCGAGCAGCAGCTCGACGAACTCGCGCTGCGCGCACAGGCGGCGGCCTTCCGCGGGAGAGCGGCGGGCCGCGGCTTCGACCGCCCGGGCGGCGTCGCGGAGGGAGGGCAGGTGAGGTTTCATCGGGTGCGCAGGACGTCCAGGGCCGACACCGCGCCGCCCTCGTTGCCCCACGACTGTCGCACGTAGGTCGCCACCGCGGCCAGCTCGGCGTCGTCGAGCACACCCGCGAACGGCGGCATGCCGTACGGCTGCGGGTGGGCGGGGGTGACCGGCGCGAAGCCGCCGCGCGAGATCGACTGGATCACGTTGGCCGCCGGACCGTGGGCCACCGACGGGTTGCCGGCGAGGGGCGGGAAGGCCGGTGCGGCGCCGCGTCCGTCCGCGCCGTGGCAGTCGGCGCAGTGGGTCTCGTACAGCTTCGCGCCGCGGCCGAGCACCTGCGCGTCGGCGCGCGGCGCGGCGTCCGGCGCGGGCGCCGGGGGCAGGTCCTTCAGGTACGCAGCCATCGCCGCCAGGTCCGCGTCCGTCAGGTGCGCGGTGCTGCGGAACACCACCTCGGCCATCGGGCCCATCGCGGTGCCGTGGGGCGACACGCCGGTCTTCAGCAGCGTGACGGTCGACGCCGGATCGCCACCGCCGAGCGGCGGGGCGTACCAGTTCTCCATCGGGATCAGGCCGCCGCCCGGCGCGCCGCCGAACCCGGGGCCGCCCAGCGCGTCGCGCGTGGTGTGGCAGGCCGCGCAGTGCCCGAGGCCGTCGACGAGGTAGCGGCCGCGGTGCCATTCGGCCGACCGGCCCGGTTCGGGCGCGGGCTCGCCCGGGCTGAAGTAGAACGTGCGCCACACGGCCAGCGCGAGCTGGGTGTCGAACGGGAAGCGCAGGGTGCTCGCCCGGTTCGGCGCATGCACCGGCGGCAGGCTGCGCAGGAAGGCGAACAGCGCGTCGTTGTCGTCGCGGGTCACATGGGTGAAGTGCGGGTACGGGAAGGCGGGCGACAGCAGGCGGCCGTCGCGCGACCGCCCGTCGCGCATCGCGCGGCGGAAGTGCGCCGGGGTCCACGTGCCGAGGCCGGTGTCGGCGTCGGGTGTCAGGTTGGGGGCATACACGGTGCCGAACGGCGTCTCGATGCCGCGGCCGCCGGCGTATTCCGTGCCGCCGCGGGCGGTGTGGCAGCCCACGCAGTTGCCCGCGCGGGCGAGGTATGCGCCGCGGGCGACGAGGGCGGCGTCGGTGGCCGGCGGCGGTGTGTCGTCGAGCGGGCGGCTGCCGCGCAGGTCGAGCCCCACCGCGGCGACCGACCAGGCGACGGCCAGCGACAAGGCCAGCAAGGTCCAGCGAAGGGTGCGCTTCATCATCGCGTGCTCCCGCAGGCGGGCGTGCCCGCGTCGGGTCGCCCCGCAGGCGCATGGCCGGGTGGCACGGGCCGCGAGGCGAGCCACGCGGAGACGGCGTCGATGTCCGCCACCGACAGGCGTTCCGCGATGGTGGCCATGCAGTCGGGCGCGGTGGCGTGGCGCCGGCCCGTCTTCCAGGCGCCGATCTGCGCGACGAGGTAGTCGCGCGGCAGCCCGAGCAGGCCCGGCACGGCCGGCGCGAGGCCGGTCAGCGCCGCGCCGTGGCAGGACACGCAGGCCGGCAACCCGGCGACCGGGTCGCCGCGCGTGGCGAGCGTCTCGCCCCGCGCGCTGTCGGGGCCCGGTGGCGTGGGCAGCGGGGCCGGTGCGTCGAGCGCGCCGAAATGGGCGGCGATGTCGGCCAGGTACGCGTCCGGCATCTGGGCGAGCAGGTGGGCCATGCCGGCGTGTTCGCGCCGGCCGTCGCGGAAGTGCCGCAGCTGCTGGAAGAGGTAGCCCTCCGGCTTGCCGGCGATGCGCGGGAAGTAGCCCTGGCGCGTGGCCCGGTCGGCCGCGCCGTGGCAGGCCGTGCAGGCCTGCAGGCGCTGCGCCATCGAGCCGTCGACCCGCACCGGCGTGGCCGCCGCCGCCCAGTGGGCCGCGCCCAGCAGCAGCGTGACGAACAGCGCAGCCAGCAGGATCGCGGTGACCAGCAGCGGCAGGGGCCTCACACGCCCGAGTTCCGCATCGGCGCGGGCCCGCCGGCGGATGCCGAAGAAGCTCCACAACACCATCCTCACGTACTGCAGCGAACCCATGACGATCCCCGTTGTCCTGTGCCCGGACTGTGCCGTGCGGGCCCCGATCGGGTAAGACTCAGAATCGGCGAAAAGAACCAGATCAGATGCGCAGCCGCGGGGCGATCCCGCTGTGAAGAAGGGGCTGCAGGTACAGTGATCGAAACGGCCTCGACAACCAGATCAGATTCCACCGTGAAACGCTACGAACAACTCGCCGCCGACATCGCCGAGGGCATCCGTTCCGGCGTGCTGCGCCCGGGCGACCGGCTGCCGTCGGTGCGCCAGACCAGCGCGAGCCGGGGTGTCAGCCCCACCACGGTGTTCGAGGCGTACTACCTGCTCGAGGCCCGCGGCGCCATCGAGGCGCGGCCCCGCTCCGGCTACTACGTGCGCGCGGCCGCCGCGGGCGGGCCGGCCGAACCCGCCACGTCGTCGCCCCCGGAGGCGTCCACCACGGTGGAGATCAGCGAGCTGGTGTTCGAGGTGCTGGGCGCCATCCGGGAGCGTGACGTGGTGCCGCTCGGCTCGGCCTTCCCGAGCCCGTCGCTGTTCCCCCTCGACAAGCTGGCGCTGCACCTGTCGAAGGCCATGCGCCACCTCGACCCGTGGCAGACCGTCGAGGACCTCACCCCCGGCAGCGAGGCGCTGCGCCGCCTGCTGGGCCTGCGCTACGTGGTCGAAGGCACGGCCGTCGACCCGTCGGAGATCGTCGTGACCAACGGCGCGATGGAGGCGCTGAACCTGTGCCTGCAGGCGGTGACCCGCCCGGGCGACGTGGTGGCGGTGGAGTCGCCCACGTTCTACGCGAGCCTGCAGGCGCTCGAGCGCCTGAACCTGAAGGCCGTGGAGGTGGCCACGCACCCGCGCACGGGCGTGGACCTCGCCTCGCTGGCGGCCGTGCTGGAGCGCCACCCGGTGAAGGCGTGCTGGTTCATGCCCAACTTCCAGAACCCGCTCGGGTGCCTGATGCCGGACGAGAACAAGCGCGCGCTCGTCGAGCTTCTCGCGCGCCACGGCGTGCCGCTGATCGAGGACGACGTGTACGGCGAACTGCACTTCGGGCCGCGCCGTCCGCCGCCCGCGAAGGCGTTCGACCGCGCGGGACTCGTGATGCACTGCAGCTCGTTCTCGAAGTGCCTGGCCCCCGGCTACCGCGTGGGCTGGGTCGCGGCGGGACGTTTCGCCGAACGCATCGCCCGGCTGAAGCTGATGACGACGCTGTCGGCGCCGGTGCCCTCGCAGCAGGCCATGGTGTCGTACCTGCAGCACGGTGGCTACGACCGCCACCTGCGCCGCCTGCGGGAGACGCTCGCGGCCCGCCAGGCCATCGCGCTGCGGCTGGTGGCCAAGCATTTCCCCAAGGGCACGCGCACCACGCGGCCCGACGGCGGCTACTTCCTGTGGGTGGAGATGCCGGCGGGCGTGGACGCGCTGCAGCTGCACCGGCTCGCGCTGTCGCAGCGCATCAGCATCGCGCCGGGCCACCTGTTCTCGGCGGACCGGCGGTTCGCGAGCTGCGTGCGCTTGAACATCGGCCACCCCGACGACCCGCAGTTCGAGCGGGCCATGAAGACGCTCGGCCAGCTGGCCGGCAGCCTCGTGCCGGGTTGATCAGGGCAGGGCGATCAGGGCAGGGGCGATCAGTGCCGCACGCGGCCTTCCGCCGTGAGCACGGTGAGGTCGACGTAGCGGGACCCGGTGCGCTTGTGCGGACCGAAGTCGATCGTGAAGCCGCCGAGGTTGAGGTCGTTGAGCGATTCGAGCGCCGTGATCATCGATTCCGGCGTCGGGTTGCCCCCGGCGCGCTTGAGCCCTTCGACGAAGGTGCGCGCGGCGATGAAGCCCTCGAAGCCGCCGTAGTTGGGCTCGAACTTCGGCGTCGTCTTCCCGGCGGCGAGGTACTCGCCCGCGAGCGGGTTCGTCGCGTTGAACGGCAGCGGCGTGACCTGGCTCACCACCACGCCGCGGGCATCCGCCCCCAGTTCGTTGATGAGCGCCTGCGTACCGACGAACGACACGTTGTAGAAACCGCCCACGAACCCGGCCTTGCGCGCGGCGCGCACGAAGGCGGCGCAGGACGTGTAGGCACTGATCTGCACGATGGCTTCCGGCTTGCCGGCGAGGATCTTCTGCACCGCCTCGTCGACGGCCACCGTGTTGCGCTCGACCGTGCCGAGGCTCACCGCGGTGAGGCCCGCGCTCTTGAGCGCCAGGGTCACGCCGTCGAGGCCGGCCTTGCCGTAGCTGTCGTTCTGGTGGAAGACCGCGATGCGCTTGATGCCCACGGCGGTGAGCTGCTTGACGATCTCGGCGGTCTCGTCGAAGTACGAGGCGCGCACGTGGAACGCGTAGCGGTTGAACGGCGCACGCAGCGCCTCGGCGCCGCTGAGCGGCGCGAAGAAGGGCACGCGGGCCGCGGTGGCCAGCGGCAGGGCCGCGAGGCTCGTCGGGGTGCCGACGTAGCCGAACAGGGCGAACATGTCGGGCGACGCGAGCAGCTTCTGCGTGTTCTCGGCGCAGCGTTGCGGCTCGTAGCCGTCGTCGACGCTGCGGAGTTCGATGGTGCGGCCGTTGACACCCCCGCGGGCGTTCAGGCGGTCGAACACCATCGCGGCGCCGTCGCGGAACTGCGTGCCGAGGGCGGCGGCCGGGCCGGTCAGCGGGGCCGACTGGCCGAGGACGATCTTGTTGCGGGACTGGGCGACGGCGGGATAGCCGGTCACGGCCGACGCGATGGCGCCGGCCTGGAGCAGGGCGCGGCGCTTCACCGACGCACCTTGCCGTCTTCGGTCAGCATCGACACTTCGACGAAGTGCGAGGCGACGTGGTCGCGTGCGCCGAAGCTCACGTGGAACCCGCCGATGTTCGTGTTGTTGACCGACTCGAGGCCGGAGATGAGCTGCTCGCGCGTGGGGTTGCGGCCGGCCCGCTTGAGGCCCTCCACGAACACCTTCGCCGCGACGTAGCCTTCCATGCTGGAGTAGTTGGGCTTCGCGTCGCCACCGGCCTTGGCCACCGCGTCGAGGTACTCGCGCGAGATGGGCGTGGTGGTGGAGAACGGGAACGGCATGACCTGGCTGATCACGATGCCGTGGCCGTCCTTGCCGAGTTCGTCGGCGAGCGCCTGCGTGCCCACGAACGACACGTTGTAGAACTGGCCGCCGTAGCCGGCCTTGCGGGCTTCGCGGATGAACGCGGCGCAGGCCTTGTACGCGCCGATCTGCACGATGGCTTCGGGCTTGCCGACCATGATGCTCTTCACGGCCGCCGCGACTTCCACCGAGTTGCGCTCGACGGTGCCGAGCGAGGCCGGGGTGAGGTTCAGCGGCTTGAGCGCGCGGGTCACGCCGTCGAGGCCGGCCTTGCCGTACGCGTCGTTCTGGTGGAACACGGCGATGCGCTTGACGTTCAGCGACGTCAGCTGCTTCACGATCAGCGCCGTCTCGTCGTAGTACGAGGCGCGGATGTGGAAGATGTTCTTGCTGAACGGATCGCGCAGCGACTCGGCGCCGGTGAACGGGCCGAAGAAGGGGATCTTGCTCTCGTTGATCAGCGGCAGCGCGGCGAGGCAGGTGGGGGTGCCCACGTAGCCGAACAGCGCGAACACGTTGTCCTTGATGAACTTCTCGGTGTTGGCCTTGCAACGATCGGGCTCGTACCCGTCGTCGAGCGTGCGCAGCTCGATCTGCTGGCCGTTGACACCGCCCGAGGCGTTCACCGCGTCGAAGAAGACGCGGGCGCCGCGGTTCATCTGGATGCCCAGCTGGGCCGACGGGCCCGTGAAGGCGGCCGACTGGCCGAGCACGATGCGGTTGCCCTGCGAAAACGCGGGGAAAGCCAGCGAGGCGCTGCCGGCGGCGATGGACTGGATCAGGGTACGACGTTTCATCGGGGTGGATCTCGAAGGTCATGTCCGCGCCGCCGATCGCAGGGCGCGCTATTTTTTCAGTGTAAACACCGATGGTCAATCAATCCGCCCTGACACATTCACTCACGCACTGAAATCGGGCAACACGTGAATTCCTTCGCGTCGCCTGACGATCCTTGTCACTTCAGGACGGGCTTCGGTACCTCGATTTCCGTGGCATCCGTCACGCTTCACGGGTCGAGGGTGTGTCAGATGTATCGCCCGACCAGGGACAAGCTTGTCATGGATCAAACGGCCCTCTACCCTAGCCACCCTGCAGCGGCGTCCGTGCTCTCCCGCGGCGCCGCGCGATCCCACCGAACCGCCACTTCGAGCGGTCACGCCTCACTTCAATTCACCTCTAAGGAAACAGCATGTCGGCTGTCATTGGGACAGAGGAGACCCCGTCGGGACTTCTCGGACTACTGGCCAAGGAACGCACCATCGCGGGCCCGGGCTTCAACCGTTGGGTGGTGCCGCCCGCGGCCCTCGCGATCCACCTCTGCATCGGCATGGCCTATGGCTTCTCGGTGTTCTGGCTGCCGCTGTCGAAGGCAGTGGGCATCAACGCCGCGGCCGCGTGTCCGAAGGACATCAGCATCTTCGCCGAGCTGTTCGTCACGGACTGCGACTGGAAGATCTCCACGATGGGTTGGATGTACACCCTGTTCTTCGTGCTGCTCGGCCTGTCGGCCGCGCTGTGGGGCGGCTGGCTCGAACGCGCGGGTCCGCGCAAGGCCGGTGTCGTCTCGGCGGTGTGCTGGTGCGGCGGCCTCGTGCTCGCCGCCATCGGCGTGTCGATGCACCAGATGTGGCTCATGTGGCTCGGCGCCGGCGTGATCGGTGGCGTGGGCCTCGGGCTCGGGTACATCTCGCCCGTGTCCACCCTGATCAAGTGGTTCCCGGACCGCCGCGGCATGGCGACCGGCATGGCCATCATGGGCTTCGGTGGCGGCGCCATGATCGGTTCGCCGCTCGCGGCCGAACTGATGAAGATGTTCGCCACGCCCACCGACACGGGTGTCGCCGCCACGCTGCTGGTGATGGCTGCCGTGTACTTCGTCTTCATGATGGCCGGCGCGTTCGGCTACCGTGTCCCGCCGAGCGGCTGGAAGCCCGAAGGCTGGACCCCGCCCGCCGCGCAGACCGACAACCAGATGATCACGCGTCGCCACGTGCACGTGAAGAAGGTCTGGGGCATTCCGCAGTTCTGGCTCGTCTGGATGGTGCTGTGCATGAACGTCAGCGCCGGCATCGGCGTGATCGGCATGGCCAGCCCGATGCTGCAGGAAGTCTTCGGCGGCCAGCTGATCGGCATCACGCAGAAGTTCGGTGAACTCGACAAGACCCAGCTGACCGCCATCGCCGGCGTCGCCGCCGGCTTCACGGCGCTGCTGAGCCTGTTCAACATCGGTGGCCGCTTCTTCTGGGCCAGCCTGTCCGACCGCCTGGGCCGCAAGATGACCTATGTGGTGTTCTTCGTGCTCGGCGGCCTGCTGTACGCCAGCATCCCGTCCAGCGCCGGCATCGGCAGCAAGTTCCTGTTCGTGGGTGCCTTCTGCATCATCCTGAGCATGTACGGCGGTGGTTTCGCGACCGTGCCGGCCTACCTCGCCGACCTGTTCGGCACGCAGATGGTGGGCGCCATCCACGGCCGCCTGCTGACCGCGTGGGCCACGGCCGGCATCCTCGGCCCCATCGTCGTCAACTACATGCGCGAGTACCAGCTGGGCCTCGGCATCCCGCGCGAGCAGGTCTACAACCAGACCATGTACATCCTCGTGGGCATGCTGGTCATCGGCCTCATCTGCAACCTGCTGGTGCGCCCGGTCGCCGACAAGCACTTCATGACCGACGCCGAACTGGCCGAAGAGAAGCGCCTCGCGCACGACCGCAGCGTCGCCGCCGACGTGGGCTCGGGTTCGGGCGCCGGTGGCACCACCCCGATCGCCATCGTGTGGCTGGCCTGGGCCGCCGTGGGCATCCCGCTGGCCTGGGGCGTGTACCGCACGCTGCTCAGCGCCGTGAAGGTGTTCAGCTGATCGATCGACCTCGTGTCGACGGAAAGGGCCCGCAGTCGCGGGCCCTTTTTTCTTGGCGCGACGGGTTCAGGCGGCCGAGGCCCGCATCGCCTGGTGCACCAGCTCGTCGATCTTCGACGTGATGGCCGACAGCTCGCCCGCCACCACCGCGAACTCGCGGCCGGCGCCGCCGGCCCGGGCCGCGGCCACCTGCGCGTTGAACGCGACGATGCGGGCATGCTTCGCGATGGACTCGATGTCGGTCAGCACGCCTGTGAGCTGCTGGCGCGACGTGGCAGCCTGCGAGGTGGCGAGGTTCTCGTACACCTGCGTGATCTGGTTCAGCACGGCCAGCAGCGGCGTGGCGCTGGCGACCAGTTCGTCGAGCAGCGCGGGCGCGCCGGACGAGCGGGCCTCCACGGCGTCCTGCGTGCGCCGGGCGAGGTCGGTGAAGGCGCGGATGGTCTTCTCGCCGCCGGTCGGGCCGAAGTACACGTCCTTCAGTTCGTCGCAGAAGAGGCCCGGCACGGCGCCGTTGCCCTTCACGAGCGCATCGTGCGCCTCGAGGAAGGTGGCGAGCGCGCCGCGCGAGAGCGCCATCGCGCCGTCGTGCCCCTGCTGCGCGAGCACCGCGTACAACACGACCCGCTGCGACGTGAAACGCCGGCGCCCCGACAGGTTGATCAACGTGCCGTAGACCTGGCCCGACGGGCGCTGGGCGGGGGCGGTGGCGAGGGCGGACGCGGGACGCGTCCGGGTGGGGGCCTGCGCTTGTCCAAGGTGCAGCATGGTGGTCTTCCGTGTGGTGGTTCACGCGGCCCCGCCCTCGGATGGGGCGGGTGACCGCGGTGCACGGAGGTTTGCAGGCTTCGTACCAGCAGCGGAGAGGCTACCCCTTCTTGGCCCCGGACGAGCCCGACGACCGCGGCAGCTTGCGCGCGGTGGCCGGCGTGCCGGTGCCCACCGGCGCGCCTTCGTCGCCACGCGGTGAGGCGGCCTTGCGGCGTGTCGCCGAGACGGGGCGAGCCTTGGGGTCGACCTCCACGGGATCCTCGTCGTACTGCTTCGCGCCCGGCACCGGGCTCATCCACGGTTCGCGCCGCTTGACCCAGAGCTCTTCCGTGGGCGTGAGGTCGGTGGGGGCGGTGTCGAGCGCGCCCAGCTTGACCTCGACCTCGTGTTCGTCGGCGCGAAGCGAATACAGCCGCGTGCCGCAGCGCGGGCAGAAGTCGCGGCCTTCCCACGTGCGGGTTTCACCGCCGGTGGTGAAGCGGGCGGTGTCCCACACGGCATAGGCCATGGCGACGCTGCCCGTTTCCTTGCGGCAGGTCTTGCAGTGGCACAGGCCGACGAGCGTGGGTTCGCCGGTCAGGGCGAAACGGACGGAGCCGCAGCGGCAGCCGCCGAGGCGGGTGGAGGAAGAAGTGGCCATGGCCGAATCCTAAACGCGGCGGCATGGCGAAGCCTCGGGGCAACCCCGAGCCACGAACGGCGCGCGGGCCGGCACGCCCGTGTCGTGCCGCGGGGTCAGTCGCGGCTGGGGCGGCGGTACCCGCCCTCGATCCAGGCCTCGGCCGACGCGCGGTTGAGCCGGAAGCCGGGCGACACCGGCACGCGGGCCAGTTCGTTGCCGTCGCGGTCGTGGGCGGACAGCACGGCGGTGGGGTCGTCGTCGTCGGGTGTGATGTCGAGCGAGACGCGGATGCGCGCCAGGCCCTCGCCGTCGACGTCGACCTGCTTGTGCAGCCGCGCGTGCAACTGCTGCTCGTGGCGGCGCAGCACCTCGTTGGCCGTCTTCACGAGCGTGTGGAAGGCGGGGGCGTCGAGCGGCTTCGGATTCTTCTTGTCGCGGCCCATGGTCCACGGGCCCACCAGCGCGGCCTCGGCCTGGCCGTCCCGGGTCATGGCGACGGCCCAGCCGTCGTCGTCCTCGTTCTTGATGATGCGGGCGGTCCAGCCGTCGTCGGCCCACAGCGTGGCTTCGTGGATGGCGGTGGTCTCGTCTTCGAGGACGGCGTCGAGGTCGTGGGACATGGGAGGCTGCGGGGTGATGGCGATGGCTGGCATTTTATACAGTACTTTTGCCGCGGCGTGATGTTTCGAGGCCACGCCGATGACGGACAATCCGCGGATGGCCAAGCCCGTCCCCCACCTCTCCCCCGATGAGATCGAACGCATCATCGCCACCGCCTGGGACGACCGCCCCCCGTTCGACCGCGTGCTGAACGCCCACGGCCTCAACCACGGGCAGGTGGTGCAGCTCCTCAAGCGCGAGCTGACCCCGAACGCCTACAAGGTCTGGACGGCGCGCACGAAGGCGCCGGCGGGCAAGCCGCCGCGGCGCTGATTCAGGCCTCGGCCTTCTTCGCGTAGATGCTGCGCACCGGCCGCGCCATCACGCGCCGCACCATCGGCTCGAACTCCACCAGCGGCAGCATCTCGGCGTCCGGGTCGAAGGCCGGGCTGTCGTACAGCTCGCAGAACTCGGCCGTGCGCTCGTAGTGTTCGTGGCCCGCGAACTGGTCGCGCAGGTCGCGGTCGAGGCCGATGTGGTGGAAGAAGTAGTGGCCCTGGAAGATGCCGTGCTGCTGCACCATCCAGTGGTTCGCCTCGCTGACGAAGGGCTTGAGGATGGCGGCGGCGATGTCCGGGTGGTTGAACGACCCGAGCGTGTCGCCGATGTCGTGCAGCAGCGCGCACACCACGTACTCCTCGTCGCGGCCGTCGCGCAGCGCGCGCGTGGCCGTCTGGCGCGAGTGCGCGGCGCGGTCGATCGGGAAGCCGCCGTAGTCGCCCTCGAGCAGGCGCAGGTGCGCCATCACGCGGTCGGGCAGCGCCTTCGAGTACGTCGCGAATTCGGCCCCGATCAGTTTCCAGTCGTCCTGGGTGCTGTCGTGGAACCGGGTGAAGGTGGCGCGGGCGGTCATGGTGGTCTCCGGGAATGCTGGATGTCTTGCCGCGAGCGTAGGGAAGGGGGGCGAGCCCAAACGCAAGAAATCTTGCAATTCGGGGTATCTCCGGACATCGACACGGTCATCCGGGCGAACGCCGGGATCCACTGCTGGCGGAGCGGGCAGGGTGGCCGGTGGATCCCGGCGTTCGCCGGGATGACGAGGGGCCGTGCTGATACGCTGTGCCCTCGTCGACGCAGCGCGGAAAGGAACGATGTGAGCGATCCCCTGGTGGCCGATCCCTGGTTCGGCTCGCTCGCGCCCGCCGTCCGGGACAAGCTGCGAACGGCCGGCACGACGGTCAGGTTCCCGGCCGGCGCCTTCCTGTTCCGCCAGGGCGACGTGCCCTCCGGCTTCTTCGGCCTGGTGCACGGCAGCGTGAAGATCTCGACGCTGCGCGAGGACGGGCGCGAAGCCATCCTCGCGGTGCTGCGCCCCGGCGCCTGGTTCGCCGAGGGGTCGATGGTGGACCGCTACCCGCGCGTGCACGACGCCACCGCCGTCGAGGCCTGCGAGCTGCTGATGGTGCCGCCCGAGAGCTTCGACACGCTGATGCACGACGCCGGCTTCGCCCGCGCCATCGCGCTGCTCGCCTCGCTGCACGCACGCGCGGTGTTCGGCATGCTGGAGGACGCCACGCTGCGCTCCACGCGCGCGCAGGTCGCGCGCCGCCTGCAGCGGCTGGCGGGCGGCTTCGCCGACCAGCCGCCCGTGCAGCCCGAACTCGAGATCACGCAGGACGCGCTCGCGATGATGCTGGGCATCACGCGCCAGACCCTCGCCCTCGAGCTGAAGGCGATGGTCGCCGCGGGCGCGATCACGCTCGGCTACGGGCGCATCCGCATCGAGTCGTTCGACCGGCTCAAGGCGCTCGAGGCGCCCTGACGCGCGGCCTCGCGGATCCGCAATTTCCCGCGAAGTGTCCGCACAGCGGACAGTCTGTTCGCTCTCCGGTCGGCACGGTGCCCGGCTCGATTGATTCGAGGCCGCCGCGCGGCGACGCTTGTCCCGCGGGCATCTCCAGCCTTCATTCAACGACGCCGCCCCGGGCCCGCAGCGGGTGGCTCCAAGGAGTCGAGCAAGTGCGCAATCCAGCAAGGCAATTCATGTGGCGGTGGACCGTCGGCGCGTTGGTCGCGGGGGCGCTCTCGGCCTGCGGTGGGGACGGCGACGATGCCGTGGTCGACGGTGGGGCGGTGACGCCACCCGCCGTCGAACTCGCCGCGAAGGACCCGGTGCTCGCCTGCGCCGACCTCGCGGGTCGCGACATCCCCGGCGTCGGCGACGTGTCGGCGACCGTGACCTCGGCCGCGCCGGCCGGCGGCTACTGCGTCGTGAAGGCGAGCATCGCCGGGCGGCAGAACGTGCAGGTGAACCTGCCGCTGCAAGGGTGGACGCAGCGCTTCCTGATGACCGGCTGCGGCGGCTACTGCGGCATCGTGAACGACCCCTCCACGAGCCAGGCGTACCAGACCAGCGGCTGCGTGCCGCGCGAGAGCGGGCAGATGGTGCTCGCGTCCACCGACCTCGGCCACGCGGCGGGCGGTTCCGTGGGCACCTGGGCCCGCGACAACCCGACCGCCGTCGTCGACTTCGCCTACCTCGGCATGCACCACGCCACGGTGCTGTCGAAGGCGGTGGCCACGGCCTACTACGGCCAGGCGCCGGCGAAGTCGTACTACGTCGGTTGCTCGGACGGCGGCCGCGAGGGCCTGCACGAGGTGCAGCGCTACCCCGAGGACTACGACGGCGTGGTGGTGGCCGCGCCGGTCATCGACGAAGTCGCGACCAACACCTTCTATCACGGGTGGAACGTGCGGGTGAACTCGGACGTGGGAGGCTTCCCGATCCTGACGGCGGCCAAGCGACCGGCCATCGCGGCCCGGGTCAAGCAGTTCTGCGGCGACGAGGGCGGCCTCGTGCAGGACCCCCGCCTCTGCGAGCACCGCAAGGAGGAGATCCTCGCGAGCCTTTCCTGCGGCGCCGGCCCGGAAACCGATGCGTGCCTCACCGCCGCGCAGGCCGACGTGATGCTCAAGTTCTGGTACGGCCCCGTCGACGAGCAGGGCGTGCGCCTGTCCGCCGGCAACATGCCGCTCGGCAGCGAGGCCGGCCTGGCTTCCGCGGTGGCCGCGGGCACGCCCACGTCGCGGGGCGAGGGCGCCTGGGCCAGCGACTTCCCCAACTACATGGCGGCCTGGGGCAGCGGCACGGGCATCACGTGGGCCAACATGGACTTCACGCTCGCGGGCTGGAACGCGCTCACCACGCTGTCGCGCCTCTACGACCCGACGAACCCGGACCTGAGCCGCTTCGCCGCCCGTGGCGGCAAGCTCATCGTCTGGCATGGCTGGGCCGACGGTGGCGCCTCGCCGTACATGTCCCTCAACTACCACGCGGCGGTGAAGCAGCGCATGGGCGCGGAGGCCACCGCGAAGTTCATGGCGCTCTACATGGTGCCCGGCGTGGGCCACTGCGGCGGCAACAGCGACTTCCTCTCGCCGATGATCGCGTGGGTCGAGAAGGGCACGGCGCCGGGCAAGGTGTCGATGCGCCACGTGGCGGCCGGGTCGACCACCCCGCTGCAGACGCGGCCGGCCTGGCCGCATCCGTCGATCGTCGCGTACACCGGCGTGGGCGACGTCACGGCGGAGAGCTCGTGGGCCCGGGCGGATCTGCCGGCGGGGGTGTCCGACGTCACGCCGTGGCGCGGCCTCGCGCAGTACGTGGCGGGCCAGCAGATGTGGTGCGATCCGGTGGCCGGGTCGTCCACGCCGAACTGCAGCTTGAAGTGAGGCACGGGTCGGCCGCGGCCCGCGGCCGACCCGCCGCGAGCGGGGAGTATCCGATGCACCGTACGATGGGCCCGGCCCCGGACACGTCGACGCCGGGGGACCTGGAGTACACCCCCGATGAACCCTTCCGATGCCGCGTCGGCGAACCGCGGCCCATGACCGGCGCCGACGAACCATCCCGTGTGCAGGTGCCGAAGGGCGACCTGCTCGAAGGCCTCGGCAAGACGCTGCTGATCATCGAGGCCTTCGATGAAGACCATCCCCGCGTGACCGTGTCGGCGCTCGCGAAGCGCTGCGGCCTGAGCCGCACCACGGCGCGCCGCTACCTGATGAGCCTGTGCCACTACGGCTACGCCGACACCGACGGCAAGCTCTTCTGGCTGCTGCCGCGCGTGCTGCGCCTCGGCCACGGCTACCTCACCACGGCGCGCCTGCCGCGGCTCGTGCAGCCGTTCATCCAGCGGATGTCCGGCCTGTGCGGCGAGACGGTCAACGTGAGCGTGCTCGACGGCCACGAGGTGCTGTACGTGGCCCGCAGCCACGCGCCACGGGTCGTGTCGATCGGATTCCATCCGGGCGCGCGTGCGCCGGCCCATGCGGTGGGGCCGGGGGTCGTGATCCCGTCGACCTGGGACGACGACACCGCGGACCGCTGGGTGGCCTCCCACGAGTTCGTGCGCTTCAGTTCGCACACCGTGACCGACCCGACCCGCTTCCGCGAGGCCATCCGCACGGCTCGCCACTCGGGCTACTGGATCGTCGAGCAGCAGCTCGACGTGGGGCTCTGCGGCATCGCGGTGCCGCTGGTCGACCGCAAGGGCGTGTGCCACGGCGCCGTCGGCATGACGGTGCAGGCCTCGGCGTACAGCACCGAGGCCATGCACGGCCGACTCCTGCCGCTGCTGCGCGAGACGGCGAAGGACCTGCGGCCGCTGCTCTCGTGAACCGCGGCGAAGCGCCTCAGGTCGCGTAGCTCCCGTCGATCCGGTCGAGCTTGCGCAGCAGCGGCCGCCAGACCAGCACGCCGGCGCCGCCGCTGCTGCTCTGCACCCGCGCCGATTCGGCGGCGCCCGCGACGATCTCGTCCGGGACGAGGCGCACCTTGCCCGCGGCTTGCGCCGTCACCTGGATCTGGCAGGTGGTCTCGAACAGGTACATCGACAGGAAGGCCTCGGGGATGGTGCGGCCCACGGTCAGCAGGCCGTGGTTGCGCAGCATCAGGAAGTTGGCGGTGCCGAGGTCGGCCTGCAGGCGCGGCTTCTCCGCATCGTGCAGCGCGACACCTTCGTAGTCGTGGTACGCGAGCGAACTCAGCACGAAGGTCGACTGCTGCGAGATGGGCAACACGCCTTCCTCCAGCGCGCTCACGGCCACGCCGGCGCGCGTGTGGGTGTGCAGCACGCACCCGGCGTCGTCGCGGCCCGCATGGATGGCGCTGTGGATCACGAAGCCGGCGCGGTTCACCGGGAAGGCCGTCTCGGTCAGCGAGTTGCCCGCCTGGTCCACGAGGATCAGCGACGAGGCCGTGATCTCCTCGAACAGCAGGCCGTACGGGTTGATCAGGAAACGGTGGTCGCCGCCCGGGACACGCGCGCTGATGTGCGTGAACACGAGGTCGGTCCAGCCGTGCAGCGCGACGAGCCGGTAGCAGGCGGCGAGGTCGCACCGCAGCTGCCATTCGTCGGCGCTGACCTTGTTCTTGAGCGAGGGGATGTGCATGGGAAATCTCCGTCGGGGAAGGCACCAGCGTAGGAACGGTGGCCTCCCGCGAACGGAAGATTTCTTGCAATCCCGGGGTTTGCCCCGATCAGAACGGGTAGGCCGGCGTCTGGCCTTGCAGGCTCACCCAGCGGCCCGTGGCGAGCTGGTTCGACTTGGCCGGCGGCAACGCGTAGAAGTCGAGCGGTGCCAGCGGCAGCCCGAGGTCGGCGACCGAGCCGAGCGCCGTGGCCGACAGCGCGAGGCCGTACATCGTGAACACGTCGCGCAGGTCGCGCCCGACGATCTTCGACGACAGCACGTACAGCAGGTCCGGGTTCGAGATCGTGTTCGTGGTGTAGCGGCCCATGCCGTAGCGCGACGCGGTGGCCGTGTCGAACTGCCTGGCCACCAGGCGGTCGGCCTTCGTCAGCAGCGTCATGAAGTCGATGGCGGCGTCCATCGTGGGCTGGGCGAGCCCGCGGCGGTGGCGCGTGTAGAGGAAGGCGAGCTGGTAGTGGACTGCCTGCTTCGCGTTGTCGGAACCGTCGGTCCACAGGCGCTGCTGCATGTCGGCCCGCTGCGCCTCGCCCGCGAGGCCCGCGCCGCGGTTGGCCGCCACGGTGGCGTACAGCAGCGGGTGGTTGAAGTTCGAGCCGTTCGTGTCCTCGCCGAGCAGCGCGTACTTGCGCAGCATCTGCGTGCCGGCCAGGATGTTGTTGTCGCACTCGACGTCGCAGCCCTTGCCGTCCGGCACGATGTGCATCACGCGCTGCACGGTGTTGTGGCCCAGTTCGTGCGCCCAGCCCCAGCCGATGTCGAGGCCCGCGTAGCCGTCCGACGGGTTGCCCGAGCACAGGAAACCGCACGTGGCGATCCAGCCCACGAAGTGCTGCACACCGGGCGCGGCGTGCACGGCGCCGTCGCAGTCCCAGCCGAACGTGGTGCACAGGCCCGACACCGCCGGGGTCATCGGCATGTTGCGGTAGCCGTTGGCGATGTGGTTCGTGTCGAAGAGGATGCCCTTGATGCGGTCCACCACGTACACCTTCGGGTCCAGCGTGCCGATGGCGGCCTGCGCGTACTTCGTGATCTGCTGGATCTCGCCGCCCACGAGCTTGTTCGTCTGCCAGCCGAAGTCGCCGCGCTCGAGCGCGGCCACGGCGTCGGCGAGGTCGGTGGGGCCCATGGCGCGGGTGAAGTCGAAGTGGGCGTATTTCGCGGCCCCGCGCACGCGCAGCTTCACCGTGGTGCCGGCCGTCGCGCCGCCGTACGAGAGCACGAGCGGGCCGCCGAACGGCGAGACGAAGTCGGTCGTGCCGCCCTGCAGCGGCACGTTGAAGGACTGCGGGCGACGCGGGCGCGGGTAGCCCGCGTCGGTGAGCGGGTTGCCCCACGTGCGGAGGTGGTTCGTCTGCACGCCGAGCGACGTGGCGCCGGCGGCGTCCACCACCTGCACCTGCACGCCCCGGGCCGGCACGGCCGCGCGGCCGATCAGCGTGACGCCGCTCGCCTGCGCGATGGTCACGTCGATGTCCTCCCAGTCGGCGGACACGGCCAGCTGCTGCGCGGCGGCGGGCATGAAGTCGCCCTGGCCCGCGGTGGCCGTCGTGGTGGTGGCGCGGTTGAACGCGACCCACGAGTCGGACGCGTACGTGCGCAGGAACGGTCCCGGCGCGGCGGCCTTGTCGAGCTTGCCGTAGGTGAGGCCCGGGCGCACGAGGTCGGCCCACAGCACGAGCAGCCGGTACAGCTCGGCGCCCGGTTCGGCGAAGAGGTTCGTGCCGTTCGCATGGAACGCGGCGAGGTCGTTGTGCACGCTCGTCACCGCGTCGGTGGGCGTGGTGTTCGTGGCGAGGTCGACCGACGGCGTGTCCTTCGCGAGCAGCCCGAGCGTGTCGACCAGCGGGCCCAGCAGCGCGCCGCGCGCGATCGACTGCGCCGCGGTGCGGCCGGCCGCCACCGACACGCCGGCGGCCGGCGCGAAGTAGTTGCCGGGGTAGCCCCCCAGACGCATGCCCATGCCCGCCAGCACCTGGCGGCCACCGTCCGAGTTGACCCAGCTCGGGTGCATGTAGACCACGGCCTTGCCGGCGTCGAGGTACGCGGCGACGCGCGCCTTCAGGCCCGGGTCGGCCGCCACGCCCGCGCCGAACACGAGCAGGTCGAGGTCCTTCGCGCAGGTGTTGTCGGTGGCGATGGCGCACGTGACTTCCTGCGGCGTGGCGCCGGCCTTCGTGACGAACGCCTTCACCGAGGCCGCGCCGTAGCCGGCCACCGCGAAGCGCAGCGTGGCGGGCAGCGCGGCGCTCGCGTCGCCGGTGACGGTCCACGCGAAGGCCCGCTTGAACAGCGCCGCGTGTTGCGGCTGCCGCGTGGCGCCGCCCATCCAGTCGAGCACGTTGGCCCCGTAGGCGAGGGCGCGGCCGGTGCCCCGTTCGGACACGGCGGCGATGCCCGCGCCGTTGTCCGCGCGGATGAAGGCCGTGGCCAACGCGGCGTTCATCGGGTCGATCGAGATGCTGTTCGTGGTGACGTCGAGGCTCAGGTCGACGCCGGTGCCGTAGAGGCTCGCGAGCAGCGAACGCTGGCGCATGTCGAGCGTGGTGGCGAGCGTCGTCGCGCGCTGCAGCAGCGTGGCGGCCTGGGCGGGCTGCAGGCCCGTCGGATCCCCGCTGGCCAGCGCCGTGTCGACCGGGTCGGCGGCGGTGCCTCCGCCACCCCCGCCGCTGCCACCGCCACCGCACGACACGAGGAGCACGACGGAGGTCAGGGCGGCGAGGCGATGGCGGATGGACATGGGGGTTCCCGGGAGCCGATGAGGTCGCGGACTCTAGGTCGAGGCGGTTACGCGAGCGTTTCCAGGCCGGTCCGCGACGTGACACGATTTGTCATCCCCCACGTTTGGAACCGGTTTCTCCTTTGGCCCGGTGAATGGCAACCGGTCGCAACTGAAACGGCACGCGGCCGACGGTCGCCCCGTGCCGATCGCCACGGGGAGCGGGCCGTCCGGGCCGTGCGCGGATGCCGTTGCGGCTTGTTGCAACGGCGCGTGAGGAATTCACGGTCGGCCACCCAGAATCGCCGCCGCATCCGCCACCCAACACGAGGAGAGGTACCCATGAACAAGATCGGAACCGCGCGCGCCGCCGCCGTCGCCCTGGCCGTCGCCAGCCTGTGGAGCCAGGTGCAGGCGGCCACCGCCTGGCGCGAGGGCGCCACCTACAACACCGGCACGACCGTGACCTACGCCGGTGTCGACTACGTGGCGCTCGTGACCCACACCGCATGGGCCGGCACCAACTGGAACCCTGCCGCGACCCCCACGCTGTGGCGCGTGGCCGCCGGTTCGCCCACGCCGGCACCGTCGCCGTCCCCGACCCCCACGCCGTCCCCGAGCCCGGCCCCGTCGCCCTCGACCTGCGCGCCCGCGTGGTCCGCCGCCACGGCCTACACCGGCGGCGCCACCGTCACGTCGGGTGGCGTGATCTACAAGGCCAACTGGTGGACGCAGGGGGACAACCCCGCGTCGAACAGCGGCCCCGCCGGCTCCGGCAAGCCGTGGACGGCCACCAGCTCGTGCAGCGGGTCGCCGTCGCCGGCCCCGTCGCCCACGCCGTCTCCCTCGCCATCGCCTTCCCCGACGCCCAGCCCGGCCCCGTCGCCGTCCCCGTCCCCGTCGGACCCGCTCACCATCGCCGACGCCGTCAAGGCCGTGCAAACCGGCCGCGTCTACGTGGGCTACTACCCCACCTGGAGCGACAACTGGTTCGACGCCACCGGCAAGAGCTCGAACGAGGTGTACCGCGCCAGCAAGTTCGCGCGCATCCCCGGCACGTACACGCACGTGATGGTGGCCTTCGCCGACCCGAACTTCTCGTGGGCGGGCCTCGCCGCGAACAGCTTCTCCGGCACCGGCATCAACTTCAACGCCACGCCGAAGGACATCAAGGCCGCGATCGACGTGCTGCACCAGCGCAACATCAAGGTGATCCTCGCCGTGGGCGGCGCCACGTACGGCAACTGGGGCCCGCTCGCCGCCGAGGGCCAGCGCGGCAGCGGCACGATCACCAGCGCGCTCGCCCGCTTCATCTCGGAGATGGGCATCGACGGCCTCGACGTCGACTACGAGGTCGACGGCGACGTGGACCGCTACGCCAACGGCATCAAGGCGCTGCGCGCCGCGGTGGACCAGGCGGGTGGCGGCCGCGTGCTGACCCTCGCGGGCTGGTCGACCGGCGCGGACTGCACGGCGCAGACGTCGACCGACGCCTCGTGCGCCGGCCGCCTGTCGTACTGGGGCGGCAACGCCGGCCGTGAACGCGGCGTGGTGCTGAAGTACCCGGCCGTGGCCAACATGCTCGACATGGTCAACGTGATGAGCTACGACGCCCGCTACGAGCACTACGACGGCGTGGTCGCGTACAACGACTACCGCAGCCTGTTCCCGGCGCGCACCATCGTGTCGATCGGCCTCGAGAGCGCGCCCGAAGGCTGGGCCGGCGCGAACCTCGTGGTCAACAACGCCGACGCGCAGTGCGAAGGCTCGCGCCTGCTGCAGACGCAGTACGGCGCGACCATCAACGCGCCGTACTCGGTCGAGCGCTACACGGGCGCCGTGCTCGCCAGCACCAGCGCGAAGCGCAACCCGCGCGACGGCGCGATGCTGTGGGCCATCATCAAGCCCACCACCGGCAACTGCGGCAGCGCGCCGCTCGCCTCGCCGGGCACCATCGGTCGCAAGGTCGCCTCGCAGTTCAACCTGCCGTCGGACCCGCTGCTGTCGGGCGCGGACTGGAAGTAAGCGGGGAAGGGCCGCCGCGCCGTGCGCGCGCGGCGGCCCCTCGCACACGACTCACAGGGAGCTGAAAGAATGCACAAGAGGATGCGCACCTGGGCCGCGGGCCTGCTGGTGATGTGGTGTTCGATGGTGTCGGCCCTCGCGGCCGACTTCACCCACGGGGTGGACGTGTCGGGTTCGCTCGCCACGATCTGGTTCAAGCCGGCCGCCACCGCGGCCTGGGTCGACGCCCACTACGACGTCGACGGCGGGGCGATGCAGAACGTGCGGATGGTCTACCAGTCCGCCAGCGGACGGTACGAACAGCGTGTGCCGGTGGCCGCGGGCACGCGCCTCGGCTACTGGTTCACGTACGCGATCGGCACGGCCGCCACCGACAGCGCGCGGTTCACGTTCACCGTGGGCGGGGGCACCACCACGCCGCCGCCCGCCACCACGGGCGCCGCGTGTTTCTACGAACACGTGAACTACCAGGGCGCGTCGTTCTGCGCCGACAGCTCGTTGGCCTTCGTGGGCGCGGCCTGGAACGACCGCATCTCGTCGGTGAAGGTGCAGGCCGGCCGCCAGGTGCGCCTGTTCGAACACGCGAACGAGGGCGGCCGGTCGCTCGACCTCACCGCGGACACCCCCAGCCTCGTCCCCGCGAACTTCAACGACACCGCCTCGTCGTTCCGCATCGGCGCGGCCACGGGCGGCGTCGACCTGCCCACCGGCAGCGGTGTCATGACGTTCAAGCTCGTCAACGGCACGTCCGGCGCGTACCGCAACGACCAGGTGTACTTCGCGGTCATCGGCTACAACCCCGACACCCGCGCGCTGTCGTACGTGGACCGCACCGGCCGCCTGCTGCCGGCGGCGATCGGCGACAACGACGCCGCCAACCGCCTCGTGAAGAACGGCCAGAACTACACGAACTACTTCCACAAGCTGAGCGACGTGGACTGGGTCTCGCTGCCCCGCATCGACTCGGGCCGCATGTTCATTAGCGTGGGCTCGCCCATGTACATCAAGGTGAACCGCGCCGGCGACGGCTCGCTGGGCTTCGCCGGCCCCGACCTCGGCAACCCCACCGACCCGAACCAGGACGTGAACTTCGAGTGGGTCGAGTTCACGATCGACCGGTACGGCTACCACGGCAACACCACCCGCGTGGACCAGTTCGGTTTCCCGCTGCGCACCCGCCTGCTGGGCCGCGACGGCTACGACCGCACGCTGGGCGAGACGGCCACGCGCGCGCAGATCTTCGCGGACTTCGAAGCGCAGGTGCCCGCCGAGTTCCGCCCGCTGGTGCAACGCCCGTACCGCATCGTGGCGCCCGCGAAGGGCAACTTCAACCACGGCCGGCCGCAGGCCAACTACTTCGACGCGTACGTGGACCAGGTGTGGCGCCACTACGCGGCCAACGACCTCGTGTTCACCGCCGAGGCGGGCACGTTCCGCGGCCGGGTCGTGGGCAACGACTTCGTGTTCTCGAAGGACGGCGGCCCGTCGAACATCTACATCCGCGGCAAGCCCACCACCCAGGCCATCCTGGAAGGCTCGGGCAACCTGGCGGCGGGCAGTTCGGTGGAGAAGGTGGTGCAGGCGCAGATCACGGCCGCGTTCAACCGCCACCTGCTGGTCACCGTGGACCCGTCCCGCTGGAGCGACAGCGCCAGCTACTACCTCACCGGCCCGGCGAACTGGTTCTCGGCCTTCTGGCACACGCACAGCATCGACGGGCTGGCCTACGGCTTCTGCTACGACGACGTGCGGGGCAAGAGCAGCCTGCTGGAGCATCCGGACCCGAAGGGGCTGATCATCACGGTGGGCTGGTGACCTGAGGTTCGGGAGCATTGTCGGGGGATCCGTGCGGGGCTAGGATGGCCCGCATGGACTTCGACCTCTCCGAAGAGCAGCGCGCGTTCGCGCACACCGCCCGCGAGTTCGCCGCGAAGGAACTGGCCCCCCACGCCGCGGCGTGGGACCGCGACTCCGTGTTCCCGAGGGACACGATCGCGAAGGCCGCGGCGCTCGGCTTCTGCGGGCTCTACGCGCCGGAGCGCATCGGCGGGCTCGCGCTGCCGCGGCTCGACGCCACGCTGGTGTTCGAGGAACTGGCCGCGGCCGACCCGTCCACCACGGCCTTCCTCACCATCCACAACATGGCCACGTGGATGTTGGGCACGTGGGGCTCGCCGGGGGTTCTCGAACGCTGGGGCGAGGCCATGACCCGCGGCGAGCGCCTCGGGTCCTACTGCCTGACCGAACCCGATTCGGGATCGGACGCCGGCTCGCTCAAGACCCGCGCCGAACCCGCGGCCGACGGCTGGGTGATCAACGGCGGCAAGGCGTTCATCTCCGGCGCGGGCGCCACCGACGTGCTGATCGTGATGGCCCGCACCGGCGGGCCCGGGCCGGGCGGCGTCTCGGCCTTCGTCGTGCCGGCCGACGCGCCCGGCGTGGGCTACGGCAAGAACGAACACAAGATGGGGTGGCACAGCCAGCCCACGCGCACCGTCTCGTTCGACAACGTCCGCATCCCCGCCGACCACCTGCTGGGCCAGGAGGGCGAGGGCTTCCGCCTGGCGATGAAGGGGCTCGACGGCGGCCGCATCAACATCGCCACCTGTTCGGTGGGCGCGGCGCAGGGCGCGTTCGACGCGGCGCGCCGCCACCTGACCGAGCGCCGCCAGTTCGGCCAGCCGCTGTCGGCCTTCCAGGCGCTGCAGTTCCGGCTCGCCGACATGGCCACCGAACTCGTGGCCGCGCGCCAGATGGTGCGCCTCGCCGCCAGCAAGCTCGACGCCGGGTCGCCCGACGCGTCCACCTACTGCGCGATGGCCAAGCGTTTCGCCACCGACGCCGGGTTCGGCGTGTGCAACGACGCGCTGCAGCTGCACGGCGGCTACGGCTACCTGGGCGAGTTCCCGCTCGAACGCCTCGTGCGCGACACGCGTGTCCACCAGATCCTCGAAGGCACCAACGAGATCATGCGCGTCATCATCGCGCGCAAGCTCCTCGACGGTGGCGCCGACCTCCGCTGAAGTCCCCCATGACCGATACCCCCGTCGTCCTGTTCGACCACCTCCCCGCCGCCAACGGGCTGCGCTTCGGCGTGGCCACGCTCAACGCGCCGGCCGCGCTCAACGCGCTGTCGGCCGACATGGTGCGGCTGCTGACCCCGCAGCTGCGCCAGTGGGCCGCCGACCCCACCGTGGTGGGCGTGGCGCTCGACGCCGCGGGCCACAAGGCCTTCTGCGCCGGGGGCGACCTGCGGCAGCTGTACCTGTCGATGCGCGAGCACGGCGGTGCGCCCAACCCCGTCGCCGAGGCCTTCTTCAGCGAGGAGTACGAACTCGACCACCTGATCCACACCTATCCGAAGCCGTTCCTCGCGTGGGGCCACGGCATCGTGATGGGCGGGGGCGTCGGGCTGATGGTGGGCGCGTCGCACCGCGTGGTCACCGAGGCCACGCGGCTCGCGATGCCCGAGATCGGTATCGGCCTGTTCCCCGACGTGGGCGGCAGCTGGTTCCTGCCCCGCATGCCGGGGCGCACCGGGCTGTTCCTCGCGCTGACGGCCGCGCCGCTGAACGCGGCCGACGCGTTGCACTGCGGCATGGCCGACGTGCTGGTGCCGCACGACCGCAAGGCCGCCGTGTGGGCCGCGCTGGGCAGCGCCCCGTGGACCGGCGAAGCCCCGGCCGACCGGGCCGTGCTCACCGCCGTGCTGCGCGCGGCAGGCGAGGGCGCCGCGCGGCCGCCATCGCTCGTGATGCGCCATGCCGCGGCCATCGACACCTTGATGGCGGGCGACGAACTGGCCGCCATCGCCGAGCGCCTGCGCGCGTTGCAGAGCGACGACCCGTGGTTGCAGGCGGCGGGCTCGTCGTTCGCGAAGGGCTCGCCCACCTCGGCCGCGCTCAGCTTCGCGTTGTGGAAGCTGGCCAAGGGTTTACCCCTGGCCGACGTGCTGCGGCTCGAATACCGCGCCGCGCTCGGCTGTTGCGCGCACGCCGATTTCCCGGAAGGCATCCGCGCGCTGCTGATCGACAAGGACCGCCAGCCCCGATGGGACCCGCCCACGCTCGCGGAGGTGTGGCCCGCGTTCATCGACGACCACCTGCGGTTGCGCGGCGAGATGCCGGCGCGGCTCGCCGCGCTCTGACGGTCGGCCGACGCTTCATCAGAAAAACTATCCGGCCGCCATCAACTTTTCTCGATGGACGCACCGGGCGCCATCGCGGACATTGGGTCCACGACGCGCTCCGCCTTCCCGGCGGGCGCCATCCACCCGACATCCGACGAGGACACCCGTGATGAAACGCCTGATCGTTGCCTCCGCCGCCCTGCTGTGCACCCTTGCCGCCCAGGCCGCCAGCTGGAACATGTCCGCCGAACAGCCGGACGCGAACTACCTCACCCAGAACGTCCGCCAGTTCGCCGACGACGTGAAGGCCGCCACCGGTGGCCAGCTCGAGTTCAAGGTGCAGTCGAACAGCGTGCTGCTCAAGCGCCCCGAGGTGAAGCGTGGCGTGCAGCAGGGCATCGTGCCGATCGGCGAGGTGCTGATGTCGGCGCTCGGCAACGAGGACGCGATGTTCGAGGTCGACAGCGTGCCGTTCCTCGCCTCGTCGTTCGACGCGTCCGAGAAACTCTGGAAGGCCGCCCGCGAGCAGATCGCGCAGCGCCTCGACAAGCAGGGTGTGGTGCTCGTGTACGGCGCGCCGTGGCCGCCGCAGGGCATCTACACGAAGGGTCCCGTCGCCACGCTGGCGGACTTCAAGGGCGCCCGCTTCCGCGCCTACAGCGCCTCCACGAGCCGCATGGTCACGCTGATGGGCGCCGTGCCCACCACCATCCAGACGGCCGAGGTGCCGCAGGCCTTCTCCACCGGCGTGATCGACATGATGATCACCTCGCCCGCCACCGGCGTGGACACGCAGGCCTGGGACTACGTCAAGAACTACTACGACGCGAAGGCCTTCATCCCGCAGAGCATCGTCATCGCCAACAAGCGTTCGCTTGCCGCGCTTCCGCCCGAGCAGCGCCAGGCCGTGCTCGACGCCGGCAAGCGCGCCGAGGCGCGTGGCTGGCAGCAGGCGCGTGACCTCACCGCGAAGCTGACGCAGACGCTCGCCACGCACGGCATCGCGGTCAACCCCGTGCCGGCGGCGGTGTCCACCGACCTCAACAAGATCGGCCAGACGATGGCCGACGAGTGGCTGAAGAAGGCCGGCGCCGACGGCACCAAGGTGCTCGACGCCTACCGCCGCTGATCGCTTCGCCACGGAGCCCCACGCCATGAACTGGCTCGACCGCCTCGCCGCAGCCTCCGGGGCCGCGGCGGCCGCCTCCCTCGCGGCCATCGGCCTCGTCATCACCGCGCAGATCGTCGCGCGCCTGTTCGGCCAGCAGATCCCCGCGGCGGACGACTTCGCCGCCTGGGCGATGGCGGCCTCGGCGTTCCTCGCGCTGCCCTATGCGATGCGCCACGGCGACCACATCCGCGTCACGCTGCTGCTGCAGTTCCTGCCCAAGGGCTGGGAACGCGGATTCGAGGTGCTGGCCACGGCCATCGGCACCGCGCTCGCCGCCTGGGCGGCCTGGCACACCGTGACCTTCGTCTTCGAGTCGTGGCAGTACGGCGAGGTGGCGCAGGGCATGTTGCGAGTGCCGCTGTGGATCCCGCAGCTGTCGATGGCCGTGGGCATGGCGCTGCTGGCCGTGATGCTCGGCGACCGCCTCTGGCGTGTCGTCACCGGCCGCCCGCCGGCCGACGCCTCCGCCGAGATCGCCCGCACCGAATGACCCGCGGGCGCACCGCGCCCCGGGCCCGACCCGTTCCTGAAAGGACTCCCCCGTGAGCGACCTGACCCAAGCCGGCGTGCTGATGGCCGTGCTCTTCCTGATGCTGGGCCTCGGCGTGTGGGTGGCGCTGGCCCTCCTCGGCTGCGGCCTCGCCGGGCTGCTGCTGTTCACCTCGGCCCCACCCGGCGTGCTGTTCGCCACCACCGCGTGGGGCTCCACCGCCAGCTGGGCGCTGACCGCGCTGCCGCTGTTCATCTGGATGGGCGAGATCCTGTACCGCACGCGGCTCGCCGAGGACATGTTCTCCGGCCTCGGGCCGTGGGTGCGCGGCCTGCCGGGGCGCCTCGTGCACGTGAACGTGCTCGGCTGCGGCATCTTCGCCGCGGTGAGCGGGTCGTCGGCGGCCACGGCCGCCACCATCGGCCGCATCTCGCTGCCCGAGCTGAAGGCGCGCGGCTACGACGACGCGATCAGCATCGGGTCGCTCGCCGGCGCGGGCACGCTCGGGCTGCTGATCCCGCCGTCGATCGTGATGATCGTCTACGGCGTCGCGGCGCAGGTGTCGATCGTCAAGCTGTTCACCGCCGGCATCCTGCCCGGCATCATGCTGATGGTGCTGTTCTCGGGCTACATCGCGCTGTGGTCCATGCGCCACCCCGACCGCGTGCCGAAGGACGACGAACACGTGCCCTGGGGCGAACGCTTCAAGCGGCTGCGCCTGCTGGCGCCGGTGGGCGTGCTGATCGCCGGGGTCATCGGGTCCATCTACGCGGGCATCGCCACGGCCACGGAGGCCGCGGCCATCGGGGTGATCGGCTCGCTGGTCATCGCGGGCCTGGGCGGGTCGCTGACGCGTAAGTCGTTCACGGACAGCCTGATGGGCGCGGCGCGCACGTCCTGCATGATCACCTTCATCCTGATGGGCGCGGCGTACCTCACCAGCGCGATGAGCTTCACCGGCCTGCCGGCGAACGTGGCGCAGTGGATCTCGTCGCTCGGCCTGTCGGCGTACGGGCTGCTCGCCGTGCTGACGGTGTTCTTCGTGGTGCTCGGCTGTTTCCTCGACGGCATCTCGATCGTGGTGCTGACCACCGCCGTGCTGCTGCCCGCGGTGCAGGCCGCCGGCATCGACCCGCTGTGGTTCGGCATCTACCTGATCCTCGTGGTCGAGATGGCCCAGATCACGCCGCCCGTGGGCTTCAACCTGTTCGTGATCCAGGGCATCACCGGCCAGCAGCTCTTCACGCTCGCCCGCATGGCCTTCCCGTTCTTCCTCCTGCTGGTGGCGGCCGTCGTGCTGATCACCGCGTTCCCCCAGATCGTGATGGTGCTGCCGAACGCCATGCGCTGAGGCAGCCCTTCGTTCGAGACGCTCCACCATGAAACGCATCCTGATCGCCAACCGCGGCGAGATCGCCTGCCGCGTCATCCGCGCCTGCCGCGCGCTCGGCATCGCCACCGTCGCCGTGTACTCCGAGGCGGACGCCGGCGCGCTGCACGTGCAACTGGCCGACGTGGCCGAGCCCATCGGCCCGGCGCCGGCGGTGCAGAGCTACCTCGACGGCGAACGCATCCTCGCGGCCGCGCTGAAACACGGGGCCGACGGGGTGCACCCCGGCTACGGCTTCCTGTCCGAGAACACCGGCTTTGCCCGCGCGGCCGAGGCGGCGGGCATCACGTGGATCGGCCCGCGCCCCGACAGCATCGAGGACATGGGCGACAAGCAGCGCGCCCGCGCCATCGCCGAAGCGGCCGGCGTGCCCGTGCTGCCCGGCAGCCGGCGTTTCGCGCTCGACGCGCTCGACGGCCTGGAGGACGCGGCCGCGGCGGTGGGCTACCCGCTGCTCGTGAAGGCCACCGGCGGCGGCGGCGGCATCGGCATGCGCCGCGTCGACACGCCGGAGCAGCTGCTGGCGTCGGTCGCGGCCACGCAGCAGATGGCGGCCAAGGCGTTCAAGGACGGCACCGTGTACCTCGAGCGCCTCGTGGCACGCGCCCGCCACGTCGAGATCCAGGTGTTCGGCCATGGCGACGGCACCGCGGTGCACCTGTTCGAACGCGAGTGCTCCGTGCAGCGCCGCTTCCAGAAGATCATCGAGGAAAGCCCCGCGCCCGGCCTGCCCGACGGCATGCGCGCGCGCATGTGCGAGGCGGCCGTCGCGCTCGCGGCGCACCAGCGCTACCGCGGCCCGGGCACGGTGGAGTTCATCGTGGACGCCGACGCGATGACCTTCTTCTTCCTCGAGATGAACACCCGCATCCAGGTGGAGCACCCGGTGACCGAAGGCGTGACCGGCTGGGACCTGGTGCAGGCGCAGATCCGGCTCGCGGGCGGCACGTTCACGCCGGTGCCGCAGGCCGACATCCGGACCCAGGGCGCGGCCATCGAGTGCCGCCTGTATGCCGAGAACCCCGCGAAGAACTTCCTGCCGTCGCCCGGCCGGCTCGAACGCTTCAGCCTGCCCGAGGGCCGGCCGCACGTGCGCGTCGACACCGGCGTGCGCGAGGGGGACACCATCACGCCGTACTACGACCCGATGATCGCCAAGCTGATCGTGTGGGGCGTGGACCGCCCGGCGGCACTGGCCCGGCTGCGCGAGGCGCTGGCCGCGAGCCGCATCGAGGGCGTGCGCAACAACGTCGCCTTCCTCGAGGCCGTCGCGGGCCATCCCGACTTCGTGGCCGGCGACGTGGACACCGGCTGGGTCGAACGGAACCGGGCCGCCCTCGTGACTCCGGTGGGGGCGTCGGCATGACCGCGTTCCGCATCGAACCGGTGGGCGACTGCGCGCTGCTGGTCGGCTTCGGCGACCACGTCGATGCCGGCACCAGCGACCGCGTGCATGCGTTCGCCCACCACCTGCTGGACGAGCCTGTCGCAGGGCAGCGCGACGTGGTGCCCGCGTTCACGACCGTGACGCTGCACTACCGGCCCGAACTCGCGCCACCGGGCACGGGTTCGCCGTACGCCCGGATGCGCGCCGCCGTGGAAGCCCGCCTGGCGCACGACCCCGGCACCCGCGCGGGAGAAACGCGGGTGTTCGAGGTGCCGGTCTGGTACGGCGGCGAGGCCGGCCCCGACCTCGAGGACGTGGCGCTGCGCTGCGCCCTCACCACGGCCGAGGTGATCGACCGGCACGTGCGGTCGGCCCACCGCGTCCACATGCTCGGCTTCGCCCCGGGCTTCCCCTTCATCGGCGGCCTCGACCCCGCGCTGTCGATGCCGCGACGGGCCACGCCCCGCACCCACATCCCGCCCGGCTCCGTCGCCATCGCGCGCGACCAGACCTGCATCTACCCGCTGGACACACCGGGCGGCTGGAACCTGATCGGCCGCACGCCGCTGCGCCTGTTCGACCCCGACGCGGCGGTGCCATGCCTGCTCGAACCGGGCGACGCGCTCCGGTTCGTGCCCATCGATCAGGCGGCGTACGAGGACCTGCTCGCGCGGCAGGCGGGGGACGCGGCATGAAGATCGACGTGATCAAGCCGGGCGCGCTGTCGCAACTGCAGGACCTGGGCCGCTGGGGCCACCAGCGTTTCGGCGTGCCGGTGGGGGGGGCCATCGACACGTGGTCGCACCAGCTCGCGAACCTGCTGGCCGGCAACACCGGCGACGAGGCGACGCTCGAGGTGCTGCTGATGGGCCCGAGCCTGCGTTTCGACACCGGCACGTGGATCGCCCTCTGCGGTGGCGACCTGTCGCCCCGCATCGGCGCGGAGGCCGTGCCGATGCACCGGCGCGTCTGGGTCGCCGCGGGCAGCCAGCTCGACTTCGGCAAACGGGTCGACGGCCTGCGCACCTACGTGGCGGTGCGGGGCGGGTTCGACGTGGCGCCGGTGATGGGCAGCCGCAGCACCTTCGTGCGCGGGGGCTTCGGTGGGTTCCAGGGGCGGGGCCTGCGCAAGGGCGACGTGCTCGACACGGGAGATGCCGGCACCGCGCCGCCGTCCGGCGCGTCGGACCGGGCCTTCGCGGTGGTGCCGGTGCCCGGGTTCGACGTCGACCCGCAGGTGCCGTCGGCGGCGCCGGGGTCGGTGACCGTGGTGCGGGTGGTGCGCGGCGAACACTGGGACGGCTTCACGGCCGAGGCCCAGGCGGCGTTCCCGGAGGCGACCTACCGCCTGAGCCCGCAGTCGGACCGCATGGGCTACCGGCTGGAGGGCCCTGCGCTGGCGCGCCGGCAACCCGGCGAACTGATCTCGGAAGGGGTGACGTTCGGCACCGTGCAGGTGCCGCCCGACGGGCAGCCCATCGTGCTGATGGCCGAACGCCAGAGCGCGGGCGGCTACCCGAAGATCGCCCACGTGGCCAGCGTCGACCTGCCGCTGCTGTCGCAGCTGGCCCCGTCGCAGTCGCTGCGCTTCGAACCCGTCACGCTGGAAGAGGCGCAGGACCTCCTCCTCGAACGTGAAACCCGGCTCGCCGCGCTGCGGCGCGTGCAACAGGCCTTCGACGAAAGTTCACCATGACCCTCACGCTCGACCTCAACTGCGACATGGGCGAAGGCTTCGGCGCCTACACGATGGGCGACGACCTCGCTCTGCTGGACCACGTCACGTCGGCGAACATCGCCTGCGGCTTCCATGCGGGCGATCCGCCCACGATGCGCCGCGTGGTCGAGGCCGCATTCGCGCGCGGCGTGCGGGTGGGGGCGCACCCGAGCTTCCCCGACCTGCAGGGGTTCGGTCGCCGCAACATGCAGGTGTCCCCGGCCGACGCCTACGCGATGGTGGTGTACCAGGTGGGGGCGCTGTCGGGCTTCGCTCGGGCGGCCGGCGGTCGGCTGAACCACGTCAAGGCGCACGGGGCGCTCTACAACATGGCGGCGAAGGACCGCGCGCTGGCCGACGCCATCGCCCGCGCCGTGCGCGACGTCGATCCCGGGCTGGTGCTCTTCGGCCTCGCCGGCAGCCAGATGATCGCCGCGGCCGAGGCGCTGTCGCTGCGAACGGCCTCCGAGGTGTTCGCGGACCGCGGCTACCAGGACGACGGTTCGCTGACCCCGCGTGGCCAGCCCGGCGCGATGATCGAGGACGCGGCCGAGTCGCTCGCCCAGGTGCGGCAGATGCTGACGGGTTCCGTGCGGTCGATCCACGGCCGCGACGTGCCGCTGCGTGCCGAGACCCTCTGCATCCACGGCGACCAGCCGGGCGCGCTCGAGTTCGCGCGCACGCTGCGCGCCGCGCTGCAGTCCGACGGTGTCGTGCTGGAGGCCCCGCGCCATGGCTGATCACGACGTGCGGGCCGAGGTCGGCGGCCGGATCTGGAAGGTCGAGGTGGCGGTGGGGCAGGTGGTGGCCGAAGGCGACACGCTGCTGGTGGTGGAATCGATGAAGATGGAGATCCCCCTCGCCGCGCCACATGCCGGCACCGTGAAGGCCGTGCTTGCCGCCGAGGGCGACATGGTGGAAGAGGACCAGGTGCTGCTGGTGCTGGGCGACTGACGGCCGTCAGCCCGGCTCGCCGGGGTCGAGGCGACGCGCCCACCCGTCGTCCCCCATGCGGTCGCAGAAGTTCGACACCACCTCGGTGGTCAGCGCCTGGGTCGCGCGCACGGCGCTGTTGGCGCCGCGTTCGCTCATGACCGTGATGACGAGCGGTGGCAACGCCGGACCCTCGCACACCTGGAGGGCGCCGCGCAGCAGCTGTTCCCGCACGAACACGGGCGGGATCGCCGCGATGCCGTAGCCGTCGCCCACGAGCTGGATGATCGATTCCACCGACGGGAAGCTGCACACGCGCGGCTCGACGTCGCGGTCGATGAACAACGCCCGCACGTGCGCCTGCGGACTCGACGTCTTCGAGAACGTGAGGACGGGGACACGCTCGAGGTCCTCGATCGCGACGGCGCCCCCCTTGGGCACCAAGTCGGGGCGGGCGACCCAGCGCACCGGGAACTCGCACAGGGGCGTCACCCGGTAGTCCGTGTTGCCCACGGATTCGGCGTACGGATCGTTCTGGATCATCAGGTCGAGCTTGCGCAGCCGGAACTGGTCCTGGAGGTTGCGCGAGGTGTCGACGGTGATGTCGGGGTTCACCTGCGGGAACCGGTCGGCCAGCATCCGGATCAGCGGCGAGAGCCAGGTGTGGACGACGGATTCGATGGTGCCGATGCGCACGCGGCCGGCCGGCGGCGCCTCCGGCCGGGTGGACATCACCAGCTCGCGTTCGAGCTGCAGGATCCGCTGGGCCTGGCTCGCCACCCGCTCGCCGGTGGGGGTGAGCAGCAGTCGCCGGGAGGTGCGGTCGACCAGTTCCGTGCCCAGTTCGTCCTCGAGGCTGGCGATGCGTTGCGAGATGGCGGCCTGGGTGGCATTGAGCACCTGGGCCGTCTCGCGGAAGCTGCGCACGCGGGCGAGCACGACGAGGGTTTCGAGGAAGCGGGTGTTCACGGAAGGCTTTCGGGGCGGGAAATGTCGTCGATCGAGCGTAGCCGCAGGCGCGGCCGCACTCGATCGGGGTTTGCAACTACCGGGCCACCAGGGTCGCGGCCTGGGTTCCGGCACCCGGACGAGGCATTGGATGACACGAAAGCGCGACACCATCGAGCATGATGGGCACAGGAACTGTTCCGTCGATCGCGAGCGGCATTGGCCATCGGCAGCGCGGATCCACCGGTCTCCTTGCTTCCGATGCCCATGCCGCCCCTCCACGACACGCGACACCGCCCAGTCCACCTTCTCCTGGCTTCCGTCACGCTCGCCTGGGCCGCGCCCGCCCTGGCCGGCGACGATGGTTGTCCGGTCCGCGAAGGCCAGCCGCCGAGCGTGGCCGTGCGCATCGACAACGACCTGATCGGCGGGCAGGACGAGGGCTACACGAACGGCATCGTCTTCACGTTCGCCTCGCCCAACGTCACCGACTACACCGACGACCCGTGCCTGCCGTCGCCGCACCGCTTCGTGAACCATGCCCTGACGTGGATGCAGCCGCACCACGCCGAGCAGCGCAACATGACCTTCGCCTTCGCGCAGGCGATCTACACGCCCACCGACGGCACGCGCAGCGACCTGATCGTGGACGACCGCCCGTACGCGGCGCTGCTCGTCGGCACGCTCGGCTACCACGGGCGCAACGGCAACCGGCTCGACAGCCGGCTGATCCGCCTCGGTTGGGTGGGCCCGTCCGCGCGCGGTCAGGAAGTGCAGGAGGCCGTGCACAAGGTCACCGGCTCGTCGGACTTCGAGGGCTGGTCGAACCAGCTGCACGACGAACCGGTGTTCCAGCTGCAGCGCGAATGGACCCAGCGCTGGGACGGCCCCACCCCGAACATGGACGCCATGGTGCACTGGGGCGGCAGCCTCGGCACCATCACCACCAACCTCGTGACCGGTGTGCAGTGGCGCTACGGCCGCAGCCTGCCGGACGACTTCGGCAGCCTGCCGCTGTGGGCGGCCGGCGACAACACCGCGCCGCGGCGTGCGTCCGCGGGCGCGGGGCGGGGCTGGTCGGGCCACATGTTCGTGGGGGCCGACGTGCGCTGGGTGCTGCACAGCCTCGTGCTCGACGGCAACACGTTCCGCAACAGCCATTCGGTCGAGCGGCGCGACATCGTCGGCGAAATCAGCTACGGCTTCCAGGTGCACTACAACGACTGGAAGTTCGCGCTGACCCGGTACCACCGCAGCCTCGAGTTCGATGGCCAGCACCGCAAGCCGGTGTTCGGCAGCTTCACCATCGCGCACGCGTTCTAGGAGCCCTTCTCTCCTGGGCGGAGCGGGCGCGTTAGACTGCAGGCGCCATGCTCCTCCGATTCATCGCCATCCTTGCCGCTCTCCACGTCGCGGGTTTCGTGGTGCTCGCGCTCGTCCTGCAGACACCGCACCTGCTGATCGGTGCCGTGGTGATGGTGCTGGTGCTGGGGCTCGTGCTCGTGATCGGCAAGGGCATGGGCCGCCGCGACCGGCCCGGCCGCTGAGCGCGCGCGTCAGCGCAGCAGCACGCCGGCCACCGCGCAGGCGCCCAGCAGCGGCATCACGCCCCACCTGAACCGGAAGAGCGCGACCCCCGCGGCCACGGCCAGCGCGGCCGACACCCCGTCGAAGCGCCCGGCGAAGCCCTGTGGCCACAGCACGTGGTACGCGAAGAACAGCGCCAAGTTGACGATCACGCCCACCACCGCGGCGGTGATGGCCGTGAGCGGCGCGGTGAAGCGCACGTCGCCGTGGGTCGATTCGATGAGCGGGCCGCCGGCGAGGATGAACACGAAGGACGGCAGGAACGTGCAGAACGTGACCACACCCGCGGCGAGCGCGGCGCCCGCTAACAGCGCGTCGGGCCCCAGCACCTCCTTCGTCCAGCCGCCCACGAAGCCGACGAAGGCCACCACCATGATCAGCGGGCCCGGCGTGGTCTCGCCGAGGGCCAGGCCGTCGATCATCTGCGGGCCGGTGAGCCACTGGTGGTGTTCGACGGCGCCCTGGTAGACATAGGGCAGCACCGCGTAGGCGCCGCCGAACGTGAGCAGCGCGGCCTTCGTGAAGAACCAGCCCATGCGGGCGAGCGCGCCGTCCACGCCGGAGTGGGCGACGAGGGCGGCCATCGCCAGGCCCCAGAGCGCGAGGCCCGCGAGCAGCACGCGGACGAGGCCGCCTCGCGTGAACCGCGCGTGGGCGGGTGGCGGCGTGTCGTCGTCGATCAGGGCGGGGCCGTACCCGCGCACCGCGGCGTCGCCTGGCGTGCCGCCGGCCGCGAAGCGGTGCGGCGCGAACCGCCCGCCCAGGTGGCCCGCCAGCGCGGCGGCGAGCACGATCAGCGGGAAGGGCACGTCGAGCGCGAAGAGCGCGACGAAGGCCGCCACCGCGATGCACCACAGCCAGCCGTTCTTCAGCACCCGCCCGCCGATGCGGTGGGCGGCGTGGAGCACGAGGGCCGTCACCGCCGGCTTGATGCCGTAGAAGATGCCGGCCACGACGGGCATCTCGCCGTGTGCGACGTACACCCACGACAGCCCGACCAGGATCAGCAGCGACGGCAGCACGAAAAGCGCGCCCGCGACGATGCCCCCGAGCGTGCGGTGCATCAGCCAGCCGAGGTAGGTGGCCAGCTGCTGGGCCTCCGGGCCCGGCAGCACCATGCAGAAGTTCAGCGCGTGGAGGAAACGCCGTTCGCTGATCCACCGGCGGCGCTCCACGAGTTCGGTGTGCATGATCGCGATCTGCCCCGCGGGCCCGCCGAAGCCGATGAACCCCAGCTTGAGCCAGAAGCGGAACGCTTCGCGGAAGGTGATGGGCGGCGGCGGGTCGGTGGGCGTGGGGCTCATGGGCGGCGGCGGAGCGGCCCCGGATGATATGGTCCGCGCATGACCGTCCCGCGTCCCCTCTCCAAGGCCAAGCCGTTGAAGCGCCCCACGCAGGCGCGCGCGAAGGTCACGGTGCAGGCGGTCTTCGACGCCTTCGTGCGCATCTGGCAGCGCGATGGCTGGCAGAAGCTCACCACCCGCGCCGTCGCCCTCGAGACGGGCATCGCGGTGGGCACGCTGTACGACTACTTCCCGAGCAAGACGGCGCTGCTGTCGGGGTACGTGCGGCATTGCATCGAGACGCTGCTGGCCGAGATCGACCGCCGCGCCGTGCTGCCGCCCGACCTGCCGTGGACCGCGCGCATCGATGAGCTGGTGCGGCTGTGCTGCGGCGTCGACGCGCCGGAACTGCCCTGGTTCCACCGCGACATGCTGGCGCTGGAAACCGAGATGGCCGAGCCCAAGCACCAGGCGCGTGCCAACGAGGAACTGGCGTCGGCCTGGATGCGGGTCTTCGACGCCTGCGCCGACCTGCCTCGGCGGCCGCCGGAACACGTGGTGCGTTCCCTGCACCTCGCGGTGTGGGGCGGTCGTCGCTACGCGATGCTGGTGCAGCTGGACGCGGCGGCGATGGCCGTCTGGGCCGACGACATGGCGCGGTTGTGCCACGCGGCGGTGCGGTCCGTCGACCCGGTGGCCTGAACGCAAGCGGCCCCGGCCGCCGTGAGGCGACCGGGGCCGGAGGAACCCGTCGGGGGTCAGGCCTTGGCGCTGTCGCGCAGGGCCTTCACCTGATCGTGGTTCGCACGCGCGCCTTGCAGCTGGCGCTCGATCACGGCGCGCACGTCGGCCGGCAGGTTCGGCTCCTGGGCCGCCTTGCGGAAGGCGTTCACGGCCTTGTCCTCGCCGCGCTCGCACTCGGCCAGGATGGCGTGGTCTTCGTGGGCGCTGGTGGAGATCGCGGCCTTCACCGCGACCCAGCCGCGGTGCATCGCACCCAGGGCCGTGCCGTCGTCCTCGGGTTCACCGCCGTACTGGCGCACCAGGGCCTGCAGTTCGGCGGCGCCCTGGGCGCACGAGGCGGCGCGGCTGTTCAGCGTGGCCTTGACGTTGGCGGAGTGGGCCCGTTCGGCGCTCGTGCGGAAGCCGTACTCGCCGTCCTTCGTCGTTTCGATCAGGTCGTTCAGGATGTCGACAATGTCGTCGTTGTCCATGTCATGCTCCTTGCGGGGTTGGTGTCCCGAAAGGATCGGCGAACGGCCGGGCAGGGGGTACCGGAGGTGATCGCGACGTGGCGTGCGACAGGGCCTACACGATCCGACGCTCGGTCGGGCGGCCCAAACCAAAACGCAAAGCAAAACGGGTCGCACCTTGCGATGCAACCCGTTCACTGATCTGGTGGCGCTTCAGGGATTCGAACCCCGGACCTGCGGATTATGATTCCGTCGCTCTAACCGACTGAGCTAAAGCGCCTAAGCCTCACATTATAACCACGCAATCGGGGACTCGGCTACTCTCTCGTCTCGGGTCTCCATCCAAGCATTTCACATGTTCAGTTTTTTCAAGAAGAAATCTCCCCCGTCCGAGGCACCGCCGGCCGCCGCGCCCGCCGTGGAAACGGGTGAGGAAAAGCGCAGCTGGGTCGACCGGCTGCGCAGCGGCATCGGCCTGGGCGACGCGCCGGCCGAGGCCCCTGCCGCACCCGTGCCGGCCGAACCGGTCGTGCCGGTCCTTCCGGCGCCGGTCACCGAGCCCGCACCTGTGGTGGCCGCGCCGGCTCCGGTCGTGGCGCCCGTGGTCGTCCCGGCGCCGGTGCCGGTACCGGTACCGGTACCGGTTCCTCCACCCGCACCGGCGCCCGTGCCCGCCGAGGCCATCGCCGAACGCCGCAACTGGCTCGACAAGCTGCGCACCGGCCTGCGCAAGACGGGGTCGAGCATCACGCAGGTGTTCACCGGCACGCAGATCGACGATGCGCTGTACGAAGACCTCGAGGCCGCGCTGCTGATGGCCGACGCCGGCGTGAAGGCCACCGAGTACCTGCTGAAGGACCTGAAGTGGCGGGTGAAGGAGGCCAAGGCCACCGATCCGGCCGCGGTGAAGGGCCTGCTGGCCGACGCCATCACCGACCTGCTCGTGCCGCTCGAGAAGCCGCTCGAGATCGGCGAGGCCACGCCCACCGTGATGATGGTGGTGGGCGTCAACGGCGCCGGCAAGACGACCAGCATCGGCAAGCTCACGCGCCACCTGGCCGACGGCGGCCAGAAGGTGCTGCTGGCCGCGGCCGACACGTTCCGCGCAGCCGCCCGCGAGCAGCTCGCGGTGTGGGCCGACCGGGCGGACAAGCCGGGCGAGACGGCCGTGGCGGTGGAGATCGTGTCGCAGGAAAGCGGCGACCCGTCGTCGGTGAGCTTCGACGCGGTGGTCGCGGGCAAGTCGCGCGGCTGCGACGTCGTGATCGCCGACACCGCGGGCCGCCTGCCCACGCAGCTGCACCTGATGGAAGAGCTGAAGAAGATCAAGCGCGTGATCGGCAAGGCCCAGGACGGCGCGCCGCACGAGGTGCTGCTGGTGGTGGACGGCAACACCGGGCAGAACGCGCTGCAGCAGGTGAAGGCCTTCGACGACGCGCTCCAGCTGACGGGGCTGATCATCACGAAGCTCGACGGCACCGCGAAGGGCGGGGTGCTCGCGGCCATCGCGCGCGAGCGGCCGATTCCGGTGTACTTCGTGGGGGTGGGCGAGAAGCTGGAAGACCTGCAGACGTTCAGTGCGCGCGAGTTCGCGCAGGCGGTACTCAGCTGATCCCCCGCCGTCACCCCGGCGAACGCCGGGGCCCACCGGGCGAGTGGCGCGCCTGAACGGCAGTGGATCCCGGCGTTCGCCGGGATGACGCCGCGGGTCAGCCCTTGCGCGGCTGCGGCGCCCCCGCACCGGCGCGCGGCGGCGGCACGTTGCCCAGCGGCACGGCGCCCGAGTCGAGGTTGTCGAACCACGTGGACGGCGGCGGGTCGCGCTGTTCCATCTCGGCGTCGAGCATGGCGTCGGCCTCGATGGGGTCGTTGAGGCGCGGCGGCACCGGGGCGCCGGCGGTTTCGGTGGCGGCGGCGCGGGCCGGGGCGAGCATCAGGTCGCGGGCGGCGGCCGGCGTGGGAATCGAGTTCTCGTACCAGATGTGCATCGGGATGTTCGCCGCGGCGATGACCCGGTCCATGCGCGCGTGGCGCTGGCGCGCCCGGCTGCTTTCCTTGCCTTCCTCGGCGCGCACGTCGACCACGGCGATGACCTGGGACGCGGCGTCGCACACGACGATGTCGGCCGACATCAGGCCCACGCGGCGCAGCCACTCCGAATAGGAGTTGCGGGTGGGCACCTTCATGAAGCGCGACAACGGGACCTGCGCGAGGATCATGTGGTCGGGCAGCGCGGTGCGCAGCACGAACCAGGCCTTGCGTTCCCCGGCGGTGAGCACGCGGGTGGCCTGCGGCGGCCAGGCGGCCACCGTGTCCAGGGCGTCCATGGCGCGGGCCTTGTTGCCCTTGCTCTTGCGCTGGGCGGGCGCCGCCGGGCGACGGGCCCGTTGCACCAGCACCAGCACGGAGGCCAACAGCACGAGCCCCGCAATGATCAGCAGTTCCATCTCACGTCGTCGGTAGGGGGTGAATGGGTAACCTTAACGGCCCCTGAACGCGCGGTCAATTGCGGGAAGTGCGTGCAAATGTCACGTCAGCGCAACCCGGCCGGCCCCCCCAGGCCCTTCATGCCGCCCATGCGTTTCATCATCTTCATCAGGCCGCCGCCCTTCATCTTCTTCATCATTCCCTGCATCTGCTCGAACTGGTTGAGCAGGCGGTTGACGTCCTGGACCTGCACGCCGGCACCCGCGGCGATGCGGCGCTTGCGGGTGGCCTTGAGCAGCTCCGGCTTGCGGCGCTCGAGCGGGGTCATCGAGTTGATGATGCCTTCCATGCGCCGCACGTCGCGTTCGGCGCGGTCCATGTCGGCCTGGCCCGCCTTCGCGGTCATCTGGGTGGGCAGCTTGTCCATCAGGCCGGCGAGGCCGCCCATCTTCTTCATCTGGCTGATCTGCGAGAGGAAGTCGTTCAGGTCGAAGTTGTCGCCCGACTTGAGCTTCTCGGCGAGCTTCTGGGCCGCCGCGACGTCGACGCCCTTCTGGACTTCCTCGACGAGGGCGACGATGTCGCCCATTCCCAGCACCCGGCCGGCGTGGCGCGCGGCGTCGAACACCTCGAGGCCGTCGATCTTCTCGCTGACGCCGGCGAACTTGATGGGCACGCCGGTGACGTGGCGCACCGACAGCGCGGCGCCGCCGCGGGAGTCGCCGTCGGTCTTGGTCAGCACGATGCCGGTGAGCGGCAGCGCGTCCTTGAACGCACGCGCCGTGTTGATGGCGTCCTGGCCCTGCATGGCGTCCACGACGAACAGCGTCTCGACGGGGTCGACGGCCTTGTGCAGCTCGGCGATCTCCTTCATCAGCGCTTCGTCGATGGCCAGGCGGCCGGCCGTGTCGAGCAGCAGCACGTCGAAGTAGTGGCGGCGGGCGTGGTCGAGCGCGGCGCGGGCGATGTCGATCGGCTTGTCGGTGGGCGTGGACGGGAACCACTCGGCGCCGGCCTGTTTCGTCACCGTCTTCAGCTGCTCGATGGCGGCGGGGCGGTACACGTCGGCGGACACCGTGAGCACCTTCTTCTTGCGCTTCTCGATCAGGTGCTTGGCGAGCTTGGCCGTGGTGGTGGTCTTGCCGGCGCCCTGCAGGCCCGCCATCAGGATCACCGCCGGCGGCTGGGCGGCGAGGTTGATGTCGGAGATCCCCTCGCCCATCGTGGCGGTGAGTTCCCGGTTGACGATGCCGACGAGCGCCTGGCCCGGCGACAGCGACCCGACGACCTCGGCGCCGAGCGCCTTTTCCTTCACCCGGGCGATGAAGTCGCGCACCACGGGCAGGGCCACGTCGGCCTCGAGCAGGGCCATGCGCACTTCGCGCAGCATGTCCTGGACGTTGTCTTCGGTGATGCGGGCCTGGCCACGCATCGTCTTGACGAGGCGACTCAGGCGGTCGGTGAGGGTGGAGGCCATGGGAGAGGCGCAACCCGGAATGCGGGCACGCGAAAGTACACTGTGACGATGATTTTATCGTCGGGCCTGCCCGTCTCCTTCACGAACCCCGCCACGCTCGCGCTGTGGGTACCCAGCCTGCTGGCGCTGGTGGCCTACGGCGCGGCGGTGTGGTGGCGCGAGACCGAGGGCGACGGGCCCCGGCTGGCGCTGCTCGTCGGCTGGGCCGCCCACGCCACGGCCATCGTCGTGGACATGGCCGGCATCGGCACCGGCATCCCCGGCGCCCGGTTCGGTTTCGCCCCGGCGCTGTCGGCCACGCTGTGGCTCGTGCTGGCGGTCTACGTCGTCGAGAGCCAGTGGGTGCCGCTGCCCGGCGTGCGGCGCACGCTCGCCATGCTGGGCATGGCCGCGGTGGTGCTGGCGGCGCTGTTCCCCGGCGAGTTCCGCCCGCAGATCGCCTCGCCGTGGGCGCCGGTGCACTGGGCCCTCGGCATCGCCTCGTACGGCCTGTTCGGCGCCGCGGTGCTCCACGCCGCCATGCTCGACGCCGCCGAACGCCGCCTGCGGCTGAAGCTGCAGTCGCCCACCGCCACGCCCATGGGCATGCCGCTGCTGCGCCTGGAACGGCTGACCTTCCAGTTCGTGGCCGCGGGCTTCGCGCTGCTGTCGGCCACGCTGCTGCTCGGCTGGTGGTTCGCCAAGCCCTGGCGCTGGGACCACAAGGCCGTGCTGTCCGTGCTCGGCTGGCTCGTGTTCGCGGGCCTGCTGATCGGCCGGCTCAAGCTCGGCTGGCGCGGCCGCCCGGCGCTGCGCTGGCTGTACGCGGGCGCGGCGCTGCTGCTGCTCGCCTACGTCGGTTCCCGGTTCATGCTCGAGATCGTCTTCCAGCGCGCCCCGTACGGGGCCTGATTCCGCAGGTTCATTCCCATGGCAAGACTCGTCTTCTTCGCGGTGCTGTTCCTGGTGCTGTTCCTGCTGCTCAAGCACTTCACCCGGCGCCGCGACCGCGACGACACCGGCACCCCGGCGTCCCCGTCCACCCCGGACGCGTCCGACGGCGCGCCGGTGATGGTGGCGTGCGCCCACTGCGGCGTGCACCTGCCGCGCACCGAGACCCTGGCCGGACCGGACGGTGTCTACTGCAGCGAGGCCCACCGGGCCGCGGCGTCCCGCGGCAACGGCGACGACCGATGAGCGCCGGTTCGCCGAAGCCCGCCGAACGCAGCCCCCGCGAAGAACGCCGCCGCGCCGCTCGGCGCGCGCAGCCGCGCGAGGAATCCTGGTTCGGTGCGCTCGGCGTGGCCGGCGACACCCAGGCGCCCGAGGACGGCTGGGTCGACGCGCCCGAGTCCCGTCACGACGGCGACTGGCAGGCGGTGGGGGCGAAGGAATCCGAGTCGCGTTTCCTGAGCCGCCAGGCGCGGCGCATCGTGGGCAGCGGGCAGTCGGCGTTCCAGCGCATCTACGGCGCCTTCCTCAGCGCGCGGGCCACGCTGGGCCTGGCGCTCGTGCTGTCGGTCGTGATCGGCAGCGCGTTCGGCAACCGCCCGCCGCTGCTGACGGCGGTGATCTGCATCGCCTACGCCGCCATCACGTGCAGCATGTGGCTGTTCCCCCGCGTGCGGCCGTCCGTGCGGCCGAGCACGCTCGCGCGGCTGCGCAGCCCGCAGTGGTTCGCCACCATCGGGGTCGACATCGTCTGTTTCGTCGGCCTGCACGCGGTGTCGCAGGTCACCACGCTGAACTACGTGGCGCTGCTGGTGCTGCCGGTGCTGATGGCCGGGGTGCTCACGCCGCGCCTGATGGCGCTCGCCACCACCGCCTTCATCACGCTCGCGCTGCTGGCGCTCGCCGCGCTCGGCGTCGTCAAGGGCGGCGACCTCACCGTGCTGCTGACGCAGGCGGGGCTCGCGGGCGCGGGCCTTTTCGTCATCACCATCCTGGCCGGCGAACTCGCCGGCCGCCTCGCCCGCGAGGAACTGACGGCCCGCGGCAGCCTCGAACTCGCCCGCCAGCAGGCGCAGCTCAACCGGCTCGTGATCGAGGAGATGACCGAGGGCGTGATCGTGGTCGACCGCCGCGGCCGCGTGCGCGCGGCGAACCCGGCGGCGCGCAGCCTGCTGGTCACCGAGGGGCTGTCGAGCGAGGCGCCGTTCCAGCTGTGGGGCGTGGACGCCTGGTCGGCGCTCGTGAAGTCGGTGGAGCGGGCCTTCTCCGACGGCCGCTGGCCCGAGGGCGGCCGCGACGTGGTGCTGACGTTCGACTCGGGCGTCACCCGCACGCTGCGCCTGCGGGTGCGGTTCACGCGCCGCCGCGAATCCAACGCCACCGAGGAACTGTGCGTGCTGTTCCTGGAGGACGTGCGCAGCGTGCAGGCGCGCACGCGGCAGGAGAAGCTCGCCGCGATGGGCCGGGTGTCCGCGGGCATCGCCCACGAGATCCGCAACCCGCTCGCCGCCATCTCGCAGGCCAACGCGCTGATGGCCGAGGACGCCACCACGCCGAGCCAGCGCCAGCTCACGCGCATGGTCACCGACAACGTCGAGCGGCTCAAGCGCATCGTCGACGACGTGATGGAGGTCTCGCCCGGCGCCGCGCGCGAGGCGGAAGTGATCGACGTGACGGCGCTCGTGGCGTCCACCTGCAGCGAATGGGCGCGCACGGTCGAACTGCCGCTCGGCGAGCAGAGCGTGCTGCGCGTGGACCTGCCCACCGAGCCGGTGGGCGTGCTGTTCGACCCCGAGCACCTGCGGCGCGTGCTGGTGAACCTGCTCGACAACGCGAAGCGCCACGCCAGCAACGTGCCGGGCGCGGTGCGGGTGCGGCTGAGCGTGCGGGACGAGTCCCGGGCGGTGGTGAGCGTGCTCAGCGACGGCCTCCCGATCCCGCCGGACGTGGAACGTTACCTCTTTGAACCGTTCTTTTCGACGCGCAGCCGCGGAACGGGCCTGGGCCTGTATATTTGCCGCGAGTTGTGCGAACGTTACGGCGCCCGCATCGACTACCGGATCCGGCCGCCGGCCGAACCCAACCGAAACGAGTTTTTCGTTGCCATGCGCCGCCAGCCCCTGCCCCACGGCGGCGCCGGCGAAGCCCGTCTCCATCTGACCTCATGACCGTATGAGCTCCCCCTCGCATTTCAGCCTGCTGGTCATCGACGACGAACCGGACCTGCGCACCCTCTATGAACTGACGCTGCTGCGGGAGGGCTACGACGTCGAGACCGCGGGCACCGTCGAGGACGCCTGGCTGCACCTGAAGGACCGCACGTACAGCGCCGTCATCACCGACATGCGCCTGCCCGATGGAACCGGTCTCGACCTGCTGCGCCGACTGGAAGAGGCGGGCCGCCGCGAGAAGGCCATCGTCATCACCGCCTACGGCTCGGCCGAGAACGCGGTCGAGGCGCTGAAGTCCGGCGCGTACGACTACCTCACGAAGCCGGTCGACCTGAAGCAGTTCCGCGCGGTCGTCGCCTCGGCGCTCGGCCGCGGCGCGGGCGCGCCCACGGTGGTGCCCGCGAACCTGCCGTCCGAAAGCGGCAAGGCGCCGGCGCCGTTCCCGTCCGGCCTGGCCACCGGTCCGGCCGTGGCGGTGTCGAACCCGCCGGAGCCGCCGCTCAGCCCCGCGCTCGCGCGCATGGCCGGCCAGTCGTCGGCCATCCAGCAGGTGCGGGCGCTCGTCGAGAAGGTCGCGCGCAGCATGGCGCCCGTGCTCGTCAACGGCGAGTCCGGCACCGGCAAGGAACTGGTGGCGCGCGCCATCCACGAAGTGAGCCCGCGCGGCGACCAGCCGTTCATCGCGGTCAACTGCAGCGCCATCCCCGAACACCTGCTCGAGGCCGAGTTCTTCGGCTACCGCAAGGGCGCCTTCACCGGTGCCGCCGACGACCGCGAAGGCTTCTTCCAGGCCGCCAACGGCGGCACGCTGTTCCTCGACGAGATCGGCGAACTGCCGCTCGCGATGCAGAGCAAGCTGCTGCGCGCCATCCAGGAACGGTCGGTGCGGCCGGTGGGCGCGGTGACCGAGCAGTCGGTCAACGTGCGCCTCGTCAGCGCCACCCACAAGGACCTGGGCGCCGAGGTGCATGCCGGTCGCTTCCGCCAGGACTTGTACTACCGCCTGAACGTGATCCAGATCCGCGTGCCCGCGCTGCGCGAGCGGCTGGAAGACCTGCCGTCCATCTGCGAGCGCGTGCTCGACCGCATCGCGCGCGATGCCGGCGTCTCGCCCGCGCCGCGCGTGTCCCGCGAGGGCCTGCTGCACCTGAGCCGCTACGGCTTCCCGGGCAACGTGCGCGAACTCGAGAACCTGCTGCACCGCGCGGTGGCGCTCACCGGCGCCGAAAGCATCGGCGTGGCCGACCTGGGCGTGCCCGAACTCGCGCTGGGGCAGGGCGAGCCGGAACTGCGCCTGCCCGCCGAGGCGCCGGAACCCGTGCGCACCGAGGCCGCGCGCCCGGCGGCGCCGGTGCAGCAGCCGCTGCCCACGAACCTCGCCGCCTACCTCGACGAGGTGGAGCGCGACGTGCTCGACCGCGCGCTCGAACGCTACCGCTACAACCGCACCGCCGCGGGCGCGAGCCTCGGCCTGTCGCTGCGCCAGATGCGCTACCGCATGGCACGCCTCGGGGTGAACGTCGGTGGCGACACCGACGGCAACGACACCGACCGGGGCGACGAGGGTTGACCCCTTGCTGACGCTCGACGATTCCGGCTGGATGTCGGGCGTGCGCCACTGCGTGTCGCCTAACTTCGGGCCGCGGCCCGAGGGCGCGGTGGTCGACCTCGCGGTGGTGCATTCCATCAGCCTGCCGCCGGGGCAGTACGGTGGCGACTTCATCGAGCGGCTCTTCACGAACCGCCTCGACTGGAACGCCCATCCGTACTTCGGCGAGATCCGCGGCATGGAGGTGTCGGCCCACTTCGTGGTGTCCCGCGACGGCGACATCGTGCAGTACGTCTCCACGCTCGACCGCGCGTGGCACGCCGGCCGCTCGAGCTGGCTCGGCCGCGAGAACTGCAACGACTACTCGGTGGGCATCGAGCTGGAAGGCCTCGAGGGCGAGACCTTCGAGCCGGTGCAGTACGACCGCCTCGCCGACCTGCTGATCGCGCTGCTGCGGCGCCTGCCGCTGCAGTCGGTGGCCGGGCACGAGCACGTGGCGCCCGGCCGCAAGTTCGATCCCGGCGCGGGCTTCGACTGGCCCGGCCTCATCGACCGGCTCGGCTGGCCCGGTCGGTATTTTCCCGAGGCGGTGCGCGGCACGCGTTGAAACGCTTCACCGGGATGGTGTCGCGGTCGCCTTCTCGAAGCGTTGAATCCATGCGGTTTCGCGCTGCAAATGCGCCGCCAAGCGAGCAGGCGCGCCGCTTGCCGGCATGGAGTGCCGATGCCATCGGCCCTCTGCGTCCTTGTTGCTCCGCATCATGGCGCGATGCACCGCCGGAGTGCTGCAATGCACCTGACCCTGACGTGAGATGGCACGCTAGCGGTAGTGCTTGTCCCTCGAAGAACCCCCAGATATAGTGTCCTTCGTGTTATCCTTTCGTCCCTGGAAAACGCCGCTCCATGCACACGCTCGCTGGATCTTCCCCGAGTCTGCCCCGCAAGGGAGTGGTGTTCGCTCCCGGTGTCGTCCCGGCACCGTCCAGCCGCTCTTTCCATTTTTCCTGTCCCGTGCGAACACATCTTCCGGATCGGTCGCGACCCGCCGCTCCGTGGCAGCGCCATTGCGGCGCCGCAGCCCGATGTGAAACGCACCGACCCTGAATCCGCGCTTCTGCTGTTGTTGACATTGAACAAGAGGTAAACCCATGCAAACCGTCACGCCCACCGCCAACCCATCCGCCCCGACCGCGCAACGCCCGGCCGATGCGCCCGCGCACGCCTCGTCGGCGTACCAGGGCTACCAGATCATCCGCCGCAACGGCGCGGTGGTCTCGTTCGAGCCGAGCAAGATCGCCGTCGCGCTGATGAAGGCGTTCCTGGCGGTGCACGGCACGCAGGGCGCGGCCTCGGCCAGCGTGCGCGAGACGGTGGACGGCCTGACGGAAGCCGTGGTGCGCGCGCTGCTGCGCTCGCGTCCGAGCGGCGGCACGTTCCACATCGAGGACGTGCAGGACCACGTCGAGCTGGGCCTGATGCGCGGCGGCCACCACGAAGTGGCGCGTGCCTACGTGCTGTACCGCGAGCGCCGCTCGCAGGAACGCGTGAAGCAGGGCATCCCCGAGCGCGCCGCCGAACCCCAACTGATGGTCACCGACCGCGGCGTGCGCGTGCCGCTCGACACCGGCCGCCTCAAGCAGCTGATCGAATCCGCCTGCGCCAACCTGGGCGTCGACGTGAAGCCGGACCCCATCCTGGCCGAGACCCAGCGCAACCTGTACGACGGCGTGCCCATCGAGGAAGTGCACAAGGCCGCCATCCTGGCCGCCCGCACCCTGATCGAGAAGGACCCGGGCTACACGCGCGCCACGGCCCGCCTGCTGCTGCACACCATCCGCAAGGAAATCATCGGCGAGGAACTGCTGCATTCCGAAATGCACACCCGCTACGCCGAGTACTTCCCCGGCTACATCAAGAAGGGCGTCAAGGCCGAGCTGCTCGACGACAAGCTGCTCCAGTACGACCTGGAGAAGCTCGGCAACGCACTGAAGGCCGACCGTGACCTGCAGTTCGACTACCTCGGCCTGCAGACCCTGTACGACCGCTACTTCCTGCACATCGAGGACACCCGCATCGAACTGCCGCAGGCGTTCTACATGCGCGTCGCGATGGGCCTGGCCCTGAACGAGGTCGACCGCGAAGCCCGCGCCATCGAGTTCTACGAAGTCCTGTCGACGTTCGACTTCATGAGCTCCACGCCCACGCTGTTCAACTCGGGCACCCGCCGCTCGCAGCTGTCCAGCTGCTACCTGACCACCGTCGCCGACGACCTGGACGGCATCTACGAGGCGCTCAAGGAAAACGCGCTGCTGTCGAAGTTCGCCGGCGGTCTGGGCAACGACTGGACCAACGTCCGCGCGCTCGGCTCGCACATCAAGGGCACCAACGGCAAGAGCCAGGGCGTCGTCCCGTTCCTGAAGGTCGTCAACGACACCGCCGTCGCGGTGAACCAGGGCGGCAAGCGCAAGGGCGCCGTCTGCGCGTACCTGGAAAGCTGGCACCTCGACATCGAGGAATTCCTCGAGCTGCGCAAGAACACCGGCGACGACCGCCGCCGCACCCACGACATGAACACGGCGAACTGGATTCCCGACCTGTTCATGCGCCGCGTGATGGAAAACGGCGAGTGGACGCTCTTCTCGCCCAGCACCTGCCCCGACCTGCACGACAAGTTCGGCAAGGACTTCGAGGTGGCCTACACCGCCTACGAAGACAAGGTCGCCCGCGGCGAGATCAAGCTCTTCAAGAAGATGCGCGCCACCGACCTGTGGCGCCGCATGCTCTCGATGCTGTTCGAGACCGGCCACCCCTGGATCACGTTCAAGGACGCGTGCAACGTGCGCTCGCCGCAGCAGCACGTGGGTGTCGTGCACTCCAGCAACCTGTGCACCGAGATCACGCTGAACACCAGCGAGACCGAAATCGCCGTGTGCAACCTGGGTTCCGTGAACCTGGTGCACCACGTCAAGGACGGCCAGATCGACCATGCCAAGCTGAAGAAGACCATCGCCACCGCGATGCGCATGCTCGACAACGTCATCGACATCAACTACTACGCCGTCAAGAAGGCGCGTGACTCGAACCTGCGCCACCGTCCGGTCGGCCTGGGCATCATGGGCTTCCAGGACTCGCTGCACGAGCTGCGCGTGCCGTACGCCTCCGACGCCGCCGTCGAGTTCGCCGACCGCTCGATGGAAGCCGTCTGCTACTACGCCTACTGGGCGTCGACGGAGCTGGCCGAGGAACGCGGCCGCTACTCCACGTACCGTGGTTCGCTGTGGGACCGCGGCATCCTCCCGATCGACTCGCTCAACCTGCTCGCCGAGCAGCGCGGCGGCTACGTCGACGTGGACCGCAGCGTCTCGCTCGACTGGGACGCCCTGCGCGCCCGCATCGGCCAGCACGGCATGCGCAACTCGAACTCGGTCGCCATCGCCCCGACGGCCACCATCTCGAACATCATCGGCGTCAGCGCCTCGATCGAGCCGTCGTTCGGCAACCTGTCGGTCAAGTCGAACCTGTCCGGCGAGTTCACGGTCGTCAACGAGTACCTGGTGCGCGACCTGAAGAAGCTCGGCCTCTGGGACGACGTGATGGTCATGGACCTCAAGCACTTCGACGGTTCGCTGCGCCGCATCGACCGCGTGCCGGAAGACCTGAAGGCGCTGTACGCCACGGCCTTCGAGATCGAGACGCAGTGGCTGGTGGAAGCCGCCGCGCGTCGGCAGAAGTGGATCGACCAGGGCCAGTCCCTGAACATCTACATGGCCGGCGCCTCGGGCAAGAAGCTCGACGAGACCTACAAGCTCGCGTGGCTGCGCGGCCTGAAGACCACCTACTACCTCCGCACGGTGGGCGCCACGCACGCCGAGAAGTCGACGGTGAAGGCCGGCCAGATGAACTCGGTGTCGAGCGGTTCGGACAGCGGCGCGAAGCTCGCCGCGCCGGTGGCTGCAGCGCCCGCGGCACCGGTGCTCGCACCGGTCACCGAAGCCGCGACGGACGTGAAGTTCTGCGCCATCGACGACCCGGGCTGCGAAGCCTGCCAATGAGCCGCGTGCACTGAGCACGGCATGTGAACGAGTGCGAGGCGATGTACGTGCGTCTCCTCTCGTTCATGTCGACGCATCGTTCGCGTCACATGCATCGTTGAATCTCGCATCGAATTTCGATGCGACACAGCAACAGCGAAGTGGCTGCGATGTCAATAAGTGCTTGGTGTTCCAACGCAACACTCTCATAATTCAAACGTACGGGAATTTTCAATATGTTGGTTTGGGAAGAAGACCTTCAACCCTCGATCTCTCACACGGCGAACGGCGCTGCGGCACCGCTGCGCAATGAGTCGTCGACCGAGTTCGCCGCACCCGCGCTGCAGTCCGCCGTCTCCGCCACGGCCCCGATGGCTGCCCCCGTCTCTGCCGCTTCGTCCGCCGCGCCCGCTGCTTCCAGCGCAGCGCCCGAGGGCCATCGCGTGAAGGCCGCCGACAAGCGCATCATCAACGGCAAGACCGACGTCAACCAGCTGGTCCCGTTCAAGTACAAGTGGGCGTGGGAGAAGTACCTCGCCACGTGCGCGAACCACTGGATGCCGCAAGAGGTCAACATGTCGCGCGACATCGCGCTGTGGAAGGACCCGAACGGCCTGACCGAAGACGAGCGCCGCATCATCAAGCGCAACCTCGGCTTCTTCGTCACCGCCGACTCGCTCGCCGCGAACAACATCGTGCTGGGCACCTACCGCCACATCACGGCCCCCGAATGCCGCCAGTTCCTGCTGCGCCAGGCGTTCGAAGAGGCGATCCACACGCACGCCTACCAGTACATCGTCGAATCGCTGGGTCTCGACGAGAGCGAGATCTTCAACGCGTACAACGAAGTCAAGTCCATCCGTGACAAGGACGAGTTCCTGATCCCGTTCATCGACGCGATCATGGACCCCAACTTCCACACGGGCACCGCGCAGAACGACCAGACGCTGCTGAAGTCGCTGATCGTGTTCGCGTGCCTGATGGAAGGCCTGTTCTTCTACGTCGGCTTCACACAGATCCTCGCGCTGGGCCGCCAGAACAAGATGACCGGCGCGGCCGAGCAGTACCAGTACATCCTCCGCGACGAGTCGATGCACTGCAACTTCGGCATCGACCTGATCAACCAGCTCAAGCTCGAGAACCCGCACCTCTGGACGGCGGAGTTCAAGGCCGAGATCAAGGCGCTGTTCCTGCACGCCGTCGAACTCGAGTACCGCTATGCCGAAGACACCATGCCGCGTGGCGTGCTGGGTCTGAACGCATCCATGTTCAAGGGTTACCTGCGCTACATCGCCAACCGGCGCGCGCAACAGATTGGTTTGGAAGAGCTCTTCCCGAACGAGGAAAACCCGTTCCCGTGGATGAGCGAAATGATCGACCTGAAAAAGGAGCGCAACTTCTTCGAGACGCGTGTCATCGAGTATCAATCCGGTGGCGCGCTCTCCTGGGACTGACGTTCGCTGGCTGGAGCAAGCAGCAACAGGTCATGTGTGACAGATCAAGATTCGCGGATCGAGGCTGACCGACGCAGAAGCGGCGGCCTTCGATTCGCAACCCCATTCATCGCACCGGGGCGCCCCTCCTGGGCAGACTTTCGGGTGATGGATAACTGGCTTGAGCCGGCACCTCCGCTGGCGCAGGACAGTGTTTTTTCAACTTGATCAAGGAGAAATGTAATGGCAACTGCAAAGAAGGCTCCGGCCAAGAAAGTCGCGGCGAAGAAGGCCGCTCCGGCGAAGAAGGTCGCGGCGAAGAAGGCCGCCCCGGCCAAGAAGGCTGCCGCCAAGAAGGCGCCGGCGAAGAAGGTTGCGGCCAAGAAGGTCGTCGCCAAGAAGGTCGTCGCGAAGAAGGCAGCACCGGCGAAGAAGGCCGCTGCGAAGAAGGTCGTCGCCAAGAAGGCGGCACCGGCGAAGAAGGCCGCTGCGAAGAAGGTCGTCGCCAAGAAGGCAGCACCGGCCAAGAAGGCTGCTGCTCCGAAGAAGGCCGCCGCCAAGAAGGCGCCTGCCAAGAAGGCTGCTGCACCGGCGAAGAAGGCCGCTGCCAAGAAGCCCGCTGCCAAGAAGGCTGCCGCCAAGCCTGCTGCGAAGCCGGCTGCGAAGAAGCCCGCTGCGAAGAAGGCTGCCGCCAAGCCCGCCGCTGCGAAGCCTGCTGCTGCTCCCGCTGCCCCCGCGGCTGCGAAGCCGGTCGCTGCGCCCGCTGCGAAGACGGCCCTGAGCCCCGCCGCTGCGTGGCCGTTCCCCACGGGCGCCAAGCCCTAAGGTTCGGCGCTGAAATCAAACCCCGCTTCGGCGGGGTTTTTTTATGCTGGCCCCCACGTCGCTTCGCTCCTGCCCCCCGAGGGGGTGCCCCGGGTCGCTCGGGAGACCCGAGCTCGCGGGTGGCTTGATCGGTCGGCGCGCTTCGCGCGGCCTCTCCGCGAGCGCGTTCTCGCTTCGGGGCGTCGCTGCGCTCGCCAACTGCCTGCCCAATGCCTGTCATCCCGGCGAACGCCGGGACCCACTGAGCCCGCTCGAGATGACCTCCGACCCGTCTGGCTGGCCCTGCCTTCACCTGAGCCGCAGCGGCTGCCTGCTCGACGTGCTCGTCGCCCCGAACGCCAAGCGCACCGCCTGCATGGGCCTGCACGGCGATGCGCTGCGCATCCGCCTCGCGGCGCCGCCGGTCGACGGTGCCGCGAACGAAGCCTTGTTGAAGTGGGTCGCCGCCGAACTCGGTGTGCCGCGCAGCGCGGTCACGCTGCTTCGCGGTGAGACGTCCAAGCGCAAGCAACTCGCGCTGGACGTGCCCGCGGCCACGGTGGCCGCGTGGCTCGGGCGAGTGGCCTCGCCCGGTTGAGGCCTGCGGGGATCAGGCCGCGATCGACGGGTCGATCGTGTGGTTCTGTCCGCCGCGTTGCGCGATCTTGAGGGCGCCGATGCGGTTGCCGAGTTCGATGCACTTCGCGAGCGGCCAGCCGCGCTCGAGGCCGAAGAGCAGGGCGCCGCGGAAGGCGTCGCCGCAGCCGGTGGGGTCGAGCACCTCGGTGGCCTTCACGCCCGGGATGTGCGTGCGCACGCCTTGCTCCCACAGCTCGCAGCCTTCGCCGCCGAGGGTGACGATCACGCCCTTGAGATGCGAGCGCGAGAGCGATTCGAGCGTGTGGCCCGTGCGGTCGCACAGCATCTTGCCCTCGTAGTCGTTGACCGCGACCCACGTGGCCTGCGAGACGAAGGTCTTCAGGTCGTCGCCGTCGAACATCGGCAAGCCCTGGCCCGGGTCGAAGATGAAGGGGATCTTCGCGGCGGCGAGCTGCGCGGCGTGCTGGATCATCGCGTCGCGACCGTCCGGAGCCACGATGGCGACGCGGATGTCGCGGTCGGTGGGCACCGCCGTGAGGTGGGCGTGCTGCATCGCGCCGGGGTGGAACGCGGTGATCTGGTTGTTGTCGGTGTCGGTGATGATGATCGCCTGCGCCGTGTAGCTGTCCTCGACGACGCGGATCAGGTCGGTGCTCGCGCCCCACGACTTCACGCGCGCCAGGTAGTCCTGCGCGTCGGGGCCGGCGGCCGCCATGATCAGCGGGTCGCCGCCGAGCTTCGCGAGCGTGTAGGCGATGTTGCCGGCGCAGCCGCCGAACTCGCGGCGCAGCGTGGGCACGAGGAACGACACGTTCAGGATGTGCAGCTGCTCGGGCAGGATCTGCTGGGCGAAGCGACCCGGGAACGTGGTGATGGTGTCGTACGCGAGCGAGCCGCAGATCAGTGCAGACATGGAGGTTCTCCGTGGGGGTGGCGGCACGGGGCGGCCGCCAAGGGGGTCAAGGATAGAAGATTTCGACCGTGTAGCCGCTCACGCGCGGCCCTTCGGCCGCGAGCACCATCTGCAGCGTGGCCTCGGCGCCCGCCGCGACACGCGCGGGCTGCGCCCGGAAGTCGGCTGGCGACAGGGCGCGCCGCGAGACCAGCTGGCCTTCGGAGTCGGTGAGCGAGAGGTCGATCGACGGCAGAGCGAGTTCGAGCCCGCCGCGGTTGCGCAGCACCACCGACAGGCGATAGCCCCCGCCACTGGCCGGCGACAGCGCGCTGCTTTCCACCGACAGGTCGTCGATGCGGCGCGGCAGGCCCACCGAGCAGCTGAAGTGTCCGCAGGCGGCGACGAGCAGCGGCCGCGTGCCGGGCCAGCGCGTGGCCACCGTGTCGCGGAAGTGCAGGGCGGCCTGGCCGACGAGCGTGACCGACAGCAGCAGCACCAGCAGCGAGAGCCCGAGGCGCACGCGCGGGCTGCGCCAGCGTGCCTTGCGCTTGGCCTCGCGCAGGAACCCGGGCGACGGCTTGGCCGACTTCGACGACGAACCGCTGCGCTTCTTCGGCGCCGGCTCGGGCTCCTGTTCCTCCTCGACCGGCGGGCGTTCGGTGGACGGATGGTCGCCTTCGGCGTCGGCGATCAGCGCGTCGTTGAACTGCGCGTCGGCGAAGTCGACGCGGTCGCGTTCGGCGATGTTCTGCGCGGGGGTCTGCGAGACGTCGTCCTGCTCGGGCTGGAAGAAGCGCGAGTGGATGCGGTCCTCGTCGCTCAGGCTGAAGACGTCGTCGTCTTCGGGCTGCTCGACGGGCGCGCGGTAGTTCGAGGTGATGGCCGCGGCCGGCGGCTGGGGTGGTGCCGGCGGCGGGTTCCAGTCGGGCGGGGCGTCGCGTTCGAGGTCGAACAGCCCCTCGATGGCATTGAAGACCTGGTCACACCGCCCGCAGCGCACCCAGCCTTCCGAGACCTTCAGCTGGTCCTGGACGACTCGGAAAACGGTACCGCAGGCAGTGCAACGCGTGGCCAGGCTCATGGCGAAATTTTGCCACGCGCCATCACGGTTTCAGTCGGGCCGTCATCAGGATCCAGCCGTCCTCGGCGTCGGTCACGTCGAGTTCGCACCACGGTGCGTACGCGGCCTTCAGCTCGTCCGCCTGGCGTTCGAGGATGCCGGCCAGCACGAGGTGGCCGCCCGGAGCCACGTGCCCGCACAGCAGCGGGGCCAGCAGCTTGAGCGGCGTGGCGAGGATGTTGGCGAGCACGAGCGGGTACGTGCCGGACGCGCCATCGGGCAGCGCCGCCTTCAGCGTCACGCCGTTGGCCGCCGCGTTGGCGTTGGTGGAGACCACCGCCGCCTCGTCGATGTCGACCGCGTCGATGTCGCGGCCGCCATGCAGCGCGGCGCCGATGGCGAGGATGCCCGAGCCGCAGCCGTAGTCGAGCACGCGCGACCAGGAGGCCGACAGCGCCGGCGCCTGGTTCGCGATCCAGCGCAGGCACATGCGCGTGGTGGGGTGCGTGCCCGTGCCGAACGCGAGGCCCGGGTCGAGGCGGATGAAACGCTCGGCCGCGGCCGGCGGCTCGTGCCACGTGGGCACGATCCAGAACGACGGCGTGATCTCGACCGGCGCGAACTGCGACTGCGTGAGCCGCACCCAGTCCTGTTCGACGACGGGGCGCATCGCCTGGACGTGCACCAGGCCCTGCGTCCACTCCTGCGCGAGCACGAGCGTGGCGGCCTCGGTGGCGAGGTCCTCGTCGGCGAACAGCGCCGTGACGACCGAACGCTGCCAGCCCGCGCTGGGCGGGGGCATGCCGGGTTCGCCGAACAGCGCGCGTTCGGCGTCGGTGTCGGCATCGGCGTCTTCCACCGACACCGACAGCGCCTCGAGTTCGTCCATCAACGCATCGGACACGGACTCGACGAGGTCCTCCGGCACCAGCAGCTGCAGTTCGATCATCGGAGAGGACATGCTTACCGCTTGTGCTGGGACATCCAGCCTTCGAGGTAATGGATGCTGGTGCCGCCTTCGACGAACTTCGCGTCGACCATCAGCTCGCGGTGCAGCGGGATGTTGGTCAGGATGCCTTCGACGACCGTCTCGGACAGCGCGATGCGCATGCGGGCGATGGCCTGCTCGCGGGTGTCGCCGTGCGTGATGATCTTGCCGATCATCGAGTCGTAGTTCGGCGGCACGAAGTAGTTCGTGTACGCGTGCGAGTCGACGCGCACGCCCGGGCCGCCCGGCGCGTGCCAGGCGGTGATGCGGCCGGGCGACGGCGTGAACTTGTACGGGTCTTCCGCGTTCACGCGGCACTCGATGGCGTGGCCATGCATCTGGATCTGGCGTTGCGTGAACGGCAGCTTCTCGCCGGCGGCCACGCGGATCTGCATCTGCACGATGTCGATGCCGGTCACGAGTTCGGTCACCGGGTGTTCCACCTGCACGCGGGTGTTCATCTCGATGAAGTAGAACTCGCCGTTCTCGTACAGGAACTCGAACGTGCCGGCCCCGCGGTAGCCGATGCGCTTGCACGCGGCGGCGCAGCGGTCGCCGATCTTCTCGATCACGCGGCGCGGGATGCCCGGCGCCGGCGCTTCCTCGATGATCTTCTGGTGGCGGCGCTGCATCGAGCAGTCGCGCTCGCCCAGCCAGACGGCGTTCTTGTGCTCGTCGGCGAGGATCTGGATCTCGATGTGGCGCGGGTTCTCGAGGAACTTCTCCATGTAGACCGCGGGATTGCCGAACGCGGCGCCGGCTTCGGCGCGCGTGGTCTGCACGGCGTGGATCAGCGCGGCTTCGGTGTGCACCACACGCATGCCGCGACCGCCGCCGCCGCCGGCGGCCTTGATGATCACCGGGTAGCCGATGGCGCGGGCCTGGCGGATGATCTCCTTCGGGTCTTCCGGCAGCGCGCCCTCGGAGCCGGGCACGCACGGCACGCCGGCCTTGATCATGGCCTGCTTGGCCGAGACCTTGTCGCCCATGATCCGGATGGATTCGGGCGTGGGGCCGATGAACGTGAAGCCGCTCTGCTCGACCCGCTCGGCGAAGTCGGCGTTCTCGGACAGGAAGCCGTAGCCGGGGTGGATGGCCTCGGCGTCGGTGACCTCGGCCGTCGAGATGATCGCCGGCATGTTGAGGTAGCTCTGCGCGGACGCGGCCGGGCCGATGCACACGGCCTCGTCGGCGAGCTTGACGTACTTGGCGTCGCGGTCGGCTTCGGAGTACACGACGACGGACTTGACGCCCATCTCGCGGCACGCGCGCTGGATGCGCAGGGCAATTTCGCCTCGATTGGCGATGAGAATTTTCTTGAACATGGTGCCTCGGCTCAATTGCCCCGTCGTGCTTCGCACGACACGCAATTTGTCTGCGACGCAACGCCTGCGGCGTTGTCGCCCCGGTTGGCGATGAGAATTTTCTTGAACATGCCGCGCTTACTCGATGATGAACAGCGGCTGGCCGAACTCGACGGCCTGGCCGTTCTCGCACATCACCTTCGTGACGGTGCCGGACTTGTCGGCCTCGATCTCGTTCATGATCTTCATGGCTTCGATGATGCAGATGGCCTGGCCTTCCTTGACCATGGTGCCCACTTCGACGAAGGGCTTGGCGCCCGGGCTGGCGGCGCCGTAGAACGTGCCGACCATCGGCGACTTGACCGTGTGGCCGGCGGGTTCGGCCGGGGCGGCGGCCGGCGCGGGCGCGGCGGCGGCGATCGCGGGGGCGGCGGCCTGGGCGGGCACGGCGGCTTGCTGGACCACCGGGGCGGCGGCCATCACCACGGCCGCGTTCGGGTCGGCCTTCACGATGCGCACCTTGCCGTCCGCTTCGGTGATCTCGAGTTCAGAGATGTTCGACTCCGACACGAGGTCGATCAGGGTCTTCAGTTTGCGCAGGTCCATGAGTTCTCCAACTGCAGTCTTTGTTCGAGGAGGCCGGTGTCGCCGCGGAAGGCGGTCGCGCCGGCTTGTATAGATAGGGGTGGAAGCCGGGTCAGGCGGCTCGGCTGGCGAGGTCGCGTTCGATCGCGTGACCCATCGCCAGGCGGTAGCCCTTGTGGCCGAGGCCGACGATGATGCCGTCGGCCAGGTCGGAAAAGTACGAATGATGCCGGAACGGCTCGCGGCGGTGCACGTTCGACAGGTGCACTTCGATGAACGGGATGGCCACGCCCGCCAGCGCGTCGCGCAGCGCGACGCTGGTGTGGGTGTAGGCGGCGGGGTTGATCACGATGAAGGTGGTGCCGTCGGTGCGGGCGGCCTGCACGCGGTCCACGAGGGCGCCTTCGTGGTTGCTCTGGAAGGTTTTCACCTCCACTCCGGCATCGGCGCCCAACTTCGTCAGTTCGGCGTTGATCTGTTCCAAAGTCACCGACCCATACACTCCGGGCTCGCGCGTACCGAGCAGGTTGAGGTTGGGGCCGTGAAGAACAAGAACTGCCATGAGGTCAGCGCCGTGGAAATTGCGAAGGCTGAACTTTACGCGCTTTAGGCGCTTTTGGCCGCAATTCTTGAAATTCTTGTCTGCCGGGGCTTACCCCGTGACCTTCCTGGCCCACTCGGCCAGCTTTTCCTCGGTCAGGGCCCCGAGCTTGCGGTCGATCACGGCGCCCTTGCCGTCGAACACCACGCTGAACGGCAGGCCGCCGTTGGCGTTGCCGAGCGATCGCGACAGTTCGACCCCTTCCATGCCTGCGAGCCCGATCTTGAACCCGATGGCCCGCGCGGCGAGGAATTCTCTCACGGGAGTGGGCCCGTCGACCGCCAGGCCCACCACCTGCCATCCGGCGGCGGCCTGGGCGCGCTGGAACGCGTCCAGCATCGGCATCTCCTTCACGCACGGCGCGCACCACGTCGCCCAGAAATTGAGCAGCAGCGGCTTGCCCTGGAGGGACGACATCGGCAGGGTGCCGCCGGCGGGCGCATCGAACTGCATGCCCCACAGCGCGGCTTCGGGACCAGGAGCCGCGGGGGGCTTCCGCTGCCACCAGGCGAGCCCGGCGCCCGCGCCGACGGCGGCCACGGCGGCGCCACTGATGAGAAGGTGACGGCGGTTCATGGGGCGGCTGGGGTGTCGTCGAGGAGGCGGCGCAGGGCCGCGAGGTCACCGCGTTCGGTCCGTCCCTGCGCGTCGGCCTTCAGGGCGCCGCGCAGGTCGTCGAAGTCGAGGATGCTCAGGTGGAGCGTCACCGGCTCGCCGAGTTCCGCGTTGGGCACGGCGAAGCTCAGCACGTCGATGGGGCGGTTGCGGGGGCCGTCGATGCTGCCGACGTCGAAGTCGATGCGCTGGTTCAGCAGCTCGATCTCCGCTTCCTTGGAGTCGTCGCAGAACAATTGCAGGTGGATGCTGTTCAGCCGGGTGGCGGTGCCGCGCCAGACGGCGCCGGTCAGGTGGGGGCGGAAGGCCTGCAGCCGTTCCATCCAGGTGGCCGCGGTGTCGCGCAGCGCCCGCAGCTCGGCGGGCTGGGTGTCGGCGCAGAAGAGGGCCAGGTAGGCACGCACTTCTTCTTCCACCAGGTCGTTGTCGGGCAGTTCGGCGGGGCGCACGGACGACCGGCCCAGCACGCGGGCGGCCCGGCGCTTCGCGGGCCCGTACTCCATGCCTTCCTCGACGATCAGCCGCGCGGCGGCGCTCGCCAGTTCGGCGGTCAGGGGGGAAACCATGGGGCATTCTAGGTGGAAGGCCGTCACCCCGGCGGAAGCCGGGGCCGCTGGCGGAGGGCGTGCTTCGAACGCTGTGGGTCCCGGCTTCCGACGGGATGACATGCCTCAGGGCAACTCGACCGCCCCCATCCGCGCCTGGATCGTCGCCGCCCGCCCGAGCACGTACGGCGAGCCCGGCCGCTTCTCGAAGCGCTTGGGCGCCGGCAGCATCACGGCCAGCCGGGCGGCCTGGTAGGTGCCGAGGCCGGACGCGGGGATGTGGAAGTAGTGCCGGGCGGCCGCCTCGGCCCCGAACACCCCCTCGCCCCATTCCACGTTGTTCAGGTAGATCTCGAGGATGCGCTGCTTCGACAGCAGCCCCTCCAGCATGAACGTGATGACGATCTCCTGCCCCTTTCGGGCCAGGCTGCGCTCGCCGGCGAGGAACAGGTTCTTCGCCAGCTGCTGCGTGATGGTGGAGCCGCCGATCACCTTGGGCTCGGCCTTGCGCGCCGGGGTGGCGGCGGGTTTCTTCGCCTGCTTCTGCTCCTGGCGCAGGTTGAGCTTGTCGGCCCGGGCCTCGGCCTTCTGGTTCTTCTCCCAGGCCTTCTCGAGCGCGTCCCAGTCGACACCGCCGTGGTCGGTGAACGTGGCGTCCTCGGACGCGATCACGGCCCGCTTCAGGTGGTGGGAGATGCGCTCGTCGGGCACCCACTCCTGGGCCCAGGCGACCTGGCCCTGCTCGGTGAGCAGCCGCCACATCTCGGAGCGCTGGAAGGTGGTGGACTGCGGGTCGACCACGGCCATCAGCGCGATGCGCGCCGCGAAGAACACCTGCAGGGCCACCAGCGACAGCACCAGCAGCGCCACGAGGCGGCCGAACGATCTCACTTGGCGTCGACCTTCGCGCGCAGCGCCGCCAGCACGGCGGCGGTGTCGGGCACGACGCCGCGCCAGATGAAGAAGGCCTCGCCGGCCTGCTCGACCAGCATGCCGATGCCGTCGCGGCCCACCGCGCCGAACGAGGTGGCCCAGTCGATGAAGCCGCGGGCGGCCGGGCCGTACATCATGTCGAGGGCCAGGGTGCCGGGCTTGAGCACGTCGGACGACACCGGGATGCCGGCGCCGGCCATGCTGGACGCGCTGGCGTTGATCACCACGTCGAAGGCCGTGCCGGTGTCGTCGAGGCCGCGCGCCACGAGGCGCGTGCCGCTGGCGGCGGCCACGGCCGCATGGCGGTCGACGAGGGCCTGCGCCTTCGGGACGGTGCGGTTGGCCAGCACGAGTTCGGCAGGGCGGGCCTGCAGCAGCGGGCCCAGCGCCCCCGACGAGGCGCCGCCGGCGCCCACGAGCAGCACCCGCTTGCCGGCCAGCGGGATGCCGGCGTTCCGTTCGATGTCGCGCACGAGGCCGATGCCGTCGGTGTTGTCGGCGAACCAGCCGTCGGTGTCGAAGCGCAGCACGTTGGCGGCCTCGGCCAGTGCGGCGCGTTCGCTCGCCCGGGCGGCCATCGCGAAGGCGTCGAACTTGAACGGCACGGTGATGTTGCAGCCCGAGCCACCGCCGTCGGCGAAGCCTTTCAGCGTGGGCGCGAAGGCGTCGAGCGGGCACAGCAGCCGGTCGTAGGCGACGGGCTGGCCGGTCTGTTCGGCGAAGCGGGCGTGGATGAACGGCGACTGGCTGTGTTCGACCGGGTTGCCGGCGATGACGTAGCGGAACATGGCGATGGCTGGAAAAGGGAGTTACTGCGGCGGCGCGCTCAGCGTGGTCTCGAGGCCGTCCTCGCGGCTGAAGCGGAAGCGCGACGTGATGATGAGCTGGTCGGCGCCCCGGCGCATCGCGTTCGTGAACGAGCCGAACGGGGCGGCCGCCTGCACGATGGCGATGGCCCGCTTGTCGAGCAGCGCGTTCTTCGAGGGGCGCACCACCTCGGTGTCGATCACCTGGCCGCGCGAGTCGACGGTGATCATCATGGTCAGGTCGCCATAGAGGCGCTTGCCGTTCTGCTCGGGAAAGTTTCGCGTGCCCCGTTCCTCGATCTTGCGGCGCAGCTGGTCGTAATAGAGGGCGTAGACCTCCTCGCGCGTGCTCGGGCTGATGAAGCGCCGCTTCGGGCGGGCGTTCTCGGCGTTGATGCGCTTCTCGATCTCGGCCACCATCTCGAGCCGCTGGCGGCGCTGCTCTTCCTTCGCGCGTTCCTGCGGGTCGCCGCGGTCGCGCTTGGGGTCGGGCGGCGGCAGCGAGGCGAGCTCTCGGCGCAGCTGGGCCAGCAGTTGCTGCTGCTGCTCCTGCAGTTCCTCGATCTGCTTGCGGCTTTCCTGGTGGGCGTCGCCGATCTCGGTGAACGACTCCGACGGCAGCGGCGACGTGGCGCGACCCGTGGCCATCTCGCCCCCGCCGGCGAGGTTCGCCTGCGCGATGGCCTGGGCCTTCACGGGCGCCTCGTTCGACCGGGCGTTCACGAGGATCACCTCCAGCGGGGTGTCCTCGAAGAACCGGTTGAACCCTTCGGGGTCCACCAGGCGCACGGTGAGCAGCGTGGCATGCACGGCCACCGAGATGCCGATCGCGACGGTCAGGGTCGAGACTTTTTTCAGCATGGTTCAGGGAGTGGGGGCGGGGGCCGCCGGGGAGTCCTCGGCCGCATTGTCGCCTTGCACGTCGATGGCCAGCGTGAGCGGGCCGGCGGACACGTCCTCCAGCTCGTTGTCCTCCACCACCGCGTCGTCGGCCACGGTGGTGGGGTCGTCGAGGCGGGTCACGATGCTGGCCTGCACGTCGAGGGTCAGCAGGTCGGTGCCGGTGACCTTCACGCGCACGCGGGCCCCGCGCGGCAGGCGTTCGGCGCCGATGGCCTTGAACACGAGCGGCAGGGTGTCGGCGCGCACGAGGCCGTCCTTCATGACCGCCGCGTCGAGTTCGTCGATGCCGTTCTGGTCGAGGTAGCGCAGCGTCCAGTAGCGTTCGATGCCGTTCTGGAAGCCGTTGTACGCGGTGTAGGCCTCGTCGAAGCCGGAGATGATCGAGAACAGCGCCGCGTCCTTCGGCTTGAACGCCGCGGCGAGCAGCGCGGTGCGGCCGTGGCGGGCGCACGCGATGATCTGCCACTGGTTCACCAGGTCGACGTAGCGGCGCAGCGGCGACGTGGCCCAGGTGTACTGCGCCACGCCCATGCCGGCGTGGGGCGCGGCCTTGGTGCTCATGCGCACCTTCACGCCCGGGGCCATGCTGGCCTGGCTGCGGTAGATGCCCGGCACGCCCAGTTCGTTGAGCCAGCCGCCCCACGTGCTGTTGGCGAGGATCATGGCCTCGGCCACGATCAGGTCGAGCGGGGAGCCGCGCGTGCGCGTGCTGATGGCCACCGTCTCGTCGCCCTTCGGTTCGGCGCCGGCGTTGCCGTCGAGGCGGAAGTTGTAGTCGGGGCGGTTGAAGTTCTCGGGCTTGCCGCGGGCGACCTCGCGGCCGGCCTTCAGGTGCTGGGCGAGGCGGTACGCGAAGGCCAGCTCCGGCGCGAAGCCGTAGTCGGCCGGCGCGGCGCCGGTCAGCGTGGCCTCGGTGATCACCGTGTCGAGCTGGTCGTGGCGCAGGTTCGCGGCGATGGGCACCTGCTCGAGCTTCGTCTCGAAGCCCTGGATGGCGAGCGTGGCCTCGTCGAAGGTGACGTACAGCGACACGGCCGGGCAGTCGCGGCCTTCCTGCAGCGTGTACGCCTGCACCACGTCGTCCGGCAGCATGGTCAGCTTGTAGCCGGGCATGTAGACGGTGGACAGGCGGTCGCGGGCGACCTTGTCGAGCGGCGTGTCGGGCGCGAAGGCCAGGCCCGGCGCGGCGATGTGCACGCCGAACACCACCGTGCCGGAACCGAGGCCCTGCACGGACAGCGCGTCGTCGATCTCGGTGGTCTGCGAGTCGTCGATCGAGAACGCCTTCACCGGGGCGAGCGGCAGCGTATCCTTGATGGCCGGGGCCTGCAGCGCCGGGAAGCCGGTGCCCTTCGGGAAGTTCTCGAAGAGGAAGCGGCGCCAGTGGAACTGGTACGGCGAGTCGATGGCGCCGGCCGCGGTCAGCAGCTCGAGCGGCGCGCGGTGGGCGCGGCGCGAGGCCTCCACCACGGCCTTGTACTCGGAGGCGTTCTTGTCGGGCTTGAAGAGGATCTTGTAGAGCTGCTCGCGCACGGGCGCCGGGCACTGGCCGGCGATGAGCTCGTCGGCCCAGGCCTCGATCTGCGCGGCCTGCTGCTTCTTGCGCTCGATGCCCAGCAGCGCGGCCTTGACGATGTCTTCCGGGGCCTTCTTGAACAGGCCCTTGCCGGCGCGGCGGAAGTAGTGCGGCGCCTCGAACAGGCGGAAGAGGGCGGCGGCCTGCTGGGTGACCCCCGCGCTGGCGTCGAAGTAGTCGCGGGCGAGGTCGGCGAAGCCGAATTCCTCGTCGGGCGCGAATTCCCAGGCCAGGTCGAGGTCGATCTCCGCGGCCAGGCGCTGCCCTTCGGCGAGCAGTTCGGCCGGGGCGGGTTTCTCGAATTTCAGCAGCACGTTGGCCGCCTTCACCTTCACGCGCTTGCCGGAGTCGAGTTCCACCTGGGCGGACGTGTCGGTCTCCGACATCACGCGGCCGGCGAGGAACTTGCCGGCGTCATCGAACAATGCATACATAAATGAGATTGTCGCCTGAACGGCGTCCGGTTCGGTCAGTCCTGGCCCGGCGCGAGGCCGAGGAATCGCAGCACGTGGGGCAGGTGGTCGTCGAAGTCGGTGAGGCCGTGGTCGCTGCCTTCGACGATGCGCAGGTGCGCGCCGCGATAGCGGTCGCTCATCTCGCGCCAGTCGAGCACCTCGTCGCCGGTGGCGATGACGGCGAAGTAACGAGATGGAACAGCGAGTTCGCCCGGGGTCATCGCCCGGAGTTCGTCGACGTACGCCTCGCGGAAGAAGAAGGTGTCGTCGCTGTGCCACTGCGTGGTCTCGCCGATGTGGCGGGCGAGGTCGCGGGCGGGGTCCACGGCCGGGTTCAGCACGACGGTGGGGCAGCCGAGCCGCTCGCCCAGCACCGTGGCATAGAACCCGCCGAGCGAACTGCCCACGATGCCGACGCGTTCGCGCGGCCAGTCGGCGATGCCGTTCACCAGCAGGTCGACCGCCTCGCGCGGCGACGGCGGCAGCTGCGGGCACCACCACGTGACCTTCGGGGCGCGCGACGCCATCCATTCGGCCATGCGCCGTGCCTTGGCGGACTGCGGCGACGAGCGGAAGCCGTGCAGGTACAGCAGGTGGGTGACCGGGGACGGGGCGTGCGGCATACGGCACAGTCTATCAACGGGGCGGCTGAACTTCGGCCCGGAGCGGGCCTCTACACTCGTCGGCCAAGCCGTCCCACCCGAGCCCAGGACCCCTCGTGAACTTCGTGCACCTCGCTGTCCCCCGCCCCTTCGTCCTGCTGCCGCTGGCCGCCCTCGTCCTGTCGGGCTGCACCACGGTGGTGTCGCCGGGGGCGCCCGGCGCGGCGGCCCCGGCGCCCGCGCCCGCCGCCTCGGCCGTGGCGGCGCGTTTCGCCACCGCGCCGGCCGCCGCCGCCGCCGGGGCATCGGCCCCCGCCGCGCGCCCCGACCCCGCGGCGCCGCGCCCGTTCGACGACGTGGTCAAGGGCGCCACGCGCCAGGCCGGGTTCCTGTCGCTGTGGCGCAAGGACGAGAAGCTGTGGCTCGAGGTGCCGGTCGACCTGCTCGACAAGCCGTTCCTCTTCTCCACCAACGTCTCGCACTCGGTGGGCGAGCGCGGCCTGTACGCGGCCCAGATGGGGGCGTCGTGGCTCGCGAGCTTCCGCCGCATCGGCGCCACGCAGCTGCAGCTCGTCGCGCTGAACACCGACTTCGTCGCCACCAGCCCGCAGATGAAGCTGGTGGTGGAACAGGGCTTCTCGAACAGCCTGCTGGCCTCGGCCACCATCGCGAGCGCCCCGCACCCCGAACGCAAGTCGGTGCTGGTCGACGCGGCCTTCCTGCTGGCCGACATCCCCGGCTACGCCACGCGCATCGACGCCGCGTACCGCCTGCCGTACGCGCTCGACCGCGGCAACTCGTTCTTCGAGAAGACCCGCGCCACCGACGACCTCGCCACCGTGGGCGTGCGCCTGCACTACGGCATGGCCCGGATGCCCGCGCCGCCGCTGGTGCCGATGCCCACCGCCGTGCCGCCGCCCACCGCGCTGCCCGACCCGCGCAGCCTGTTCGTGGGCCACGTCTACAGCTTCACGAAGCTGCCCGGGCAGCCGATGGCGCCGCGCCGCGCCGACCCGCGCCTCGGCCACTTCACCGACCCGTACACCGACTTCAGCAACGACCTGCGCTACAACGCGCGTGTCCACCACATCGCCCGCTGGCGCCTCGAGAAGGCCGACCCGTCGGCCGCGCTGTCGCCGCCGAAGGAACCCATCGTCTACTGGCTCGACAAGAACATCCCGCTGCGCTACCGCAAGTCGGTCGAGGCCGGCGTGCTCGAGTGGAACAAGGCCTTCGAGAAGATCGGCTTCCGCGACGCGATCGTCGTGCGCCAGCAGCAGGACGGCGACGACTTCGACACGCTCGACGCGCGCCATGCGTCCATCCGCTGGTTCGTGGGCCGCGACGCGGGCATGGCCGTGGGGCCGCACCAGTCCGACCCGCGCACCGGCGAGATCATCGACGCCGACATCGCGATGAGCGACATCTTCGGCCGCAGCGCGCGGCGCGTGCTGGTCGAGGACGTGGGCTCCGCGCCGGTCGCGCACGACCACCCCGGCCACGAGGCCGCCTGCGACTACGCGCAGGAAGCCCGCGCCGAGATGGACTTCGCGCTCGACCTGCTGGAGGCGCGCGGCGACCTCGCGCCGGACGGCCCCGAGGCCGAGGCGCTGGTGCAGTCCGTCATCAAGGACACCATCACGCACGAGGTGGGCCACACGCTCGGGCTGAAGCACAACTTCAAGGCGTCCACGGTGGTCAAGCGTTCGCAGCTGCGCGACGCGGCGTTCACCGAGGCGCACGGGCTCTCGGGGTCGGTGATGGACTACAACGCCTACAACCTGCCGCTCGCGGGCGAACGGCCCAGCACGCTCAACAACACCACGCTCGGGCCCTACGACTACTGGGCCATCGAGTACGCCTACAAGCCCATCGCGCCGGCCGACGAGGCCGCCGAGCTGGGCCGCATCGCCGCACGCAGCGGCACCGACCCGCTGCTCGCGTACGCCGACGACGTCGAGGCCTCGAACGAGGGCGTCGACCCGCTCGTCAACCGCTTCGACCTCGGCGACGACCCGCTCGCGTACTACCAGCGCCGCCTCGAACTCTCGCGCGAGCTGTGGCAGCGCGTGCAGGCCCGGCCGCAGCAGCCCGGCGACGACCTCACCCGCGCGCGCCGCGTGCTGCTGAGCGGCTTCCGCCAGCTGCAGGCGAGCACCACGCTCGTGGGCAAGTACGTGGGCGGCATGAACACCACGCGCGAACTGCCCGGCACGGGCACCCGGCCCACGTACGCGCCGGTGGACCCGGCCAAGCAGCGCGAGGCGCTGCGTTTCCTCACGCAGGGCATCTTCAGCGCCGACAGCTTCCGCTTCCAGCCGCGCTTCCTCGCGAGCCTCGCGCCCGACTACAACGAATGGGAGCGCACCGGGCCGGTGAGCATCCCGGGGTCGGTGCTGTCGGTGCAGACCATCGCGCTCGACCGGCTGATGAGCGCGGGCACGGCCACCCGCGTGCTCGAGCTGCCGATGTACGTGGAGCCCGCGAAGCGCAAGGGCATCCTCTCGCTCGCCGAGGTGTACGGCACGCTGCAGGACGCGGTGTGGAGCGAACTCAAGACCGGCCGCGAGATCGACGGCCTGCGGCGCAACCTGCAGCGCGAGCACCTCAAGCGCGTGCAGGCGCTGCTGGTGCGCGGCGGGCCGCTGCCGCCGGATGCGCTGAGCATGGTGCGTTACCGGGCGACGGAGCTGCAGGCGGGGCTGCGCGAGGCCGTGGGGCGGGGTGGGCTGTCGATCGAGAACCGGGCGCACCTTCAGGACAGCCTGGGCGTGCTGACCGAAGCTTTGCGCGCGTCCATGGTCAGGACCTGAAACAGGCCGTCACCCCGGCGAACGCCGGGGCCCACTGGCCGATGAACGCACCCGGCAGCGGTGGATCCCGGCGTTTGCCGGGATGACCCTTCAGTGGGCCAGCGCCGCCAGCAGCTTCGCGTGGATCCCGCCGAACCCGCCGTTGCTCATGCACAGGATGTGATCCCCCGGCCGAGCTTCCTTGCGCACCGCCGCCACCAGCGCGTCGATGGTGTCGGCCACCACCGCCTTGTCGCCCATGGGCGCCAGCGCCTCGCGCGCGTCCCAGCCCAGGTTGCCCTGGTGGCAGAACGACAGGTCGGCCTCTTCCAGCGACCACGGCAGCATGGCCTTCATGGTGCCGAGCTTCATCGTGTTGGAGCGGGGCTCGAACACGGCGAGGATGCGCTGCGTGTCGCCGACCTTGCGGCGCAGGCCGTTGATGGTGGTGCGGATGGCGGTGGGGTGGTGGGCGAAGTCGTCGTAGACCTTCACGCCACCGGCCTCGCCGCTCAGCTCGAGGCGGCGGCGCACGTTCTGGAACGTGGCCAGCGCCTTGCCGGCGACCTCGGGGTCGACACCCACGTGTTCGGCCGCGGCGATGGCCGCGAGCGCGTTGAGCTGGTTGTGTTCGCCCAGCAGCGGCCAGTCGACGCGGGCGATCTTCAGGCTGCCGCGCAACACGTCGAAGGCATGCGGTTCGCCGCGGGCGCGCAGCGCGCCGGGCGTTTCCTTGCGCACGCCGAACCTCACCACCTCGCTCCAGCAGCCGCGCTCGAGCACGCGCTGCAGCGATTCCTCGCGCGCGTTCACCACGAGCCGGCCTGCGGCCGGCACGGTGCGCACCAGGTGGTGGAACTGGGTCTCGATGGCGGCCAGGTCCGGGAAGATGTCGGCGTGGTCGAACTCGAGGTTGTTCAGGATGGCCGTGCGCGGGCGGTAGTGCACGAACTTGCTGCGCTTGTCGAAGAAGGCCGTGTCGTACTCGTCGGCCTCGATGACGAACGGGCTGCCGCCGCCGAGCCGCGCGGACACGCCGAAGTTCTGCGGCACGCCCCCGACCAGGAAGCCGTTGTCGAGCCCGGCCTGGTCGAGGATCCACGCGAGCATCGACGTGGTGGTGGTCTTGCCGTGCGTGCCGGCCACGGCCAGCACGTGGCGGCCGCGCAGCACGTTGTCGGCGAGCCACTGCGGGCCGCTGGTGTACGCGAGGTTGGCGTCGAGGATGGCTTCCATCAGCGGGTTGCCCCGCGAGACGACGTTGCCGATCACGAAGAGGTCGGGGGCGAGCTTGACCTGGTCGGCATCGAAGCCCTCGATGAGGTCGATGCCGAGCGCGCGGAGCTGGTCGCTCATGGGCGGGTAGACGCCCGCGTCGCAGCCGGTCACGCGGTGGCCGGCTTCGCGGGCGAGGGCGGCCAGGCCGCCCATGAACGTGCCGCAGATGCCTAGGATGTGGATGTGCATGGGGGTCGATCGGGTTGCGCCGCGCGAACGGCGCGGTGGCCTCAGCGAAGCACGATCCGGGCCGCGGCCACGGTGTCGTCGATGTCCCGGGCGGTGTGCGCCGCGCTGACGAAGCCGGCCTCGTACAGCGCCGGGGCGAGGTACACGCCGCGGTCGAGCAGGCCGTGGAAGAAGGTGTTGAAGCGTTCCTTGTCGGTCGCCATCACCGTGGGGTAGTTCTGCGGCAGGCCTTCGCCGGCCTTCGTGAAGAAGAAGCCGAACATGCCGCCCTCGCAGTCGCCCACCATGGGCACGCCGTTGTCACGGGCGGCGCCCAGCAGGCCGTCGAGCAGCGTGCGGGTGCGGGCCGACAGGTCCTCGAAGAAGCCGGGCTTCTGGATTTCCTTCAGCGTCGCGAGGCCGCAGGCGGTGGCCACCGGGTTGCCCGACAGCGTGCCGGCCTGGTAGACGGGTCCCAGCGGCGCGAGCTGTTCCATCACCGCGCGGCGCGCGCCGAAGGCGGCCAGCGGCATGCCGCCGCCGATCACCTTGCCGAACACGCTGATGTCGGGGGCGAAGCCGGGCAGGGCCTTGGCATAGATGCCCTGCGCGCTGCCGAGGCCCACGCGGAAGCCGGTCATGACCTCGTCGAACACGAGCAGCGCGCCGTGCTGGTCGCACAGCTCGCGCACGCGTTTCATGAACGGCACGCTCGCGCGCACGAAGTTCATGTTGCCGGCGATGGGTTCGATCACCACGCAGGCGATCTGGCTGCCGTCGCGCGCGAAGGCCTCCTCGATCTGGCCGATGTGGTTGTACTCGAGCACGAGCGTGTGCTGCACCACTTCGGGCGGCACGCCGGCGCTGGTGGGGTGGCCGAACGTGGCGAGGCCGGACCCGGCCTTCACGAGCAGCGAGTCGGCATGGCCGTGGTAGCAGCCCTCGAACTTGATGATCTTCGGGCGACCGGTGGCGCCGCGCGCGAGGCGCAGCGCGCTCATGCAGGCCTCGGTGCCCGAGCTGACCAGGCGCACCTGGTCCATCGTGGGCACGAGCTTCAGGATCTCCTCGGCGAGCTCGATCTCGCGTTCGGTGGGCGCGCCGAACGAGAAGCCCTCGAGCACGGCCTTCTGCACCGCCTCGACCACCGCCGGATGGCCGTGGCCCAGGATCATCGGGCCCCAGGAGCCGATGTAGTCGATGTAGCGCTTGCCCTCGGCGTCGATCATGTAGGCGCCCTCGGCGCGCTGGATGAACCGCGGGGTGCCGCCCACGGCGCGGAAGGCGCGCACGGGCGAGTTCACGCCGCCGGGGATCACCTGGCGGGCGCGTTCGAAGAGGGATTCGTTGGTCAGGGACACGCGGGACTCAGTGGACATGCCGCGGATCCTTCGGGAGGTTGTCGTCGTCGGAGGCGACCGACTCGGCGGCCGGGCCGCCTTCGCCTTCTTCCTCCTCGCCCGGGGGCAGGGCCCAGAAGAAGCGGTCGGGGATGACGTTGCCCATGCCGGGGCGGAAGCCGGCGTCGAGCGACTGGTCGAGGAAGGCGAGCGCCTCGCCGACGGCGGCGTGCAGCTCGGCGCCCGAGGCCAGCAGCGCGGCGAGCGAGGCGGCCAGCGTGTCGCCGGCGCCCACGAAGCTCACCTCGAAGCGTTCGAACTTCTCGCCGGTGATGGCGCCCTGGGGCGAGGCCAGCACGTTGTCGAGGAACTGGTCGGGCAGGGGCACGCTGCTCACGAGCACGAAGCGCGTGCCGTGTTCGGCGGCGGCCACGGCCAGTTCACGCGGTGAGGCCGGGCGGTCGTTGTTCCACTCGGGGAGCAGGAAGTCGGTCAGGGTCTGGTGGCTGCCCACGAGCACCTCGGCCTGCGGCAGCACGAGCTCGCGGTAGGCGTCGAGGTAGGCCGCCTGGTCGTCTTCCTCGACCCACGACAGGTTGGGCATGTAGGCGACGAGCGGCACGTCCGGGTAGTCGGAGAGCACCTCGGCCACGGCGCTGACACCCTCCGCGGAACCCAGGAACCCCACCTTCCAGGCGGAGATGGTGACATCCTCGAGGATGCTGCGGGCCTGCTCGACGACCACGTCGGCGTCGATCACGCTGTGGTCGAACACCTCGGCGGTGTCGCGCAGCACGATGGCCGTGACCACGGGCAGCGCGTGCGCGCCCATGGCGGCGATGGTGGCGATGTCGCCCGCGAGGCCGCCGGCCCCGCTGGGATCGGTGGCGTTGAAGGTCATCACGCAGGCGGGACCCACCCCGTCCTGGGAGGGGTCGGTGGCGTCGGACACGGGAGCGTCAGCGGTCATGGAAAGGCTTCCGTCAGATGGAGCGAAGGGAGTGACCGGGATCGCCGGGAACTTCTAGACAAACGTGAGGAATGTGGCGTATGTACCTAAAAACCATCGCATTTTTGGCATTTTGCGTGGCTACAATCTTTCCTCATTGTAGTGAGCTTGGTAAAGAATAACGTGAGTAAAGACGCGACCCCGATGCGGACCTGGATGTGCCTGATCTGCGGCTGGATCTATGACGAAGCCACGGGCGACCCCGATCACGACATCGCCCCCGGCACGCCCTGGGAGCAGGTCCCGATGAACTGGACCTGCCCGGAGTGTGGCGCCCGCAAGGAAGATTTCGAGATGGTTCAGATCTGAACCGTTTCACCCGGACACACCGGTGGCCTGGAAACCGGCGACAGTCGGCAGCCACGCGAACGAGGCACAGAGGAGATACCCGGTGAGCAATGAAGCCGCGGCACCCATCAAGGTGCTGGTGATCGACGACAGCAACACCATCCGGCGCAGCGCCGACATTTTCCTGAAGCAGGGCGGCTACGACGTGCTGCTCGCCGAGGATGGCTTCGACGCGCTCGCGAAGGTCAACGACCTGCACCCCGACCTGATCTTCTGCGACATCCTGATGCCGCGCCTCGACGGGTACCAGACCTGCGCCATCATCAAGCGCAACCCCACCTTCTCCGGCGTGCCGGTGATCATGCTGTCCTCGAAGGACGGCCTGTTCGACAAGGCGCGCGGGCGCATGGTGGGCGCCGAGGCGTACCTCACCAAACCTTTCACGAAAGACCAGTTGCTTCAGGCCGTCGAGCAGTACCGGCTGAAGGCCTGAGAGAGCGAACGGGACCGGGCCGCGAGGCCGTGTCCCACGAGGCGCGACACCCCTGCGCCGCCAGATGGAGAACGATATGCCGATCAAGAAGATCCTGTTGGTTGACGATTCGAAGACGGAACTGCACTTCCTGTCCGACCTGCTGACGAAGCGCGGCTTTTCCGTGCGCACCGCCGAGGACGGCGAGGACGCCATGCGCCGCCTGGCCGAAGAGAAACCCGACCTGATCCTGATGGACGTGGTCATGCCCGGCCAGAACGGCTTCCAGCTCACGCGCGCCATCACCCGCGACGCCCGGTTCACCGACGTGCCCGTGATCATGTGCACCAGCAAGAACCAGGAAACCGACCGTGTGTGGGGCATGCGCCAGGGCGCTCGCGACTACATCGTCAAGCCCGTCGATGCCGACGAATTGATGGCCAAGATCAAGGCCTTCGACTGAACCGGTCATTCACAATGACCCCCTTCTCGTTCCAGAGGCAGGTGTGAATGGCCAATAAGGAAGCACTGCGCGAGCTTCAGACCCGACTGGCCGACCGGCTGCGGGCCGCTCGGACGCAAGAGCGTGGCAAGTCGTGGCTGGCCGTCGAAAGCGGCGGCCACGGTTTTCTGTTTCCGCTCCAGGAAGCGGGTGAGATCTTCCCGTTCGGTCCCACCGTGCCCGTGCCGTACACGAGCCGCTGGTTCCTCGGCGTCGCCAACCTGCGCGGACGCCTGCACGGCGTGGTCGACCTGGCCGGGTTCCTCGGCATCCGCGGGAACGAGGCCGGCCGCGACCAGAGCTGGTTCGTGGCCTTCAACTCCACGCTGAACATCAATTCCGCGGTGCTCGTGGACCGGCTCGCCGGCCTGCGCAGCGCGGAGCAGCTGACGCTGCAAGCCGACGATGGTCAAGCCCGCCCCCCCTTCGTCGGCGGTCATTACCGCGACGAGGGCAACCGGCTGTGGCGAGAACTCAACCTCGCGGCGCTCGCCAACGAAGCGGCATTTCTGAGAATCGCGGGCTGACGCGCCACAAGCGCACAACCCATCCTGACTGTGTGTTAGTGGTACCGAGATAAGACGGAACGAGGAACTTATGGGCTTCCTGGACAAAATCAAAGGCAAGGGCAAGGGGCGGGATGCGGACGGGGGCAACTCCGATCTGCCGCTCAACGACGTGATCGCGCTCGACGTGCCCATGCACGAAGAGACCCGTCCAGCCGCTGAACCGCGCGCCGCGGCCACGGCCCAGATGGACTCGTCCATCATCACCGAGGCCGCGCCCAGCGAGATCGCCGACTTCGCCGACACCCGCATGCCGGCGTCCGACGGCGCCAGCGGTTCCGGCACCGGCCTGCCCATCATCGGCGACCAGCCGGTGGGCACGCAGCAGCGCGTGCTCGTCGCGATGGTGCTGGTGGGCCTCGCCGGCCTGCTGATCACCGCCACGGCGTCCATCTTCTCCGCCACCAAGGGCGCCGCCCAGGTGGGTGCTTCCGGCCAGGCGCTGATGCAGTCGCAGCGTCTCGCGAAGTCGGTGTCGCAGGCCCTGATCGGTTCCGCGTCCGCGTTCCCGGAAGTGAAGGAATCCACCGAGGTGCTGGCGCGCAACGTGCGCGGCCTGGCCACGGGCGACGGCGAACTGAGCGCCGCCCCGGCCTCGGTCCAGACCGAACTCGCACCGCTGCTCCCGCTGGTCGACGCCGCTGAAAAGAACGCGAAGACCGTGCTGGGCCAGCAGCAGATCCTGACGCAGGTGGGTCAGGCGCTCCGCGCCATCAACCGCCAGTCGTCCGACCTGCTGGAAATCGCCGAGACGGTGTCGTCGCTCAAGCTGCAGCAGGACGCCTCCTCCGCCGAAATCTCCGCCGTGGGCCAGCTCGTGATGCTGACCCAGCGCATCGGCAAGTCCGCCAACGAATTCCTGACGATGGAAGGCGTGAGCCCCGAGGCCGTGTTCCTGCTCGGCAAGGACTTGAACTCGTTCAAGGAAATCGCCGACGGCCTGCTGACCGGCAACCAGGAACTGCGCCTGCCGGGCACGAAGGAACCGCAGACCAAGGAACGCCTCACCGCGCTGCTGGCCCTGTACGAAGAGACCCGCGTCCAAGCCGGCTCCATCCTGGGCAACCTGCAAGGCCTGGTGTCCGCCCGTGAAGCGCAAGCCGCCATCATCAAGGACAGCGAACCGCTGCGCATCGGCCTCGAGAAGGTCCAGTCCGGCCTCGGCGACGAAACCGGCTTCTCCACCAGCACCCTGATCCTGCTGCTGCTGTCGGCCGCCGTGCTGGCCGCCGGTGGCGCCGGCCTCGTGCAACTCTCGCTGCGCGACCAGCGCTCCCGTGCTGCCCTCGCCGAAACCCAACGACTCGAAGCCGAACGCCAGGAACAGGAAGCCAAGCGCGTCAACGACGCCAACCAGGCCGCCATTCTGCGACTGATGAACGAACTGCAGACGGTTGCTGAAGGTGACCTGACGCAACAAGCCACCGTGACGGAAGACATCACGGGCGCCATCGCCGACTCGGTGAACTACACCGTGGAAGAACTGCGCACCCTGGTGTCCCAGGTGCAGGGCACGGTGGGTCGGGTGACCGAGACCACGCAGCAGGTGGAAGCCACGTCGACCGAACTGCTCGCCGCCTCCGACGAACAGCTCCGCGAGATTCGTGAAACCGGCGAGTCGGTGCTCCAGATGGCGAACCGAATCAACGACGTGTCCGCGCAAGCCCAGCAGACCGCCCAGGTGGCCCGTCAATCGCTGCAGGCCGCCGAATCCGGTCTGACCGCGGTGCAGAACACCATCGGCGGTATGAACTCCATCCGCGACCACATCCAGGAAACCTCCAAGCGCATCAAGCGTCTGGGTGAATCCTCGCAGGAGATCGGTGAAATCACCGAACTGATCTCGGACATTACCGAACAGACGAACGTGCTGGCGCTGAACGCCGCCATCCAGGCGGCCTCCGCCGGTGAAGCCGGCCGAGGCTTCTCGGTGGTTGCGGAAGAAGTGCAGCGACTCGCTGAACGTTCCGGCGACGCCACGCGCCAGATCGCGGCCCTGGTGAAGACCATTCAGACCGACACGCAGGACGCGGTGGGCGCCATGGAACGGTCCACGCAAGGGGTGGTGGAAGGAACCCGGCTGTCCGACGCGGCCGGTAGCGCACTGGGTGACATCGACCGCGTGTCGCGCCAGCTCGCCGACCTGATCGGACAGATTTCCAACCAGGCGCTCCGCGAAGCCGAATCGGCGAACGTGGTGGCCGCCAACATCCAGCACATCTTCGCGGTGACGGAGCAGACCGGTGAAGGTACCCGGTCCACCGCCCAGATGGTGCGCGAGCTGTCCCGTACCGCTGAAGAACTGAAGCAATCGGTTGCACGGTTCAAGATCGACTGACCGGAGAATCCCGCGGCCATGACCCCATGCGCCGCGGACTGATCCCCAGTTCGAAGCCAAACGCACACAGGCCACGATGAGCGACAACCACAGCGAAACCACCGACGACCTGAGCGCACTGGCGTGGGTGCAGGAAGAACTGCGCCGCTCCCTGGAGGCCGCCCACAAGGCGCTGCGCCGCTTCGTCAAGGATGCCGAGGCCGTCAGCGGCTCCGATGTCGATGCCGTCGATCCCGCCGTGCTGCGCACCGCGCACCAGCAGATCCACCAGGGCGTCGGCGCCCTCGAACTCGTCGGCCTGCCGGCCGTGGCCAGCGTGCTCCGCGCGAGCGAGGCCGCGGTCAAGCGCTTCGTGCTGAAGCCGCAGAAGATGACCTCGGCCGACGTCGACGTCATCGAACAGACCTCCTTCGCGCTGCTCGACTACCTGCAGCGCCTGCTCGCGGGCAAGCCGCTGTCCCCGCTCGCGCTGTTCCCGCGCTACCGCGACGTGCAGGCCGTGGCCGGCGCCGACCGCGTGCACCCGGCCGACCTGTGGGTCTTCGACTGGCAATGGCGTGAAGTCCCCGCCGAACCCGGCGTGACCCCGCGCGCCGCCGACGCCTCCGCCCGCACCGAGATGGAGCAGCAGATGCTGCTGCTGATGCGTGGCCAGCAGGCCACCGCCGCCGGCCGCATGAGCGACCTGTGCGCGGGCCTGGGCGCCGGTGCGTCCGACCTCGCCGCGTCCACGCTGTGGAAACTCGCGGGCGCCTTCTTCCAGGCACAGGCCCAGGGCCTGCTGCAGGCCGACGTGTTCGGCAAGCGCGTCGCGTCGCGCCTGCTCGCCCAGCTGCGCATCTTCGAGCGTGGCGAAAGCGAAGTCTCCGAACGCCTCGCGCAGGACCTGCTGTTCTTCTGCGCCCAGAGCCCCTCGCCGGCCGACGGCAGCGCGCCGCGTGTCGCGGCCGTGCGCCAGGCCTACGACCTCGCGTCGCACGTGCCGGTCGACTACGAAGTCAGCCGCCTCGGCCGCTTCGACCCCGCGTGGGTCACGCAGGCCAAGAAGCGGGTGTCGAGCGCCAAGGACGCCTGGTCCGGCGTCGCCGGCGGTGAAATGCACCGCCTCGGCGGCCTCTCCGAGCAATTCTCGCTCGTGGGCGATTCGCTGCGCCGCCTCTACCCGAGCGGCGAGGTGCTCGCCGACGAACTCCAGCAGGCCATCGTCCAGACCCAGCAGAGTGGGGCCGCGCCCGAGACGCCGCTGGCGATGGAAGTCGCCACCAGCGTGCTGTACCTCGAGTCCTCGCTGGAAGACACCGATTTCGACCACCCCGAGCAGGCCCAGCGCGTGCGCCGCCTCGCGCAGCGCATCGCCGGCGTGCGCGCCGGCCAGACCCCCGACCCGCTCGAAGCGTGGATGGAGGAGCTGTACCGCCGCGTCTCCGACCGCCAGACCATGGGCAGCGTCGTGCAGGAACTGCGCGCCTCGCTCGCCGAGGTCGAGAAGCAGATCGACCAGTTCTTCCGCAAGCCCGCCGAACGCGACGTGCTGATGCCGGTGCCCGGCCAGCTGTCCTCGATGCGCGGCGTGATGTCCGTGCTCGGCATGGACCAAGCCACGCAGGCGCTGCTGCGCATGCGCGACGACGTCGAAGGCCTCATCGCCACCGAGGTCGACCCGCAGGGTGTCGTCGAATCCGGCACCTTCGACCGCCTCGCCGGCAACCTCGGCGCGCTCGGCTTCCTGATCGACATGCTCGGCGCGCAGCCGCAGGTCGCCAAGTCGCTGTTCGTGTTCGACCCGCACACCGGCGCGCTGAGCCCGCTGATGGGCCGCAGCGCCGCCGCGCGCAACGCCACGAACCTCGCGGTGCCCAAGGTGGCGCCCACGGTCGAGCCGCGCGTGATCGAGCAGGCCCAGGCCCTCGCCGAGGCCGCCGTCAGCGAGCGCATGCCGCTCGACGCGCTGTCGAACGAACTCGAACACCTGCAGCAGGAAGCACAGGCCGCCGACCAGCCGGGCCTCGTCGCCACCATCGAGCAGGCCCAGCAGAACATCGAACAGGCCCAGGGCCTGGCCGAGGTGACCGAAGCCCGCGAGCAGCTCTCCGAAGCCCTCAACGACTTCGTGATCACCGCCGGTGACGCGGTCGCCCTCGACCCGCTGCCGCTGCCCGTCGCCAAGCCGGCTCAGGCTCCGGCCCCGGTCGCCGCACCCGTGGCCGCGCCGGCCCCCGCCGCCGGCACGCCGGGCGCCGACCTGGCCGACGACCCGGAAATGCGCGAGATCTTCCTCGAGGAAGCGCGCGAGAAGGTCGGTGAGGCGCGTGATTCGCTCGCCCAACTGGCCACCGCCCCGGGCGACGTCGAACAACTCACCGCGGTGCGCCGCGCGTTCCACACCTTCAAGGGCAGTTCCCGCATGGTCGGGCTGAAGGAGTTCGGGGACGCGGCCTGGGCCTGCGAACAGCTCTACAACACCTGGCTCGCCGGACAGAACGCCGCCACGCCGGCCCTGCTCGACTTCTCCCACAAGGCGCTGAACCACCTCGCCGACTGGATCGAAGCCATCGCCGCGCAGACCGCCCAGGGCTGGAAGTCGGGTCCGCTGGTCCAGGCCGCCGAGGCCTTCGGCCGCGGCGAACCCGTCGGCGACATCGCGACGCCGTCGGCCGAAGCCGCCGACCTGCCGCTGATGTCGCTGTCGCTCGACACGCCGGCCGAGGAACCCGTGCTGGCGCCCGCGCCCGCCGAGGTGCTTCCCGTGGCCGACGCGCTGCCGGTGGCCGAGGCCGCCGAGGCGTTCGACCTCGACCTGGATCTCTCGCCCGTCGTCGAAGCGGCGGCCGAGCCCGTGGCCGACGTGGTGCCGGCCCCGGTGCCCGCCGCCGAAGCCCTGCCCGAACTCAGCTTCGACCTCGACCTGGGTGCGTTCGACGACGCCCCGCCGGTCACCGTGCCGCCCGCGGCCGAGCCGGCCGACGCGCCGGTGGTCGACCTCACCGCCGGCCTGCCGGCCGAGGAAGCCGTGCTGTCGGCGCTCGACGCGCCCGAGGCCGTCGAACTCGACGCGCTGCCCACAGCCGAATCGGTCGAGCTGATCGAACTCGACCTGGGCGACGACGTGTTCGGCGATGCCGTGCCGGCCGCCGAGGCCACGCCGGTCGAGGAGCCGCGCACGGTCATCGAACCGCGTCAGGACACCGCCCCGGGCGCGCTCGCCGAGCTGCCCGCGGTCGACGCCGACCACTTCGACATCCCGTTCGACGACGCCGTCCCCGCGGCCGAAGCCGAACCCGCCGCTCGACCCGCGGCCGCCGTCGAGACCGTCGAATTCGCCGAAGCCATCGAGGCCATCGAAGAGGCCGTGGAAGACCCGGCCCCGTTCGTCGACGACGACCAGGTCCGCATCGTGGGTCCGCTGCGCATCAGCATCCCGCTGTTCAACATCTACCTGAACGAAGCCGACGAACTGTCGCGCAAGCTCACCACGGAAGTGGCCGAGTGGGCGATGGAACTGCACCGTCCGGTGGGCGAGATGCCCATCGCGCTGGCGCACTCGCTGGCCGGCAGCTCCGCCACCGTCGGCTTCGCCGACCTGTCGCAGCTCGCCCGCACGCTCGAACACGCGCTGATGCGTTCGCAGGCCATCGGCCACGGCACGCCGGAAGAAGGCCGCCTGTTCGTCGATGCCGCCGAGGAAGTGCGCCGCCTGCTGCACCAGTTCGCCGCCGGCTTCCTGAAGGCTCCGGCGCCGGAACTGCTCGAACGCCTCGCCGAACACGAGGTCAGCTCGGCCCGCCGCCTGGAAGAGGCCAACGCGGCCGTCGATGCCCAGGCCGTGCGCGAGGACGACGAACCCGACCTGCTGCTCGACGCCGAACCCGACCTGCTGCTCGACGTCGCGCCGCCCGCGGCCGACACGCCGGTGCAGGACACCCGTCCGGGCGCCCTCGAGGCCGACCTGAAGGCCGCCGAGGCCGAGGCCCTGGCGCTGCCGGAAGTCCAGCCCGAGCCGCAGCCTGAACCCGAGCCCGAGCCCGAGGCGGTCGCCCCGGCCCCGGTCGACGCCCGCGAATCCGCCTTCGGCGCCCTGCCCGAACCGGGTGAACTGGGCCAGGCCGAGTTCAAGGCCTTCACGCCGCTGCCCGTGGCCGCGCCGGTGGCCCACTCCGCCCCGTTCCGCGCCGACCGCGCGGACGAAGGCGACGAGGACATCGACGCCGTCGACGCGGTCGACGCCGAACTCTTCCCCATCTTCGAGGAAGAGGCCGAGGAACTGCTGCCGCAGCTGTCCACCGCGCTGCGCGACTGGGCCCGCCAGCCCGAGAACAACGCCCACGCCGCGTCGTGCATGCGCACGCTGCACACGCTCAAGGGCGGCGCCCGCCTCGCCGGCGCCATGCGCCTCGGCGAAATGGCGCACCGCCTCGAAACCGCCATCGAGCACCTGCTGCAGGCCGAGAACGCCACCACGGCCGACGTGGAACGCCTCGAGTCCCGCGCCGATGCCCTGAGCGGCGCCTTCGAGAACCTGAAGTCGCGCGATGCCCAGGCCTACGCCGAAGCGGAGGAAGCCCTCGACACGCCCACGGCCGACGAGCCGGTGGTGGTCGTGGAGCCGCACACCACGCCCGCGGCGCTGGAAGCCATTCCCGCGCTGCCGGTCATCGAGCCGGTGTCGGTGGTGCCGCTCGTGCCCTCCCTGCCGTCGGTGGTCGAGCAGGCCCCGGACACGGCCGCCGCGCCGCTGGCCGAAGCCGAACCCGAGCCGGTCGCGGTCTCCACCGAGATCGACTGGTCGCGCTTCGCCGACAGCACCCCGGACCTCGACACGCCCACCCACCAGCCGGTGGCCGCGGCCAACGCCGCCGTGCGCGTGCGCGGCCCGCTGCTCGAGCGCATGGTGAACCAGGCCGGCGAGGTCAGCATCACGCGTTCGCGGATCGAGGCCGAGGTCGGCAACATCCGCGGCTCGCTCGGCGACCTGACGGACAACCTGGAACGCCTGCGCCAGCAGCTGCGCGACATCGAGTTCCAGGCCGAGACGCAGATGATCTCGCGCCAGGAGGCCGCCAAGGCCGCCCACGAGACCTTCGACCCGCTCGAGTCCGACCGCTTCACGCGCTTCCAGGAACTCACGCGCATGATGGCCGAGTCCGTCAACGACGTGGCCACGGTGCAGCGCACGCTCCAGCGCACGCTGGAAACCACGGAAGACGAACTGGCGGCCCAGGCCCGGCTGACGCGTGACCTGCAGGACGACCTGCTGCGCACCCGCATGGTCGAATTCGAAAGCCAGTCCGACCGCCTGTACCGCGTGGTGCGCCAGGCCGCGAAGGAAACCGGCAAGCAGGTCCGCCTCGACATCATCGGCGGCTCGATCGAAATCGACCGCGGCGTGCTCGACCGGATGACGCCGGCCTTCGAACACCTGCTGCGCAACTGCGTCACGCACGGCATCGAGGCGCCCGAGGTCCGCACGGCCGCGGGCAAGGACGCGGCCGGCAACATCGTCGTGGTGCTGCGCCAGGAAGGCAACGAAGTCGGCGTCGAGTTCCGCGACGATGGCGCGGGCCTGAACCTGAAGCGCATCCGCGACAAGGCCGAGAAGATGGGCCTCATCGCCCCGGGCAGCGAACACAGCGACGGCGAACTCGCCAACCTGATCTTCATGCCGGGCTTCTCCACGGCCGAGACGGTGACCGAACTCGCCGGCCGCGGCGTCGGCATGGACGTGGTGCGCTCCGAGGTGAACGCCATGGGCGGTCGCATCGAGACGGCGACTGCCGCGGGCCAGGGCACCGGCTTCACGCTGGTGCTGCCGCTGACCACCGCGGTGACGCAGGTCGTGATGCTCCGCTGCGGCGACAGCGTCGTGGCCGTGCCCGCCACGCTGATCGAGATCGTGCGCCGCCTGTCGGGCGAGGAGATCGAACACGCGTACCAGTCGGGCAGCTACACGTTGGCCGAACGGTCCATGCTCTTCTTCTGGTTCGGTGCGCTGCTCCAGCAGGCGCCGGTCAGCGCCGAAGCCGGCCGCACGCGCCCGGTGGTGGTGGTGCGAAGCGCGCAGCAGCGCGTCGCGCTCCACGTCGACGAAGTGCTGGGCACGCAGGAAGTGGTCGTGAAGAACCTCGGGCCGCAGCTGTCGCGCCTGCCGGGTCTCGCGGGCATGACGCTGCTGGCCTCCGGTTCGGTCGCGCTGATCTACAACCCGGTGGCGCTGGCCACGCTGTACGGCGATGCCGCGCGCCAGGCCACGCAGGCCGCGCGCCTCGCGCCGGCGCAACAGGTGGTCAAGCCCACGGCCGAAGAGGCGAGCCAGCACCTCGCGCCGCTCGTGCTGGTGGTGGACGATTCGCTCACGGTGCGCCGCGTCACGCAGCGCCTGCTGACCCGCGAAGGCTTCCGCGTCACGCTGGCCAAGGACGGCATCGAAGCGCTCGAACGCCTGGCCGAGGAACGGCCGCAGGTGGTGCTGAGCGACATCGAGATGCCGCGCATGGACGGCTTCGACCTCGCCCGCAACATCCGGGGTGATGCGCGCATGAGCGACCTGCCGATCATCATGATCACGTCACGAATTGCGCAAAAGCACCGGGATTACGCGGCCGAACTGGGTGTAGACCACTACCTCGGCAAGCCGTATTCCGAGGAAGACTTGTTGGCATTGATCGCACGCTATACCACCTCCGTGGCGGCGCCTGCCTGATCCGTCCTTCAACGCTATACCGAGGCGCGCAGTATCCAATGTCTCAACTGGTAGACCACCTGGCGGAGATGACCGGTTTTCGTGACCGGGACATCTTGGACGTCACGTTGGTCAACGCGCTGCGCGACCTGCTGCGCCCCATCTCGGTGGCCATCTACCGGGTGGTGGGCGAGCGGGGCCAGGAGCACTGGATCACCCGGGCGCGCCTGGGCGAGAGCGACGCGGTGGCCACGGCCGACCCCGTGTGGGCCGACACCGAGTCGCTGCCCCGCCTCGACCTGTTCCCGGCGCGCGTGCAGGCCATGGCCGGCGAGACCAGCGTGGTCACGCTGCCCGGCAGCCTGAGCCGCAGCATCTTCCCCGTGCGCACCGACCGCGAGGTGGTGGGCGTGATGGAGATCGAGAGCCGCACGCCGCTGAAGGACGAGGACGTGCGCATGGTGGGCAGCATCCTGCGCATCTACCGCAACTTCCAGGGCCTGCTCGACTACAGCGAACGCGACACGCTGACGGGCCTGCTCAACCGCAAGACCTTCGACGAGAGTTTCCTGAAGGCCACGAACTCGCCGCCGATGACCGAGGCCATGGCCGTGGCCACGTCCCCCGACGGCCGCCGCCACGTGGCCTCCACGCACCGCTACTGGCTGGGCGTGATCGACATCGACCACTTCAAGTCCGTCAACGACAACTACGGCCACCTGATCGGCGACGAAGTGCTGCTGCTGCTGTCGCGCCTGATGCGCAGCAGCTTCCGCTACCACGACCGCCTGTACCGCTTCGGCGGCGAGGAGTTCGTGGTGTTGATGCGCTGCGCCACCGACGAGGACGCCCGCATGGCCCTCGAGCGCATGCGCACGAACACGAAGTCGTACCCGTTCCCGCAGGTGGGCTCCATCACCATCAGCATCGGCTTCACCGAGGTGAAGCCGGGCGACACGCCCAGCGCCGCCTTCGAGCGCGCCGACAAGGCCGTGTACTTCGCCAAGGGCCACGGCCGCGACCAGGTGCAGAGCCACGCCGACCTCGTGACGAGGGGCGAGCTGGAAGACGGCTCGAAGATCGGGGACGTCGAGCTGTTCTGATCGGGCTGCACGCCCCTGCCGTCACCCCAGGGCCCACCGCATGAACGCGACGGCCTCCTCACCACACCGTCACCCCGATGAACATCGGGGCCCACCGACGGCAGGTGCGCCGCGAGCGCAGTGGGCCCCGGCGTTCGCCCATTGCTGTCCGGGGAAAGCGCGCGTCCGCCACATACCCGTCATCCCGGCGGACGCCCATTGCTGTCCGGGGAAAACCGGAACCATCGCCGATCAGGCCGATGAACAGGCCTCTTCAGGGCCAACGGGCCTCTGCCGACTCGATCGCGCGATGACATCGCCCTGCGATGTCTCACCCCTCCAGCACGATGCGAAGCGAGCTGCCGGAGGTTCCCCCTTTGGAGGCGCCGAGAAGCGCAGCGGCTTGGGGTTGCCGCCGCGCAGCGGCGGTCGAGCCCACTGTGTTTGAGGGACCCCTCGAGGTCCCGAGTTGTGGGCGAGTCCCCAAGCCGCGAGCATCGCAGGGCAGTCCTGGCCGGCGCAGCCGGGCAGGACCGCCGGAACAGGGGGCGCTTCTTTGGTTCCTTTCTTGGCGCCAAGAAAGGAACTCGGCTGCCGGGCCGAGACCCGGCGCGGCCTCTCCCCAAGAGAAAACGTGACGCCAGACGCCTCGACCTTCCGAGCGTTCCATCAACGCAGTGGGTCCCGGCCTTCGCCGGGATGACGGCAAGTTTTCGAGCCCCCAAACTTTCCCCGACAGCACTGGGCGTGCGCCGGGATGACGGACGCGTTTGCATCAGCAATCCGGGCACTCGCTGATCAGGTCCGCCCCCGTCTCCTCGTCCACCCCCCGATCGATCACCGTGTGCCCCCGGCAGGTGAGGCACAACACGGCCGGCGCCTCGGCCAGCCCCTGCCACGCCGCGTCCTGCACCCGGCTCTCCGCCTCGTGCGCCGCGGCCGCCTCCGGCGTGGCCGCATCGGCCCGCCAGCGTTCACCGTCCCAGCACGCGAAGGGTCCACCGGGCCAGCGGCGCCGGTAGACGCCCACGTGCATCGGGCGGACGCCGGGGCCGAACCAGGGGGTGGTGGCCGGGCCCGTCATGCGGCGCCCTCCCCGGCCGGATGGGCCTGGGCCAGGGCGCTCAGCACCTCGTCGTCGTCCACCTGAGGGAAGTCGTCGTACCAGACGGCGACGGCATGGAACGGTTCGGGCATCTCGGCGCAGACCACGGCGTCACACACCTGGTGCACCCGTTCGCAGGCCTCGCGCGACGCCACCGGCAGCACCGCGACGATGCGCACCGGATGAAGTTGCCGCAACGCCTCCGCCGCGACCCGCATCGTGGCGCCCGTGGCGGCGCCGTCGTCCACCAGCAGCACGGTGCGGCCGCGCACGTCGAGGGGCGGCCGGTCGTCGCGGTACGCGTGTTCGCGCCGCGCGAGTTCCTCGGCCTCGTCGGCGGTGATCGCGTCCACCGTCTCGGGGTGGATCTCGAGGGCCGACACGACGTTCTCGTTGAGCACCCGCGTGCCGCCGCTCGCGATGGCCCCCATCGCGAGTTCGGGCTGGCCGGGCACGCCCAGCTTGCGCACGACGAACACGTCGAGCGGGGCATCGAGCGCCGCGGCCAGTTCGGCCGCCACCGGCACCCCGCCGCGCGGCAGCGCGAGCACGGTGACGTCGGGGCGGTGGGCGAAGCGGGACAGCCGCAACGCGAGGTCGCGCCCCGCGTGGCGACGGTCTTCGAAGGGGGCTCGGGTCATGACGGCGGACTCCAGACGGACGACATGCCCTCCAGAGGCAATCCGCATGCCTCGTCAGCCCGCGCGCAGCAGTTCCCAGGGGTAGATGCCGCGGTCGTGGCCGTCGCGGAAGACCAGTTGCAGGGCGTACCGTCCGACCGGTTCGGCGCCGTCGAGTTCCGCGCCCTCCCCCGTGGGCGGCCGGCCGGCGACCCGCAGCGAACGGCAGTCGCCGCAGCGGCAGGCCGCGCGCAGGCGCGAGGCCGGCCATTCGACCACCGCGTCGGGCCAGCGCACCGTCAGGCGGGCGGGGTTCAGCTCGACGGTTTCGGGCACGGCGGTCATCGCACGATGCGCCCGAGCGCGAGGCGCGCGGCCTTGCGCACCTCCGGATCGGCGTCGGCGGCGGCCACCTCCAGCGCCGGCACGCCGGCCGGGTCGCCCACCTCGCCGAGCGCGATGGCGGCCTCCTTGCGCAGGTTCGCGATGGGGTGCGCCAGCGCTTCCGTCAGTTCCGGCAACGCCGCCGGATCCTTCAGTCGCCCGAGCGCGCGGGCGGCACGCAGGCGCACCTGCCAGAAGTCGTCGACCATCGCGGCCTGCAGCGCCGGGACGGACGCGGGCGGGCGCAGTTTCGCGAGCGTGCTGGCGGCTTCCTCCCGCACCGCCCACACCGCGTCGGACAGCGCGGACTCGAGCGCGCCCCGCACCGCCTCGATGCCGTCACCTTCCGCAAGGCCCAGCGCCCCGGCGGCCGCGCGGCGCACCTCGGGGTCGGCGTCCGATGTGGCCAAGCGCCCGAGCACGGGCAACGCGTCCGACCGCTTGAGCCAGCCGAGCACGGCCACCGCCTCGCGGCGCACCGATGCATCGTCGCTCGCCACGGCGTCCAGCGCCGGTTCACCGGCCGCGGGCAGCCTCAGCTCTCGCAGCGCACGCAACGCGGCGGCGCGCACCGTGGCATCCGCATGGCGGGCCCACGGCAGCAGCCGTTCGCCCGACCGCGGGTCCTTCAACTCGGTGAGGCTCTGGGCCGCGGTGGCGCGCACGGTGGTGTCGTGGTCGAGCAGGGCCTGCGCGAGGGCGTCGACCACCTCGGGCGTGTCCCAGCTCGCGAGGCGTCGCGCGGCCTCGTCGCGCACGATGGCCGCGGGGTCGGTGGACAGCGCCGACACGAGCGCCGGCAGGCCGGCCTCGTCCTCGTCGTCGGCCAGTTCGAGCAGGGCGATGCGGCGCACCGCGGGGTCGTCGCTCGACAGGCGGGCGGACAGGGTCATGGGATCGGTCTCCTCAGACAGCGAAGTGCCAGGTGGCATCAGGGGCGCCGAGCGGGGTCAGCCGCGGCAGCGGGTCGCCGTCGTCCGGCTCCTCCAGCAGCGCGAGGCAGCGGCGCTTGAGCGCGGCGAACTCGGGGGTGGTGACGAGCGTGGCGTCGCGAGGGCGCGCGAACGGCAGCGCGATCTGCTCGACGATGCGGCCCGGCCGCGCACTCATCACGACGATGCGGTCGGCCAGGAAGAGCGCCTCGTCGATGTCGTGCGTGACGAACACGACGGTGGTGCGCACGCGCGACCACACGTCGAGCAGCAGCCGCTGCATCTTCACGCGCGTGAGCGCGTCGAGCGCGCCGAACGGCTCGTCCATCAGCAGCACCGCCGGCCGGTTGATCAGCACGCGCGCGATCTCCACACGCTGCTGCATGCCGCCCGACAGCTGCGACGGATACCGTTCGGTGAACTCGCCGAGGCCCACGCCCGCGAGCAGCTCGCGCGCCCGCGTTCGGCGTTCGCCGGCGCGCACGTCCTTCATCTGCAGGCCGAAGGCGACGTTGTCGACGACCCGCTTCCACGGGAACAGCGTGTGGTGCTGGAACACGAGGCCGCGCGAGGGGTCCGGTCCGTCGACCGGCTGGCCGTCGACGCGGATGCGCCCGCTGCTCGGCGCGAGGTGCCCGGCCAGCGCGCCCAGCAGCGTGGACTTGCCGCAGCCCGACGGGCCCAGCAGGCACACGAACTCCCCGGGGGCGATGTCGAGGCTCAGGTCGTGCACGGCCTCGAAGCGGGTGGGCCCCGCGCCGAGGTGGATGCCGACCCGTTCGACCTGGATGTGCCCGCTCATGCCCGCGCCTCCTGCCAAGGCATCAGCCACCGGGCCGCGCGCCGGATCAGCGCACTGCTGCCCATGCCGAACAACCCGATCCACAACATCCCCACGACGATGCCCGCGTAGTTCTGCAAGGTGTACGACTCCCACGTGTAGTAGCCGATGCCGAACTGCCCCGAGATCATCTCGGCCGACACGAGGCAGAACCAGCACGTGCCCATGCCGATCGACAGGCCGGTCGCGATGCTGGGCGCCGCCGCCGGCAGGATCACCTGCGTGAACACCCGCCCGCCGCGGCAGCCGAGGCTGCGGGCCGATGCGACGAGGCGCGGGTCCGCGCCCTCCACGCCGTGGATGGTGTTGAGCAGGATCGGGAACACCGCGCCGGTGAAGGTCACGAAGATCATCGACACCTCGGACGACGGGAACATCAGGATCGCGAGCGGGATCCACGCGACGGCCGGCACGGGCCGAAGCACTTCGAGCGGCGGTGCGAGCACCGCCTGCGCCCAGGCGAAACGCCCGATGAGCAGCCCGAGGCCGATGCCCGCGACCGCCGCCGCGGCGAAGCCGGCGGCGATGCGGAAGAGGCTCCAGCCGAGGTGCTGCAGCAGCTTGGGCGAGCCGAGCAGGTCAAGTCCGGCGCGGGCCACCTCCAGCGGCGGCGGCACGTTCGCGAACGTGATGACCGGCGTGCGCACGTGGAAGGTCGACAGCAGGTGCCACAGCACCACGCAGGCCACGAGCGACAGCGTGCCGGCGAACCACTGCGCGGCACGCCGCGACCCGGCGGGCGCCGGCGCCACCTCGGGCGGCGCGAGGACGGCCGCGGAGGTCATGGCGCGAGGGCCACGCGGGTGGCGGTGTCGCGCGCGGCGGTGAAGTCCACCACCTTGCCCTGGTTCGCGGCGGCCCACTTCGCCGCCGAGTCCTTCAACAGGAACGCGCGCAGCTGGCCCTTCGCGTCGGCGGCGAACCAGGCCTGGTTCGCGAGCAGCTTGATGCCCAGCGTGTCGTCGTGCGCGAAGATCACGCGGATCTTGCGGCCGGCGGCCGTGGCCTTCTTCGCGTCGGCGAACGCGTTCTCGGGCGAGGCGTAGTGGCGCACCCTCGGCTCGCCCTCCACCCACACCTGGGCCACGCGCTTGAAGTCGGTGATGGGCTTGCCGGTCAGGTGGTCGTTCGCCTTCAGCGGCGCCTTGTCGTAGGCCTTGAGCTGCGCGTCGTAGTCGAGGCCCGACTGCTTGAAGGCGGCGCGGATGTACTGGTCGTCGATGAAGGTGTCGGCGGTGAGGTCCGAGTCGTGGCGCTTCAGGATGCGCAGCGTGTCGATGGAGGTCGCGAGCGCCTGGCGGTACTCTGGCTTCCACGTGAAGTCGCGCGTCTGCAGGCCCAGCGGGCCGTGGAAGAGGTAGTTCACCTCGGCCTCGATGCCGGTCACCTTCGCGATCAGTTCGCTGTACTTCTCGGGTTCGGCGGTGATCAGGCGGTGGGCTTCGAGCGAGGCGCGCAGGTACGCCACCACGATCTCGGGGTACTTCTTCGCGTACTCGGCGTTCACCAGCGTGCCGTGGAACGTGGGCGCGTTGGCCTGGGCGCCGTCGAAGATCTTGCGGGCGAAGCCGCGGTACGGGAACAGGTCGGCGAACGGCACGAAGTCGGCGTGCGCATCGATCTTGTTGGCCTGCAGCGCCGAGCCGGCCACCTCGGGCGCCTGGGTCAGGATGTTGACGTCCTTCTCGGGGTCGATGCCCTGGGCCTTCAGCGCGCGCAGCAGCATGCCGTGCGAGGTGGACGCGAACGGCACCGAGATCTGCTTGCCCTTCAGCTCGGCGAGCGACTGCACCGTGGAGGCCGTCGGCACCACGATGCCATTGCCCGAGCCGATGGTGCTGCCCGACAGCACCGACAGGAAGATGCTCTTCTTGCCGGCCTTCAGGTGGGCGGCGCCGTTGAGCGAGCCGGGGAAGTCGGCCATCGCGCCGAAGTCCAGCTTGTCGGCCACCATCTCGTTCGTCAGCGGCGCACCCGACGTGAAGTTCTTCCACTGGATGTCGTACGTGACGTCCTTGTACCTGCCGTCGCGCGGCAGGTACTTCTCGAGCAGGTTCAACTCGCGCACCAGCAGGCCACCGGTGGCGCAGTTGATCGTGGTGTCCTGCGTGCCGAGGGCGACGCGGATGGTTTCGCCGGCCTGGGCGGCGGAGAGCGCGAAGGCCAGCGCGAGGCCGGTCAGGGGGATGCGGAGGTTCATCGGAGTTTTCCTCGGTCGGTCAGCGGAGCAGGTAGGGGATCTCGACGGTCACGGCGCCGGTGGGGCAGTCCTTCTCGCAGGGCATGCAGTACCAGCATTCGTCGAACTTCATGTAAGCCGTGCCTTTCGACAGGTCGATGGCCAGCACGTCGAGCGGGCAGACGTCGACGCAGACGGTGCAGCCCTTGTGAGCGATGCACTTGTCGGCATCGACCGAGACGGGCACGGCGTGGGGCGTGAACGCGATGGGGGCGTATTGCATGGCTTCTCCTGTCAGGCGGGCACTGCGATGCGGAGTTCGCGGTAGGCGTTGCGTTCGGTCTCGGCGATGGGCACGAGGTACGGTTCGATGGCGCGCTTGAAGCTCGTCATGCGGCCCTGGTCGTCCTTCTTCAGCTGCGCGTGGCAGAACCAGTCGGTGTCGTTGCGCTCGGGGTAGTCGATGCGCGCGTGGTACAGGCCCCAGCGGCTTTCGGTGCGGTACAGCGAGGCGCGCGCGGCCATCTCCGCGCAGTCGCGGATGGCGTGCACCTCCATCGCGCGCATCAGCTCGTGCGCGTCGCGGGCCTTCAGGTGATCGAGGTCCTCGCGGATGCCCTCGAACCGTTCGAGTCCGATCTCCATCTTGCGGGTGACCTTCGGCGGCTGCAGGTGGTCGTTGACGAAGCGGCGCAGCTTGAACTCGACCTGGTTGGGCGGGAGCCCGTGCTCGCGTTGCAGCGGCGCCCACACGCGTTGGCGTTCGCGCTCCACCTGGTCCGCGTCCACCGGCGCGAAGTCGTGTTCGGCACACCACGCCGCGCTGCTCTCTCCGGCGAGGCGCCCGTAGACGAACGCGCCCAGCATGTAGTTGTGCGGCACGCAGGCCATGTCGCCGGCCGAGTGCAGGCCCGGCACCGTGGTGCGTGCGTGTTCGTCCACCCACACGCCGGAGGCCGAGTGGCCGCTGCACAGGCCGATCTCGGAGATGTGCATCTCGACGAGTCGCTCGCGGTAGTCGGTGCCGCGGCCCGCGTGGAAGCGGCCACGGCTCGGGCGTTCGTTCGTGTGCAGGATGGTCTCGATCGTCGAGATCGTTTCCTCGGCGAGGTGGTCGAGCTTCAGGAACACCGGGCCCTTGCCACCCTGCAGCTCCTGGTAGAACTCCCACATCATCTGGCCGCTCCAGTAGTCGCACTCGATGAAGCGCTGGCCCTCGGCGTTGGTGGTGTAGCCGCCGAACGGGCCGGTGACGTACGCGCAGGCCGGGCCGTTGTAGTCCTTGATCAGCGGGTTGATCTGGAAACACTCGATGCCCGACAGTTCGGCGCCCGCGTGGTACGCCATCGAGTAGCCGTCGCCCGCGTTCGTGGGGTTCTCGTACGTGCCGAACAGGTAGCCCGACGACGGCAGGCCCAGGCGCCCGGCCGCGCCGCAGGCCAGCACGACGGACTTCGCGCGGATCACGTGGAAGTCGGCGGTGCGGCAGTCGAAGGCCATCGCGCCGGCGATGCGGCCGTCGGGGCCGGTGAGCAGGCGCGTGGCCACGAGGCGGTTGGTGATCTCGACCCGCGTGCGCTTGAGCTGGCGGTACAGCACCTTCTTGATGTCGTGCCCCTCGGGCATCGGCAGCACGTAGCTGCCCATGTGGTGCACCTTCTTGACGGCGTAGTCGCCCGTCTCGTCCTTCTCGAACTTCACGCCCCAGCGGTCGAGCTCCTCGATCATCGCGAAGCTCTGCGTGGCGTAGGCCATCACCGTCTTCTGGTTCACGATGCCGTCGTTCGCGATGGTGATCTCGCGCACATACTGCTCGGGTGTGGCGTGGCCGGGGATCACGGCGTTGTTCAGGCCGTCCATGCCCATCGAGATCGCGCCGCTGCGCTTCACGTTGGCCTTCTCGAGCAGCAGCACGCGCAGCGCGGGGTTGGCCTGCTTGGCCTTGACGGCGGCCATCGGGCCGGCGGTGCCGCCGCCGATCACCAGGACGTCGACTTCGGTTTCGATCGTGTTCATGGCGTGGTCCTTCAACGGCGTTGCAGCCGCAGGCGGTACTGGAAGCTGTCCGAGCGGCAGTACAGGTGTTCGTAGTCGACGGGCCGGCCGTCGCGGTCGCTGGTGAGCCGTTCGATGTGCAGCACTGGCGAGCCGGTCGACACGCCCAGGTGGTCCGCGATCTCGGCGTCGGCCAGCGTGGCGCCCAGCGCGAGGTCGGCATGGCCGAGCGGCGTGGCGCCCTCGTTCTCGAGGATCAGGAAGATGTCGCGCGTGGCGAGGTCCTCGCGGGCCACGCGTTCGCCGAGCCCGGCCGGCAGCCAGGTGTGGTCCACCGACACCGGCTCGCGGCCGAGGTAGCGCACGCGGCGGATGTGGGTGACCGGCGTGCCCGGCGCGAGTTGCAGGCGCTCGGCCACCGTCTCGTCGGCGGCCACGGTCTCGTTGCGCAACACGCGGTTGAAGGTCTCGTGGCCCATCGCGCCCATGGCCTCGGCGAAGCCCTGCAGCCGGCCCAGTTCCTGGAACGGCTTGGCCTCGGCGACGAAGGCGCCCTTGCCCGGCACCTTGAAGATCATGCGGGCGCTCTCGAGGTCGCCGAGCGCCTGGCGCACGGTGATGCGGCTGACGCCGTACTGCGCCATCAGCGTGCTCTCGGACGGCACGCGGTCGTGGGGCTGCCACGCGCCGGAGAGGATGCGCTCGCGCAGCTCCTCGCGGATGCGGCCGTGGAGCGTCGGGGTGGGGAGCCGGAGGCTGCTGCTGGGTGTCATGCGGGCTTGCGTGGACTGGTCATGTCAGGACCGGTCTTTCGCAAGCCATGTGCCGAGGCGAAATCGCCCCTCACGATGCATTCAAGCCATTGATTTCAAAGAACAAATCCAGAATCGACGCCCGACACCGAGGCCATCGGGAAAGCAGCAGGTCTGCTGCATTTCCATCACTTCGCCTTGCGCCTGCTGGCTTTCGAACAGTCGACCGACGGCACCAGGTACGCCGTCAGCATCGCCCGCGCCTGCTCGCGCTGCCGCTGCTGCCACTCGGGCGCCAGCAGGTCCTCCGCGAAGATGCGCGACAGCGTGAAGACGTGGGCCTTGCTGTAGTACACCATGCTGACCATCGTGATGTAGAGGTGCAGCGCGTCGACGTCCGGGCGCAGCGACCCCTCCTCGGCGCCGCGCCGCAGCAGCCCGTCGAGCAGGCCCAGCACCGGGGTCGCCATCTCGGGGATGCGCGTGGACTGCTTCAGGTGCTGCGCGCGGTTCAGGTTCTCGAACGCGAGCAGGTTGCGCAGCTCGGGGTGGCGGGCGAAGTGGCCGTCGATGAAGTCGAACATCTGCAGCACGCCGTCGAGCGGCGCGGTGCCGGCCACGTCGAGCTTCAGTTCCTCGGTGCGCAGCTTCGACAGCACCTCCTCCAGCACGCAGACGTACAGGCCGTCCTTGCCGCCGAAGTAGTGGTACAGCATGCGGATGTTGGTCTTGGCCCGCTTCACGATCTGTTCGGTGCGGGCGCCGCTGTAGCCTTTTGCCGCGAACTCGGCGACGGCGGCCTTCAGGATGCCGGCGCGGGTCTTCGCGGGATCGCGTTTCGGGCGGCGGGCGGTGGGGGTCGGCATGGGCACGGATTCTCAAGGATGGTCGGTGTCGAGGCGGGCGGCCAGCGCCAGCAGGGCGTCGTCGCTGCCGGGGGGCCCGATCACCGACAGGCCGATGGGCAGCCCGTCGCTCGTCGCGATCGGCAGGCTCACCTGCGGCAGGCCGGCGTGGCCGGCGATCGAACCGAGCGCCAGCGCCACCTCGTAGAAGCGGCTCCGGTCGTCGGCCGACGCGGTGCGGCGCAGCGCGACGCCGGGTGCGCTCGGCAGCACCCAGGCGGTGGGCCGGTCGGTGGGGAACAGCGCGTGCAGCCGCCGCACCTGCGCCGTTCGCCAGGCACGCCAGGTGTCGATCTCGGCAGCGGAGAGGTCGGCGAGGCCATGGAACCGGGGAGCGATCGACGGGCCGAAGCGGGGCCGCCGCGCCTCGATCCACGCACCGAGCGTGTCGCGGATCTCCGCGCCCTGCAGCACCTGGTACGCGCGCAGCCACGCCGCGTGGTCGCCCTCGAACACGTCGAAGCCATCCACCGCCCCGAGCGCACGGGCCAGCGGCACGAGGCGCGTGCGGCTGCCGGGGTCGGCCGCGGCCAGGGCGTCGTCGAGGCGCACGAGGTGCAGCGGCGGTGTGGCGCGGCCGTCGCTGCCGAGCAGCACGCGCCCGGCGCGCTGCAGCAGTTCACCGGTGCCGGCGAACCAGCCCACGGTGTCGAAGCTCGGCGCGAACGGCACGACCCCGTCGAGCGACACGCGGCCATGGGTGGGGCGGAAGCCGAACACGCCGCAGAACGACGCCGGCACCCGCACCGACCCGCCGGTGTCGGTGCCGAGCGCGACGTCGGCCAGGCCCGCGGCCACGGCCACCGCCGAACCGCTCGACGACCCGCCCGGCAGCCGCCCCGGCGCACGCGGGTTGCGCGGCGTGCCGTGGTGGTGGTTCTCGCCCTCGAGGCTGAAGGCCAGTTCGTCGGTGACGGTCTTGCCGACGAGCGACGCGCCGGCGGCCCGCAGCGCGCGCACCGCCGGCGCGTCGACCTCGGCGGGTGCGCGGGACGCGGCCCAGTCGGGGTTGCCGCCACCGGTCACCGGGCCCTCGACGTCGATCAGGTCCTTCACCGCGACCCGCACCCCGTCGAGCGCGCCGGACCCGGTCGGGCCCCTCGCCACCCGACCGCCCGCCACGAACGCCCCGTGGTCGTCCACCACCTCAGGCACCGGCGCCGAGCGCATCGAGCAGGCGCGCCGAGTCCGTGACGAAGCCGAAGCACTTCTTGACGTTCCACACCGTGGCCTCGGTGCAGAAGGCCGGCGAGCTGGTGGCGCAGCAGTCCTCCACCAGCACGCAGCCGTAGCCGAGGAAGTTCGCGTCGGTCAGCGAGTGCAGCACGCACTGGTCGGTGTTGACCCCCGCGAACAGGATCGTCTTCGTGCCGAGGTTGCGCAGGATGCTGTCGAGTGGCGTGTCCCAGAAGCCGCTGATGCGGTGCTTGTCGACCGAGATGTCGCCGGGCAGCGGCGCGAGTTCGTCGACCACGGCGGCGGCCCACGAGTCCTTCTGCAGCACCGGCGCGCCGCTGCCGGGCAGCGGGTCGCCGAGGCCGATGCCCTCGCCCTTCGGCTTGTAGAGGTGGATCTGGTTCGGCGGCATGTTCGCGAGGTCGGGGCGGTTGCCCCAGTTGACCCAGATCACCGGCACGCCCTTCGCGCGCAGCGCGGGCAGCAGCTTCTGCAGCGGGGCGATGGGTGCGCGGTCGCTCTGGTAGTCGCCGCCGATCGCGTCGACCCAGCCGCCCGGCGCGCAGAAGTCGTTCTGCATGTCGATCACGACGATCGCCGTGCGCGCGAGGTCCACCTTGATGTTCTGCGGCTCGGCCAGCACGCGCAGCGGCACGGGCGCCGGCGCGGGCATCGCCATGTCGACCTCGTCGGGCGAGGCGAGCCAGTGGTAGTGGGAGGCGGTGCCGAGGCGGCCCTTGGTGTCGGTGGTCATGGGGTGCTCCAGGGGTGGGAGAGGCTCACGTCGTCGAGGTCGCGATGCACGCTTGCGGGGCCCCGCGCCTCGCTTCGGGGCGTGGCGCACCGAACGAAGCGGTGCACGCCGGAGGTCCGTCCGACACGTCCGGACAGGTATCGCCGGGCGTCGTCGAGGGACAGGGCGCTTGGCACCGTTATTGCAAACATCGCGACCGTGAACTCAGTAAGTGATTAATTACAAGAACACACCCCCATAAGCGAAAGGAATGCCATGTTGTCCAGCTCCACGTCCCGCCGGTCCTTCTCTCTCCGCGCCCTCCTCGCCGCCGGCCTGGTGGCGGTGCCCTTCGCGGCCTTCTCCGCCGACGCCACGCGCATCGGCATCCTGATCCCCGGCTCCAAGTCGGACAAGGGCTGGATGGAGTCGGGCTACGACGGCCTCGTCGCCGCGCAGAAGAAACACGGCGACAAGATCAAGGTGCAGATGATCGAGAACATCAACTACGCCGACATGGAGCAGGCCCTGACGAACCTCGCGTCGAAGAACCAGCTGGTGATCGGCGTGGGCGGGCAGACGCAGGCCGCGCTGCTGAAGGTCTCCAAGCGCTTCCCGAAGACGAAGTTCTCGATCGTGGGCGGCAGCAAGGGCGACGAACTGCCCAACGTGGCGGGCTACGACGTCAAGCAGGCCGAGATCGCCTTCGTGGCCGGCGCCACCGCCGCGATGCTGTCGAAGACCGGGGCCGTGAGCTACGTGGGCGGCATGGAGATCCCGTCCATCGTCAACGCGGGCAAGGAGTTCGGCAAGGGCGCCGCGTACATCAACCCGAAGATCAAGTACGTCGAGAACTACACGGGCAACTTCGACGACGTGGCCAAGTCGAAGGAGGCCACGCTCGCGGCCATCGCGCAGGGCGCCGACGTCCATTACCACATCCTCAACCTCGGCCTGCGCGGCATGGAGCAGGCGGCGAAGGAAAAGGGCACGCACATCATCGGCAGCTACACCGACCGCTGCGGCACCGACCCGCTCTACATCGCCTACAGCATCACCGGCGTGGGCTACCAAGTCGAGTACGCGATCGACGAGGCGGTGGCCGGCACCTGGAAGGCGGGCTACAAGCCCTTCGGCCTCGCGATGGGCGCCAAGGCCTCCGACATGAGCGCCTGCGGCGCCACGCCGGCGATGAAGGCGAAGATCGACGAGATCAAGAAGGACATCCAGAGCGGCAAGATCAAGGTGCTCGAGGGCTGATCGCGATGTCGCACGACGTGCTGGAGCCCGCGCGCGCCGCGCCGCCCGCCGAGGCGGTGGGGGCGCCCGCGCTGCTGACCCTCGCGGGCATGGGCAAGCGGTTCGGGGCGCTGCAGGCGCTGGCCGACGTGTCGCTCGAACTCGCCCCCGGCGAGGTGCACTGCCTGCTCGGGGAAAACGGCGCCGGCAAGTCGACGCTGTGCAACCTGATCTTCGGCGTGTACGCGCCGGACGACGGCGAGATGGCCCTCGACGGCCGGCCCTACCGGCCGGCCGGTCCCGCCGACGCGCTCGCATCGCGCGTGGCCATGGTGCACCAGCACTTCAGCCTCGTGCCCGACCTGAGCGTCGTCGACAACCTGCTGCTGGGCCAGCAGACCCGCGGCGTGCTGCGCCGGCGCGAATGCGCCGACCGCGTCGCCGACCTCTCCGCGCGATACGGGCTGCAGCTCTCGCCCCACGCGCGCATCCAGGACCTCTCCATCGGCGAACGCCAGCGCGTCGAGATCGTCAAGTGCCTGATGCGCGAGCCGCGCCTGCTGGTGCTCGACGAGCCCACGGCCGTGCTGCTGCCCGCCGAGATCGCCGCGCTGCTCGACGTGTGCGAGCGCGTGGCCGACACGGGCTGCGGCATCCTGCTCGTGACCCACAAGCTCGCCGAGATCAAGCGCGTGGCGCGCCGCGCCACGGTGCTGCGCGGCGGCCGCATCGCCGCCCGCTCCGACCATCCCGAGCAGGACCTCGACGACCTCGTCCGCGCGATGATCCAGCGCGACAAGAGCCCGCTGCGCCCGCGCGAACGCACCGTCGCGCCGCCGCCCGCCGGCCCCTCGCGCAGGCCCGAGCCGGCGCTGATGGTCGACGGCCTCACCGTGCGCGACCCCGACGGCGTGGTGCGGCTCGACCGCTTCACGCTCCTCGTCGAACCGGGCGAGATCGTCGCGGTGGCCGGGGTCGAGGGCAACGGCCAAGGCGAACTCGGCGCGGTGCTGTCGGGCCTGCTGGCCGCCACCGAAGGCCGCTGCTTCGTCGCCGGCAAGGAAGTCACCCACGCCACGCCGCGCGCGCTCACCGCCGCCGGCGTCGGCATCGTGCCGGAAGACCGCCATGCCGTCGGCTGCATCACCGGCATGAGCGTCGCCGAGAACCTATTCCTCGACCGGCTCGGCCGCTACCGCCGCTTCGGACTGCTCGACCGCGCGGCGATGCGCCGCGACGCGCTCGCGCTGATGCAGCGCTTCGACGTGCGCGCGGCCAGCCCCGACGTCGCCTTCGGCGGCCTGTCCGGCGGCAACCAGCAGAAGGCCGTGCTGGCCCGCGAGCTCACGCTCGACGGGCTGACCTTCCTGCTCGCGGCCCAGCCCACGCGCGGACTCGACGTGGGTGCGGTGGAGGCCGTGTACGGCCATGTCCGCGCCGCGTGCGAGCGCGGCGTGGGCGTGCTGCTCATCTCCTCCGAACTCGACGAACTGCTCGCCGTGGCCGACCGCGTGGTCGTGCTGTACCGCGGCCGTGTCATGGGCCAGTGCCCCGCCGACGCGGCCCACCGCGACCGCATCGGCGCCTGGATGGCGGGACACACCGAATGACCACCCTCACCGTGAACTCTCCGTGGCGGACCGCGCTGGCACGGCCGGCCGTCTGGATCTCCACCGCCGCCGTGCTGGGCGCCCTCGCCTTCGGCCTGCTGCTGATCGCGCTGCTGGGCGTGCCGGTGGTCGATGCCGTGGAAGCCTTCGCCGAAGGCGCGTGGGGCTCGCCCTACGCGGTGGCCGCGTCGCTGAACCGCAGCCTCGCCTTCGCGCTCGTGGGCCTCGGCTTCGTGCTCGCGCAACGCGCCAACCTGACGAACGTGGGCGGCGAGGGCCAGATCGCCATCGGCGGCATCGTGGCCACGGCGGTCGCGCTGTACGGCGGGGTGTCGGGCCTGCCCGCGGGGCTCGGTTTCGTGCTGCCCGCGCTGGCGGCCGCGCTCGCGGGTGGCCTGTGGGGCGCCATCGCCGGCGTGCTGAAGGCCAAGGTGGGCACCAACGAGGTCATCAGCACGCTGATGCTGACGTTCATCGCGGTGTGGATGGTGTACGGCAGCGTGCAGAGCGAACAGCTGCTGCGCCAGCCGGTCAGCAACGCCACCACGCTGCCCGAGTCGCTCGAGATCCCCGACCCGACGAAGGTCCCGCTGCTGACCGGCGACTTCTCGATGCCGCTGCACTGGGGCCTGCCCGTGGGCATCGTGCTGGCGATCGCCGTCGCCGTCGTGCTGAACCACACCGTGCTCGGGCTGCGCCTGCGCGCGGTGGGCCTGAACCCGGTGGCCGCGCGGCGGGCGGGGATGGCGATGGTGTCGTCCGTGGTGGGCGCGCTGTTCGCCGCCGGCGCGCTCGGCGGGCTCGCCGGCGCCTTCATGCTGCAGGGCGAGCAGTACTCGCTGAAGACCGGCTTCTCGTCGGGCTACGGCTTCGACGGCCTCGTCGTGGGCCTGCTCGCGCGCGGGTCGGTGACCGGCGTGGTGGCGGGGTCGCTGCTGTTCGGGTTCCTGCGCTCGGGCGGCATCAACATGGAGATGTCGGCCAACGTGCCCACGGCGCTCGTCGTGGTGATCCAGGGCCTGATCATCGTGACGCTCGCCGGGGCGGCGCACCGGATGGACAAGAAGGAGACCCCGCGATGACGGAAGAGATGGCCGCGGTGTTCGTCGGCTCCACCCTGCGCCTGGCCGCGCCGCTGCTGCTGTCGGCCACCGGCGAACTGGTCAGCGAACGGGCGGGCGTGCTGAACATGAGCGTCGAGGGGATGATGCTCACCGGCGCGTTCGCGGGCGCCGTGGGCTCGTGGGCCACCGGCTCGCCGGGCCTCGGGCTGCTGATCGGCCTCGTGGCCGTGATGCCGGTGGCGCTGCTGCAGGCCTGGCTCAGCATCACGCTGCGCGCGAACCAGATCGTCACGGGCATCGGCATCAACATCCTCGCGCTCGGCGCCACCACGCTCGCGTACCGCGAGATCTTCGGCGGCCGCTCGCGCGAGACCATCCCCGGCCTCGAGAAGTGGGCCCCGCCCTTCCTCGGCGACATCCCCGTCTTCGGCGACGCGGTGTTCCGCCAGGCGTGGCTGCTGTACGTGGCGGTGGTCGTCATCCTCGCCGCCGCGTGGGTGATGCGCTACACGGCGCTCGGCCTCGCGATCCACTCCGCCGGCGTGGCGCCGCGCGCGCTCGACAAGGCGGGCCTGTCGGTCAACGCGGTGCGTTACGGCGCCGTGCTGTTCTGCGGCTTCACGTCGGCGCTCGCCGGCTGCTTCCTGTCCATCGGCGACATCCACACCTTCACCGAAGGCATGACCAGCGGCGCGGGCTACCTCGCCATCGCCGCGGTGATCTTCGGCAACTGGAAGTTCGGCCGCACGGCCGGCGCCTGCCTGCTGTTCGGCGCGGCCACCGCGCTGCAGTTCCAGCTGCCCGCGATGGGCATCGAGGTGCCGGGGGCGCTGCTGATCATGCTGCCGTACCTGCTGGCCCTGCTGGCGGTGGGCGGGCTCGTCGGGCGGCAGACGTCGCCGGCGGCGTTGACACAGGCGTACGTGCGCTGAGGCGCCCGTTCCTTCTCCTCCACCACGGTCACCCCGGCGCACGCCGGGGTCCACCGTTCGCCAACGCGCTTCGGGGCGAGTGGGTCCCGGCGTTCGCCGGGATGACAAGCATCTTGACGTCTTTTGGCGGGGTAATCCCTAGGCTTCCCAAAATCGGTAAACCGTTACAGTAAATCGTTGCAGTAAACCGATACACCGTCGGCTGCCCCGCCGACTCCGGGGCGCCTGTCTTTCATTGGAGCCCCCCATGACCTCCCGCAGAAGCTTCCTCCAGGCCGCGTCCGTGACCACCGTGGCCGCCGCCACCGGCGCCCCCTTCGTCGCCCGCGCCCAGCAGGCCCCCATCTCGCTGCGCTTCTCGTCGTCGATGCTCGCCGACGAAAACGCCGCCCACTACGTCTGGTACCGCAGCTTCGAGACCGCGCTGAAGGCCAGCACCGGCGACCGCTTCAAGATCGACTACTTCCCGAACAACCAGCTCGGCAAGGAAGCCGACGTGGTGCAGCAGGTGAAGGTGGGCTCCATCGACATGATGGTCACCGGCTCGTCGATCTTCGCGACGGTCGCCCCCGAGATCGGGATGCTCGACCTGGGCTACCTGTTCGACAGCTACGCCCACGCGGCCAAGGCCCTCGACGGCCCCGCCGGCAAGCAGCTCGACGAGATCCTGAACAAGCGTTCGGGCTGCTCGGTGCTGACCTGGGCCTCGCACTTCGGCGCCCGCAGCGTCTACACGAAGGCCCCGGTGAAGTCGCTGGCCGACGTCAAGGGCGTGAAGCTGCGCGTGCTGCCCACGCCCGCGTTCATCGAAACCTTCAAGGTGATGGGCGCGATCCCCACCCCCATCCCGTTCGGCGAGCTCTACATGGCCGCGCAGACCGGCGTGGTCGACGGCTTCGAGCACGACGCGGCCACGGTGCTCGCGAGCAAGCTCAACGAAGTCGTGAAGTCGTGCTGGGTCACGGAACACCTGTTCAGCCCGATGGTCGTCGTGATCGGCAAGCGCGGCATGAGCAAGATCCCGGCGGACCTGAAGCCCGCCTTCATGAAGGCCGTGGCCGACGCCACCACGCAGCAGCGCGCCATCGCGAACCAGAAGAGCGCCGCCGCGGTCGATGAACTCAAGGCCAAGGGCATGACGTTCTTCCCGATGGCTCCCGCCGAACGCGCGGCCGTGCGCGCCGAGATGCAGAAGTCGCTGTGGTCGGCCTTCGCCAAGCAGCACGCCGTGACGGGTCCGCTGTTCACCGCGATCGACGCGGCCCGGGGGCAGGCGTGAGCGCTGTGGTCGCCGGCGCCCCGCCGCTGGGCTTCCGGTCGGACACCACGGCCGGCAACCTGCTCGGCCGCCTGACCCGCGCGACGGAGGTGCTCTCGGGCATCGTGCTCGCGGTGGACGTGGTGGTCGTGTTCCTGTCGGTGGTCTACCGCTACTTCCTGCACGACCCGGTGGACTGGGCGGAAGAGATCGCCCGCGCGCTGATGATCGTGCTGGTGTTCTTCGGCGCGGCCACCGTGCTCGCGCGCAGCCAGCACGTGGGCGTGGACCTGTTCCGGGACAAGCTGCCCACCCGCTGGCAACCCGCGATGGTCCAGGTCGTCCACTGGATCATCGCCGGCGTCTCGGCCAGCCTCTTCCTGTCGTCGGTGCTGCTGCTCATCGACACGTGGGAGCAGACCACGTCCATCGGCCTGCCGCAGTGGCTCTACGTGTTCCCGGTGGTGTTCGGCAGCGCGTTCATGACCCTCTTCGGCATCGCCAACGCCTGCAACGGCCCGCGCCGCCTCGTCGTGAACACGCTGGTGGGCTGCGCCATCGCCGCGGTGGTCGTCTTCGGCTGGAACCAGGTGCTGCCCGACCATGCGATCCCGCACGGCCTGCTGCTGGGCGTCGGTTTCGTCGGCGGCCTGGTGCTCGGCGTGCCCATCGGCTTCGTGCTCGCGTTCGCCGCCCTGCTCTACTTCCTGTCCGACCCCACGCTGCCGATGCTCGTGTACTCGCAGCAGGTGATGGCCGGCGCCGACCACTTCGTGCTGCTCGCGATTCCGTTCTTCGTGCTGGCCGGCCTGCTGATGGAGGCCAACGGCATGTCGTCGCGGCTGATCGAGCTGCTGCTGCGCATCTTCGGCCGCGTGCGCGGCGGGCTCGGCATCATCTCGATCACCGCCACGGCCTTCTTCTCGGGGGTGTCCGGCTCCAAGCTCGCCGACATCGCCGCGGTGGGCGGCATCGTGATGCCGGCCGTGCGCCGCACGAAGCAGGACCCGAACGAGGCCGCCGGCCTGCTCGCCTGCACCGCCGTGATGGCCGAGACGATCCCGCCCTGCATCAACATGATCATCATGGGCTTCGTCGCCAACATCTCCATCGCGGGGCTGTTCATGGCGGGTCTGGTGCCGGCCGCGGTGCTCGCGCTGTCGCTCGCCGTCATCGCGGTGATCGTCGGCAAGAAGATCAACCCGGACGACGCCTTCGAGACCCGCACCGCGCTGCTGCCGCTGATCGGCGGCGCGCTGGTCGCGTTCATCATGGTGGGCATGATCGGCAAGGGCGTGACGTCCGGCGTGGCCACGTCCACCGAGGTGTCGGCCTTCGCCGTGGTCTACGCGCTGGTGGTGGGCGGCCTCGCCTTCCGCGAACTCACGGTCCGGTCGGTCGCCCGACTGTTCGTGAAGTCGGCGTCGATGGCCGGCAGCATCCTGTTCATCGTGGCGGCCGCGTCCAGCGTGTCGTTCGCGCTGACCATCGAGCAGATCCCGCAGCTGGTGTCCGCCTCGATGATCGCGTTCGCGAACGACTACGGCAGCGTGATGTTCCTGCTGCTGTCGGTGGGCATCATGATCATCTTCGGCGCGGTGCTGGAAGGCGCCCCGGCGCTGATCATCTTCGGCCCGCTGCTCACGCCCATCGCGCAGCAGCTCGGCATCCACCCGCTGCACTTCGGCACGGTGATGGTGATCGCGATGGGCCTCGGCCTGTTCGCCCCGCCGATCGGCCTCGGCCTCTTCGCCACCTGCGCCATCACGGGCACGACGGTGAAGGACGTGACCCGACCTATGATGAAGTACCTGGCTGTTCTGCTCGTCACCCTGATCGTGCTGGTCCTGGTGCCGTCGTTCTCGCTGTGGCTGCCGAACCGGCTCGGCCTGTAGCCGATGCCTCTCCCGGGTAAACCAACAGTGACCACCATCCAGGATGTCGCGCGCCATGCGGACGTGTCGACCAGCACCGTCTCCAACGTGCTCAACGGCCGCGCCGACCGCATGCGCCCCGAGACCCGCCTGCGGGTCGAGGCGGCCATCGAGGCGCTGCAGTTCCGGCCCAGCAAGCTGGCCCAGCAGCTCAAGACGGGACACACCCCGCTCCTCGGGCTGCTGGTGCCGTCGATGTCCAACCCGATGTACGGCTTCATCGCGCGCGAGGTGGAAACCTTCGCGCAGGACCGCTTCGGGTTGCGGCTGCTGATCGGCAGCACGTACCGCGACGCCGCGAAAGAAGCGGCGTTCTTCGAGGACATGCTGTCGCACGGCGTGCGCCGGGTCATCGTGATCTCGTCCCTCGCGGACGAACGCCACCTCGAGCGCGCGGTGGAACGCGGCATGTCGGTCATGAGCTACGACCGGCGCGCCACGCTCGGCCAGAAGACGGGCGTGGGCCACGTGACGCCGGACAACTTCGAGGCGGCGCGGCTCGCCGCCGCCCACCTGATCGCCCAGGGCCACCAACGCCTCGCGTTCGTCACGGTGTCGGGCATGACGATGAGCCGCAGCGACAAGATCGCCGGCTTCCGCGCCGCGGCCGACGCGGCCGGGCTGTCGAAGAGCGCCGTGGTGCTCGACGGCGGCGCGCTCGACGAATACGGCGACTCGGTGATCGCCGAGGTGGGCCGCGCCACCGGCCTGCAGCTGGCGGCCGACCCGAAACGCCCCACCGGCATCGTCGCGCTGAACGACCTGATGGCCCTCGGCCTGATGGCCGGGCTGCGCGAAGGGGGCTTGCGCGTGCCCGAGGACGTGTCGGTGGTCGGCATCGACGGCCTGTTCCTCGCGGCGCTGTCCAACCCGGGCCTCACGCACGTGCAGATGCCCATCCGCGAGATGGCGCAGGCCATGGTGGAAGCCGTGGCCACCGACGGCGCGGCGCCCCGCGAACAACTGTTCAGCCAGGCGCGGCTGGTCGAGCGCGAATCCGTCGCGCCCCCGCCGGCCAAGAAGAAACCTCCCAGCAAGGCCAGTACATGACAACGGTTTTCGTCAGCCACCCCCAGGACAAGTTCGACCACTACTTCGGTGCCCGCGCCCTCGCCGCGCTGCGCGACGTGGCCGACGTGCGCCTCAACGAGACGTCGCACGAGCTCCCCCTGCCCGCCCTGGTCGACGCCCTCGACGGCTGCGACGCGCTGATCGCCTACCGCGGCACCGCGGGCCCCGAGGCGCTGTTCACCCAGTGCCCGCAACTCGCGGTGTTCCTGCGCTGCGCCATCGACATCCGCACGGTGGACGTGCTCGCCGCCAGCCGCCACGGCGTGCTGGTGACGCAGGCCAGCGCCGGCTTCGTCGCCGCGGTGGCCGAGTGGGTGATCGCGTCGATGGTGGACCTCGGCCGCGGCATCAGCCGCTACGCCGCGGCGTACCACGCGGGCTGGCCGCTCGCGCCCTTCATGGGCCGCCAGCTGCGCGGCTCGACACTCGGCGTCGTGGGCCACGGGCAGATCGGCAAGGCCGTGTGCGACATCGCGCAGGCCTGCGGCATGACGGTGCTCGTGAACACGCCCGAGCCGGTGGCGGCAAACGGTCCGCTGCGCCAGGTCGCGCTGCCGCAGCTGCTGAAGGACAGCGACTTCGTCGTCTGCCTCGCCCCGGCCAAGCCCGAAACCCACCACCTGTTCAACGCGGACGCGTTCGCGGCCATGCGCCCGGGCAGCTTCTTCATCAACGCCGCGCGCGGCGAACTCGTCGACGAGGCCGCGCTGCTGCAGGCGCTCGACGGCCACCTCGGCGGCGCCGCGCTGGACGTCGGCATGGCGCCCGACCAGATGCCCAGCGTCGCGCTCGCCTCCCACCCCAAGGTGGTCGCCACGCCCCACATCGGCGGGCTGACGCCGCCGGCGGTGGAACACCAGTCGATGGAAACCGTGACCCAGCTCGCCGCGCTGCTGCGGGGCGAGGTGCCCACCGGCGCCGTCAACACCCCCGACGCCACCCGCCTGCGCCGCTGGCCGGGCTTCGCCCGTGCCGCGGCCACCACCGCGGGCTGAACCTCTTCTTCCGGAACGCCCATGTCCCCTCTCGTTTTCGACGGCGCCTGCGACACCCACGTCCACATCTACGAGCCCGGCTACGCGCTGGCGCCCACCGCCACCTTCACGCCGCCCGACGCACCCACCTCGGCCTATCAGGCCGTGCAGCGGGCGCTGGGCCTGCAGCGGGCCGTCATCGTGCAGCCCACCGGCTACGGCTTCGACAACCGCTGCACCATGTCGGCGGTGGCGCAGCTCGGTGACGGCGCGCGCGCCGTCGTCGTGGTGCCGCCCGACGTCGACGATGCGGAGCTGAAACGCCTGCACGATGCCGGCGCGCGGGGCATCCGCTTCATGATGCTGTCGGGTGGCCTGCTGAAGTGGGACGACCTGGAGCCGCTCGCCGAGCGCATCGCCCAGATGGGCTGGCACATCGACCTGCAGATCGACGGCCGCGACATGCCGCAACACGAGGCGCGGCTGCGCCGCCTGCCGGGCAAGCTGATCATCGACCACATCGGCAAGTTCCTCGGCCCGACCACACCCGACGACGAGGCCTTCCTGTCGCTGCGCCGCGTGCTCGACGAAGGCCTCTGCTGGATCAAGATCGCCGCGCCGTACGAGACCTCGAAGAAGGGCCCGCCGGGCTACGAGGACATCGTGCCGCTGGCCGACGCCCTCGTGCGCCACCACGCGTCGCGCTGCGTGTGGGCCAGCAACTGGCCGCACCCGAACGTGAACCCGACGCCCGACAGCCGCGCGCTGCTCGGCTGGGCGGAGGCGCGCTTCGGCGACCAGGCCCGCCGCATCCTCGTCGACAACCCGGCCGAGCTGTACGGCTACTGAGCCGCCGCGCGCGCCCGCCGCGCCACTTCGCCCGGCGCCACGCCCAGGTGGCGCTTGAACGCCCGGCTGAACGCGGCCTCCGACTGGTAGCCCACGCCCTCGGCCACCTCGGGGATGGCGCCGCCGTGTTCCGCGAGCCGCGTGTGCGCGACCTGCATGCGCCACTGCGCCAGGTACTGCATCGCCGGCATGCCCACGAGCTGCGTGAAGCGCGCGGCGAAAGCCGAACGTGACATCGCGGCGGTGGCTGCGATCGACACCAGTGTCCAGTCGCGCGCCGGATCGCGGTGGATGGCGGCGAGCGCGGCGCCGATCGCACGGTCCTGCAGCGCGCCGAGCCAGCCGGTGCGGGCCGTGGTGTCGTGCGCCATCCACGCGCGGATCGCCTGGATGATCAGGATGTCGGCGAGCCGCGTGACCACCGCCTCGCCGCCCGGCCGCATCTGCCGCGCCTCGGCGGCCAGGTGCTGCAGCGTCGCCTGCATCCACGGCGCCTCGCCGGACTCGATCCACAGCATTGGCGGCAGCAGCGCGATCAGCCGGCGTGCGGCGGGGTCCTCGAACTTCACGGCGCCGCAGACGAGGCCGCACGCCGCGCCGCCCCCGTCGAACCGGATGACTTCGTAGCGGCCCCTCGTGAACTCGCGCGGCAGCGCGAACAGCTCGTCCGCGTGCCCGCCCGGCTCGCTCACGAGCCGGTGGCCGTGGCCGTGCGGCACCAGCACGAAGTCGCCGGGCCGCAGGCAGCGGGCCGGCGCATCGGGCGTCTCGATCCAGCACTGGCCTTCGGTCACCACATGGAACATGGCGCAACCGGCCATCGGCGGCATCGCGACACCCCACGGCGCCGTGGCCTCGGAGCGGCAGCAAAACACGCCGCTCATGCGCAGCGCGTGCAGCGCCTCGCCGATCGGGTCGATCGAAGGCCAGAGGTCGGGCGGCGGTGGCGTGTCCATGGCGGCGACTGTGCGCCGCTTCGGCCCCGGCGTCCAGCATTCCTGGACGCTCGGGCATGGGAAGCGGACGCGCGGGCATGGATCGTCCAGGGTTGCGGCCAGACACTGGACGCCTCAACCACCTCCTCGAGGAGATCGCCATGAAGATCCTGGTCATCGGTGCCACCGGCGGTTCGGGCCGCGCCGCCGTCGAATCCCTGCTCGCCGCGGGGCACCACGTCACCGCCTTCGCCCGCAGCGCGTCCCGCCTCCAGGGGCTGTCGCCGCACCTGCGCTGCGTGGACGGCGACGCCACCCGCCCCACCGACGTCGACCGGGTCGTCCCCGGCCACGACGCCGTCGTCGTCACGCTGGGCATCCACGAGAGCGCCGTGACCGTGCGGCTGCGCGGCCCCCGCGCCACCCCGATGGACGTGCGCTCCACCGGCACCCGCCACGTGATCGACGCGATGCGCCGGCACGGCGTGCGGCGCCTCGTGGTGCAGTCGAGCTACGGCGTGGGCGAGACCCGCGACCGCCTGCCGTTCGTCGAACGCCTGGTGTTCCGCCTGCTGCTCGCGCCGCAGATCGCCGACACCGAACGCCAGGAGGCGATCGTGCGCGACAGCAGGCTCGACTGGGTGCTCGTGCAACCCGTCAACCTGACCGACGTGCTGGTCGACACTCCCGCCCATGCCTCCGCCGACGGCGACACGCACGGCATGAAGGTGGCGCGGCGCCAGGTGGGGCGGTTCCTCGCAGGCGCCATCGCCGGCCCGACGTGGCTGCACCGCGCGGTGGCGCTGTCGGCCGCGTGACGGTCACACCTCGAGCCACTCCTTGCGCACCGCGTCGTTGCGGCGCAGGTCGTCGGGAGTGCCCTCGAACACGATCTCGCCGTGGCCCATCACGAGGCAGCGGGCCGACACCTCCAGCGCGATGGTGAGCTTCTGCTCCACCAGCAGCACCGCGACACCGCGGCGCTGCAGTTCGCGCAGGTAGTCACCGACGAGTTCCACGATCTTCGGCGCGAGGCCCTCGGTGGGCTCGTCGATCATGATCAGGTCGGGGTCGCCCATCAGCGTGCGGCACAGCGTCAGCATCTGCTGCTCGCCGCCGGACAGCACGCCGGCCGGCACGTGCTCGCGCTCCTTCAGGCGCGGGAACATCGCGTACATCTCGTCGAAGCCCCACCGTGGCGTGCGCCGCCCCCGCTTCTGCCCGAGCAACAGGTTCTGGTGCACGGTGAGTTTCGAGAACACGTCGCGGCTCTCCGGCACGTAGCCGAGGCCCAGGTGGGCGATCTCGAACGCGGGGCGGCCGAGGATGTTCCGCCCCTGCCAGCGCACCGCGCCGCGCCCGGCCACGTGGCCCATGATGGCCTTCACCGTGGTGGACCGGCCCGAGCCGTTGCGGCCGAGCAGGCTCACGATCTCGCCGGGGTTCACGTCGAGGTTCACGCCATGGAGCACATGGCTGTTGCCGTAGAAGGCGTGCAGGTCGTCGAGCTGGAGCATGTCAGTGGCCCGCCTCGGCGGTCTGTTGTTCGGCGAGCGCGGAGCCCAGGTAGGCCTCGCGCACGCGGGCGTCCGCCCGCACGGCGTCGGGCGTGTCGCAGGCGATCACCTCGCCGTACACGAGCACCGCGATGCGGTCGGCCAGGCCGAACACCACGCTCATGTCGTGTTCGACGATCAGCAGCGTCTTGCCGACGGTGACCTCGCGGATCAGCTGCACGAACGCGCGGGTCTCGGCGCGGCTCATGCCGGCGGTGGGTTCGTCGAGCAGCACCACGTCGGCGCCGCCGGCGATGGTCACGCCGATCTCGAGCGCGCGCTGTTCGGCGTAGGTCAGGTTCATCGCGAGTTCGTCCCGCTTGGCCCCGAGATGAACCTGTTCGAGCACCTGCTCGGCACGCGCGTTCGCCGCGGTGCATCGGCCCAGCGACCGCCAGAACGCATACCGCGCCCCGGTGTGCCACAGCGCCGCGCAGCGCAGGTTCTCGTACACCGAGAGTTTCGGGAACAGGTTGCTCACCTGGAAGCTGCGCGAGAGCCCGCGTCGGTTGATCGCCGACGGCGCGAGGCCGTCGATGCGTTCGCCGTGCAGGTGGATCGCACCGGACGAGATGCCGAAACGCCCGCTGACGAGATTGAAGAGCGTCGACTTGCCCGCCCCGTTGGGGCCGATCACGGCGACCCGCTCGCCCTGGCGCACCTGCAGGTTGGCGCCGCGGATGATGGCGGTCTTGCCGAAACGCTTGTGCACGTCGGCGAGTTCGATGGCGTGGGTCATGCGTTCGCCCTCCCGGCGATGTCGGCCTGGACACGGTCCCAGTCGCGGCGGTACCGTGCACCGGCGCGCATGAGCGCGGCGGATCCCGCGGCCAGCAGCACGAGGCCCACGATCCACGTCGACGCCCGGTCCGGCGCGAGTGTCATGCCGAAGAGCGTGGGCGCGGCGCCGCCGCCCGTGTCGAGCTTCAGGTGGTAGATCAGTTCGATCAACACCGAGGCGCCCGCGAACGCGAGCAGCCCCGCCGCCGCGAGCCCGAGGTAGGCGACGGTCAGGCGACCGAGCCGCCCGGCCGCCGCGACCCGCGCGTTGGCCACGAGCAGGCTCGCGATGCCGCCGGGCGCGTACACCACCATCAGCACGAACACGAGGCCCAGGTACAGCAGCCACGCCGGGGTCACCTCCGACAGCAGCACGAGCGACAGCACCATCAGCACCGCGCCGATGATCGGCCCGAAGAAGTGCGAGGCGCCGCCCAGGAACACGAACAGCAGGTACGCGCCCGAACGCGCGGCACCCACCACCTCGGCCGTGACGATCTCGAAGTTCAGCGCCGACAGGCCGCCGGCGATGCCGCAGAAGAAGCCCGAGATCAAGAACGCGAGGAACCGCACCTGGCGCGTCGAGTAACCCACGAACTCGACCCGCTCCGGGTTGTCGCGCACCGCGTTCAGGATGCGCCCGAGCGGCGTGCGCGTGAGGCCGTACATCGCGGCCGTGCACACGAAGCAGTACACCGCGATCAGGCCGTACATCTGGATCTGGGGCCCGAAGGTGATGCCGAACACCGGCGCGCCCACGACGCGGTTGGTCGAGATGCCGCCCTCGCCGCCGAAGAACTCCGGCACCATCAGCGACATCGACCACACCAGCTCGCCGAGGCCCAGCGTGATCATCGCGAACGCGGTGCCCGAGTGCCGCGTGGTGACGAGGCCGAACAGCGCGGCGAAACCGAGGCCGCCGAGCCCGCCCACGAGCGGGACGAGGCTCACCGGAACGGCCCATGCGCCGTCCGCGACACGGTTCAGCGTGTGCACCGCGAGGTACGCGCCGAGGCCGCTGTAGACGGCCTGGCCGAAGCTCAGCATGCCGCCCTGCCCGAGCAGGATGTTGTAGGCGAGGCACGCGATGATCGCGATGCCCACCTGCGACAGCACGTTGAGCCCGAGCCCGCTGCCCCACACGAACGGGGCCACGGCCAGCACGAGGGCGAAGCCGCCCCAGGTGACCCACGGGCCGGACGCGCCGCGGGGAAGCCGCCACGCGGGCGTGGCGGCGAGGGTGTTGGCGACCGTCACGTCAGCCCTCCCGTTTTCCGAGAAGCCCCTGCGGGCGGAACGCCAGCACCGCCACGAGCAGCAGGTACGGCAGGATCGGCGCGGCCTGCGCGAGCGTGATGCGCAGCAGCGGCCAGCCGAAGGTGTCGGGGCCGATCTCGCCGCCCCAGCCGTTGGCCAGCATCGCGAGCGACACGTCCACCGTCAGCGGCAGCGTCTGCAGCAGCCCGATCAGCAGCGACGCGACGAACGCGCCCGCCAGCGAGCCCATGCCGCCCACGACCACCACCACGAACACGATCGAGCCGACGATGGCCGCCATCGCGGGTTCGGTCACGAAGGTGATGCCGCCGATCACTCCGGCCAAGCCTGCGAGCGCGCAGCCTCCGCCGAACACCAGCATGAACACGCGCGGCACGTTGTGGCCGAGCGACTCCACCATCTCCGGGTGGCCCAGCGCCGCCTGGATCACGAGGCCGATGCGCGTGCGCGTCAGCACGAGCCACAGCGCCACCAGCATGCCCACCGCCACCACCGCCATGAACGCACGCGTGGCCGGGAACGTCGAGCAGGCCGCGCCCGCCGCCGAACACACGTCGGCCGGCGCCGTGCCCGCGACGACGGACATGCCGCCCGACGACTGCACCAGCGTGAACGCCGCCTGCCGCAGCACCTCGGGCGCCGCGAACGGCACCGGCGAGCGGCCCCACGCCAGCTGCACGAGCTCGAGGATCACGTACGAAAGACCGAACGTGATCAGCAGCTCGGGCACGTGGCCGAAGCGGTGCACGCGCCGCAGCGCGAAGCGCTCGAACGCCGCGCCGAGCGCGCCGACGAGCAGCGGCGCGGCCACGAGCGCGGCCCAGAACCCCACGATGCCGGCGAGCGTGTGGGCGATGTAGGCGCCCAGCATGTAGAAGCTCGCGTGGGCGAAGTTGAGCACGCCCATCATGCTGAAGATCAGCGTGAGGCCCGAGCTCAGCAGGAAAAGCAGCAGCCCCGCGCTGAGCCCGTTCAGGACGTTGATGACAAGCTGGTCCACGGTGCCTCGCTCAGGTCGGCGCCTTCATCTGGCACGTGGTGGGCGTGCTCGCCACCCACGGCTCGTAGGCCTTCACCGGCGCGAAGGTGTAGCCGGTGTTCTCGACGCTGTACGGGAACTTCGCGTCGGCCTTCTGCCACACGGCGATGTAGAGGCCCTGCTGCAGCTGGTGGTCGCTCCTGCGCATCTCCACCTCGCCGTCGAAGCCCTTGAACTTCAGGCCCTGCATCGCGGCGGCCACCTTCACCGGATCGGTGCTCTTCGCGCGGGCCATCGCCGTCGACAGCATCGAGAAGGTGGTGTACGTGCCGTTGACGTACCAGTCCTCGTTGTAGCGGCTCTTGAACTCGGCCGCGAGCTTGCCCGTCTCCCCACCCATGTTCGAGTGGCTGTAGGCCACCATGTAGACGCGCCCGGCCGCCGCCGCGCCCAGCGCCGTGGGCGTGCCGGTGACGTTGCCGTAGTACGTGTAGAACTTCGCGTCGAGGCTCGCCTCCTGCGCGGCCTTCACGAGCAGCGTGAGGTCGGAGCCCCAGTTGCCCGTGATCACCGTGTCGGCGCCCGACGCCTTGATCTTCGCCACGTACGGCGCGAAGTCGCGCACCTGGGCCAGCGGGTGCAGGTCGTCGCCGACGATGGCCACGTCCGGTCGCTTGCGCTTGAGCGTCTCCTTCGCGAGCTTCGCGACCTGCTGGCCGTGGGCGTAGTTCTGGTTGATCAGGTAGACCTTGCGGACGTCGGGCTTGTCCTTCATGAAGCTCGTGAGCGCCTCCATCTTCATCGACGTGTCGGCGTCGACGCGGAAATGCCAGTACGAGCATTTCTGGTTCGTGAGGTCCGGGTCCACCGCGGCGTAGTTGATGTAGACGAGTTCCTTGCCGGGGTTGCGCTCGTTGTGTTTCGCCACCGCGTCGGACAGCGCGAGCGCGACGCCCGAGCCGTTTCCCTGCACCACGTAGCGCGCGCCCTGGTCCACGGCCGACTTGAGCGCGTTGATGCTTTCGGCCACGCTGAGCTTGTTGTCGATCGGGATCAGCTCGAACTTCACGCCGGCCGGGTTCGACTTGTTGAACTGCTCGGCGGTGAACTGGAAGCTCTTGAGCATGTTCTGGCCCACCGGGGCCATCAGGCCGCTCAGGGGGTCGAGCCAGGCGACCTTGACGGTCTGGCCCTGCTGGGCAGCGGCGGGCAGCACGGCGGCGAGCAGCACCGCGGGAACGAGGGAACGGAAGGACACTGCGGTCATCGGGATCTCCGGTGAGGAAGGAAGGTCAGAGGCCGGGCAGCACGTGGCCCGCGAACTGCTCGCGCAGCCGCAGCTTGTGCACCTTGCCGGTGGCGGTGTGGGGCAGTTCGTCGACGAACACGACGTCGTCGGGCACCTGCCATTTCGCGAGCTTCGCGGCCAGGTGGGTCAGCACCGCCTCGCGCGTGGCGGCGGCGCCGGGCCGGCGCACCACCACGAGCAGCGGGCGCTCGTCCCACTTCGGGTGGTGGCACGCGATGGCGGCGGCCTCGTGCACGCCGTCGTGGGCCATCGCGATGTTCTCGATGTCGATCGAGCTGATCCACTCGCCGCCGGACTTGATCACGTCCTTGCTGCGGTCGGTGATCTGCATGTAGCCGTCGGCGTCGATGGTGGCCACGTCGCCGGTCGGGAACCAGGCGCCCTCGCCGTCCACGGTGACGAGCGGCGACGCGTCGATGCCGTGGTACCGGTCGATGACCCAGGGGCCGCGCACGACGAGTTCGCCCGACGTCGCGCCGTCCCACGGCAGCGACTGCCCGTCGGCGTCGATGATGGCCATGTCAACGCCGAAGATCGCGCGGCCCTGCTTCTCGAGGATGCGCGAGCGCGCGGCCACCGGCATCGTCGCGTGGTGCGCCTTGAGCTTCGACAGCGTGCCGAGCGGCGACATCTCGGTCATGCCCCAGGCGTGGATCGCGTCGAGGCCGTGGTCCTGGCGCAGCGCGCGCAGCATCGTCGGCGGGCACGCGGCGCCGCCGATCACGGTGCGGCTCAGGCTGCTGAAGCGCAGCTTGTTCGCGGCGAGGTAGTTCAGCAGCCCGAGCCACACGGTGGGCACACCCGCGGTGAAGGTGACCCGCTCGGCCTCGTACAGCTCGTAGAGCGATTTGCCGTCGAGGTGCGGCCCGGGCAGCACGAGCTTCGCGCCCACGAGCGCGGCCGAGTACGGCATGCCCCAGGCGTTGACGTGGAACATGGGCACGACGGGCAGCACCACGTCGGCGGCCGAGCAGCTCATCGCGTCGGGCAGCGCGGCGGCGTAGGCGTGCAGCACGGTGGAGCGGTGGCTGTAGAGCGCGCCCTTCGGGTTGCCCGTGGTGCCCGACGTGTAGCAGAGCATCGACGCGGTGTTCTCGTCGAACTCGGGCCACGCGTACGCGCCGTCTTCCGCGGCGACCAGGTCCTCGTAGCAGAGCAGGCCCGGCAGGGTCGTCTTGGCCGGCATGTGTGCCCGGTCGGTCATCAGCACGAACCGCTCGACGCTGGCGAGCGCCGGAGCGACGGCCTCCACCAGCGGCAGGAAGTTCAGGTCGAAGCACAGCACCCGGTCGCCGCCGTCGTTGGCGATCCACGCGATCTGGTCGGGGTGCAGGCGCGGGTTGATCGTGTGGCACACGAGGCCGGAGCCGGACGCGCCGTAGTAGATCTCCAGGTGCCGGTGGCCGTTCCACGCGAGCGTGCCCACGCGGTCGCCCGCCTCGCAGCCGAGCCGCGCGAAGGCCTGGGCCAGTTGGCGCGAACGCCGTTCGGCCTCGGCCCACGTGCTGCGGTGGAGGTCGCCCTCGGCCCGCTTCGAGACGATCTCGGTGTCGCCCGCGTGGCGGGCGGCGTGGCGGATCAGCGAGGAAATCAGCAGCGGCATCTGCATCATCCGGCCGCGCAGGACAGTCATGGGTGTCTCCTGAGTTGGAATGGGGGAATCACTCGGCCGTGATGCGTGCGGCCGTGGGGGTGGCGCCGAACACCACCTTCGAAGGCCAGTTGGCCCAGGTCACGCCGAGGCCGGCGTGGTTCGGATCGCCGGTGCGGGCGAAGGCGGCGATGGAACGCACCATCGCGTCGGACAGGGCTTCGCGCCCGCCCTGGTTCGCGGCGCTCCAGCCGTGCGAGAAGATGCTGGGGCCGAAGTTGCCGAACACGAAGGGCACGTCGAGCGCGTGGACCGCGCCGTACACCGTGTTGAACGGCACGGGCTGCTGGTCCCAGTCGAAGCGGTAGTACCAGACCTTCGCGGGCTGGCGCGCGGCCACGGCGTTGAGCGACGCGGTCGCGCCCGCGAGGAACAGGCCGTTCGTGATGGTGGCGGCGCGGGCGTTCCAGCCCGTGACGGGTGTGTCCACCGGCAGCACCGCGGCCGTCAGCAGGTCGGCCTCCGAGAGACTCGCCGGGCCGTCGGGCGCGAAGTCGTACTGCAGCGTGAAGCGGTCGTACTCGCTCGGCTTGTACGCGCCGAGCGTGGTGCCGAAGAGCTTGCCCTCGTCGCGCGTGTTGCCGGCCAGCAGCGGCACCTGGCGGTACGCATCGGCGGCGATGGCCGCGGCCGGGTTCGCCGCCACCACCGTGCCGTCGGGGATCACGGCGGGCGCGACCGCGAGCGCCGGGTTCGCGAGCACCACCTGCAGCAGCTGGTCGGCCGTCTTGCCGCGCAGGTACGCGGCCACCTGGGCGTTCGTGCGCGCCGCGACCCAGGCCGCGGCGGCCGTCGTGTCGGTGACGGTGCCGTCGGCCACCAGCGACGCGGCGAGCAGGCCGTTGGCGTACGTCTGCGCCGTGGCCGCGGTGGTGAACTGCAGGCCGCCGCTGAGCGGCGCGGCCTTGTGCATCAGGCCGGTGGTGAGCGGCGAGACGAGCAGCGCCCACACGTCCACCGCGCCGGCCGACTGGCCCATCACCGTGACGTTGGACGTGTCGCCACCGAAGGCCGCGATGTTCTCCTTCACGTACTTCAGCGCGGCGGCCTGGTCGAGCGTGCCGAAGTTGCCGGAGTCGACGGTCGCGTCGCCCGTCTTCAGCGCGGCGAGGTTCAGCCAGCCGAAGGCGCCCAGGCGGTAGTTGATCGTCACGACCACCGCGTCGGCCTTGCGGGCCAGCGTGGCGCCGTCCTGCACCGGGTCGGCGCTGTAGCCGGAGATGTTGCTGCCGCCGTGGATGAACACGATGACGGGCAGGTTCGTCGTGGCGCTCGCGGGGCGCCACACGTTGAGCGTGAGGCAGTCCTCGCTGCCCACCGGCTTGCCGATGCTGTCGCGCACCGCCAGGCCGTACGGCGCGTCGTTCGGCGCGGGGCTGTAGAAGCGGCCGGCCTGCGCGCACGCGTGGCCGAAGGCGCGGGCCTCGCGCACGCCGGTCCATGCGGCGGGCGCGGCCGGGGGCATCCAGCGCAACGCGCCCACCGGCGCGGCGGCGTACGGCAGGCCGAGCCACGCGTACGTGCCGGACACCGCCACGCCGTCGACCGTGCCCTGCGCGGTGGCGCGGCGCAGCGGCGACGGCGCGGCCGTGTCGTCGTCGCTGCCGCAGGCGACGAGCAGCGACGACAGCGCCAGGGTGCAGGCGAGGAGGGAACGGGGTGAACGCATGGTCGGGGACTCCTGTGATCTCGTGGTTGAACGATAGGGATCGGTCCGTCGCGAGGCCATCGGAAAAGTCCGAGCGAGCTTCGGGACAAACGCGTGGGTCAGTGGATGAGCCTGCCGTTGGCGTCGATCATCGAGAGCGTCACGGGGTGCGGGCGGGCGCCCGGCGCGTCGGCGCGAGACACGGGAATGCCGTCACCGCCGCGTCGCACCAACTGCTGCATCGCGTCGTCCATGGACCGGCGCGCCGGACCGGCGGTCGCCACGCGCGCGGCCTCCACGGCGACCTTCGCGGCCACGTACCCTTCGAGCGAGAAGTAGCTGAAGGCCTCGCGGCCGGTGAACGCGCGCACGTCGCGCTGGTAGTCCTGCACGAGGGGTGAACTGGCGCGGAACGGGTTGGGCATCACCTGCGAGATCACCGTGCCGCGCGCGGCGGGGCCCGCGGCCTTCGCGAGCGTCTCGCCGCTGACGATCGACAGCGCGTACGGCGTGAGCTCGTGGCCGCCGCCCGAGCGCGTGGCGACGAGGGTCGCTGCGGCGCAAGGCGTGACACACAGCAGGAACAGCGCATCGGCGCCGCTCGCGCGGATCTCGCGGGCGAGGTCGGCCGTGTCCATCGCGGACGCCCGCACCTTGCGCTGCCCGGCGAGCGGGATGCCCGCCCCGCGCAACGTGGTGTCGAGCGCGGCCATCGCGTCGCGGCCCAGCCCGTCGTCCTGCCACACGGCGAACGCACGCGCCTGGCGCACGGTGACGGCCTGCGCCACGAGGCGGTGGACTTCGTCGGCGTAGCTCGCGCGCAGGTGGTAGACGAGCGGCTTGTCCGACGAACGCAGCACCGTCGCCCCGCTCATCGTGCCGATCAGCGGCTTGCCGGAGGCCCGCACCGCGGGATACGCGGCGTCGATGTGCGAGGTGCCGGCCGACAGCACCAGCGCGTCGACCTTGTCGCGGTCCAGCAGCTGCCGCACGTTCGCCGCGTGGCGGTCCACGTCGTAGCCGTCGTCGAGCACCTTGAGCACGACCCGCCGCCCGTTCACGCCGCCTTCGCGCTGCACCCGGGCGAGGTAGGCGCCCATGCCGTCCTGCACCGACTGGCCCGCCGCGCCGAGCGGCCCGCTGAGCGGGGTGGACCGGCCGAGCACGATGTCCTGCGCGGCGGCGACACCGGCGAACGACAGGAGGCCCAGCAGCACGAACCGGTTGACCATGGCGACATCCTCGAAACGGCAAGGGTCGCCACTGTCTTCGGCCGGGGGCTGCGCCGTCCATCGGAAATTTCCGAGCGGACACCGGGATAAGCCTGCTGCTCGCGAACCCGGAGGCCGCTCTATGATCGTCCCGAACCCTGCCGCAGCACGCCATGACCGCCCTCGAAGACACGCCCATGCCGTTCGACGCCATCGTCGAGCAGTCGGTCGCCGGCATCTACGTGATCCAGGACGACCGCTTCGTCTACGCGAACGCCACCTGGGCGGCCATCGTGGGGCTCACCCCCGACGAGATGATCGGCAAGACGCTCGACCACATCGTGCCGGCCGACTTCGTCGAGACGGTGCGCTCTCGCATCCGCGACCGCCTCGCCAGCTCGCCGCCCAGCATGCACTTCATCACGCGCGGGCTGCACCGCGACGGCCACGTGGTGCTGGTCGAGGTGCACGGCTCGCGCATGACCTACCGCGGCCGGCCCGCGGTGATGGGGGTCGGCATCGACGTCACCGAACGGCTGCGCAACGAGGAGGAACTGCGCCAGTCGCGCGAGCAGCTGCAGGCGCTCACCGCGTACACCGCGGCCAAGCTGGAAGAGCAGCGAATCGCCATCGCCCGCGAGGTGCACGACGTGCTCGGCGGCATGATGACCTCGATCAAGATGGACCTCGCCCGCGTGGCGCGCCGCGCCGACACCGACGAGCTGCAGGCCCTCACGCGAGACCTGCAGGTGCTCACGCAGCAGACCATCGACGCGGTGCGCGAGATCTCCGACTCGCTGCGCCCGGCCGTGCTCGACCACCTCGACCTGTCGGTGGCGCTCGCCCACGAACTGCAGCAGTTCACGCGCCGCTCCGGCGTCACGCACACGCTGGACGCGGACGGCACCACGGTGCGGCTCCCGCCGAAACGCACCACGGCCGTCTACCGCGTGTTCCAGGAGGGGCTCACGAACGTCGCCCGGCACGCGCAGGCCACGCACGTGGCCGTCAGCCTGCGCTTCAGTGGCGACCACCTGCACCTCGACCTGCGCGACGACGGCGTCGGCTTCGACCCGGAGGCCGCCGGCCGCCGCGCGCTCGGGCTGCTCAGCATGCGCGAGCGCGCGCGCGAGGTGGGCGGCGAACTGCGCATCCATTCCGCCCCGGGCCAGGGCACGCGCCTCGAACTCGACGCGCCACTGTTGTAGGAGGCCCCATGATCGACGTGCTGGTGGTCGACGACCACACCATCTTCCGCTCCGGCATCCAGCGCCTGCTGCTCGACGAGGCCGACGTGCGCATGACGGGCGAGGCCAGCAACGGCGCCGAGGCGCTCGACCGCATCCGCCACCACCGCTACGACGTCGTGCTGCTCGACATCAACATGGACGGCCGCAACGGCTTCGACGTGCTCGCGTCCATCCGCAGCGCGGCGCCGGCGTTGCCGGTGCTGATGCTGTCGATGTACCCCGAGGAGCAGTACGCGCTGGTCGCGATCCAGGATGGCGCCAGCGGCTACATCGCGAAGGACGCGGAGCCGGCCGAACTCGTCGCCGCCATCCGCCGCGTGGCCGGCGGCGGGCGCTACCTGAGCGCGCGCGCCGCGCCGCTGGTGCACGCCCAGCTGCAGGGCCGCGACGAACGGCCGGCGCACCAGCGCCTGACGGTGCGCGAGCACCAGATCATGCTGATGATGCTCAAGGGCATGTCGCACGCCGAGATCGGCGAGGAGATGCTGATCAGCGTGAAGACCGTCAGCACGCACCGCACCAACGTGCTCGAGAAGCTGGGGGTGACCAGCACGGCCGAACTCGTTCTTTACGCGGTGCGACAGGGCATCATCCATTGAAATGGGTATGATGGCCGGACCATGAACCGGTTCCACCCCACGCCCACCCCGTTCGCACGCACCCCGCGTGGCGGCGCCGTGGCGTCCGTGTTCATCGCGTCGTCCATTCGAATTCGCCCGGATCGTTGAGCTGCGGCGCGTGCCGGTGCTCGACGGTCCCACGTTCCGTCGCGCGCCCCGCGCGCCCTCACACCGCGAATCCCGAATCGACATGGACACGACCAACACCGCCTTCTCCGCCCCCTACCCGTCGCTCGACCAGCTGCGCGCCACCGCCGACCGCCTGCGCGGCAAGGTGCTCGAAACGCCCGTGTGGCGCTGGCAGACCGGCATCGTCGAACGCGCGCTCGACCCGTCCACCGAGGTCTGGCTCAAGCTCGAACTCTTCCAGCGCACCGGCACCTTCAAGCTGCGCGGCGCGCTGAACAACATCGCCGCGATGGACGCCGACGCGCTGTCGCGCGGCGTGGTGGCGGCCAGCGCCGGCAACCACGCCATCGCGGTGGCCTACGCCGCGCGCGTGGCCGGCACGCACGCGAAGGTGTGCATGCCCCGCAGCGCCAGCCCCGCGCGCATCGCCGCGTGCGAGGCCGAGGGCGCGCAGGTGATCCTCGTCGACACGATCCAGGAGGCCTTCGCGCTCGCGCTGCGCCTCGTGGAAGAGGAACACCGCACGATGCTGCACCCGTTCGACGGCGCGCTGACGGCCGAGGGCACCGGCACCATCGGCCTCGAACTGATGAAGCAGCTGCCGGACCTCGACGCCGTCGTGGTGCCCGTGGGCGGCGGCGGCCTGTGCGCCGGCATCGCAGCCGCGGTGAAGCAGGTCAACCCGGACTGCCAGGTGTTCGGCATCGAACCGTACGGCGCCGACGCGATGTACCGCAGCTTCCGCGCGGGCGCGCCCGAGAAGCTCGACAAGGTGGACACCATCGCCGACAGCCTCGGGGCGCCGTACACGCTGCCGTACAGCTTCGGCGTGTGCCGGCGGTTCGTCGACGAGATCGTGCGCGTGTGGGACGAGGAACTGTGCCGCGCGATGGCGCACTTGTACCGCGACATGAAGCTCGTCGCCGAACCCGCCGCGGCGGCGGCCACGGCCGCGCTGCTCGGTCCGCTGCGCTCGCGGCTCGACGGCAAGAAGGTCGCGCTCGTGGTGTGCGGCTCGAACATCGACGCGGCCCGCTTCGGCGAATGGGTCGCGCGCGGCACCGAAGCCTGAGCCCGGGACAAACCCTCGTGGGGCGGGGACCCGGTCCCCGCCAGCCCCCGCCGTTGCTGACGTCCGTCGCCATTGTCGAGTTGGCGAGGACAGTCTGTCCGCGCCGCGCGCCCTCGCGGCGAGCGCCCCGCTCCTAGCATCCGCCGACGCGGTTCCGCGCCGCCATCCGGTGAGCGCCCCGCTGCATCCAGGAGCAGAGCAAATGAGAAGTACAAGGACGCCCCGTGCCCCGGCGACGTGGCTGAGCGTGTTCGCCTGTTCGGCCCTCGTGGCCGCATGCGGCGGCGACGACGCGGCCGCGCCACCTCCGGCCGCAGCCGCCCCCACGCTGTCGGTGCTGTCGTCGAAGCCGACGATGGTGAGCGGCGGAGACGCGCTGATCGAGGTGACCCCGCCGGCCGGCGCCGCCTCGGGCGCCACCGTGGAACTCAAGCTCAACGGCACCGCGGTGTCGCCCACGCTGACCCGTGACACCACCAGCGGCAAACTGCGCGGCCTGGTGACGGGACTCGTCGCCGGCCCGAACACGCTGACCGCGCGCATGGCCGGCGGCACCGAGGCGAAGCTCGACCTCGTCAACGCGCCGAAGACCGGCCCCATCCTCGCCGGCCCGCTGCTGACGCCGTACGAGTGCCGCACCGTCGAATCGAACCTCGGCGACGCGCTGGACGCGAACTGCACCGCGACGCAACGCTTCGACTACTACTACCGCACGACGGTCAACACCTTCAAGCCGTTGACCGACCCGCTGTCGCGCCCCACCGACCTCATGAACACGACCACCATCGACGGGGCCACCGTGCCGTACATCGTGCGCGTGGACTCGGGCACCGTGGGCCGCACGATCTACCGCATCGCCGTGCTCGACAACCCGACGGCCGACAGCGTCGACCCGGCGAAGTGGAAGCCCGGCCCGGGCTGGAACGGCCGCCTCGTCGTCTCGTTCGGCGACGGCGCCGGCACGCAGTACAACCAGGGCGTGAACCAGGCGACCGACGCGCTGTCGGACCTGCAGCTCTCGCGCGGCTTCGCGTACATGATCTCCACCGAACTGGTGAACGGCCAGCGCGGTAACGCGGTCCTGCAGGGCGAGACGCTGATGATGCTGAAGGAGCACTTCGTCGAACGCTACGGCGTGCCGCGCTGGACGGTGGGCAGCGGCGGCTCGGGCGGGGCGATCCAGCAGCTCGTGATCACGCAGATCTACCCGGGCCTGCTCGACGGCCTGCAGCCGTCGGCCACCTTCCCCGACGGCAGCCTGCACGTGGCCGACTGCCGCCTGCTCGAGAACGTCTACAAGGCCGATCTGACCACGTGGACCAACGCGAAGCGCGCGGCCGTCGACGGGTTCACGAACGGCACCTGCCGCGCGTGGGACCTGAGCTTCGTCAACACCATCGTCGCCACCAACGCGGCCGGCTGCGCGCTGAAGGACACGAGCAAGCTGTACCACCCCGTGAACAACCCGACCGGCGCGCGCTGCACCACGTCGGACATGCGCACGAACATCTACGGCCGCGACCCGGCCACCGGCTTCGCGCTGAGCCCGCTCGACAACGTGGGCGTGCAGTACGGCCTCGACGCGCTGAACAAGGGCGTGATCACGCCCGAGGAGTTCGTGGTGCTCAACGAGAAGGTGGGCGGCTACGACAAGGACGGCAACCCGGTCCCTGCCCGCAGCGTCGGCGACACGGCGGCGCTCACCCGCGCCTACGAGAGCGGCCTGATCAACTCGGGCGGCGGCGGGCTCGCGAACGTGCCCATCCTGCACTCGCGCGGCTACACCGACGCGGTGGGCGACATCCACTCGCACGAGCGCGACCTCGTCGTGCGCGCGCGCCTGCAGAAGGCCAACGGCCGCACCGACAACCAGGTGATCTGGGTCGGGCCGCGCACCGGCTACCCGCTGGCCGCGCTGTCGCTCGACACGATGACGAAGTGGCTCGACGACCTCGTCGCCGACCCGGCGCCGCTGTCGACCGCCAAGGTGGTCGCCCACAAGCCCGCCGCCGCGGTGGACGCCTGCTTCGAGGCGGACGGCACGAAGACCGCCGAGTCGCCCGCGATCGGCGCCACCGGCAAGTGCGGCACGCTGTACCCGGTGCACGGCGAGCCGCGCCAGATGGCCGGCGCGCCGCTGTCGAACGACATCAACAAGTGCGCGCTCAAGCCCATCGCGGACGCGGACTACGCGGTGGCGTTCTCGCCGGCCCAGAAGACGCGCCTGCAGGCCGTGTTCCCGGGTGGCGTGTGCGACTGGACGAAGCCGGGCGTGGGCCAGGTGGCGCTGAAGGGCACCTACCAGAAGTACTGATCAGCCCCGGCGCGCCGTCGCCGGTGGGACGAACCCACCGGCGCGGCACTGGCCGTGCGACGCGGCCAGTTCCTGGCGCAGCCGGGTCTCCAGGAACGCGATCAGCACGCGGCTCGCCGCGGTGCGGAAGCGGTCGGGCACGGCGAGCAGCATCGCGCGCCGTCCCGTCGCCGAGAACGCGTGGTCGGGCAGCACCCGCACGAGCTTGCGGGCGGCGAGGTCCGGCGCCACGAGGTAGAACGGCAGCAGCCCGAGTCCGAGGCCACCGATCACCGCCTGCTTCACGAACGCGAAGTTCTCGGATTTCAGGTGCGGCTGCATCGGGATGCGCACCGGCTCCGGCGCGCGCGGCGGCGTCACCGTCAACCGGCCGCTGAAGGCCACGGACGTGACGATCGCATGCTGCGCCAGCTGCGAGGCCCCGGCCGGCAGGCCGGACCTTCGCACGTAGGCCGGCGCGGCGCACATCACCCAGTCCACCTCGCCCAGCTCGATGGCGCGCAGGTGTTCGGGTGGCGACGGGATGATGCGCACGGCCACGTCGATCTCCTCGGCGAGCAGGTCGACCACGGCGTTGGCGAAGTGCACCTCGAGCTGGATGTCGGGGTAGCCGCGCTTGAACTCGATCAGCAGCCGGCCGATCAACGCCTCGCCGAGGCCCGTGGGCACGCTCAGGCGCACCGACCCGCGCGGCTCGAGGCCGGCGGAGGACACCTCGGCGCGCGCCTGCGCGAGTTCGTTCGCGATCACCCGGCCGCGCTCGCACAGCCGCAACCCGATCTCGGTGGGTTCGATGCGGCGCGTGGTGCGCCGCAGCAGCTGCACGCCGAGGGTTTCCTCCAGCACCTTGAGCCGGTGGCTCACGGCCGACCGGGTGGTGTTCTTGCGGCGCGCGGCGGCGCTGAGGCTGCCCGCGTCGACGATCTCGACCAGCAACGCGAGGGCGGCGGGGTCGATCGCCGCGGGGAGAGGCTTCGTGGACATCGGGCGGGATTATTCATCGGGCGGCCGATTCGTGCCGGAAGGCCGATGTCGGGCTCTCTCCAGCGCGACGAGCGCCCGGCCCGCGACCGGGCTACCATCGGGCCACACTGCCGCGGATCGCCCATGACCCTGCACCCGTCCAGTCGCTTCCTCTGGCTCGGCCTCGTGCTGCTGCTTCTCCAGGCCTGCACGACCATCCGCACCGACCTGCCCCGGCCCGATTCGTTCGCGCTGCCCGCGACCGAATCGACCCCGCTGGGCGACACGGTGGCCGAGCTGGCGGCGCAGCACCCCGGCCAGTCGGGCTTCCGCCTGCTGCCGCGCGGCAACCAGGCCCTGACGGCGCGGCACGCGCTGGCCCTGGCGGCGCGCAAGACGCTCGACCTCCAGTACTACATCATCACCGCCGACGAGACGAGCCGCACGGTGTTGCGGCTGTCCACGCAGGCGGCCGAACGCGGGGTGCGCGTGCGGCTGCTGATCGACGACATCCACACCGACGGGCGCGACGAACTCGCCGCCGCGTTCGCGCGCCACCCCAACATCGAGGTGCGCGTGTTCAACCCGTTCCGCGTGCGCGGCACGATGGGCTTCTGGCGCACCGCCGAGTTCCTCGCCGACAACGACCGGCTGAACCGGCGCATGCACAACAAGGCGATGATCGCGGACAACGCCGTCGCGATCGTGGGCGGGCGCAACCTCGGCGAGGAGTACTTCGGCACCGGCGCCGCCACGGCGTTCGTCGACCTCGACGTGCTGGCCGTGGGGCCAGTCGCGCGGCAGACCTCCGCCGCGTTCGACGCGTACTGGAACAGCCCGTACGCGATCCCCGTCGAACACTTCCTCCAGACGCTGCCCGACGCCCTGCCCCCGGTGGGCACGAACGTCACGCCGATGCCCGGCGCGGGCACGCTCGCGAGCCACCTGCTCGCCGGCACGGTGCCGTTCACGTGGGCTCCGGCCGAGGTGCTGTGGGACCTGCCGGAGAAGGTCGGCGGCGAGGTCGCGGCCGCGCGCGAGGGCGTGCGCATCGGGCCGCGCATCCGCCAGATGCTGCTCGGTGCACAGAAGCAGCTCACGCTGGTGTCGGCCTACTTCGTGCCACGCGACCTCGGCGTGAAGCAGTTCAAGGACATGGTGGACCGCGGCGTGCGCGTGCGCATCGTGACGAACTCGCTCGGCGCCAACGACGTGATCCCCGCGCACGGCGGCTACGCCCACTACCGGCCGGGCCTCGCGCGCGCCGGCGTCGAACTGTACGAGCTGCGCCCGCTCGAACCCACCCGCGACCCCGAGGTGAAGGACGGCGGCTCGGGTCCGTTCCGTTCGCGCACCAGCCTGCACGCGAAGACGATGGTGGTGGACGGCCGCACGGTGGTCATCGGCTCGTTCAACGGCGACCCGCGGTCGGTGTGGCTCAACACGGAGACCGCGGTGGTCATCGACAGCGAGGCCCTCGCGCTGGAGCTGCGCGCCGGCCTCGACGAGGTGCTGGCCACGCAGTGCTACCGCGTCTCGTGGCGCGACGACCGGCTCGTGTGGGAACGCGAGGAGAGCGGCATCCGCATCACCACCGACGTGGAACCGGACACCACCGCGTGGCGGCGCTTCCTGTCGGAGGTGTTGTGGGCGGTGACGCCGGAGAGTTTCCTCTAGGAGCCTGGGCGGCAGAGAGAAGGGCTCCTAGGGCCCCACCCGCGCCCTCGACGACAGTGCCGCCCAGGCCGTCGCATCCGGAAAGCCCGACACCTCGAACCGCTCCGGCTGCATGTCGAGCGAGGTCATCAGCGGTCCCGCCAGTTCGCGCACGTCGGCCCAGGGCACGGCGATGGACGTGTCGCCGTCGACCAGCGCCACCAGGTCGGCGCGCGGCAGCCACGTGGTGACCCCGCGCGTCCACGTGGTCACGGCGGTGGGCCGGCCCTCGGGGTCGCGGTACAGGGTGACCGACGCGGCGAACACGTCGAGGCCGTCGCGCGCGTGCAGGTCGTCCAGCGCGGCCTTCTGCGTGGCATAGCGTTCGGCGCGTTCGATGGCGGCGAGTTCCGCGAAGGCGGGCGCGATGGCCGGAGGCGGCTCGAACGGCTCCCACCCCGCGTCGCCCAGCTTCATGGGCGTGACCGACAGCCACCGTGGCTGCTCCTGCAGGGCCTCGCGGCTCACGCGCGCCATCTCGGCCAGGCCCGCCTCGTTGCGCGCGCCGGTCACGAGCAGCATGCGGCGCAGCGGCGTGAGCACCACCGGTTCGTGCACGCCGAGGCGGTGGATCAGGTCGGGCAGCAGGATGCGCGAGGACTCGTAGTCGTCGCCCCACTGCCCCGACCAGACGCCGTGCGCGAGCGGCGCCCAGCCCGGGCTCTCGGGGCGGGACCGCAGGTTGTCGAGGGCGTCGCGCAGCGCGTCGTCGAACCCGACGCCCCAGTCGGCGAGCTGGTCGGTGCTCAGTCGCTGGATGGCGTGGGGTGTGTCGTAGGCGAGGCCCACGGTGAGTTCGCCGAAGAGGGGCCGGGCCGCGGGGTGAAACGTGGCCACCTCCGACTCGGTGGCGCCGGAGCGCCGCGCCTGCAGCCGGGCGAGGTCGTCCTCGCCCGCGCCGCGCACCACGGGCATCAAATGCGGGCGGGCGGCGGCGTAGCTGAAGGGCATGGCCTCCTCGGCGGCGGCCATGGCCTCGACGAACCGGGCCACCACCGCGGGACGCTGCGCGCGCGGGGCGCGGGCGTAGTCGCTGAAGACGTTGCCGAGGTAATAGATGCGCGGCGGGGTTTCACCGGTGCGCAGTTCGCGCTGCGCCGGGTCGAAGGTCAACGCGGGCGAGCCGCGCGCCTGGAGCGCCCCCGCGACGAGGTGCGCGAGGCGGTCGATCGTCGGGCGGCCGAACAGCCGCTCCCACCACTGAGGCATCCTGTTTCCTTCCCGGCGCCGGAGGGCCGCCGTGTGACTTGGGTGTCGTACTGCCGCGAGGTGTGGGGCCCATCATACGGGAGGCCCGCCCGCGCCCGTCCCGTTAACCGGACCTTAAACAGGGGGCCCTACGCTCGCCGCTCCACCCCGCCCCGGAGCAACCGCGATGCCCGTCTCCCCGAGCCCCCTGACGCCGCGCGCCGGCGCCGTCGTCCTGTCCCTGGCCCTGGCCGGCTGCGCCGTCGGGCCCACGACGGCGCCGCGCGTCGCCGCCGGGATCACCAGCCAGCAGCTGTGCACCGGCGTCTTCACGTCGGGGCAGCCCCCGGAGACGGTCTTCCAGGAGAACGTGCTCGGCCTGCCGGGCATGGGGTGGACCGAGCCGCTGCTGTCGTTCGACGTGGACCAGGCGGGGCGAAGCGTGTCCGCGCGTTTCCTCGGCGGCTTCGAGCGCCGGGCGGTGTGGCGCGACGGCTACGGCTGCGTGCTGCTGCCCGAGGGCGCGCCGCCGCCGGCGTTCCGCGCGCCGGCCCCCGTCGCGTTCGAGTCGCCCTGGCCCGGCCTGGACGCCGCGGCGCCGGTCGAGCCCGGGCCCGGCCCGTGGCGCGACCTGCTCGACCACGCGTTCACCGACACCCCGTCCCCGCCCCACCACCGCACGATGGCCGTCTTGGTGGTCCACCGCGACCGCATCGTGGCCGAGCGGTACGCCCCGGGCCACGGCGTCGACACCGCGATGCCGAGCTGGTCGGTCGCGAAGTCGATCTCCCACGCCCTGACGGGCACGCTCGTGGCCGCCGGCCGCGTGGCGCCCGACGAACCCACCGGCCTGCCGGCCTGGGCCGGACCGGGCGACCCGCGCGCCGCCATCACCGTCGACATGCTGCTGCGCCAGACCAGCGGCCTCGCGCTGACCCACATGCCCACCGCGTTCGACCCGTCCACCCGCATGAAGTACCTGGAGGCGGACCCCGCCGGCTTCGCGTCGGCCACCCCGCTCGACGCCCCGCCCGGCACCCGCTGGGCGTATGCGGACGGGCACTTCACGCTGCTGTCCCGGGTGCTGCGCGACCGGCTCGGGGGCCACGCCGAAGACGTGGCCCGACACGCCCGCGCGGCGCTGTTCGGCCCGCTGGGCATGGCGCACACCACGGTCGAGTTCGACGTCACCGGCACCCCGCTCGGCGCGCACGCGTTCTCGGCCTCGGCCCGCGACTACGCCCGGCTCGGCCTGCTGTACCTCCACGACGGCATGGCGGGCGACCGCCGCGTGCTGCCCGCCGGCTGGGTGGCGCGCGCCCGCACGCCCACGCCGGGCACCGGGTACGGCGCCGGCTTCTACGTCAACGTGCGCGAGGGCGACGTGCCCGGCTGGGGCGTGCCGTGGGGCCTGCCCCACGCCCCGCGCGACACCTTCTTCGCGCGCGGTTTCATGGGCCAGTACGTCGTGATCGTGCCGTCCCTCGACCTCGTGGTGGTGCGGCTCGGGCCGTCGCAGGTGGAGGGCGACGACATCCGGTTCATGGACACGGTGATGCGTGACGCGGTGGTGGCACTCGGGAAGTAACCCCGCGTTCAGATGCGAATGTTTCTCACTATCTAGAAACGGCCTACAATCCCGCTCCCGGCGGCGCCCCGCGCCGGCCCCCCTCTTTTCCAGACGGAGCGTCCATGGCCCAGGCCATTCCCACTTCATCGCGGAACGCCCTGCTGTCGCGTGTCGCGGCCGCCGTGTTCGGCGGCTACGTGCTCGTGTCGAGCGCCACCGTGTTCCTGAGCTACCTCTTCCCCACCGAGCGGGCGGAAGCGGTGCTGGCGGCCACGCTGCTGAGCTACGCGGTCTACACCGGCGCGGTGATCTGGGTGTTCGCGGTCAAGACGCTCCGAAAGGCGTGGCTCGGCCTGATCGTGCCGGCCATCGCGATGGGTGTGCTGTCCATCGTCCTGGACACCTTCGGAGGTTTCAACACATGAACGGCACCTTCCGCCAGTCGATGGCCTGGCTGCACACCTGGGGCGGGCTGTGGCTCGGCTGGGTGCTCTACGCCATCTTCTTCACCGGGGCCATCGGCGTGTTCGACGAGGCCATCACCCATTGGATGAACCCCGAGAAGCGCGCCCTCGCGGCCGCGTCGGGCGACACCACGAAGCAGCAGCCGGCCATCGTCGACCGCGCGCAGGCCTACCTGTTCAAGGTGGCGCCCAAGTCGCACTTCTGGAGCATCGGCCTGCCCGACGACGAGGAACCCGCGCTGCGCGTGTTCTGGGAGGACGAGAAGAAGAACTTCCAGAGCGCCCGCCTCGACCCGACGACGGGCCAGGCGATCCCCCCGGGCCTCACGCGCGAGACCGAGGGCGGCCACCACTTCGTGCACATGCACTACGAGTTCCACGCGGGCATGGCGGGCATCTGGATCGCCGGCGTCGCCACCATCGCGATGCTCGTCGCGCTGGTCTCGGGCATCGTCACGCACCGCCGCATCTTCAAGGACTTCTTCACCTTCCGCCCGAAGAAGGGCCAGCGCTCGTGGCTCGACGCGCACAACGCCACCGGCGTGCTGATGCTGCCGTTCCTGCTGATGATCTCGTACACGGGCGTGATCGTGTTCTACGCCACGTACATGCCCGCCGGCATCGCAGCGCGCTACAAGGGCAACGAAGACGCCTACTTCGCCGAGGTGCAGAAGCAGACGGCCCACCGCGAGGAGACCGGCATCTCCGCCCCCGTGAAACCCATGGGCCCGCTCGTCGCCCAGGCCGTCGACAAGCTCGGCCGGCCGGCGAGCTTCGTCGTGGTGGAACACCCCGGCGACTCGAGTGCGAGCCTGCGCGTGTTCGGCCGCAACGACCCCGCCGCGCAGGACGGCCGCCTGCGCCCGCTCAGCAGCGGCGAGATGACCTTCGACGCCGTGTCCGGCGAGGTGCTCGACACCGAGATGCCGCTCGGCTCGCGCGGCGGCCCCGCCCAGCACGTGCAGCAGGTGATGAACGCGCTGCACTTCGTGCAATTCGGCGGCTACCTGGCGAAGTGGCTCTACTTCTTCTGCGGCATGGCCGGCGCGGCGATGCTCGCCACCGGCATGATCCTCTTCACGGTGAAGCGCCGCCGCAAGCAGGAGAACGAGTTCGGCAAGGCCACGCAGCGCGTGTACCGCGTGATCGAGGCGCTCAACATCGCCTCCGTCGCGGGCCTGGCCGTGGCCTCCATCGCCTTCTTCTGGGCCAACCGGCTCGTGCCGCTCGCGGTCGAGCACCGCAACACGTGGGAGATCGCGCTGTTCTTCGCGGTGTGGGTCGTCACGCTGCTGCACGCGTTCGTGCGCCCGGTGCACCAGGCCTGGATCGAGCAACTCGCGGCCGGCGCGGCGATGTGCCTGCTGCTGCCCGTGCTCAACGCGTTCACCACCGGCGACCACCTGGCACTGGCCATCGCCCGGGGCGATGCGCTGTCGGCCAGCGTCGAGGCCTCGGTCTTCGCCATCGGCCTGCTGATGGTGGCCGCCGTCGTCCACCTGCGCCGCGCGGCCCGCAACCCGGCCCGCCAACCCAAGGTCGTCCAGGCCCCCGTGGGCCAGCAACCCGCCACCGGAACCGCCTCGTGATGGCCGCCCTGTCGATCGCCTCCGCCACCGCCCTCGGGCTCGCCTCCAGCTACGCCGGCATGGCCGGGCTGTGCCTCGCGATGGACCGCCACCACGACCAGGTGTGGGGCCGCGACGCCAGCCCGCTGCTCCGCCGCCTGCTCCGCATCGCCGGCGCCGTGCTGCTCGCCGGCGGGTTCTTCCTGTGCCTGGGCGCCTGGGGCGGGGCCATCGGGCCCGTCGTCTGGGTCGGGTTCCTGTCCGCGGGCGCGCTGTCGCTCGTGCTGCTGCTGCCCTATGCCCCGCGGTTCGCGACCGTGCTGGCCGGCGTCGCCGGTGCGGTGTCGGTGGTGGTCGGGGCCCTCGCGCTCGGCTGACGCACGGCCCACTCGACACCGCGGCGCGCCGCGCCTACAGTGCCTCTCGTCCCGTCCGACGAGGAGGCGCCCGTGATCACCCTGCACGACTTCGACCTGTCCGGCAGCTGCTACAAGATCCGGCTGTTCCTGAACATCCTCGGGCAAAGGTACGAACGGGTGCCGGTCGACTTCGCGAACCGCGAGCACAAGTCGGCGAAGTACCTCGCGTTGAACCCCTTCGGTGAACTGCCGGTGTTCGAGGACGGCGACCTCCGGCTGCGCGACACGCAAGCCATCCTCGTGTACCTCGCCACCCGCTACGACCCGTCGCGGCGCTGGTACCCCGACGATCCGGTGTCGATGGGCCGCATCCAGCAATGGCTGTCCACCGGCGGCGGCGAGGTGATGAACGCCTCGGGCGCGCGCCTCGTGAAGTGTTTCGGCGCCACCCACCTCGACCTCGAGGCGCTGCAGGCCGGCGCCCGGCGCGTCTTCCGCATCATGGACGACCGCCTGGCCACGCACCCCTTCCTCGCGCTGGAACACGCCACCCTCGGCGACATCGCGTGTTTCCCGTACACCGCGCTCGCGGGCGAAGGCGGCATCGACCTCTCGGCCTACCCGCGCATCCTCGCCTGGATCGAACGCATGAAGCGCCTCCCGGGCTTCATCGCGATGCCGGGCATTCCGGCGCCCGACTGATCAGACCACGAACGGCACGAACCGCTTGCTCGTGCCCATGTACTCGGCATACGCCTCGCCGAAGTGGGCGATGCATTCCGCCTCGTCGCGCAGCGCCGTCAGCAGCAGGGCCCCCGAGGCGCCCGAGGCCAGCGCGGCGCCGGTCCACGAGGCCTGCTTGAAGAAGGCGCCCCACGCCAGCAGGATCAGCGACGCGTACATCGGGTGGCGGATGTAGCGGTAGGTGCCCGACGTGACCAGCCGCGAGGTGCGCTCGAAGGACAGCAGCTCGGCGTCCGCGCGCGCGGCGCCGGGCCGGCCCTCGCGGCGAAGCAGGCGCAGCCCGTCGACAACGAGGAACACCGAGGCCACCAGCAGCGTCCACGAGACGAGCTGGTGCGGGGAAAACGGGTCGGTCGTCCACACCGGGAAGTTGATCAGCACCAGCGCCAGGATGCACTCCCAGGCGAAGAAGCGGTAGAACCCGTGCGAGTCGGGTTTGCGCAACGCATGGCGGGAGATCCATGCGAACAGCACGGAAACGACGGCGAAGAGGACGATCGGGGTCATGGGCGCGGATTTTCGCCCAGCGACGTCGCCGCCCGTCCCGGGCCTCCCCGAAGTTCGTGGACGGTTCACGCCTTACGCAGAAAACCGGTTCCCAATCGCACCAACGCCACGTATAACGGCTCAAAGATCCACCAGGGAGGCCACGTGGACGAAGAATTCGTGGATTGGCGCCGGTCGTTCCGCCGCTTCGCCCTCGGCATGCTCGTCGTGCTGGTGGCGGTGGGGGCCTTCCTCGCCCATGCGCTCTCGCTCAGCCATGCACGGTACCGCGACGCCGCGGCCGACAACGTCCAGAACCTCACGCTCAACCTCGAGCGGTACCTGTTCACGCGCATCCAGTCGACGGACCTCGTGCTGCAGACCGCGGCGGGCGAGTACCGCCGCCTGACCATGTCCGGCTCGCTGGACGCGGCCGCCTACAGCGACGCGCTGGCGGACCTGCAGACCCGCCTCGCCGACGCCCCCGACGTGCGCGCCGCGAACCGCGACGGCCGCGTGCTGTACGGCACGCGGGTCGACCCCGGCAAGCCGTTCGACGTGGCCCAGCGCCAGTTCTTCATCGAGGCCATGGCCGGCGACGGCCTGGTGGTCGGGCTGCCGCTCAAGTCACGCATCACCCAGCGCTGGGTGCTGCCCATCGCCCGACCGCTGAAGGACGCCAAGGGCGATCCGGGCGGCGTGGTCTACATCAACGTCGAGGTGGACCAGCTCAACGCCCTGCTCGGTTCGCTCAAGGTGGGCCCCAACGGCGTGGTCACGCTGTTCAACGACCACCGCCAGGTGCTGCTGCGTTTCCCCGACCACCCGTTGATGCAGGACGAGAACCCGCCGCGCCTGTCGGCCCCCGAGACCCTGCAGGCGCTGGGCGCCGGCAAGACCACGGCGATGTTCAGCGCGAGCAGCTCCATCGACCACCACACGCGCCTGCTGATGTACCGCAAGCTCGGCGACTACCCGGCGTACATCCTCGTCGGCCTGTCCGACACCGACTTCCTCGCCCCCTGGCGCAGCGAGCTGTGGACCACGCTGCTGTTCTGGACCGCGCTCGCCGCGGTGGCCGTGGTCGCGCTCGTGCAGCAGGCCCGCGCCGGCCGCGGGCGCGAGCAGGCCTGGCGCGCGCTGCAGCAGGCCAAGCTGCTGGCCGAGGCGGCGAACGAGTCGAAGTCGCAGTTCCTCGCGAACATGAGCCACGAGATCCGCACGCCGCTCAACGGCGTTCTGGGTTTCGCGCAGATCGGGCACCGCGACGCGGCCATCGCGCTCGAGGCGCGCCGCAACTTCGCGCGCATCCTCGAGGCGGGCAAGCTGCTGCAGGGCATCCTGAACGACGTTCTCGACATGTCGAAGATCGAGGCCGGCAAGCTCACCCTCGACCAGACCCCCACGCGGCTGCGCCCCGCCGTGCGCCACACCATCGAGCTGGTGCAGGACCGCGCGCTCGCGAAGGGCATCGACCTGCGCCTCGTGGTCGACGAACGCGTGCCCGAGGTGGTGGTCACCGACCCGCTGCGGCTCGGGCAGATCCTGCTGAACCTGCTGTCCAACGCGGTGAAGTTCACCGACGCCGGCCACGTCGCGCTCAACGTCGACATGATGGACGACCAGCTGATGCTGATGGTCACGGACAGCGGCGTCGGCATGTCCGAGGAACAGATGGCGCGCCTGTTCCAGGCCTTCGAGCAGGCCGACCCCACCACCACGCGGCGCTACGGCGGCACCGGGCTCGGCCTCGCGATCTCCAAGCGGCTCGTGGAGCTGATGGGCGGCAGCATCTCGGTCTCGAGCCGGCCCGGCGCCGGGTCGGCCTTCACCGTCCGGCTGCCGCTGCCGCCCGCCCCCACCGACACCGAAGCCGCGCCGCACGACGCGGCGCTGGCCGGCGCGCGACGCGCGGCCGGCGTGGAGTCGCAGCGCAACCGCCTCGACGGCCTGCGGGTGCTGGTGGCCGAGGACAACGCCATCAACCAGATCGTGATCCAGGGCCTGCTGGAACTCGAGGGGGCGTCGGCCGAGGTGGTGCCCGACGGCCTCGAGGCCGTGAACCGCGTGACCGCGCAGAACGGCGAGCCGTACCACGTGGTGCTGCTCGACCTGATGATGCCGGGCATCGACGGCTACGAGACCGCCCGCCGCATCCGCGTCGCCGACCCACAGTTGCCGATCATCGGACAGACCGCGCACGCCATGCAAGAGGACCGCGCCAACTGCATCGCCGCCGGCATGGTGGACCGCGTCACCAAGCCCATCGACACCGAGGAGCTGGTGCGGTCGGTGCTGAAGCACGCGCGTCGCGCATGATGGAATGATCGGCGCCTCGAAGGGTTTCTAGCCCGCGCTTGACGGCGCACCGACCTTTGCGCATCTTCGAGCCCATGAGGATCGGACCGCAGTGTCCGACAGTCGGAGGCTCATCCTTGTCCACGAAACTGCACATCACGGGCACCCTGCCCGAAGGCACCCGCCTTGGCGAATTCGAGCTGATCCGCGTCATCGGCGAAGGCGGCTTCGGGATCGTCTACCTCGCGTGGGACCACTCCCTCGAACGCCGCGTGGCGCTCAAGGAGTACATGCCGGCCATGCTCGCGTCGCGTGCCGACGGCACCACGGTGAGCCCGCGGTCGGAACGCCACCGCGACACCTTCGAGGCCGGCCTGCGCAGCTTCGTCAACGAGGCGCGCCTGCTCGCCCGCTTCGACCACGCCGCGCTCATCAAGGTCTACCGCTTCTGGGAGGCGCACGGCACCGCGTGCATGGTGATGCCGTTCTACGAAGCCGGCACGCTGCAGGCCGCGGTGAAGGCCATGCCCCATCCGCCGGACGAGGCCTGGCTGCGCCGGCTGCTGACCCCGCTGTGCGACGCGCTCGCGATGCTTCACGCGGCCCATTGCTACCACCGCGACATCGCACCCGACAACATCCTGCTGCTGCCCCCGGCCGACCGCCCGCTGCTGCTCGACTTCGGCGCGGCACGCCGCGTGATCGGCGGCATGACGCATTCGCTCACCACCATCCTGAAGCCGGGCTACGCGCCCATCGAGCAGTACGCCGAGGTGCCCGGCCTGCGGCAGGGCCCGGCCACCGACGTGTACGCGCTCGCGGCCACCGTGCACTGGATCATCACCGGCCACACGCCGCCGCCTGCCGTGGCCCGCATGCTCGACGACGCCTACGTGCCGCTCGAGGTCACCGCCGCGGGCCGCTACAGCCCCGAGTTCCTGCGCGCCATCGACCGCGCGCTCGTCGTGCGGCCGGAGCAGCGCACGCCCACCATCGATGCGTTCCGCATGGACCTGAACGCACGGCCCGAACCCCGACCGCGGGCCACGCGCGAGGTCGATCCCGACAGCACCGTGGCCCAGGCGCTGCCCGTGGTCAAGGACGTGGTGCCGGCAACGCCCCGCTCGCGCCGGCCGGCGTACGCGGTGGCGACCGTCGTCGCGGGCACGGTGCTCGCCGCGGCGGCATGGACGATGCGTCCCGGGGACACGCCCGACACACCGTCGGCCCGAGCCCCCGAGCCCGTCGAGACCGCGCCGCCGGCCGCGGCAAGGGAGGACGACGGCATCGAGACGGTGCTGACGACCGCGCCCACCGCAGCCGGTCCCACGCCGCCCGCTCCCGCACCGGCGGTCGTCGCCGCACCGGCCGAGAAGCCGCGCCAGCCCGCCCAGGCGCCGTCGCCCCCGAGACGCACCGCCGAGCAGGCGGCCGAGGAAGTGCGCCGCACCGAATGCACGAGGCTCACGCGGGGCGGGCTGTTCGGCGGGCCGAGCGAGGCGGATCAGACGCGGGCGCGGCGCCTGGGCTGCTCGAGCTAGCCGAGCACGGGCGACACGAGGCGCGCCTCCACCAGCGTCCCCTCCCCCGGCGTCGACACCACCACGAGCCCGCCGCCGATCGCCTCGACACGCTCGCGCATGTTGCGCAGGCCGATGCCGCGGCGCGGGTCGAGCTGCACCGCGTCGAGGTCGAAGCCGCGGCCGTCGTCGGCGATGGCCAGGCGCAGCCCCTCGGCGTCGGCGTGCAGCGACAGCCGCACCTCGCGCGCGGCCGAGTGCTTGCCGATGTTGGTCAGCGCCTCCTGCGCCACGCGGAACAGCACGGTCTTCACGTCGTCGGGCAGCTGTTCCGCGCCGTCGTCGATGGCCACCACGACCCGCGTGCCGCCCGCCTCGCCGAACTCGCGGCCCAGCTGCTCCAGCGCGGCGGGCAGGCCGAGCGTGTCGAGCATCGCGGGGCGCAGGCGGTGGGAGATGCGGCGCACCTCGGTCAGCGAATCGTTGAGCCGCAGCAGCGCCGTCTGCAGCCCCGCCGGCACCGCCTCCTGGCGGCGTTCGAGGCCGTCCACCGCCGACTCGATCAGCAGCTTCGCGGACACGAGCGTCTGGCTCGTGCCGTCGTGCAGTTCGCGCGCGAGGTGGGCGCGCTCGTCCTCCTGCGAGCGCACCACCTGGCGCGCGAGCAGCCGCAGCTTCGCGTCGGCCACGCGGTGTTCGCTGAGGTTGAGCCAGAGGCCGCTCGCGCTGATGAGGCCGATGCCCAGCGCGGCGATGCCGGCGATCCACCACATCGTGGTCTCGATGTGCGACACCACCTGGCGGTCGAGCGCCTGCAGCGTGCCCTCGATGTCGTCGAGGTAGAGGCCGGTGCCGATCATCCAGCCCCACTTCGGCAGCGCGATGACGTAGCCGAGCTTCGCGACGCGCTGGTCGGTCGACGGCTTGCGCCACTGGTAGCGGATGAAGCCGCCGCCGGCACGCGCCTTCGCGATCAGGTGCTGGATGGTGGGCACGCCCTGGTCGTCGCGCAGGTTCCAGAGGTCGGTGCCCACGAGCTCGGGCTGGCGCGGGTGCATCAGCGAACGGCCGTCGAGGTCGTAGACGAAGAAGTAGCCGTCGGCGCCGAACTCGAGCGACGACAGCAGGCTCAGCGCCTCGGCGCGCGTGGCCGCGTCGGGTTCACCGTCGAACTTGTCGTAGAGCGGGGCGAGCGCGCCCCGCGCCAGGTCCACGTAGTGGCGCAGCTCCGCCTCGCGGGCGGCCATGTAGGCCTGCTCCACGAGTTCGTGTTCGCGCTTCGCGAGGGAGCGCTCCTGGTGCCGCACCGCCGCGGCGATCAGCACCAGCGAGAGCACCAGGGGCAACGCGGCGAGCAGGATCAGCTTGGACTGGAGGCGCATGGCCCATTGTCGCCCGCGCCCGGAAACCCTCAGCAGCAACGGCCGGTGCGCGACCCGTACCGCGCATCCTGCCGTTCCCGGAAGAACGCCTCGTAGTCCATCGGTTCCTGGTCCGGGTGCGTCGCGGCCATGTGGCGGAGGTAGGTGCCGTAGTCCGGCACGCCCACCATCAGCCGCAGCGACTGGACCAGGTAGCGCCCGGCCTGCTGCACCTCGCCGGCGAGCTGGGCGGCGTTCATCGCGCGGCCTCGGGCATCGGCTGGTACGGCGTCTCGCTCGCGCTCGGCTTCGACTTCGCCCGTGCGTCGAGCACGCCCTTCACGCTGTAGACCAGCACGCTCAGCACCACGCCGATGAAGAGGGCGCACAGCGCGGCGTCGAGCCGGTCGTTGAACACGATGCGCGACATCGCCTCGGGCGTTTTCGCCGGGGCGAGCAGCGTGCCCTGCGCCAGCGCGTCGGCATACTTGTTCGCGTGCGCCAGGAAGCCCACCTTCGGGTCGGCCGAGAAGATCTTCTGCCAGCCCGCGGTCAGCGTGCAGGCGAGCAGCCAGACCGCCGGCAGCGCCGTGGTCCACGCGTACTGGCCGCGCTTCATGCGGAACAGCACCACGGTGCCGAGCATCAGCGCCACGGCGGCGAGCATCTGGTTCGAGATGCCGAACAGCGGCCACAGCGTGTTGATGCCGCCGAGCGGGTCCCCCACGCCCTGGTACAGGAAGTAGCCCCACGCGGCCACGCACAGGCCGGTGGCGATCAGGTTGGCCGGCAGCGAGTCGGTGCGCTTGAGGGCGGGCACGAAGGTGCCCAGCAGGTCCTGCAGCATGAAGCGGCCGGCGCGGGTGCCCGCGTCCACCGCGGTCAGGATGAACAGCGCCTCGAACAGGATCGCGAAGTGGTACCAGAAGGCCATCATGGCCTGGCCGCCCACCACCTGGTGGAGGATGTGGGCCATGCCGACGGCCAGCGTCGGCGCGCCGCCGGCGCGCGCGAGGATGGTGTTTTCGCCCACGTCCTTCGCGGTCTGGATCAGCACGTCGGGCGTGATCACGAAGCCCCAGGTGGACAGCGTCTGCGCGACGGTCTCGGGCGTGGAACCCACCAGCGCGGCCGGGCTGTTCATCGCGAAGTAGATGCCGGGTTCGATGCACGAGGCGGCCACCAGCGCCATCACGGCGACGAACGATTCGGCGAGCATGCCGCCGTAGCCGATGAAGCGGGCGTGGCCTTCGTTCTCGAGCATCTTGGGCGTGGTGCCCGACGAGATCAGCGCGTGAAAGCCCGACACCGCGCCGCACGCGATCGTGATGAAGAGGAACGGGAACAGGTTGCCCGACCACACCGGGCCGTTGCCTTCGGCGAACTTCGTCATCGCCGGCATCTTCAGTTCAGGCGCGACGATCAGGATGCCGATGGCCAGCGCGAGGATGGTGCCGATCTTGAGGAAGGTCGACAGGTAGTCGCGCGGCGCGAGCAGCAGCCACACCGGCAGCACGGACGCGATGAAGCCGTAGCCGATCAGCATCCACGTGAGGGCCTTGCCGTCGAACGTGAACCACGGCGCGAGCGCCGGGTTCTCGTGCACCCACTGGCCGCCGAGGATCGACAGCATCAGCAGCACGAAGCCGATGATGGACACCTCGCCGATGCGGCCCGGGCGGATGAACCGCAGGTAGATGCCCATGAACAGCGCGACCGGGATGGTGGCCCCGACGGTGAAGGTGCCCCACGGCGAATCCGCCAGCGCCTTCACGACGATCAGCGCCAGCACCGCGAGGATGATGATCATGATCATGAACGCGCCGAACAGCGCGATGATGCCGGGCACCGTGCCCAGCTCCTGCTTGACGAGGTCGCCGAGCGAACGGCCGTCGCGGCGCGTGGAGATGAACAGCACGATGAAGTCCTGCACCGCGCCGGCGAACACCACGCCCGCGAGGATCCACAAGAGCCCGGGCAGGTAGCCCATCTGCGCGGCGAGCACCGGGCCCACCAGCGGGCCCGCGCCCGCGATGGCCGCGAAGTGGTGGCCGTACAGCACGTACTTGTTCGTGGGCACGTAGTCGAGCCCGTCGTTGTGCGTCCACGCCGGGGTCTTGCGGGTCGGGTCCAGCCCCATCACCTTCGTGGCGAGGAAAAGGCTGTAGTAGCGGTAGGCGATCAGGTAGACGCAGACGGCGGCCACGACGACCCAGAGGGCGCTGACGGCCTCGCCGCGCCCGAGGGCGATCACGGCGAGCGCGAACGCGCCCAGCACGGACACGAGCAGCCACGGCAGGTGGCGACGAACGAAGGGCATGTTGTTCTCCTCTCAGTGGGACCGGAGGAGTCTGCGCCCGCGAAAAAGCCCTCACAAGCGTCCCACCACGCAAGAGGTACACGCGGCACCACCTAATGGTTAGTCCCTAGGCGGCTCGTGGGTTCCGGCGTGTTCCACCGCGTACTTGATGAGCTCGGCCTGCCCTTCGAGGTTCAGCTTGCGCTTGATGTTCTGCCGGTGCGCCTCCACCGTGCGCACGCTCAGGTCGAGGTCGCGCGCGAGCTGCTTGCTCGACAGGCCCTTGGCCAGGCCCGAGAGGATCTGGCTCTCGCGCAGCGACAGCACCGGCCGCGGCGCCTGGTTGCGGAAGAGGCGCTTCGACACGGCCGGGCTCAGGAAAGTGCCGCCGCCGGTCACCGCCTCGATGGCCGTGACGATCTCGCTCGCGGGCGCGTCCTTCAGCACGTAGCCCCGCGCGCCGGCCTGCAGCGCGCGCTGCACGTACTCGGGGTTGTCGTACATGCTCAGCATCAGCACGAGCAGGTCGGGGTGCGTGACGAGCAGCTGCGCGGTGAGGTCGATGCCGTTGGTGTCGCGCATGCCCACGTCCATCAGCGCGAGCGTGGGCCGCAGCTGGTCCACCTGGGCGACGGCCTCCTCGGCATTGCCCGCCTCGCCCACCACCTCGAACCCGGGCACCGTGGAGAGCCGCGCGCGCAGGCCGTCACGGACCAGCGGGTGGTCGTCGATCAGGAGCAGGCGGATCACGGCAGGGGCCATGCGGGGATTGTAGGGATCGGCCCAGATCAATCCAGAAAGTGTCATTCGCCTGACATGACGGCTCCCTAGAGTTTCGTTCGAAACATTTCCATGACCGAATGAACCTCAGCGACCGACAACGCGCGATCCTCGACTGGCTCCGTGACGGGCAGCCGCTCGGCACCGAGCAGATCGCCGTTCGCTTCGGCGTCAGCAGCCAGACCATCCGGCGCGACGTGCAGGAGTTGAGCGACCAGGGCCTCGTGCGCCGGCAGCACGGCAGCGTCGCGCTGCCGGCGAGCCAGCACAACCTGAGCTTCGCCCAGCGCAGCGACGCGCAGGCCGAACGCAAGCGCCGCATCGCCCGCATCGCGGCGGCGTCGTTGCCGGAGGACGCCACGGTGTTCCTCGGCTACGGCACCACGGTCGCCGAATTCGCGCGGGCCCTGCCCCCCGACCGGCCGCTGCGCGTGGTCACGAACAATCTCGACGCGGCCCTCGCGCTGGCGGAAAAGCCCGCCGTGGAGACGTGGCTCGCCGGCGGCCGGCTGCGCCCGCAGGACCGCGACACCATGGGCAGCTGGGCGCTCGAGGCGTTCGGCCGCTTCCGCCCGCACCTGGCCGTGGTGGGCATCGGCGGCATCGCGGCCGACGGCGCGCTGATGGAATTCCAGCCCGACGAGGCCGACCTCACGCGCTGCCTGCTCGAACACGCCGCCGAGGCCTGGCTGCTGGCCGACGGCAGCAAGCACCTGCGCGATGCACCGTGCCTCGTGGCGCCGCTCGCCCGCATCACGCGGGCCTTCACCGATGCCGACGCGCCCGCCGCGCTCGACGCCCTGTTCGACCCCGCGGGTGTCCCGCTGCACCGCTGCTGACCCCATGAGCTTCCTGACCCTCGACCGCCTCACCCGCCGCTTCGGCGACCACGACGTGCTGCGCGGCATCGACCTGCAGGTCGAACGCGGCGAGTTCGTCGCGCTGCTCGGCGCCTCCGGCTGCGGCAAGACCACGCTGCTGCGTTTGATCGCCGGGCTCGACCACCCCGACGGCGGAACGATCCGCCTCGACGGCCGCGACGTCACCCGGGCCGAACCCGCCGAACGCGGCATGAGCATGGTGTTCCAGTCGTACGCCCTGTTCCCGCACCTGACCGTGGGCGACAACATCGTGTTCGGCCTGCGCGCGCGCAAGGCACCGAAGGCCGAACAGGCGAAACGCCTCGGCGAGGCGGCGGAGATGCTGGGCCTCGGCCAGCTGCTCGCGCGGCGGCCGGCCGAACTGTCGGGTGGCCAGCGACAGCGCGTGGCACTCGCCCGCGCGGTGGTGTCGCACCACCCGCTGTGCCTGATGGACGAGCCGCTGAGCAACCTCGACGCCCAGCTGCGCGCCGAGATGCGCGCGGAACTGCGCCGCGTGCAGCAGGCTCTCGGCCTGACCCTCGTCTACGTGACCCACGACCAGGTCGAGGCGATGAGCATGGCCGACCGCATCGTGCTGATGCACGCGGGCGGCATCGCGCAGGTGGGTTCGCCCGACGACCTGTACGAACGCCCCGCATCGCCCGTGGTGGCGCGGTTCATCGGCCAGCCGCCGATGAACCTGCTGCGGCTGCCCGGCGAAGGCGAGCTGCGCGGCGTGCGCCCCGAACACGTCGCGATCGGCGACGGCCCGTGGGAGTGCGCCGTGGTGCGCAGCGAGTACCACGGGGCCGACACGCTCGTCGAGGTCACCTGCCACGGCCAGCCGCTGCTGCTCAAGCACGCCGGCCGCCTGCGCGTCGACGCCGGCACGACGCTGCGCGTGGGCTGGCCCGCCGAACGAGAACACCGCTTCCCCGCTTGACCCCACCCGTCCCCTCCAGGAGTCCCCGATGTCCTTCCAAGTCAAATGCCTCGCCCTCGCGCTGGGCGCCCTGTCCGCGTTGAGCGTGTCCGCGCAGACGCGCATCAGCATGTACTACCCCGTCTCCGTGGGCGGCCCGCTCACGCAGGTGGTCGACAAGCTGGTGGGCGAGTTCCAGCAGGCCAACCCCGACGTGAAGGTGGAAGCCATCTACGCCGGCAACTACGACGACGCGCGCATGAAGGCGATGGCCGCGCTGAAGGCCGGCACGCCGGTGCAGACCTCGGTGCTGTTCTCGATCGACCTGCACGAGCTGAAGGACCAGGGCGTGATCCGCCCGTTCGACGACTTCGCGAAGACCGCCGAGGACAAGGCCTGGCTGCAGTCGTTCTACCCCGCGCTGATGGAAAACGGCCGCGCCGAGGGCAAGACCTGGGGCATCCCGTTCCAGCGCTCCACCATCGTGATGTTCTACAACAAGGATGCGTTCCGCCAGGCCGGCCTCGACCCCGAGAAGGCACCGCGCACCTGGGCCGAGATGCGCGCCGCCGCGACGAAGCTCGTGAAACAGGAGAACGGCGCCACGACCCGCTGGGGCATGATGATCCCGTCCACCGGCTATGCCTACTGGATGTTCGGCGCGCTCGCGAAGCAGAACGGCCAGCAGCTCGCCAACCCGGCCGGCACGCAGACCCGCTTCAACCAGCCGAAGACCATCGAGGCGCTCGAGTTCTGGGCGTCGCTCGCGAAGGACGGCCTGAGCCCCAAGGGCCTGATCGAATGGGGCACGCTGCGCCAGAACTTCGTCGAGGGCAAGACCGCGATGATGTGGCACACCACCGGCAACCTCACCGCCGTGCTGAAGGAAGCGAAGTTCGACGTGGGCGTGGCCCAGCTGCCCGCAAACACCGAACCGGGTTCGCCCACCGGCGGCGGCAACTTCTACCTCTTCAAGAGCGGCACGGACGCCGAGCAGCAGGCCGCCTTCCGCCTCGTCAAGTTCCTGACCGCGCCGGAGCGTTCGGCCGAATGGAGCGTGGCCACGGGCTACGTGGGTGTCAGCGCCGCCAGCTACGCGACGCCCGCGCTGAAGAAGTACGCCGAGACGGTGCCGCAGGCGCTCGTCGCGCGTGACCAGCTGTCGGTGGCCACCGCCGAGCTGTCGACCCACCAGGCCGGCCGCGTGCGCAAGCTGCTCGACGACGCGATCCAGTCGGTGATCACCGGCCAGCAGGACGCCAGGAGCGCGCTCGACGGCGCCCAGGCGCAGGCCGACCGCGTGCTGAAGCCGTACCAGCGCTGAGCCTCGCTCCCGCCGCCATGCGCCCCCGCCACACCACCGCCCTCGCCTGGCTCCTGCTGCTGCCGGCGCTGGTGTTGCTGTCCGCGTTCACGTACTGGCCCATGGCGGCGAGCCTGTGGCGCAGCCTGCACATGGAGGCGCCCGGCGTGCCGCCCACGTTCGTGGGTGGCGAGCAGCTCGCCGCGCTGGTGGATGACCCGGTCTTCCGCCAGGCGCTGCGCAACAACCTCTGGTACGCGGCCGTCACCGTGCCGCTGTCGGTGGGCCTCGCGCTCGGCATGGCGCTGTGGGTCAACGGCAAGTTCGCCGGGCGCGGCCTGATGCGCCTGGCGTTCTTCACGCCCACGATCCTGCCGATGGTGGCCGCGGCCAACGTGTGGCTCTTCTTCTACGCACCCGACATCGGCCTGCTCAACCGCGCGCTCGCCGCGTTCGGTGTCGCCGGTCCCAACTGGCTCGGCGACACCGCCACCGCGCTGCCCGCCGTGATGGTGGTGACGGTGTGGAAGGAAGCCGGCTTCTTCATGATCTTCTACCTCGCGGCGCTGCAGTCGCTGTCGCCCGACCAGCTCGACGCCGCGCGCCTCGAGGCGCCGTCGCGGTGGTTCCGCTTCCGGCACGTGGTGTGGCCGCTCGTGGCCCCCACCACCCTCTTCGTCGCCGTCAACGCGCTGATCAACGCGGTCAAGCTCGTCGACCACCTGTTCGTGCTCACGCGCGGCGGCCCCAGCAACGCGAGCACGCTGCTGCTGTACCACCTGTACGAAGCGGCCTTCAAGTTCCACGACACGGGCTACGCCGCGACGCTCACGCTCGTGCTGCTCGCGCTGCTGGCCGCCTGCTCCGCGGGCCAGTTCTTCCTGTCCCGCCGCATCCACTACCGATGACGCGCCTCCACCGTTTCCTGATGCCCTTCGCGGGCTGGACCCTCGCGCTGCTGTGGATCACGCCGCTGCTGCTGCTCGCGTGGGGCTCGATCCACCCCGGCGCGGGCGCGATGCAGCTCGACCCGTTCGCGCCCGTCGGCCTCGACAACTTCCGCGCGGCCTGGCGCGTGGCGCCGTTCGCGCGCTACCTGCTCAACACCGTGGCGCTCGTGACGCTGCTGGTCGCGCTGCAGTTCACCGTGTGCACGCTCGCGGCCTACGCACTCGCGCGCCTGCCGTTCCGCGGCCGCGGCCTCGTGTTCGCCCTCGTGCTGCTGCAGCTGATGGTGATGCCCGAGGTGCTGATCTCCGAGAACTACCTCGTCGTCGCGCGGCTGGGCCTGATCGACCACGTGCTGGGCATCGCGCTGCCGTACGTGTCGAGCGCCTTCGGCATCTTCCTGCTGCGCCAGGCCTTCTTGATGGTGCCGCAGGAGCTGGAGGACGCCGCGCGCGTCGAGGGCCTCGGGCGCCTCGCGCTGCTGTGGCGCGTCTACATCCCGCTCGCGCGGCCCACCTACCTCGCCTACGCGCTCGTTTCCATCAGCTACCACTGGAACAACTTCCTGTGGCCGCTGGTCGTCACCAACACCGAGGCCAGCCGCCCCGTCACCGTGGGCATGGCGCTGTTCGCGTCGCCCGAGACCGGGGTCGACTGGGGGGTGCTGTCCGCCGGCACGCTGCTGTCGGTGGGCCCACTGCTGATCGCCTTCCTGCTCTTTCAGCGGCAGTTCATGCAATCATTCATGAACGCCGGACTGAAGTGATCCCATGCCCCTCCCCCGTTTCATCCTGACCGACGTCGACGACACGCTCACGTGGGAAGGCCTGCTGCCTGCCGACACGCTGCGCGCGCTCTATCGCTTGAACGACGCCGGCATCGGCGTGATCCCGATCACGGGCGCCTGCGCGGGCTGGTGCGACCAGATGGCGCGCACGTGGCCGGTGTCCGCGGTGATCGGCGAAAACGGCGCCTTCGTGATCGAGCGCGACGGCCGCCGGCTGCGCTGGCACGACACGCAGGACGAGGCCACGCGCGCGCAGCACCGGCTTCGCCTGTCCGAGGTGGCCGGCCAGCTGATGCACGCGGTGCCCGGCCTCGCCGCCGCGCGCGACAACGGCTACCGCCGCTACGACCTCGCGCTCGACCACGCGCAGGAGGTGGAACCGGTCGCGCCCGCCGAGGTGCGCCGCGCGCTGGGCCTCGCGCACGCCGCCGGCGTGCAGGCCACCGCCAGCTCCATCCACATCAACCTGTGGCACGGCGACTTCAGCAAGCGCCTCGCCGCCGCACGCTGGCTCGGCACGCGCCACGGCATGGACGACGTCACCCGCGCCGCCGAGGTCGTGTTCGTGGGCGACTCGACGAACGACGCGCAGATGTTCGAGGCCTACCCACGCAGCGTGGGGGTCGCCAACATCCGCCCGCACCTGCCGCACCTGCCCCGTCCGCCGGCGGAAGTCACGTCCGCGCCGGGCGGCTTCGGTTTCGCCGAATGGGTCGACCGGCTGCTGCCATGCTGATCGCGCAGGTCACCGACACGCACATCGTCGCGCCGGGCAAGCTCGCCAACGGCCGCGTGGACACCGCGGCGATGCTCCGCGCGTGCGTGGACTCGGTGCGTGCGCTGTCCGTCGCGCCGGACCTGCTCGTGCTGACGGGGGACCTCGTCGACGCGGGGGCGGCCGACGAATACGCGCACCTGAAGTCGCTGCTGGCGCCGCTGTCGCTCCCGACGCTCGTGATCGCGGGCAACCACGACAGCCGCGACGGCCTGCGCGCCGCATTCCCGGGGTTGCCATCGTCAGGCTTCGTGCACTACGTGCGCGACGAGGGCCCGCTGCGCTTCGTCGCGCTCGACACGCTGGTGCCGGGCGAGGCCCGCGGGGAGCTGTGTGCGTCGCGCCTCGATTGGCTCGAGGCCACGCTGGCGGCCGAGCCGTCTCGCCCGACGGTCGTGCTGATGCATCACCCGCCGTTCGCCACCGGCATCCGCTTCATGGACGAGATGGGGCTGACCGGTCGGGAGGCCTTCGCCGACATCGTCGCGCGCCACCCACAGGTGCAGCTGATCCTGTGCGGGCACCTGCACCGGCCCATCCACACCCTGGTGGGCGGACGTCGCGCGTTGACGTGCCCGAGCCCGGCGCACCAGATTCCGCTGGACCTGAGGGAGCAACCGTTCGAAGGGTTCAACCTGGAACCGTCGGGGTTCATGCTGCACCGGTGGACGGGGGACGGGTTCGTCACGCACCAGCAGCCGGTGGGGGCGTTCGCGGGGCCGTTTCCGTTCTGACCGACCACCGCGGCACGCTTCGGCGGCGGTGGATCCCGGCGTTCGCCGGGATGACGAAAGAGGTGTCACCCCGGCGAACGCCGGGGCCCACTCGCCCCGCGGCGTTACCGCACGTCCGGCGGCGGCACCCGCCGCTGCAGCACGCCAATGGGCGGCGCCCAGCGCTCACCCTTGACCTTCTTCGCCGTCACGAGCGTGATGTCCGCCGGCTCGAACACCTCCACGTTGTGCGTGATCGGTGTCGTCAGCACGTACTGCGCCCGCGTGCTCTTGAGGAAGTGGCCCACGATCTGGATGTTGCGCACGTCGAGGTGGGCGAAGGGTTCGTCGATGAACACGAAGCCGCCCGGGGTCTCGTCGTCCTTCATCAGGCCCACGAGCAGGATCAGCGACTTGATCACCTGCTGGCCGCCCGAGGCCTCCCCGTCGTTGAGGCCGATCTCGCCCTTGCCGTCGAAGTTGAAGTTCACCTTCAGCTCGGCCTGGCGCAGCAGCGCGTCGTCCTGGTCGAGGTGCGGGAGTTCGGCGCTCACCACCACGCCGGCCTGTTCGCCCAGGTCGATCAGGTTCTTGCGGTAGCGGCGCACGGTGGCCTTGAGCACATCGATGTAGCGCGAGCGGGCGTTGTCCACCGCGATGCGCGCGGCCTCGTTGCTGGCCTTGCGCTGCTGGAGCTGCTCGTCCTGCAGCATCACGGCGGCGGTCATCAGCGTGAGCTTCTCCTCCACGCTGCCATCGGTTTCCCAGTGGCCACGTTCGAGTTCCTCCTCGATGGACGTGAGCCGCAGCTTCGCCTGCGTGGCGCTGGTGAACTTGTCGCGCAGCCCCTCGATCTGCGCCGGCGCGATCCAGCGGGCGGGGAAGCGCAGCTTGTGCTCGCGCGACGTGGCCGAACGCGCGCGCAGGTCGGCCTGGCGGCCGGTCCACTCGCGCAGGTGTTCGTCGGCGCGGCGCTCGATGTTGCGCAGGCGCTCCTGCGCCTGGCGGTAGTCGTTCTCGCTGTGGGCACGGGCGCTCACGGCCTCGCCGTGTTCCGTGTCGAGCCGCTGCCAGCGGGCGCTGGCGTCGGACCGCGCGCGGGCCAGCGCGGGCAGCGCCTGGCGTGCGTCGGCGAATTCCTCGCTGCGCGTGGCGAGCTCCTGCGCGGCGCGGTGGCCCTGCGCCGCGTGTTGCGCGTCCTTCAGCTGGCGTTGCACGCCGTGCTGTTCCTGCGCGACGGCGGTGAGCTTCTCGTCGAGCTGCGCGAGGCGCTGCTCGATCGACAGGCGGCGCGACGCCACGGCCGCGGCGCCGAACTGGTAGTCGCCCGGGTCCACGAACACGCTGCGGCCGCCGCGGCCATCGCGGTGGTAGGCCTGCGGCGTGATCCACTCGCCACCCTGTTTCGCGCCGGCCTCCGTGCCGTCGACACGCTGGATGTGCGAGAGCTGCCGCAGCAGCCAGCTGGGCGCCTTCGCGCTGAAGTTCATCACGGCCAGCAGGCTCTGCGCCGGCGGGTTCGCGGGCGCGGACTCGGCGTCGGACACGACGTAGTGGCGGTAGCGCTCGCGTTCGGCCAGCGCCATCGCCTTGCCTTCGTCGGCGGATTTCTCCAGCACGACCACCCAGCGCGAGCCGCGCAGCACGCCCTCGGCCGCGCCACGCCAGCGTTCGTCGGCGATCTCGACGATGTCGGCCATCACGTGGTGGCCGATGCCGGCCTCGGCCAGCGTGCGCTTGAAGCGCATCACGTCGGGCGGCGGCGGCGCCTGGCGCTGGCCCTGCAGGCCGGCGAGCGCGCGTTCCGCGTCCTGGCGCTGGTCGTTCAGGCGCTGCCAGTCGGCGGCGAGCTTGTGCTTCTGCAACTCGAGCTGCTCGACGAGCGCGGTCAACTGCGCCGCGTCGCTCTCGATGGCGGCCAGCCCTTCCAGCTCCTTGATGCGCTTGACGAGTTCCTCGACCGGCCGCTCGGCGGCGCGGGCGGCTTCCTGCGCCTTCAGCGCCGCGGCACGTTCCTCGTGCAACGACTCGACGCGGGCGGCGGCCCGGGTCTGCGCGTCGAGCAGGCCCATCAGGTTGCCGCGCAGTTCGCTGCGCTGGCGGAGTTCGTCGGCGTGGTCGCGGCGCTGGCGATGCAGGTCGCGCACCTTGCCGGCGAGCTGGGCGCGGTCCTCGGCCCAGCCCAGCACGGGGATGACCTCGGTGCCCAGCAGCTCGCGCTCGCCGATCTTGTGGCGCCACAGCTGGTACAGGTTCACGCGCGACTCGAGTTCCGCGCGCTGCGCGCGGCCGTGGGCCAGCTCGCGTTCGGCGGCCTCGACCTCCTGGCCGAGCTGGCGCTGGTGGCCGCGGGCCTCTTCGTAGCGGTCCAGCACGTCCTGGTCGCCGAACACGTCGAACACCAGGCGCAGCAGTTCCTTCGGCGAGTACTCGCAGAGGCGGTCGGTCTGGCCCTGCTCCAGCGCCAGCACACGCGCGATGGCGCGGCTGAGGCCGGCGCCCTCGAGGCGCTTGCGCCAGTGTTCGATGCCGAGCCATTCCTTGTCGGAGCGTTCGACGAGCGCCTCGATGCCCTCGTCGCCCTCGACCATGATGTAGCGCCGCTGCCAGTCGCCGCCGTTGCGGTCGATGCGGCACGCGAGCGTGACGCGGTCGGTGTAGAGCAGGCAGCGCGCGAACGGCCGGCTGCTGGCCTGGCGCGTCTGCGGGCGGTTGTCGACGGTGGCGCGCAGCCACGCGCTGTCGGCGTTGGCGTGGCGCGCGTAGGTCTTGTAGCTGCGGCCGCCGGAGCATTCGAGGCCCAGCAGCGTGCGCATCGCGTCGAGCAGCGTGGTCTTGCCCGAGCCGTTGGGGCCGGCCACGGTGATGATGGCGCCGTCGAGCGGCAGGGTCAGGCGCTGGCAGTAGTCCCAGTGCAGGAGTTCGAGGCTTTGCAGGTGGAACATCAGTCGGGCACGCTGTCGGGGTGGAGGTCGTCGGCGGGTTCACCGTCGTCGTCGTCGGGGGTCTCGTCGACCACCACGTGGGCCGGCGGCGCGATGGCGCGGGCCTGCGTCAGCACGTCGCCCAGCGCGCCGTCGAGGATGCGGGGGGCGAGCGTGTCGTAGTCGAGCAGCAGGTCGAGCAGCGGGCCCTCGCTGATGTCGTCGCCGCGGAACAGGATGAAGCCGTGGTTCGCGAGGCGGCGCAGGTTGCCGTCCATGCGCGTCTTCTTGCCGAGCTGCACGCCGAAGTCGGCCAGCAGCGAGCGGTACGACACGATGCCGCTCACGCTCGCGGCCGACGGCATCGGGCGGTCGGTCTTGAACATCTCGTTCTGGCCGTCGGACTCCGTGCTCCGCGCGCGCGCCGCCTGGCGCTCGCGCTTGGGCAGGATGATCAGCGACCACAGCACGACCAGCAGCGACACCGCGTCGCGCGGCAGGTCGATGTTGTTGTGGCTGTTGAGCCCGGCCTCGCCGAACACGGCCGACTCGGCGGGCCGCAGCAGCGCCACGGCCACGTGGTCGGCGTGGAGGTTGTCGACCAGGCGCAGGCCCACCTGCGCGAGGCGTTCCTGCACCGTGGCCCACAGGTCGGCGTCGATCAGCGCGCGGCGCACTTTCGGATGCTGCCGCGGCAGCCAGCGGCGCGCGAGCAGTTCGGCCACCAGCAAGGCGGCGTCGTCGAGAGGAGCACTCATTCGGGAATCGGGGTGGTGTCGGCGGCAGGGGCCGGCCGGGGGTGGAGGCGGGAGTGGAAGTGGCCTTCGCTGATGACGGCGACTTCCGTGTCCGTGGTCTTCACGAGGTTCGGAGTCATGGCCAGCGACCACGGCGCGCGCGCCAGGTCACCGGTCTGGCTCTTGAGTTCGGCGGCCTGGCGGTCGCCCAGCAGCGGCATCAGCTGCATGCGGTAGGCGGCGTGGGCGAAGCGGCGGTTGAGCACTGCCTCGGCCAGCGTGGGCGGCGCGGCCTGCTCGCCCGCGGCGGCCTTGTCGTTCCAGCGACCGAACAGGTTCACGAGGTGGCCCAGCTCGGGCGGCAGGCTCAGGATGTCGAGCGAACCCTCGGCGGCCGAGGTGGCCGGCGGCAGGCCCGCGCTGCGTTCGGGGTCCGGGCGGTCGCGGTCGAACTCGCCCTCGGTCACGTCGACCAGGTCGTGCTGGCTGACGAACACCGGGCGCACGCCGGTCGACAGCGCCTCGGCCATCAGCGTGTGCAGCGCGGGGTGGTTCTGCAGCCAGTGCCGCACGTCCGACGACGTGAGGCCGGTGCTGCCGAGCGTGACGCGCTGGCGGTCGGCCTGCTGCAGCGCGCGGGTGAACTGGCTGGCCATCGACAGCAGGCGGGCCTGGTCCTGGCCGAGCGCGCGGGCGGCCTTCTCGAGCCGGGCGTTGTCGTGGTGGTCGCGGATGATGGCCGAGAGCGCCTGGCCGGCCTTGTCGACCAGCGCCAGCGCCCGGTCGAAGCGCGGCTGGGCCTGGCGCAGCCGGGCCTCGGAGCCGCTGGCGATGGCGTCGGCGAACTCGTCGTGCAGGCGGGCGAGCTGCGCGTGCAGGTGCTGCAGCTGCGCGGCGTCGACCACGCCCAGCTGCTGCGCGCCGGCCACCTGCGCCAGCAGGCCCGACAGTTCGTCGTCGTCCTGCGGGGCCGACGACAGCGGCGCCAGCAGCGCCTGCACCTGGTGCGCGAGCGGTGAGAGGTGGTAGTCCTGCGCGGTGGCGTCCCACACCAGCAGGTCGAGCTCGCGCAGGCGCTTGAGCGCCGTGTCGAGCGGCTCGGGCAGCACGGCGTGGAAGAGCTGGTTGACGTCGTCGCGCGACAGCCGGCCCTGCGGGTGGGTGGCGAGCGTCAGGAAACACCAGAGGCGCAGCCGCACGAGGGCGGACGAGCCGGTGAACAGGCCGCGCAGCGCGTCGACCGCGTCCTGCTTGCGCGCGAGGGCGAACGCGAGCGGGTTGTCGTGTGCGTAGGCGGGTTCTCTGAACAGATCCTCGAATCGAGCCGACTCCGCAGGCTCCGCGATGGGGGTGACCTCGTTCATAAGAACGCGATTTTGCCTGATCGCCCCGCCCTCACCCCGTGAGGCCGTCCCACAGCAGCTTCACCCCGGTCAGGAACATCCCGGAGTACGCCAGCCGGTAGAACCACTTCGGCTGGATGCGCCGGGCGAGCCACACGCCGCCCCACACGCCCAGCGGCGCGAGCGGCAGCAGCACGAGCGACGTCGTCATGTTGCGCAGGTCGATCAGGCCGAGCCAGGCGTACGGGATCCATTTCGACAGGTTCACCGCGCCGAAGAACACGGCCATGGTGGCGGTGAAGCGCACCTGGTCCAGCTTCAGCGGCAGGATGTACGCCATGATCGGCGGCCCGCCGGCGTGCGCCACGAAACTGGTGAAGCCGGACACGATGCCGAGCGCGAAGCCGAGCGGCTTCGAGTGGCGCGGCACGTCGCCGCGCGGCGGGAACAGCAGGCGTTGCGCGAGGAACAGCAACGTCAGCGCGCCCACCACGCCGGCCACGGCGTGCCGTGGCATCAGGCCGAACAGCAGCGTGCCCACCCCGGTGCCGATCAGGCCCGCGGGCAGCAGCAGGCGCAGCAGCTCGGGGTCGCGTTCCTTCCAGAGCTGCTGGATGCCCACGGCGTCCATCACCAGCAGCAGCGGCAGCATCACGGCGGCGGCCTGCGGCACGGCGATGGTCAGCGCCATCAGCGGGGTGGCGAGCGAACCGAAGCCGGCGGCGAAACCGCTCTTGGCCAGGCCCATCAGCAGCACGGCCGGGATCGCGGCCGCGTAGAACCAGGGGTCGGAAATCATGGGGACGGCGGGAAACTCAGGCGCCGACTCTACTGCAGCGCGTCAAAACCTGTTGACGGGGGTCCCGTTGTGCTGCACCTCGGCCCGATGGCCCATGCTCCGCAGCCAGGCCGCGAAGTGCTCCACGCGCTGGCGGTCGGGGTGCCACGGGCCCGCGTCCCACGCGCTGCCCAGCCGGTTGGTCTGCCCGTTGTAGACCACGCGCCACAGGATGGGGCGATCCTCCTCGCTCACCATGGCGAGGCGCTGGCGGGTGCCGTGGCAGAAAAGTGGATGGGCGTTGAAAACACGTCGGCGATGCTACCGACCGATGTGCCACGCGCCCTCGGGACTTTCACCGAACACCCCGGCCCTGGCGGCCGGCCGCCCGCACGGCGAGGCCGGCGGTGTGGTAAATGTCCGGAGTCCACCGGAGCCGCCCATGACCGACACGATCGCCCTCGCCCGTGCCCGCCTCGTCCTCGTCGACTACCAGGCCCGGCTGCTGCCCGCCATCCACGACGCCGACGCCGTGCTGGCCGAGGCCGTGCGCCTCGCCGACGTCGCCCGGGCGCTGGGTGTGCCGGTGATCGGCACGGAGCAGAACCCGGCCGGCCTCGGTCCCACGGCTCCGGCCTTGCGCGGCCGCCTCGACGAGGTGGTGGCCAAGAAACACTTCGACGCCTGCGAGGACGGGCTGGTCGCGCGGCTCGGCGGAGGCGACCCGCACGACGTCGTGGTGGCCGGCTGCGAGACCCACGTGTGCCTGCTGCAGACGGCGCTGGGGCTGCGACGGGCCGGCCAGCGCGTGTGGGTGGCGGCGAACGCGTGTGGCACCCGCCGACCCGCAGAACACGCACTGGCACTCGAGCGGTTGCGCGGCGCGGGCGTGAACATCGTCAGCGTCGAGATGGTGGCGTTCGAGTGGCTGCACCACTGCGCGCACCCCGACTTCAGGGCCGTGCTGTCGCTCGTGAAGCCGCTGTAGGCCCCTCGGACCGGCCGTCGTCGGGATTCAGGCCCGCGGCGGCGGCGCGAACGCCACGCCGCTGCCCTCGGCCGGCAGCGTCGCCAGCGCGGACTCCGCGGCGCCCAGCAGCGGCAGCAGCTGGTCGCCGTGGTCGGGCGACCACGCGACGCCGATGCGGATGTCGAGGTGCAGCAGCGCCACGCCCACGTTGATGCGCGCGGACAGCGCGTTGCGCACCTTCTCCGCCACGGCCTTCGCCTCGTCGGCCTGGTGCAGGTCGACCAGCATCGCGACGAACTGGCCACGCTCGAGCCGCACCGCGGTGTCGGTCTTGCGCAGCTCGAAGTGCAGGCGGCTCGCGGTGGCGCGCAGCACGTCGCCGCCCACGCCGTGGCCCCGGCTCTCGCAGAGGGCGTCGAACCCGGCGATCTCCACCAGCAGGAACGCCACCACCGAGTGCTGCCGCGCGGCCCGCTGAAGCGCCATTTCGGCGCGATCGGTGAGCACGGCGCGGTTGGGCAGCCCGGTCAGCGTGTCGTGGTGCGTGAAGTGCAGCGGCGCCTCGTCGCCCTCGCGCGGCGTCTCGATGGCGACGAGGCCGGTGGCCCGGCCCTCGTGGTCGCGCAGCGCGCCGACCGCGAGGCGCACCGGCACGAGCGAGCCGTCGTGGTGGCGCAGCGGCCATTCGTGTTCGTCGGACAGCAGCCCGCGCCGCAACTTCGCGGACAGCACGCCGGCATCGTCGGGCACCGGTTCGCCCAGCTCCTCGGAGAGCTGCGCCGCGCGCTGCTGCAGCGCGCCCGTCTCGACCAGGTCGCCGCCGAAGCGCCGCCCGCCCAGCGCGCCGCGCCCGACACCGAGTCGCGTGGCCGCCGCCGGGTTGGCCCACCGCACCACCCCGTCGAGGCCGAGGCCCAGCACGACCCCGGGGAAGGCGTCGAGCAGCAGCCGCTGCACCTCCCCGAGTTCCAGCCAGGTGTGGGAAGCGGGGGCGAGGGGTGGCAGTGGGGCGTTCATGCGACGAGTGTCCGGTGCACCCCGCGTCGCCAGCAAGGACCACCCGCGTTGCCCGAGGGGTCGCCTGTCGCCGGACCGTCAACGGCGCCGGAACACCCCACAATGTCGCCCGACCTTCCGGAGACCCGCCCATGCCCGCCGCCGAGACTTCTTCCCCGTTCCGCCCGAGGATCGCCGTGATGGGCGCCGGCGCCGTCGGCTGCTTCTACGGCGGCATGCTCGCGCGCGCCGGCCACGACGTCGTGCTGGTCGCCCGCCCGGGCCACGTCGACGCGATCCGCCGCGACGGCCTGCGGCTCCAGGCCCTGACCTTCGACGAATCGGTCCGGCTGCAGGCCGACACCGACCCGTCGGCCGTGCGTGGCGCGAAGGTCGTGCTGTTCTGCGTGAAGTCGACCGACACCGAATCCGCCGGCGCGTCGATCGCGCCGCACCTCGACGAGGACGCCGTGGTGCTCACGCTGCAGAACGGCGTCGACAACGCCGACCGGCTGCGCCACGTGGTGCCGAGGGAAGTCGCGGCCAGCGTGGTGTACGTGGCCACCGGCATGGCCGGGCCCGGCCACGTGCAGCACCATGGCCGCGGCGAACTGGTGATCGAACCCACGAGCCGCGGCGACGCGCTCGTGCGGCTCTTCGCCGACGCCGGCATCCCCACCGAGGTGTCGGACAACGTGCGCGGCGCGCTGTGGGTCAAGCTGATCCTCAACTGCGCCTACAACGCGATGTCGGCCATCACGCAGATGCCCTACGGCTGGCTCGTGCAGCAGGCCGGCGTGACCCGCATGCTGCGCGACGTGGTCGACGAATGCCGGGCCGTGGCCGCGGCCGACGGCGTGGTGCTGCCGGGCGACGTGGACCTGGCCGTGCGCCGCATCGCCGAGACCATGCCGACGCAGGTGTCCTCCACCGCGCAGGACCTGGCCCGCGGCCGGCGCAGCGAGATCGACCACCTGAACGGCATCGTGGTGCGTCGCGGCGAGGCCCTCGGCGTGCCGGTGGCCGCGAACCGCATGCTGCACACGCTGGTCAAGGCGCTCGAGGCGAAGAACGGCGCGGAACGTCCCCCACATTGATGAGACCCCCCTCGGGTCGCGCGTTGTGGGATCGCGCCGCGGCACCTATACATGGGGCCATGAACGATTCGATCCTCGTCCTCAAGCGCCGCACGCGCCGGCTCGCCGCCGACACCTTCGACGCGCTCGCCCGCCACCTGCGCGTCGAGGCCCGCCCCGCCGCGCTCGACGACGCGCTGTGCTGCAGCGACGGCGCCCGCTCGCTCGCGTACGCCCAGCCGTGCACGCCCTTCGGCGGCCTGCTCTTCTTCGCGGACCAGTCCATCGCGTGGGGCGAGGCGGTCGGCAAGGTGCTCGACCCGAAACGCGCGCAGGCGTGGGCCATGGCGCTGCTGGAGAAGTTCGAGCTGCTGCCGCGCCCGAGCGACGACCGGCGCATCCGGGTCGAGTTCGAACTGGACGCCGCGGAGACCGAGGGCATGGTGTACGACGGCCACGCGCGCCGGCGCGTGAAGACGAAGACGGACGTGACCTCGCGCACCACCGTCAACGGCATCCCGGTGGTGGGGCCGCGCGCGAAGGCGCGCATGCTCTTCAAGGATACCGAGGCGCCCGTGATGCTGCACGTGGCGATGTGGGAGAGCCTGCTGGTGCACGAGGAACGCGCGCGGCTGCCCGAGGACGCGGTGGCGCGCGCCGTCGACGACACGCTGCGCCAGCAGCACGCCGGCCACCCTCCCGCGTACCGCGTGCGCGGGCAGCGGCTCGTCTACCAGGCCGACGAGTTCCGCGGCGCGCCGGACCTGCTCGCGCCCGAGTACCTCGTGGAGATCGAGGCCGCCGGCGCGCGGCGGGTGCTGCGCGTGCCGGCGTGCCGCTGACGGGCCGTCAGGCCTTGTAGGGCAGCGTCAGGTAGTGCTGGCCCAGCTCGGTCAGCTGGCCGGACGCCCCGAGCAGGCTCGAGTGGTGGATGTCGTTGTCCCAGCGGCCCGTGAACCAGGCGTAGCGCACGACGTCCGCGCGGTTCTCGCACGTCGCCACCATGTCGGTCATCTGCGCCTTCTGCTTCGCCACCGTGTCGATCTGCGCGTTGCCGTCGCCCACGTGCCAGTTCGCGAACTCGGTGACCCAGAAGGGCTTGCCGTACTTCTCGAGGCGCTTGAGCTGGTCGTCGAGCCCGTAGTCGTACCAGTGGAACGCGAGGTGGTCGATGCGCGGGTCGCGGTTGCCGTTGGCCGCGCGGTAGGCCGCGTAGAAGGCGTCGAGCCACACCACCGGGTCGGTGAAACCCTCGAGCGTGCCCCACGTGATCTGCGGGCCCACGAGCTTGACGCCGGTGGCCGCGGCGACCGCCTCGTAGCGCGGCCACAGCGCCGCGGCGGCCGAGGGTGTCATCGTCGCCTGGCCGTGGAGGTTCGGTTCGTTGAGCAGCAGCAGGTACTTGACCGCGGGCGTGGCCTTCAGTCCCGCGATGATCTGCGCGTCGTTGAAGGTGCCGTTCCAGAGCATGGGCTGGAAGTCCATCGCGTTCGCCGTGGCGACCGCGGGGGTCACCGACGTGCTGGAACTCCAGTTGTACCACCAGCTCACCCCCGGGGCGAGCGCGGCGACGTCACCCGTGGCCTTCAGGTCGTAGGCGATGCCGCGCTTGGCGCTCTTGTTGGAGGGAGGAGGAGGCGGCGGCGGGGTCGCCGGACCGGACGCGGGTGGCGGCGGACTCGCGGGCGGTGACCCTGCGGGAGGTGATCCGGCCGGCGGCGTTCCGGTGGGAGGTGGCGGCGGCACCGCGGCCGGGCTGTCGCCGCCCGAGCCGCCGCCGCAGGCGACGAGGGAGAAACTCGCGGCCAGCGCGAGCATGCGCCGGCGGGAGACGGAGGACGCGTCGAGGGCGTCGCCGGAGGGGGTGGGGTGGTCGGTGCTCACGGCGCGGAGGTTAAGCCGGTTCGCGGCGTGGAAACGCTTCCAAATGTGACGCGTGAACGACCAGAAATGTCAGTCCGACCGCAGACCCCGGCCGCGTGCACGATCCAGTGTGACGTGGTTCTCAGCGGCGCCGCGTTTTCGCCGGCGCCGCCGCGGCTTCGGTGCGCAGCAGGTCCGCGTACCGCGACAGCACCCCGCCGAGGTCCGGCCCCTTCTCCTCCTCGTCCGAGGCGGCGAGCGCCCGCTGCGCGATGGCGTCGATGTGCGCGTCCATCGCCGCCACCACCGCATCCACGTCGCCGTCGTCGAAACGCTGGATGAGGTCGGTGTGTTCGTGGATCGAGCACTCGTTGGCCTGGGGCCGCGCGTGCACGGCGAGGATCAGCGAACAGCGCGACACCGTCTCCGACAGGTAGCGCTGCAGCAGGAAGTTGTCGGTCATCTCGGCGAGCGCCGTGTGGAAGTCGCCGGCGAGGCGGTTCGACGCCCGCTGGTCGCCCGCCTCGTGCGCGCGCTGCTCGTCGCGCACGATCTTCCGCAGGCGGTCGCGGCAGGCCGGCGTCCAGCGCGCCATCACGAGGCGCACGGCCTCGCGTTCCAGCACCCGCCGCACCACGAACACCTGGCGCGCTTCGCCGAGGCCCGGACGGGCCACGGCCGCGGTGCGTCGGGCACTGCCGGCCACGAGGCCCTCGGCCTGCAGCCGCGCGAGCACCGCCCGCACCGGCGTGCGGCTGATGCCGAACTGCGTGGCGAGTTCGTCCTCGCGCAGCTTGGTGCCCGGCAGCAGGGCCTGTTCGATGATGGCCCGGCGAAGGGCTTCGTAGGCGATGTCCGCCGGTGCGTCCTGGTTCATGGGCGGACTGTATGCGAATTCGACACTGTCCCGGATGCCCGATCACGGTGCATCGCGTCCGGCACGGCGCTTGCTCGTACACAAATCGTGGATACAGGATTCACGAATGGAGGATACATGAAGCACCTCGTGCATGTGCCGCTCAACCGGCAGCAACTGGAACTGCTCGACCGCACGGTGGCCCGCGGCGCCGCACCCGACCGGGCCGCCCTGCTGAAGCTCGCGCTCCGGTCCTGGGCGCCGGCCCACCGCGCGACGACGCCGCTGAAGGAGACCGGCCGATGACCGCGCGCACGTTCGTGGCCGAGTGGGTGCTGGAACCCGGCACCGGCAAGGCGATCGAGGTGCTGGCGGGCCAGGTGCTGCGCATCGAGCAGGTCGACGGCGGCCAGTGCGTCGACTTCAACGCCTTCAACCTGCACGACTACAAGGAGTTCATGCACTGCGGGCGCACGCGCACCGTGCACGGCTTCAACCCGAGCACCGGCACGTTCCTGTGGTCGGCGCCCCCGCGCGAGCGGGCGATGTTCTACCTGCTCGCCGACACCGTGGGCCGCAACGACGTGCTGTTCCCGCGCTGCAGCGCCTACGTCTACGAGAGCACCTACGGTTTCTCGGCGCACACGAACTGCCACGACATCCAGGCCGAGGCGCAGCGCGAGTACGGCCTGACACCCGACGACGTGCACGACAGCTTCAACCTCTTCATGGCGACCGACGTGTTGCCCGGCGGCGCCGTGCGCATCAGCCGCCAGGACAGCCGCCCCGGCGACCACGTGGAGCTGCTCGCGCTGATCGACACGCTGGCCGTGCCCAACGTCTGCGGCGCCGACGTGATGCGCACCAGCAACTTCTTCCTGAAGCCCGTGAAGGTGACGGTGTTCGAGGCGTCCGCCGACGACCTCGCGCGGGTGCCCGCACTGCCGGTGCTGACCAGCCAGCGCACGCCGAAGGACTTCCGCAACGCGACGATCAAGGCCGACCGCGAACTGCGCCGCGACCCCGACTACGAGCCCACGTTCCTCAATACGCCGCTGTCGGTGACCGAGGTGGCGGTGGAACTCGACGACGACGAACTCGCGCTGCTGCGCGACTACGAACACGCACCGCTCTACCGCGGCGACCCGGGCGCGACGCTGCGCGACATCTTCTTCTCCTGGTGGGAGCAGCAGTACGTCACCAGCCCGAACGGCGCCCCGACCGTGACCTCTTCCTCCTCCCCCACCCCCGCCGACGAAAGGCCCCAGCCATGAGCAGTCCCTTCTCCCTCACCCGCCGGCAGTTCGTCGGCGCCACGGGCGCCCTCGCCGCCACGCTGCCGTTCGGCGCCGCCGCGGCGACCGAGCTCACCGTGGGCATCGTCTACGTGGGCCCGCGCGACGACTACGGCTGGAACCAGTCGCACGCGGTCGCCGCGCGCGCGCTGAAGGCCGTGCCGGGCATCAAGGTCATCGAGGAGGAACGGGTGCCCGAGACCACGGCCGTGGCCAAGAGCCTCTCGGGGATGATCCAGCAGGACGGCGCGAAGCTGGTCTTCGGCACCTCGTTCGGCTACTTCAACCCCTTCATGGTGGACGCCGCGAAGGCGAACCCGGGCGTGCAGTTCCGCCACCCCACCATGCTGTGGTCGGCCGACAGACACCCCGCCAACCTCGGCGGCTACTTCTGCTACCTCGACCAGGCCCACCACGTGAACGGCATCGCCGCCGCGCTGTCGACGAAGACCGACAAGATCGGCTTCGTCGCGGCCAAGCCCATCGACCTGGTGCTGCGGAACATCAACGCGTTCACGCTGGGCGCGCGGCGCGTGAACCCGAAGGTGCAGGTGCACCTGATCATCACGGGCGACTGGTCGCTGCCGGTGCGCGAGGCCGAGGCCACGCACGCGCTGGTCAACATCGGCTGCGACGTCATCGCGTCGCACGTCGACAGCCCGAAGGTCATCGTGCAGACGGCCGAGGCGCGCGGCGTGAAGTCGCTCGGGCACAACGCGTCGCAGGCCGCGCTGGCGCCGAAGGGGTTCATCACCGGCGCCGAGAACAAGTACGAGACGATCTACAAGGGGTACGCGGACTTGCTCGCGAAGGGCCAGCCGCTGCCCAACGTCAGCATCGGCGGCTACGACAAGGACATGGTGCGCTCCACCCCGTTCGGCGCGGGCGCCACCGAGGCCGCGCGCGCGGCCGCGCTCGCGCGCATCGCCGAGCTGAAGTCGGGCTCGCCCATCTTCACCGGCCCGATCCGGGACAACCAGGGCAAGGTGGTGCTGACCGGCACGCACGGCCTGTACGACCCGGTGCTCGAGGCGACGAACTACCTCGTCGAGGGCGTGGTGGGGTCGACCCGCTGAGGCACGCCGCCGCTCAGGCCGCCACGACCGTGTCGCGCGTGGCCTTGGCGGTGTAGAGCCGCGCATCGGCCTGGGCCAGCAGGCCGTCGACGTCCGACGCGCTGGACGTGCTGGCCACGCCGGCGCTGAAGGTCACGCCCCGCAACGACGCGGGCGCGTCCGCGCGGCGCGTGCGGATGCGCTCCACCACGCGGCGGGCCGCCTCGGCGTCGGTGTCGGGCAGCACGAGCAGGAACTCCTCGCCGCCCCAGCGCCCCACGAGGTCGCTCGCGCGGGCATGGGTGCGGAGGCTTTCGGCGAAGTCGCGCAGCACGACGTCGCCGGCCGCGTGGCCCTGGGTGTCGTTGATGCGCTTGAAGTGGTCGATGTCGCACAGCACCACCGACAGCGGCGGCCCCAGCCTTTCGGCGCGCGCCAGCTCGCGGCGCAGCTGCGGCAGCAGGCCGTGGCGGTTGAGCACGCCGGTGAGCGCGTCGGTCTGCGCCGCATGCCGCAGCGATTCGCGCAGGCCTTCCTGCAGCCACAGCACGAAGCCGGACGTGGTCACCATCGTCATCACGAGGTTCAGCAGCAGCCCCGTCACGGCGCCCTTCGACACCAGCTCCGGATGGGCCGCGGCCGACAGCAGCATGCCCAGGTTGGCCACCACCGCGAAGAGCAGCGCGGCGATCAGCACGCGCACGCCGAGGAACCGCCGCTCGGGCCACAGGTTGCGCACGAGCGTGGTCGCGATGACACCGACCAGCGCCACGTTGAGCACCACGGCGCGCGGCGCGGGATGGTCGAACGACAGGTTCACGAGGCCGACGGCCGCGCCCAGCGCCGGCGCCAGCAGCAGCCACCGCGTGCCGGACGTGCCCGGAGGCTGCCGGTGGCGGAACATCGCCAGCTGGTGCAGCGTGATGCCGGTGATCACCATGCCCGCCGAGAGCGTCAGTTCCGGCACGGCCCAGCCGGACAGGCCCGGCAGCACGTCGAAGGCCGTGCTGGCCTGGCCCACCAGCAGCACGACGTCGCCCAGCAGCCAGGTGCGCATGCCCCGCGAGGCCGCGCCCAGGCCCACGCGGGTGCTCATCACGATCAGCACGAGCGCGAGGGCGACCAGCAGGTTGGCGAGCAGGAGGGTGGGGATGTGCAGCGACGACATGGTGCCCGGGGAGTATCGGCCGGAACGCCGCCGGACTTGAGCGAAAGGTCAGGCCCCGTTCAGCCGCGCGAGCAGCCCGAGCGCCACCACGGCCAGCACCAGGGACACCCCTTTCCAGAACCGCACCGGATGGCGCTCGAGCAGCGGCGGGGCGGCGCGCGCCATCAGCGCCGGGTTCGGGTGGCGCAGGTCGTGCACGAACTCGGAGAGGCTGTCGTGGCGGCGCAGCGGGTCCGCGGCCAACGCCTTGCGCAACACGCCGTCGAGCCACGCGGGGATCTCGCGGTCGTCGGCCAGCACGCTGTCGTACCGCAGGTTCCGCTGCGCCGACCGGGTGCGGGCCTTCGCCACGTCGGTTCCGTAGGGCAGCCGGCCCGACAGCAGCTGGTACGTGATGACCCCGAGCGAGAACAGGTCCGACCGGAAGGTGGCCGCCTCGCCGAGGAAACACTCGGGCGCGGTGTACTGCACCGACCCGGGGATGTCGCCCTCCCCCCGGCCCAGCTCGGCGAGGCCCGCCACGCGGGTGGCGCCGAAGTCGACGATCTTCACCGTGCCGGCGCCGTCGATCATGATGTTCTCGGGCCGCAGGTCGCGGTGCAGCATCTCCAGCCGGTGGAAGGCCTGCAGCCCGCGCGCGATCTGCTCGACGAGGCCGCGCACCGTCTCGACGTCGGGCCGCGGGTGGTCGACGAGCCACTGGGCGAGCGTGCGGCCCTCGACGTACTCGAGCGTCACGTACAGGTGGCGACGGGGCCGGGCCGGCAGGTGCGGCTTCAGCACGTGCACGCTGTCGATGCGCCGCGCGATCCATTCCTCCAGCAGGAAACGCTCGATGGCGGCCGGGTCGGCGTGCTGGTCCACCGACAGGGTCTTGAGCGCGACGCGTTCGCCCGTGTCGCCGTCGACGGCCAGGTACAGGTGGCTGCGGTGGCTGGCGTGGAGCTGGCGCACGATGGTGTAGCCGTCGAGCACCGCGCGCGCCTCGAGCAGCGAGGGCGGCGGCAGCGCCGCGCCCGCCACCAGACCCTCCGTGGCGTCGGGCCCGGGCAGCGCGTCGACGACGACCAGCTGCACGGTGAGGTTGTCCTCGCTGCCGCGGCGCAAGGCCTCGGCCACGAGCGCCCGCGCGGCGCCGTCGAGGTCGCCCCGCGACTGGCGCACCGTCTCGGTGATGAACGTGGCGTCGAGGTGCTCGTGCACGCCGTCGGACGTCAACAGGAAGGTGTCGCCCGGCGCGAGCGGCAGCGCCTGGTAGTCGATCTCGAGCTGCGGCTTGAACCCCACGGCGCGGCTGAGGCAGCTCTGCCCGTCGGCCACGCGCACGCGGTGGTCGTTCGTGAGCTGTTCGAGCGAGGTGGCGGACACGCGGTGCACCCGCGTGTCGCCCACGTGGAAGAGGTGGGCCGTGTTCGACTTGAACACCAGGGCGCTCAGCGTGCACACGTAGCCCCGGTCCTGGTCGAACGGGTGCGGGCCCTGCCGCGTCTTCGCGTGCAGCCACGAGTTGGTGGCGGCGATCACGCGTTCGACCGACTTCTTCACCGTCCACGCGTCGGACGTGCAGTAGTAGTCGTCGAGCAGCCCGCGCACCGCGAACTCGCTGGCGACCTGGCTCACGTCGCTGCTGCCGATGCCGTCGGCCAGCGCCACGGCGATGCCCTTCGACACGCACTGCGCGCCGGAGGGCGAGGCCACGCCGTGGAAGTCCTGGTTGACCGCCTTGCGGCCCTTGTCCGAGTGCTGTCCGACGGAAAGCTTCAGCGCGGCGGCCATGCCCCGGCGGGCATCAGGCCAGCGAACGCTTCGCGCCGGTCTTCACGTGCGTGGCGTACAGCGTGAGGCCGGTGAAGGTGAGGCCGCCCACGAGGTTGCCGAGCACGGTGGGGATCTCGTTCCAGATGAGGTAGTCCATGATCGAGAAGTGCGCGCCCATGATGATGCCGGACGGGAACAGGAACATGTTCACGATGGAGTGCTCGAAGGTCATGTAGAAGAAGACCATCACGGGCATCCACATGGCGATCACCTTGCCGCTCACCGTGGTGGAGATCATCGCGCCCACCACGCCGGTGGACACCATCCAGTTGCACAGCACGCCGCGGATGAACAGCGTGAGCATGCCGGCCGCGCCGTACTGCGCGTAGCCGAGCGTGCGCGATTCGCCGATGTGCGCGATGACGCTGCCCACCTTGCCCGGGTCGGTCTGGAAGCCGTTGGTGAAGACGATGGCCATCAGCACGGCCACCGTGAAGGCGCCGCCGAAGTTGCCGAGGAACACGAAGCCCCAGTGCTTGAGCACGCGGCCGAGGGTGACGCCGGGGCGCTTGTCGATGAGGGCGAGCGGCGTCAGCACGAACACGCCGGTCAGCAGGTCGAAGCCCAGCAGGTACAGCATGCAGAAGCCCACCGGGAACAGCAGCGCGCCCACGATGGGGTTGCCGGTCTGCACGTTGACGGACACCGCGAAGACCGCGGCCAGCGCCAGGATGGCGCCCGCCATGAACGCGCGGATCAGCACGTCGCGCGTGGCCATGCAGAGCTTGGATTCGCCGGCGTCCACCATCTTGGTGACGAATTCGGAAGGGGCCAGGTACGCCATGAAGTGATTCCTCGGACTGGTGCATTGTTTTGAAGGCAATGCACCCGTTCGCAAGAAGCGGGCCAAAGGCGGTGCACGCACCGCGCTCCACTGGTGCGACGGGATGGCGCGCACCAACGGGCCGCCAGGTCGCGCACCACATCCATGCCGGCACCCGGCCACCGGCGCCGCAACGCGGTGCGCACGCAAGGGTGTCGCGCACCACGCCAGGGACCCGGTTCAGGTCATTCCTTGTAGTAGACGACCTGGTGCGAGGTGGCGAGCAGCTCGCCGCCGCGGTTCCACAGCTGCGCCGTCTGGTCGAAGTAGCCGCCGCGGAAGCCCTGGGCCTGCGCCTGGCCGAGCAGCGGTTCGTCGCCCGTCTCGGCCAGCCGGGCCGCGTCGGCGTGGAAGTACACCGTCATCGACACGGTGCCCGCGGGCACGGGCGTCGCGCGGCGCCGCCACACGCGCGGGAAGAACACGTCGCACAGCGCCGTGAGCGACGCGTGGTCGAGCGGGCGCGGCGGCTGGTCGCGCACCCACAGGCGGGTCACGCTGTCGGGCTGTTCCGAGCCATCCCATTTCGGAGGGATGCCGCCCTGCAGCAGGCGCATCTCGTAGCGGTCGAGCCACTTCACGCGGTTCTGCGGCGGCAGCGGTGTGAGCGTCTCGGGGGCCGGCACGTCGGGCATGCGGTGTTCGTCGTGCCGCCACGTCTCGCGGCGCAGGGCCGTGAACACCGTGGCCGTCACCACCACCTCGCCCTGCTGCTGCAGCTCCACCGTCCAGTGCTGCGTGGAGCGGTTCGTGCGCACCGGGCGCGCCACCGCGGTGAACGGACCGTCGGCCAGCGCCGCGCAGAAGTTCACGGTGACCGACACGGGCTCGCCGAGCCGCTGCGGATGGACGAGCACCGACTGCACGACCTGCGCCGCGGTGATGCCGCCGAACGGGCCCACCATGTTGGCGTAGGCGGGGCTCGTGTGGCCGGTCTGGGTGCCGTCGGGCTGCGGCTGCAGCGCGATGGCGTCGTCGAACAAGGTCATGGTGGGAACGGGAAAGACAACGATGCCCCCATCCTAGGCGTTTCGGGCGATCTGCCTGTCACGTGGACGACGGCGGTCCCGCGAAGAAGGCATTGAGTTCGGCGCCGGGCGCCGCGTCGGCGAAGCCGTCGAAGCGCCCGTCGGACAGGCCGCGCGACGCGCGCATGAAACCACCCCACGCCGACCGGGCGAGCGCGCCACCCACGCTCACGCGGCGCACGCCGAGCGCGGCGATGTCGGCCATCGTGAGGTCGCTCGCCCAGCCGATGAGCAGGTTGACGGGCTTCGGGGCCACGGCCGCCACCACGGCGGCGATCTGCTCGCGGGTGCGGATGCCCGGGGCGTAGAGGCAGTCGGCGCCGGCCTCCGCGTAGGCCTTCAGGCGCGCGAGGGTGTCGTCGAGGTCCGGGCGGCCGACGAAGAAGTTCTCGGCCCGGCCCACCAGCAGCGTCTCGCGGCCGGTGGCGTCGATCGCCGCGCGGGCCGCGCGCAGGCGGGCCACCGCCACGTCGAGGTCGAACAGCGGGCGCTCGGGGTTCCCCGTCGAGTCCTCGATCGACAGGCCCGCCACGCCGGTGTCCACCGCCATGCGCACGCTCTCGGCGACGGCCGCGGGGTCGGCGCCGAAGCCGTTCTCGAAGTCGGCGTTCACGGGCAGGTCGGTCGCGGCCACCATCTCGCGCAGGTGGTCGAGCACCTCCTCGCGTGTCATGCCGCCATCGGGCCGGCCCGACGACCACGCGCAGCCCGAACTGGTGGTGGCCAGCGCGACGTGGCCCTGTCCCTCGAGCCAGCGGGCGCTGCCGCGGTCCCACGGGTTGGGGAGGACGAAGCAGCCGGCCGCGTGGAGGGCGCGGAAGCGGTGGCGGAGCGTGGCGATGCGGGTCATGGCGGGGTCCTCGGGTGGGCGCACGACATCGTGCCCCAAAAAGGTCATCCCGGCGAACGCCGGGATCCACTGCGCTTTCGGTGCGTCGATGGCCCGGTGGGCCCCGGCTTTCGCCGGGGTGACATTGCCTTGCGAGGCTCACGCCCTGAGCCTCCCGCATGAGATCCTGTTCTTCCGGGAAACAACGAGAAGGGACACGAATGGATCAGATCACGGACCTCGCCGCTGGCATCGGCGATTGGCTCTCGGTGCCGGCGCCGCTCGCCGGCGCGGCGATCATGGGCGTGCTCGTGGGGTGGTTGTGCTGGCGCACGCGTTCGACGCACCCGGTGCTGGTGCGGGTGTGGCGGCTGCTGATGGGTGGGGCGGCGATGTCGGACCGCGAAATCGGCGCGCTCGTCGAATCGCGCGACCGCCTGCTGAAGTTCCGCTTCCTGTTCGTGACGCGGGTGCGCACGCTCGCGCAGGCGCGTCGGCTCGGGCGGTGGTCCGTCGCCCACGACGAGGACCTGGCCGACGTCAACGCGTGCGGCCCGCTGTTCGACCACGAGAAGTGCGGGATCGCGGAGGACAAGCTGCCGTCGTCCAGCCGGCAGCTGCTGCGGGTCGTCCTCGTCGCGTGCGCGATCTTCGCGGGGATGCTCCTCGCGGCCGGGTTCGCCACCGACCGCGCGCTGCTGCAGTTCCGCGCGAGCAAGGTCGTGTTCACGCTCGGGCCCGACTCGGCGACCGCGCTGTCGGGCGGCACACGCGTGACCACCGCGAACTGCGCGGCCCATCCGCCCGCGGCACTGGGCCCGTTCGGCGCCGACGAGGTGCAGTCGCTCTGCGAGGCCTTCGCGAAACCGGACACGGCCGGTGTCGTGCGCGACGCCGTGAAGCAGCAGCGCAGCATCCTGGGCCCGCTCGCGCTCGCGGCGCTGTGCATGGTGCTGACGCTGCTCGCCGCGTTGCGCGCGGGCGAGGCGGCGCGGTCGATGCAACGCCGCCTCGCGCGGCGGCGTGCCGGCGAGGCCTCAGTCCGCGCGCACGTTCCCGGCCTTCACGACCTTCGCCCAGCGGGGGATCTCCCGCGCGATCAGCTCGCCGAAGGCCTGCGGTGAGCCGGGCACGGGCACCGCGCCCTCCCCGTCGAGCTGCTGCGCCACCTGCGGGTTCTGCAGCGCCTTGTTGATCTCCGCGTTGAGGCGGGCCACCACCGCCGGCGGGGTGCCGGCCGGCGCCACCACGCCGTACCACTGGTCGGCGTCGAAGCCGGGGAAACCGCTCTCGGCCACCGTGGGCACCTCCGGCAGCGACGGCAGGCGCTTGACGCTCGACACCGCCAGCGCGCGCAGCTGCCCGCTGCGCACGTGGGGCAGCACCACCGGCGAACCCGTGAACGTGGCGTCCACCTGGCCGCCCATCAGGTCCGTCACCGAGGGGCCGGTGCCGCGGTACGGGATGTGCAGCATCGGGAACTTCGCCTGAAGCTTCAGGTACTCGAACGCGATGTGCGCGGCGCTGCCGTTGCCACCCGACGAATAGGTGAGGTGCCCCGGCTTCGACCGCGCCAGCGCGACGAGGTCGGCCAGCGTCTTCACCGGCGACTTCGCGTTCACCACGAGGATGTTGGGCACACGCGCCACCCAGGCCACCGGCGCGAAGCTCTTCACCGGGTCGTAGGGCAGCTTCGGGTACAGCGCGGGGTTCACGGCCAGCGTGCCGATGTGGCCCATCAGCAGCGTGTTGCCGTCCGGCTCGGCGCGGGCCACCTCGGACGCGCCGAGCGAGCCGCCGGCGCCCGGCTTGTTGTCGATGACCACCGTCTGGCCGAGCGCGGTGCCGATCTTCGCGCCGATGGCGCGCGCGAGGATGTCGGTGGACCCGCCCGGCGGGAACGGTACGACGATCCGCAGCGGCTTGGTCGATTGCGCGCGGGCGGCGGGCCAGGCCATCGCGGCCACGGAGGCGAGCATCAGCGTCCTGCGCGCGCGCAGGAAATCGTCAGAGGACATCGAGGAACTCCAGGTGAAGGGGGAAAGGATGCGGGGAGCCCCCCGCGGGGTCACGCGTCTTGTCGCGGATCCAGGTGCGCGAGCAGCCGGTCGGCCTCGGCGCGCCAGTCGGCGCTGCGGGCGAACCCCGGCGCGCCGCGCGGGGTGAAGACACCGGCGTCGGCCAGGTCCGCCACCCAGGCCTGGCGGTCGGCCGTGCCGTCGGCGCTCCACGGCACGAGGCCCGCCTCGCGCACCGTCTCGGCCACCTCGCGCACTTCCTCGCTGCGGCGGCGCCCGTGTTCGATCACGCGCTGGAAGAAGTAGGCGGCCTGCTTCTCCCAGTCGATCTGCGGGAAGGTCTCGGCGAGCGACGCGAGCACCGCGTCCTCCACGCCATGGTGGCGGGCGGTGACGAGGCTCTCGATCATCATCGCCTCCATGCCCTTGATGATCACGCTGCGGCACATCTTCGTGGCCGAGGCCACGCCCAGGCGGTCGCTTGCGACCTGCGGGGCGAAACCGAGCGGAGACAGCAGCGCCGCGAGCGCCCGCGCGTCCGGTCCGCCGAGCAGCAGCGGCACGCGGATGCGGTACGGCGGCACGCTGGTCATCACCGCGCCTTCGACGTAACGCCCGCCGGCCGCGTTCACACACGCGGCCGCGCGCGCCTTCGCGCCCGGCGAGGCGGAGTTGAAGTCGAGGAACCACGTGCCGCCCGCGCAGCCGGGCGCGCTGGCCTCGGCCGCGGCGAGCGTCTGGCTCGCGGTGACGGCGCAGACGACGAGGTCCGCGCCGTCGGCCGCCTCGCGGGCGGACGCGGCCACCGTCACCCCGTGCGCCTCGGCGTGCGCGCGCAGCGGCGCGGCTTCGCCGGGCCGCGCGAACTTCAGGTCGAAGGCGGACACGGCGACGCCCTGGGCGCGCAGGTCCTCGGCGAGGATGCGGCCCACCTCGCCGTAGCCGACGAGGCCGATCCGCTGCAGGGGTGAGGTGGTCATGGCGTCAGTCCAGCGAGGCCTTGGCGCGCTTGATCACGTCGGCGTACTTGGTGGATTCCGCCGCGATGAACGCGTTGAACTGCGGGCGCGTGACCGGGAAGGTCTCGTAGCCGAAGGTCGCGTAGCGTTCCTTGATGTCCGGTTCGGCGAGCGCGGCCTCGATGTCGTGCTGGATTTTGTCGGCCACCGGCTTCGGCAGGTTCTTCGGCGCGGCGATGGTGGTCCAGCCGGTCATTTCGTAGCCGGCGGGGCCGCCGGACTCGGCCACCGTGGGCACGTCGGGGAAGGCCGGGTGGCGCTTGGGCGCGGTCACCGCGATGAACTTGATGCGGCCCATGCGCTGAAGCGGGCCGGCGGTGGCGAGCGAACCGAGCGCGAAGTCGAGTTCACCGGTGGCGACACCCGTGTAGAGCATCGACGTCTCCTTGTAGATGACGTGCTGCATCTGCGTGTTGGTCATGCTCTCGAGCAGCGCGGCGCCCAGGTGCACCGGGTTGCCCACCGACCAGCTGCCGTAGTTCAGCGCGCCGGGACGGGCCTTCGCGTCCGCGACGATGTCGCCCACCGTGCGGTACTTGCTGGTGGCCGGCACGCCCACGAAGAAGTACGTGCGGAACAGCGGCACCAGCGGATCGAAGTCCTTGACCGGGTCGTACGGCAGCTTCTTGAAGAGGTACGGGTAGGCGACGAGGTGGACGTTGTCGAGCTGGATCAGGTCGTAGCCGTCCGTGGCGCCGCGCTTGAACGCGTCGATCGCGATGAAGCCGTTGCCGCCGGGGCGGTTCTCGACGATCACCGGCTGGCCCCACTTCTTCTGCAGCTTTTCAGCGAGGACACGAAGCACCGCTTCGGGGCCGGCACCGGCCGGGAACGGGGTGAGGATGCGCACGGGCTTGGTGGGCCAGTCCTGCGCGAACGTGGGCAGGGCCGCGCCCAGCAGGCCGAGCGTGATGGCGAGGCCGAGGGCCCGGCGGGGGATGAACGTCATGGAGGTCTCCTTCAGGGTGGAAGATCGATCGGTCAGTCACGCGCGGGCATCATGCCGTGGCGTTGTTTCGTTTCGTCGGTGGCGGGGGACCGCCAGTGGGACAGCAGGGGCGCCGCGTCGACCGCGTCACGGCTCGCCGCACTGAACGTGGTCACGATCTCCAGGCCCGGCGGCATCGCGCCGAGCACGGCGATGCCGGGCAGGTCGAGGAGTTCGCTCCGCTGCTGGAAACCCAGGTCGGCGTCGCCCTGCGCCAGCAGGCGGCCCACCGGCACGCCGGGGGGCGCCTGCACGAGCCGGTCGGCCAGGCCCCAGCGTTCCAGGAGCTTCGCGAGGGCCACGCCGCTCGGGCCGGTGGACACCGCGATCCGGCCGGCCGCTGCGGCCGCCGCGCGCAGGCCCGCTTCGTCGGCGACCGACGGCCGGGGTGCACCCGACGGCACGGCGACGGCCACGTCGCAACGCACGAGGTCGACCTTGCTGTCGGCGGCGAGGTGTCCCGCCGCGACCAGGCGGTCGATGGCGTCCGACGCGAGCACGACGACGTCGAACGGTTCGCCCGCCGCCACGCGTTTCGCGGCGTCCACGCCCCCGACGGACTCGACCCGCACCGGCGCCGGCCATTGCGCCGCCAGCTCGGCGAGCAGCGCCCGCGTGGCCATCGACGAGAGGACGTGGAGTTCGCGGCTCATGGCTTGGCGGTGTCCTTCTGGTCCCAGCTGCCCGCCGGGCCCGAACCACCCGACACCGAATAGAGCGCGCCGGGTGCGTTGCGGGTCTTCTGGAATTCCTCCAGCGACTGGCCGCGCATCGCCGCGTACACGTGCAGGTTCGACACCCCCACCACCGCCGCGAGCTTCTCGAGCAGGAAGAAGATGACGCCGTAGTGCATCATCGCGCGCCAGTCGCGGCGCTGGATCAGGTCGCGTTCGACGTCGGTGAGGCCCGCCTCGCGCATCAGCGCGGCCTCGTCGGCGAGGAAACGCGCGCGGTGCGCGGGTTCCACCAGTTCGTGCAGGAACTTGTTGATGCGGTAGCCCTTGACGCTGCGGGCCAGGTCGAACGGGTACGTGCCCTCCAGCAGCTCGATGCCGCGCATCTCGCGGGCGATGTGCTCGCGGTGGCGCTGCAGCGCGGCGGGCGACGGCGGCTCGGCGTGGTTCTCGAACACGAGCGTCGCGATGCCCGTCATCGACGGCAGGTAGTAGGACTGGTGCAGCTTCGTGACCTGCGACGACAGCGCGCCGCGCATGATCAGCCACATCACCACCTCGGCGCTTTCGCAGCCGCCGATCGTGGCGAGTTCGGCGAGCGTCATCTCGGTGAGCCGCACCGGGTCCTTCTCGATCAGGTCGAGGAACTTCGCGTCCCAGGCCGGGTTGTTGAAGCCGGCCCGTTCGCCGTGCACCTGGTGCGACAGGCCGCCCGTGGCGATGATGACCACGCGCAGGTCTTCCGGGAAACTCTCGACGGCGCGGCGCAGCGCCTGGCCGAGCTTCCAGCAGCGCTTCGCGCTCGGGCTCGGCGCCTGCAGCACGCCCACCTGCAGCGGGATGATCGGGAACGGCCACGACGGGTCGTGGTCGCACAGCACCGACAGCGGCGAGAAGCAGCCGTGGTCGAGGCCCTTGTCCTGGAAGAACGACAGGTCGAACTCGTCGGCCACCACCGACTCGCCGATGTGCGCGGCCAGCGCCGGGTGGCCCGCGACGGCCGGCAGCGCGCGCGCGCCGCCGCCTTCGTCGGCCACGGTGTACCACTCGCCCACGCCCAGCGTGAACGGCGAGTAGTGGTCGAAGAAGAACGAGGTGACGTGGTCGTTGAAGATCACGATCGCCGCGTCGGGCTTCTTGTCGGCGAGCCAGCCCTTGATGGGCGCGAAAGCCTCGAAGATGGGCGCCCAGACCGGGTCGTCCTGCTTGTTCTTGTCGTGCGCGAACCCGATCGTCGGGGTGTGCGAGCACGCGATGGCGCCGATGATGCTGGCCATGTCGTTCTCCTCAGTCGATGTAGCGCAGGCCGGCTTCGGCCAGTCGTTCGCGCATCTGGTAGATGTCGAGGCCCAGCTCGCCGTCGGCCAGGCGCTGGCGCTTGCCTTCCTCGAGGGCCTCGCGTTTCGCGGCGGCCTCGGCCACGCGGGCCACGTCGGCGCACGGCACGATCACCACGCCGTCATCGTCGGCCACCACCACGTCGCCCGGTTGCACCAGCGCGCCGGCGCACACCACCGGCACGTTCACGGAACCGAGCGTGGCCTTGACGGTGCCCTTCGCGTGCGCGGTGCGGGCGAAGACGGGGAAGTCCATCTCGCGCAGGGTGCGCACGTCGCGCACGCCGCCGTCGATCACGAGGCCCGCGCAGCCGCGGGCACGGAACGACGTGGCCAGCAGGTCGCCGAAGAAACCGTCGACGTTGTCGGTGGTGCAGGCCGCGAGCACCACGTCGCCCGGCTGGATCAGCTCGGCCGCGACGTGGAACATCCAGTTGTCCCCCGGCTGCAGCAGCACGGTGACGGCCGGGCCGCACAGGCGGGCGCCGTCGTACATGGGCTTCAGCACGGGCTTCGTGAGCCCGACGCGGCCCATGGCCTCGTGGACGGTGGCGACGCCGAAGTTCGAGAGGTGTTCGACCGCGTCGCGGGGCGGGCGCGGGATGTTGCGCTTGACGATTCCGAGCGTGTTCATGTTCAGCATCCGGGTGAGGTTCAGGCGGCGGCGCGGGCGCGCAGCGCGGCGTCGAGGCGCGGGTACACGCGCCGGGCGTTGCCTTCGAAGATCTTGTGGCGGTCGTCCGCCGACAGCGTGGCCGCCTCGATGTAGCGGCGCGTGTCGTCGTACGCGAAGCCGGTGGTGGGGTCGATGCCGCGCACCGCGCCGATCATCTCGGAGGCGAACAGCACGTTGTCGACCGGGATCACCTTCGTCAGCAGGTCGATGCCGGGCTGGTGGTACACGCAGGTGTCGAAGAAGATGTTCTTCAGCAGGTGTTCATCGAGCGGCGGCTTCTTCATCTCCTGGGCCAGGCCGCGGAAGCGCCCCCAGTGGTACGGCACCGCGCCGCCGCCGTGCGGGATCACGAAGCGCAGCGTCGGGAAGTCCTTGAACAAGTCGGACGTCAGGCACTGCATGAAGGCCGTGGTGTCCGCGTTCAGGTAGTGCGAGCCGGTGGTGTGGAAACACGCGTTGCAGCTCGTGCTCACGTGGATCATCGCGGGGATGTCGAGCTCGACCATCCGCTCGTACACCGGGTACCAGTGGCGGTCGGACAGCGGCGGCGAGGTCCAGTGGCCGCCCGACGGGTCCGGGCTCAGGTTGATGGCCACGAAGCCGTACTCGTTCACGCAGCGGTCGATCTCGGCGACACACGTGGCCGGATCGACACCGGGCGACTGCGGCAGCATGGCCGCGCCGATGAACTGGCCGGGGAACAGGCCGACCACGCGGGCGATCAGTTCGTTGCAGATCGAGGACCAAGTCGCGCTGGTGTCGAACCCGCCGATGTGGTGGGCCATGAAGCTGGCCCGTGGCGAGAAGATGGTCAGGTCGATGCCCCGCTCGCGCATCTTCGCGAGCTGGTTGGTCTCGATGGATTCGCGCAGCTCGTCGTCGCTGATGTGCAGCGACGCGGCCGAGGGGGCGTCGGAGCCGCCCGACAGGCTCGCGACCTGCTGGTCACGCCAGCGTTCGAGCGCCTTCGGGGCGGTGGTGTAGTGGCCGTGGCAATCGATGATCATGTCTTCGGACTCGGGTGAAGCCTTGCACGCCACGGAGGCGCCAGAGGACGGGTTCGTCGTGTCGACAGTGTTCCGCCGCCCGGGCCGGCGTGGGGCGAGTAGCGTTTGCGCTGACCTCGAACTTTTTTATGGGCAAGGGTATCCACCGAGCCCGATCCGGCACCGCGATCGAGAAGAATCACGCCTGTCCATGCCAGAGAAATTCATCGATCCCCGTCCGGCCGGCGCGCTGGGCACCAACCTGCGCCACCTCCACGTGCTGTGCGCCGTGGCCGAGGCGGGCAGCATCGCGCACGCGGCCGAGGGGCTGTACCGGGTGTCCTCGGCCGTCGCCCGGTCCATCTCGGAACTGGAGGCGGTGCTGGGCGTGCCGCTCTTCGAGCGGCGGTCCCGCGGCATGGTGATCAACCGGTACGGGGACATCGTGCTCGTGCGAGCCCGGCGTGTCGAGGGCCTCTTCGAGGAGGCCCGCCAGCAGCTGATCGCGCGCGGCGGGGTGTCGTCATCGGCCGACGTGCATTCGCTGTTCGCGTCCATCATGAACGGCCGGCGCCTCGCGGTGATCGCGAGCCTCGTCGAACGCCGCAGCATGGCCGCGGTGGCGCGCGAGTTCTCGCTCACGCAGCCGGCCGTGAGCACCGCGGTGAAGGACCTCGAGGCGCGCCTGGGCGCCTCGCTGTTCGACCGCACCGCCCGCGGGCTCGTCCCCACGCCGGCGGGCGAGATCCTCGCGTTCCACTTCAAGCGGGTGCTCGCCGAGCTGCGGCACATCGCGCCCGACCTCGCCGCGAGCCAAGGCACGCTGCAGGGCAGCGTGAACGTGGGCGCGCTGCCGCTCGGGCGCACCCACATCCTGCCGCGCGCCATCGCCTCGCTGCTCGCCCGCCACCCGCAGCTGCACGTGGGCACCGTCGAGAGCCCGTACGAGGTGCTGGCCGCCTCGTTGCGCAGCGGCGACGTCGACTTCATCCTCGGCGCGCTGCGCCCCCCCGCGGACGCGAAGGAACTCGAGCAGGCGCCCCTGTTCGAGGACCGGCTCTCGGTGATCGCCCGCGCGGGGCATCCGTTCACGCGGGTCGATCGCATCGATTTCGACACGCTGCGCAGCGCCACCTGGGTGCTGTCCCGCCCGGGGTCCCCGTCGCGCGAGCTGTTCGAGTCGTTCTTCTCCGACGCCCGCCAGCCGCCGCCCGTCCCCGCGGTGGAGACGGGCGACCTCGCCGTGTTGCGCGGCCTGCTGCGCGAGAGCGACATGCTGACCGCCATCTCCGCCCACCAGCTGCGCTACGAGATCCGCGACGGCAGCCTCGTGGCCCTCGACTTCCCGCTCGAACGCACGCGGCGGCAGATCGGCCTGTCGCAGCGGCTCGGCGCCCTGCCCTCCCCAGGCGCGGTGGCGCTGATGGCGGAGATCCGCCAGGTGGTGGCGGACTCGGCGGAGTTCACCGTGTCGCCCCCGGCGCGGTCACCCCGATGAACATCGGGGCCCACCGTTCGCCCGCGCGCGGCGGGGACGGTAGGTCCCGGCTTTCGCCGGACTGACGGCGTTCAGAGCGGCGCCGGCGCGTACGGGCTGAAGAAGTCCACCCCGGTCCAGTCCGGCGTCGCCGCGGTGTACTTCGCCGCGCCGTTCGTGTAGCTCGACGCCACGTTCGGATCCCCCGTGCCCTTGTAGGTCGCGAGCGCCGGGTACGGGTACATCGGGCGCGAGCTCGTGACCACGCCCGCGGTGTCGGTGCGGCTCGTGGTGATCTCGGCCGGCGCCGTGCCCTTCTCCACCCAGTTCACCACCGCGGTGACGAGGTCCATGTTCGGCAGCCCCTCGCCGCCGCCGCAGTGGCTCACGCCGGGCGCGAGGTACATGCGCATGAAGGCGTCCATGTTCGCCTGTCCCATCGTGCGCTGCATCGCCTCGTGGTACGCGATGGTGTTGACGGGCGAGATGTGCTGGTCGGCCCAGCCGTGCCACAGGATCAGCTTGCCGCCCGCCGCCTTGAACGCGGACAGGTCCGGGTTCGTCGCGTCGTTCAGCGGGTGGCGCGTGCGCAGCCGGCTGTAGAAGGCCTCGGTGAACTCGAACTCGTCGAGCGTGGGCGGCACCGCGTCGGTGAAGATCACCGACCGCGCGCCAGCCACGAAGTTGTCGCTGCCCACGCGGTTGGTGACCACGTCGGTCGCCGGCACGAAGACGCCGGCCCAGTTCAGTTCCGAGCCGTACTGCGGGCCACCCACGAGGATGCGGCGGTTCGTCACCGGGTCGCGCGGGCCGTCGTAGAACTTCTTCGCGGTGATCACTTCGGTGGCGGTGAGGCACGCGCTCGTGTCCACGGCACCGGCCGGGCACTGGATCGTGGCCGGGTCGAAGCTGCACAACCGCGGGTCGGCGAGCAACCCGTCGACCTGGCCGTCGAGCCCGTCGCACGCGGCCACCACGGCGGCGTGCAGCACCGCGGCCTTGGCCGGGTACAGCACCACGGTGCCGGTACTGAGGCCCGTGTCGCGGTTGGACCGCGCCATCCAGCCGTGGTGCAGGGAGTTCTGGATGTTGAACAGGAAGGCCGGGGCGCCCGCGACGATGCCGTCGTAGTCGTCGGCGTACCGCTGCGCGGCCATCAGGCCCTCGCGCCCGCCGTCGGAGCAACCCACGAAGTACGAGAACTTCTCGCGCTGCGCGTAGTACACCTCCGTGAGCTTCTTCGCGGCGAGCGTCGTCACGTGCACGCCGCGGTAGGCGAAGTCGACACGCTTCTGGGCGTCGAGCGCCCAGTTCGCGTCGGCGCCGGTGTGGCCCATGTTGGTGGACGACAGCACGAAGCCGCCGGACTGCACGAGCGGGCAGCCGTAGGCCGTGCCCGGGTCGACCGCGGCGCTGATGCTGCCGCACAGCCCGCCGCAGCCGATGTGCAGCACGCGCTGGGTCCACGTGTCGACCGGCAGGCGCACGCGGAAGCCCACGGCCGGCGCGAGCGTGCCCTCCACGGTGCAGAACTTCACCGCCGCGCCGTTGACCGTCACGGTGCCTTCGGTGGCCGACGCGATGGTGCTGCCCACGCCGCCGATCGCGGTCAGGTCGACCGAGGCGAGGCTCGCGCACGCGGCGGCGGGCTTGACGACGGCGAGTGTCGTCGGGGTGGTGGTGGTGGTCGGTGCGGGCGTGTCGTCACCCCCGCAGGCGGAGACCAGCATCGCGGCGAGGGCCGCGAGGCAGGTCGTCAGGAACGTCTTCAAGGTCATCGTCAACTCCTGTGGTCGGATGCGCCGGTGTCATGGACCGGACGCTCGCCGCAGTGTCGGCAGCGAACCCACGCGCTGGCGTGAGTTCGCGTTGACGAAACGCCGAGGTTTCTTATGCGGGGTTATCCCTCGTCGCCGGTCACGGGAAGGCCGTGGCGAGCCCCGTGCGCACGCTCGGCGTGGACGTGGGGCCGATCTCGGCGTACGTGTCGTTGGACAGCGTGTACGCCGGCCACGCGAACGTGGTGGTGCTCGGGTTGCCGGTCTTCGCGAACTGCGTCCACATCGACATCACCGCGTCCACCGTGGCCACGTCGCCCGCGCCCCACCCCATCGACGCGTAGACATCGGCCACGTCACCCGCGGTGCCGGTGACCCCGTTGCCGTTGAGGTCGCCGATGGGCGGCTTCGCGCCGGCCGCCGTCAGCACGAGGCCCATCGCGTAGTTGCTCGCCATGCCCGCCGGGTAGTTGAAGAGGTACGGCACCTCGCCGCCGTGGCCGCTCGCGAGGTTCATCGCGGCCCAGCCGTCGGGCACGCGGCTGAAGCGGTACACGAACTGCGGCGACTTGTAGGTGGGGGTGCGCTGGACCATGAAGACCGGCAGTGCGGCGCGCAGCGACGGGTAGTCACCGGACGTGGCCCCCACCATCAGCGGCACGTCGCTCGGCATGCCGTCGGTCATGTTCTGCAGGTACGTCTTCGGCAGGTGGGCGTAGTCGACGTTCGGGCGGTAGATCTCGCGCGGGATGCCCGCGTCGAGGTCGGCCTGCACGAACGCGGTCCACGGCAGCGCCCGCGCGGCGGCGAGCGTCGTGACGTTCAGCCGCCCGAACATCGCGGCGCCGATGGCCTCGCCCGCGGCCAGCGAGGATGCGGCCGTGCCGGTGGTCGCGATCGCGTTGGCCCCGCTCTGCACCACCGCCTTGTGGAACAGCCCGGCCGCATCCGGCGAGTTCAGCAGGCCGTAGGTCTTGCCGCCACCGCCCGACTGGCCGAACAGCGTGACGTTGGCCGGGTCGCCACCGAAACGCGCGATGTTGTCCTTGACCCACTGCAGCGCCATCACGAGGTCCATCTGGCCGTAGTTGCCCGAGCCGCCGTGGCCGCTCTCGGCGCTCAGCAGCGGATGGGCCATGTAGCCGAACGGCCCGAGGCGGTGGTTGACGGTGACGAGCACGACACCCTTCGTGGTCACGCCCTCCGGGTTGTTGTACTGCTTCGAGTTGCCCGTGAGGATCGCGAACGCGCCGCCGTGGAACCACACCATCACCGGCGCCTTCGATGCGTTCTTCGGCGCCGTGACGTTGAGGTACAGCGAGTCTTCGCTCATGCCGCCCTCGCCGATCGGTTCGAACGTGGGGTTCTGCGCGCTCTGGTCGCTCCAGCCGGTGGCCTGGCGCACGCCCGCCCAGGCGACGGGCGGTTGCGGCGGACGCCAGCGCAGCGCGCCGACCGGCGGCCGCGCGTACGGGATGCCGAGATACTGCCACGTGCCGGCATTGGCCTCGAAGCCGCTCAGCTGCCCGCCGGTGGTGGTGACGACGTTGCGCGGCGCCATCGAGCGCCCGAAGTGTTCGAGCGCGGCGACGGCCGTGCGCGCGCTGCGCGGACGCGGGTCGAGGTCGGAGAACACGGCAGCGTCGCCGAGCGCGGCCAGCAGCGGCGCGAGGCTCGTCCGGAACGCCGCGGTGGGCTGGTTGAAATCGATGGACGCGGCCCGCTGCGACACCACCGCGCGGATCGCCGCGGTGATCTGGATGCCGTTGTTGAGGTCGCCGTCGGCGTCGAGCGTCTGCAGCAGGATGAGCTTGTTGTTCACGCGCACGTCCGCCGCCGACGCCGCGCCGGCCGTGACCGACAGCGGCGTGAGCACGCCCCCGCCCGCGGCCGAGCCGAGCGCGAGGTTGCCGATGGCGAACGAGAGCGTTTCGCCGGCCGCGTAGGTGAAGCGGCCGTTCGCGTCCGTCGAACGCGCCGGGCCGATGGAGCCGGTGACGTCGAGGCCCGACACCGGGCTGTCGACGAAGATGCCGGACAGCGCCTCGTCGACGTCGTCGCCTCCGCACGCGGTGAGGGCCAGCACGGCGGCCACGGCGGTGGCCGCGAGGCGCCGCCGGTTGTCGCTTCGGTTCATGGTTGTCTCCTGGGTTGCCATGGTCGATATTCGTATCAGATTTGTCATCTGATATTTTTACGACTCGGAAGCCGGCCCGCATGCGGACCAACCCGCGGGAGACCTGTCAGCGACGCGACATCGCGCGGCGCGTGGACCGCCGCGCCGGCGCCGCCTCGGGCGAGGCCGCCGTGTCGTGCCGCGCGCCCATCGTCTGGGCGGTCACGACGAGTTCGACCAGGGCTTCACCGCCCAGGTTGATGTGCTGCCGCATCGCTGCGGACGCCGCGAGGGAGTCGCCGGCGCAGATGGCCGTCACGATGGCGCGGTGTTCCTCGGCCGAGGCGCCGAGCCGGCCCGGGTGCCGGATGCTGCACTGCCGGTACGCCGCGAGCGTGCGCCGCAGCGACCGCACCGTCTCGACGAGCACCGGGTTGCCGCCGGCGCGGTAGATCACCTGGTGCAGGTCTCGGTTGGCGGCCTCGTAGCCGGGCTGGTCGCCCGCCGCGGCACGTTCGGTGCACGTGGCGACGGCCGTGCGCAGCTCGGCGCAATGGACCGCCGTGGCGCGGCGCGCGGCCATGCCGGCCAGCACCGATTCCACCTCGGTCAGCGCCTCGAGCGACGCCACCAGTTCGTCGATGCTGGCGCGGCGGACATAGATGCCGGAGCGCGGTGCGATGTGCACCAGCCCCTGGGCCGCGAGCACGAGCAAGGCCTCGCGCACCGGGGTGCGCGAGGCCTGGAAGCGTTCGGAGAGCTGGCGGTCGTCGATGACACTGCCCGGCGGCCGTTCACCCGACACGATCTCGGCCTCCACGGCCGCGCGGATGCGGTCCTGGATGCTGCCGCCGAGGGTGCGCGGAGGGGCCGGGTCGATGCTCATGGCATGAATGTATCAACCTTCGGGCCAGGTATTTCAAGGCCTGGCGCCGCCGGTTGCCGCATCCGTCACGGCCGCGGCCTCCCGGTCACGGGAACACCGCCGACAGCCCCGTCCTCACCACCGCCTGCGCGCCCAGTTCGACATAGGCGTCGTTCGACGTCGTGTAGGCCGGCCACGACAGCCCCGCGATGCTCGGGTTGCCGGTCTTCGCGAAGGTGGTCCACATCGTCATCGTGCGGTCGGCCACCGCGGCGTCCGTCGCGTCGAAGCCGGCCGAGGCCAGCACGTCGGCCGTGTCACCCGCGGTGCCGGTGACGCCGTTGCCGTTGAGGTCGCCGATCACCACACGCGCGTTGGTGGCCGGGTCGAGCACGAGGCTCAGCTGGAAATGCGCGACGACACTCTCCGGCGCGTTGAACACGTAGGTGAGTTCGGCGCCGTGGTACGCCTTGAGCCCGCGCTGCGTCCAGCCGGCCGGCACGCGGCTGAAGATCGCGGCGTAGTGGGGCTGGGCGCTGTGGGTCGTCATCCACGGGAACACGTCCTTCACCGTCTCGATGGGGTCGACCGTGTCGGCCGTGTTCGTGACGATCAGGAACGGCACGTCGTTGTGGGTGTGTGTCTCGAAACTCACGCGTTCGCTGTGCGGCAGGTAGCGGTTGTCGATGTTGGTGTACGGCACGAGCGCGGCCGCGGCGGTCACCACCTCGGTCCACGGTTTCGCGCGCAGCTGCTCGAGCGTGCTGGCGCCGAGGTTCGTGGCGAGCACCGTGCCGACGGCCTCCGCGGACGCGAGCGTGCGGGTGTCGGGGATCAGCGTGCCGCTCTGGCTGATGGCGCGGTGGAACAGGCCCTTCGCCTCGGGCGACGCCATCAGCGACAGCACCTTCCGGCCGCCGCCGGACTCGCCGAAGATGGTGACGTTGGTGGGGTCCCCGCCGAAGGCCGCGATGTTGTCGCGCACCCACTGCAGCGCCATGACCAGGTCCATCTGCCCGTAGTTGCCCGAGCCGCCGTAGCCCGACTCGGCCGACAGCAGCGGGTGCGCCAGGTAGCCGAACGGCCCGAGGCGGTGGTTCACCGACACCTGCACGACGCCCTTCGTGACAGGACCCTTCGCATTGTTGAAGGCCTTGGTGTTGCTGGTGAGCGAAGTGAAGCCGCCGCCGTGGAACCACACCATCACCGGCACCTTGGTCGCGCCCTTCGGCGCGGTGACGTTGAGGTACAGGCTGTCCTCGCTCATGCCCCCCTCGCCGAAACGCTCGAGCGCGGTGGTCTGCGCGGCCTGGTCGGCCCAGGCGGTGGCGTGGCGCACGCCGGTCCACGGCGTCACCGCCTGCGGCGGCCGCCACCGCAACGCACCCACCGGGGGTTTCGCGTACGGCACGCCGAGGAACTGCCAGGTGGTCGCATCGGCCTCGAAGCCGCTCAATGCACCGGCCGTGGTGGTCACGACATGGCGCGGGCTCGCCGCGCGCGTGTAGTGCTCGACGGCCGCGGCGGCGGTGCGCGCCGCGCGGGGGCGCGGGTCCAGGTCGGTGAAGAGGCCGGCGGTGTTCAGCGCCGACAGCAGCGGCGCGAGGCTCGTGCGGAACGCGGTCGGGTCCTGGTCGAAGTCGATCGACGCGGCGCGGTCGGACACGGCCGTGCGGATGGCGTCGGTGATCTCGATGCCGTTGTTCAGGTTGCCGTCGACGTCGAGCGTCTGCAGCAGGATCAGCTTGTTCGTGACGCGCCGGTCGGAGACCGCGGCGCCCCCCGTCACGTCGCGCGCGGTGACGACGGGCGCGCCGGGCGCGCTGCCGAGGGCCAGCGCGCCGATCGAGAAGCGCACCGTCTCGCCGGCCGCGTGCTGGAAGCTGCCGGCGCCGTCCGTCCGGCGGGCCGCGGTGGTGGTGCCCGCGACATCGAGGCCGGCCACGGGGGTTTCGCCGAACGTGCCGGTCCGCGGGCCGTCCACCGTGTCGTCCGAGCCGCAGCCGGACAGCGCGAGGGACAGCAGCACAGCCGCCGCCGCGGGCGGCGTATGGAACTTCTTCATGGCATCTCCTGTGTTTTATGTATCAAACGTGTGATCTGATATTTTTACGACGCTCGACCCGGTTTCGAAGTGGGGCAAACCAGCAGGCACACCGTCATCCAGGTGACGGCCCGCGCCCGCGAGTTCCACCAGAATGGGTCGACCTCCGACTTCCCTGGTGATGCCATGAACGATTCCTCCGCCCAGCGCGTGCGCGTGTCCGTCGACGACCAGGGCGTGGCCGAGGTGGCCCTCGTGCGCGCGGACAAGATGAACGCCATCGACGCCGCGATGTTCAACGCGATCAACGACGCCATCGCCACGCTGCGCGACGACCCGCGCGTGCGCGCCGTGGTGCTGCACGGCGAGGGCCGCGGCTTCTGCGCGGGCCTCGACATGGGCCGCTTCCAGCAGATGGGCCAGGGCCAGACCAGCGGCACGATGGGCACCGACCTGCTCGCCCGCAGCCACGGCCTCGCCAACGCCGCGCAGCACGTGGGCTGGGGCTGGCGCGAGCTGCCGGTGCCGGTGATCGCCGCGGTGCACGGCGTCGCCTTCGGCGGCGGCCTGCAGATCGCGCTCGGTGCCGACGTGCGCGTGGTCCACCCCGACACGAAGCTGTCGGTGATGGAGGTCAAGTGGGGGCTCGTGCCCGACATGTCGGGCTGCGTCTTCATGACCGAACTCGTGCGCGCGGACGTGTTGCGCGAGCTCACCTTCACCGGCCGCATCGTTTCCGGCGTCGAGGCGCAGGCGCTGGGCCTGGCCACCCGCGTGGCCGATGACCCGCTGGCCGAGGCCCGCGCGCTCGCGGCGCAGATCGCTGCGTCGAGCCCCGATGCCATCCGCGCGGCCAAGCGGCTGCTCAACGGCGCGTCGCCGGTGCGCGCCGCCGACGTGCTGCTCGCCGAAGCCCGCGAGCAGCAGGCCCTGATCGGCAGCCCCAACCAGCGCGAGGCTGCGCTGGCCGGGCTGGAGAAGCGGGCGCCGCGGTTCCGCTGACCGCCCACTGGCCGATCGCCGCCGCGAGCCCGTCAGGGGCTTCCCGGCGGCAGTTGATTTCGGCGACCGGGCGTCCTACCGTCCGCCTGCGGCGACCTGCCGCCTCAGGGAGACGACGATGACCCCTCACCTCCACCACTGGGTCGCGGCCGCCTGCGCCGTGCTGCTGGCCGCCTCACCGGCTCGCGCCGAGACCTACGACCTCGGCACCATTTCCGGATCCGGCCTGCACCCGTTCTCGGACCTCTGGCGCACCGACCCGTTCACCGACGTCTTCACGTTCACCATCGCTGCCGGCGACACGTTCGAGTTCCACGGCACGGCGTACACGCCGTTCAGCAACCGCTTCTGGATCGGCGACCTCGACGGCCGGCTCGACCGCGGCAACGTGACGTTGGTCGAAGGCGATTCGCGGACGGTGTGGAACCCGCCGTTCCCGCGCCAGGACGTGACGTTCGCATCCACGCTGCTGGCCGCGGGCACCTACTCGCTGCGCGTCTGGGGGACGCCCACGTCGGCCTTCCCGGGGCCGGCGAGCGTCTACGACGTAGCGCTGGTGTTCAACGTCGCGGCCCCGGTGCCGGAACCGGCGACGACGGCGACCCTGCTGCTGGGCCTCGCGGGGCTGGGCGCGACGTTGCGCCGGCGCCGGCTCAGCGCCCGGTGAACCGCGCGGCCCGCTTCTCGACGAACGACCGCACGCCCTCGGCCCAGTCCTCGCTCGCGAAGATGCGCTTGCTGATCGCGGGGAAGTCGGCCACCGCGGCGGCCGGCCCCTCCTCCACCGCCTTGATGGCGTTGAGGCGCGTGGCCGTCACGGCGAGCGGCGCCTGCTCGGCGATGCGCTGCGCGATGGCCACGGCCTCGTCGAGCACCTGCGCGTTGGGCACCACCTTCTGCACGAAGTTGAGCCGGAAGGCCGTGGGTGCGTCGAACTCGTCGCCGGTCAGCAGGTACAGCATCGCGTTGCCGAGGCCCGCCCGTTCGGACATGCGCAGCGTGGCGCCGCCCCCCGGCATCAGGCCGCGTTGCACTTCCTTCTGGCTGAAGCGGCAGTCCTCGCCAGCCACCACGATGTCGGCGCCGAGCATCAGCTCGATGCCCACGGTGAAGCAGATGCCCTTCACCGCGGCGATCACGGGCTTCGTGCGGCGGCGGTAGTTCGGCTTGCCGAAGTCGTGCGGCTCGACGAGCCCCTCCGGGATCAGCCGCTCGCCGCGTTCCAGGTGCGCCTGCACCGACGGCATGTCGAGGCCCGCGGTGAAGTGGTCGCCCATGGCGTGCAGCACGCCCACGCGCAGTTCGGGGTCGTCGTCGAGCCGGGTGTACGCCTCGCCCAGCTGGCGGAACATCTCGGGCGTCCAGCCGTTCCGCTTGGCGGGACGGTTGATGCCGATCAGCAACACGTGGCCGACCACCTGGGTGTCGATGCAGCCGTGGAGAGGGGGCGGGTTGGTGGCTTCGATCTGCATGGTGGAAGGCGGACGTGGATGAAGCCCTTGATCGTGCGCCACGCGGCCGCCGCGCGCTGCCACTCTCGTGACAGCGGCGCAGCGCGGCCCCGCTTAAGCTCGGTGGCTCGCCCCAGGAGAGAACGCACCCATGTCCACGGCCTTCCCCCAGATGCCCGCCGCCGCGCTGTGCGGCCCGCTGCGCCAGCCGCGCCAGATGCTCGCCGAGCAGACGTACGACGGCCACCTGTCGATCCACGACGACAAGATGGCCGAGGACCTCGGCCTGCGCGCCGGCCCCATCGAGGGCCCCACGCACTTCAGCCAGTTCGACCCGCTGCTGTTCCAGGTCTTCGGCCAGGCCTGGTTCGAGACCGGCTGCATCAGCGCGCACTACCAGAACATGGTGGTCGAGGGCGAGGAGGTGCGCGCCTTCGTGACCCCGCCCGAGGCCGGTGAACGCGTCGCGCGCATCCACGCCGAGAAGCGCGACGGCACACCCGTGTTGACGGGCACCGCGTCGGTGGGCGACGTGCCCGACGCCGAACACGAGATCCCGCGGCGCATCGCGAAGCTGCGCCCCGCCACCACGCTCGTGATCAACCGCGACCTGCGCGTGGGCCAGCGCGGCGCCGCGAAGGAGTCCATCGCGATGGGCTTCGACCAGCACATGGGCGACCACTACCCGTTTTCGCTCGCGGCCAAGCTGAAGGTGATCACCGAGCCGTCGCCCTGGTACACGCCGGAGGGCGGGGCCGCGTCGCCGTGGGGCCGCGCCATCATCCCGTTCGAGATGATCAGCGTGCTGCTCGGCAGTTCGTCGCACCTGTCCGGGCTGCGTGGCCGCGGCCCCGCCGTCGGCCTGTTCGCCGGCCAGCAGATCCGCCTCGCGCGCGGTCCGCTGTTCGTGGGCCAGGCCTACGACCTCGAACGCGAGATCGTCGCGCTGAGCGAAAGCGCCCGCACCGAATCCGTCTGGGTGCGCACGTCGGTGTTCGAGGCCGGCACCCGCACGCTCGCCGCCGAGATGATCCTCAACGGCGCCACGCTGAAGAACTCCTACGCCAGGTACGACGCCGAAGCGCGCGAACTCGGCTTCGCCCAATGACCCTCGAGGACAAGACCACCATGCCCCAGATCGACACCGGAACCGAAGACCTGCTGGCCTCGTTCGACGAGGGCGTGCTCACGCTCTCGATGAACCGCCCCGACGCGCGCAACGCGCTGTCCCGCCCCATGCTGCAGGCGATGCAGCAGCAGCTCGTGGCGGCCGAGTTCGACCCCGCGGTGCGCTGCATCGTGCTCACCGGCACGGGCAAGGCGTTCTGCGCGGGCGGCGACGTGAAGGCCATGGCGTCCGGCGCCGCGGCCACGCGCACCATCGACGAGGCCATCCACCAGCAGCGCCACAGCCAGCGCGAGACCGCCGGCCGCCTGTTCAAGATGCCCAAGCCCACGCTGGCCGTGATCCCCGGCGCGGCCGCGGGCGCGGGCCTGTCGCTCGCGATGTCGTGCGACCTGCGCCTGATGTCGACCAGCGCCTTCCTGACCACCGCGTTCGCGAAGGTGGGCTTCGCGGGTGACTACGGCGGCACCTACTTCATGACCCAGCTGATCGGCGCGGCCAAGGCCCGCGAGCTGTACATGCTGAGCGAACGCGTGACGGCCGACGAGGCGCTGCGCCTGGGCCTCGCCAACTGGACGTGCGAGCCCGAACAGCTCGCCGAGCGCACGCGCGAACTCGCGCAGCGGCTCGCGAAGGGCCCGGCCGTGGCCTACCGCTACATGAAGGAGAACCTGAACCGCGCGATGGGCGGCGAGGTGGACGAATGCCTCGACCTCGAGGTCACCCACCACGTGCACTGCGCGCAGACGGAAGACCACAAGAACGCCGCGCGCGCCTTCGTCGAGAAGCGCGACCCCGTGTTCAACGGCCGCTGAACCCCCACCGCACAGGACGACCCATGAAGACCCGCATCACCGAACTCTTCGGCATCGAGCACCCGATCATCCAGGGCGGCATGCACTACGTCGGCCTCGCCGAGCTGGCCTCGGCCGTGTCGAACGCCGGCGGCCTCGGCATCATCACCGGCCTCACGCAGCGCACGCCCGAGCTGCTGGCCAAGGAGATCGCGCGCTGCCGCGAGATGACCGACAAGCCCTTCGGCGTGAACCTCACGTTCCTGCCGTCCGTCACGCCACCCGACTACCCCGGCTACGTGAAGGCCATCATCGACGGCGGCGTGAAGGTCGTCGAGACCGCGGGCAACAACCCGCAGAAGTGGCTGCCCGCGCTGAAGGAGGCCGGCGTCAAGGTGATCCACAAGTGCACCGCGGTGCGCCACGCGCTGAAGGCCGAGGCCATCGGCTGCGACGCGGTGAGCGTCGACGGCTTCGAGTGCGGCGGCCACCCGGGCGAGGACGACGTGCCCAACTTCATCCTGCTGCCGCGCGCCGCCGAGGCGCTGAAGATCCCGTTCGTGGCGTCGGGCGGCATGGCCGACGGCCGCTCGCTCGTGGCCGCGCTGGCGCTGGGCGCCGAGGGCATGAACATGGGCACCCGGTTCATCGCCACGAAAGAGGCGCCGGTGCACGAGAACGTCAAGCAGGCCATCGTGGCCGCCACCGAACTCGACACCCGCCTCGTGATGCGCCCGCTGCGCAACACCGAACGCGTGCTGAACAACGCCGCGGTCGAACGCCTGCTGGTGAAGGAACGCGAGCTCGGCGCCAACATCAAGTTCGAGGACATCCTGCCCGAGGTGGCCGGTGTCTACCCGCGCATCATGCAGGACGGCGCGATGGACGCCGGCGCGTGGTCGTGCGGCATGGTGGCGGGCCTGATCCACGACGTGCCCACGGTGAAGGTGCTGGTCGACCGCATCATGGCCGAGGCCCACGGCCTCATCGCGCAGCGGCTGGCGCGCATGGTCGCCTGACGCGGCGAGTCGGCACCGGCGGGGCGTGGCGCCGGGCCCGCCCGCCCCCGGAGAGGATCGCACCGTGGTGCATCCGTGCGTTCCGCGTGACGGGCGAGCGACCGACTTGGTCACTCGGGTAACTCTTTGTGGAAACGTTCCCACATCGATTGCGGGCGACGGCGGGCTCGGCTGTAATCCGCCGCCATGGCATCCTCCCCACGCCGCCGCGCCCACCGGGCCCTCGTGCACCTCGCCGCCGCGCTGCTGCTGTCCGCCTGCGGCGGCGGTGACCGCGCGACCGCCGACGCACCGGCCACGTCGCCCGCCCCCGCCCCCACGCCGGACGTGCCGTCGGCCCCCGCGCCGTCTCCTGCTCCTGCTCCTGCCCCCGACACCCACACCCTCACGCTGCCGCTCGAACTGCTGGGCGATGGGTCCCCGCTGACCCCGGTGGTGGCCGACGCCTCCCTGGTCCTCGACAGTTCGGCGGTCGCGACCGCCACCCGCCTGTGGTTCCGCTGCCACCGCTGCGGCTTCTTCGGCGCGCCCGAGTTCGAGGCCACGACGCAGAAGCCCACGGTCGTCAAGGCGAGCGTGCGGGTGCTGGGCGGCACGGATCCGTCGCAGGCGAACGGCATCCCCTGGATCGACATCACCGATGCCACCGTGACCCTGGCCGATGCCGAACGCGTGCAGGGCGGGCTCACGCGCGGCGGGCTCTACACGACGCGCATGAGCCTCGCGCTCGACACGACCGCGAAGGCGCGCCTCGTCGCGGGCGTCAACCGCGTGCAGTTCCGCTTCAACGGCACCGACGGCGAATCGAACGGCTACCGCATCGTCGACCTGCAGCTGCAGGACGCCTCGGGCACGAGCCTCGCGACGAACCCGGTGGCACGCGCCGACATCGCCGCGGAAAAGACCGCCGGCGCCATGCGCACGGCCGACGCGGACGCCGGCGAGTCGCTCTGGCACGGCCAGGGCCTGCTCGCGAAGTCGAGCATCGTGCCGCGCAGGATGAAGGCGGCGTGCGCGTCGTGCCACGCCGCGGACGGCCGCGACCTGCAGTACTTCAACTACTCCGACAACGCCATCGTGCAGCGTGCGCGCTTCCACGGGCTGACCGCGGCGCAGGGGAAGCAGATCACCGCGTACCTGCGGTACAGCCTTCGCGCGGTGCCGCACGTGGCCGCCGCGGCGCCGTGGAACCCGCCGTACCAGCCGGGCGCGGGGCTCGACACGAAGCCGCTCGCCGAGTGGGCCGCCGGCGCGGGCCTGGACGCCGTGCTGGAAACGCCGTCGCACGCGCTGAAGGCCCTGTTCGGCAAGCCGCTCGACAACACGCCGCTCGCCCTCACGCAGGCCGACGTGGACCGCGTGATGGACGCCAACGCCACGCTGAACGCCCGCGACGTCGCGATGCCGCTGCAGTACCCCGACTGGAACGCGTGGCTGCCCACCATCCACCCGATGGACGTGTGGCCCACCGGGGGCGCCACCGGTTCGTTCGAGGCCGGGGCGAAGTTCTCGAACGGGTCGTTCAACCCCGCGGCCACGGCCCGCAGGATCGACGCGTGGTTCACGTCGCACCGCAACCCGAACGGGGTCTTCGGCGACTGGAGCCACCTCACGCCCGCCGAACGCAACGAGATCCAGGGGATGCTGCAGCCGTCCGGCTTCGAGGCCTACAACTTCCTCGGCGGCGGCCGCGGCGACCACATCGGCCCCAACGGGGACTACGGCGCGCAGGTGGGCGCCCGCAACCTCGCGGCGCTGGCGTCGACCACCACCACGGCGGGCGACCCCGCGTCGTTCACCACCAACGCGTTCATCGAACGCGCGGTGATGAGCATGCTGCACTGGAACGCGATCAACCAATGGCAGTGGGCGCAGGCCCACGGCCTCGAGGGCAACCAGAAGTGGTTCATCGGCGACTACGACGCGGCCACCAAGACGTGGAAGGGCCGCGGCGAGGCGCGCGGCTGGCCGTTCAACACCGTGAGCCTGTTCTTCCTCGCCCCGCACATGCTGTACCAGAGCGACCGCGACGGCTCGGGCAAGATCACCCGCGAGTGGTACCTCGCCTGGGAGCGCAACAACACCGTGGGTTCGTACTACCGCACGAACGCGTGGTACCAGATGCAGGTGTCGGTGAACCCCGGGGGCCAGGGCGACTGGGTCAACTTCTCGGTGGACTGGCCATACCTCACCGGCTTCGACGAGGTGCTGGCCAACACCGTGGGCACCTCGACGCCAGCGCACGCCACGGCCACGAGGCTCTCGCACATCCGGCTGCTGCAGGCGCGCATCAAGAGCGCGCAGTTCGTCAACAACGCGGTGCCGCTGTGGGTGCCCGCGGACACACGGTCCATCATCCTGAACCGCGGCCGCTACAGCCGCGGGAACGCGATGAAACACCTGTCGCTCGTCAACTTCATCGACACCGCCACCACGCAGGGCAACGGCGTCGCGCGGTTCAAGGACTTCGACCAGGTGCAGGCCGGCCTGCACCTCAAGCTGGTCAACGGCGCGATGCAGCAGTTCAACCAGCTGTACGCCACCACCGACCCCGCCGCGTGGCGGCGATGCGATCCGGCGAACACGGACCTCGGCGAACCCGAACCCACGGCCGGCTTCGGGTTCTGCCTGGACCGCGCGCGCCAGCCGCTCGCGGCCACGGCCAACGGCGGCTTCGCGATGAACACCACCGACTACCGCGCCACGGCCGAGCAGAAGCAGCAATACGGCCTGTGGAAGGTCACGCAGATGGGCGGCGACGCGGCGCGCCTGAAGACCTGGAACGACTGGGTGAACAAGGCCTGGCCCTGAACGCCGCCGGGCGGCGGATCAGGGCCGCCCGAAGTGCCCCTCGCGCAAGGCCTGCACGGCTTCGCTGACCCAGCCGTCGGTCGCCGTCACGGCGAAGTCGCGCCCGAACTGCTGGCGGCTGATGCTGATGACCCGCTCGGGCTGGCGGCCGGCGGCGCTCACCGACTCGTGTGCCGAGACGTGGAAGTCGCCCACCGCGAACCCCTGCGTCGCGACATGCCGCAGGAACTCCTGCAGCTCGCCGCGACGGACCTGGGGTGCGGGGCGTGACACGCGTCAGGCGGCGGGCACGCTCGAACGCACGAGGGACTCGAACACCGCATCGAGCTTGGCCCGGCGCCGGCGCACCTCGGCCCAGCGCTCGAGGTCGGCGTCGACCGGGAGTTCCCCCGCCGCGCCGCCGGCCACGCCGGTGAACTGCGTGGAGATGACCTCCCACAGCACGGCTTCCTCGTCCATCAGGCTCTGGTACTCCGCGAGGAGCGCGGCGTGGCTGGTTCCGAATGTCGTCATGAGGTTCTCCGTACAACGCGTTCAGGCTAGCAGCCCCACAAGTCAGTACGCAAATACCCTCCCCGTCCGGAAGGACGCCCTGGCCGGTCAGGTCGTGAGGCTGTGCGTCGGCCGCTGCCCGGCCAGCGCCTGCGCCAGGCTCTCCAGCACCATCTCGCCCATCGCCGTGCGGGTCTCCTCCGTGGCGCTCGCGCGGTGCGCCTGCAGCGTCACGTTGTCGAGTTCGAACAGGATGGGCGGCACGTTCGGCTCGTCCACGAACACGTCGAGCCCCGCGCCGGCGATGCGCCGGTCGACCAGCGCGCGCACCAAATCGGGCTCGCGCACGAGGCGGCCGCGCGCGACGTTCACGAAGTAACCCCGCGGGCCGAGCGCGTCCAGCACGGCCGCGTCGATCAGCCCCTCGGCCTTGTCCGCCGCCGCGCACGCGATGAGTGCGTCGCTGTCGCGGGCGAGCTGCAGCAGGTCGGGCTCGAAGGTCCACGGCACGTCGCCCATCTCGCGCAGGTCGGTGTAGCGCACCGGGCAGCCGAAGGCGGCGACCCGCGTGGCGACGGCGCGGCCCACACGGCCCAGGCCCACGATGCCCACGCGCATGCCGCTGAAGCGCCGCGCGAGCGGGATCGCGCTCGGCTGCGGGTGGCGCACCCACGCGCCCGCGCGGATGAAGCGGTCCACCGCGCCCACGTTGCGGCAGGTCGACAGCAGCAGCGCGACCGCGAGGTCGGCGACGTCCTCGGTCAACGCGCCGAAGGTGCCGGTCACGGGCAGCTGGCGCGACCGCGCGTAGTCGAGGTCGACGGCGTCCGTGCCCACGCCGTTCACGGCGACGACCTCGAGCGCGGGCAGCCGCGCCATCAGCGACCGCTGGATGCCGGTGTGGCCGCCGGTGATGACACCGCGGATGGTGGCGCCGTGCGCGGCGATGTACGCGTCGGGGTCGGCCTGTTCGAAGAGGCGGTGCATCGTGTAGAGCGTGTCGAGGCGCTCGTTCACCGACGGCACGAGGATGGGGTTGAGCTGGAGGATGTTCGGTTTCATGGCGGTCTCGCGGAAGATGGGTGTCACTCGGGCTGGATGCCGGCCGTCTTGATGACGGTGCCCCAGCGCTTGTATTCGGCGGCCTGGAAGGTCGCGAGTTCGGCGGGTGTCGACGTGAACGGCTCCATGCCGTTCTGCTCGACGAAGCGGCGCACGTTTTCGGTGGCCAGCGCCTTCTGCATCAGCTCGTTGATGCGCTGGACCACGGGGGCCGGCGTGCCGGCCGGGGCGTAGACCGCGTTCCAGTAGCTGATCTCGTAGCCGGGCAGGCCGGCCTCGGCGATGGTGGGCACGTCGGGCACGAGCGGCGACCGTTTCGGGCTGCTGATGCCCAACACCCGGAGCTTGCCCGCCTTGACCTGCGGCAGGCTCGTGGTGAGGTCGACGATCATCATGTCGGTCTGCCCGCCCACCAGTTCGATGATGGCCTGCGGGTTGGCCTTGTACGGCACGTAGGTCAGCTGCGTGTGGGTCATCTGCTGGAACAGCTCCGACGCCACGCGCGCCGACGAGCTGCCGGCGCCGAAGGTCAGCGGCTGCTTGCGCGCGAGCGCGGCGAGTTCGGTGACGTTCTGCGACTTCAGCGACGGGTTCGTCACCAGCAGCAGCCAGCCCTTCACCAACGCGCCCACCGGCGCGAAGTCCTTCACCGGGTCGTAGCCCAGCTTGCGGAAGAGGTGCGGGTTCGCGGCCTGCGTGGTGTTCGTCGTGATGAAGATCGTGTAGCCGTCGGCGGGCGCGCGGGCCGCGGCCTGCGCGGCGATGCCGCCGCTCGCGCCCGGCTTGTTGTCGACGATCACGGGGATCTTCGTCTCGACGGTGATCTCCTGCCCGATGGCGCGGGCCAGGCCGTCGGTGGTGCTGCCGGCGCTGGAGCCGACGACGATGGTGATGGGTTTCGCGGGGTACGGGTTGGCCGCGGCGGTTGCGGCGGCGAGGACGAGTGCCGGGAGGACGGCGAAGGTGCGGGCGATGTTCATGGCGTTGCTTCCGTTCGGGAGAGTCATCGAGGTCGCGATGGGTTCGTGGTGTGCACCGGGTCGACCGCCCACGTCGGGATCGCGTGCCGCCATTCTGGGCAGCGTCCGGATCGCGGGTCAATATTGATCATCAAGATCAACTTCAAGCGTCAGCCCCGATGAACAATGGTGCATTTCGCTCGTCGAATCAGGGTTTACACTCGAACATGTTGATTCGAACATTGATGATCACGAGGAAGGATCCATCCCGATGGCGCACTGGCTGACCCTCGATGAAGCCCGGCAGGTGCTGGGCGTGCGACCGCAGACCATCTATGCCTACGTGAGCCGCGGCCGCATCGGCGTGAGCCCCGACCCCGCGGACTCGCGGCGCAGCCTGTACCGCGCCGAGGACGTCGAGGGCCTCGTGTCGCGCAAGGCCACGGGCCGCACGCGCGAGACGCTCGCGGCCACCACGCTCTTCGGGTCCGAACCCAGCATCCCCACGTCGATCTCCACGTTCTCCGGCGGTCGCCTGTACTACCGCGGCGTGGAAGCGGTGTCGTTCGCCGCCACCGCGAGCCTGGAGGACGCGGCCGGCCTGCTGTGGGACATGGCACAGCCGCCCCGCTTTCCCGCGGGCCCGGCGTCCACCGCGGCGCCGGGCCGCGTGCGCGCCTTCACCGAACTGGCCACGCTCACCGCCACGGGCCACTCGACGCGCGGCCGCCTGCCGCGCGTGCTGCTCGAGGAATCGGCGTCGCTCGTGGGCCGGCTCGCCGCCGCGTTCGGCGCGGCCGACGACGCCGCGCTGCCGCTGCATGAGCGGCTCGCGCGCGGCTGGGGCCAGCCCCGCGCCGTCGCCACGCTGCTGCGCCGCACGCTGGTGCTGCTGGCCGACCACGAGGTCACGGCTTCGGCGTTTTCGGCGCGCATCACGGCGTCCACCGGCGCGTCGCTGCCGGCCTGCCTGCTCGCGGGCCTCACCACGTTCTCGGGACCGCTGCACGGCGACGCCTCGGGCCGCGTGCGCACGCTGTTCGGCGAGGCCGAACGCGACGGCGCCGACGCGGTGGTGGACCGCTACCTCTCCTCCGGCATCCCGATCCCCGGCTTCGGCCACCCGATCTACCCCGACGGCGACCCGCGCGCCGCCGCGCTGATGGCCGACGTGAAGCCGCCGGTCCACGTCGCGCGGCTGATCGACCGCGTGGTGGCGCTGACCGGGCAACCGCCCAACATGGACGTGGCGCTGGCCTCGCTCGCCGCCCGCCACCGCCTGCCCGCCGACGCCGCGTTCGCGATGTTCGCGATCGCCCGCAGCGTGGGGCTGCTGGCCCACGGCATCGAGCAGCTGGGTGTCGACTCGGTGATCCGACCGCGCGGGCGGTACACGGGGCCCACCGAGGGGCTGCAGCCGGCGGCGCGTCGTCAGCGGCGGAAGTGACCGCGGGTCAGCCGCCCGCTCGGCACAGCTCGCCCAGCATCGCCGCCGTGCGCACGTGCAGCGCGTCGCGGCGCCGCTGGTGGTTCCACGCGACACACAGCGCGCTCATGATCACCGGGTCGACGATGGTGGCCAGCGCCACCTCGCCCGGCGCCGTGCCGGCCGCCACGGCGCTGCCGGTCAGCGCGGCGTAGCCGTGCCCGCGGCGCACCATGTCGAGGATGGTGGGCACGCTCGACACTTCCCACGCCACCTGCAGCCGCAGGCCCGCGAGCATCGCGCGCGACTCCATCAGCCGGCGGAAGCTGTGGCCCCACTGCGGCATCACGAGCGGCAGCGTGGCGACCTCGGCGAGGCTCACCTGCGCGCGCGGCAGCGAACCCGGCGCGCCCACGAGGCACAGCGTCTCCTCGAGCACCGGTTCCTGCGCGAGCTGCGCGTGGGGCTCGGGGTTGTAGACGAGGCCCAGGTCCACGCGCCCGGCCGCCAGCCACTCGGCGATGTGCGACGAGAACCCCTCGACGACGGCGACCTTCGCGTGCGGCAGCTCGGCCTGGAAGGCCTCGATGAGCTGCACCGTGATGCGCCGCGCGAGGCTCGGCGGCAGGCCCACGACGATCTGGCCCACGGCCTCGCCGCGCAACGCGCCGAGTTCCTGCCGCGTGTCGCTCATCAGCTGCAGCACCTCGCGGCCACGCGCGAGCAGGCGGCGCCCGGGTTCGGTGAGCGCGACGCCGCGGCCGTTGCGCTCGAGCAGCGTCTCGCGCAGCTCGACCTCGAGCGCGCGGATCTGCCGGCTCAGCGCGGGCTGCGTCATGCCCAGCGTGTCGGCCGCGCGGCTGAAGCTGCCCGCCTGGCCCACCGCGACGAAGTACTCGATCTGTTTGAGGTCCACGGCCCGATTCTGCCCGAGCCATGCCGAACCGGCATAGCAGCTAGCGTCCGCAGGCCCTAGGACGATGGGCCGGGCCTTCCCAGAATCACGGCCCATGACGACGTTCGACAAGACCCCCGGCTGGCTCGACTGGCATCCGGCGCCGGCCCGCCCGCGGCTCGCGCTGCCGCCCGGCACGGTGGACGCGCACTGCCACGTGTTCGGCCCGGCCGCGCGGTTCCCGTTCGCACCCGAGCGCAAGTACACGCCGTGCGACGCCAGCCGCGAACAGCTCTTCGCGCTGCGCGACCACCTGGGCGTGAGCCGCAACGTGGTCGTGCAGGCCACCTGCCACGGCGCCGACAACCGCGCGATGCTCGACGTGCTGGCCCATGCCGGCGGCCGCGCGCGTGGCGTCGCCACCGTGCGCCGCGACGTCGCCGACACCGAGCTGGAGGCGCTGCACGCCGCCGGCGTGCGCGGCGTGCGCTTCAACTTCGTGCGCCGCCTCGTCGACTTCACGCCGAAGGAGGAACTCGCCGAGATCGCCCGGCGCATCGCGCCGCTCGGCTGGCACGTGGTCGTGTACTTCGAGGCCGCGGACCTGCCCGACCTGTGGGACTTCTTCACCGCGCTGCCCACGCCCGTCGTCGTCGACCACCTGGGCCGGCCCGACGTCGGACAACCGGTGGACGGCCCGTCGTTCGCGCTGTTCCTGCGCCTGCTGCGCGAACACCCGAACGTCTGGACCAAGCTCAGCTGCCCCGAACGCCTGAGCGTGTCCGGGCCGCCCGCGCGCGACGGCGAGGCGCGGCCCTACCGCGACGTCGTGCCGTTCGCGCAGCGCGTGCTCGAGGTGGCCCCGGACCGCACCCTGTGGGGCACCGACTGGCCGCACCCGAACCTGAAACACCACATGCCCGACGACGGCCTGCTGGTCGACCACCTGCTGCAGGTGGCGCCCGACGCGGCCGTGCGGCAGGGGCTGCTCGTCGACAACCCGATGCGCCTGTACTGGCCCGAGGAGGCCGCGACCGCCTGACCGTTTCCGTTCCACCGCCGGCCCCGCGCCGGCGCCTCGCACCCGCGGCCAGGTGCACGTCGTCCGGCCGCTCCACCCCACCTCCCCAGGAGACACGCGTGACCCTGACCCGCTGTACCTTCCGCTCGACCCCCTTCGCCCTCGCCCTGCTCGCGCTGCCGCTGGCCGCCGCCGCGCAGTCGACCGGCAACGTCACGATCTACGGCCTCGTCGACGTGGCCGTGCGCCGCGCCAACAACGTGACGGCCACCGGTGCGTCGGACACGTCGATGGACGACGGCACCTTCACCGGCAGCCGACTCGGCTTCCGCGGGCGCGAGGACCTGGGCGGCGGGCTCGCCGCGGTGTTCACGATGGAACACGGCTTCGACCCGAGCACCGGCACGCCGCTGCAGGGGTCGGCCACCGCCGACTACGGCCAGGTGCAGGCGCCCACCCGTTTCTGGGGCCGCCAGATCTTCATGGGCCTCACGGCGCCGTACGGCAGCGTCCTGTTCGGCCACCAGTACACGCTCGCGCACGCGGTCGCCGCGCGCTTCCAGCCGCAGGGGAACCCGAACAACACCGCGCTCTCGATCTTCAGCAGCCACCACATCGCGCGCCAGGACAACATGATGCGGATCGACGGCAAGGCCGGCGGCGTGGAAGTGGCCGTGTCGAAGACGTTCGGCGAGGTCGCGGCCAACGGCGGCAGCGACGCCTGGGCGCTGTCGGCCACGTGGACGGGCGGTCCCGTGTTCGTCGGCGGCTACGTGCAGCAGATGAACAACCTGGCCGACACCGAACGGCGCAAGATCGTGGGCCTCGGCGGCAACTGGAAGGCCTCGCCGATGTTCACCTTCTACGCCGGCGCGATGCGCCGCACGAACGAGGTCAGCCCGCAGAAGAACACGGTGTGGACGCTCGGCACGAACATCGAGGTGCTGCCCGAGGTCACGCTCAGCCTCGCCCACCTGTCGGACGACCAGGACGGCAGCGCGGCGCTCGACGGCTCGCGCAAGGTGAGCTACGTGTCCGCGTCGTACCGCTTCTCCAAGCGCACCGACATCGCCGCGACGGTCGACCGCAACGACGTCAAGGGCGGCTACGCGAAACCGGCCTTCATGGGCACGACGGGCGACCAGACCGCGTTCACCATCGACGTGCGCCACACCTTCTGAACCCCGGGAGAATCGAGCGATGTCCCCACGCCCCCTCCGCCGCGCGCTGCTCGCCGCCGCCGCGGCCCTCGCCCTGCCCGGCCTCGCGGCCGCGCAGTTCCCCAATCGCGCGATCACGCTCGTGGTGCCCTTCGCGCCCGGCGGCATCGCCGACGTCACCGCACGCGCCGTCGCCGAGGTCATGGCGAAGAACCTCGGCCAGCCCATCGTCGTCGACAACCGCCCGAGCGCGGGCAGCATCGTCGCGACCCAGATGGTGATCGGCGCGAAGCCCGACGGCCACACGCTGCTGCTGATCAGCAACGGGCACGCGGTGAGCGCGGGCCTCTTCAAGAAGCTGCCGTACGACACGGTGAAGGACCTGGCGCCGGTCTCGACGCTCGGCTTCTTCGACCTCGCCCTCGTCGTCGACAACGGCTCGCGCTTCACGTCCGTCGCGCAGCTGATGCAGCAGGCCAAGGCCTCGCCGGGCCGGATCAAGCTCGGCACCATCGCCGTCGGCAGCACGCAGCAGCTCGCGGCCAAGCTCTTCGAGACCGAGAGCGGCACCGAATTCCTCGTCGTGCCGTACAAGACCTCGCCCGCGGTGCTGATGGCCGTGCGCAGCGGCGAGGTGGACGTCGCGCTCGAGATCACCGGGCCCGTGATCCCGCAGCTGAACGGCGGCGGCCTCAAGGCGCTGGCCGTGACCTCGTCGCAACGCAACCCGGCGCTGCCGGACGTGCCCACGCTGCAGCAGTCGGGTGTGGCGAACTACAACGTCAGTTCGTGGAACGCGATCGCCGCGCCCGCCGGCACGCCGCCGGCGGTGATCGAGCGGCTGAACCGCGCGGTGCGCGAGGCCATCGCGTCGCCGGCCATCGTCGACAAGCTGCAGAAGATGGGCATGCGGTTGCAGGCGGGCTCGCCCGAGCAGGCGCAGGCGCTGCTCGTGTCGGACATCAAGCGGTGGACCGACGTGATCCGCAAGGCGAAGATCGAGGTCGAATGACCTAGCGGCGCGCCACCAGCCAGCGCTCCGCCAGTTCGAACAACCCCTGCGTGAGCAGCGCGAGGGCCGCCGACGGGATCGCGCCGGCCCACAGCGCGGCGCTGTCGTTCAGCGCCAGCCCCTGCACGATGCGTTCGCCGTAGCCGCCCGCGCCGATGAACGCGGCGATGGTGGCCGTGCCCACGGTGAGCACGGTGGCCGTCTTGATGCCGGCCAGCATCACGGGCGCGGCCAGCGGCGCGTCGACGAGGCGCCAGCGCTGCAGCCGGGTCATGCCGAGGGCCGTGCCGGCGAGCTTCAGGCCTTCCGGCACTTCGAGCAGGCCCGTGGCGGTGTTGCGCACGATGGGCAGCACCGCATAGAGCGACAGCGCCACCACCGCCGGCACCGCGCCGATGCGCCCGAGCAGCGGGATCAGCACCGCGAGCAGCGCCAGCGACGGGATGGTCTGCAGGATGCCCGCCACCGCGAAGATCACCTGCCCCAACCGGCGCCGCGACGCGGCCACGGCCCCGAGCGGCACGCCCAGCAGCACCGCGATGCTCACCGACGCCGCGACGAGGCCCACGTGCTCGCGCGTGAGGCGGCCGAGGTCGGGGCCGGTGAGGCGGGACCACAGGCCTTGTCGTTCCTCCCGCGCGGTGGCGGGCGCCTTGCCCGCGAGGAAACCCTCGGCGATGCTGGTGAACGGCTTGCCGCCCAGCTCGGCCTCGGCGTTCATCGCGATCATGCGGTCGGTGTCGATGCGGCCGGCCAGGCCGGTGATCGCCCGCCATGCGGCCGGCGCACGCTCGGGCAGGTCGGCGCGGTACAGCAGCACGGCGTCGTAGCGCGGGAAGTAGCCCGCGTCGTCCGCCAGCACCACCAGGCCCAGCTCGGCGATCTTCGCGTCGGTGGTGTAGATGTCCGTCAGGTCGATCCGCTGGCTCGCGAGCGCGTCGTACGACACGCCGTGGTCGATGCCGGCGGGTTGCTGCGGCAGCCGGTAGCGCGCGGCGAGGCCGGGCCAGCCGTCGGCGCGGCCCAGGAACTCCTGCGACAGCGCGATGCGGAGGTCCGGATGGGCACGCAGGTCCCCGAGCGACCGCAAGGACAGCGCCCGTGCACGCTCCCCGGTGGTGGCCAGCGCATAGCCGTTCGAGAACCCGAGCGGCACGCCGTACGCCAGCCCGCGCTCGGCGAGCGCGCGCCGCATCTCCGCCTCGCTCGCCCCGTCGGGCAGCTGCAGGATCTCCTTCTGCAAGGTGCCGAGGTACTCGGGGTACACGTCGATGGCGCCGACCTTCAGCGCCTCGAGCACCACCGCCGTGTTGCCGAGGCCCGGGCGGTGCACCGCGTCGGCGCCCGCGCCGGTGGCCGTGCGGGCGACGATCTCGCCGAGGATGTAGCTCTCGGTGAAACGCTTGGAGCCGACCCGCACCTGCTCCGCCGCGAGCACGCCGGAGGCCGAACACCAGAACAGCAGGACCGCGACGGCAAGGCGAAGGTTCATGCGGCCCATTCTGCCGGCCCCCGCGCCGTCGCGCACAATGCGGAACCGATTCCACTTTTTCACGCACCGTCCCGCCATGAGCGCACACGCCCTGCCCCTCGCGAAACACCTCCCCTCCGCCAGTCCCCTCGCCTTCGGCTGCATGGGCCTCGGCCGCGCCTGGAACGACAGCCCCTGGGGCCCGGCCGACGCCGACCACGCGCAGGCGGCCGTCGAGGCGGCGCTCGAGATCGGCGTCACGGTGTTCGACCACGCCGACATCTACACGTTCGGCAAGGCCGAGTCGGTGTTCGGCGAACTGTTCCGCCGCCAGCCGTCGCTGCGCGACCGCATCGTGCTGCAGAGCAAATGCGGCATCCGGTTCGAGGACGCGCACGGCCCGAAGCGCTACGACCTGTCCGGCGCGTACATCGTCGAGGCGGTGGAGGCGAGCCTGCGCCGCCTGGGCACCGAACGCCTCGACCTCCTGCTGCTGCACCGCCCCGACCCCCTGATGGAGCCCGACGAGATCGCCGAGGCCGTGTCGCGCCTGCGCGCGCAGGGCAAGGTGGAGCACCTGGGCGTGTCGAACATGAACGCGGGCCAGATGGCGTGGCTCGCGCGCTCGCTCGACCGCCCCATCGTGGCCAACCAGCTCGAACTGGGCCTCGGCCACCTCGAACCCATCGAGGCCGGCACCTGCTTCAACGACCGCCAGGCCGCCAACCTGCCCGGCGCGCTGGCCTGGGGCGGCACGGTGGAACACTGCCAGGCGAACGGCATCCAGCTGCAGGCGTGGAGCTCGCTCGCACGCGGCCGCTTCACCGGCGACCTCACCACCGACCCGCGCGACGAACCCGCCCGCGTGCTGGTGCACCGCCTCGCGCAGGAACACGGCGTGAGCCCCGAGGGCATCGTGCTCGCGTGGCTGATGCGCCACCCCGCCCGCATCCAGCCGGTGCTCGGCACGAGCCAGCCGGCGCGCATCCGTGCCTGCGGCGACGCGCTGAAGGTCGAGCTGAGCCGCGGGGAGTGGTATGCGCTGTACGAGGCGGCGCGGGGTGTCGCGCTGCCCTGACCCGGCATGCGGTTACCGGGATCGTGGCACCCTGTGGGTCTTTCCTTCCACGACCCGATCCCGCGATGACCCAGACGATGCAGTTCGACGACGGTGCCAGCTATGAAGTGATGATGGGCCGGTGGAGCCGGCTCGCCGGTGAGCAGTTCCTCGACTGGCTCGCGGTGCCGGCCGGGTCGCGCTGGGTGGACGTGGGCTGTGGCAACGGCGCGTTCACCGAGCAGTTGATCGACCGCACCCGCGCGTCGCACGTCGTGGCCATCGACCCGTCGCCCGGGCAACTCGCCTATGCCCGCACCCGCCTGCCGGCCGATTCACCGGTCGAGTGGCTCGAAGGTGGGGCCCGGCAGCTGCCCGTCGCGGACGGTTCGTGCGACGCCGCCGCGATGGCGCTCGTGCTCTTTTTCGTGCCGGACCCGGCGGCCGGCGTGGCCGAGATGGTGCGTGTGGTGCGCCCCGGCGGCACCGTCGCCGCCTACCACTGGGACATGCTGAACCGCGGCTTCCCGCTCGCGGACATCGGCGCCGAGATGGTCAAGCTGGGCGCGCGCCCGCCGATGCCGCCGAGCGTCGAGGCGTCCACCCTCGAGGCCTCGGCCGCGCTGTGGCGCGACGCCGGGCTGCGCGACGTCGAGACCCGCACGATCACCGTGCAGCGCGCGTTCGCGGACTTCGACGACTACTGGCGGAGCGCCGCGTCGAGCCAGGCGCTGCGCACCGCCGCCGAGGTGCTGACGGCGGAGCAGCAGGCCACGCTGAAGGCGAACGTGCGGCAACGGCTGGGCGGGGGCGACGGCCCGGTGACGGTGACCGCGCGGGCCACCGCCGTGAAGGGCGTCAGGCCGTGACGGGTTGCTTCTTCATCGACGCCATGTCGATGACGAAGCGGTAGCGCACGTCGTTCTTCAGCAAGCGCTCGTAGGCGGCGTTGACGTCCTGGATGTCCACCATCTCGACTTCGCTCACGATGCCGTGTTCGGCGCAGAAGTCGAGCATCTCCTGCGTCTCGGCCATGCCGCCGATGGACGAGCCCGCGATGGACTTGCGGCCGGCGATCAGCCGGAAGCCCTCGAGGGCCGGCGTGAGTTCGGTGAGCGCGCCCACCAGCACCATCGTGCGGTCGCGGCCCAGCAGCGCGGCGTAGGGGTTCATGTCGTGCCCGACGGGCACGGTGTTGAGCAGGAAGTCGAAACTGGCGGCGTGGGCCTTCATGGCCTCGGCGTCGGTGGACACCAGCACCTCGTCGGCGCCCAGGCGGGTGGCATCCTGCCCCTTGGCCGGCGACGTGGTGATCATCACCACGCGGGCGCCCAGCGCCTTCGCGAACTTGATGCCCATGTGGCCGAGGCCGCCGAGGCCGATGACCCCGACCTTCCAGCCCGGCCCCACCTTCCAGTGGCGCAGCGGCGACCACGAGGTGATGCCGGCGCACAGCAGCGGCGCCACCGCCTTCAGGTCCAGCTTGGGCGACACCTCCACGACGAACCGCTGCTCGACGACGATCTGCTCCGAGTAGCCGCCGAACGTGGGCGCGCGGCTTTCACGCTCGACGTCGTTGTAGGTCAGCGTGGCGCCGTTCTCGCAGTACTGTTCGAGGTCCAGCTTGCACGCCGAGCAGTGCCGGCACGAGTCGACCATGCAGCCCACGCCGGCCAGGTCGCCCACCTTGAACTTCTGCACCAGGGCGCCCACCTCGACGACACGGCCCACGATCTCGTGGCCCGGCACCATCGGGTACTTCGAGTTGCTCCAGTCGTTGCGCGCCTGGTGCAGGTCGGAGTGGCAGATGCCGGCGTAGAGGATCTCGATGCGCACGTCGCCCGGGCCGGTGGCGCGGCGTTCGAAGTCGAACGGCACGAGCGGGGTGTCGGCGGAGTGCGCGGCATAACCACGGGTCTTGAACATGGGCGTCGGCTTTCGGGGTGAGGGTCAGCCTCGCATTCTCGGCAGCGGGTGGACGCCTGACTACCCCGTTGGATCGGCATGGACTCGTGAATGCCATTCATGAATGCCGCGCCGGTGGCACACTCCCCCCGCCATGGCCCGCGAAAACATCAACGACCTCCTCGCCTTCCTCGCCGTCGCCCGCGAAGGCAGTTTCACCCGCGCCGCCGCGAAGATCGGCGTCTCGCAGTCGGCGTTGAGCCACACGGTGCGCGCCCTCGAGACGCGCCTGGGCCTGCGGCTGCTCACCCGCACCACCCGCAGCGTCGCCCCCACCGAGGCGGGCCAGCGGCTGATGGACACGGTGGGTCCGCGCCTCGACGAGATCGACGCGGAGCTGGTCGCGCTCGGCGAGTTGCGCGACAAGCCGGCCGGCACCATCCGCATCACCGCCACCGACTACGCGGCCGACATGTTCCTGTGGCCGCGCCTGGCCAAGGTGCTGCCCGACTACCCCGACCTGAAGGTCGAGATCAACGTGGACTACCGGCTCTCGGACATCGTGGCCGACCGCTTCGACATCGGCGTGCGCTACGGCGACCAGGTGGCCAAGGACATGGTCGCGGTGCGTGTGACCACCGACAGCCGGATGGCCATCGTCTGCTCGCCGTCGTACCGGGCGAAGCGCGGCGCGCCCGTGCGCCCGCAGGACCTGCTGGCGCACAGCTGCATCACGCTGCGGCTGCCCACGCGCGGGTCCATCTACGCGTGGGAACTGAAGAAGGGCAAGCGCGAACTGCAGGCCCGGGTCGACGGCCAGGTGGTCTTCAACGGCGTCTACCAGATGGTCAACGCCGCGCTCGACGGCGCCGGCCTCACCTTCGTGCCGCTCGACCTGGTGCAACCCCACCTCGACGCCGGTCGCCTGGTCAGCGTGATGGAGGACTGGTGCCCCACCTTCCCCGGCCTGCACGCGTACTACGCGAGCCGGCGGGAACCCTCGCGCGCGCTGGCCGTGGTGATCGAGGCGCTGCGCCTGCGGCCCTGACGGCCGGGGCAGAATGCACCGGTCCCGTATTCCTCCCCGCTGAAGCGCCATGTCCACCGATCACCTCGACCTCGCGGCCCGCACCGAGCAGTACCTCCACCTGCTCGACACCGGCGAGGCCTCGCTGGAGGGCGTGCGCGTGGCCGCCGGCCTGCGCGACCCGGCCGCCGGCGCGGCCCTCGCCACGCTGCACACCCCCGCGCGCGCCAACCGCGTCGAACCGTGGCTGATGCACCTGCAGGGCCTGCCGGTCGACCACCTCGAGCTGCCCCACCCCGAAGCCGGCTGGCTCGACGCCCTCGCGGCCCTGCCGCTGCGTTCGCTCAAGCTCGCCGGCCCGCGCTTCACGTGCGGCCGCTCGCTGTGGCGGCGCCTGCCCGCCCTGCGCCTGGAGTCGCTGGAGATCGACGGGTTCTCGCGCGCCGACGACGGCAGCGGCCTGCCGTCGCTCGAACGCCTGCGCCGGCTGACGCTGCGCACCCGCAGCGACGACTTCGGCGACACGTTCATCGAGCAGCTGGCCGGCGGGGTGCTCGAGGAGCTTTCGCTGAACGGCACCGAGGAGGTGACCGACGACGGCCTGCGCGCGCTGTCGCGGCTGTCGATGCGGTCGCTGGCGCTGGAGGAGGCCGACGGCATCACCGCGCGGGGCCTGGCTCTGTTGCGAGCGCATCCGCTGGAGCACCTCGCGGTCGGCTCGACCTCGGCGTTCTCGGACGATCCGTCGTGCCTGGCGGGGCTGCGCATGCTGCGGTCGTTGCGCATCGAGCACGGCTACATCGTCGACGGGGTGCTGGAGTCCCTCCGCCACATGCCGCTCGAACGGCTGTCGCTGCACGGCGGCTACGTCACCGAGCAGGGCCTGGCCGCGCTCGCGGGCCGGCCCCTCGCCGAACTGGAACTGAAGAGCCCGCAGCGGCTGGAGAGCCTCGCCGCCACGCTGGACGCGCTGCGCGGCCTGCCCCTGAAACGGCTCACGCTGAGCGACCTGCGCGGCTTCGACGAACGCGAGCTGACCCACCTGCGCGGCCATGCCGTCGAAGCGCTCGACCTGTCGTTGAACGACATCACGGCCGAGGGCCTGCGGCACCTCGCGGGCCTGCCGCTCAAGTCGCTGGACCTGGGCTTCTGCCAGGGCATCGACGGCGACGCGCTGCGTGTGCTGGCAGGGCTCGGGCTGCCGCTCGAGCACCTGGAACTCGGCGGGCTCCACCTGAGGGACACCGACCTCGCCTGCCTGCGGCAGCTGCCCCTGCGGTCGCTCTGCCTCTACGAGAGCCCGTGGCTCACGGACGCCGGCGTGAGCCAGCTCGCCGGGCTGCCGCTGCAGCACCTGAGGATCGAGACCGGCCCGGGTGAATCGAAACTCACGTCGGCGTCGGTGGCCACGTTCGTCGAACTGCCGCTGGAAACGCTGTCGCTGTCCAACGCCGCGGAGATCGACACCGCCGGCTGGGCCCGCCTCGCGGCGCTGCCCGCGCGGGTCATCGGCCCCGGCATCTGATCGCACCACCAGGAACACCCATGTCCACCGAACACCTCGAGATCGACTCCCGTTTCCGCGGCCCGCCGCGCTCCGGCAACGGCGGCTACACCTGCGGCCGCCTCGCCGCCCACCTGGACGGCACGGTGGCCGCGCGCCTGAAGGCGCCGCCGCCGCTCGGCGCGCCGCTGCGCCTGGAGACCGTCGAAGGGGTTTCGCGGCTGTTCGCCGGCGACACGCTCGTGGGCGAGGCCAGGCCCGCCACGCTCGACCTGCAGGTGCCACCCGCCCCCACGCTGGCGCAGGCCCGCGACGCCGTGCCCGCCTTCATCGGTTTCCGCCGCCACAGCTTCCCCGGCTGTTTCGTGTGCGGCCCCGAGCGCGAGCCGAAGGACGGCCTCTGCATCTTCCCCGGCCCGGTCGAGGGCACCCCGCTGATCGCGTCGCCCTGGACCCCGGACCCGTCGCTCGCCGACGAGACCGGCGCCGTGCGCCCCGAGTTCGTGTGGTCCGCGCTCGACTGCCCCGGCGCGTTCGCGGTGATGCCGCGGCTGGCCCAGGGCGTGGCCGTCGTGCTCGGGGAGTTGACCGCCACCCTCGCCGCGGCGGTGCGCGCCGGCGAACCGCACATCGTCGCGGGCTGGTCGCTCAGCCAGGACGGCCGCAAGCACCTGGCCGGCACCGCCGTCTACGCGGCGGACGGGCGGGTGCTCGCGTCCGCGCGAGCGGTGTGGATCGAGGTGCCCCAGGCCACCTGGGGCTGACCGCCCCCCTCAGCTCCTGGGTTTCGACGGGCGGATCAGCGTGCGCTGGAACCACGCCTCGTTCATGCGCCCCAGGAACTGCACGTCGATGGGATAGCCCGACTTGTCGCCGAGCACGGCCTCGCTGCCGCAGCGGGGGCACATCGCCGTCTGTTTCCCGATCGCGACGGGGTCGTCGACCTGGTTGAAGTCGAGCCCCGTCCAGCCCACGATCTCCTCGGGCGGGAAGGTCTGCATGCAGTTGCAGCAGCCGCAGAGCCGGCTCTCCTGGATCATCGTCCAGTTGTTGGTGGTGTACCGATACGCCGCGAGGAGGGGGTTGCTCATTGCCGGGGGCCGACGGGTTGCCGATGGGCGATTGTGCCGTGTCGGCGGCCTCGCCCCGCTAACCTTTCTGCGCCAGGAACCACGCCACGAGCGCGTTCGCGTGGCCGTGCCCGAGGCCGTGGTCGGCCTTCAGGTGCGCCACCAGCTCCATGTGCTTCCGCGGGCCGGCCGCCCGCAGCACGTCCATCCAGTGCGCGATGGGCTGTCCGTAGGTCTTCTCGATGGAGGGAAAGTAGGACGCCGGGCCCTTGACCTTGTTGTCGGTGGTCGCCATGTCGATTCCGTTCGTTCGCGGGAACAGCCCCGCCATCACCTCGTCGAACGGGCCGGCGTCCGTTCGACAGCCGGCCCGGCTTTTTTTCGTGCCGGGGCGACGCAGCGTATCAAGCCGCGGCGACCCCGTCCCGGGGTCGACGGGCCGTGCCCCGCACCACCAGGGGCACCGCCACCGCATACACCGCGGCCACGAGGAGCCACACCGCCCCCGGCCAGTCGGACCGGACGAGGTGGTAGAACGCCGAGAACCCGAGCGGCGCGACGACCGAGGCCAGGCTGACCGCCGACGCCAGCACGCCCTGGAACTGCCCTTGCGACGCGGCGTCGACCTGCCGGCTCGCCAGCGCCTGCAGCGCCGGGGTGCCGATGCTGCCGAGCGCGAAGAGGGGCATCACCGCGAAGACCATCCAGCCCTCGCGCAGGAAGGCCATCGCGGCGAGCGCGGCGCACGCGCAGGCGATGCCCGCCAGCACGGCGCGGCGTTCGCCCAGCGCGCGGCTCGCCGGCCCGGGCAGCGTCGCCTGCACCACGGTCTGGCAGACGCCGAAGGCGCCCAGCGACAGGCCGATCCAGGTGCCGTTCCAGTGGAACGCATCGGCGCCCCACAGCGCCCAGCAGATGCCGTAGGCCTCGCCGGTGGCCGCGAGGATGAAGAAGGTCAGCACGATGGGCCACAGGTGCCCCGTCGACATCGCCCGGTGCAGCGGCCGCAGGGGGTTCAGCGAGGCCGGGTCGATGCGCTCGCGGCCCGGCGTGCGCGACTCCGGCAGCGCCACGCAGGCGAGCACGAAGTTCGCGCCGTTCAGCACCGCCGCGGCGACGAAGGGCAGCCGCACCCAGTGGTCGCCCAAGGCGCCCCCGAGCACCGGCCCGACGATGAAGCCCGCGCCGAACATCGCGTTGAAGAGGCCGAAGCGGCGGGCGCGTGTCTCCTCTGGCGAGACGTCGGTGAGGTACGCGGTGGCCACCGACATGTTGGCGCTGGTCAGCCCCGCGATGGCGCGGCCGAGCAGCAGCAGCCCGAGGCTGGGCGCGCAGGCCAGCAGCCCGTAGTTGACGGTGGCCCCGGCCAGCGACAGCAGCAGCACGGGCCGCCGGCCCAGCCGGTCGCTCAGCGCGCCGAGCACCGGCGCGAACACGAACTGCATGGCCGCGTACAACGCGGCGAGCACCCCGATGAAGGGCGCGACGTCGGCGGCCGGCGCCACGTCGCGCACCAGCGCGGGCAGGATGGGAAAGACGAGGCCGATGCCCATGGCATCGAGCGCGACGCAGAGGTAGATGACGGCGAGAGAGCGGTTCATGGCGCGTTCCGGGAGGAATCCGACGGGTGTCGGGGGAAACGCTGGCCGACCGGCTCGAGGGGCGAGGTGGCGTGTGTGCGAGGTCTGCGGGAGCAGGCCCTCGTTTTTCGCGGGATGCCCCATGCTACCCGACCCGCGCGACACCGCGCGGGAAAACCCCGACCCGAACCGGCAGCAACTCACGCCAATCCCTTCCGCGTGCATTTTCCTAAGCTCGCGCTCCCATTGAATGAACCAAGGAAGCGACATGAAGTTTTCGGGATGGCGTTGGGCCCTGTGTGTGGGGCTGTCGGCCGGGTTGCTGGCGGCGTGTGGTGGCAGCGATGGCGAGGACGTGGTCACGGCGACCGACGAGTTCAACGAACCGGTCCTCACCGACAAGGGCCTCGTGTCCGGCGGCACGATGACGCAGGACGGGCGCACGGTGCACCTCTACAAGGGCATTCCGTACGCGGCCCCGCCGGTGGGCGACCTGCGCTGGAAGCCGCCGCAGCCCGCCACGGCGTGGACCGGCGTGCGCGACGCCACCCGCTACAGCCTGATGGCCCCGCAGCCCTACCCCGCCTCGCCGGTGTACGAGAGCGTGCCCGAGTCGGGCATGGGCGAGGACGTGCTGTACCTCAACGTCTCCACCCCCGCGAAGCGCCGCAACGAGAAGCTGCCGGTGATGGTGCTGTTCCACGGCGGCGGCCTCACCACGGGCTCGGCCAACCGCGTGAGCGACAACTCGCCGGGCCTGCCGCTGCACGGCGTGGTCTCGGTCACCGTGCAGCACCGCATCGGCGCGCTCGGCTACATGGCGCACCCGGAACTCACCGCCGAGTCGGCGCGCGGTTCGTCGGGCAACTACGGCCAGCTCGACCTCGTCGCCGCGCTGCAGTGGGTGAAGGCGAACGCCGCGGCGTTCGGCGGCAACCCCGACAACGTGACCATCTGGGGCCACTCCGGCGGCGGCATGAAGACGAACTGGCTGCTGGCCTCGCCGCTGGCCAAGGGCCTGTTCCACCGCGCGATCCACGAGGCCGGCTGGACCACCGGCGGCACCGCGCTCGCCACCACCGAGAACTTCGGCAGGAACCTGCAGGCCAAGCTCGGCGCCACGAGCCTCGCCGACATGCGCAAGAAGACGTGGCAGGAGATCGTCGCGGCCTCGAACGCCGCCGACAGCGGCTACACGACCGCGTTCACCGTGGACAACTGGTCGCTGCCGGACACCATCGGCAACCTGATCCTCGCGGGTCGCCACAGTGACGTGCCGTACATGGTGGGCAACGGCGGCGGCGAGATCACCGCGGCCAACCCGGCGCGCGGCCAGTTCCTGCAGCAGATGGCGAAAGTGGTGAAGTCGCCCATCTACACCTACATCTTCACGCACGTGCCGAAGAACTGGGCGGCGGGCGGTGTCGCGGCGTACCACGGCCTCGAGGTGTCGTACCAGTACGGCACCATCAACACGGTGTCGCGCATCTACGGCACCTCGTTGCTGCCGGCGCGCCCGGACCTGAACCCCGACCCCGGCATCACCGAGAAGGACCACGCGCTGAGCGACCAGGTCATGACCGCCTGGACCACCTTCGCCGCGACGGGCAACCCGAACAACCCGACGCTGGGCGCGACGTGGCCGACCTACGGCGACGCCGACCAGTACCTCGACATCGGCGTCCCGTCGCTCGTGAAGACCGGCTTCGCCACCATCACGACGAAACAGTTCTCCCGTTGAGCGCCAACGGTTCCGTCGTTCTTCGGAACCTTGCCCGCCCGGCTCGCCGGCGCGGGCTTTTTTGGGTTCAGGCGAACAGGCGCACGCTGTCGCGGTCGCGCGAGTACGACGGGCTCTGGCCGAACCACTGCTGGTAGTAGCGGCTGAGGTGGGCCGAGTCGGTGAGGCCCGCGTCGTACGCGACGGTGGTGAGCGACGCCTGCGCGCCGTACAGCAGCTTGCAGACGCGCACCTGCTTCTGCCACGCCTTGAACTGCTTGAACGGCAGCCCGAGCGAATGCGAGAAGAGGTGCGACGCGCGGTGGTACGACACCCCGAACGCACCCGCCAGCTCCTGCAACGACACCTCCGGCTCCGCCTCGACCAGCTGCAGCATCCGCGGCAGACGCTCGTCGATGGCCGTGGTGCGCGGCAGCTGGGCGACCGCGAGGTGGATCAGGTCGCGCAGCACGAGTTCGGTGTCCCACGGCCGGCCCGCCCCCGCGTACAGCCGCTGGAAGAACGCGGTGAACGGGCGGAACGCCGCGCCTTCGAGCGGCACGGCGCCGGGCGAGCCCATGCCGCGGAAGTCCGCGTAGAACGGCGAGGTGGGTGGCAGGTTGATGCTCAAGAGGCCCGGGGCCAGCGTGCGCAGCCGCCGCGCGGTCAGCGGCGCCACGGCGATGGCGCTGCCGACGACGGCGGGGCCGTCGCCGGTGTCGAGCCGCATCGGGTCGCCGTCCACCGAGAACAGCAGCACCGCGTGCGGCCGCGCGGTCCAGGGGAAGTCCATGCGCCCGGTGGTGTAGGCGTAGCTCTTGAAGTCGAGGAAGTACAGGTGGTGCTTGGGGCCCTGCGCCGGCGACGTCGGCAACACGCCGAGTCGTGCCGGTCCGGCCGCAAGCCACGTCGGGCGGGGTGCGGTCATGGCGTCTCCGGTGCCGTCGCGTGGGGGGCCGGAGACGGGCCCGCGCGTCGGGCTGTCATTCTTGGCGATCGGGCCCACGGCGGGTAGGGGCTCCCGGCACGACAGACTGTCCGCCCCGGCTCGACAATCGCCCCATGCGCACCCTGCCCCTTGCCGTCCTCCTGTTCCTCGTCGCCCTGCTCGCCGGCTGCGCCGCCCCCGCGCCGGCGCCGTTGCCCGAAGGCCTCGGCCCCACCGAGGCCCGCCGCGTGGTCGCCGCCCAGATGCAGGGCAAGGCGACCGACGCCGCCGGCTGGGCCGCGGACATCAACGCGGCGCTCACCACGCTCGAGCTGCCGTCCACGGTGCAGAACCTGTGTTCCGTGATGGCGGTCATCGAGCAGGAATCGGGCTACCGCGCCGACCCCGCCGTGCCCAACCTGCCGGCCATCGCGTGGAAGGAGATCGAACGCCGGGCCGACGAGGCCGGCGTGCCCATGCTGGCGGTGCGCGCCGCGCTGGCCCTCGACTCGCCGGACGGCCGCAGCTATGCGAAGCGGCTCGACACGGTGAAGACCGAACGGCAGCTGAGCGAGATCTTCGAGGACTTCGTCGGCATGGTGCCGCTCGGCCGGCGGTTCCTCGCGGACCGCAACCCGGTGCGCACCGGCGGGCCGATGCAGGTGAGTGTCGCGTTCGCGCAGGCCCACGCGCAGGCGCACCGCTACCCGTACGAGGTGGACGGCTCCATCCGGCACGAGGTGTTCACGCGCCGCGGCGGCATCTACTTCGGCACCGCCCACCTGCTGGCCTACGAGGCGCCGTACGACGCGCAGATCTACCGCTTCGCCGACTTCAATGCCGGCCGCTACGCGAGCCGCAACGCCGCGTTCCAGAACGCGCTGTCCCTCGCCTCGGGCCTGCCGCTCGCGCTCGATGGCGACCTGGTGCCGCCGGCCGGGTCGGCGCGCATGGGCGAGACGGAGCGGGCCGCGCTGGTGGTGGCCAGGCGACTGCAGCTGAGCGACGCCGACGCCCGGCGCGACCTGCAGACGGGCAACGAACCGGCGTTCGAACGCACGAAGCTGTACGAGCGGGTCTTCGCCCGTGCCGAAACGCTCGAAGGCCGCCCGCTGCCGCGCGCCGTCGTGCCGCGCATCGACCTGAAGAGCCCCAAGATCACCCGCCCGCTCACCACGGAGTGGTTCGCGAACCGGGTGAACGAGCGGCACGGGCGTTGCGTGGAAGGCATGACCGCCCGGCTGACCAATCGCTGACCAGCGCCTGACGACTCGGCGGCGCCGGCGCGGGAGACTCCCGGTCATCGATTCGCCGCCCACCGAGCCGCCCATGACCGAACCGTTCCGCCCGCTCGACCACGTCTACGTGCTGAAACTCAACCAGGCCGTGCCCGGACAGCCGGGGCCCGCCGGCCGCCTCGAGCACGTGGGGTCGGGACGGCGGCACGAGTTCCACGACAGCGCGTCGCTGCTGCAGTGCCTCGCGCTGGAGGAGGCCCGCGCGGCGCAGGAGGCCGCGGCCCGTGTCCCGCCGGCGGTGCCCCATGAACACGTCCGCTGACGTTTCGCGCCTCGACGCGGCGGAGCGGCTGTACGGCGCCCGCAGCTACACCGACGCGCTGGTCGCCGGCCAGGCCCTGCTGACGGCACCCGCCGCGGACGACGACGAACAGGCGCGCGTGCACGCGTTCGTCGCGCGGTGCCTGTCGGCCCTGGGCGAACACCTGATGGCGACGCGCCACGGCAACCTGGCCCGGGCCCACCGGGCCTGAGGCCCGTCAGTCGCCGAGCCGCGCCACGACGGGCGCATCCAGCCCGTCCGGCAGCCGCGCCCGGGTGGCGGCCACCACCTCGGCGGCGTCCGCCGTGCGGCCGGCGGCCACCAGCCAGTCCCGCAGCGCCCCGGCGGCGCGCGCTTCCAGCAACCCGGCGTCCTGGTCCCGCGCGTGGGCCAGCGCCCGCCGCAGCGCGGCCTCCTGGTCCGCCGGCAGGGCCTCGACGGCCCCCTGCAGCCGGTGCAGCTCGGACAGCGCGAAGCCATCGCGGTTGCGCTGCGCGGCCTCGAGCCCCTGGCGCACGTGTTGCGCCAGCGCGTCCGGACGCGCCGCCAGCCGGCACGTCTCGGCCACCATCGCGTGCAGGCCGGCCAGCCCCTGCTGGCTGCCCTGGTCGACGTAGCGGCGCAGGCCGTCCTCGGCCATCGCGAGGCCTTCGTCGACCTGGCCGAGCGCCGCGTTCGCCCAGCCGAGCGCGATGCGGTGCGGTTGCAGGAACGGCGACGCGCGGCGCGACTCGAGCAGCGCGACGCAGTCGCCCGCGAGTTCCCGGGCACGCGCGGCGTCGCCCCGGAAGTAGTGGGCGTAGACCTGGAACCAGCGGCCCATCGCGACGGTGATGAGGTCGGACCCGCGGGCGACGAGCGTGTCGACGTGGGCGAACGCGGCCGCGGCCAGCGCGGGGCGTGCGAGGGTCTCGGCCACGAGGCACAGGTACGCCGAGGCCTCGTCGCGCGGGTTGCGCAGCAGCAGGACGGCGCTCGCCGACCGGTCGGGCAGCTCGAGCGTGGCCTCGAAGGACCGCAGGCTGTCGGTGAGCCGGCCGAGGTGCAGCGCGTCGACCCCGGCGGCGTTGCCCGCCACGGCCCGGCCCACCTCGCCCGCGTCGCCCGGCAGGTGCGACACGACGGCGCCGAAACGCTGCACCAGCGCGGTGGTGCCCGGCAGGCGGCCGGTCACGTGCGTGAGCAGCGCCACCTGCCACAGCGGCAGCGTGTCGGCGCTGGCCGGCAGCGTGTCGAGCCGCGACAGCAGGTCGACCACCTGGGCGCGCGCAGCGGGCGACGCCATGCCCTCGGACAGCACGGTGGCGGTCAGCCGCACCGAGATCAGCGCCAGCCGGTCGGCATCGGCCGCGGCGCCCGACGGCGACAGCAGCGCGAGCCCGCGTTCGGCCAGCGCCAGCGCCTCGCGCGGCGCCTGCCGCTGCAGCGCGGTGGTGCCGGCCACGGCCAGTTGCCGGGCGGCGGCCGCCGGCTGCTGGCCTTCCTCGTGGTGCAGCGCCAGCTGTGGCGCCAGTTCGGGCGTGGCGCCCCATTGGCGCTCCAGCGCGGCGGCGAGCGCGCGGTGCCGCTCGATGCGGGTCAGCGTGCCGGCCCGGGCCGCGAGCACGTGGCGAATCACCGCGTGGCGGAAGGCGCAGCGCGTGGCGATGCGGCCGTCGGGCAGCTGCGCCACGCCGGCGGCCAGCAGCCAGATGCGGCGGCGCACGAGGTCGTCGAGGTGCGCGCGGACCGTGTCGGGCGGTTGCGCCAGCGCATCCGCGAGGGTGAGGTGATCGAACGGGTGCCCGGCCAGCGCGGCCACCTCGAGCAGCTCGTTGACGTCGGCGGGCAGGCGGTCGAGCTGCCCGTCGAACATGTCGGCGAGCGTGCGCGGCACGGCCAGGCGCGAGACGGCATCGGCGGCGAGCGAACTGCCTGAACCGTCGGGCGACGGGGCGATGGCCCCGGCGTCCACCAGCTCGTCGAGCACGCCCAGCGCGAACAGCGGCAGGCCCTCGGTGTAGCGGTGCAGCTGCTCGATGAAGGGTTCGGGGGCGCAGCGCTCGCCGTGGCGGCGGCGCACGAGTTGCCCGATCGCGTCCTTCGACAGCCCCTCGAGCGGCAGCTCGTTCATCAGCCGCTGCAGGCGCAGCTCGCGGCGCAGGTCGCCGAACGGGTGGTCGGTGAAGGCGAGGTCGATGGGGCGGAAGGTCAGCACCAGCATCAGCGCGGCCGGTCCGCGGCGGCGGGCCAGCGCGGCGATCAGGTGCACGGTGGCGGGATCGGCCCAGTGCACGTCCTCGACGAGCCACACCAGCGGGCGCTCCGCGGCGAGGCGCTCGGCCAGCGCGCCGAACTCGCGCAGCATGCGTTCGGGCGACGCGCCGGTGAGCTGCGCCTGCAGCGCGATGCGTTCGGCGTCGGGCAGGTGCCACGGCATCTGCACGAGCCACATCGGGGCCACGTCGCGCACCGCGGGCACGAGGCCGGGCTCGGCCGCGCACAGCTGGTCGAGCGCGTTGAGCACGGGCAGGTAGGGCTCGTTCCCGCCCCAGCGCTCGACGCACTGGCCCGAGGCCACGCGCGCGCCGTCGAGCGTGGCGATGAAGGTCGCGAGCAGCGTGCTCTTGCCCACGCCGGGGTCGCCGGCCACGCCCACCAGCTGGCGCTCGCCCGCGCGGGCGCGTTCGAAGGCCTGGCGGAGCACGGCCTGTTCCTCGGCCCGACCCACCAGCGGGTTGTCGGCGGTCTCGTCGGCGGGCACGACGACGTCGACGTCCACCTGCCCGGCGAAGCGGTAGCCGCGGCCGTGCACGGTCTCGATCCACCGGGGCGCCTTCGGGTCGTCGCCGAGCGCGGCGCGCAGCTCCGCCACCTGGGTCTTGATGACCCCCTCGGTGATGTAGCGCGTGCCCCACACGGCGTCGAGCAGCTCGTCCTTCGCCACCACGCGGCCGGCGTTGTCGATCAGCGCCAGCAGCAGCGCGAGCGCCTTGGGCTTGAGTTCGGCGGGGCGCCCGCCGCGCTGCAGCCGGCCATCGGCGCGGTCCAGCGTGAAGGGGCCGAACTGCAGCAGGGGAGCGGGACCGTGTGCCATAGGCCCGATGCTAGCGGCTCTCCGTGACTCAGCGCCCCACGAAGAACATCGCCAGGACGCAGGCGACCGAGCCGGTCCAGACGAGCGACCGGAGGGTGCCCAGGTCGGCGAGGTACAGGCCGACGTAGACCACGCGCAGCCCGACGAACCCCATCGCGAGCGCATCCACGGTGCCCTGGGCGGCCCCGTTCTGCCACGCCACCAGCAGGCCCGCGAGCAGCAGCGGCAGCGCCTCGAAGCCGTTGGATTGCGCGGCCATCGCCCGGGCGCGCCAGCCCGACTGGCGCGACGCCCAGCCGCGCGGGTCGCGGTTGTCGGCGAGGCCGAACGCGCCGGCCTTCCCGATCCAGGCGGTGGCGAAGGGCAGGAGGACGGCAACGAGCAGGCACAGCTGGGCGATGGTCATGGGGTGGTCCGGGTGTTGGATCCGCGCATTGTGGCGGACGGCGGGTACAGTGGGACCGTCGCCCGAGCCGAGTCCCGCCCATGGCCGTCCGCCCGTTCATCGCCGTCCTGCTGTCCGCCGTGCTGGTATCGGCCGCGCACGCGGACGACAAGGCCTGCGCCCTCGTCGTGATGCACGGCAAGTGGAGCGCCCCGCGCGACATCACCTTCTTCGCCCGCAAGCTCGAACCGCTCTGCCGCTACGAGGCGCTCGAGATGCCGTGGGCGCAGCGGCGCGGCTACGACGCGGGCTACCCGGCCGCGCTCGCCGACGTCGCGCGACAGGTGGCGGCCTTCCGCGCCGAGGGCTACCGGCGCGTGGTGGTCGCCGGCACCAGCTTCGGCGCCAACGCCGCCCTCGCCTACGCGAGCCTGCACGACGACGTCGACGCGGTCATCGCCCTCGCACCCGGCCACCAGCCCGCGGCCGCCTTCCGCCGCGGCATCACCGCCGACGCCGTGAACCAGGCCCGGGCGCTCGTGGCCGAAGGACGCGGCGACCAGACCCTGTCCGTGGTGGACGTCAACCAGGGCCGGCAGCGCTCGATGCGCATGCGGGCCGACGTCTACCTCAGCTACTTCGATCCCGAGGGCCTCGGCGACATGCCCCGCAGCGCCGCGAACTTCCGCCGGCCGGTGCCGCTGCTGTGGGTGATCGGCACGGGCGACCCGCTCTACCCCGCCGGCGAAGCCTTCGCCTTCGCGAAGGCCCCGCCCCATCCCGCGAGCCGCTACGTCGTCGTCACGGCCGACCACGTCGGCACGCCGGACGCGGCCGCGGACGTGGCGCGGGAGTGGCTGCGGTCGCTGGATTGATCCGTGTCCGGGCCGTCGCGCATCCCGCTGAACGCCGGCCTCGTGCTCCTCGCGCTGGCCGCGCAGAACGTGGGCGCCGCCTGGGCCAAGTCGCTGTTCCCCCTCGTCGGCACCACCGGCATGACGGCGTTGCGCGTCGGTCTTTCGGCCGTGCTGCTGCTCGCGTGGTGGCGCCCGTGGCGCGAACCGCTGCAACCGCGCGACCGCTGGAACCTCGTGGTGTACGGCGCGATGCTGGGCCTGATGAACCTGCTGATCTACCAGGCGTTCGAACGCATCCCGATCGGCATCGCCGTCGCGATCGAGGTCACCGGACCGCTGGCCGTCGTGCTGCTGTCCTCGCACCGCCCCGCCGACTTCGCCTGGGCCGCCCTGGCCATCGGCGGCCTCGCGCTGCTGCTGCCGATCCACGACCACGCCGGCCCGCTCGACCCCGTCGGCGTGGCCTTCGCCCTCGGCGCCGCGGTGTGCTGGGCGCTCTACATCGCGTTCGGCCAGCGCGTGGCCTCGCTGCACGGCGGCACGGCCGTCGCGTGGGGCGTGACGGTGGCCGCGCTGGTCACCGTGCCCGTGGGCGTCGCCCACGCGGGCACGGTCCTCGTCTCGCCCCCCGTGCTGCTGACCGGCCTCGGCGTGGCCGTGCTGTCGAGCATGCTGCCCTACCTGCTGGAGATGCGCGCGCTGCGGCACCTGCCGCGGCGCGTGTTCGGGCTCGTGGTGAGCGCGGCGCCGGCCATCGGGGCGGTGGCCGGGTTCGTGTTGCTGGGCGAGCGGCTGACCGGCGTGCAATGGGTCGCCGTCGCGCTGGTCATCGGGGCGAGCGCCGGCGCGGCGCTGTCGAGCCGGGGGCGTTGAGCGTCCGCGATCTCGTCAGCGCTGCAACGCCCAGGGCACCATGCGGCCCTGCGCCGCGCGCAACGGGGACTGCCAGGTCGATGGGATCGGCTCCACCAGCAGCTTCTCGTTGCCTGCGACGAACAGCGTACGACCATCGGCCGAGATGTCCACCAACAAGGATCGGCAGGTGTAGTCCAGGACCGGCTCGTAGCAGCTCGGATGGTCCGACAGTTCGAAACTGCCGAGCAGCGGCAGGTCGGTCTGCACGCCCGCGTCGACCGACGCGTCGAACACGTACACGCGGGGCAGCGGGCCCGGACCGGTCGGGTAGTACCCCTGGTCCAGAGCAGCCACGACGTACACGCGGCGGCCGTCGGCCGACAGCGTGGACGCGCGCCGGTACCAGCCGGCATCCGGAATGTGCAGCGCCAGCCCGACCTTCGCGAACGTGCCGTCGTGCACCATGCTCTCATCGAGCAGGCGGTTGCCCGTGGTGTCCAGCACGCTGCGAGCTCCGGAGAGAGAGGCACTGCCGGCCGGCACCGGCGGCCACGCGGACTGCGACGTGTCGTGGTATCGCAGCGGCGACGACACGGTCGAGGGATACAACGGCACCACCAGCAGCCGCTCGCCGTTGCCGGACACCGCGTAGCGCGGGTCAAAGGCCAGAACCTCGGTCCCCTCCACCCGCAACGTCTCGAAACGCCGCGCCCGGAGGTCGAAGTACACCGGAATCGACCGCCCGAACCGCACCGACAGCCACACCTTGTCGTCGTTGGTCACCGCCAGCGGGTCACCCACGTAGGACCCGGAACCGGTGAACTCGCCCGACGCCTGGTAGGTCGCCACCGTCGAGAAGCTCGCGACGTCCACGAGGCTCAGCGCGCCCGAACGCTGGGCGACGACGAGCGTGTTGCCGTCGCGGCTCAAGCCGATGTTGAAGAGCCCGGCGAAAGGCAGCGTGCTCTTCGTCCACGTGCCCGCGTTCTGGGTGAAGCGCTGTACCGCGGAAAGATCCCGGTTCGCGATGTACAGGATGTCCCGCACCGGGTCATGGACGACGGCATACGGCACCCCGCCCGTCCCCATCGACGCCGCTGCGTGCGACTTCGGGGCCAGCACGTGCAGCCTGGCGGCGGCCGCCGGGGAGCCGAGCGCGTTGGTGATCCGCACCGTGCGTGCCGCAGCCGGCATGGCGGGCAGCTTCACCGCCAGGGCGGTGGCGGCGATGCGCGTGACCTGCAGCGGCGTGACGCCATCGACGACGAGGCGCGAGGCGGGGTCGGAGACCCGGTCGAAACCGCGGCCCTGCACGATGACCGAGGCGCCTTCGCCCGCCGTCACCGTGGACGGTCCCACGGCGAGCACCTGCGCCAACTCGTTCCGCAGCACCACCGTACCGGTCACGGGCGTGAACGACACGGCCGAGCCATCGGCCGGACGCGGCTGGATGGTGACGTTCGCGACGACGTCCTCAAAAGCGGCCAAGGCGGAGGCCGCCACCGCGTCGACCTCGAAATCGACCCCCTGCCCCGGGCCGCCGGACGTGCGAAGCAGCTTCAGCCACGGGACGTCGGTGGTGGCCGTCCAGGTGAGCGACGTGGCCGCGCCGGCCGTGACCGGAACACTGCCGCGGAGGCTGCCGGCCACGGTTTCCGATCCCATGACCACGGTGACCGGCGCGGGCACGGCGAGTCCCGCCCCGACCGTGAGCAACACCGAGACCGGCACGTCCTGGGACGGGAAGGGACTGGAGAGCACCAGCGTCGCGCGGTAGGTGCCGGCGGGGAGCCCCTGCGCCTTCGCGGTGAGGTCGAGCAGACCGTTGTCCGCGAGCGAAGCGGTCAACCAGCCTTCGCCGGTGTCGTAGGTGGTCGCCATCGTCACCTTCGGGTTCCAGCTCGGACGTGTCACCTGCAACGACGCGACCGGCGACGAGCCACCCTCGACGGCGGACAGCGTGACCCCGGTGGATGAAACGGCGAGCGGGGTGTACTGCCCGGAGCCCTCCACCTGATGGCGAACCCACACGGACACCTCGTCCTCGCCGTGGCGCACCAGGACCTGCGTGTCCCAAGCGCCGGGCGGCATCGCCTCCGCGTTCACGGAGAAGCCCGTGGCGGTGACGTCACCGACGGTCAGCCACTTCGGCCCGGTGACCGTCAGCTCGGGCAACGTCGTGGCACCGGCGGGCAGGCTGATCGCGACACGGGCACTCGTGGCCTCGCCGGCCTTCGCGCGCAGCGACACGTAGGGGTCCTTCACGAGCAGGCGGGTGGTCTGCGTCACGGTGATCGTGTACCCGATCCGGTACGGCGACCCGTTCACGTGCTGGCGACAGGTCGAGTCCAGGCAGGCCTGCGCGATGAGGTCCCCCTTGTGCGTGCCGGCGTCGAGGTTCGCCTTCGGCCTGATGCGGATCTGCGCGGTGCCGGCGCGCCCGTCCACTTCGACATCCACGCGTTCGATGTTCGGGTCCGGGTTGCCGGTGGGGGTGGTGGCGCCGACGTAGAGGCCACCCGACGGCGGCGTGCCGCGCGACGACGCCAGGACGACGGGGCTCTCGACGGACGAGCCCTCCGGCATGGTCCACGTCACCTCGTTGCGGTCGAAGGCCACGGCGAAGGTGTCGCTGTCGCTCCCGCCACCACCGCAGGCCACCAGCCCGGACGCCAGCATCGAAGCCGCGACCGCGCCACGCACGAACCGCCACACACGCGGCCACGAACCTCTCGTCGTCATCGCTCCTCCCCTGGGAGGCCTCGATGCGCATGCCGGGCCTCGTTGTCGTGAGCCCCGAATCTACGGGTTATTTCAAATTGTGGATACCCGTGCAAATCCGGATCGGTCAGCTGGCGGCAGGGGCCTGGCGAGCCGTGGTTCGTGCGACGTGGAGCGCGCCATCCATGACCAGCAGCACCACCGCCCCCCAGATCGGCACATAGGTCAGCCACTCGTCCGGCTTCACCCGTTCGCCCAGGATCAGCGACACCACCAGCATCAGCACCGGCTCCACGTAACCCAGCAGGCCGAAGAGGCTGAACGACAGCATCCGGCTCGACACCGTGTAGCACATGAACGCCGCGGCGCTGATCACGGCCAGCAGGGGAATCAGGCCGAAGAGCCGGGGCGCCTCGGCGAAGGCACGGGCCACGTCGCCCTGTCCCAGCACGCACCACGCCGCGACCGGCACGGTGAAGGCCATGTCGAACCAGAGTCCGCCGAGGTGGTCGGTGCGCAGCTTGCGGCGCAGCACGAAGTAGACGGGCAGGCCGATCGCGACCAGGAGCGCCTGCCACGACGGCATGCCGATGCGCAGGATCTCGTGGCCCACGCCGAACGCGGCCGACAGCGCCGCCACCTTCTGGAGCGCCGTCAGCCGGTCGCCATACAGCCAGCGGCCCACCGCCAGCATCGACAACGGCAGCAGGAAGTACCCGAGGGACACCTGCAGCGCCGCGCCGTTGAGCGGCGCCCAGAGGAACAGCCACAGCTGCACGCCGAGCAACGCGCTGCTGGCCACCAGGCCCAGGACCAGCGCCGGGTTGCGCCTGACGCGCGCGAAGACGTCCACGACCCGGCCCCACTGCCCGGTCAGCATCAGGAACAGCGTCACGCACGGCAGCGTGAGCAGCATGCGCCAGCCGAAGATCTCGATGCCCGAGAGCGGCTCGAGCAGCGTCGCGTAGTAGTAGAGGCCCGCGAACAGCGTCGTCGAGGTGACGGACAGGGCCACGCCGCGGGACGTGGCGGGCCGCGCGAGGGTCGGCGTGTCGCTGGCCGGGGTCAAGAGGCCCCCCGGAAGAATTCATGGAGAGTCATCCCCGCATTCTCCCAGCTAACCCCCGGGCATCGCCGCATCGGAAAACCGGCTGCGGCGCCCTCCCGAAACCCTCGACCGGCCGGTACGGCATGGTCCGATCGGTCCACGTGTCACCGACATTCGATTGACACCAAACGGTCACGGACGGGTTCAAGAATCGCGGCTTTTTGCACCCCGCCATGGCCTCCACGTCGACGTCCACCGCCCTGCCCCTCCACCGCCGCCACCTGCTGCGCCACGGCCTCGGCGCCCTGCTGCTGCCCACGGCGCTGTCGCCGCTGCTGGCCGCCTGCGGGGGCGACGACGAGGACGACGTCGCCACCACCACGCCTGTGGTGGCCGCGACGCCGCGCCTCGCGACGGCCGACAACTTCCGCGACGTGGGCGGCGCCGACGATGCCTCGGCCTACCGCACCAGCAGCGGCCGCAAGGTGCGCCGTGGTGTGCTGTACCGCTGCAACGCGCTGGCCGTGTCGGCGGCGGACCTCGCGACGCTGACCTCGCTGGGCATCAAGGCCGTCTACGACCTGCGCACGCCCGCCGAGATCGCCCAGAAGGCCGACGTGCTGCCGACCGGCGCGACGTACCTCAACATCAATGTGTCCGGCACGAGCAGCGCCGACCTGCCGGCGATGACCTCGGCCGCCGACGCCATCGCGATGATGGAGTACGCCGAACGCATGATGGTGACCGACGCCGGCATGCGCGCCCGCTACGCGCAGCTGGTCACGGCGCTGGCCGACGGCACCGGCGCGCAGCTGTTCCACTGCACCGCGGGCAAGGACCGCACCGGCTGGAGCGCCGCCATCGTGCTGTCGCTGCTGGACGTGCCGCGCGCGACGATCATCCAGGACTACCTGCTGACCAACACCTGCTCGGCCGCGTCCATCGAGGCGTCGTACCAGGGCATGGTGAAGGCCTACGGCCAGGCGTACGCCGACATCCTCAAGCCGCTGCTGGGCGTGCAGGAGAGTTTCCTCGTCGCGGGCCTGGACCAGGCGACGGCCAGCTACGGGTCGATGGCGGGCTACATCACCAACGGGCTGGGCATCCCGGCGGCCACGCAGGAGAAGCTGCGCGCGCGGCTGATCGCCTGACCGACCTCGCCGTCAGGATGCGGTGACCCGCGGTCGCCCGGACCGCTCCGGGGGACCGCCCCCGTCCGCGGGCGGCAGCCGCGACAGCCGCACCTGGTTCCGCCCCGCCTCCTTGGCCGCGTACAGGGCCGCGTCGGCGCACCGCACCAGGTCCTCGTCGTCGAAGTCGGCGGCATGGGGCGCGACACACACGCCGACGCTCACCGTGACCCACGGCGCGCCCGCCATCGCGCCGGGAATCTGTTCGGCCTCGACGGCGCGGCGGATGCGCTCGGCCACGGCCATGGCGCCCTCCTCGGTGCAGCGCGGCAGCACCACCGCGAACTCCTCGCCGCCGTACCGCGCGACGACGTCGGTGGGGCGCAGCTGCGCGCCGCGCAGCGCCTGCGCCACGCGCCGCAGGCAGGCGTCGCCCGCCGGGTGCCCGAAGCGGTCGTTGAAACACTTGAAGTGGTCCACGTCGATCATGGCCAGCGCGAGCGGGAAGCCGGCGTCGCTGTCGCGCCGCCCCGGCCCGGCCACGCTCGGCGCCTGGTTCCGCGCCTCGCGCAGCGCGCGGTCGAACCGGCGGCGGTTGGCGAGGCCCGTCAGCGCGTCCTCGGTCGACAGCTTCTCGAGTTCGCTGCGCGCGGCGTGCAGGCGCGTGGCCATGCCGCTCAGCGCGTTCAGCATCGCCCCGGTCTCGTCGCCGGACGACAGCGGCGCCGGCGCGTCGAGTTCACCGCGCCCCAGCGTCTCGGCGTAGTTCACGGCCCGCTGCAGCGGTTCGGTGATGCCGCGCGTGAGCCACCACGCGACCAGGGCCGCGGCCGCCACGGCGAGCGCGCTCGACGCGAGCACCGCCCATTCGGTGCGCTCGGCGATGGCGTTCAGTTCCGTGACCCGCGACTGGATCGCCGCCGCATGGCGGCGCGACATCGCCTCGATGGCGGTCAGCGCGCTCGCGTTGTCCGGCGACAGGCCGCGCGCGAGCGCGAGGCCCGCCATCGCCGGGTTGTAGGCCATCACCGCGTCGCGGGCCTCGGTCACCGCGAACGCGGTCTTCGCCCGCAACGCCGTCAGTTCCGCGAGCCGGCCCCGGTCGTCGTCGGGCGACCGCAGCTGCTCGAGGCGGTCGAGGGTGCGCGCGAAGTCGCCCCGCTCCACGTCCAGCCGCGCGACGACCTCGACGGATTCATCGAACGAGATGGGCTGCGACAGCCGCCGCGCCAGCAGTTCCTGCCGCAACAACAGCGACCGCAGGTCGGCGAGCAGCGTGGCACGCTCGTGCGCCACGTGGATGGTGTTGGCGAGTTCGATGCGTGGCTGGCGCGGGCCCATGACCGCCACGAGGGCGATCGTCACCATCAGCACCAGGATCAGGGAAATGCCCAGCGCGAGGCGGTATCCGATGCGGATGTCCTTCCATCGGGCGGGAATGTTCGGTCTTTCCATGAGGCGCGGGACGGCAACGGCCGTGCCCGCAGTCGGCTGCACACCTGCCGACTATCGGCACCTCGACGCCCCGGCTACGTCGGGAGAAACCCGTGGTGCCCGGTCAGGCGGCGCGAAGCGGCCCTCCCCGCCGTTGACGCCCGGTGCGGGCCTGTCAATACTCGCCGCAGTCCACCGCCCCCACCTTTCCAGGCAGGTCCATGAACGGCACCCTCTACTTCTCCCGCAACCCCAACCCGCGCCTCGCCGTGGCGGTGGCCCGGCACCTGCAGGCGCCCGTCCGGTTCGAGTTCGCCGAACCGCTCGCGCCGGGCCAGGCCGATCGGTACCGCCCCCTCAACCCGTCGCTGCGCCTGCCCATCCTCGCGGAGGACGGCGGCTCGCTGTGGGAAGCGGACGCCATCGCATGCCGCCTCTCGCAGATGCAGGGTTCGGACTTCTGGCGCAACGGCGCCGACCAGCCCGACATGATCCGCTGGATCAGCTGGGCGCGTGACCACTTCATGCGGGCTTGCGACATGGTGCACTTCGAGCGCGGCACGAAGCCGCGCTACGGCCTCGGCCCGCGCGACGAGGCCGTGCTCGCCGAGGGGCTGGATGTCTTCCACCGCAGCGCGTCCATCCTCGACGCGGTCCTGACACGTCAACCGTGGCTGCTCGCCAGCGGCCTCAGCCATGCGGACTTCCGCATGGCCACGTTCCTGCCGTTCAACGATGTCGCGCGGCTGCCCCTGGCCGACCATCCCGCCGTGGCGGCCTGGCACCAGCGCCTGATGGCCCTTCCCGCCTGGGCCGATCCGTTCGCGGGACTGAGTGCGCCCGAGCTGCCGCCCGTTCCGGCGGTCGGCGCTCACTGAAGGCCGAGCTTTTTCGCTCAATCCTGAACTCGCTCGACCATGCATCACCAGGCAACGGCGCGACGCTGAGGCTCACAGTGCAGGATACCGACCGGCGCGAACGACCGCTTTGCAGCGGATGCGGACATCTGTGGCTTGCCTGACGGACGTCCAGGTGTGCGAGACTTCGCTGCAGACAGGGGGAATTCTCAATGAGCGCTATGACTGCTCGCATGCGACTCATAGACGGCCCGGAGTTTTGCTCCGCGTCGGACGTCATGGTTAGCGCATACAAGGTGGTCGCCTCATCCCCCAATTACATTGGTGAAATCGGTCTCGACATCAGCGCGGCGCTCCGCAACGGCGAAAAGCTTCCGGTGGTGGTCTACCTCGACGAGGGCTCGGAGATGGTCATCGGCGAGGCGTTCATCCACGAGCAAACACCGGACCGCTTGCATGTTGGCATCTTTCGTCACTACGACCTGGACAAGTCAACTGGCCGCTGGCACGGGTAGGGGCTGATGGCCGCCTTCAGCCTGAAGTCGACGCTCAGCAGCGGGAGCCGTCATTCGGATCCACGGACAATCCGCTTTGTCATAGACCAACCCACAGGGCTCCGCGAGCACCTGCCTCGGCGCCGCTTCGCGCCACACGCCCCCCGACTTGCGGGGCCCGTCTGTCAAAGGCTTTGACGACGTCATGCGGTGCACATAAGTTGGAATGCCGCACCCTGCGGCGCTTCAAGGAATGACCATGAACGACGCACGAATCCTGCGGGCCGCAGGGCGGACCTTGCTGTGGTCCTTGTGCCTCGCCGCGCTGCCCGCGGCCGCTGCGCCCCGCTACACCTTCGTCGACACCGCAACGCTGATTCCCGGGCACACCTTCCAGGCGGCGGCCCTCAACGACCGCGGCGCCCTTGTCGGCACGCGCGGCGATGGGCATGCGGTGATCGTCACGCCCGGCCAGGGCGAGCCCATCGACATCGGCACGCTGCCGTCGCAGTCGCCCGGTTTCGAGACGCGGCCGGTGCCCGCCGCCATCAACAACCATGGCCAGGTGAGCGGAACCGTTCACTACAACACCACCGAGAACGATCCGCCGGTGATCGTCCGCGGCTTTCTCTACACCCCGGGCGTCGGCATGACCGACATCGGGTTGCTGCCGACGCAGTACCTGCCGACTACCTATGGGGTGGGTCTCAACGACCGTGGCGTGGTCGTCGGCATGTCGGTCGGCGGGACCCGGTGGGAGACCGTCACGTTCTCACTAGGCCGCGGGCTGGAAGTCCTCCCCACTGCGCTGGACGTTCAACCCGAAGGCATCAACGACCGCGGGCAGATCCTCGGCACCCTCCTGACGAACGACAAGCTGGCAAGCTACATCTACGACCGCGGCACGGTCACCGAGATCCAGGGCACCGGCGCGGCGTATGTCTACGCGTACGACATCAACGACCGCGGATGGGTCACGGGCGGCATGTCCCGTGACAGGGTGAGGAGCCAGGCGTTCTTGTACAAGCCCGGCACCGGCATCGTGGACCTGATGGCGGGAGGTGCGAACGACGGCTTCATCAACACCACAGGACTGGGCCTGAACAAGCGGGGGCAGGTGGTGGGCTCGGGATGGAACGGCAGGGAAACGGCAGGCTTCTACTTCGATGAGAAGACCGGCATCGTTCATTTGTCCAAGCTCGTGGCACCGGCCGACCTGGCGGGCTGGCGGCTCTGGGACGCCTTTGCGATCAACGATCGGGGACAGATCCTGGCATATGGATTGCGCGACGGAAGCAACGTGACCACGGTGGTCCTGCTGACGCCAGTGAAGAAGGCGGGGCCCGATGCCGACCACGACCACGACCACGACGACAACCACGACCACGACCACGGCCACTCCCCGCGTGGACGTTGAGCCGTCGGACCCGCGGGCGGTGGACGCCCGTCCTGCGGCCGGGCGACTGACACGCGGGCCGCGTGAACCGATTTCCAAACGCCGGCTGAGATGCTCAGCGCGCTCTCGGGATCAGGTCTGCAATCTGCACTCGAAATCCAGACCTGACCCCGAGGGTTCGCTCCGATGGTTGGGTGTCCAGGCGGACGAGCGTGGGGACGAGTTTGAAGCTGCCGGGCTGGGCGCGACACGCGATACGGACGCGTGGTGACGATGCCCGCTTTCAGCCTGACGCGAACCAAAACATGTCGTCGCTCCAGCCATGAAGTGCGTCATCTGCAAGCCGCAGCGGCCTGAAAAAACGAAAACCCCGCCCGCCGAGACGGCGGACGGGGTTCGTCGATCACACCGCGCGGCGGATCAGGGCTTCACGTACGACTTGGTGCTGTACTTGTCCGCGCTCAGCTTGTTGAGGATCGGCAGGCCCGTCGTGCCGTCCTTGGTTTGCTTGTCGATGTAGGCCTGGAACACGTCGGAGTCCACCACGCCCACGTCCAGGCGACGTTCCTTGGGCACGGCGCCCAGGGTCTTGTAGCCGTCGCCACCGTTGGCGTTGAAGCTCAGCACGAAGAGGCGGTACGTCTTGGCGAGGTCCAGCGCGCCCCAGGTGTTCGTGGCGGCGGTGTAGACCTCGAAGTTCGTGGCACGCGACCCGAAGGCCTTCGTCGCGTCCACGTCGTAGCGCAGGCCGCCGGTGTACGGGTACGGGCCGGTGGTGCCGCCCGCGCCGTACACGGCTTCGAGGCCGTCCTCGATCATCGCCTTGGCCTCGGCGCCGGTGATGTCCAGGCGGTACAGCATGTTGCCGAACGGCAGCACCTCGATCACCTTGGCCGCGGTCACCGTGCCCTGCAGCGCCACGCGCACGCCGCCGCCGCTCTGCAGCGAGATGTCGGCGCCGCCGTAGTTGGCGTTGGCCACCTCGAGGTAGGCCTGGGCGGCCAGCTGCTGGATGTCGCCACCGCGCGCGCTCACCTCGCCCAGTGCGTTGCAGGCCGCGCTGGAGCGGGTGTAGTCGGTGGTGCCCACGCCACCCGGCACGCGGCGCGCGCACAGTTCGGTGGGCACGGTCGCGACGTTCGTCTGGCTGTAGGTCGTGATCTTCGCCTTGAACGGGGCCAGCACGGCGGCCGCGGCCGCGTTCGGCGTGGTCACGGCGAGGAAGCCCGACTTCGCCACGTCGGCGAGGATGGCGGTCTTCTGGTCGGCCGTGGCGGCCGCGCCACCCACGGTGAAGTTGTCACCGATCAGCACGTGCGGCGTGCCGGTGCAGCTGGTCACGTCGCCGTTGGCGTCGAAGCTCACCTTGAGCTCACCCACCACCTGGCTGTATTCCCAGGCGTGCACGAGGCAGACCTTCTTGCCGTCCTTGTTGGTCAGCTGCGTCGGGTACGCACCGGCCGGCGAGCCCACGCCGTAGGTGGTCATGCTGTCGGGGCCCAGCAGCGTGTGCGAGTCGCCGCCGACGACCACGTCGACGCCGCTCAGCTTCGAGATGACGGTCTTGTCGTAGTCGTAGCCGATGTGGCTCATCACGATGATCTTGTTGACACCCTTCGCACGCAGCGCGTCGATCTCGCGCTGGGCCGCGACGGTTTCGTCCTCGAACGTGGTGCCGGTATCGGGGCTCGACGACTGCTTCGTCTTGCCGGCGATGGTCAGGCCCACGAGGCCGATGTCCTGGCCGCCGCGCTTGAGGATGATGGACTTGTTCACCGTGCCGCTGGCATTGGCGTTGGCCAGGGCCGAGGTGGCGGCGAAGGAGACGTTGGCGCTGAGCACCGGCGTCTTGCAGGTGCCCTTGTGCAGCAGGTCGATGAAGCCCTTGAGGCCGCTGTCGCCCTTGTCGAACTCGTGGTTGCCGAGCGTGAAGGCGTCGAAGCAGACCGTGTTCATCATCGCCGCGTCGGCTTCGCCATCGGCGCCGGCGCGGTTGAAGTACAGCGTGCCGGTGAGCGCGTCACCCGCATGCAGCTTGAGGACGTTGGTGGACTTCGCGGCCAGCGATTCGATCGCGGCGGTCACGCGCGGGAAGCCGGCCGAATCGGTGACCACGGCCGCCTGGGCGCCACCGGCCACCGTCTGCAGCTGCAGCGTCTTGCTCTTGCCGTCGAGGTTCGAGTGGTGGTCGTCGATGTGCAGGATGGTGAGGTCCATCGGCTGCGAGACGGTCGGCGTGGTGACGGCGGTGTCGTCGTCGCCACCGCAGGCGGTCAGGGCGGCGGCGGCCAGGGTGCAGACGGCCAGCTTGTGGAAGCGCGAAATCACGGGAGTCCTTCTGGAAGTGAAGGACCCATGTTCATCAGGGTGCATGAACGGGGCGTGACAACCTCACCCCCCATCCGGGGGCACGGGCGAACGGAACTCTCGCGGCCGTTCGCGATCCGCGCCGCCGGCGGCGAGTCAGTGCAGCGCGACGTTCAGCTGGTCGACCGCCACGGCCCAGTCCGCATCGTCGAGCAGCAGCTCCTTGAGCAGCGCCTTCTGCGCATCGGTCCAGAACGGCGCCTCGGTGACCTTCACGTCGCCAGGCAGCGGACGGTGGTCGTCGATGAAGGCGTGGATGTCCTTCTCGGACGACGGCAGCCCCAGTTGTTCGAAGAGTTCGTAGAACTCGTGGTTCGTAGTTTCCATGGCGCCCTCCTCGTCGGTTGATACGGCACCAGCGTAGAACAAGGCCGGGACGCGGTGTGTAGGACGAGGGCGTGCGATCGCGCGCGCCGCCGCGCTGAACAACTGTGCACCGCCACGGGATCGTTAGCCCCGATCCCCGGCCGCGGTCCGAGTGCCTACGATCTCCCGCATGCAGAACACGCAGGAAATCCTGGCCCGGGGCCGCATCCAGTCACTGCTGGCCGACTACTGGCGCCGTGTCGACGGCACGACGGACGCACCCGTCGATGCGCTCTTCGCCGAGGACGCCCAGCTCGTCATGGGCACGATGCAGCTGCACGGCCGCGACGCGATCGCCGCGTTCTACGAGCAGCGCGCCCTCAGGGAGGCCGCGGCACGGCGCACCACGCGGCACCTCGCGACGAACCTGAGCCTGGCGTTCGTCGACGCACACCGCGTGCGCGCGTACGCCACCGTCCAGGTGTTCTCGGGCCAGGGTGAATTGCCGCTGCCCTCGCGCCCCGCCGCCACCGTCGCGGACATCGAGGACCTGCTGCACGAAGTGTCGCCCGGCACGTGGCGCATCACGCACCGGCGCTACCGCCTCGTCTTCAGCGACCTCGCCCCGGCGGCGTAGCGCGCGCCTTCCCATCCCGTCCTCGCGCCGCCGGCGCGATGCCCTTCCCTTCGCCTTTTTTTCGCGAGACCCCCATGACGACACCCTCCCGCAGCAGCTCCCGCCCCGTGATCATCACGTGCGCCATCACCGGCTCCGTCCACACGCCCTCCATGTCGCCGCACCTGCCGGTCACGCCGGAGCAGATCGCCGAGTCGGCCATCGAGGCCGGCCGCGCGGGCGCCGCCATCGTGCACCTGCACGCGCGCGACCCGGCCACCGGCAAGCCGAGCCAGGACCCCGACCTGTTCGGCGAGATCCTCGCGCGCATCAAGCCGGCGTCGGAGGCGATCGTGAACCTCACCACCGGCGGCTCGCCCACGATGAGCATCGAGGAGCGCCTGCTGCCCACCACGCGCTTCAAGCCCGAGATCGCCTCGCTCAACATGGGCACGATGAACTTCGGGCTCTTCGAGATGCTCGGCAAGTACAAGGAGTTCAAGCACGACTGGGAGAAGCCGTACCTCGAGAACAGCGAGGACGGCATCTTCCGCAACACCTTCCGCGACATCGCGAACATCCTGCGTTCGTGCAACGAGCAGGGCACGCGGTTCGAGATCGAGTGCTACGACATCGGCCACCTCTACACCGCGGCGCACTTCCTCGACCGCGGCCTGCTGAAGGCGCCGTTCTTCATCCAGTCGGTCTTCGGCATCCGCGGCGGCATCGGCGCGCACCCCGAGGACGTGATGCACATGAAACGCACCGCGGACCGCCTGTTCGGCAACGACTACGTCTGGTCCGCGCTCGGCGCCGGGCCGCAGCAGCCGCGCCTCGTGACGCAGGCGCTGCTGCTCGGTGGCAACGTGCGCGTGGGGCTGGAGGACAACCTGTGGCTCGGCAAGGGCCGGCTGGCCGCGAGCAACGCCGAGCAGGTGGCGAGCATCCGCAAGACCGTCGAGCAGCTCGGCTTCGAGGTGGCCACGCCCGACCAGGCCCGCGAGATCCTCCAGCTCAAGGGCCGCGACCAGGTCGCGTTCTGACGAGAGACGAAGGCCGGGCGCCCGCCCCGGCCCTCGTCTTCAATGCCCGGCCTTCCATTCGTCGACGATCGCGTTCGGCAGCGAGGCGACGAACTTCTTCGAGAAGGCCGAGGCTTCGCGCGCGCGCTTCTTCTCGACTCCGAGGCCGCGCAGCGTGATGCGGATCACCGAGTCGATGTAGGCCTCCGGGTGCTGCGTGCGCCCGAGCAGCAGGGTGCGCATGCCTTCGATGGTGGCGCCCATCACCGAGTCCGCGGCGGCCTGCAGGTCGTCGAAGTCCATCACGCCCTCGTTGTCGCCGAGGCGCACGTCGCTCACCACGTAGTCGATCACGACCGACTGGCCCACCACCAGCTCGGCCCGCAGCACGAACGCGGCCCAGCGCGGGTCGTAGAGCGCGCGCGAGATGAACGAACGCATGCCGGCGCTGACGCGCTCCACCGGGTCGGTCAGCACCTCGTAGATCGGCTGCAGATCGATCGCCATGCGGTCGGCCACCGCGCGCCCGGCGGCCACCATCGCCTCGTCGAGCGTCGTGAAGTGTTTGTAGAAGGTGCCGCGCGAGATGTCGGCGGCCTTCGTGAGGTCCTCGATGGTGCGCAGCACCTTGGTGTGGTCGGAGAACGAGTGCATCAAGGCCGTGAGGATGCGCTCGCGCATCGCCTCGCGCTTGCGTCGCGCGGTGACGGAGCGGTGGTCTTCACGCTCGATGGGAACGGGGGTCTGGGGCATGGGGCCTCCATGGAACAGGAATGACGGACCGTCACCGTGGACAAACGTGCAGCGCGAGGAGATCGAAAGCCCCCTCCCTGTTTTCCGCACCGAATCCTAGAGTGACGTAAACGTCATTCTGCGTTGATTGATCGTTTTCAGCCCCTCCGGACTTACCCAAAGGAACACGCATGAACGCACCCGTCCACTCCGAGACCCTCCGCCCCGACACCGTGTCACCCGCCGAACTCGTCCGCCGCGCGGCAGCGCTCGTGCCCACGCTGCGCGGTCGCACGGCCGAGGTCGACACGCTCGCCCGGCTGCCCGAGAACACCGTGCGCGAACTCGACGACGCGCGCCTCTTCGACCTGATGGTGCCGCACGCCTACGGCGGCCTGCAGACCAGCATGCGCACCTACATGGACGTGGTGAGCGAAGTGGGCCGCGGCGACGGCTCGGCCGCCTGGGTCTGCGCGCTGATGAACGTGTGCAACTGGATCGTCGGCGCGATCTACCCGAAGGAGGTGCAGGACGAAGTCTTCGGCGCGGGCGGCAAGGTGCGCACCGGCGGCGTGCTGTCGCCGCGCAAGGCCGTCGTCCGCAAGGTCGCCGGCGGCTACGTCATCGAGGAAGGCGTGTGGGGCTTCAACAGCGGCATCTACCACGCGCAGTGGGACGGCCTCGGCATCCCGCTCGTCGACGAGGCCGGCAACGTGGTCGACCAGGGCATGGCGCTGCTGCCCGCGAAGGACGTGACCACCCTGGACGACTGGGACACGATGGCCCTGCGCGGCAGCGGCAGCACCACCGTCTCGGTGAAGGACGTGTTCGTGCCCGACATCCGCGTGGCGCGGCTGTCGTCGGCGCTCGCCGGCGACTACGTGGGCCAGCACGGCGACGCGCAGGCGGTGTACCGCGGCGCCTTCATGCCGGTGCTGTCGATCATCCTCGTCTTCCCGGCGCTGGGCATCGCGCGCGCGGCGCTCGAGGTGTTCCTCGAGAAGCTGCCGGGACGCGGCATCCAGTACACCTGGTACGGGAAGCAGAACGAAGCCGCGGTCACGCACCTGCAGGTGGGCCAGGCCTCCGCGAAGATCGACGCGGCGCAGCTGATCGCCGGCCGCTGCGTCGACGAGATCGACGCGGCCGCCGCGAAGGGCGAACTGATGGACCCGCTCACGCGCGCCCGCATCCGCCGCGACACCGGCTACGCGAGCCAGCTCGTCTGGGAAGCCGTGGACCTGCTGGCCAGCGCCACCGGCGGCTCGCTCGCGGGCACGCGCAACCCGTTCAACCGCATCTGGCGCGACGCACGCGTGGCCAACCTGCACGGCATCGTCTGCCCCGCCACCAACCTCGAACTCTTCGGCCGCATCGCCTGCGGCCAGGAGCCGAACACCCCGCTCGTGTGAGGCCGCCATGGACCAACAGGAACTCGACACACGCGCCCGCTTCCGCCGGGTCATGGGCAAGTTCGCCACCGGCGTGACCGTGCTCTCCTACCTGCGCGACGGCGAATCCACCGGCATGACGGCGAACGCCTTCCTGTCGGTGTCGCTCGACCCGCAGCTGGTGCTGGTCTCGATCCGCAACGCCTCGCGCTTCTGCGGCGCGGTGCGGGCCGGCGACCGTTTCGGCATCAACTTCCTCGGCTGCCACCAGGAGTCGCTCAGCGCGCGCTTCGCCGGCCAGGCGCAGGACACGCCCGGCGTGCTCGACCACCACCCCTGCGGCACGCCGTACCTCCCCGAGAGCATCGCCCGCCTGCTGGTGCAGGTGGTCGACATCCACCCGGCCGGCGACCACCAGCTCTACGTGGCGCAGGTGCTCGCGCTCGACGAGTCCGAACAGGCCGACCCGCTGCTCTTCTTCGGGGGCCGCTACGGGCGGCTCGCCGTGGCCGAGTGCGCGTCCTGAACCCCCCCTGGAGAACAGCCCATGACCCCTGAGATCCGCACGGCCTACATCGGCCTGGACAGCACGAACCCCTCGGCCCTGAACGACTACCTCGGCCAGGTCGTCGGCCTGATGCCCGCCGAGGCGTCAACCTCCGGCCACACCGCGTGGCGCGCCGACGGCAAGCGGCAGCGCGTCTGGGTGCAGCCCGGCGAACGCGACGACGCCGCCTGCCTCGGCTTCGAGGCCACCAGCCAGCAGGCCTACGACCGCGCGCTCGACCGCCTGGCCGAGGCCGGCATGTCGGTGCTGCCCTTCGACGCCGCGCGCCGCAAGGCCCGCGGCGTGGTGGACGGCGTCACGATGCAGTCGCCGTGGCAGGTGCCGATCGAGCTGGTGCTCGGTCTCGCCGACGCCGGCACGCCGTTCGCGAGCCCCCATTTCCCCGACGGCATCGTCACCGGCGAGCAGGGCTTCGGCCACGCCGTCTTCGTCGTCGGCAGCCAGGAGGAGTACGACGCGTCGCGCCGCTTCGCCGAGGCCCTCGGCCTGCACCTGACCGACTGGCTGCGCATGGCGCTCGGCCCGGCGGGTGCGCCGGAGATGCACGTCTCGTTCATGCACTGCAACGCCCGCCACCACTCGCTCGCGCTCGCCTTCGTGCCGATGCCCGCGGTGCCGCAGCGGCTGCACCACATCAACTTCGAGGTCACCCGCGTCGACGACGTGGGCCGCGCCTTCGAACGCGCGATGGCGCACGGGACGCCGCTCGCCAACACCATCGGCCAGCACGACAACGACGGCATGGTCAGCTTCTACAGCGTGAGCCCCGGCGGCTGGCGCGTGGAGGTCGGCGCGACCGGCCGCACCGTGGGCGACGACTGGGACGACGTGCGCGAATACAACCGCATCAGCACCTGGGGGCACCAGCCGCCCGAAGCCTTCGCGGCCCACGTCGCCGCGCCCCTCTGAAACATCCTTCCGGAACATCCCCATGAAACTCGTGACCTTCTCGCGCCAAGGGCGCACCTCGATCGGCAAGCTGGTGGGCTCCCGCGTGATCGACCTCCCCGCCGCCGACCCGCGCCTGCCTTCCACCATGAAGGCGCTGCTCGCCGGCGGCAAGCCCCTCCTCGCGATCGCGCAGGAAGTGAAGGCGGACGGCGCCCCGTCGTACCCGCTCTCCGCCGTGCGCCTCGAGCCGCCGGTGCCCGACCCCAGCAAGTTCCTCGCGATCGGCATGAACTACCGCCGCCATGTGGAAGAGGCCAAGCGCGGCGGCATCAACGTGCCCGACGCGCAGGTGTGGTTCAACAAGCAGGTGAGCTGCGTCAACGGCCCGTACGACCCGGTGCACATGCCCAAGGTGTCCGACAAGCTCGACTACGAAGTCGAACTCGGCGTGGTGATCGGCCAGCGCTGCCGCCACATCGACGCGCGGGACGCGGCCTCGGTGATCGCCGGCTACCTGGTGATGAACGACGTGTCTGTGCGCGACTGGCAGCTGCGCACGCCGACGATGACACTCGGCAAGTCGTTCGACACCACCGGCCCGATCGGACCGTGGCTCGTCACCGCCGACGAGGTGCCCGACCCGCAGGCCCTCACGCTGCGCCTGCGCGTGAACGGCGAGGTGCGGCAGGAGGTGTCGACCTCGGAGATGATCTACAGCGTCGCCGACCAGGTCGCCTACCTGTCGACCGTGATGACGCTGGAGCCTGGCGACCTGATCGCCACCGGCACGCCGTCGGGCGTGGGCGCGGCAATGCAGCCCCCGAGCTTCCTGAAGGTGGGCGACGTGATGCGCGCGGAGATCGACGGGCTCGGGCACATCGAGAACGTGGTGATCGCCGAGCCGGTGTGAACGGCGCGAGGCCCGTCACGGGCCTCGCTTTCCCCCGCTCAATACATCAGGCGCCCCGATTCCGACACCACGCCGATGTCGGTCCAGGTGCTGCCCACCTGGCCGTCGCCGAAGCGGATGCGGAAGCCGCCGAAGTCGACCTCGCCCATGCCGTGCAGTGCCTTCGCGAGCGCCTCGGCCATGAACATCGGGTAGCCGACCAGCACGTAGGCGTCGGCCGGCGCCGCCGCCGCCAGACGCACGGCCTCCTTCAACGACGCCGCCTCGTGCGCCGCCGTGCTGGCGGTGATGGTCAGCCCGCCCAGGCGCTGTGCCGTCGCCTGCACGACGGCCAGGCCCGACGTGCCCACCGCCAGGTCCTGGTTCACCACGTGCAGGCGTTCGAGGCCCAGCGTGCGGCTGTGTTCGAGCAGGCGTTCGAGCTGCAGCCGGTCGCCCGCGCGGATGTGGAACAGCCGCGGGTGCCCCGGCTCGCGGAACACCTCCGCGCCCGGGACGGCGCCCATCACCACGAGGTCGTGCGTGTCGAGCGCCCGGGCCTGGAGCAGGTGGCCCAGCGTGGCCGACCCGATCGGCAGCACCAGCGCGACCGGCCGGCGCGCCATGGCCTCCTCGAGGCGCTGGTCGAAGCGGGCCGGGTCGAGTTCGTCGTCGAGCGCGAAGAAGTCGATCCGGCGGCCCTTCGCGCCCCCGGCGCGGTTGGCCTGCTCGAAACAGGCCCGCGCGCCGTCGCGCAACTCCGAGGCCTCGGGCAACTCCCGCGTGCCGAACGCGGCGATGTGGCCCACCGCGATGTCCTGCGCGAACGCCCCGCCCGCGGCGAGGCCGGCGAGCGCCAGGAGGCACGCGCCGAGAACAGGCCTCGCCACGGTCAGGCGCCGGCCTTGAAGCGCGGGAAGAGCGCCAGCGCGTTGTCGCGCATGAAGGCGTTTTTCATCGACGCCGTGAGCTGCGGCGACGTGTCGAGCGTCTTCGCCAGCCCCGCCGCGTACGGCTCGGGCGTGTACGGCCAGTCGCTGCCGTAGAGGATGTTCGCGGGGTCGGCGACCTGCAGCAGCGCCGACAGCGCCACCGGCTCGGGCCAGCCGGCCAGGTCGTAGTACAGCCGCTTGAGCGACTGGCGCACCTTCGCCTCGTCCATCTGCGCGCCGCCGAGCTTCAGGAACGTCGACACCGTGGCCACCCGCTCGCCCAGCACCGGCAGGATGCCGCCCGCGCCGGCGTGCGGCACGATGACCTTCAGGTTCCGGTGGCGTTCGAGCGTGCCCGACAGGATCATGTTCACGACGGTGCGGGTCATGTCGAACATGAACTCCATCATCGGGTACGGGTAGTTCAGCGGCTGCAGCGCGGTGGGGTTGGTGCAGCACGCGCAGAACGGGTCGAAGGGGTGCAGCAGGACGCGCGCCTGGCGGCGGTCGAGTTCCTTGAACAGCGGCTCGTAGCGCGGGTCGCCCAGGTAGACGCCACGGGAGTTGCTGAGGAGCACGATGCCGTCGGCCTTGAGCTCGTCGAGGGCGTACGAGGCCTCCTTCAGCGCGCCGTCCACTTCGGGCAGCGGCACGGTGGCGAAGAAGCCGAGGCGCTTCGGGTGCGCGGCGACGGCGGCGGCGCCGTCCTCGTTCACCTGGCGCGAGAGTTCGCGCGCGGCCTGGTCGTCGCCGAAGTGCACGCCGTTGATCGCGGAGATGACGGCGTGTTCGATGCCCATGCGGTCCATCGTGTCGATCGACGACTGCACGCTCCACTTCGGGATGCCCGGCATGCCGGACGGCTTGCCCTGCCCCGCCTGTTCGAGCGCGGTGCGGTACTTCGGCGAGATGTAGTGGTGGTGCACGTCGACGCGGCGGGGGTTGCCGGCGGCGGGGGTGGCCTGGGCGAAGGCAGGGGAAGCGCCGACGCTGGCGGCCAGGCCCAGCATGCCGAACAGGGCGCCCCGGCGTTGTTGAAGCGGTGAAGTCATGGTGCGTCTTTCTGCGGTCGAGTGGATCAATGGACGTGGAGGACCCTGGCGTGGTCGGCGGTGCTCGCCGGCGCGGTGGCGGACGCGGCCTCGTAGGCCGCGGCCACCTCCGCCTTCATCTGCGCGAGGGCCTCCTTCGGGAAATAGCGCCCGCCCTGGAACACGCCGGCGATGCGGCCCAGGTTCGCCACGCCCTGCAGCGGGTCGGCGTCGAGCAGCACCAGGTCGGCGTTCCGGCCCGGCTCGACCGTGCCCATGCGTGACTCGCGGCGCAGGAACTGCGCGCCGTTGAGCGTGGTCATCTGCAGCACGTCGAGCGGCGTGAGGCCGGCGTCGGCCAGCAGCTGGAACTCCCGGTGCAGGCTCGCGCCGGGCACGACCCAGGTGGCGGTGAGGAAGGGGTTGATGCTCATGTCGCTGCCCGCCAGCATCTTCACGCCGCGCGACTTGAAGAGCAACGGCAGCGTGCGAGCGCGCTCGTAGAACGCGTGGTAGCTCGCGAGCTGCGCGGGCGAGTACGCGGCGGCCCGCTGCTGCGCGGCCGTCAGCCACGCCGCGCGTGTCGACTTGCTGACGTAGATGAGGTCGGGATCGGCCTGGTACTGCGCTTCCTCGGCGAACAGCCCGGTGCGGATGCGCACGAGCGTGGGCACCTGCCAGGTGCCGTGGAGCGCGAAGGACGACGCGAGCGTGCGGCACTTGTCGGCGTCGAAGGTGTCGACCAGGCGCTGGTACAGCGGCGCGGCGGCGGGCGCGCTCGTCCAGTTGGCGGGCAGCGCGGGCGGGCTGCCGGCGGCCCCGGCCAGCACGTCTGCGCGCACGGCCGCTTCGTCGCTCGAACAGTCGAGCATCAGTCCCCCGCCACCGCCCAGGTGCTCGATGGCGCGCCATCCGCCGGCCGAGGCCTCGAGTGCACTCACCCACGGCGTGAGGTGGCCGGCCACGTCCAGGCCCGACAGCTTCGCCTCCACCAGCAGCCCGAGCGCGGCCTCGCGGTTGGCGGCGATCGTTTTCACGAAGTCGACACCGCCGGCTTTCTGCGCGCGCACGGTCGCGGCCGCCGCCGAGGCCGACACCATCGCCTCCGCCGGCGCGCCCACGTCGAAGCTCGGGATGCCGGTGGGCGGGATGCCGATGATCTGCCCGGGGATCTGCAGGATCTCGGGCGCGATGGTCGCGCCCGCCGCGCGGTCGGCGTTGTGCTGCCGCACCTGCGCGATCCAGTCCGGCGCGCCACCCATCTCCCGGATGCCGGTGATGCCGTTCGCCACCAGCAGCTTCTGGATCAGCGGGCGCTCCGCGGGGCTCGCGTTCAGCAGGTGCGTGTGCATGTCGAGGAAACCCGGCACGAGGTACCGGCCGCCCGCGTCGATCGCCTGGGCCGACCCCGTCACCTCGACGGGCTGGTCGGTGACCTGCTGGATCCGGCCGTCGGCGACGACGACGTTCCGGCCGGGGGCCAGCGCGCCGTTCCGCGTGTCGACGACGGTGACGTTGCGGATCACGGTGCCGCGGTCGATGGTGCTGGTGTCGCTGCCTCCGCAGGCGGAGAACGTGGCGACGAAGGCGACGGCGACCGTGGCGAGGAGGATCTTCGGGTTCGGCATGTGGGTCTCCCGAGGTGTCAGAACGAGTGGCGCAGGCCGAACTCGATGCCCCGCGACTCGCCGCCCACCGTGGTCGGCGCCGACTGGGTGTTGCCGGCGAAGAGGGCGTTGAAGCCCGCCACCGACTGCGTGTTGCCCGCGAGCGGGTGGTCGCCGTTCTGCAGCCAGCCGGCCGTGGTGTAGAGCGCCGTGCGCTTCGACAGGTTGTGCACGTAGCCCAGCCCGAAGAGCGCGTTGGTGTTGCTGTTGTGGGCGATGTCGTTCGTCAGCTTGCTGTTGTGGTACGCGATGCGCACGTCGCCCACGCCGACCGGAATGCCCGCGCTGATCGACCAGCGCAGCTCCTTGATGCCGTCCCGTGCGTCGTGCACCACGAGGCCCATCAGCTTGGCGATGCCGAAGTTGTACGAAGCGCCGGCGTTCACCGTGGTCTGGTGGCTGCCGGCGGTGATGCCGGTCACGGCCGGGTTGGCCGCCGCGTCGAAGCGCTGCTGACCCGCCGAGAACCCGGTGCTGAACCTGCCGTCGTTGTAGCCGAGGCGCAGGCCGAGGTAGCGGCCCTGGTTGCTGCCGTTTTCGCTCGGGGCCGCCATCACGTGGCCGTACAGGCCGCCGAGGTTGGGCGGCAGGAAGTAGCCCACCGCGTTGTCGCTGCGCACGACGTTGCCGAAGACGGGTGACGCGGCATAGGGCGCCTGCAGCTGCCAGATGTTGAACGAGCCGGCGATGCCGATCGTGCTGAAGGCATCGAAGATCACGTTGTTCCAGAAGGTGGGCACGTAGTCCCGCCCGAGGCGCAGTTCGCCCCATGCGTCGCTCATCAGGCTCACGGTGGCGCGGCGGTTCCAGAACTTGCCGAGCGCGGTGCCGGTGTCGGCGTTGAGCGTGCTGACGAGGTTGAACCCGGCCCGCAGTCCACCGCCCAGGTCCTCGACACCACGGAAGCCGAGTTCGCTCGTGTAGAGGCCGTCCTGGCTCATCGACACCTGGCGGGGCGAGCCGTCGTTCTTCACGACCTTGATGTTCAGGTCGACGATGCCGTAGACCGAGACGTTCGACTGCGCGTGGGCCGCGCACGCGGTCAAGGCGAGCAGGGCGGCGAACGGGATGGATGCGAGTTGTGCCTTCAAGGTGTCTCCCCCACGGGGTGTTGGAATGTCCGGAATTGTTCGAGCGCGCCCATGTGGCGAGAACTAGGGAATGCGGTCTCCTGGCGATGGACAAACGTCTACTTTGAGACGGGCCTGCCGGGCGTCGCCGTGGTGGCAGTGCACATCTGTTCACGCAGAGACGGGGGAAATCCTTCCGGCCGCCGGTCCGCGACGAAGGCCCTCGAATCGTCGGAACTGACGATACGCAGCGACACCCCCGGCGCCCACTCTTCCGCCCCTGGCGCGAGCCGACACGGCGCGCTTCCCCAGCCAACCGATGGAGGTCTCCGATGAGTTCCCTTCCCCATCCGCTGTCGATCGCCCTGGTCCTCGGGCTGTCCGCCAGCATCGCCACCCACGCCCGGGCGGCGACGGACCTGATCAAGAGCAGCCGCGGCGGCTCCCAGCTGTGGGACTACTGCGAGGGCAAACCCGCCGCGACCGTGCTGCCCGCCGATCCCCGAACGCTCGTTCAACCGGGCGTGAGCACGGGCCGATCGGTCGCCTTCAATGCGTTCTGGAAGGACTGCCACACCGATCCCGCGGCGGTGCAGGAGGCCGCCCACCCGAAGACCTGCGGCGAACTGAAGGACCGCTTCTACCGGGGCGCGGGCCTCCTCGAGACGGGCTCGCCCACCGTCGCCGCGCTGTTCACCGGCGACAACACGCGCACGCTCGAATCGGTGTTCGGCGCGAGCACGCTCACCGCCACGCAGTACAACGCGCTGTGGACCACGTGGGGCGGCTTCGTGCTGCGCCCCGACAACTTCGACGAACTCGTCGCCGAACGCTACGGCTCGGCGTTCGGCACGAAACGCAACCCGTACCCGAAACCCTTCGAGGACCCGAACCGCACGAACGGCGGCACGGGCCGCCTGCCGGAGATGTTCACGTAGCTGCGCAATCCCGACGGCACCTGGAGCGGCCGCATCGGCGTGACCTGCCACGCGTGCCACAGCGGCGCCGTCAACGGCGTGCTCGCGCCCGGCGGCGGCAGCAGCCTGCAGGACCTGCACCTGTTCCTGCGCGACACCCTGCCCCTCGGCTACCTCGCCTCGCTCGCATCGCTGGCGAACCTCACCCGCACGCGCGGCACCAACAACGCGAGCGACATCAACCTCGCGTTCCTGTTCCCCGACCGCGGCGTGCTGCCCCTCGACACCGCGCTGGGCGTGCTCGCGTCGGGCTCCACCGCGTCGATGGACACGCCGGCCTGGTGGAACATGGGCCACCGCCCCGTGAAGTTCGTCGACGGCGTGTTCCCGATGGACGCGCCTCGGGTCGACATGGTGTTCTACACCCCGCTGCTCGGTCTGTTCGGTTCGCTGGGCGGCCCGCTCTCCGAGGCCGGGCAGGACTGGATGCGCGCGCACGGCCCCGACGCCAACACGTGGATCGAATCGCTGAAGGCGCCCGCGTACCCCGGCGCCATCGACACCGCGCTGGCCGAACAGGGCGCCGTGCTCTTCCACACGTTGAACCTCTGGGCCACGGCCCGCAACAACCCCGTGCCGAAACCCAACGAAGGCAACGGCTCGTGCGCGAGCTGCCACGGCGCCTACGCCCCGCGCTACGTCAACGACCCCGCGTACCTCGCCACACCCGCGCTGGAAGGCATGGCCGCGTACATCACGCCGCAGCGCATCATCCAGACCGACATCGTGCGGCAGAAGACGAACAACGAGGCCGTGCAGGTCGCCGGCGCCAGCAACTTCTTCGGCTACCCGAGCACGTCGGGCACCGCCAACGACTGCGGCCCGCAGAACCGCGCCGACCTGCGCGGCACCCGCGAACTCGGCTACCTCGCCCCGCCCCTCTACGGCGTGTGGGCCACCGCGCCGTACATGCACAACGGGTCGATCCCCAACGTGTGGGAAGTGCTCAAGCCAGCGGACCGCAAGCCGCTGTGGCGCCGCGTCTCGAACCCCGTGCGCTGGGACCAGGTGGGCCGCGCGATCATGGGCTACGACACGCGCATGGGCGCGTACGACGCGCAGAAGATGGGGTGGAAGTACGACGCGCTGCAGTGCAGGAAGCCCACGCTGTTCGACCCCGTGCCGTCGCCGTACTGGCGCTGCGACCCGAAGGACGGCCAGCTGCAGTCCTGGTACGACGACCTGCTCCGCGGGCTCTATGGCAACGTCGTGCTGACGTGGAACGTGCTGTTCCCGCCCACCATCACGAACAGCGACATCGAGGACCGGAAGATCTACAACACCTCCATGTTCGGACAGGGAAACGGCGGGCACACGTTCAACTCCGTGCTGACCGATGCGGAGCGGAAGGCGCTCATCGAGTACCTGAAGACGCTGTAGGCGAAGACCGCGCCCCTGCTGCCGGAAACCGCATGCGGGGACGTCCTCCGGGCGAAGGAATATCCTGCGCACACCGCCAGCCCTTCGCCCGCCCGCTCATGCCTGCCATCACACCCGACCGTTTCGTGTCCGAGGAACGTCCCGCCGAAGGCACTTCGGCGCCCGACCGCACGCTGTGGATCAGCGAAGCGGGCGGACTCACCCAGTTCGGCGCCTTCATCGAGGAGCTCCAGCCCGGGTCGCGCTCCTCCATCAAGCATTGGCACGGCGCGGAAGACGAACTCGTCTACGTGCTCTCCGGCGACGTCACGCTGGTCGAAGGCGAGCGGGTCACGCAGCTGCGCGCCGGCGATGCCGCCACGTTCAAGGCCGGCGTGGCGGTGGGGCACTTCCTCGAGAACCGCGGCGACGCACCGACCCGCTGCCTGGTCGTGGGCACCCGGGCGCCGGTCGACCGCATCACCTACCCGGACCACGACCGGGTCTGCCTGCGCGACCGCGCCCAACCCGACGACGTCTGGACGGACCTGGCCGGCGCGCCCGCCCACAGCCCGTACTCGCGCAGGTCGACCACGGGATAACTCGCCCGGTGGTCGTCGGTCTCGACCGAGATCACCTCGACCGGGCGGCCCCGCATGCGCATGCGGCGGCGCTGCGCGATGTCACGCGGCACATCGCCTTCACGCCCACGATCCGCATGCCCGCGCGGAAGACCCGTGAAATTGTGCCGCGCACCGGCGATGGGGCGGCGTCCGGGGCAGGAGGGAGTTGGGGATACTTCCTTCATCCTGCCCCAGGGAGCCATCGCATGGTGCGGCGGCAAGGGGCGCCCGCCCGCCATGCATCACGCCACCGTCGATCGTCGCCCGCGCGGCGCCCCCGCGATCCCTTCGGCCCGTCACCTGCTGCTCGTCGCGGTGACGGCCGCGGTGACGGCCTGCGGCTCTTCCGACGGCGACGCCGTGCCGGGGACCGACGCGGGCCCTGCCCCCGCGACCGTGGTGCGTGTCGCGGCCGAGCTCGCCGGAAGCCACTGCACCGCGGGTGGCATGCGGATCGAGTCGGGGCCGGATGCCGATGCGAACGGGCAACTGGGCGACTCGGAAGTGTCCGCCACGCAGTACGTGTGCAGCGGACTGAATGGCAACCCCGGCGCCGCCGGAACGTCGACGCTGGTCCGGGTCCGGCCGGAAGCCGCGGGGGTGAACTGCGCGCTCGGTGGGTCGGCGGTGCTGGCGGGCTCGGACACGAACGGCAACGGCGCGCTCGAGGACAGCGAGGCCAGCAGCGTCTCGCACGTGTGCAACGGCGCCAATGGCTCGAACGGCCCCACGGGCGGCGTGGGCCCCACCGGGCCTGCGGGAGCGTCGGGCCTCGACGCACTGGTCGCGGTCGTGGCCGAACCCGCCGGCGCGAACTGCGCCTACGGCGGCCAGCGCATCCGGTCCGGGCAGGACACCAATCGCAGCGGCGTGCTGGACGCCGGCGAGGTCACCGCCACGTCCTTCGCCTGCAGCGCCGCCCCGGCGGACACCCGGTGGGTGGAAGTGACGGGCGCCAGCGTACAGGCCGTCTCGAACACCGGCTACCTGGCCAACGCGAACAGTCGCATCACCCTCCTGCTGCCGGCGTCTCCGGCCGTTGGCGACTGGATCAAGGTGACCGGCGTGGGGGCCGGCGGATGGACCCTCGCGCAGAATGCCGGCCAGCGCATCTCGACTGTGGGGTTGCCGGGCGGCACCGACATTCGCTGGGCAGCCCTGGCGCCCAGTTCGTCGTGGACTGCTGCCGCGGTGTCGGCCGACGGAACGCGCCAGGTCGCGACGTCGTCCTCGGGTGAGGTCTACACCTCGTCGGACGCCGGGGCCCACTGGACACTTCGGCTCACGGGCCAGCCCTGGTCCGGCGTGGCGGTCTCGTCCGATGGGTTGCAGATCCTCGCATCGACCAACGGCGGCGCCCTGTACCGGTCGGCCGACGGTGGCGCCAACTGGTCCAACGACGGTTCCAGCCGTGCGTGGAGCGCAGTCGCCAGTTCGGCGGACGGTGTGCGCCTCGTGGCCACGGCCTACCTGGGGCAGATCTGGACCTCGTCCGACAGCGGCGCCAGCTGGACTGCGCGCGACAGCAACCGTGCCTGGAGGGCCGTCAGCTCGTCGGCCGACGGCCGCGTGCTGGTGGCGGGCACCAATGGCGGGCAACTCTTCGTCTCCACCGACCATGGGGTCACCTGGAGCGCGAGGGCCACCGCCCAGTTCTGGTGGGCGACCGCTGCGTCGGCGGACGGCAAGCGGCTGTACGCCACCGTGGACACCGGTGCCGTCTGGCGATCCGACGACGCCGGCGCGTCGTGGGGCACCGTCACGCTGAACCGCGACTGGCGCGGCATCGCCGCGTCGTCGGACGGTCGCCATGTGGTGGCGGCCACCAGCGGCGGCACCTTGCATGAATCGTCCGACGGCGGCCAGACCTGGCGCGCCACGGCCGACGTCGGCCTGTGGACCGCGGTGGCCAGCAGTGCGGACGGCCTGACGCTGCTGGCCGGCAAATCGGGTGCAACGCTTTACGGCGGCATTCGCCGGTCCGCCACCACGCGGGGTGCGACGGGGTCACTCTCCGGCGGGCAGGCGGACGCGCTGCAGCTGCAGTACGTCGGCAACGGCGTGTTCATGCCGATCGGCTACGTCTCGGCGAACCTGGCGTTCACGCCGCAGTGACCGTTGCGTGCGGGACCATCGGCGCGGTCAACCGTCGGCTTCCCGCACGATGTCCGCGCTCACGTGACCCGTGCCGACCGCCCGGCGCTGCCGATCGATCTGCTTGCCGGCCACCGTGTCGAGTGCGGCGCGCAGCTTGTGCACGGCGCCTTCGATGGCCTGGTGCAGGTTCTGCGCGTTGTGGGTCACCGCGACCGGCTTCGCGCCGGCGAGCCGCGCCTCGAGCATGCACCGCATGTCGTCGGGCCCGGCCTTCGTGCCGCTGTTGACGTCGCCCAGATGGGCCTCGACGTGCGTCACCTGCTCCGAGAACCGGTCCAGCGCGTCGCGGACCACCGCCTCGACGTGGGCCTGCAAGTCCTGTTTGTTCTCGATGTGGTTGTCGGTTTCGATTTGAATCTGCATGGCGCTTCCTGCGATGTGGACACGCCTCCAGCCTATGCCCGGGTCGCGAACCGCCTTGCCGGACAAGAGGCCTTCGAGCAGCAGGGCAATGGCGGCTTCGGGCGGCCGCCGACCTCGGTAGGATGACGCCTCCGCAGGCGCGCCGATGCAGACCCGACCCCCACGATCCGACGGCATGGCTGAACTGCGCGACCTTGTCATCGTGCTGGGCGACCAGCTCGACCTCTCGGCCGCCGCGTTCGACGGTTTCGACCCGCGCAGCGATGCCGTCTGGATGGCCGAAGTGCCCGAGGAGTCGACGCACGTGTGGTCGACCAAGCAGCGCACGGCCCTGTTCCTGGCGGCGATGCGGCACTTCGCGAAGGCCCTGCGCGCCGCGGGCCGTCCGCTGCACCACGCACGCATGGATTCGCCAGGCACGGCGACCTCGCTGCAGGCGCAGCTGCACGCTGACGTACAGCGCCTGCGCCCCGCGCGGCTGGTGATGACCGCCCCCGGGGACTGGCGGGTGCTGCAGGCCATCCGCGCCGTGGCCACGGCCCACGCGCTGCCGCTCGACATCCGCCCCGACCGCCACTTCTTCGTCACGGTGCGCGACTTCGCCGCCTTCGCCAAGGGCCGCGACACCCTGCGCATGGAGTACTTCTACCGGGAACAGCGCCAGCGCCACCGCGTGCTGATGGACGGCGACGCGCCCGTGGGCGGCCAGTGGAACTTCGACGCGGAGAACCGGCACAGCTTCGGCCCGTCGGGACCCGGCCTCGTGCCTCCTCGCACCACCTTCGAACCCGACGCCCTGACCCGCGAGGTGCTCGCACTCGTCGAGACCCGCTTCGCCGACCACCCCGGCGCGCTGGCCAGCTTCGCCTGGCCCGTCACCCGCGCGCAGGCGTTGACGGCGCTGGACGACTTCATCCGCACCCGGCTGCCCCTGTTCGGCCGCTACCAGGATGCGATGTGGCCGGGTGACCCGTGGCTGTACCACTCGCAGCTCTCGGCCGCGCTGAACCTGAAGCTGCTCGACCCGCACGAGGTGGTGGCCGCCGCCGAACAGGCCTACCGTGGCGGGCTTGCGCCGCTGGCCAGCGTCGAAGGCTTCGTCCGGCAGATCCTGGGGTGGCGCGAATACGTGCGCGGCATCTACTGGACGCAGATGCCGGGTTACCTCGAACGCAACGCGCTCGATGCGCAGGAAGACCTCCCCGCTTGGTACTGGACCGGCGACACCGACATGGCCTGCCTGCGCGACGCCCTCGCGCAGACCCTCGCACACGGCTACGCCCACCACATCCAGCGCCTCATGCTCACCGGCGTGTACGCGCTGATGCTCGGCGTGCAGCCGAAGCAGGTGCACGCGTGGTACCTGGCCGTGTACGTCGACGCCGTGGAGTGGGTCGAACTGCCCAACACCCTCGGCATGAGCCAGTACGCCGACGGCGGCCTGATGGCCAGCAAACCCTACATCGCCACCGGCCGCTACATCCAGCGCATGAGCCCGCACTGCAAGGGCTGCCGCTACGACCCCGCGAAGCGCAGCGGCGACACCGCCTGCCCGTTCACCACCCTGTACTGGGACTTCCTGATGCGCCATGCGGAAACGCTCGCAACCAATCCGCGGATGGTCCATCAAGTGAAAAGCCTGGACCGCCTGAGGTCGGACGAGCGGGAGGCGGTGCGGGAACGCGCGGCGGCGATCCGCCGCGGTGAAGTCGGCGTGGCCGGGAAGACATGAGCATCGGCGAACCACCGCCGTGCCGAGCCGCATCGATTGACCCTCCGGAACCTTTCCCCCAACCGACCGGTCACAATCGCGCGTCGTCCGTCGTTCCCATGCGCGCCCTCTTCCACGGTTTCCTCCTCGCCATCGCCCTCTTGCTCACGCAGCAAGGCGCGGTGCTGCACGAGCTGGGACACGCGATGGGCACGGCAGCGTCGTCCGACGGCACGCACCACGAGCACCCGGGCGCCAGCGACCTGTGCGTGGCGTGCGTGGCGTTCTCCCAGATCGCCTCGGGCGCCGCGCCCGACGTGGTGCCGCCAAGCCTGCTGGGCGGCCTGTCCCACGCCACCGCCCTCGCCCCGCGCGTGGTGGTGGCCGCGGCCGAACCGCTGCCACCACGCAGCCGCGGCCCGCCGCGCTTCCTCTGATCGTCGTTTCGCCGGTTCCGCCCGCGGCCTTCGCGCCGGGCGGGCCTTCGTTCTTCGTTTCGAGGTTGTTCCCATGTTCCCTGACCACGCTGTCGCGTCGGCCGGCACGCTCGCGCGCGCCGCCGGCTTGTCCTTCGCCCTGTTCCTCACCGCGTCCCTGGCCCATGCGCACGGGCACGCGCACACCCACGGCCGCGCCACGCTCGACGTGGCCATCGAGCCGCGGTCGCTGTCGTTGCAGCTGTCCACCCCGCTCGACAACCTGCTGGGCTTCGAACGCGCGCCCCGCACCGACGCCGAACGCCGCCAGGCCGATGCCGCCATCGCGACGCTGCGTGACGCCGGCGGCCTGTTCACCATCGACGCGGCGGCGGGCTGCCGACTCGTCTCGGTGGAGCTGGATTCCGCCGCGCTGAAGCTCGGTTCGCCCGACCCCGAGGACGCCGCCTCCGGCCATGCCGACCTCGACGCCCGCTTCACGTTCGACTGCACCGATGCCACGAAGGCCACCTTCGTCGACGTCGGCCTGTTCTCGTTCAAGCGCCTGCAGCGGCTCGATGTGCAGGTGGCCGCGCCCGCCGGCCAGTTCAAGCGGACGCTGAAGCCGTCCGCGGCACGCCTGTCGTTCACGCGCTGAGGGTCCGGGACATGATCGAGGTGGACAAGCTGCGCTTTCGCTGGCCGGGCGCCGGCGACGATTGCGTGGCGATCGACACGTTGCGCGTGGCCACCGGCCAGGGCGTGTTCCTGCACGGGCCGAGCGGGTGCGGCAAGAGCACGCTGCTCGGCCTGCTGGCCGGCGTGCTGGTGCCGCGGGAGGGGCGCGTCGCGCTGCTCGGCACCGACTGGGCCGCCCTTTCCGGCGCCGCGCGCGATGCCTTCCGGGCCGACCACGTGGGCTACGTCTTCCAGCAGTTCAACCTGCTGCCGTACCTGAACGTGCTCGACAACGTGCTGCTCCCGTGCCGTTTCTCGCGGGTGCGCCGGGACCGCGCGGCGGCCGAGGGGGGGTCGACCGAGGACGCGGCCGGCCACCTGCTCACGCAGGTGGGCCTGGCCCGCACGCTGTGGACCCGGCCGGCTTCGCTGATGTCCGTCGGGCAGCAGCAGCGGGTCGCGGCGGCCCGCGCCCTGATCGGGCGGCCCGAGCTGGTGATCGCAGACGAACCCACGTCGGCGCTCGATGCCGCGCTGCGCGACGGGTTCATGGACCTGCTGCGGATCGAGTGCCTCGCCGCCGGCAGCACGCTCGTCTTCGTGAGTCACGACGAGCGCCTCGCGGCGCGTTTCTACACGCGGGTGGCGTTGCCGGAGATCAACCGGGCCGCGGAGCGCGTGGCATGACGGCCCGCCGGAAACCCTTCGCCCACCTCGAGGCCGAACTGGCCGGGGCACGGGGCGGGTGGATCGCGCCGGTGCTGGCGCTGGCGGGCGTCGTGCTCGCGGTGGTCCTCGCGTCGCGCCTGCTGCCGGTGCCCGACACCGCCCGCGATTTCCGCAACATCACCGGCACCGCGGCCGACACCGGCGAAGGCGACGCGGCCCATGCCACGATCGCCTGGTCGGACCTGGTGCCCGCGGACTGGGACCCCACGCGCGAGATGAAGCGCCTGCAGCGCACCGCGGTCGGCATCGACGACGCCGCCCCGGAGGCCCGCGCGTCGTTCGCGCGCCTGCGCGACGTGCTCGACGCGGCCCCGGCGAACCCGGCCCTGCAGGGCCGCGCCGTGCGCATCCCCGGCTACGTGGTCCCCCTCGACCCGCGGGCGACGGGCCTCACCGAATTCCTGCTCGTGCCCTACTTCGGCGCCTGCATCCATTCGCCCCCGCCGCCGGCCAACCAGGTCATCCACGTGCAGTCGACGCGCCCCCTGGCGCTGCGCGCGATGGACACGGTGTGGGTGGCCGGCACGCTCGACGTGGTGCAGCACACGTCGTCGGTCGCGGTGAGCGGCTACCGCCTGCAGGCCGTCTCGGCCCAACCGTACCAACCGGCCGACCGGCCCTGAAAGGCACCCATGGCTCCGCTGTTCACCCTGGCGGCACGCAGTGCGTGGAACCGTCGCTTCGTGCTGTCGCTCGTGGTGCTGTCGATCGCGCTGTCGACCTTCCTGCTGCTCGGCATCGACCGCATCCGGCACGACGTGCGCGAGAACTTCTCGCAGTCCGTCTCCGGCACCGACCTGATCGTGGGCGCCCGCACGGGACCCGTGCAGTTGCTGCTGTACTCGGTGTTCCGCATTGGCAGCGCCACGAACAACATCCGCTGGGACAGCGTGCAGGCGCTGGCGCGCCACCGCGCCGTGGCGTGGGTGGTGCCGCTGTCCCTCGGCGACAGCCACCGCGGCAACGCCGTGGTGGGCACCACGGCCGCGTACTTCGAGCACTTCCGCCACGGCGACCAGCAGGCGCTGGCGTTCGCACAGGGCCGCCCCTTCGCCGACGTGTTCGACGCCGTGATCGGCGCCGACGTGGCGCGCCGACTCGGCTACCGGCTCGGCCAGCACATCGTGCTGAGCCACGGCGACGGCGCCTTCGCCGCCAACGACCACGCCGACAAGCCGTTCACCGTGGTGGGCATCCTCGCCCCCACCGGCACACCCGTCGACCGCTCGGTGCACATCAGCCTGCAGGCGATGGAGGCCATCCACCTCGACTGGGTGGCGGGGGCGCCGCTGCCCGGCCTGTCGGTGCCGGCCGACCAGGTGGCGCGGCACGACCTCACGCCGAAGACCGTGACCGCCGCGCTCGTCGGGCTGAAGCAGCGCGGCGCCGTCTTCTCGGTACAGCGCTGGGTGGCCGAGTACGAGCCCGAGCCGTTGCTCGCGGTGCTGCCCGGCGTCGCGCTCGACGAACTGTGGGACGTGGTGGGCGCGGGTGAACGTGGCCTGCTCGCGGTGAGCGGCCTCGTCGCACTGGTGAGCCTCGTGGGGCTCGTCGCGGTGATCCTCGCCGGGTTGAACGAGCGCCGCCGCGAGCTCGCCATCCTGCGCGCCGTGGGTGCGGGGCCACGCCACGTGCTGGTGCTGCTGGCCGTGGAGGGCGCACTCGTCACGCTCGCCGGCGCGCTGCTCGGCGCGGTGGCGAGCGCAGGGGCCGTGTTCGCGCTGCGCGACTGGGCGCTGTCCCAGTGGGGCATCGCCCTGCAGTCGCAGGCCCCCGGCGCCAGCGAATGGGCGCTATTCGCCGGGGTGGTGGCATGCGGCTGGTTCGCCAGCCTCGTGCCGGGCTTCCGGGCGTATCGGCTGTCGCTGGTGGACGGCTTGTCGCCCAAGGTGTGAACGAGGAGAAGACGATGCTGAAGGCGATGACGACGACGGCCCTCGTGGCCGCGGTGCTGGTGCTCGCGAGCGTTCCCGCGGGGGCGCAACCCGCCCCGCGTGAGATCAAGTGGGAGGAACTCGTGCCGAAGGGCTGGGACCCCACCAAGGCCTTCCAGGCCAAGGGAAGCGCCAACCTGAGGGACGGCACGGTGCAGGCGCTGGAGCAGATGCGCGAGTTGCGCCGCGTGTGGGACGACGCGCCCACCAACCCGGCGCTCGACGGGCAGGTCGTCAAGCTGCCGGGCTACGTGGTGCCGCTGGAAACGACCGCGGCGGGCTGGAAGGAGTTCCTGCTCGTGCCCTACTTCGGCGCGTGCATCCACTCGCCACCGCCACCGGCCAACCAGATCGTGCACGTCGTGTCCGCCAGACCCGTCAAGGGCTTCTCGGCGATGGACACCGTGTGGGTCAGCGGCACGATGGGGTTGTCGCGGCAGGACTCGGGGATGGGGGTGAGCGGGTACCGGCTGGCCGCGGGCAGCGTGACGCGGTACGTGGCGCCCGGGCGCTGACGAAATGGCGCGTTTCCCGGACGGAAAGGAATCCAGCCCGTCGTGCCTTCGCGGACAGTCACTTCATCGCAACCCAACGTGAAGGACCTCCTCTCATGCAACGCCTGGCCCTCGGCTGTTCCGCCCTGTTCGTGTCACTCGCGCTCGCCACGCCGGCGATGGCGCACGACAAGCCCCATGGCGGCGGTGTCGCCACGGCGCCCGCCCAGGGCGTGAAGGCACCCTTCGACATCGTCCACACCAAGATCACCACGGAGGGGAACGTGGCCGTCTTCCACATGGCCGTGTCGGGCCAGGCCGGCAAGTCGCGCCCGTCGAAGTCGGGCAAGCTGGCCGGCAGCACCGTGTTCTCCTACGTGTGGCCCACCAGCATCGACCCCGCGGTCGTCGGCTTCGAGCCGAAGGCGGGCATCCTCGCGTTCGCCGTGACCTCGCACCCCGACTTCGACGACACGCCCCTGTTCGACGAAAACGGCGACGGGAACCTCGCCAACGACGGTGACCTCTGGCATTCCCACTGGGTCGTGCTCCAGCCCGATGCCGCGTGCGGCAAGGACGCGTTGAAGGTGGTCGACATCCCCGCCGGCGCCAAGCCCCGCGTGCCCAAGACCTGGCCCGGCCTGCCGATCCTGATCGACAGCCCCGGCTGGACGCCCACGTTCAAGAAGGGCACGGTGGAAGTGCGCGTGCCGTTCGACGACATCGGCGCGGTGGAGGCCGGCTCGTTCGATGGCGTGACCGCGGCCCTGCGGGTCAATGCGAGCGTGCACAGCCCGCTGCTGTGTGTGAGCGACGTGTTCAAGGTCGCGTCGGGCAACCTGTCGCTGCCGGGCAAGCCGAACCGTTGAGCGAGTGAAACTCCATGGGTCGCTCCTTCGACCGGGCATACGGCCAGGGGCGATCCAGGAGATTCCCGGCCCCGGCATCAGGGCAGGCCCGGAGCGCGCGGACCGCGGTGTTTCGGTACCATCCCTCGCACAACAACACACACGGGGGAGACATGCCCGACACCCGACCGATGGCCGGCACGCTTCGCCGCGCCCTGCCCCTGCTCGCACTCTTCGGCGCCGGCTGCGGCACCGTCGTCGAGCCCACCGCGCTGCGCGTGCCCGAGCAGCGCACGTGCTTCCTGCTCGACGCCCCGTTGAACTTCGACATGAACTCCGGCCTCGGCGGCGTGCGCTGGACCATGCGGCTCGAACAGGGCCCCTACGTGGCAGAGCGAGAGGACGACCGCGGCACCTACTTCCGCGCGCCGCAAGGCGGCGTGTACATGGGCCGCCCCGACTTCAAGCACCTGCCTCCGGGGCCTGGCAGCCACATGACCTACGACGGCGGCGTGTGGGTCCCGAAAGACCCGAACCAGGCCATGTACGTCTACACGTACTTGAGCGCGACGCCTGCCGCGGTGCAGTCGCCGGAACCGGGCGACTCGTGCGATCGGCGGCGCGTCGTGCGGGCACCGCACGCCGGGACCACGCACGACACCACGGTCGTGACACTCACCGAACCCGGAGGCCCGCTCTCGGCCGTGGCCGAAACACCCGGCGGTCTGCCTCCGCTGCAGGCCGGCGTCGTGTCAGGCGTCGGCGGTGCGGTCGCGGGCGCCATCGTGACCGCGCTGATCAACATGGACGTGGGCAAGATCAACCCGTGGCCCACGCCGAAGGACCCCGCCTTCCCGGGGCACCTGCGCGCCGCCGCCGCCACGCGGTCCGTGCTGGCCGAGGTGCCCGCCGAGACGGCATCCTCACCGCGCTGAGCGAGGACACCTCACTCGACGACCGGGGACTCGTTCTCCGTGTGCCGCTCAGGCTCCGTGGTGCGGAGGATTTCTTCCAGAACGGACGTGGCGTAGTTCCCGGCGGGCAGGGAGAACGTGAGCACCAGTTGATCGGCCTGCGGCCAGTCCCACGCCATGTCCACCGGGCTCGTCACCAGGGCGCGGCGCTCCTGGTCCAGGCCGGCGTGTTCCATGCCGTGGCACAAGGTGGCGTGACGTTCAGCCACGCCGTTCTCCAAGGCCTGCGCCTCGTCGGTGGTGATCACGCGGCCCCGCCCCCACAGCGGTCCGGTGGGCCGGCCCGCCTCGTCCATCACGTCACCGGGCAGGGTCTTGCCCCAGAGCCCCTGCTGGATGCGCAGCGCCAGCACCTCGTTGAAGACGAACGAGCGCACCGCCGACAGGTAGATGCCCTTCTTCTTCGGATTGCGCACGCGGATCTCGCGCGCGAGCATGGCCCGGCCCTGCTCGACGTTGCCGCCATCGTGGCCGAAACGCTGGGCGCCGAAGTAGTTGGGCGCGCCCTGCGACGCCACGGCCTTCAGGTTGGCCTCGATGGCATCGCGGTCGCCGGCCACGTCACGCAGCACGATGCGGAACCGGTTGCCCTGCAGATCCCCGCGGCGCAGCTTCTTCACATGGCGGCTCTGGCTCAGCACCTTGAACTCCGGGTGCTGAAGCTGGGTCAGGTCGGGCGTCTCGCCCTTGGGCAGGTAGATGCTGAACCACTGCCGGGTGATGGCGTAGCGGTCCTTGAGGCCCGCATAGCCCACGTCCCGTTCCTGCACGCCGGCGGCGTCGGCCAGCTGCTGGGCGACGAAGGCCGTGTTGGCGCCGTTCTTCTCGACGTCGAGCCAGAGGTGTTCGCCTTCACCGGAGGGAAGCTGCAGCGGCAGTTCGGTCACGATGAAATCCTCGTTGAGGAACTTCAGGGTGGCGGTGGCGCCGCTGGCCGGGTGGGCGTTGGGCCAGTGGGGCAAGGTGGTGTATTGAACTTCGGTCATGAACAGTTGGACGGGGCCAGGTGGAGATCGGCAGGCTGTCTGCCGATCACGGGCAGTCCAGGCAGCGATTCTCCCCCCAGATGAACTGCGCAAGGCTCCCCCTGGCATCATCACCGTCACGATGACGTTCCAACTCCACCGTCTGCTCGCCACTGCATCACTGCTGCTGGCCACGTCCTCATGGGGGCAGGCCTGCGCCACGGGCGAAGACGTGGTGTGGTCGTGCGAGACCAAGGCGAAAACCTACGCACTGTGCGCCTCCAAGGACCTGGCGCGCGACCGCGGCTACCTGCAGTACCGCGTGGAGCATCAGCGACGGACGGAGTTCGTGTTTCCCGAACAGCATCGACCGCCGGCGGGGCTGTTCCTCTACGAGTTGTTCAACAAGAGCGCCCAGGTGAGCTTCACGAACGGGGCCTACGCCTATGCGATGCTGGAAGGCATCTCGGGTGTCGCGGAGATCGAAGTGACACGTAACGAGCGGCGAGTCGCGGTCGTGAAGTGCCTGAGATCGTCAGACACGCTGACGTTGACCTCGACGATTAAGCGGTTTGAGGCGTTGGAGATGACCAAGCGATGAGCTGACGCTCCTCCCTGGACAGGCCAAGATCAAGCTTGGCCTTTTGCAACGTCCCTCAAGGACGCCGGTGTTGCCGCCGAATCAACGTAGAGGCAGTAAAAGGAAGGCCATGACCCTTACGGCCCCGAGGCCTGAGACTGCGGCGCGAACACCTCCAGGTGCAGGCGCCACCCCGCGAGCAGTCCAGCAGCGAGCCCCTTGCTCACCAGCCCGGCTCGCCGCGCGGACGCCTGCATCAGCGCAACACCGGTTTCGAACCTTCCCTCCTCCAACTGCCGCAGGTAGCGCCATCCCCGGTCGGCAAGCACCGTGGACCTTGGTCTGGGTGCGTGGTCAGCGAGCAAGTAGAGCAGGTATCCATCGGCACCCGGGTGCGTCTTCAGGTAGCCGTCTAGCTGCTCTGCGGCACGGCCGGGCCTGTTGACGAGCTCGGCGGTCTGCGAGGTGTAGTTGAACTTGGCCTCGATCATCGTGTCGACGACCAATCGGTCCTGCCCAATCGAGTCGCGCCGGAGGACGGCGAAGTCGATGTCCAGGTACTCGGTCAGGCAGACGAGATCGGGCGCGCGGATCGCGAGCCAAGTCGACAGGCCCTGCTGAACCCACCCTTCCGTCTTGCGCTCGCAGCCAGCAGCTTGCAGCGCGGCGAGCAAGGCGTCACCTTGCGCGAGCAGGCACTCCATCAGATGTGCGCAGAGGGACTCATCCAAGGTGACGTGGAGCTTCATGTCGAGATGAAAGGAACTCTATGGCTATCGGCGGAACCTGGAACTCGACCCGCTGAAGTCATTGGATTCTGCCGGTCTCATTCCGAAAGGTACTCAGTCGAGTGCGATTTTCATGCCAAAGGGAGCCTCGCACGGAACCGTCGCAACGCCTCCTCCAATCGACCACGACTCGCCGCCCGCAGCCTCAGAAGTCCCAGCTCGCGAGCCATGGCCACCAGGTTGTCATCGTCGGTCGCCGTTGGATCCACCACGGCAGCGGCCAGCACCACCAGTTCCTCCATGCACACCTCGTCCATCAAGCGTTGAGCATCCGGCCCCACTGCACGGAACGGGACGTCGCTTCCAGGAAGCAGATCCGCAGGCCAGTAAAACGTGCCCACACTCTCTTGGGTGCTCTTGAACGCCCTCCGCGCGATCTCTTCCACCCGTTCCTGAATCCGGCTTCCTGTGCGCTGCCATCCATGTGCACGAGACACGCGCCGCGCCATCACGAGGTCGAGTACAGGTCCTTCCTGTTCAATCACGTGCGCCACCATCGAAAGCAGGCGGTCGTCGTATGCCTTTTCGAAGAAGGCGTTCGGGTCGCACGACTCCACCACTGAAGATGGATCACACTCCACGTACAACCTCTTGGCGTGTCGTTCTGCACCACCGCTGGACACTTGCCGAGCGTAGACCTCCGCGGGCACATCGGCGACATGAGTCGGAACCTGCTCCGACGACCTTGAGGCTCCGCACAGCCGCGCGCCTGCGGAGGCAGGTGGATCGGAAGCGACGGGCTCCTCACTCATCGCCTTTTCGATGGCCTCCCGCGCAGCGGCTTCAGCAGCAGCCTTCTCGGCCGCGACGGCACGCTTTGCCCGACTCGCCGCCAGCAAGTCATCGAGCTGTTTGCAGACTCGCTCGACGACGCCCTTTGGATCCACCCACCAATCCGTCGACCAGATGCGCAGAACTTCCCAACCGAGGCCGCGAAGAACCTGCTCCCGGAGCATGTCACGATCGCGCGCGGTGGCAGAGCGGTGATAGGTTGCGCCATCGCATTCGATCCCCGACAGATAGGTACCAGGAGCGTCGGGATGAACCACAGCCAAATCGATGCGGAATGCTGACGCGCCCACCTGCGTGTGCAACTGCCAGTTCCTCGCGGCCAGTGCGCTTGCCACGGCCTCCTCAAACGGGCTTTCGAACCCTCCAAGACTACCGGCGGTTGCCTCGATCAATGCCCTCGGCCCGCGCTCGGCAAACTCCAGGAAATGCTTCAGGTCGCGAACGCCAATGGACTGGGTCTTGGACAAGTCCATCTGCTCGCCCTTGAGCGTTGAGAAAACGCGCAGTTCCTGTCGTGCGCGAGTGATTGCGACGTTCAACCGCCGCTCTCCCCCGGTCCGGTTCATTGGACCGAAGTTCATCGACACGTGCCCAGCCAAGTCGGGTCCGAAGGTGATGGAGAAGTACATGATGTCTCGCTCGTCGCCTTGAACGCTTTCCAGGTTCTTGACGAACAAGGGCTCCAACTCGGACTCTGCGAAGTACGGTTCGAGACCTGGGTCTCGGCGACGCTCCTCATCCAGAAGGTCCTCAATGAGTCGCTGCTGCTCGGTGTTGAACGTCACCACGCCGATGGTCAGCCTGGACTCCTTGAAGCCGGGCGTCTTCAGACGCGTCACGATGTCAGCGACCAAAGCCTTGGCCTCGGCCTTGTTGACTCGCGCGCCGCCCTTTTCGTAGTTTCCCTTGACGTGATGGAAACTGACTGCACGATCCTCAGTCACAGGCGACGGGAACGTCACCAGCCGTCCGCCGTAGTACCGGTGGTTCGAGAAAGCAATCAAACTTTCGTTGCGGCTCCGATAGTGCCAATCGAGGTTCAGCGTCGGCAAGCTGGCGCCCATGCACTCGTCCAGGATGCTTTCCATGTCTCCTTCGACATCCTCATCATCGGTCGATGACTCAGCGCGGTCGAAGAAGTTGGTGGGGGGGAGTTGCTTTGGATCTCCGACCATGACAACTTGACGCCCTCGAGCGATCGCACCAATGGCATCCCAGACCGGGATCTGGGACGCCTCGTCGAACACCACCACATCGAAGGGTTCCGAGTCCGCGGCAAGGTACTGCGCAATGGACAGAGGGCTCATCAGGAGGCAAGGCGTCAGCTTAGTCAGCGCGGTAGGAATGTTGCTGATGAGCTCTCGCAGCGGCTTGTGCGCCCGCTTCTTGGTGATTTCGTGGCGGAGGAATCCCCACTCCGAGTTCCGGGTCACGTCATCCTGTGTCGGAAGCCCCTTGCTGAGATTCGCCCTCAACCAGGCCTTCGTCAACTCGGTGAATCGCTTGTCGAGCTGCCGGAAGTCAACGATGCGCCGTTCGTGTTCCGCCGAAACGAAGGCGCGGATGACTGGTTCACTGTCCACGACGGCATTGAGCCACCAGCGGCAGTAGTTCGCTTCGAAAACGGCACGTGCATCCCTCGGGTCGACCGCGCCATGGGTCAAGCCGGCGACGATAGGGGTCAGCCCGAGCGCCATCGCCTGCTGGCTGACTTTCTTCCATGCACACCAGGCGTTGAGTTTGTGCTCGGATTGGATGATGGCCTCGCTTCGCTTCTTGAGCTCGAGAACATCCAAGTCGGCGTACCCGGAATCCGCGTCGGGGGTGAACGACCCACGGCTGGCCAAAAGATCGACATGGGGTTGCAATCTTGCCAATGCGGCGAGATAGAAGCCTCCAGCGCCCACGACGGGACCGGCGGCATCAAGAAGCGCATTCCCTTCGGTGACCAATCGCTCAAGCGCCTTGCAGACATCCACTACATCCTCAGGACCCGTCGCAAGGTTGGACACTGCAGCCGCGATCGAACGCTGAAATGAAATGGCCCTGCCGAGTTCTTCCCGGCTTGTTCCGAGACCACTCCAGACCTCGGGGCATGCAGTTCTCAGGTCGTCGAGCAACGACAACTTGGACTCCACGCCTGCACGCTCCGTCAAAGTCGCATGGTCTTTCAACAGGCGCTCACCACAAGCCCCCTGCGCAACGTGTTCGAACACCGCGGACATGGCACCAGCGCTTCCGAGATGAGGCAGCACGCCCGTGAAGGCGATGGCATCCTCGAGAACCGGAACATTCGTGTTGAGTCCTGCCCAAAGGCGGTCGGTCGCATCGCCAAGCGTAGCCAGCTCCCGCATCAGACCATCCAACTCGACGATGCGTTCCAGCCTCTTGACTTCGCTCGTCAGCGCCGCGCCGCCCCGCCCGGCGATCAACGGCTCCAGACCCGTCAAGGTCCACGCCCCTTCCGCCCTGGCCGCCTTCACAACCTCCTGTAGCAGCACGGCAGCCTTGAGCACATCAAGTCGGGAGTTCAACCCACGCCAGACATCCTGCAACTCTTCAGCGGCGTCCAGCTTCTCAAGCTCCGCCCGTTTGTCGCGAATGGCAATGAGCGTCGTCAGGTCATCTGCGATCTTCGGCTCGCCCTGCCCCGCCACCACCGCCTCGAGTTGCTGCTGAACCTTGCGCTTGCCCATCCACGAGAGCGGCCAGATCGCCTTGTTTGCCTTCGCATGATCCCGGCCCAATTGATAGACGTTCAACTGCTCGACCGCAGCCGAGTAGCGCACGGACAGAGATTGATCCAGGCGCTGAAGTTCTTCGAGGAGAGCGACTCCCTTCCGGAGCGTATCCAACGCGAAGGGAGACCAAAGGCCAGGCAGATTGGCGTGCACCTCGCGGCGTTGCTTGAGGAGATCAACGGCCTTCGAAGCTGTCACCCTGACCAACGGATCCCAGCCGGTGGACAGCTGCCGAGACAAGGTCGCATGCTTCTCAAGCAGTGCGTCCCCTTCGACCAAGCGCGCCGCGGTCGCCCTCGCGTCCGGGGAGAAAGCGAAGCGCCAGTCACGGCCTGCAGCATGCGGAAGACATCTAGCCAGAGAGGCCATCGAAACGCGAGCGCGGCGCGTCAGAGGAACTTGATTCAGCTGGATCACTGAGCGGAAGCGCTCGTAGGTCGAAAGTACCTCATCACAAACGGGCAGGAGCTGACGCGCCGCATCGATCACACCCTGCTGCCAAGACGGTGACCAGTCCGTGTGCCCGATGTCTGACAGAGGCCCGTGGGCCAGCGCTTGCGTCCCGACAGCGGCCGCATTGACTTCGAGGCGGTCGACAACTTCGCGGAGCAACGCCGTGTCGTTCTCGGAATGGGCCGAATGGGATGCCCAAGACAGAGGCAATGCGGGGAGGTCTTGCCCGCCGACCACGGTTCCAATCGCATCGAAGATGGAACGACCGTTTTCGTGACGGTGATGCAGCCGCGCCACGTAAACGTTGAGCTCGTTGCGGACACGTTTCAGGCGATCGGCCTCCTGCAGCCAAACGGCAGCGTCCACCTCACCCCGGGCATCCCAAGAGCTTTTGAGCTGAGCAAGCACGTCAGCCTTGCGGGCTTTGCTCGAGTGCAGCTCCAAACAGAACTCTCCGAGTCCCACTTCACGTAGTCGACGATAGACGACATCCAACGCCGCAATCTTCTCGGAAACGAAAAGAACACGCTTCCCCTCGGCCAGGCACTGCGCGATGAGATTCGAGATGGTTTGACTCTTGCCCGTACCAGGTGGGCCAATGAGAACAAAGTCCTTGCCCCGCGCGGCAGCCATGACGGCGGACAGTTGCGACGAGTCCGACGGAAGCGGACAGAAGGTCTTTTCCGGGCCGAAATCCTTGTCCAATGCCTTGGGACTTGGAAAGGACGTGCTGCTGGGATACGGGTCACGCGGGGTGTCGATCAGGTGTTTGACGACGGGGTTCTGGCGCAGCTGGTCGGTGCGCTGGACCAAGTCGACCCACATCAAATACTTGGCGAAGGAGAACGTGGACAGCACCACCTCCTCCGAAACCTCCCAGCCTTTGATGTCCTTGACCGCGACAGACACCGTCTTCCAGATCTTGGCGATGTCCAGCCCTGCATCATCGCGCGGGAGCTCGCCATCGGCAATGCTCAGATTGAGTTGGAAGTCCTGACGGAGCATCTCGATGAGCGTCGGGTTGAAACGGGGCTCATCGTCATGCAGCGTCATCGTGAAGCCCGACCGCACGCTGCGTCGGTTCAGCGTCACGGGAATCAGGATCAGCGGAGCACGGTACTTCGTGTCCTCCTTGTCGGCCCGATTCCAGGTCAGAAAGCCGATCGCCAAGAACAGAGTATTCGCTCCCCCCTCCTGCAGCGTGGAGCGCGCGTTGCGATACAGCTCGACCATTCGGGCCTCGAGCTCCTCCTTGGTGAGCTCGATGAAGACCTCCCGCCGGTTCAGTGCGTCCAACGCGAACTGACGGCGCAAACTCTCACGGTCCCGGCTCTCGTGAATTGCCTGGCTGCGAGGATCTCCGCCATCCATCAAGTCCGGCCGAGGCAACAACTTCACCTCCTTGCCATCGGACATCAAGTCCTCGAGCAGCTCTGGGTCGGGAGCATCCAGCTTGAGAGCCTTTTTGCTCGCCTTGAAGTTGAGCAAGTTGTTGCGTAACGACAGGTCGAGGAGCTTGCGCTGCCATCGCGCCAGCCGATCCTTAGGATCGACGATGGCATCTTCTGCATCTCGCACATCGTCCTCTGGCAAATCCGGAGCATCCTCGAGCCGCACCTTGTCATCGGCCTCGATGTCACTGGGCACCGGGGTCTGCACCGACTCAGGACTCGACAGGGGTTTGATACGCTGCAAGCGAGCTCGGCGGATGTCGACTGCCAGTTCGAATGTGTCATCGTGGCTCTCGGCGATTTGCTCGGCGCCCACATCTGCTGCACGACTGAACGGAACGGGTGGCCGTTGGGTCACCAAGGTGGTTTCGAACAACACCAGTTCCTTGAGCTTGAGCCGCTTGCGGAGCGCCGTCACGTCGTCGACCACGGTGGTCGAGAACTCCTCGGGCTTGAGCCACACGCCGGCGAACGCGTGCCCGCGGGTGAAAACGACCAACGGATTCAACCCGACTTGCTCGAGCGCGGAACAGAACAACAGGGCGAGATCCATGCAAGTGCCGAGACCCGAGTCGGCGATCTGCGTCGCACCCCGAACTTTTTGCCCACGATGCTCAAAGCTGGCGGGCGGCAGCGCGTAGTCGATCTTCATCGACACAACCGCGCCCCAGACAGCGCTGGCGAGCTCCCATGCGCGCTTCGAGCCGCCCTGCTTGTATCCGTCCAGCGCGGCGCTCTTCCCGTGTTCGCGCAGCAACTCCGCTGTCTTCTTCAACACGCGGTCAACGGCAGGGTCGTTGGGCTGAACGAATGCCGCGACCATGTCGGGCAGATGCGAAAGGCCACCCCATTGGTTGCGCGGCAGAAGTTCAACCGTCTTCAATGCCTCCGCAATGGGCTCGCCATCGCTTCCCGCGCGACAAACCATCAGAGTCACCGTCGCGGTCTCCGCTTCGGTCAAACGCGTCAGCAATGGGCCGTCGAGTTGGACATCCAGATCTTTGATTCGATAGCGCTCTCCGGGACGAAGCGAGTCCAACCGCCACGTCTTGGGCTTGACGAACGGTGGGGTCGAGGCCAGACGCAGTTCCAGCTGCGAGGTTTCATCGGGAAGCGTGCTCGAGAGCGCCATCTCTCGAAGCAGAGGGACCGCATTCTGAAAGTCTGCAAGGCTCAGCTTCGCGGAAAGGGTGACGTCGATCGAGAGCGCTGGGAGCGGCTGGTCAGGCAAATCGACACCCTCTGTCGATACAGCCTCGGCGGCCCCATCAACCACACCTTCCGGAACCCGAAAGCTCCGGGGCTGCTCCTGTTCTTCAGACATTGCTTGCCCCCTTTAAGTCTACTGACGACTCAGGGCTCGAAGCCCTCCCTGGACGCACGACCCGCCCCTGCGTCCCTTTGTATTAGGTTGTATCTTGACATGCGGACATCGCGGCGATGCAGATGGGAAAAGCCAAGACTCACTGAATTCAGCGCGGCGTCTTCGTTTTCGCCAAATATTGGCGAGAAAAGGGCCTCCCCAGATCAAGGCTCGCCACTTATTGTTGAATTCGCCGGCGTCGCTTGGAACCAATCGCCGCGCGACACCACGCCGAGCCCAAGGCTTACCGGCAAGAAATCAGAAAGTCCGGCGTGACATTAGAAGGTGAGTACGAGTGCCGAAACTTGGTGAGTAAACTCGCCTAAGCCCTTGATTTTAGGTCGGTTTTCAGCCCACCAACCGCACTCAAAGACGCGCGGATGCCGACCGCCCGCCCCGCCTTCTCTGCCGAAAAATCTTCGGCGGGCTGCCAGGTGCCGAGGCAGTGAACGGCACCATGGTGCTTCAATGTAGCAACCGAGCATCCAGAACACTGGCCCGTGTGCCCGACCGCGCAAGTTGCGTCCGTTCGGGCTCCGCGAAGCTGGCATAGGCTGCGGAAGTCGGGACCTGCGGTTGAGGTGCGGTCGACATGCCGTAAGGACAGTCGGCAAGCTAGCCCCACTGAAAGCATGCACCAGCGCCGCGCTTTCAGACTGGGAGTTTTTCAGCGCTGCTTGTTTTCAGCTTCCTCGCGCAGCAGCTCGTCGAAGAAGTCCGAGGACCTCGACGCCATCAGCGGTACCACATTGCTAGGAACGGTCGTCGACGGAGGCGGAGAGGCCTCCACAGGCTTCGAGCGCGGGCCTGAAACGCTCGGCGCCGGTCGCTGCGCTGACAAGCGAGCCTGAGAAGTTCGAACCGGGCCAGGAGTGTTCGAGGCTGGCGCCGAGCTGCCAACGCCACCGGCGTCCGCTCCAACCGGCAAGTAGTTCTCAGCGCGGTCGTAGCCGCGAGTGCGGAGGTCTTCGGCTGCCTCTATGTTGCGCAGCTCGGCCTCGTTTTTGGTCGCTGATTTGCGGACCGGCTTCCGCCTAGCGTTCGAAACCTGTTCAATGAAATCCTCTTGTTTTCTCGTCAGCTTGTTCGTCCCGCGGCCTCGAGGGCGCTTATCCTTCTGTTCCTTTGCAAGCTGGTGCACATGGTGCAGCCTCATGTCGTGAGCGTAGGCCAGCCCATTCTCGCGGTTCGACTTGGGGTCTCTCTCGACCAAGTCGAGAGCACCGTCCGGGGAGCGCCAGTAGATAACGCTTGGACGGTTCGGGTCATAGAACACAACAATCTTGCAGCGGCCAAACTGGACGAAATGCTTGTCCATTCGTTGCGATTGAAAGCGAGCATTGAGAAGTCGCACTCCATCTGCAGTCAACGTAACCGTCTCGTGCTCAAGCAGCTTCTCATAGGCTTCGGCCGGCAGGATTCGACGGTGGTTGACACCACCCATCTTGTTCACACCCCACTTGAAGATTGCGTTCGCAGTCCTCATGACCCCGTCCTGCTTCATGCGGTCGGTCAGCCGCGCTTTTTCCTGTACTCGCGCGTTGTAGTCGATGATGTCGAGAACAAGAGCCCTCTCAAACTCCCAGAGGGTCGTGTTGGCATGAAGCTTTGCGAGTCGCTTGGCGTCAACCTCCACGGCTGCTTTCGTTCGCGCATAGCCGCCATCCAAATGGGCCTGGGCTGCCTGGAGGTGCCCCAGCCCGCCTTCCACCGCTGGCTTCCAGTATGGCGTGTCGGGCGGGCTGATGAAGAAGTCGACGTCGAGCAACTTCATCGCGCTGCGCCCATTCTTCGATGCACCCGGTCCGCCATCAACGTAGATGGCCGCAGGTCGAATATCGTAGCCCGCAGGCCATGCGTCAGGGGCGTAAATTCGAAGCCAATTCAGTCTCTCCGCCTTTGACGTAATCGCGCAGAGAAAGGCGAGCCGGTATCCTTCCTTCCAGTTCTCGTTTCCGATGTAGACATGCCAGCCGACGCACTTCTTGCTGGCGCGGTCAAACACCAATACGACGTACGGCTTCCCGATGTTGAGGCGTTTGTTGAGGACCTTCCAACGCCCGACCAATTGCCTGTTGAAGGGTGAACCGTCAAGGTCATACACAGTTGCAACATGCGGCGAGATGTCGGTGTCGTAGCCTTTTACCTTCGACAGGTCCATCCCGTCCTTGTCCCCAGCACGACGCCGGTCAAGTTGGTGCTCGGCCCTCAATGCTTTCGCTGCGTACCGAAACGCCCTCAACGTCGGAATGTGAGTCGCGCGAATACGATGCGGACCGTGCTGGTTGCGGCTGACGTACAAGGTTCGCACCATCATCCTGTACGCCGCTTTCAGGGATATATGCTGGTCAGCCCAGTAGTGAATCAATGCATACAGAAACTTCGGCAGGTCTCTCTCTTCCCGGTGCCGAACGGCATAGTCCTCCCCGACGACTTTCTGCGCGGCATCCTTGGGACCGCTCTTCCGTGTTGTGTTGCGGCTGAGAATGCCAGTGACGCCCTTCTGCGCATCCAAGCTAAGCAATGCGTTCTTCCCCATGCCGAACCACGCGTAGCGATGGAGCAGCCGTCTGACGACCAGTTGGGTTACGCCTGACGCCGTCGCACATTCGCGCACAGACCGCGCAGCGTGCCTAGGGGAGTAGGCTCGAACTAGAAGCTCCTGGTGCGCTTCTTCGCGCGAAAGGACTTCGCCTGCAGACCTCAACCCTTCTTGTCCATCGCCATCACCCGAGGGCAAGACAACGAGTGACTTGATGACGTCGAAGTCCTTGTCCCGCGCCGCAAGCCAAGACTCCAACCCTTGCAGCCGCGCTCGCAGATTGGATTTGTGTTTTCGTTTGAGAGCTGCTGCCTTGGGGGACTCGGCGATGAGCTGTTCGTCGTCCCAACTCATGAAGTGCGGTCGTACGCCGTCATCCACCTCCACGAGCAACCCGCTGGCTTGCAAGCTAAGCGCATCCGTCCGAGGCACGAGAAAGGCCATCTTCTCTACTTTGTCCCAGCGGACAGCGACACTCTTGAAGATGAGTTCATCGTGAGAGTTGTCGATGCAAAGCAGCCGCCAAAGCTCGGTCCTCACTTCCTTCTTGTTCCCGTGACCGGGCAGCGTCCTGCGGTAGATGCTCCCAACCTGCAAGGCGATGGGCGCAGTCGCCAGCACCGAAGAGTAGCAATCGCTCGGAGGGTTCGGGTCAGCCACGGACGTGAACTCCGAATGGATGGAGCACTCGGGGAGCGAGCATCAGTGGGAAGTCCTCGTCGAGAACCGCGTCCTTCACCACGTTCACGTACCCGAAGTAGAAGGCAGCGGCAAAGACGAAATACTGGTCTGAAACGGAGACGCCAAGTCGTTTTCCCAAAAGTCGCAGAACGCCGTGGAGTGCCTTGACGCTTGTAGTCTTGTACAGCAGATTCGAAAGCTCAACTGCATCAGCGTGCACCGAGTCAATGGGGCCGGCTTTCGCCCATTCGCGCAGTTTCAGCAAACTGGCAACGCGCGTGGGTGACGGTACGCTCACAGCGTTCCATGACCACCCGCGTTCAGCGAGCACTTGTGACTCCTTCTCTTTTCGGCGCTTGCTTGCCGGCGAATCGGACAGCGCCGACGGCTTTCGATACAAGCCGTGATAGCGAAGCGGACCAGAGAAGGTCTTCGGTGGCAACGTGAGAACAAAGTCGACCGTCATCACACGGTTTCTGGCAATGGGCCGCCCTTCTTCGAGGTCGTCAATCACGTCAGCGGGCCAGAAGGGGTAGTTTTCCCGGATGCTCAGCACATAGGGGTTTGCTTCCAGCTCTGAAAAAACGTGATGCTCGTCGAGCGACGCCAGGAGGTGGGTACGACCCGACCACACCCCCTCTTTTCCGCCACGAAGGCTCTTGTACGCATGCATATCAGCGGTGTCCAAGAAGCTGTTGTAGCGATGGCCATCCGCAACGCCGTTGACGTCGTCAGGTAGCATGGCCACATAGTGGTTCAGGAGCCGTTGCTTTGACGCTGACTGGGCCATACTTCTTCCTTCAAGAGTCCAAAGTTGATTTGTTCCAGCTCAGACGGGCTGAGCCCAGTCCGCCGATAAGCCTCGGCCATGCGTTCCGCCAGGGACGATGGACCGTATTGGTTGAGAATCAACGCGGCGAAGCGTCGCTGGAACTGTTCGCGACTTTCGATGGCTCGCGCAAGCGCGTCAGATGTTTTTGGAAGCATCGAAAGAAGTGACGCGTTCAAAGAGTTTCCCGACGGCAACCCTTTCAGCAACGCTGTCCTTGTGATTGCCTTTGGATACAGTCCGGGATGAAGAAGCAACTCGCGCCTGCGAAGTTCAATGTGAGCGCTTGCGCGTTCGTCGTACTCCGAGAGGTACTTCGCCCGTTTGGCGGCTGAATCCGGAACTCCGCCCCGCGCCTTAGCAGGTAGAACTTGGTCGTACCATTCGGAATCACGTTCGCGGGCGCGCATCACCACTCGGCCGAGGGCTTTGAGCACCTCCGTACGAGAGGCTTGCGGGTGCTCCGCGAGGTAGCGCGCAATCTTGTGACGGTCGGCCATCTTTTCGGCCTTATGTTCGCGCTCGGGGTCAGTTGGGGAACTCCTGCTAGCGTCCATTCGGCGGCGATGCTCCTGGCTATTTGCGAAGTCTTCGGAAGTCGGAAGGCGCTCGCCAAAGAAATGGAACAAGAGGAGGTTGCGCCCGAGCACTGAGTCCGTTTGACCCAGGCCGAAGATGCGTTGCGCCCAAAGGTTTTTTCCTCCAAGCCGCGCATTCAGCATCGACTGCACACTCTCTGAATAGGCCGAAGCGATGTCAGTGCTAAGAGCGGGCGAACGAATTCGAGTGCCGGCCCTGTACCCAGCTTCAAAGGCGGCGTACTGAAAGTACGCTCCAACATCGTCGGCCGTGCGCCCGTCAAGAGCCCCGTCCAGGAGGGCACTTCCCAGGCGGGCCACTTGGGTGAGCACATGTCTGTCCCGCGCCGGAAGGTCTTCCGTTACGGGTTTCAGAGATTCTCCGCACCAGCACGTGCGCTGCGGGAGCAGGGGTTCACGGGTTCCGACTTGCGAGTAGCGGCAACTCCCGCACCCGGTCATGAGCGGGCGCCCGTGGTGCGCGCAGAATGTGACACCGGCCAGTGCGTGCACGCGTCGCCAGTATGCAAAGCCGTGTTTGAGCTCATCCTCTCGAACGCAAACGGGGCAGATTCGCATCGCAGGCTTGCTCTCGGCAAAGCTGCCTCCAATGCCGATTGCTGACGAAAGACCGCGGTGGCTTACCCCATTCAGGGCGTGGTCAAGGACACGCGCGACATTCTCTTTGGTGACGAACGGCAAGTAAGCAGGTAGACATGTGTGAGCACGCAAGATGGCCTCGCCCGACTCGAACACGGGAGTGAGTTTCTCGGCCAGCCGGTTGAGGTGACTCGGCAAGGTCCAGGGCGGCTGTATGGTGCGGCGGTCAACGAGTGTGGTTGCCAGGTCCTTCATGCGAGAAAGCCCGCCGGCAGCCATGCACCGGTTTAGCAAACTGATAATGTGCTCTCCGAGCAGGCCTGGCAGAACGTAGATGAGGTCGAGGCCCTTGTAGCTGCTGCTTTCCATCTATAGCGCCTTCAAGGTCTTTTCGCTCGCCTGGTCTGCAAAGGTAAGAATGTCGACTCCAAGGGCTTCCACGAGGTTTGGACGCAGCCTTGCCTCTCGCACGATTCGCCACGGGACGAGCTCCTGGCCCCCAGCGAGCAGGCGCAGTGCGGCAGCCTCAAGCCTGCGACGCACGAACTCTTCTTGGCACTCAACTCTCTGACGAAGTACAGCCGCACTCGATGGCAAGGCTTGTTGATTTGCTTGTCGCCTGCCGGCCTGGTTAAGCAGGCTCGTGACAGTGTTGCGCTTTGGCAGTTTCAGCTTGTCCGCATCTGCGGCACCGCGAATGCGCTGGGCCAGCGCAAAGTCGGCGCCGTCGGGCGCTCGATTCCGAGCTCGGAGCACGGCGGGCGGCATACTGCTGGAATTCACCAAGCTTCGGGCCGCCGCTCCCGAAACGCGTGCTGCAATCGTCTGCAGCCAGTCGCGCGCATTTCGATATAGATAGGAATAGTCTGCCGGCGCGTGTGCGCGGAGTTTTGAGACGCTGTCGGTTGGGTGCGCCTCGATGAGCATCTCCCATCGGTGCTTGCGCGACGTCAGCTCGGCTGATTCTCGTGCCTCTTTCTCTGCAGCTGCGACGGCATTGAGGGCGGCGTCTGCATTGAGGCGTCTATAGACTGTGACTGGCGAAAGGGCGCACACGCGCGCAACCTCAGCAACGGACCGTCCTTCCGCAAGCAGACTGTTCAGTTGCTGCAGCAGTGGACCTTTCAGTTTCTTTGGCCTGCTCGAAACTGACTTCCCCAAAGAATGAGCATGTTTCACGGCCGTGTTGACCGATACGCCTGCCAATTTGGCGGCCGCGGTTGCGGACGAGGCCTGATGTAGCGCGCTGGCAAGCTTTTGGTGTGTGGCCTCGGTGAGGACGGGGCTCAGGGCGAGCTGCTCCACTTCTGGGAGGTCTTCAAGCGCCCTTCGGAGAGCAATGCCAACTGCAGGGTGCACCACGCCTCGAGCCGCGGCGAGCGGCTGCAGAAGCCGTTTAACACGCTCATGAGAGGCGAGCAGCTGGTCGAGCTCGGCGTGTTCGTATCGCCCCTTCGCGTGTCGCACGAGCGCTTCCGCCAGAGCAGCCCTACGCACATTTCCTCCTCGCGCAGTAAAGCCGCGTGTTTGCAGTAGGGCGCCCAGCTGCCCAAGCAACGCCCCCTCGGCTTCACAGTGCGACGACGCTGTCAACAGCGCAGCACTTTCCACGGTGAACCGGATGCCCTCCTCTGTGCGGTGCGCCCGGCGAGGAATCACCAGGTTCCTTCCGCGACCAAGCGGAGTCCAATTTGGAAAAGCCGACAATGGTTCGTCGTGGACTATGCAGCGAGTCGCGAACGGAAGGAGCGAGGCGCGACGCACAATTGAGAAGCCGTGTTGGGTGAGTGTCTCGTCGTCACATGCGGGGCATGCGACGGCAGACTGCGCGAACCACTCGCCCAAGGCTATCGGTAACAGCGGCCGCCGAGGCCCGTCCTGCGGAACCAACAAGCGGTCGACGAGGGCTCGTTGCGATGCAGGTCGCATCGCCTGCTGAAAGTACGGGCTAAGCGTGTGTCTCGCCACCCAGTGGTGAGGGTCTGGACGTTCCAGCGAAGGCCCAAGGTGCTGTGCGAACGACGCCAATCCCGTGGGTAGATTCCAGTCTGGCCTTGCCCAGCGCGACCCGGGTGGCGCAATTCCTAAGGCGCCGCTCGGCGAGCCGTTGAGAAGTTTTGCCCTGTCGTGGTAGCTGCGAAAGGCCTCCTCGTCCAGGAGGGGGCAGATGAGCGCAGGGGTTGCCTGAGCTGCCACGGCGGTCACCGAAGGTCGGACGGGTCGATTCCTCCGTCCTCTGCGTTGCGGCGCCGACGCGCTGCGTCCAAACCCACGACGTTTCCACCGCCCTCAAGCTTCGCCTTCGCCTTGGCGAGGCGAAGCTTTATCTGCTTTTCCGCGGCTGTGCGGGTCTTGTTATCGCCCCCGACTGGAGAGTCGTCGTCTGCCTCAACTGTCCGCTCGTCATCATCCACGGCTGTCTCACGGAGGTCAGCCTCGAGTTTTTGCAGCTTCCGGCGCTCCTTGACGAATGTCTGCGCGTCCATCAGTTTCTCGACTGGTTGCGCGCTAGGCGGCTGCCATTCATGTTGCAAGTGCATTTGCGCCTTGCTCTGCTCTAATGTTTCGAAGGCGGCCTCAAAATACTCCTGAAATTCTTTTCGTTCAGAATATGACAGTTTGTGACCCAGGTGCATTAAACGCATTCTAGATAGGGCCGGTTGAAAAGCCTTTAGCTCATTCTTGGCGATATCGGCAAGGAGCGCCTCGTCGACGGCGATTGATTCCTTTTCGGCATGCCGCGCAAGGACTACCCGCATGCACTCCACCATGATGCGCCTAACGCCCATACAATGAATCCAGAGCCAATGATTGAAATCCTCGGCAAACGGTACGGGGTTTAACGACACGGCATACCTTTTTAGGAGGTTGATAAAGTTGTATGTGTCCTTTTGAAGTTCGCCAAGCGGGCCGAAGTAAAACTCACCTCCGTTGGAAAACTTTGCAAGCTCCGACTTGTGAAGGTCGAACAAGTCACGGACTTTCTCGTTGCCAACAAGCACGACCGGTATTCCATCGCAACTCATTAGGTCGATGGCGCCGTTCAAGATTTCCTTAGCAACCGCTTTGTTTAAATTGTCCAGCCTCTGAATTTCATCCAGTATCAATACTGGCGCCCAACCCATACTTAGTGCGGCCCGCACTCGCAGTGCCAGTTCGCCGGTGGTCGCTCTTGTCGGGGCATGGTGCAGGGCTCGGCCGAGCTGCCGGTTGGCCTCAACAAGGACGTTTTTCAAGGTGTCCTTCCAACTGCTCTCGACATTCACTCTGATGACGCCCAGTTGCGGCCAGCGAACGGGCTGACCGAGGAGTTCGGTGTGGATTCGACCGAAGTTCCCAAGCAGATGAGTCACCCGGTCAACGGTGCTCGATTTTCCGACGCCAAGAATCCCGATGACCAAAATGCCGAGGCCACCGCCACCGCCCGTCGAACCAAAGCGCGGGACGCTGGCCATCTGGCCTGCGGCCAACTGCATGATTGCGCGCATGACACGCGGGTTCCTAGGGTCGCGTAGACGCAGGCTTTCCCGCACGACCGCCAAAATCCTATTGAAGAGGTGGGGGTCTTGGTCAAAGACGTAATGAAACCCCGTGATTCTTTGGAGCAAGCCTACGCGCGCTGCCCTTGGCCAACCTTGCCAGCCTTCCGGAAAGGGCTTAGGCAAGACCGTTAATTGCCTGAGTAGCGCGTTGTCGTCTATCGGAGGCGGAAACACCATTGCCATGGGATTGCCGCGGAGATGGGGGTCCGGCTCGGTATCGGGGTCACGATACTTCTCCACGACAACATAGTCCGGTTGCTCGGCAATCCATTTCTCGCCGTCCGACATTTCGCACTCCAAGAGTCACTCGCGGGGCTCGCCAGCGTGGCAACGACGTCGTCTCCACACAGACTGCGCACGAATAGTTTGCTCGTTTCGGCGCCTCTGGCAACCCGGCCGACAGCGGAGCCACAACGGTCGCCAAAAAATTGCTCTTGCTTCGGGAGCGCGAATTTATGGCACGTGAAAGCGTCGAAATGAACAGGTGCTGAAGCCCTTGTTGGATGGGATTCGTGCTTGGGTCCCACTCGTATTGGCGACCGGCAGCTCAGCGTCAAAGTTAGCACCGCAGCAATTGTTGTTGCACCTATATTTGCGTGTCCGGGCCCTCATAGTTTGATTTTTCCGCGGCAACTTCATGCTCATATATCCGCATCATCCGCGATGAAAATGGTGCGGATATACGTTGCAAATTAGCGAATCCGAGGCGCAAAAACCGTTAACTCCCGCAGAACTCCTGGGGATTTGGGCGTTTAATGGACAGCGTAATTTGGCTTTCAGGCCGAAAATGGTCGTCCGGGCAGGTGAGGGCTCGAAGCGCACCAAGACGTCAGAGCCACACGAGACGCGGACGTAACCGACAGCTCCAGGTGAAGAAGTGTTGAGGCGAGGATTGGGGGCCGGGCTCGGCGCGCCGCGTGACTCTCTTCGGGCGTCCCGGGGTATGAGTGACCTTCCCCAATTGCAAACTGAGGAGGTGGCCGAACTGCACGGGAGGGAACGGTCCTCGTAAGACCCTCCTGGCACCTCAGGTCGCTGCTTTGACCTACCTCGTCCGGCATCGTCCTCGTAAGATTCCGACACTCGTTTCGAGGAGAGTGAAATGGCGGCAGCGCGCTCGATAGCTTCCCTGACCCTCAGCTTTGGTCTCGTGAGCATCCCCATTCGCCTGTATTCAGCCACTGAGAGCAGCTCTGCCGTCAAATTCAACCTGCTTGCCAAAGACGGGTCGAGGCTGAAGCAGCAGTATGTCTCCGAGAAGGACCAAAAGGTCGTTCCCCGCGCGGAGATGGTCAAGGGCTACGAGGTCGAGAAAGACCGGTTTGTCCTCTTCACTCCCGACGAGTTGAAGGCCCTCGAAGAGGGTAGCAGCCACGTCATCGAAATCGTCGCGTTTATGCCAGAGAAGGCGGTAGACCCGCTTTACTACGACAAGGCCTACATGCTGGCTCCGGACAAGCGCGGAGGGAAGCCGTACCGGCTCCTCATGGAGGCCATGCGAAAGAGCGGGCGATGCGCACTGGCCAAGTGGGCGTGGAAAGCGAAGCAGTATGTCGTTCAGGTTCGGGCCGCGGAGGACGGACTAATCCTGCAGCAACTCCTCTACGCTGACGAGGTTCGCTCCCTGAAGGACCTCGATATCGAGGACGTTGCCATCTCTCCTGCCGAGCTACAGCTGGCACTCCAGCTCATCGACCAGATTTCTCGGGACACCTACGACCCCACCCTTTTTGAAGACGAAGAGAAAAAGCGCGTTCTCGCCGCAATCGACGCGAAGATTGCTGGCAAGGAAGTGGTGGCGTCGGCCCACTCCGAGGACGTTGTCGCTGGCGGCCAAGTCATCGACCTCATGGCCGCGCTTCAGGCTAGCCTCGGTCGCAAGAAGTCAGCAAAGTCGCCCGCCAAGCCCGCCGGCACGGTCACAGCGATGGCCGAGGCCAAGGAGCGCAAGGGGGTGAAGCGCGTGACAAAGGCAGCCCCGGTCACGGCGCCTGAACCAGCGGTTGCCTCGCGGGGCCGCGCCAAGAAGTGACGCCGGCCGCCGGCGCCGGGTACTCGCTGAGTCGAGTGCAGGACACGCTTGGGCTTTCCCGAACGGTCATCCGTCGGCTCATTGAGCAGGGGTTCGTCTCCCCTGCCCGCGGTGCCCGCAACGAACTGCGTTTCTCGTTCCAGGACTTGGTGTTGCTCCGCACCGCCTACGGACTGCAGCGAGCGGACATCCCGCCAAGGAAAATCGTTGAGGCGCTGTCGGCCCTGCGGTCGACCCTTCCTGCCGAGCTTCCCCTAACGGGCCTGCGCATCACCGCAGAGGGCGCGAGCGTTGTCGTGCGCGAGCGAGATGTCCCAAGGGACGCCGTCACTGGTCAGCTCGTGATGGACTTCGCGGTCTCTCCGTCGGCTCAAGGGCCCGAGGTGACGGTACTGAGTGCGCCCGCGCCGAAGGGCCAGGAGGACAACGAGCTCGACGCGTTGTTCCTCCGAGGCGAGAATGCCGAAGCTCATGACAGGCTCGAAGCCGAAAGAGCCTACCGAGCTGTTATCGCGCTCGATGCCACGCACGTGGAGGCGTTCGTCAATCTGGGCGCGCTCCTGTGCGAGGAAGGCCGTTGCGACGAAGCGGTATGGCTCTACGAGTCTGCGGTCGCGGCGGGCAACTCTGACCCCATACTTCACTTCAATCACGCCATCGCACTCGAGGACGTCGGCAGACTCACCGATGCCTTGGCAAGCTACGAACTTGCGCTCCGACTCGACGCAAACTTCGCAGACGCCCACTACAACGCCGGTTGCTTGATGGAGAGATTGGGGGACGCACAGGGCGCGCTTAGACACTTCAGCGCCTATCGCAGGCTTGCTCCAAGCTAGGGCCGAAGGTTGCATTCGCTCCGCTCTTTTGGCAGACTTACCTCCGCGTCAGGCCGGGAGGCTTGACCCGACTTGGCGTTCTGCCAGTCATAGCCGATTCGGTTTTCCGACGGCGCTCGATGTTCTGGTGACCAGGCGCGAGGACTTTCCGCTTCCCCCCCTACGGAGCTGTCCTCATGCCTTCAAGAATCAAGTCCCTCCGCGAATCCGCGTTCAAACAGCAAGCCGGTCGCTGCTTCTATTGCCACGAGGCGATGTGGCTGCTCTCGCCCGCTGAGCTTCGCAGGCCGGCGCCGAGCGCCCGAGCCGCGGCTTTCCTCCGGTGCACCGCAGAACACCTCCAGCCCAAATCATGTGGCGGGAAGGACACCGCCACGAATATCGCAGCCGCGTGTGGGAGGTGCAACGCCACACGACACAAGCGACGGAAGCCTCCCGAGCCAGCGTCGTACCGCGCATCGGTACTGCGACGGATGGCAGCGGGGCGCTGGCATGACAGGTGGGTCCATGGGATTCCAGCGACAACGGTAAGGTTGGGATAGAAGCAGGCGTGAGCTACTCGTCTACCATCTGAAGCTGTTGTCTTGAGGAGTCGACGATGCAAGCCAACGCCCCCCGCGCAGAGCTGACGGATAGCGAGTGGATTGATGCTGTGGCATCCGAAATGCGCCGCCTTGACCCCCAACTCCAACCAGAGCTGGCGCTCGAGGCGGCCAGAGAGCTCGCCGTCCGACCACGCTGGCGCGACATGTCTCCTGTGGAGGTAGCTGTTAAAGCGTTCGGATGACCTCGGGAACATGGAATGCCCCTTGTCGGCATCCGAACTTCAGGAGTAGCCATGTCCGACGACAAGACCAAAACTGGCGGCCAAGACCGAACGCGCATCAGTCTCAGCGAGGACTATGAAGTCCGCGACTGGGCCAAGAAGTTCGGAGTGACCCCGGATGAACTGAAGGCCGCCGTCAAGGTCGTGGGCAACGACGCGGCGGCCGTTGAAGCGCATCTGAAGGGCAGCAAGCGGTGACACGGTGCGAGTCGCGACGTGGAACATCAACAATGTTTCGAAGCGGCTACACCTGCTGCTTGATTGGCTCCAACGAACCAAGCCTGACGTTGTTGCCCTTCAGGAACTGAAGACTCCGACGGCAGGCTTCCCTGCAGATGAGCTCCTCGCGGCGGGCTACGAGTCCCTCGTCGTCGGTCAGCGGTCTTGGAATGGCGTTGCGCTCCTGGCCCGTGGGCACGAGCCGCTCCCGGTCGTGACCGCCCTACCTGGTGACCCGAAGGACAAGGAAGCAAGGTACGTCGAGGCAGCCATCAACGGGGTTCTGTTCAGCTGCCTGTACTTGCCGAACGGCAACCCCTGGCCCGGCCCCAAGTTCGAGTACAAGCTCGCCTGGTTTGAGCGGATGCGCACGCGGGCGGCAGAGCTCTGGGCGTCCGGGCAGCCAGTAGTGCTGCTGGGCGACTGGAACGTCGTCCCCACAGACGCAGACATCTACAAGCCCGATACCTGGCGCGATAACGCATTGCTTCAGCCGGAGCCCCGGGCAGCTTTCTCTGCAGTCTTGGCTCAGGGCTGGACCGATGCCCTCAAGGCCGTGCACCCGGCAAATACCCCGTACACCTTCTGGGACTACCGACGCAAGCGCTGGGAGCGCGACGCTGGGCTTCGCATCGACCACATCCTCGTCGGTGCCTCGCTGACCGTGGTCGACGCCGGCGTCGACCGAGACGAACGGGGCCGCGAGAACAGCAGCGACCATGCCCCCGTGTGGGCGGAGCTCGCGCCAGCGAAGAGGTCTCGCATCCGCACGACCGCAAAGGCCGCGGCCGCTCGGTCGACACGAGCACCATCTCCTGCTGCAGACGCCGCTGCTGCCGAGGCGCCTACTCCGTTGGCGACCTACAACCGCAAGCGCGACTTCAAAAAGACCGCGGAGCCCGCGGGCAATGTCCCGAGCCAAAAAGAACGAAAGGCAGGTGCGGCGCGGCAGTTCGTCATTCAGAAGCACTGGGCCAGCCGACTGCACTACGACTTCCGCTTGGAGATGGACGGGGTCATGGTGAGCTGGGCCGTGCCGAAAGGCCCGTCCTTCGACCCCGCGCTGAAGCAGATGGCCATCCATGTGGAGGACCATCCGGTCAGCTACAACGAGTTCGAAGGCACCATTCCCAAGGGCCAGTACGGAGGAGGCACGGTCATCATCTGGGACAGGGGCACGTGGGAGCCAGTTGGGGACCCGCGGGAGGGCTTGGCAAAGGGCAAGGTCATCTTCAAGCTCCACGGCCAGAAGCTCGCAGGGCTCTGGGAGTTCGTCCGCATTTCCAAGCCCGGCGCGAAGAAGCAGGACCAGTGGCTGCTCCTGAAGAAGCGCGGCGATGCATGGGCTCGACCAATCGCTGAATACGACGTCATCACAGCACTCCCCGACAGCGTCGTTGAGAATCCGCTAGGGCTCGTGGAAGAGCGAGAGCCGCGCGAAGCAACTCGAGCCGCGCGGGACGCGCCGGACACCGAGGCGGACCTGCGGCACGCCAAGAAGGCCTCGCTGCCCGCAGCCCTTGAGCCTCAGCTGGCAACCCTCGTTGCCGCCGTGCCTTCGGGTGACTGGGTGACCGAGACCAAGTTTGACGGCTACCGCATGCTTGCACGCATCGAGCGAGGTGACGTTCGCTTGTTCACGCGCAATGGCAACGACTGGACGACGAAGCTGAAGCCAATTGCCCAGGCCTTGGCGGACCTTCCCGTCCGGAGCGGGTGGCTTGATGGCGAAATCGTGGTGTTGAACGAAAGCGGCGTGCCGGACTTCAACCGTCTCCAGAATGCTATCGACAACGTACGTTCCTCCGACATCAAGCTCTTCCTGTTTGACGTGCCTTTCCTCGATGGAAAAGACATGCGAAGCGTTCCGCTGGTGACTCGGCGCGCGGTCCTGGAGCAGCTTTTGGAAGGCCAGGAGGGAGAGGTCATCCGCTTCAGCCAAGCGTTCGACGCCCTCCCTACCCAGCTTCTAGCCGCAGCCTGCCAAATGGGCCTGGAGGGCGTGATGGTCAAACGGGCGGACGCGCCGTACATCTCCGGTCGAACAGAGTCCTGGCTCAAACTGAAGTGCCAGTTGCGGCAGGAGTTCGTCGTCATCGGTTTTACCAACCGCTCGAACTCGACCAAGGAAGTTGGCGGTCTGCTCTTGGGCTACCACGAGGGCGGCAAGCTTCGCTACGGCGGGTCGGTTGGTACCGGCTGGGACTCCGCGACCGCGCGCGAACTTCATGCGATGCTCAGCAAGCTTGAGGTCGAGAAGCCGGCTGTGGCCGTCGACACCGTGAAGCCCGGCCGATGGTCGAGGCGAGCGGCCGGCACGGAGCGCTGGGTGAGCCCGAAGAAGGTCGTGGAGGTGGCATTTGCTGAGTGGACCCCCGAGGGCCATGTCCGGCATGCTGTCTTCAGAGGCGTGCGAGCAGACAAACCAGCGGGGCACATCATTCGTGAGCGCGCCGCGTCGGCAGGCGTACTGACTGGAAAACCAGTTCAAGTCAGCAAAGTCTCGGTGAAGGTGACAAACCCCGACCGAGTCATTGACCCGTCGACCGGTTTCCGGAAGGTCGACCTCGTGCGCTACTACGAGACCATCGCGCCCTGGATGCTCCCGCATCTCAAGGACCGTCCTGTTTCACTCGTCCGCGCGCCCACTGGCATCGCGGGCGAGCTCTTCTTCCAGAAACACCCGGAAACGAAGATGCCGGGCTTGCGGGAGTTGGACCCTGGGCTGTGGCCCGGCCACACCGCCCTGCTTGCCGTGGACACTCTCGAGTCGCTGCTGGCGGCCGCTCAGATGAACACGGTGGAGTTTCACACCTGGAACTCGACGGCAAAGCGTATTGACCAGCCCGACCGCTTCATCCTCGACCTCGACCCAGGAGAGGGAGTGACGTGGCAAATGCTGCAGGAGGCAGCCATGCTGACTCGGACCATGCTGACGGAGCTGGGGTTGGAAAGCTGGCTGAAGACCAGCGGCGGCAAGGGCCTGCACGTCGTTGTTCCGCTGGCCCCGAAGCTGCACTACGACGAGGTCAAGGCCTTCTCCCAGGCAGTCGTCAAGCACATGGCCAAGGTCATTCCATCGAGGTTCGTTGCGGTTGCCGGAGGCAGCAACCGCGTTGGGAAAATCTTCATTGATTACCTGCGCAACGGCCACGCCCAGACGACGGCCTGTGCTTTCTCCGCGCGCTCGAGGCCAGGAATGGGTGTCTCGATGCCCGTGAGCTGGGAGCAGCTCGGTGAACTCAAGAGCGGTTCACAGTGGACGATTGCCACGGCCCGGGAGTACCTGTCTTTCCAGAAGGACGACCCCTGGGGAGAGTACTGGACGACGCATCAGGGCTTGGCGCAAGCCATCAAGCTTCTGGGCAAATAGCTCAGACTGCTTCCGCAACGGAGTGCCTCTTTAAGAAACCAACCCTCGCGCCGCGTGTAGGTCTGGCAATTGAGTACTCCAAGGGTCGGGCGGTATCGGCCACGAGCTCGGGCAAAAGAGCCCTTCTCTTGTCTCCCAGGCACATGGCCCGGAAGCACTCAATGCCGGCGAGGCTCTTAAGCCTAGCCCCAAGGTATTCACGTGTAGCCATTGGAGGCAGGCAAGGGATGAATTGTGAGCGCGCACTAACTATAATTGCCTATAGTCGGCTGTAATCGCTAGGCACAGCACGTTGTGTCTCGAGCAGACCTGCTCGATAGACCCACACGGGATGCCAGCCACCGCGCCTGACTCGCCGTCTGACCTCTTCGCGGTATGCCGCGGGCTCAGGCGGACAATTCCGCTTGTGTCGTGTTTGATTGCAGTGGGCGCAGGCCGCGACGATGTTTTCAGCGCGGTCACTCCCGCCGTCGGTGCGTGCCTTCAGGTGCTCGGCGGTGCAGCGAAATCTAGGCGACTTGCCTTCATCGACTAGCCACATCGGGATGCCGCAGTAGTAGCACTTGCCGTCCTGGCGGTTGAAAGCAATCTGACGGGAACGAAGAAGTTGATTCGGCATGAGGACTCCTGGACGGAAAGTCCTGGCGCCAAGTGAAGCTCGAACGCGAGCGCCGGGGCATAGCGCCAGAGCCGGCTGTGCTGCCGGAACATCGGACAGCGGGTTTGGCCTCCCGGCCGAACGCAACGTCAGTCTGACAGATGCAGCTGCGACAAGCAACCGCACCTACGGTGGTTGCTTGTCGGCCGTGAGCACGGTGGGAGTCGGCTTAGCGCCTGTCAAGCTGGCCCATACTTAAGCGCTGACGTCAACGTACGACGCTGCTTCGTTGATGCGCAGCCATCGCTTCCAGACATAGTCGGAGTCTTTGTTCCAGCCAGGCCAGCCCTTCAGCTGATAGACCGCCCTCTATGTCTCTGAGCAGCACCGACATGGTGGCGGGCAATGGTCTCAGCAGACGGCGTAGCTGGCCGATGTTCATGGCCTGGTTCCTCTTGGTTGGTGTTTTGCGCACCGCTCCGCCGGCAAGCCCCAAGACGCTCGCCGTGGACGACATTCCGGCGACCTCGCACAGCTTCGCCATGGCAGGGAAGCCCCGGTGCTGCTTGCCGTAGCGCTGAAGCGCACGGAGGTGGTTGTGGTCGTTCATCGGCTTGGCGAATGTTCGTTCGTTTGAGCGACACTGTATGCCCATACAGCACGGTTCGCAACAGCCCGTAAGTCGGGGAAATGCCAATCCTGTCAATGAGTTAGCTAAACGAAGCGAGTTGTATTGGTCGAGGACGGGGCGCCCGGATGGAATCTGCCAAGAGCTGGTTATGCCGGCGACCGCGTTAACGCCAGTCGGAGCGCGGTGCAGACGCGTATACAGTGTGTACATGTTGTACAGACATCCGCACGGCGGCGCCATGACCCGCCCTAACTCGTCACGCATGAACGAGCCGAAGAGTGAGGTCCTGAACCTCCGCATGAGTCCATCGGTCAAGGCGCTGCTGAGAGCCGCAGCGGATGAGCAGCACCGCACGCTCTCAAATATGGTCGAAGTGCTCATCTTGGAACACTGCGACCGCAACGGTATCGCGGCCGATGAAGCGGATGCTTCGGCTGAACCGTCCCGGGTGCGCCGCAATGACAAGACGTGACAAGCGCTGCCTACACAGCGCAAGCCACGATAACAACTACAACACGCTCACCATCCATGTCGAAAAACTTTACTGAACTTGCCAACTTCATCTGGCAGGTCGCCGACCTCCTCCGGGGAGACTACAAACAAGCGGACTACGGCAAAGTCATCCTTCCGTTCACTCTGCTGCGGCGCCTGGACTGCGTCCTGGAAGCGACGAAGGACGACGTACTCAAGGAGCACGAGAAGCGGAAAGCCGAGGGCGTGAACCTCGACACCTTCCTCAAGCGCAAGAGCAAGCAGTCCTTCTACAACACGAGCCCCTTCACGGTGCCTGGCCTACTGGCGGACCCGGGCAATATCCTGAAGAACCTGACAGCCTACGTCACGGACTTCTCGGCCGATGCCCGTGACGTGTTCGAGCGCTTTAAGTTCACCGCGCAGATTGCGGACCTCGACGATAAGAATCTGCTGTACCTCATCACGCAGAAGTTCGCCAGCGTTGACCTGCACCCGGACACCGTCCCGAACGAGACGATGGGTCTGGTGTTTGAAGAGCTAATCCGCAAGTTCGCCGAACTGAGCAACGAAACTGCCGGTGAGCATTTCACGCCCCGCGAGGTAGTGAAGCTCATCGTCCAGTGCCTTTTCACGGGGGATGATGACGCACTGACTAAGCCGGGCGTGGTGCGCTCGTTCTACGACCCGACCGCTGGTACTGGCGGCCTTCTGTCCGCGGGACAGGGAGAGGCCGTGAGCATCAACAAGTCCGCCAAGATTGTGCTCTTCGGGCAGGAGCTGAACCCGGAGTCGTACGCCATCTGCAAGGCGGACATGCTCATCAAGGGCCAAGACCCGAAAAACATCATCTACGGGAACACGTTGTCTGACGACGGCTTCCCCAACGAGAAGTTCGACTACCAGACATCAAACCCACCTTTTGGAGTTGACTGGAAGAAGGTCAAGGACTTCGTCGAAGCGGAGTACAAGAAGAAGGGCTTCGGCGGTCGCTTCGGCCCCGGTCTACCTCGCATTTCCGATGGCTCGATGCTGTTCCTGCTGCACCTCATCTCGAAGATGCGCCCGGCATCCGAGGGTGGCGGCCGCATCGGCATCGTCCTGAACGGCTCGCCGCTGTTCACTGGTGACGCGGGCTCGGGCGAGTCTGAAATCCGCCGCTGGGTTCTCGAGAACGACCTCCTCGACGCCATCATCGCGCTGCCAAACGACCTGTTCTACAACACGGGCATCGCAACCTACATCTGGCTACTGGACAACAACAAGCGCGATGACCGCAAGGGCAAGGTCCAGCTCATCGACGCGACTCGCATGTACGCCAAGATGAAGAAGAGCCTTGGCAACAAGCGCGTCCTCATCACAGACGAGCAGATTGCTGAAATCGTCAAGGTCTACGCCGCCAACGCCAAGGACGCTACGTTCGAGGGCGAGTTCAAGGAGCCAGCCAAGGTCTTGAGCGGCAAGCCTGCCGAGCCGGAAGCTCTGCGCGTCGTTTCGAAGGTGTTCGACACCAGGTTCTTCGGCTACCGCAAGGTCACCGTGGACCGTCCGCCCCAGCCGGGGAAGGAAATCTCGGTCAAGCTGAAGAAGGGCCAGAAGCCCTACGACCCCGACCTGCGCGACACCGAAAACATTCCTCTCGCTGAGAGCATCGCCGCCTACATGAAGCGCGAGGTGCTGCCCCACGTGCCGGACGCCTTCGTGAACGAGGACGTGAAGGACGAGAAAGACGGCCAGGTTGGCAAGGTCGGCTACGAAATCAACTTCAATCGCTACTTCTACGTCTACAAGCCGCCGCGTGCGCCCCACGTCATCGCCGAGGAAATCCGCGAGATGGAGAAGCGGTTCCTGGAGCTCATGAAGGGGGTACTGGCGTGAGCGGTTCAGCAGTAGGCGTCCTGCCGAAAGAGTGGCGGGCAACCCCGCTCAAGTACCTCGCCTCCTCGAGCGGCGGGATGACCCCGTCTAAGGACCGCGCCGACTTTTGGGATGGTGATGTCCCATGGGTATCGCCTAAGGACATGAAGAAGGCGGTGCTTGATGACTCTACTGACCACGTGTCCGAGGCTGCCCTGCATGAGACAGGGTTGAAGCTGCATCCGCCGGAAGGCGTGATGGTGGTTGTTCGCGGGATGATTCTTGCGCACACCTTTCCTGTGGCGCGGAACGCCGTGCCTGTCACGGTCAATCAGGACATGAAGGTCCTTCGCCCTGTCACGGGAGTCGACAGTCGCTACCTTGCTTGGATGCTTCAGGGACTTGAGCCCGTGATGCTCTCAATGACCGACGAGTCCGCCCACGGCACCAAGACCTTACGGACCGACCAGTGGGCAAACTTGGCCGTACCCGTTCCGAACGCCTCCACGCAAGAGGTCATAGCCAATGTCCTCGACGAGCAGACGGCGCGGATTGATGAGTTGATTGCAGAAAAGAGGCAGTTGCGTGCTGCAGTAAGCGAGTACGCAAGCGCGGAAATCTCTCGGTTGCTAATGGCGGGGACCCGAGGTGCGGAGCTGATAGCTACCGGCCGAGCGGTGCTGCCAAAGGCTCCGGCAGGGTGGCGAGTCTCGGCATTCAAGCGCGCCTTGCTCGGCATGAACCAAGGTTGGAGTCCTCAATGCGAGAACCGGCCTGCCGAGCACGACGAATGGGGTGTGCTAAAGGTTGGTTGCGTAAACGGAACGGCGTTCAATCCGAGAGAGAACAAGGCGCTGCCCCCGGACCTGCAGCCGGACCTAAGCTGCGTTTTGAAGAAGAACGACGTGCTGGTGTCTCGTGCAAACACGCGCGAACTGGTAGGCATGGCTGCTCTTGTCGAGGACGAGCACCCGAATCTTCTTCTTTGCGACAAGCTTTATCGCCTAGAGCTGCGAACGGATTGGGTCCTCCCCGCGTTTGCCGTCCTTGCGCTAAGGTCGGAGTCTGCGCGCCGGCAGATTGAGCTGGGAGCCAGCGGTGCCAGCTCTTCGATGCAGAACATCTCGCAGGACGTGCTAAGGGAACTGATAGTCGCGTTCCCTCCGGTGGGCGAACAGCGAGATATCGTTCGACAGGCGTCTGTAGTACGGCAGCGGACGGACTCTCTTTTGAAGCATGTGGACGAACATGTCGACCGCCTCTGTGAATATCGCTCCTCGCTGATTTCTGCAGCCGTGACTGGCCAGCTTGACGTCGGCACTTACAAGGAGGCGGCGTGAGCACCTTTACATGGCCGTCACTGCCCAAGACGGAGGCCGACTTTGAAGGCTTGATGCACGCCATTGACGAGGCCCTTGCCGCCAAGGGTGTGAAGCCATTTCAGCGACCTTTTCACACAGCGCCGAAGCTCTGGGAAGCGTTCAAGTGGGAAGGCGCCGCTTTCCCTGACAAGCGCTTGGCCGACCTGTCGGGCTATGACGGCGATGTCCTCATGGCGAAGGCGTATCGCTGGTACGAGCAGACCTACGGCGACAAGCTTAAGAGCGACTTCGCGTACGGGTTCGCCCCTGCGCGCCTCGGAAACGCACTTTGGAGGGTGCGAGCGAGTGTGACGTATGGAACCGTTCGGCTGTTCGTCGACAAGAACCTGCAGAACCGCGGAAAAACGTTCGCCGGCGGGCGCAACCCCGGCCCGGCGACCTACAACTTGCTTTGTGCGGTCGAGGGGCTTCCCCAAGGGTTGGTTGACCGGCTGCCTGAAGCGGCACTTCACGAGCATGCGGAGTTCCACCTGCTGATGCACGAGTCATTGCAGTGGCGACACAGCTTGCCCGACACTGAACTGTTGGGCATGGCACACCATGACTACGACGAGTGCACGTCTGCTGTGCTCGGCGGCCGCTACGGTCAGGCACGTTGGGCTGCCGAGCAGGCCATCGAGAAGACGCTCAAGGGACTGTTGACCATTGGGAAGACCGACTTCGCGAAGGGCGGTAAGAACGGCCACAACCTCGAGCACGCCGCTCAGCTCCTAAAAGACAGGCACGGCGTTGTGCTTAGCTCCGCTGTGCTAGCGCTGGCAGAGTGCTCACCGGCCGTTCGGTACGGTGAAGTCGTCTCTACCGAGGCGCAGGCACTGGCCGCGAACCACGCTGTGTTGGGAGTCCTGGACGAGCTCCGGCGCAGTAGCAGCGCAGCAGCTTTGATTGCAACGTACAAGGTGCCAAGCAAATGAAGTTCATTGAGACCATTCTGGGGTGGGTACTAGACGCGGCCACATTCTTTGACAACCTGAAGCCGCGTCGCGGTGACGACCCTCTGACAGCACGTCATCGGGCGCTGAAGCGCGCTTGCGTATGGAGCACGGCTGCCCCGTTCGTCTTGCTGGGTTTGGCCTTGCTCGTCGCCAACGTTTTCAATGCCTTCAGCGATGCGCTACGCAACGCCCCGTCGTTTGAGGCGTTCCGGCCGACCGTCAGCTACCTCGCGCTTGGCGCTGTCGCAGTCTCCGTCCTTGTCGCCTTCTACAACTATTGGAAGCTCTGGCGGTTCGAGACTGGAGACGACGAAGCTTTCTGACCCGCCAAGTGAACATGCGGCTGCAGACCTCTCGACGAGCCGAACGGCGCTAGTAAAGGCTGGCCCAACACAACAAAACAAGACCATCATCAGAGGGAGAAGCCAGACCATGGCCAAACTGACCAACGTCCACACAGAGCGCATCTTCGAGGATGAGCTATGCGAGCACCTTGCCGGCAACGGCTGGAGCGTCCGGACTCACCTGAAGAACGCTACGTCGTACGACCGGCAGCTCGCTCTTCTCGGTGAAGACTTGCTTGCCTACGTGCAGGAGACACAACCCCAGGAGTGGACCAAGTTCAAGAAGTGGCACAACGGTCAGTCTGAGGCGATGTTCGTCAAGCGCGTTGCCAAGCAGCTCGACACGCACGGGACGTTGCACGTCCTCCGCCACGGCTTCAAGGATGTCGACGCGAAGTTCCAGCTCTGCCAGTTCCGCCCGGCGCACGGCAAGAACCCGGCCTTGATGGAGGCATACAAGCGCAATCGCCTGACGCTGGTACGGCAGCTGCACTACAGCTTGCACAACGAGAACAGCATCGACTTCGTGCTGTTCGTGAATGGCCTACCTGTCGCCACGGTCGAGCTCAAGACTGACCTGACGCAGAACATCAAGGACGCCATCAACCAGTACAAGAAGGACCGGCTGCCGAAGGACCCGAAGTCCAAAGAGCTGGAGGCGCTGCTTCAGTTCAAGACACGTGCGCTCGTGCACTTCGCCGTCTCAACGGACGAAGTCTTCATGACCACGAAGCTCGCCGGCGACGATACCTTCTTCCTGCCCTTCAACATGGGAAAGTCCGACGGCATGGGCGGCGCCGGGGCCGGCAATCCGCCTGCGCCCTCGGCAGAGATTGGCTACCCGACGTGGTACCTGTGGCACTGGGTGCTAGCCCGCGACCCCTGGCTCGACATCCTCGGCAACTTCCTGCATCTCGAGTCGAAAGAGGTCGAGGGCAAGGACGGCAAGAAGACGACCAAGGAGTCGCTCATCTTCCCGCGATTCCACCAGCTCGACGCTGTGCTGCGTCTGGTTAAAACCTCGGCCGACGAGGGCGTCGGCCAAACCTACCTCATCCAGCACTCGGCTGGCTCCGGCAAGTCCAATTCCATTGCCTGGACAGCGCACCGCCTGGCAAACCTGCACGACGCCAAGGACAAGAAGGTCTTTGACTCGGTCATCGTCATCACCGACCGCAAGGTGCTGGACCGCCAGCTCCAGGAGACCATCAGCCAGTTTGAGCACAAGGCCGGCGTCGTCCAAGCCATCGACGAGAACAGCCAACAGCTTGCGGATGCCCTGAACGGTGGCGTACCTATCGTCGTTACGACGCTTCAGAAGTTCCCGTTCATCCTCGACAAGGTCGGCGCGTTGAGGGGCAAGAAGTTCGCCCTCATCGTCGATGAGGCCCACTCCAGCCAGTCTGGTGCTGCTGCCCAGAAACTGCGCAAGGCGTTGTCCAAGGACGCGCCGAAGGCCAAGCCTATCCTCACAGTCGAACTCGACGGGCAGACCGTCGAGGTGCCAGCCGACGTTGAGATTGACCAGGACGATGTCACCACCGAAGACATCATCAACCAGGTTGTTCTCTCTCGGCAGCGCCCGGAGAACGTCAGCTACTTTGCCTTCACCGCAACGCCGAAGGCCAAGACGATGGAGCTGTTCGGTCGGCCAGGGCCAGAGGGTACGCCCGTGCCTTTCCACGTTTACTCGATGCGCCAGGCCATCGAAGAGGGCTTCATCCTCGATGTTCTGAAGCATTACACGACGTACAAAACCTTCTACAAACTGGCCTCGACTGCGGGCGACAAGGTCGTTCCTCAGCTCAAGGCCAAGAAGGCACTCGGCCGCTACGCTGTCCTGCACCCTTACAACATCGCCCAGCGCGTCGTCATCATCGTCGAGCACTTCCGCGAGCACGTTGCCGCCAAGATTGGCGGTAAGGCCAAAGCAATGGTGGTCACCGACAGCCGTAAGGCCGCGGTCCGCTACAAGCTGGCAATGGACAAGTACCTCAAGGAGCGGGGCTACACCGGCATGAAGGCGCTGGTCGCGTTTTCTGGCTCGGTGAGCGATACCGAGTCTGGTCCCGAGGAGTTCACCGAGTCGAACATGAACCCCGACATCAAGGGGGCAGAGCCCGCTGAAGCGTTCAAGCAGGACGAGTACCGGGTACTCCTCGTGGCGAACAAATACCAAACTGGATTCGACCAACCGTTGTTGCACAGCATGTACGTGGACAAACGCTTATCTGGCGTCCTCGCCGTGCAAACGCTGTCTCGTTTGAACCGAACCTATCCCGGCAAGGAGGACACCTTCGTCCTCGACTTCGTCAACAAGCCCGAAGAAATCCTGGCCAGCTTCCAGCCCTACTACCGGGGTGCAAAGTTGGAGGAGGTGACGGACCCCAACATCGTCCACGAGCTGATGACCAAGCTCGGCAAGGCGAACGTCTACCTGTGGTCAGAGGTGGAGGCCTTCGGCGCCGCGTTCTTCGACCCGAAGCGCAAGCAAGCCGGCCTTCACGCCCACTTGAAGCCGGCGGCCGACAGGTTCAACGAACTGGAGAACGAGAAGGCGGAGCCCTTCCGCAAGGACTTGGGCACGTTCCTTCGGATGTACGATTTTCTCAGTCAAATCATCCCGTATAACGATGCGGAGCTGGAGAAGCTGTACGTCTTCGGCAAGAACTTGATGCCGCGCCTGCTCGACAGCGGTGGCGGCTCGAGCATCCTTGAGTTGGACTCCGACGTCCGCCTCACCCACTACCGTCTGCAGAAGATTGGCGAACAACAGCTCGACCTGGCCGGCGGCAACGTCGTCGCCCTGAAGCCAGCAATCGAAGCAGGCACGGGCAAGGCACCGACGGACGAGGAGAAAAAGCTCGCAGAAATCGTGGGCCGAATGAACGACCTCTTCTGCGGCAACCTCAGCGATGCCGACATGGTCGGCTACGTGACGACCATCAAGGGCAAGCTGCTGGAGAACGAGACGCTGAAGGAGCAGGCTGCGAACAACTCTGAGACGCAGTTCGCGATGGGTGACTTCAAAGACATCCTGACCGACATCGTCATCGACGGGCAGGAGGCGCACAACGCCATCGCGGCGCAGCTCCTGAAGGACGAACGCATCTTCACGGCAATGCAGGGGATGCTGGCGAAGATGGTATGGCAGCAGTTCCAGAAGCGCACTCACCAAAGATGAAAAAGTGCCAAGCACGAGGGAGGACAACATGCTTGAAACGGTCGTCAAGATTGGCAATGTAGGCGTTCTGCAGAATGCAACGCCGGCCAGAGTGGACCTACAGAAGGTGGCACTCATCTACGCAGACAACGCGCGTGGAAAGTCGACGCTTTCATCCTTGCTTTGGGCGTGCGCTGAGAGTGACGCTGCCGCCGTCCTCGAGCGCAAGACGGTCGGCGCTGCTGCTCCTCCGCAGGTCGTCCTTCGGTTCAAGACCGGGCAAGCCACGTCAGTCGCAAGCTTCGACGGAACTACCTGGGGCGCGCATCCTGCGAAGCTCGCAGTCTTCAATCAGGAGTTTGTCGAGCGGAACGTGTTTGCCAGCGACGGTGTGAAACCAGAACACCGGGAGAAGCTGCTTGAGTTTGCCCTGGGTGTCACTGCGGTCACACAGCGTGCGGAGTTCGAGAAGCAGGCTGAGGTGCAGCGTGAAAGGGCAACCGACCTCTCGACCGCCGAGCGGGCACTGCAGGGGTTCCGCGGTGAGCTCACAGTCGATGCGTTTATCGGGCTCCCTCCCCTCGTTGACGGTGACAAGCAATTGGACGCCATCGACAAGAATCTTCTTGAGGCACGCGATGCCGAGCGCATTCGAAATCGGCCGTTGTTCCGCCAGGTGACTGTGCCCGAGTACGACTTTACTGCGCTCAAGAAGCTCGCCGCGAGCAGCTTCGAAAGTGTTGCTGCGACAGCCGAGCAGACAGCACGAGCACACTTCGCTGCGCATAGCGGGTCGTCCACCGAGCGCTGGGTGGCAGAGGGCATGCACCATAAGCCTGACCACGATTGCCCCTTCTGCGGGCAATCGACGGAAGGCGTGGAGCTCCTTGCGGCCTACCGTACTTACTTTGACGACGCCTACAAGCAGCACTTGAAGAAGGTCGCTGCCTTACCTGACCAAGCGCACGCTGCGGTGTCAGTCAGACAGGTCGAGGACTGGCACCGTGCTATCGAATCCAAAGTCAGCACTTTCAGCGCATGGGCTTCGAGTCTTGAGCTCACCGATGCTGCGCTACCGTCGTTGGATGTAGACGAGTGGACCGGTCTGGCGCAAGACGCGAGGCAACAACTGCAAGAAGCAGTGGCAAAGAAGGTGGAGCAGCCCTTGACGGCACTCCCGACCGAGGTGTTCGACGAAGCACGAGCGTCACTTGAGCCCCTCAGTGCCGCGGCCGAGGCCTTCAACAAGGCCGTTGCTGCGTTGAACATGAGGGTCGAGGCGCACAAGGCAACGTTGGCCACGACAGACGTGGCTGCGCTGCAGCGAGAGCGGCAGGAGCTCAGCATTCAAGCGGTACGCCATCAGCACGAGGCGTCTCAGCTGGTTCAGGCGCTGCTTGATGCGCGGAAGGCTTACAAGGCGGCAGAGACGGCCAAGGACGCTGCCAAGGCTGAGCTGGACAAGCACATGGCCACGACGCTCACAGCTTTCCAGACTGAAATCAATGTCTGGCTCGCGAAGTTCGGCGCGCCGTTTTCCGTGCAACAACTGGCCCCGACATACAAGGGTGGCGGGGTACGCTCGGAGTATGTTTTGAGCGTGCGTGGCACCAATGTCAAGGTTGGGCCCGGCGAGCGGGGAGAACTCGGCTTTCATGCAGCGCTGAGCGAGGGGGACAAGCGCACGCTAGCGTTCGCCTTCTTCCTTGCGCGGCTGTTCGCTGACAGTAGTCGTGGCGAGACCATCGTGGTGCTCGACGACGTCTTCACAAGCCTGGACCGTCACCGTAGGCACCAGACTGCGGATGCGGTAGTACGCATAGGTGCCGAGTGCGCACAGGTCATTGCGCTTGGGCACGACGCGCACTTTCTTCGTGAGCTGAAGAAGCGCGCTGCGAAGAAGAAGGTCGGACCCCACGTTGAACTCGCATTGCACCGCGACGGCAACGACTACAGCTTTCTAGCCGCTTTCGACATCGACGACTACTGTTCGTCCGACTACTACAAGCACTACGTGTTGGTAGAGCGGTTCATCGACGGCGACCATACTGTGCCGCTGCTGGAGGTGGCTAAGTCTCTTCGTCCACTTGTCGAAGGACATCTCCACCGTTGCTTCCCGAAGCGATTCAAGGACGGACAAACGGTAGGTGAGATGCTCGACCACGTCAGGAACGCAAAAGTCGGGACGCCGCTCTCGCGGCTGCAGCCGCACTTGGACGACTTGGTGAACTTCAATGAGTTCGCAGCGGCGTACCACCACGACACGGCAGGTAGCGATACCCGCACCGACGTCAATGCCGCGGAGATGTTGCCGTTTGCTCGCGGGGCGGTCGGTTTCATCCAGTCCCGGGCGTTCTGCTAAATCATTCGGTCCCGGGCTCCTGGTCGACTGCTGTGGAATTTGAGTAGGTCCGCTCCGAACCGCTGGCGCCGCTATTCCCTGGCGGGACGGTAGAGGGTTTACCCGACAACGGCACCTCCCCCGAGTTGAGGGCGAGCGGAGCAAACCGCTTGCCCGACACATTCGGTTGCATGTATTGTGAAGCTCTATACAGAGCCACAGCCGCCATGTCAGCCGAGAAGACCGTCGCCGTCAGCTTTAGGGTTTCGCCTCGCTTCAAGCACTTGCTCGAGGCTGCGGCTGCTCGTGAGCGCCGTTCGCAGACGAACATGCTCGAGACGCTGCTCTTCGACTACTGCGAGCAACGTGGCATCGCGGTGGCCTCATCCGAACCCAAGAACAACAAGGCAACGACCAAATGACTGCGACGCTGCTCAACCTGCTGGGGCAAGTTCATCCTGTCCTCAAGAACTTGTCCGGCATCCCGCTGGCCATCTTTCTCGTCGTCGCGGCGCTCACCGCAGTCTTCTTGCTGGGCTACCTGGTCCAAGGAACGCGTGTCGGACTTCAACTCTGGCTCGCGGTGCGGCGTATTCGCAAGCTGCAAAAGGCCAGTAAGCAAGTCAAGCCCGCGGACGTTCGCAACGTGCTGAAGCAAGAGCCGCTGAAGCACCTGTGGGACGAGTACGACGACACGCTGCATGAACTGAAGAAGGCCGGTAACGGCACGCTTTCGCTCACGGAGGTTCGTGCGACCGTCCCGGCGGAGATGTTCTTCACGCGGGACGTCCTCGTGGACAGTCGCTTGTTCGATGATTTCACTCGGCACCTACCAGGTGTGCTGACTGGCCTGGGCATCATTGGAACGTTCGCCGGCCTGCTCGAGGGGCTCAGCAAGTTCGACGCGAGCAGCACTGCCACTGCAGTGGCGGGGCTAAAGCCACTCTTGGACGGCGTCGCGCACGCATTCATCGCGTCGGCCATCGCTATCGGCTGCGCCATGGTGGTGACGTTCGCGAGCCGGTTTTGCTTGGCATTGTTCTATCGCCTTGTCGAGAAGCTCTGCCATGCTATTGACTCCCTCTACGAGACCGGGGCCGGTGAGGAATACCTCTCGCGCCTCGTTCATGCGTCGGAGAAGTCGGAAGCTCACTCGGCCCAGTTGAAGCAGGCACTGGTCGAGGACCTGACGAAGATGATGACCAATCTGGTGGAGCGCCAGATTCAAGCGCAAGCAGAGAGCAACCGCGCGCTCGGCTCCCAGATTGGCGAAGCCATCACAGGCACGCTGGCTGGTCCCTTGAAGCAAATGACCGACGCCATGGAGACGTCCAGCAAGGGGAACACCCAAGCGGTGACGGGGATGCTGGAGACGATGCTGGCTGGCTTTATGGGCAAGCTCGAAGACACGTTTGGCGGACAGATGCGCGGCATCCATGACCAGATGGACCGCTCGGTCGGAATGATGACGACGGTCCAGGAGGCCCTACAGAAGCTCGTCCAGGACATCAACAGTTCCAACGAACAGGCTGCCAGTCGCATGAGCGGCACGCTTGAGGACGCGATGAAGCAGTCGGCGGCCAACCAGCAACTGCTGACCGACCAGATGCGTCAGTTCGTCGACGACTTCCGCAAACTGGTCACGGACGAACAAGCGAAGTCCAAGAAGACTATGGACGATGCCGTCGCGAATGTCCTGCAGACGGTGGAAGCGGCAGTCAAGAGCCTCGAGGCCGCGCGCAGCTCTGCGCAGGATGTCGAAAGTGCCCGCAGTGAGAAGCTGGCTGCTCGGTCCCAAGAGGTTCTGGAGGCGATGTCGCAGTTCGGCGCTCGTGCGACGGCTCGATTGACTGGGACCATCGACGAAGCGATGAAGCAGTCAGCGACCAACCAGTCGCAGATGACAGAGCAGATGCGCGCCTTCATCGCCGAGGCGCAGCAGCGGTCAGGCGAAGAACTGGCGAAGTCTCGCCAGGCCATGGATGAGTCGGTCAGCAAGGTACTCCAGCAGCTCTCGACCGCTGTCGAGCAGATGGAGGCCACCCGCAAGACGGCCGCTTCCCAAGAGCAGAGTCGAAGCGACAAGCTGGCGAACAAGACCCAAGAACTGGTCGGCGGCTTGACTGGGCAGGTCGAGGAGTTGCTGAAGGCCGTTCAGGCCCAGGTCGCCAAGACGCAAGAGAACATCGACGCCATCAGTGGCGTCACGACGCGTGCCATTGACGGCATGAACTCGGGTGCTCTGACGATGGGCGCCGCCGCGCAGCGGTTTGAGACTGCAGGCGGTGCTGTCACCGGAGTGTTCGACCGGTCGGCGAAGGTGGCGGAGCAGCTGACTACGACTGCAGGGACCCTGCAAACAGCAGCTGCGGCCGTCAAACAAGGCTTCGACCGGTACGAAACAACTCGTCGTACGGTCGATGCTGGAGTCTCCGCCCTGAGCGCTCTCATCGAGAACGCCAAGAAGGAAGCTGGGCTGTCGCGTCAGATGCTTACGGACCTGGAGGGCATCGTCGTCCAGTTGAAGGCGGCGGAGACCCAAAGCCTTCAGTACCTTGAAGGCGTCAACAAGACACTTACCACGGCGTTCCAGAACTTCGGCACGCAGCTGACGGAGCAGGTGCGCAAGGCCGTTGGCGAGACGGACCGTCAGCTCGGTGGCGGTGTTCAGCAGCTCACTGGCGTTGTGCAGGAGCTCGGCTCGGCACTTTCGCGACTGAAGCGGGCTTGAGCGATGCTTGCCCGCATCGTTCTCAAGCGCAGTGGGAAGGTCGAAGGGGAGAGTCCGTTCTGGATTTCATTCTCCGACCTCATGTCGGCCTTGATGGTTCTCTTCCTCCTGGTGATGGCCGTCACACTCATTTCTGTCACCAAGGATGTGACGAGCGCCGAACAACGCAAGATTCAGCGCGAGAAGGACATCAAGGAGCTCATGTCGACCATCCGGGAGGAGTCGCGTGACTTCCCCGAGGTCAAGGTCAACGAGTCGACGTACCGCATTGACCTGGGCGACATCGTGCGCTTCGACAGCGGGCGCTCGGACATCCAAGCCTCCGGCGCGAAGTTCCTTCGTCGGTATGTACCCGTGCTGTTGAAGGCGCAGGCCTCTGACCTCGGTCAGAGGTGGATTCGGCGCATCGTCGTCGAAGGCTTCACCGACCAAGACGGCACGTACCTCTACAACCTAGGGCTGAGCCTGGACCGCAGCCGGCGGGTCGTCTGCGTCCTGTACTCGCAGCCAGCAGCCGACGAAGTCGCTCTCAGCGACACCCAGAAGCGCCAGATTCGAGACCTATTCCTGGTTGGCGGCTACTCCTTCAACTCGATGAAGGCATCGAAGGAGGCAAGCCGGCGGGTGGAACTGAAGGTCGACTTTTGGGCGATGGACGAAGAAAAGGAAGCCACTCCCGACATGAACGGCAAGGAGTTCGGCCAATGTTGACCACCCCAGCGCTCGACTCCCTTGCCAGACAGCTCGCTGGGGTCCTTGCATCCTTGAATCTGCCCGCCACCAGCTTCGGCCACCCGGAGGTCGTGCGGAAGGCGGCCGATGCGGCAGCGGAAGCCTTTCAGGGCTACGCCAAGGCGCGCCCGTCAAAGGCGGACGCGTACGCAGCAGCGTTGGCCTTCATGCGGGGTCAGCAGCTTGATGAACGACAAGGCGACCTCGTGGCAGGCGCGCTCAGTGAGCGCATCCGGGAGCAGGGCAACGGATGCGCGCTCGGCCATCGAAACCTCGCCGACCTCCTCGATACGTACTCCCGGGAGGCTAGTGCGGGGAAGCTTTGGCGGCTAACCTGGTTCGGGCTGCTCGGTTCGTATTTTTCGTTCAACCCCGTCAAGGCGGCGGAGTCCGAACATGCCGGCTGGGAGAGATTGCGCGTGTTTTTGCAGCGCACGTGGCCCCTCATCGACCGACAGAGCGGAACGAAGGTCGTGCCGGATTGGGTGACCGTCATGCGGGGCGACCCCGACCTTGTCAGTGCCAAGGCGGCGCATCGCTACGCACTGGACTACCTGCGCGGTGACGAGACTGCCGTCAAGAAGCTGTCCCAAGACCTAGCCATCCCTGAGTCGAGCTGGTTCTGGCACGCGCTTGTTCTGAGCGCCGTGCGGCGATGCACTGAGCAGTCGGACGACAAGTTCAAGGCGGCCATTCCTAAGCTGCTTAACCTCATCAGTGAGAGGCCGGTCTACCGGGACGAGGCGCTCGAGTTCCTACTGACCCGGTACCACCGATGTGCGGACGTGTCTGTGCACCCGCAGCTGCGGGACTACGTTTGCCGCAAGGACGTCTGGCGCAACCCCAAGCTCCGTGCGGCTGGCCTGGCAACGGCATGGAACCGGGTCGGCGATGACGTTTGGAGGATGGTGCTGCAGTGGGTCAACAAGGCTAACCTGCGCGACTTCTTCGAGGTGCTTGCGGCACGGCGACAGGCTGACGAAGGTCGTCTGGAGTTCTGGAGTCAGTACATGGAGCAAATCTCCTGGACACGGCTCATCTTCAGCTCACAAACCCGAACGCTGGCATGGAGCAACGAGGGCATCCGCAACCTGATTGCACGAGAGGAGGACTCGTACGCAACGATGAGCTCCAATGCCGACGTCGACGCGTTCATGATGCAGCTCGGCGACTACTTGGTGGTCGAGTTCAGCAAGGTTCCGAACGCGGCATACATCTACAAGGCGAACGAACTGCCATTTGAGCCCTATAGCCGCGAGTACACGGGTACGACGGCTGACCTGAAGCACGGCTACCGCCACCAGTGCGCTGCGCGTCTGATGCACATGCATGGTTGGCAGTCCACCGCTCGGTACGAGCTGCAGAAGCTTGGCATCTACCCGGACCAACCCGCTGCCGCAACTGCTCGGCGGGCCACTCCCGCTGGCGCGGGAGCACGAACACCCCCTCAGGAGCCACCCGCTACAGGGCGACCCACTCAAACCAGCACAGACGGCGCCCCAAAGGGGGCCGCCTTCAGCATGGAGTCTTTGCATCGGCTCGTGGCGGAGTTTCCGCGTGCGCGCATTGATGACCGGCGCAAGAGCGCAGGTGGCGGCCGTCTGTGGGTTGAAGACCCGATGCAGCACAGCCGGCTGGAACGGTGGCTCAAGCAGTGGGGCTTCCGCTGGGCTGAAGGCCGTTCGGCCTACTACTTTCCGGAGGGCTGATGGGGCTCTTTGACTTCATTCGGCAACGCATTGGCGGCTCGTCCGAGCAAGCCCGCGCGTTGGTCCGCGAGTGGACTGAAGACGGCGTCTTCGTTCGGTTTGCGTCGGCGTTGACGGAGCCGACGGTTGACGGCTTGCTCTCATCGACTGACAACGCGTCCGCGGAAGAGACCTTCTTGGCAGCCTATCTTGCCCAGCTGGTCGTTGAAGAGCGCGCTTTGCTTGCCACCAGGGGCGTGACACTCCCGTGGAAGACCGCGTATGAACTCCTCGACTCGCCTGAGCACGTAGGCGCTGCTACCTCTATCGGCCTGCCCCCGACGCGACCCTTGCACCCCATCCTCGACTCGCGCGACACACTGGCGGACTCCACGTTCGAAGTGTTGGTCGACGGCTGGGTGCAGGGCGGGGCGGAGGTCGAGGTCTCGCGACTGGCCGGGGCGGTGGCGACCGTCAACGGCGAGGAGGTACTGTTGCCACTGGCCTGTTGGCAACTCGTCGACGCAGCGCGTCGGTTCTCGAGCCGCGGGGCAGACCGTCGTTCTCAACACGAAAACGAGCTGGCGTGGGGAGCCATGCGCGCGTTCGCCGACCAGGCGGGCGCCATGTACCGAGGCCCCTACCTGGAGACGACCTACGTGCTGACTCCGCAGTCGCTGCGGATGCCCCTCCATCGGGAGGAAACCCCCTTCGGAAGGGTCTTGACGTTGGAGCCCACCTTTGAGGGCGCCCCTTCGGGCTGGTTGAAAGCCTTCGATGGCTTCAACTCTGTGCAGTCCCACTATGACCTCACTCCACGAGGCGGCGGGCACATCCGGGTGGTCATCTCGGAGCCGGTACGCAAGGTCTTGGAGGTTGTGAAACGGGAGATGCCAGCTCGCCGTGTAGCAGGAAGCAAAGCAGAGCGATTCGTCCACAACCCCTGGGCATTCTTGGGCGAGGCGGCGCACGAGGTGCTGAAGGAGGAGGACTTCGCAGAGGACAAGGCAGGAGCGGGTGCTCTGACTGCGGTTTTCTCGGTCACCCCTCGCTTGCAGGACAGTCGCATCGAACGTGTCGACCTCATCGTCACCGAGCACTTTTACGGCGGGACAGCCAGTACGCGCACGACGCCTTTCAAAGGAGCCGACGAGCTCGCCGACTTCCTCCGCGGCCTTGAGGCGGCGCTTCGGGACGAGCGGGCGTTGCTTGCCTGGAACGAATACGACCTGACCCTAGATGGTGACTCGACGGTTCAGCTTGAACACGGCCGACAGGTCGAGCACCTCTGGCGGACGCAGCCGGCGGCCAAGATATCTTTCGACGACATCTACGAGCTGGAAGGCTACAGCGGTCGTATCGAGGGCATCGGCGTTGCCAAGCCGGTCTACGTCCCCCTCATCCAGAAGCCATCGGCTGAGGATGAGGGCAAGCCCGGGTGGGTTCCGGGCGACCTCACACCCATTGTCAAGGTCACGCTCGCTGGCCACGAGGGGCAAGTCGTCATTCCCTTGAGCAAGGCGTGGGTCGACGAGTTTGAAGGCCAGGTGACGGCGGCGGAGACCTCGGGCTCCAAGGAAGTCGTCAACGGCTCGCTGCCGACGCCCGTCGAGACGGGTCAGGCGCGCACACTGGTCGACAGCTTTCGCACCATGCTAGGCGCACAGGAGAAGGTGAAGCCGGATGGACCATCGAAACCTTGTCCTGACCGCCCCAAGAAGGAGACGCTCCTCGTCAAGTTGAACTTCTTCGGCATCGACTACGCTGAAGAGCGGAAGCAGAACCTTGCGTTGCCGAACGACGCCCAGGCGGAACTGCCGAAGTCGATGCGTCCGAGCATCAAGCTGAAGAAGCATCAGTACAGCGGCATCGCGTGGTTTCAGCACCTTGTGTCACGGGCGCCGCGTGACTGCCGTGGCGCCCTGCTGGCGGACGACATGGGTCTTGGCAAGACGGTCCAACTGCTGACGGTGCTTGGCTGGCACTACGAGAAGAACCCGAACGCCACGCCATCCATCATCCTTGCGCCCAAGAGCTTGGTCGACAACTGGGCTGCCGAGACGAAGAAGTTCTTCAACGACTCATACCCCGACGTCCTGGTGCTCTACGGAGAAGAGCTGCAGAAGCGCAAACAGCCGCTCGGGCTGATTGACCAGGAGCTGCACACCAAGGGAGTCACAAACCTGCTCAAGCCTGGCTGGGCGGGTGAGGCCAAGGTGGTCATCACGACGTACGAAGTGCTGACGAGCTACGAGTTCTCACTCGCCCGGCAGCCTTTCGCGTTTGTCATCTGCGATGAGGCCCAGCGAATCAAGACCCCGGGAACGCAGGCGACCATCGCCGCCAAGGCGCTGAAGGCCGACTTTCGCATTGCGTGCACTGGTACGCCGGTCGAGAACACTTTGGCGGACCTGTGGTGCCTGTTCGACTTCGTGCAGCCGGGCCTTCTTGGTGGCCTGGAGGATTTCGGCCGCACCTACCGTCGCCCCATCGAGTGCGACACGGACGAGCAGAAGGCCGCCTTGACAAGGTTGCAGGACGCCATTGCACCCCAGACGCTGCGGCGGACGAAGCTCGACATCGCCGACGAGCTTCCGAAGAAGTACTTTGGCCATCGGGCGGCCAACGACCAATCGGTACGCTTCAAGGAGAACCTCGCCGCCAGCGAGCGCCTCGAGGTCCGCATTTCCGCGCACCAGAATCTTCTGTACCTGGGCGGCTTAAAGAAGCTCCAGGAGGCGAATTGCGAAAAGGACACCCGCAAACGGGCTCGACTGTCGTTTGGGGCGCTGCACCTGATGAAGGCCGTTTGCGCCGAGCCTTACTGTTTGCCGGGAATGAAGTTCCTGCCCGACAAGTCAGGTCGCGACGCTCACCTCGCGAACTCGCCAAAGCTAGCCTGGCTGCTTACGGAGCTCGAGCGCGTGAGGGCCGCTGGCGAGAAAGCCATAATCTTCACGGAACTGCGCGAGGTTCAGGCGGCGCTCTACTACTTCATGCGCGAGGTCTACGGACTCAAGCCGCATGTCATCAATGGCGACTCCCAGAACCGGCACGCCTACATCGAGCGCTTCTCAGCGACCGCGGGCTTCGACGTCATCATTCTTTCGACGCTGGCGGCGGGCGCCGGTCTGAACGTGACGGCCGCCAACCACGTCTTCCACTTCACCCGCGCATGGAACCCCGCGAAGGAGAACCAGGCGACAGACCGGGCCTACCGCATCGGCCAAGAGAAGGACGTTTTCGTGTATTGCCCGGTAGTCGTCTGCGACGACTACGTGACATTCGATGTCCGGCTCGACGAACTGCTGCGACGGAAGGCAGGCCTCGCTGATGCCACGATTGGCGGCTCAGCCATGGAGTCGATGCTCAACGGCGTTGGCCGAGATGTGTCCTTCATCGACCTGGTGGGGGACGGTACCGGAGGGGTGCGTATCGCGAAGCGCTTTCTCACGATGGACGACGTTGACCGGTTGGACGGCTTCCGTTTCGAGGTGCTGTGCAAGCTCTTGTGGTCGAAGGCCGGCTACACGGCTCAGCTGACACCAAAGCGGCGCGGAGACGGCGGCGTGGACGTCATCGCGTTCAAGGGGCGTGACGGCGAACTCCTTCAGTGCAAGAGCAGCGGAAACCACGAGATTGGTTGGGACGCCATCAAAGAGGTGACGACCGGGGCCGCCCGATACCAAGCGCAGTTTGCCGGGACCAAGTTCCGGCGGTTGGCTGTGACCAATCAGCGGTTCACGAGCGGAGCTCGGGAGCACGCGGAAGCGAACAAGGTATCGCTTGTGGAGCGGAGACAGTTCGAAGAGCTGTTGTCACGGTATCCGGTCCACAACCATGAGTTCGAGGACGAGGTGGGCGAGTCGGTGCTGATGCACGAAGCGGCCTAGTTCAGCAGAAGGGGGAGTGCTTTGATTTACGAACCTAGGAGTGGTGCGCTCTACGCGAACGACGGCGAGTTCCTGAAGACCGTTCACTGTCCGATGGCGCTGCGGGTGGTAGACCTGGCGGAGCTCCCGGACACATCGCCGGACAAGCTCTGCAACTCGTGCGGAAAGACTATTCAGTGTGCCGACGACTGGTCCGACGATGACATGCGAAAGGCACTTGAGGGCTTTCCAAGCCTTTGCGTATTCGCGACGAGTGCGGCCAAGAACATCGTCGTGCTGAAACCTGTCGGCCACGGCAACGCGAACCAGGAAGGCCTGCCGGTCATCCGGACAGTGCGCTCGATTGACGCGATGCAGGATGGCTTCCAACGCGGCTAAAGGTTGCTCTTGAAGCGTGCAGGGCACGACCCGGATATTGGCCCCAAGTACAAGGTTTTCCAAAACACGCTGACCGGTGAGGTTTGGTGCACTGGCGACTATCGCATGCAGGAGCCGGAAGACGGCAAGCCGGGCGACTGGGAGCTAGTAGCCGACTGGTTCCACCATCGCCCAGACCTGCCATTTCCACTCGGAGCCTACCTTGTTCCTCGTGGCCTCAAGCGGGGCCAGCGCGTTTACCTTGAAGACCTAATCGAAGACGTGCCCGTCGCGTACTGGAATCAAGGCGACTCGAACCGGCTCACGGCTTGTGCGGCGGTATGGAACGGGGATGACTTTGCACTTGAGCAGTTCGAAGCGCCCCCGGAAATGATTGGCTAGCAGCTAGGGGAAACTTGAAACGTACAACTGCTCCGTCAGGCCTCGGCCTAGTTCCCAGTGGCCCAGTATGCGATGGTTTATTCAAAGCAAAAAAGGGAAGGCGACGATGCTCGTACGGCAGGATGCTCCGCTCATTGGGCGTGCCATCGGTATGCTGTTGCGGCCGCTGGTCGCGATGTACGGGTGGTGGTTCGGCTTTCGCCTGTGGACGGGCACCGTGTACGTGGTCGCCCCCGACAGCATCGCGGTGATGGTCCTCTTCCTTAGCGGGCTGTACATAATTCCCGGGGCCGTCTTCACATTCTGGCAGACAACACTTGTGGCGCTTGCCGTCGCTCCCTTGGTCTGCCTGTCAGCTCTCCGAATTGCCAACGGACAAGTCGTACGCATCCGCCTGCTGCTCTGCATCCCGTACTGGTTCACGCCTGTACCGAATCGCAGCTACTTCGACTTGGAGCAGTCATGGGACGACCCCGCGCCCACCGGCGTTGCATTCGGCGAAGGAGACGACGCGATTTCGTTCGGGTCGAGCCGGTCCGCGCACGCGCTGTACTCAGCGGTGAGTGATGTTTTGCAGGAACAGCGGTGGGGCCCCCAGCCTACCCGGCCTGCCGAACGGAAGGAGCCGACGTTCTGAAGTGGGCCCTGCCGCGGCCCGATGGACGTGCGGGGACGAACGCCCTCTCCTCGACGTAGGACGTGGCCGGAAAGAGGCGAAAGTTACCGATAGTGGCATCGACAGGTGGTTCGGCGGATGATACTGTATGCCCATACAGCATTTCACCATCATGCCGCCCGCCCTCGACTGGTTGGAGGACTTCGAGTCCCCGCCACCTCTCGCCCCAAAGGAGCCGCTAGCTCCCGGTGAGCTTCCTCGCGCCGTGGAGGCGGCGCTCTGGCGTGGGAACGAACTCGGTCGTACCGTCACCTCGGTGTGCAACTCCGGATGGGCAGCGCTGGACGCTGAGCTTCCCGGGGGCGGCTGGCCGTTGGGCTCCGTCTGCGAGGTGCTTGCCTCCCAGCCGTCCGTTCTCGAATGGCGGCTGCTGGGACCCGCTCTTCGCCAAGTGGTCGCCGACGGCGGCCAGGTCGTGGTTATCGGCCCACCGCGCTGCCCTCACCTTCCCGGCTTGCTCCACGAAGGCCTGGACGAACGGCAGCTGGTCTGGGTTCAAGCGGAGATGCCAGCAGAGCGCCTCTGGGTGACCGAGCAGCTCATCAAGTCCAACGCGGCCGGCGCCATCGTCGCGTGGCTCCCGCAAGCCCGCCAAGAACAACTCCGGCGGCTGCAAGTGTGCGCGCAAGCGTGCGAGGGGCCCGTGTTCCTGTGCCGCCCCGAAGCCGCTCGCCATGAAGCCTCGGCTGCGCCGTTGAGGGTTCATGCCTCCGTCGGGCTTGACTGGGAGTTGCGCGTGAACGTGTTCAAGCGCCGAGGCCCCGTCCACGACGGGATGCTAGTGCTGCCGTCGGTGCCCGGTGGTCTGAGTTCTGTTCTGACTCCGCGGCTCCGTAAGCCCAGCCGCCTGATTTCTCGTGAGGTGACTGCCGATGTTGTGGGCAGCACTGGTGTTACCGCTCTGCCTCGACAGCACGCCCTCCAGTGATGCACTTCAAGGACTCGGCACCTGGGCGTTGCAGTTCACGCCCCGCGTTGCCGTCGTCGATGAAGCCGTCGTCATGGAGGTCGAGGCCAGCACGCGGCTGTTCCGAGGCAGGCGGGCGCTGCGGGACCGCGTCGTCCAGGAGTCTGCGGACCTCGGGGTGACTGCGGTGGCTTGGGCGCCAACGAGCTTGGCAGCCCTGGCCCTTGCGCGTGTCCGCAAGGAAAACGGTGTGCGGCGGCCCGTGGGAGAGCTTCTCGACGAGCTTCCGATGGAGACTCTCAGCGCCACGGCCAAGCATCTGACCACGCTTACCCAGCTCGGGTGCAGAACCCTGGGCGACATTCGCAAGCTCCCGCGCGGCGGTGTCAGCCGACGGTTCGACAAAGAACTGTTGGGAGCAATGGACCAGGCGTACGGCCTTCGGCCCGAGGCACACACCTGGCTGACCGTCCCTGATAGTTTTAAGCTGCGCGTGGAGCTCATGTCTCGTGTAGAGCTGGCCCCTGCGCTCCTGTTCGGGGCTCGTCGGCTGCTGATGTCAATGTGCGGATGGCTCGCGGCCCGCCACGCCGGAACCACAGCATTCGCCCTTCGGTGGGCGCACGACACCATGCGGTCAAAGGCCGCCGGAACTGGTGGCGAGCTGGTTGTGCGCACCGCGGCGCCAATGCGGGACCTGGAGCATCTTTGCCGGCTCCTCGCCGAGAACTTGGCCAAGGTCGAGTTGCTCGCGCCTGCAGGTGACCTCGAGCTCGAGGCCCTGGATGTTCACTCCCTCGAAGAAAAAACGGCATCGCTCCTGCCAGACACCGTCCGCGCGGGGGAGTCCTTGACGCTGGTGCTCGAGCGCGTTGCTGCCCGACTCGGACCTGAGCGAGTTCTGCGGCCCGTACTCGTCGAGGACCACCGACTCGAATGGATGCAGCACTGGCAGCCGGCACCTCAGCCGATGGCGAAGAAGCGAACCCGCACCAGCGGCATTCCGCAGCCCACGTTCGTACTGTCTGAGCCGCTGCGCCTGGCGACGCGCGGCAACCGTCCCATGTACCAGGGCCCGCTTCACCTGCTCACCGGGCCACACCGAGTGGAAGGCGGATGGTGGCACCGCGTGAAGGAAGGCGACGCTGAAGGCACGAAGAACGTGGTCCGCGACTACTGGGTGGCCCTGAGCGACCATTGCGGTGTTCTCTGGATTTTTCAGGAGCGACTGGCCAACGACGAGACTGCTTGGTACTTGCAGGGGTCGTTTGCATGAGCAGCCGGCCTCACCTCGCGATACCGGAGTACGCGGAGCTCCGGTGCTTGAGCAACTTCTCGTTCCTCCGAGGCGCGAGTCGCCCCGAAGAGCTTGTCGAACGTGCGCATCAGCTCGGCTATTCGGCGCTGGCCATCGCTGACGAATGCAGCATGGCGGGCGTCGTCCGCGCGCACGTGGCGGCCAAGGAAAAGGACCTGAAGCTGCTCATTGGAAGCCAGTTCCTAGTCCAGTGCGACGCCCCCTTCTCGCTGGTGGTCCTCGCGTGCAACCTCGAGGGCTATGGGAACCTATGTGAGTTCATCTCGAAGTTGCGGCGCACGGCCGCAAAGGGGACGTACTCACTGAGCATCGACGATGTCAACCCGGAAGAACTCAAACACTGCGTCGCCCTCGCATCGCCTGAGCGGTCTTCCTCGGAAGAACAGCTGACCTCGATTGCCCGCTGGCTGCTCACCAACTTCACGGGGCGCTGCTGGCTTGCCGTTGAGTTGTATCGAGTAATCGACGATGAAATGTGGCTTCACCGACTGCGGCAAGCCAGTGAGTTGACGGCCATACCGTTGGTGGCGAGCGGCGATGTTCACATGCATGTGCGCTCCCGCAAGCCGCTGCAAGACGTCATGACCGCAACTCGGGTGGGGAAGCCCCTGACCGAGTGTGGGTTGGAACTGCAGTGCAACTCTGAGCGACACCTCCGAACGCGCCTGCGTCTGGCCCAAACCTTCCCGGCGGACCTGCTCGCGGAGACCCTCCATGTTGCCGCCCGCTGCGACTTCTCGTTAAGCGAACTGGCCTACCAGTACCCGGACGAGGTTGTTCCTGCCGGTGAGACGCCCACCTCGTACCTGCGCAAACTCACATACGAGGGTGCTGGTCGACGCTGGCCCAATGGAATGCCTGCGAAGGTCCAACATCAGATTGAGCACGAGCTGGAGCTCATCAAGGACCTGAGCTACGAGCACTACTTTCTGACCGTTGCCGACATCGTCCGCTTCGCCCAGTCCCAGCACATCCTTTGCCAAGGGCGTGGGAGTGCAGCGAACTCTGTCGTTTGCTACTGCATCGGGGTAACGGAGGTCGACCCCGCTCGCATGAGCGTGCTGTTCGAGCGATTCATCAGCAAGGAGCGCGGGGAACCGCCCGACATCGACGTTGATTTTGAGCATCAGCGTCGCGAGGAAGTGATTCAGTACCTCTACGAGAAGTACGGGCGGCATCGTGCTGCGCTGACTGCAGTCGTTATCTCCTATCGCCCGAAGTCAGCCATCCGCGACGTCGGGAAGGCGTTGGGGTTTGAGCCGGATTCGCTCGACGCGCTTGCGGGCAACCTCATGTGGTGGGACGGCCGAGAAGTGATGAAGGAGCGAGTCGCTGAGGTCGGTCTCAATCCTGACGACCTCGCGGTCCAGCAGCTGATGACCCTGACGTCGCAGCTCATGAGCATGCCTCGGCACATGTCGCAGCATCCGGGGGGCTTCGTACTGACCAAGGGGCCGCTCAGCCGTATGGTCCCCATCGAGAACGCTGCGATGGAGGACCGAACCATATGCGAGTGGGACAAGGACGACCTGGATGCGTTGGGATTGTTGAAGGTGGACGTGCTCGCGCTGGGAATGCTCTCGGCCATCCGCAGGTCTCTCGAGTTCGTCAGCATGCGCAAGGGGCACGTCTTCGAGATGCAAGACATCCCCGCCGAAGACCCGGCTACGTACGACATGATTTGCAAGGCAGACACAGTCGGAGTCTTCCAGATTGAAAGCCGAGCACAGCGGTCAATGCTTCCGCGCATGCAACCGCGGTGCTTCTACGACCTCGTCATCGAGGTCGCCATCGTGCGTCCGGGCCCCATCCAGGGCGGCTCTGTGCATCCCTACCTCGACCGGCGCCAGGGCAAAGCTCCGGTTTCGTACCCGTCGGAGGCGCTCAAGGAAGCTCTGGAGCGAACGTTGGGCGTACCGCTTTTTCAGGAGCAGGTGATGCAAATCAGCATCATCGCGGCCGGCTTCACTCCCGGGGAAGCGGATGGTCTGCGGCGCGCGATGGCTGCCTGGAGGCGCAAGGGAGGGCTCGACAAATACTACTCACGCATCGTCGATGGGATGACCGAGCGAGGGTACACGCGGGAGTTCGCTGAAGGCATCTTCAAGCAGATACACGGTTTCAGCGAGTACGGGTTCCCAGAGAGCCATGCCGCAAGCTTTGCTTTGCTCGTGTACGCCTCGTGCTGGCTGAAGTGTCACCACCCTGCCGAGTTCTTGGCGGCGATGCTGAACTCCTTCCCGTTGGGCTTCTACAGCCCGTCACAGCTCGTGCAAGACGCCAAGCGGCATGGCGTCGAGGTGCGCGCTGTTGACGTGAGCTACAGCAACTTCGACACCACGTTGGAGGACCTGCCCGGCCCGCCGGCTGTGCGGCTCGGGCTGCGCCAGATTTCGGGTTTCAAGCAGGCCTCGGCGGAGCGCCTCATGGCTGCGAGAGCTCAGGCTCCGTTCGACAGCGCGGACGACCTGGCCCGACGGGCTTACCTCGACCAAGGCGACATGCGGCTGCTTGCGGGAGCCGATGCCCTTGCCAGCCTGTCTGGTCATCGACGTCAACAGGTGTGGGACGCATCGGGTCTGAAACGTGCGCCAGAGTTGCTGCGGGACGCCCCAATTGAGGAAACATTCTTGGAGCTTCCTCCTGCGTTCGAGGGAGAAGAGGTCGTTCACGATTACGCGACGACTGGCCTCACGCTTCGTAGCCATCCCCTCGCCCTCCTTCGACCGCAGCTTGCCAGACGCCAGCTGCGCTCAGCCGCCGAGCTGGATGACGTCCCCAACGGCAGACTGGTCCGCTACGCAGGCATCGTCACTCTTCGGCAGCAACCGGAGACGGCCAACGGGACCATCTTCATCAGCCTCGAGGACGAGACCGGCGAGGTCCAGGTAATCGTCTGGAAGTCACTGCGCGAGCAACAGCGTCCCGAGGTTCTGCGTTCGAGGCTGCTCGCAGTCTACGGAACTTGGCAGCGAGAGGGCGACATGAAGAGTTTGATTGCGGGCAAGCTGATGGACCTGACACCGCTGCTTGGCAAGCTGAGCACGACGTCGCGCGACTTTCACTGAGTTCCACCGGCCTGCCAAGTCCTGGTCTGGTATCTGACCCGACGGACGGAAAGCTCTATGTGGGGAGCGCCACCGGAGACGGAGGCATTTGGTCCCGCTGGTGTCAGTACGTCGACGCCATGCCAACAACGTAGAGCTTCTCAAGCTCATTAAAGCATTGGGGCGCGACCGCGCGCGGTCGTTTCGCTTCTCCATCCTTGAGATTGCTGATGTGCTGCCAGCCGCGAAGAGGTACAAACGCAGTAACCGTGCCGCCCTTGGCGCCGTGCGGCGCCCACACCTTGAGGTGGCTCGCAACCTACTCGAAGCTGCTCGGTGCGGCCAATGGCTTACCACGAAGCTTCGTGCGCCGCAACGGGCCGCCACGGATTCGAGGCCAACGAGGCCGAATGCAGGTTCCAGGCGTCTGAAAACAAATAGTCGTTGCGGGAAGGCCTTCCGCCGACAAAGAGCCGCTTCGAACGGCTCCGAACTCCGCACCGGCCGGAGGCTTCCCGGGTGCTCTACGGAAACAGCACGTGCGCCGTCGCGCCCGACCGGCGCTTTTGCGCCGATAGCTTGGACGTGTCGAGCGCATAGGTGCGGAGCAGCCAACGCGACTGACCGCCAACGGCGGCGCCAACTTCACCGCGGCCATGGAGGGCCGTACGGTTATTGATGACCAGGATGTCTCCGGGCTGCACGACAACGGGCGTGGCGACCCGGTTGCAGGCATCCTCGAGGTGTTCCGAAGCCTGTTGCGCCGGCCCGCCAGTCACTTGAGCGGTGACGTTGCTGTGACTGTAGCGGACGTAGGTGCCGCTGCTCGTGTCCTTCAGGACCGGCGCGTCGATGACGACGTGTTCCGCACCCAGGACGCGCCGGGTCCCCAGCCGGAAGGTCCTCTGCGCGGTAACCGAGTACTGGGCCTTCTTGAGTTCTGCCACGTCAGCCGCGGACATGAGGGACATAACATCCGCCAACGGCATCACTCTGGTTGCCACGCCCGTTGGGTTGCGCAATCCGACGAGCGTCACGAGGTCGGGTGAAGGGGCAATGCGCGCGTCCTCCGGGTCGTCTTCCCCGCTGAACGGGAAGCTGACGGCATCAGTGTGCCCACGCATGCCGCCCTTCGACTTCTCGGCGAAGGCCCCGACACCCGGCATCGCCACGAGGTTCACAAACAGGCTGCCGTCATTCTCGGAGCCATAGGACACCGTCTCCAAGTGCACCAACCCGTGCACGGCCAGCGCCGCAGCCCGCCCAGCCACCGTGCCGTCGGTGTTCGGCACCGGGAAGAACGCCTCCGGCGTGTCGACCAGCGAAGTCGCGTCGAAAGCACCCTGCAGGTGGCGGTACGGAGAGTTCAACAGGAAGGCCCGAACATCTGCCGTGTCGTGCCCCTGGCCGTCCAACGTCGCCGCGACGGTAAGCCCCAGGGCCACGCTGAGACTAGCAGGCACGGACAGCTCCGCCTGCTGCTGCGCAGGCGGTGTCGTCCGCATCCACTGGTCCACGGCGCCTCTGACGGCCGCAGCGAGGTCGGGTTCCGTCATGGGGCTCCTCGGGGTTGATATATTGTTGATACGAGCCTACACTGCTGTCAAGGGGCGAGTGTTCGCCCAGCTTCGCCTTGGAGGGTGCAAATGAAATCCGCTCCTGACGCGATGGGGACGGTCGAGGCAAAGGTGTTAATTGACCAGTTGCCGGGACTCTACTTCGCAGTCCTCAAGAGCACACACCTTGAGCAGTCATCGGAGGCCAGCGTCCACTGCACATTTGAACTTCCGGTCCTTGGCACACGGACTGCGACCGCTCCGACGGCGCTTCAAGCAATCCGAGCAGCGCTTCTTGAACTGACCGATGTATTGACGAGGACTCCGCCTGAACAGTGGCCTCAAGAATGGCGTGACCCGGCCCTCTCGCAGCCCACCGCGCCAGGCGTCACCAGCTCTGAAGAGGATGACCAGGCCGAACGGTTTAAGTCCAAAGCTAGGCAGTTCACGATTGGAGTCACCATGCCGCAAGGCCTAAAGACGTCTTTGCAGGACATCGCAGACCGGCATCAATCAAGTTTTGCGGAAGTTGCTCGGCGACTTGCAGCTGCGGGCTTTGAGGACTTCGATGAGCGGTCCTACTCAGAGGGCTCCAAGGACTTGCTGTCTCTGCTGTCGTCTGAGGTTCGGAGATGGCAACCTGCGGAGACCGAACAAGTAATGGTCAGGATTGAGCCCCGTTTGGCTGCCCGCTTGCGCTCTGCTGCTAAGGAGTACCGTCGTTCCGCTTCGGAGTTCGGAGCGATGTGCTTGGCACATGGGTATGTCTTGCAGGCTCAGTTTGCCGAAATTGAACAGAAGGTCTCCGCCTATCGAGGGCCCGCCATTCGTCGACTCGCCGCGAACGTTGGCCTGGGAAGCTATGCCACGCCCCTGCTCTCTGGAGTACTCGCTGGGTCCGTACGCGCCCCTAAGAAGCTCTTGGGGCGGCTGAGTGACGTTATCGGAGCCCCCGCACAAACATTGGCGAGCTACTTCAGTGACTCCTTCGCGAGTCGCCATGTGCCGGCGTTTAAGGCAGAGGCCGGTAAACCGCAGGTATCGACCTCCGCTACCGCGTGGGAGGACGCCGTGAAATCGCTCAAGCTGCCGGCGGACCAAACCAAAGAACTCCTCCGGCTTGACGAGTAGAGCGCATGAATCCATTTCAACGAGCTCGCGACGAAGCCAGTGCCACTCGGGAGAAGCTTGCTCCCGGAAGCGCGGAGACGGCCATTTCCGCGAAGGACCTTCTCGGGGCCGTTGAAAGCGCACTCAACGTTGCGGTCGAGCCAGTCGAACCTACGTATCCCGACTTGGGACAAGGAAGTGCAGTCCTCCAGCGGGAACAGCGGTTCATCTACGTCAGCAAGGACATCCCGCTCTGGGGCGACAAGTTCTGCGGGCTTGTAGCCCACGAACTTGGCCATTGGTTCCTGGATGCCAGCAAGCCACCAACTACGGTCGCACACCTGAAGACGCTGTTTGGGAGCGACGGCTCCCCCGCCGTCATGAAGGTGGAAGCCTATGGCGCGCGCGAGCGGCAGGAGCTTCAGGCCAATGTCTACGCCAGAGAGCTTCTGCTACCTCGAGGTCTCGCACGGAGTCTTGCACTCAAAGGTAAGGGGCCCGAGACAGTCTCGAAAGAGCTCGGCATTCCTTTGGAATTCGCGCGCCAGCAGATGCTCGACGCGCTCCTTCTGCCAGACGCCGAGTCCGCGACCAGCGCACTCAAGCCGCCGAGTCCCGACCAGCTCGCTGCAGCCCGAGCCGGAGAGCGCGCGGCCAACGTCGTCGCTGGCCCCGGAACGGGAAAGACTTCGACGCTCATTCATCGCGTCAAGTACTTAGTCGAAGAGAAGAAGGTCGACCCAAACAAGGTCCTCGTCTTGACCTTCACGAACAAGGCGGCCTTCGAGCTGGTGGAGCGCCTCCGCAGTGCGGGCATCGCGCAAGCTGCGGATGTATGGGCGGGCACCTTCCACGCGTTCGGCCTGGAGTTTTTACGCAAGTTCCATCAGCGGTTTAAGCTTGACTCCGACCTGCATGTTGCGGACCGCCTCACGTCGATGACGATGCTTGCCGCGGGCCTGCCGCAACTTGAATTGGGCTACTTCCTGCGAGTGGAAGACCCCTACGACTGGCTGAGCCCTGTCCTCGAAGGCATCAAACGCCTCAAGGAGGAACTGGTGTCTCCTCAGGCCTATCGCCAGTACACGGAGAGCCATCCGGCAGACGACCCCGAGCTGCAGCGTCGGCGGCTGGATGTGGCCACACTCTACGAAGCACATGAGGGCTTGCTTGCAACGCGTCGAACTGTCGACTTCGTGGACCTCATCTCAAAGCCTGCGCTTGCTCTCAAGGCAGACCGCACTCCATTCACTGAGCTCGCGGACCGTTTTGAGCACATCCTCGTCGACGAGTACCAAGATGTCACTCAAGCGATGGTCGAGCTGCTGCGGCAACTGGCGGCGAAGGCGAAGTCGGTCTGGGTCGTGGGAGATGTTCGGCAAGCAATCCATCACTGGCGCGGCGCATCGCTCAAGAGCCTCTTGAAGTTCGACGCCGAGTTCAAGGCTCATGCGGGTGGGACCAAGATTCAGCGCTACTCGCTCGACACGAACCGCCGCAGCTACCAAGAGGTTCTTGACCTTGTGCAAGAGGTTGGGAGACAGCACAAGCTGGAGCCCAGCATGAAGCTGGACCCGATGTCCGCAAAGCAAGGTGCTTGCGGCGAGCTGCCCACGGTCGTCTCTTGTGCAAAGCGGGACGAACTGCTGAGCGCGGTCGTCAAGGGCGTGACGGCGCTTCAAAGCAAGGGGGTCGCCTTCGGCCAGCAGGCCGTACTTAGTCGAAACGGGGCTGATGTTCAGCAAACGGCCGAGGTGCTGGCGTCAAAGGGCATCCCCGTCATATACATCGGTGAACTCGCGCAACGACCCGAAATCAAGCGCCTGCTCTGCCTCATGCAACTGCTGGTTGAGCGGCAGCCGCGTGCACTCATTGGCTTGCAGGACATCCCAGGCTTGGCGATGCCCATGGCTGACATCAAGCGTTTGCTGGAAGCATCAAGCGACGACGTGGCCTTCCAGCGTGGGAGATGGTTGACTTCCCCTCCGGAGGGCATGTCCGCACTGGGCTTGGAAGTCGTCAATAAGCTGAGCCAGTTGCTGCGAGGCCGCAACCACAGCTCAAATCCATGGGCTTTCGTCTGCGACATGCTCTTGGAGCACCGGTTCGGCCTACCCAGCGATACAGACGACTCCATCGCCGCATGGGTTCAGCGCATTGCCCTTTGGCAGTTCGCGTACGCCGTGCGCAACGGCGATGGCGAGATGAAGGAAGCCAGGCTCTCTCGTTTCCTGATGCGGCAGCGCTTAAGACAGCGCATCGGTGAAAGCTACGTCGACCGGGAACTTCCGCCGGAGGCCAGTGGTCTCGACGGCGTGCGCCTGTTAACTGTGCATGGAAGCAAGGGCCTCGAGTTCGAAGCCGTTCATGTCGCCTATGTCAGCGCAGGCAGCTACGGCGCCGAGAAGCCCACCTGGGTTCCGCCGGAGAACGTCCTAGACATCGTTCCTCCGGAGGCACTGGGAAGCGACCAAGACGAGTACGACTTTGAAGCCGCTGTC